>JACCDN010380961.1_pt1 | contig 483558 bp, 505 predicted proteins | sample 7441691 | NCBI WGS metagenome assembly JACCDN01 (sample SAMN15323439, study PRJNA562643) | freshwater metagenome | isolation source: river surface water | place: USA:Blue River Watershed | collected 2017-08-16 | reverse complement strand
AGCCCCGATTTTTCGACCGCCTGCGGCGGAATTCAAGGGATCAAAAGTCCCAAGGATTCAAGACCTCAAGGATCGATTACTGCGAGACGAAGGCCGAAGCGGAACCGCAGCGCCCGTCGGCGCCGCCGAACCAGTAGGCGTAGAACACGACCCGGCCGTCGTTGAAGTTGAAGATCGGCGCGCCCGAGAAGTCGCCACCGGCGTCCGGAGCGAACTCGTCACCAGCGCAGTCGACGTGGAGCTGTTCCCACTGAACCTCGCGTTCGGGGTGGGTCAGCAACATGATGCCGATTGCGAAGGCTCCGAGACCGAACTCGTTGACCTGGAAGACCTCGCGTGCCCGGCGAACCGAACGGCCCTTGTGACGGAGACCGAACTGGGCCGGAACGACGAGGATGTCGAAGTCCTTCTGCTCGTCGCCGAGCTTCTGGAACATCTTCACCGTCTTGGCGTGCTGTCGCAGGTACTCGGCTCCGAGCTTGCCGTCACGGTAGTTATAGAACTTCCGCTTCGACGCGATCATCGCGAGCACCTTCTCGACCGCTTCACCGTAGGTCGGCGCGAGCGTCTGCCACTTCGGAATGGCGAACCATCCCTCGGCGTTCGGCGGCAGTGGCTGCTCGGCGATCTTCTCGTCGGCGAAACCGATGCCAGGGAAGAGCTGACGCAGGATGTTGGTCTGCTCCGTGATCCCCTTGACCTTGTAGCCGTTGGGATACGAGTAGCTCGACTGCACTTCCTCGTCCTTGAACTTGTCGGAGACCGACAGATCCTTCAGCGAGGTGAGGGCGGCCGTGCGGATGGCCTCGGCGAAATCGTCGCCGTGTTCGATGACGCGCTGTGCGCCAGGATTGTCGAGACCGAGCTCAGCGAGAACCTTCTCGATGGCGTCGGAACCGAACCGGTTGATCTGTTTGATCTGGCCGGACGTTGCGGAATGCTGAGTAATCGCGTTCATTGCGTTATCTCCTTTTGAGATTTACCGGAATCGCTCCGGCAAACGGCATCCTCTGCATGAGGTAGCGCAATAAGCATAAAAATAGCTCTTACGCCCAATGCGCTACCTCATAAATAAGCCTTTTTTAAAGAACTAATCTTGACGACTTAGTATAGCAAATATTGGGGATTTTGTCAAGAATATGCCACAATCCCCCTCTTAGGGTATAATAGCGTTGAGTATAGGCTAATGTACAGCCGTTCACGGATTGCTGTCGCCGAACTCTATCGTTCAACGATAGCAACCAGAGTCATGGAGACTACGGTTTCCAAGAGCGTGTTGTGTTGAGAGATACTGCTTGTCCTCGTCTGGTACAGGTTTCGCCGTGAGGCGGATGCTGTCAAATTAAGTTCAGGGCTGAAAGCATATAGTTCCGTTTCCAGCGGGAAGTAAAGCTTAAGGCTTGGTGACACAGATGGATGGGGGCAATAATCCGGACGCCGATGGCGACTTCTCGAACGCGCCGATCTTCAACTTCAACGACGGCAAGGTCAAGTTCAACGCCAACTGGTTCGACAACGCCAACGAGAACTACGGTTCCGCTTCGGCCTTCGTCTCGAAGTCTCTCTCTAACGAGAAAGGGTATCCGCAAAACGGATACCCTTTCTATTTACCCAGTCTTAGTGGATCGAATCCAGCCACCGAGCATTCGGCCGATCTCATCTACTATTGCTTCTAAGGCGACGTACTTTTTTGCATCGATTGCTTTAACGTCTTTCATGAGACGAATAAAAACTCGAAGCATATTAAGTTTGAGGCTGCATCGTTCCAACGTCGGCACCTTGGCCTGCTTTTGTTCGCCGCTTGCCTGGAGGATATTCTCGATCACATCGAGAATTAAATGTTCACATCTCTCAAAAACAGTGAACCGATCTTGTTTAGGTACGACCCTTCTATACTCGTGGAAGAGTTTATAGAGGTCGTAGGCTTTTTTGAAGATCGGGATATCGAAGTCATTCATAGTTATGAAGATTTATAAGGATTTATTTAATCGGATCATTTCGTTAGAGAACCTCGTTTTGGCGTGGGAGGAATTTCGAAGTGATAAGGGTAAAAAGATCGATGTTCAGGAATTTGAGTTCTGTCTTGAGCAGAATCTCTTTTCGCTGCACCGGGATTTGGTCACTAGGAAATATACTCATGGGCCATATACAGGCTTCTATATTCGTGATCCGAAGGTTCGCCACATTCACAAAGCCACGGTAAGAGACCGGGTTTTGCACCACGCGGTGTTCCGCATCCTTAATCCTATTTTTGAGGAGACTTTCATTCCCAATTCGTTTTCTTGTCGCGTCGGCAAGGGCACACATAAGGGCGTGCTGGCTGCTGAGAACATGCTTCGGAAAGAAAGCCGAAACTATACAGTTCCTTGTTATGCCCTCAAGTGCGACGTGAGAAAGTTTTTTGATTCCGTTGACCATGAGATTTTATTGGCCATTCTCAAAAAGCGGATTGCAGATCCGGATACCATGTGGCTTGTACAGCAGATAGTTTGGAGCTTCACGGGAGGATGGAAGACGCTTTTTGATCATCTTGGTCTGCCGATTGGCAACCTCACTTCGCAATTGTTCGCCAACGTCTACATGAACGAATTCGACCAGTTCGTTAAGCAGAAATTGAAAGTCAAACATTACGCGCGCTACACCGATGACTTCGTGGTCATATCGACCAACAAAAAATATCTGGAGGACTTGCTCAATCCAATCCAAAAATTTCTTACTGAGAGACTGAAGCTCGCGCTGCATCCCAAGAAAATCTCTATCCGCATTGCTGGCCGCGGAGTTGATTACTTGGGATACGTGATCTTGCCGCACTACCTGTTGATGCGGAGCAAGACAAAACACCGGATATTTCGCAAGCTCAAATATCGGGTAGCGCAATACCGGCAAGGAGCCATTGACGAACACTCCCTTTCTCAGTCCCTTCAGTCGTACTTGGGTGCGCTTTCTCATGCTGACACTTTCCAACTGAGTGAAGACCTTAAAAACCAGTACTGGTATTGGATTCATGACTAAAAAAACAAAATCCCCGCAAAGCCACTTTCTGCGCGTACGCGCAGAAATATCCCTTGCGAGGATGGTTGGATGGCTTTGCGACCATGCCCGGAAACCGGGTTTAGGCCTTTATTCAGTTGTTGGGCTATTCTACCAGGAAAAAGGCCTTATTTGCAGGGTGTGGCCCAAGCTGGCCTAAAGATACCCACAATGGCATTACTTGCACTTACCGTTGTAATCCGTTATAATCCGTCATATAGACTATAACGTTAAAAGTTAAGCTATTTTTATGAACGATATTACCAGAAAATTTGATCACCGCATAAAAAATCCCGATCCACACATCGTGGCTCTTTTGGCTGAAATTGACGGGATTCGTGGTGAGTTTAAGGGAGGCTTGAGAATGACTCCGCAGGCAATTACCAACTTGAAGCGATCAACACTGATCACTTCCGCTGGTGCATCGACTCGTATTGAAGGAGCAAAGCTAACCGATGAGAAAGTTGAGGAAGTCATGCGCGGCCTTGCAGTCTCAAAGTTTGCTGATCGTGATTCACAGGAAGTACAAGGCTATCTTGAAACGCTTCAGAATGTTTTCGACAGCTTCCAGACTCTACCACTTCGAGAGAGTCTGATCACTTCGCTTCACAATCAACTTCTTAAATATTCCACCAAAGACGATACGCATCGCGGTGGCTATAAAAAGAAAGAGAACACGGTTGGGGTACTTGGGCCAGATGGCAAAGTCGCCAAGATCATGTTCGAGACCACTCCGGCATTTCTTACTGGTAAGGAAATGCAGGAGCTCGTTGACTGGACTGAGGAAGCTCTTGAAAAAAATCGTTTTCACCAGCTTCTTATTATCGCCAACTTTATTGTCGAGTTTTTGAAAATTCACCCATTTGAAGACGGTAATGGGCGTCTTTCTCGCGTCCTCACAAATCTTTTGCTTTTGCGCTCCGGTTACACCTTTGTACAGTACGTGTCGCACGAGCAAATTGTCGAGCGTCGCAAAGATGAATATTACATTGCACTCCGCAAGTCACAGGAAACATTCAAAACTGACCACGACACCATTTCGCCGTGGCTGAATTTCTTTTTGTCCGTAGTGCGTGAGCAAGCTACAAAAGCTCTTTCGTATCTTCAGGAAGAAAAGATTGAGGATACTCTCTCCCCTAAGCAGTACGAAGTATGGAAATATATTTCAAGTGTGGGAGAGTCGGGCCCAGGTGAGATCGTGAAGGCAACAGGTATCGCACTTGGCACTGTTCGCCAAGCACTTAGAAGTCTAGCTGAGCTAGGCAAGATTAAGCGCGTTGGTCGCGGTCGAGGCACTAGATACATAAAAATATAATCTATGAGCAAGGACTACTCACAACTCAATAAAGAAGATCTGATCAAGCTCGTAGAAAAACTAGAGTCTCGGAAAAAGTACGGGCTTATTTGGGATGAGGAAAAAGTAAAAGAACAATTCGAGAAGGATGCGGAAAATGCATTGCCTGTTCTAAAGGAAATAAAAGGCAAAGAGATTAATGATAAAGATGACTCAAAACCTGTAAATATTTTAATTGAGGGAGATAACTATCACGCTCTTTCTGTTTTAAATTTCACGCATCAGGGTAAGGTCGATGTGATCTATATTGATCCGCCTTATAACACCGAGAATAAAGACTTCAAATACAACGACACTTACATCGATAAAAAGGATGCCTACCGTCACAGCAAATGGCTTTCGTTTATGAATAAGAGATTACGCTTGGCCAGCAATCTCTTAAAAGATAAGGGTGCGATATTTATTTCTATCAACGAAGAAGAATTTGCCCATCTCAAAATTATCTGTGATGAGGTTTTTGGTGAGCAAAACTATCTTGCAAATTTTACTATTAAAGTTCGGCACGAAGACCGTATCCTTAAGGGAGATAAAGATTTCCATGAAGTTGTGGAATACCTTCTTCTATATCGAAAGTCTTGGGACTTCAAACCCTTAAAGCGTCAGCGCGACAACACCTCGAATGATGACTATGTATATGAAATTAAGGAATTGGCAAAACCGAAGCAGGTCAAATTTGGGAATAAGACAGCATTGGTTTTTAAACCTGGCCAGTACGAGATCGTAAAAGGAGAAGCTGATATTAGTAAAGTAAAAAAGATAAATATTCGGGGTTCAATCAAAGAAGGCAATAGTAGCGGGCGTTTCTACATGAAATATCTTGAACCACTTGCAGCTGAGCAAGTTGGTTATCTCTATAAAATCCCTGACATTGGAAGCGATGATCTTGGCTACCGATACTTCATAACTCCTGAGAGTGAGAAGCAAATCAACGGCAGTTATTTTCAAGGCGTGCCAACTGATCGAGAAGATATAAAGGAAGTCCCATATCCTAACTACTTCGACTTTGAGGAAGAGTTCAACAACGTTGGATACGAGGGGGGCGTAGAGTTTAGAAATGGGAAGAAACCAGTTGCCTTTCTACAAAAAATATTTGAGATCGGTAATCTCATTGAAAATAAAGATGCGGTAGTATTGGACTTCTTTGCTGGATCAGGTAGCACCGGACAGGCTCTTATGGAATTCAATAACGAGCATGAGGGCAATAGAAAGTTTATCTTATGTACTAACAACGAAGCCGGGATTTGCGAGAAGATCACATACCCCCGCCTAGCAAATGTGATTGGCGGTTATAAAATTCGCAAGAAGGAAAATATTGATGGGCTTGGAGGTTCACTTAAATACTTTAAGACAAAGTTCGTCAAAAAAAGCACCAACAGTGACGACTTCAAAACTCGCATCACTAACGAGTGCACAGAAATGTTGTGCTTGCGCGAGGGCGTGTTTAATGAGACGAAGAAAACTGATCACTACCGTGTGTTCCAGCAGGGAGATAAAATTCTCGCCGTTTACTATTCTATCGAACGCAAGTCCTTGCCAGCACTCAAAAAAGAGCTTGATAAGATTGAGGGCGACAAAACTCTCTACTGCTTCACTCTCGATCCAGTAGGTCTTTCTAAATCAGAATTTTCAGGCTGGAGCGATGTGTCGCTTGAGCCGATTCCACAAAAAATATTAGACGTATACAAGCAAATTTATGAGTATTGATCTTAAACCCTATCAAGAGAAAGCAGTTGGTCAACTGATCGAAACAGCGATCAAACTTTTGGCGTATGACGGGCCCGGCGAAGTCTGTGTCTTTCAAGCACCTACTGGAAGCGGTAAGACCGTGATGATGGCTAAATTTATTGAAGGACTTATTAAAGAACTTCCTCAGGATGATCTTTGCTTTGTATGGATGAGCATCGGTAAGGGTGAACTTCATCTTCAGAGCAAGCACTCACTTGAAAGAATTTTTGCTGGCTTTCCTAGAGTCACACTTGTGGAGGATGCTTTTAGTGGTGGTCGTGAACGCATCGTACAAAACGAAGTAGTTGTATCAAACTGGGAAAAACTTCGAACAAAAGATCGGGAATCCGGAGAGTGGAAAAACTTGGTAATGAAAGAAGGTGAAAAGCTCAACTTCCGGGACGTGCTCGAAAAGACCAGAGAGCAACGCAAAATAATCCTTATTATCGACGAAAGTCACGTCAGCGCAGATACGGCCCGTGCAAACGAGCTCCGTGATCTTTTCGGCGCTGACCTAGTTCTTGAAATGAGCGCGACTCCACGTCGGCCACAGCAAGAAGTATCTTTCACTCAGGAGCTGGCTAGAGGCGGGGCCGGTTATGTCATTGTAGAGCCAAAGGATGTGATCGATGAGGGCATGATCAAAAAAGAATTGATCATCAACGAAGACATAGGAAAGATTGCCGCTTCCGAAGAAGACTCCCAACAAGCTGTACTTGAAGCGGCTTACCGCAAACGCTTGGAGCTTAAAAAGGCATTTGAGAAAGAAGGATCAAAAATTAATCCCCTAGTCTTGGTGCAAATCCCTACAGCTGAAGCTGGTGAACAAAAAATAGATGCGGTAAAGAAATTCTTAAAAGAAAAGAATATCACTGAGCGCAAAGGAAAAACTGGTAACGGAAAATTGGCAGTATGGCTTGCCGAACAAAAATCCGAACTCATTGATTGGATTGCCGAACCCGACAATGAGATCGAATTTCTTATATTTAAACAGGCCATCGACACTGGCTGGGACTGTCCACGAGCTCACATCCTTGTAAAATTCAGGGAAACTCACAGCATTCCGTTCGAGATCCAAACTGTCGGCCGTATTTTGCGAATGCCGGAACAGCGTCACTATGCCAACGAATTGCTCAACCGTGGATACATTTATACCAATCTTAAATCGATTGAGGTAAAGAAAGAAGAATACAATCCCAACATTATCAAGCATCTGCGCGCCGCGCGCATCAGTGATTATAAGCCGATTAAGCTGGAGTCCTATTATAAGGCTCGTGCTGATTACGGTGATATCACTTCCAGCTTCCATGAAGTCTTTGAGGAAACTGCAGATAAATATTTCGGGACTTCTCGTGGTGCTCGCACCAGCGAAAACGTCAAAGCTGTTGAAGGAAAGGGTGTTGATCTAGATATCAAAAAATACCAACAGGAACTTATTGCCGACAAGCATTTAGACACCAAGAGTTTTGATAATCTCGCTGGCAAGCTCGATATTGATGCGTTCGCCAAACTTCAAGTTGCAGCTGACGAGTTAATGGTCTTTTTTGAACAGACTCTAAAAAATAATTTAGGGCCATTCAAAAATGTAAAGCGTTCAGTGCCGACTGTAAAAACTGCAGTCTATATTTGGTTCCGGGCTGTGCTCGGATCAGAAAGCTGGGGCGATGATGATCTGCTAATGGTTCAGCGGATTTTCCTGCACGACAAAAATCGCACCCATTTTGAACACGTCCTCACAACTGCCATTGATCGATACAAAACAGTTAAAGAGCGCGAAGTCCGCAAGCGTATTGAAGAGAGCGAACAGCGATATGCCTTTGAACTACCACCAGAGCTTTTCTTTAACGAGTATGCAGATGAGTTGGTTAGAACCAAGAAATACTCTTACGATCCTTCCTATCTCAACACAGATCGCTCTAAACCAGAGCGAGAGTTCGAAGCATTCCTCAATGACCATTCCTCGGAGATAGATTGGTGGTGGAAAAATGGCGAAAACAAACAGGACTACTTTGGTATCAAATACGAATATGCCGGGGGTATTAATACGTTCTACCCCGACTATCTGGTGAGACTTACAGATGGACGAATTGGAATGTTTGAGGTTAAAGACAGCGGTGATCGCGACGGAAAAACTTATACCAAGGCAAAAGCAGAAGCTTTGCAAAAATATCTCTCCGGCCAAAAAGGTAAAAAGATTTTTGGAGGTGTAGTGATTGAAAGAAATAGCACATGGCACATCAACGACAAAAATACCTACAATTGGGAAAAGTCTGAGCGCGGAGACTGGAGCGATTGGGAGCCGTTGGTACTTAAAGCATGATAATTTTATGGACAAAGGCGCACACTTCTACAAATCTGATTTCCAGGTACACACGCCGCGAGACGCTCGATGGAGTGGTGGCGAGGCTGTTACTGACGCAGAACGAAAAACATATGCCGAAGAGCTGATTCTAGCTTGTCGACAGAAAGGCCTGGGAGCAATTGCAATTACGGATCATCATGATTTCGCTTTTTTTCCATTCATAAAAAAGGCTGCTCAAGATGAATTAGATGATACGGGTCAACCAGTTCCTGAGGACAAGAGAATTGTTGTATTCCCCGGCATCGAGCTTACTTTAACCGCTCCAGCTTGCCAGGTGATCTTACTTTTGGACGCAAACTTTCCGGAAAACTTATTACAGAGTGTTCTTACTGTTCTTGCAATCTCTCCCGCTCCCTCTGCAGATGCAAAACACGCAACGATACAGCGAGTACCACAAAATGTAATAAGCGACCTTTCTGATCTTTACGAAAAGTTAAGCAGCCATGAACATTTAAAGGGTAGATTTATCGTTCTGCCAAATGTGAGCGAGACTGGTCATGGAACGATGTTGCGTTCTGGCTTCGGAAATTTCTATAAGACCATGCCGTGCGTCGGTGGGTATACCGATGGCCCAGTTTCTAATTTTGGGACTGGCAACATTTCTATCATAGAAGGCAAAAATCGAGACTACGGATTTAAAGCAATTGGTGTATTCCAGACCTCTGATAACCGCAAAAGAAACCACGATGATCTAGGCAAGCACACCACTTGGGTTAAATGGTCTGAGCCGACTGCGGAAGCATTGAGACAGGCATGCCTGGCAAGAGAGTCTCGACTATCTCAAGACGAACCACAATTGCCAAATATCTGGATCACCTCTATTAGCGTCTCCAGTTCCAAATTTCTCGGTAACGTGTCACTTGATCTTAACCAGCAATACAATGCCATCATTGGCGGTCGTGGCACCGGCAAGTCTACAATTCTTGAATATCTCCGCTGGGGGTTGTGCGACCAGCCAGTCGAAAGCGAAGAAGATGACTCCGTACAGAACAAACGAAAAAATCTAATTAAAAATACGCTCCAAGACTTTGATGGCGAAGTCCACGTTACGTTTCTATTGAATGACGTGAGGCACATCGTGAAGCGAAACTCAAAGAAGCAGGAAATCCTACTGAAAATCGGTGATGGAGATTTCACAGCAGCTACTGAACAGCAAATAAGAAATTTACTTCCTATCCAGGCGTATAGCCAGAAACAACTCAGTCGTGTTGGAGATCGCATTGACGAGCTTAAGCGTTTTGTTGAGCTTCCTATTAAGCAGGAGCTAGACCGTGTCCGATCAGAAATTCGTGACACGGAGGCAAAGATTCGATCATCTTATGGAGATTTGATCCGTAAGAAAGAAATCGAAACCGAGATTGAAAAAAACGCAGTTGAGATTGCGTCGCTCACCGAGCAATTGACCGGCTTGAGAAAAAGCCTGAAGGGTCTTTCGGAGGAAGATCAGAAGACTATCGACCAAAAAGCAAAATACGACAACGAGGAAGCTATTATAGAAAATCTCAAGAACGAACTCGAGACCACACAGGAGCACGTTGATACTCTCGCAAAAACACTCGAAAGTGAAAAAGGTGAAGAAGATGAGGTTGAGCTAGAAAATAAAGTCCTTATCGGTAACATCCAAGCAAAATATGCTTCCAAGTTTAGCGAGGTAGAAGCCGGTGTTACCGCACTGTCAAACCTCTTTAAACCCGCATCGCTCAAGGCCATCAATGACGAGATTAAATCATGGGAGAAACTCAAGGCGGCGTTTGATAAAAAATACGAGGCTGCAAAAGCCACGGCGAAGGTCAACCAGCAGCAACTTGATCAAATTCAGGCAATCGAAAAACGAATTGGTATATTGAAAAAATCTCAAACAGAGAAGCGCAATGCTGTCACAGCTCTGGGTGATCCGGAAAAAACATATAAGGAACTTCGAAAGAAGTGGGACGAACTACACTCACAAAAAGTCAGTGCTCTCGAAACGCAATGCGTTCAATTCACTACGCTTTCCGGTGGACTAATCAAGGCAGATATTAAAAGCAGTCTTGATACAAATGCTTTGACCCAAAAGTTTAAGACAGCATTTGCCAGCATGAACATCAAAGAAGAGAAGATCGAGAAAATCTGCCAGTCAATTGTAAAAGCAACAGATCCAATAGCTGAATGGAACGGCATTCTTGCAGAGCTTGAAAAACTTGCTCTGCACTCTACAGAGGGCCCGGATGGGATGCCTGATACCCCTATTCTCAACAAGTGCGGCTTTATCGAAAATGAGCGTACAAGAATTGCGACCAGCTTCGACTCTGGAAAATGGATTGAGCTTTCAGTTGCCGAGCTTGAGTTTAATCCCAAGTTTTCTTATTGCACGAATAAGGACACGAGCGAGTATATCGAGTTCGCCGAAGCATCGGCTGGTCAGCAAGCCACAGCCTTACTTACCGTGCTACTTAATCAGTATGGCGCGCCTCTTATTATTGACCAGCCAGAGGACGACATTGATAGCAAGATGAGTCCGGATATCGTTCAGCAGATCTGGAAAGCCAAAAGCAAACGCCAACTTATCTTTGCGAGCCATAGCGCGAACTTTGTTGTAAATGGCGACGCCGAACTTGTCGTCTGTTGCGACTATGTAAAAGCTGGAGATCAAACTCGTGGCACAGTTAAAGATGTGGGTGCAATTGATAAACAAGCAATCAAGGAAGAAATTACCTTGGTTACTGAGGGTGGCAAAGATGCCTTTAAGTTAAGAAAAGAAAAATACGGCTTTTAATTAATTTATGTCCGAATACTATACATCACAACGAGTTAAAGGCTTATATGATCCGAAGTCATCGGAACCTTTTAAATTGTCGCGCTCAAAAATTGATCTCTCATTGGAATGTCCTCGTTGTTTCTATTACGATCGCAGACTAGGCGTCGGCCGTCCGCCGGGCTTTCCTTTCGCTTTGAACTCTGCAGTCGATCATCTCTTAAAAGCCGAGTTCGATATCCATCGCGCCAATGGTACGAAGCATCCTCTTATTGAAAAGTACGGGGTTGATGCGCGGCCGATACCTCACGAGCAGTTAGAAAAATGGCGGCATAATTTTACTGGCATCCAGCATCTACATGCGGCGACAAATTTTTTAGTGTTCGGCGCGATTGATGATCTCTGGCAGAGTCCTGATGGTGAATATATTGTCGTCGACTACAAGGCGACTTCCAAAGCCGAGGATATCACCGAGCTCAATAAAGAATGGCAGATCGGATATAAGCGTCAGATGGAGATATACCAATGGCTACTCCGACGTAACGGTTTGAAGGTTTCTAGCACTGGGTATTTCGTCTACTGCAACGGTAAGTCTGATCGTGAAGCATTTGATGCTAAGCTTGATTTTGATATCACACTCATCCCCTACACCGGAGACGACTCATGGGTCGAGCAAGCAATTGTGGATGCTCACAAATACCTCAACAACGATATGGTTCCGGAGAGCAACCCGGAATGTGATTTTTGTTCATATTACGAATCGCGAAAAGCGTTGAAATAAAAATATGCAAGAACAAACATTAAGCATTATTAAAAAGTACAGAGCTCCGACGAAAGAAGCCGGTGATTTAAAAGCTGCAATCGAAGCAAAAGGGATACGTGTTTTGGTAGAGGTGAATGATGGGCACAAGCATATTGATTTAGCTCTTCCGAAAGCAAAGATCAATGTTGAGATTGATGGCATCCAACATCTTACTAATCCGGAACAGATTGTAGCAGACCTAAGCCGAGGATATTATTCTCACAAAAACGGCTACGATACGATGCATATACCCAATGAGATGATCCGTTTGCATTTAGAAGAAATCGCTTCTGCTCTTGCGGAAGCATCAAAAATTCGAGAGAGGAAGCTGTACCTACACGTAGATTAAAAAGTAAAGAAATTCTAAAGAAAAGATAAAGTTTGCTTAGTAAGGTGGTTTCCCTGGCATCGTGAGGCAAAACGCGCTACACGGGCAAATAAGGGCAAATACGGCGTTATAAAAGGGCCTTGTAGGGCCCTTTTAAGTCGTTTGTGGGGTTCCTGCGTACTCTTTAAGCAGGGCTTCGGAATCGGTGCTCTCTCTTTCTGCTTGCCGGGCCACGTTTTCTGTCGTCGTAATGATCCGCTCAAGAGGTGCCCGGTCTTCTATTATGGAGATTGCTCGAAGCGCCTTCAGTGATGCGTCTGTTTGAGTTAGGACAATTTTCACATATCGAGGCATTGTCGTGAACCAGAATATTTTCTTAATCTCTGGAAGATCTGCGTTCAAGTCGATGGTCTGCTTTGCCCACCCATTCTTTTTAAGGTCATCGAGAAGAAGTGTTACTACCGTGCTCAGATGACCACGTTGCAGATCTTCTTCCCAGTCGTGAGCATCATCGTTTAATTGCATCGCAATCAGGTAGTGCTTAAAGTACGATATTATATTTCCCCAATCTTCTGTTTTGAGTTCTTTGCCGAATTGCGTAAGTATGGCAACTGAGGAAAGGATGTGCCCCGATGCAGGACGATATTTATTTTCATAGTCCCCGAAGTTAGGCAAGTTGGCTGGAATATAAAAAGTATTTCCTTCGACTTTGGTACGACAATTTTCAATCTCCCAGGCATTTGAACCATCTAGCTTATCCATTAGGTCATGAAAAAACGGACGGAATTCTCTGTCCTCAGGCAGAGCAATAAAAAAGTCTATGTAGTGACGAGCAAAAATATTTGCGATCGGCAGCAGACGTGGATCGGCTGCTTCGTCCCGATCCCAAAAGTCATCATAGATTATGAAAGCTGCCCAGAAGAAAATATTGGCAAGCCCTATATCAGCAACCAGTTCATCCGGGATAGTTTCCCCGCTTTTTCCGAGTGAGGCTTTTGTGTAATAAGCCATCAGCGACATTTGCTTATCCCGATTGCCGCGGATAGTTTTTTCAACCGCTAACTTGGCCCGCTCTCGCAACTCTGGAGAAAAGTTAGAGAAGCGATCGTCAAGCTTTTTTCGTATCATGTTCATTATGCGTTGCTCATTTTCGTCATAGGCGATTGGACGTTCGGCCGATTCTTCTTTGCCAACGTTTTCAATAAGGGTTCTATATTTCCCAATCAGATCACGGACTGTTTTATCGTCGATTGCACTATCGAATGGTTCTACAGCATTGGAGATTTTCTTTTCTAAAAATGCATCGAGCTTAGGCAAGCGTATATCCTGCAACGCAAGGAAGCAGGCAATAGCCAAATTAAGTCCAATATCATTTGCCCCCTGTTTTGGTTCAAAAGAGTAAGGGCCACCCTCGTCGATTTCCATCTCAGTAAGGCGTTTTATAGTACGCGCGAGTTTTATTCCACCGACATTCTTGTCGGATTCCATGCTTGAAATAAACTCTAGTAGATCGTTGGTAATTTGATTATGTTGCATATTCTTTTTTACGCATAGGCAGAGATACTCTAAAGGATGATCCTCTACCGGCATCGCTAGTGGCCACGAGTGAGCCTCCAAAGTCTTTTTCTACAATTCTTCTAGCCATTGAAAGGCCGATACCGATTCCTTGCCCGTTTATTTTTGTAGTAAAAAATGGTTCGAAGATTTTATCCATATGATGCTCCGGTATTCCGATACCGTTATCTTCGACGAGCATAATCATCGTTTCCGGATCTTCTATCAGGGATACTTGTACCCACCGATCCGCCGGACTTACTGGTACCATTTCACCCGTAGGTGGCGTGCACGCATCAATGCCGTTGGCAACGAGATTGAGCACAACCTGATTAAATTTTATCGCATCGCCAAACATTTGGATATTGATTCTCGGCACGAATCGCAGATCGACATTAGCATGTTGCGCCTTATGGGAAAGTACTTCGATGACATGCCTAATCTCCTCCTCAACTAAAAATAGAGCTTTTGTTTCTTCTCTCGCCAATTGCTTGCGTACCGCAACTACCAAATCTTCCAACTTCTTTGCGGCCCGTACTGCATTACCTACATACTGTTTTGTTTCCTCTGCTGTGCCATCTGTCTTTCCTAGGTTAAGCGATACCGCGTTGAGAGGATTAATAAGATCATGGAAAAGCCCGGATGAGATTCTCCCGAATTCAGCGAAGCGATAAAGCTGAGCCATTTTCTCCGCCTGGACTTCCTTTAATTCTTTTGTGCGCGCTTCAACTTTAATTTCTAATGAGTCGCGCTCCTTTTTGAGTTCCTCTTTAGAATCCCTTACTCTTGATAATGATTTTTGGATTTCACGATTTGAAAGCCAAGAAACCGCAGCAATGATAAGAAAAATAATTGAAACTACCAGCGTATCGCTTACTTTAAACTTTTCGGCCTTCCAATACGATATCGGATTAATGATCTCGTTGGTGTGTAAATAGGCAACTAGTGTGATCAAGAAAGATGAAAGAACCGTAACTCCGAAAGCAACCCTGCTTCCGAGCAAGATGCCCGACATGATAATAACCAGTACGAAAAATAGAAGTCCCGCTACTACATCCGCTCCCCAGTGAAATATCGCGTATGTTGGTAGGATGAAAAAGAAACTTAGAAAAATATATGACGCTAACTTTGATCTGTTTGTTTTTGAGAGTCTATGCAGAAACCCGAATACCAAAAGAGCACCAAGAAAAAAGACGGGGTATGTCCCCCTATAGTGCGCTAATGTGAAATATTGAAAGACGGAGAATAAAAACGTGACAAAAAACAAAACCGCGCAAGATACTAAAAGTATATTTAAAATGTATTCGCGCCGGGCAACGTCTTCATCCTCTGACTGAGGACTTATAATCCAATAAAATAATTCTCGCATTTTGGTCATAAGAGCGAGACAATCTTACGCCTGTAGAATTGGACGTACCTATTTATCAAGCCACGGAGCACCAACGGTCATGACAGCCGCAATAAGCGACATCAAAACAGAGCTGCTGCGAACTGTTTTGTTTGATAGAATCTCTTTGATGATTTTCTTCATAAATTTTATGCTATTTCTTTATGATTCGGATTCCTCGACCACAGAACCCACGGATTAATTATAACAGATATTTTTTTAAATTTTAAGCCATAGCTCAGTCAATTACATACCCAGTACCTGAAACAGTCCTTATAAAATCACCTCTATTCCTACCTTTCAGCTTTCGCCTCAGGATCGTAACGTGCGTCTCAACCGTGTTGGTAAATAGGTCTGCGTTCATGTCCCAAACATGCTCCAGGATCGTCTGTCGTGTGAGCACCCGTCCTCGATTGCGTAGTAGGAATTCCAAAAGGAAAAACTCTTTCGGTGCCAGGTGAACTTTTTTCCCGGCCCGGTAGACAGATCGCTTGGGCAGATTAAGTTCTATGTCACCCACACGGAAGATCTCATCTTCCACTTTCTGCGGCCGACGTATCAAGGCTTTCACTCTTGCCGACAATTCCGCATATGAGTACGGCTTCGTAATATAGTCATCGGCTCCGAGACTCAGAAGATCTACCTTTGTTTCAATCTCGCCCTTTATTGAGAGTATGAGTATCGGCATGCTTTTACCCGCTAACCGAATCTCGGAACAAACTTGTCGTCCATCTTTTCGTGGCAGACCGATATCTAAAATAATAAGGTCGTAATCGTTTGTTTGAGCTTTATAAGCTCCGGCCTCTCCATCTTCTGCTATGTCGACGACAAACCCTTCGGCCTTCAGGGAAGGCTTTAGGAAATTCAATGTTTCTTTGTCGTTCTCGACAATAAGAAGATTCATAATTAGTCACTTAGATAAGTTGTAATGTTTGCCTTGTGCTCCTCGAAGGTCTTGGCGCAGTGAATGGTCTTCGATTTGTCGTGGAGATAAAACATGCATTCCGTTTCTTCCGGATAAAGCACCGCCTTGATCGCGTCTATGCCGGGATTGGCAATTGGGTGAGGAGGCAGACCTTTGTTTCGGTAGGTGTTATAAGGCGAGGGAATGTCTTTGTCTTCCGGTTTGATTGGTGTCCACCAGGTGCCTGCGCTCGTATAGGTGCCTGGCTGTTTATCGTATCGCGCTTCGCCGTAGTGAAGCTGGTCATCTCGAACATATTGCACGGTGGCATCGACTTCTAGCTTCTCGTCTTTGAGCAAGCGATTCCATAAGATGCCAGCGATAAGGGGCATGTCAGCTTTCCCAGCCGCTTCTCTTTGCACAATCGAAGCGAGCTTGAGCGCAGTTGTCCATTTGATGTTCTGCTTCAGTGCTTCTTGGGTATATGGCTGAAGCATCTCGTTGAATTTTGAACGTAGTCGAGATGCTACTTTCAGAGGTTCTTCGTCGATTGGGATCAGGTATGTATCCGGGAAATACACCCCCTCGATTTCGTCATAGCTCATTGAGGTGTAGGTCACGATCCATTTTTCCTTCTTGGCTTCATCCCACTTAAGGGCCGGTGCAAGTAATTCTGCGATCTGCTCTTTGCGGAGCCCTTCCGGTATCGTCACCCATACTAAGTTGGGGCCTTCCTTGATCGCTTTCGCTACCTCCCATGCCGTCATTGCTTTTGAAAGTTTGTACGCTCCCGGCTGGATTTCTTTTCCACCGATAAGTGCGAAGGCAATTTTGAATCCTATTTCACTTTTGATAAATCCTTCTGCTTTAAGTCGAGGTATTCCGTAACCTTCGATCGGGATGCCTCCTCTGCCATCTGAAGAAGGTGGGTTGGTAAATTGTCCAAGTCCCGCATCCGATTGAGGTGCTGCGAAGGTTAGGTTGTAAGCCACTAGACCTCCGATGCCCAGCACTATTACTGCTCCAATCAGTACGAGAGCAAGTTTTGTCTTCAAGAAATTGAATCTGGAAGGTGGTATGTTGCTTGGTAAAAATTGATCTGTCATAAAATTATGTATTCCTGCTTGCTTTCACTAAGCGGTCAATGTCTGCTCTTTTAATTCGCCATTGACCTATCTTGGTGGCGAGCAACCGTTTAGTTTTAATGTACCGCATGATTGTCCGTTCACTGACGTGAAGGACGGCTGCGGCTTCTTTGGCGGTGAGATAATCTTTTTTAGTCATATTAGTTCTCAAATAGCGCGACCGTGTTGTTATACTGAAGCAATTTCCCGGAGCTTGAAATAAATATTCTTATGGTTGGTTTGGAATCTACGGCCGACCTGCCGACGAGTCCATCCGGGAGCTTATAATTCGCATCTTGCCACTTCCATTGCCATCGACTCATATCGTTAACGGGGGCGACTGTAAATGATTGCGTAAGTCCTAGATTTTTCAGATACGATTCACCAACTTCTTTTATTTTGGTTTCGGAAATCTTTGGTGAGAATAGATCGCCCTTTGTACACTTGCCTTGATAATTGTCGGGGTAGACTACGCGTACTTCCACAATATCGTGAGTCTTTGGATACACCTCATATTCGTAGACCTGGCAGGTTCCTTCAATCTCTTTCGTTGCTCTGTAAATATTTACTGTTCGTTTCCACGCTTGTGGTGTATCGATGCGCTCGTCGCCTTGATCCGAAAGTTTTGTTAACACTCCCACGCTGAAGTTTGCAGGAGATTGGCTGCGAGAATATTCCACCCCGACGGTAGTGTCGCCCATAAATTTCTTGATCGCCCCAGTCTCAGCCTGCAGGGTTGCGCTATCTGGCATTGTCGATGCTTTTACCGCAGCGTTATATCGGGCCTCAGCTGCGTCTACCTTTTGCTTCGATTCGCCGCAGAAGACATCCTGGCCCCGTTCGTTCTTTTCAACGCATCCGTGTTCAAATTCGTACTGGGCAATCCGGGACATCTCTTGCTGAAGTTCCTCCGCGCTTTGGCTTTTGTCAGACACGGCGGTTTGAGTGTCGCTTCCTGTTTTCGTATTAATAAAAATGGCAATGCCAGCTACTGCTGCAATGCCAAAGATCCCTAAAAGGATTTTCGTATGTTGTGGTTTTGGTCGGTATATCATAGCGTTCGGCCCTTAATTCTTGGCCTATTGTCAGTATACCCTATGTGTCCTGTTTTGTCATGTTTTGACTAGTGGATAACAAGAAGGCCCCCGGATTGGCGGGGGCCCCCTTTAGCCTTGCTTCCATAACGACGAGCTGACTTCTCGGTCAGGATGCCTAGCTAGATTTCCAGTTTGACCTCGTCGAATTCGACTTGAAGTCCGCTCACGCCGTTGCAGGCGTATGCGGCACCCCAGCCGTCGCTATGCTGAACGTTTGAGGTGCGATACTTGTTGAGTGCAATGGTTGCCCATGACTCTGAGTACGCACTTTGGTCAACAGTGGAGGCGTAGCTACTGGCGAAGTTGTAGGTGACGAGATAATCGGCACCGTACATATTTCCAGTTGAGCTATCAATCCAGGCATAAGTGTCGCCGTCAAAGCCGACAATTGATGCCATTGTGTAGGTCGAATTCGCATCCGCCCCGCACCCGCTGTGGTTGTAGTTCCACTGCAGATACCAGAGGCTCGACCCGCACGGCCCGCGGCCACTGACACAGTACCCGTCATTACTGATCGAGTTCCAGCCAGAGCCACTTTGTGACCAATACGTCCCGCCGTTAGCGTGGATGTAGGTCTGAGCTGACGCGATGCCTGCGAACGATCCCAACATGACAACAGCCATGAGGAAAGGCGCGACTCGTGAGAGTGTTTTCTTCATAGTGTGTTAGTTAGAATATAGGCCACGCACGTCGTTGAAGCTCATGACTTCACCCACCGGCGACAAGACGACTTGAACGAACGGAATCACATCCTCACCCTGAGGTTTGGACTTTGCTTCCCAGCGGAAAGCGTGACTCACATTGCCAGGCTTTGACGTCTCTCTAAAGCTAAAGTTAGCTTTGACTGAGGCGAAGTCTGCAACGTGTTTCGAGAGGTATTCCTCTGCCATTGCTTTAAGCTCTGACTGAGGAAGGCTCTTGCTTCCGTCGCGTTCGAAGGGAATCTTGCTACCAGGGCCGGGCCCGAATTGAACAACGCTGTTGTTAACCGGGTCGACAATGTACAAGAACCCTTTGTCATCCTGCCACTGCTCAATACGTTTAACGGCATTGGTGTATGGATTCGCAGAGGTACCCTCGAAGGTAACATCGGCTTTCCTCTCAGCGAGAGATTCGATGTTGCTCTTTACTTGGGCAAGCGCTTCAGATGAACGACCAGAGAGTTCGAGCTTATGAATTTCTTCAGTAAGCTTGTTCTCTAGTTTTTCTATGCGCTCTTTTGATTCTCCGCAGAATTCAGACTGGCCACCTCGACCGAAGGTCAAGCAGCCGTATGCCGATTCGTATTGAGTTACGCTGTCTAGCTCTGTCTTTATCGATTCGATCGCGGCGTTAGTATGAGGGCCTGCCACAGCAGAGTTATCCGGTTGGACTTGTGCCGATACCGGGGAACCCTTACTGATCGAAAAGCCACTCACGCCGAGAGCGATACCGAAGACGAGAGCTAATGCGCCTGCTCCGATGACGAATTGTTTTTTAGCCATAAATTTCTTTATGCGGTTTCTAATTTACCTCGGTTCCAGTCGACCTCCTTACCGTCTTGCAGTCCAATCATGCAAGACCAGGCAAGAACCGTTTCCTTGGATGGCTTTATGCCCTGCCAAAAATCCGCTAATCTGCTTATTTGGAAAATTGGTCAGATTGCGGGCAGTTTGGCATTGCAAGTTAATTTTCTCTGACCGGGCAATTAGATTTCCTAAACATTTTCTAAGGATTTTCTAAAGGTCATTCATCCACCCAGGACACAACATTGACCAAGGTTTTTACGAAGTCAAATGATCCACGCTTCCTCGCGCTTTACGCCAGAAACCTCGTGCTGTTCGGGAAGAGACCTTCCACCAGTTGACGATCCGCTTGTTCTTAACCTCAATCACAATCCGGCCGAAGCCCTCCTCCTCGACGGCTGCCAAGTCTTTAGCGATTTCCACAAGCAGAAGAGCACGTTCTTCTGTAGTGGGGTTGGGTATTTTTTTATCAGTTGTTTGGTTCATACTTGAGTCTCTTTTTGAAAGCGACATGCCAGTATAGAAGCGCATGCCATGCGTGATCGACGCCGGTCGTCGACTCCCATTCACGCTTTTCTTGGCCGTATTGATTTGTGACTGTTCGTGCATACATTGTTTGTGCGTGTTCAATGAGCATTTTGAATGTTGGGTCATCTGGCTTCATCGCAAACTTTATTTCTCCCCGACGCAGGGACGATATCGTGTCGTCAATAATTCGATTCCGGGAAGTGAGCACTTTTACTTCTTCTTCAAATGGCTTTTCGTCTTCTTCTTTCTCATCGTTCCAGCGGACGACCTCTAACATTTTCGGATCGTCTTTGTAGAAGTTCACATAGACGCGGTACGGAAATTTGCGGGCCAGGCGCAATGCTTCTTCCGTCCAAGGCATTGCGTCAATAACGCAAACCCGCACGTCGTAGAATTGAATCAGCTCGGCCATGTATTCCCAGCGTGTCTTGTTCGGCCGGTCTTTTATTTTTCCGATCCAGAATATTCCTTTAGCGTTACCGATGACTATGTGGTTTTCGTCTCCGGTATCCGCTCCCATTACATTCCAACCTGATGTTTCTACTTCTTCGTTCGTTGTGTTGCGAAGGAATAGGCTCTGAGGAATTTTCTGATCCGATGCGATATAAGGCAGGCCCAACACGAAGTTGTAGAAGTATTGCTGGTCTTCAGCATTGGCTTCTTCCGTGAGTAGGTCAGCTGCGGTTCGCCACGGGCATATCATTTGGCTTATCCAGTAACCGCTTATTGGCTCTCCAGGGTATCTAGCCTCCCACCAGCCCGTGTCGTTTACTTGCCGTGAGGTAATCTCACCGTGGCATTTTTGGCAGACGTATATTCTGCGTTCTCGATCGACGTTCTTTTCCCAGTCCATATGCTGCTCGTAGTTGCAGTGCTTGCAGTTGAACCGCCAGTGTTTCTGATCCGATTGGCCGAATAGTTTGTCGACACCCATATCCGGAATGGTTGGGGTCGAGAAGTAATGCTGGCTTCGTATCTTTGAGAACCCCATACGCGAGGTAAAGTCTCGAATGACTTCCGGTTTGGACTTGTCGAGCTCGTCGTGAATGTTGCGATCGGAGGTGAGCATGATTGCTTCCTTTTCCGTATAGGTTCCCTTGAAGAACAGGAATGATTTGCCGATCTGCTTTTGCTCTACCGAGTCTACGTCTTTTCCGCTTACGCCTTCGAGCATGCAGGGGTTCACTTTCACGATGCGGTTCACTTTGCTTTTTACGAATTCAGCCACGTCGTCTACGGTCGGGAGCGTATAAATCTGGTTGATGCCCCAAAAGCGCGCAGCATGCACGGCTCGCAGGATTTCCATCGTGCTCGCTCCGATCTGCGATCCTTTGCGTATAACCTGTATTGGCGTTCGGTCGGAATAAATATCCAGCATGAAGCGGTGGTCAGCGAATTCGATCGGGTCACCGCTCTCGCTTTTTATTCCGTTTTGCTTGATCCAATACAGGATGCTACTTTTTTGCTTTTCCTTTTCGTCCATAGAAGGCTTTGATGGTTTCGTCTATTGCTTGGCCCAGTTCCTCCTGCTCCGGAGTCGGAGGTTTCTGTTCGTCTTCGTTGATGCTTAGTTCGTGCTTGCCGAGCGACTCTCCCATTTCAGTCCTGAACATTTCCCACAGCTTCTTGATCTCATCTACTGTCGCACCCTCTCCTTTTTTGATCTGCTTCTTCAGGGCCTGCAGCTTTTCCCAGAATACTTCACCGATAGCAAATACTTTTTTCTGTTTAATCTCTTGCGCCTTTTTGCGGAGACCTTCTAAGTCCTCGGTGAGTTTGAGGTCTTTCCGTTCGACCCAACGGTATTTCTTTGACCACGTTTCTAGGGTGGTATCGCTAGGTTTCTTGCCGAGCCGGTCGGCAAATTCCACCCCAGCTTCACCCAAGCTTTGCCCAACCCTGTTCCATAGCCCCTCGGTCTTCCGAAGGCTTCCGGCTTCGCAATACAAAAGCCACGCAGTGTACTGCTGTTCAGTCTCTCCTGGCATCTTTGAGGTGGTGAGTGCGGGCTTTGTCATACTGCTTTTTTCTTTACAATTTATTTATCTTTTCTTTAACTTTTCACCTTGACCTTTTCCCAACGATTGCGAATCACATCGCACCAACGCGGGTCGAGCTCAAGCAGATAACAGGTGCGTTCTAGTTTGTTTGCAGCGAATAGCGTGCTTCCTGATCCGCCGAAGAAGTCGACCACGACGTGTCCGACTCGGCTTGAATTCTTTATGGCGCGCATAATGAGCCACTCCGGTTTCTCGGTCGGGTGAGCCATCTTGGTAATCGCTTTGCGCGGCATATCCCACACGTCGCTCTCGTTGTTGTCTCCGTAGAAGAAGTGTCGCTCTCCCTTCTTCCATCCGTACATAAGCGGCTGAGCTTTGGTCTTGCCTTTGCTCCGCTTCGCTTTCATGACTTGCTCGTATTGTTTTTTGTAGTCGCCCCAGCCGATAGCGAAGGATGGTTTGACCCATACGATTGTCGAGGAGAATTCAAAACCGGCGTTGAGCATTTCGTAGTACCACAACGGATAGCTGGTATAACCCGTGCAGACATAAATCGTTGCGCCTGGCTTCAGAATCTCATGGTAGTTGGCGAACACCTTTTCACTGAAGGCTTCGAAGTCTTCCTGACTTTGCTGGTCACCGAGAATCTTTCCTTGCTCAGTTGGAAACTTTCCACGCTTTTCGTGACTGACGTGAGCCACGTTGTAAGGCGGGTCGGTAAAGACCATATCCACTTTGGTCGTACCGAGTAGTTTCTTGATGTCCTCAATCTTGGTTGCGTCTCCGCACATAAGCCGGTGTCGACCGAGCTTGTAGACTTCACCATATTTCGACTCCGGCTTTTTTATTTCCTCGTATTCTTCTTCGGCGGTTTTATCTTCTTCGTCCGGTTCGTCGAGCATTTGGCTGTCGAGAAGATTGCTGATTTCCACTTCGTTGAAGCCGGTGAGGGTCAGATCAAAGTCGGAGTGGTTGAGCTCGACCATGAGTTCGGCCAGCTTCTCATCGTTCCAGTCGCGTCTTTGAGCAATCTTATTCAAGGCAAGGCTCAGGGCCTTTTCTTCTTTCTCCGGCATATCTACCAAATCCACATTCTCTTTTGGTATCGTCTCCCACCCTAGCTCTTTGAGAGCCATGACGGTCATGTTGCCGCCGACAATGAAGCCGTCGCGTCCCTTGCTAGTGTTAACCGTGATGAGTCCGCGCAATCCAAACCTTTCAATCGATCGTTTTAATGCGTCGATGTCTTCGCGCTTTATCTCCCGCGGGTTATAGGCCGGATGTTTGAGGTCTGTAATTTTTATTGTCTTCGTATTTTTTTCCATAGGTTTATGAAGAACAGTTTGATGCGAATCCAGACCCGCCTTCGAAGTGGAAGGGCGAGGTATGTCTGCGTTGCAATCTCTCGCTCGACCATTTCAATACGCCGCTTTTGAGCTTCGGCAAGTAGGTCGGCCGGAATGTATGCGCCGCCTATAAGCCGAGGTCTACTTTTTCTCCGTGCCAGCGGATTCTTTTTTGGGTTGTCGAGTCTGGTCATGTTCTTCTTCAATTAATTTTTCAGTTGTTAAGATGGCGTGTTCGACTTTTTCGATCCGCTCCTGATATTCGACCACCAGTTCTTTCTTGGTCTTTTGGCCCTCCATGTTGAATGGGGTCAGGCGCGGGATCACCACGTCATCGTCGCCGCGGTCTTCAAGGTTGCGTATCGCAATCTCCAGCCGCACTTTTTCTTCTAGCAATGAGTCGTGAATCGACTCGAGTGTTTCTATTCTGGTTTTCATATCGTTATGATTTCGAACTTATCCGTCTTTTCATTCCATCGCCAGTATTCTTTTGTCGTATTTACTGGTCTTGGAAATGCGAGCATTCGCTCTTGGTCTGCTCTCGACCTGGAACTGAAGCGCTCCGAGCTAACCTGAATAAAGCGAATCTCTTTTTTGCCGACAGCCATCAAGTCCCAGCACCCGAATAGGTCTTGCTGTTGGAACTTTGCGCGCCGGGCCTTCTCGATCCAGTAGCCTTCTTGAGCAAGAAGGGCCTGTGCTTTTTGTTCAATGATTTTTCCTTTTTGGGTACGGTTCATAGCTGTTTTAATTAACGGGTTTTGTGTCTTTGTCCCGATCGTAGCGGCGTTACCGCCGATGTGCCGTTAGGCCGTGGCCGATTCTGATCCTGCATTGCGAGGCAGATCCGGCACGTCGAGCCGAACACTCACGCGGGCCTTGCTTCTTCGGCCGACGAGGTTCATGACCGAACGGATGGCTTTGATAGCCCGTCCTTCTTTGCCGATCACGACTCCCGCATCGCCTTCGCCAAGCTTGGCGGAAAGAAGCACGCCCATTTCATCCACATGCCTCGTCACCTGAACCTGTTCAGGGTGATTGACGATGGCCTTCAGGATTGTCTCTAAGAGGTTTTGATCTTGTTCCATAGCTTTATATTTACTTTAAGATTTCTTAATCTCATCACCCGTCGACCGCGGGTAATGTTCTTTCAGCCAGGACGCCGCTGGATTTCTCCTGGCGCACGCCCCAGCCGAAAGATGCTTTTAATTTCTCCAGGGCCTCGACCATAGCCCCGGCTTCTCCCTGAACCTGTTGCGGATCGCGCTTGCTGTACTGCAGCGCGGTGCGCTCAAGGGTGTTGTAGAAGCCGTATTGTTTAAAGCTGGCCTGTATAAAATCGTTGATGACTTCTTTGCACAGAGCTGCGCCGATTGTCGGCTTCATCTCCGGCTTGTTTTGTAAAAACCACACGAGCTCTAGCTCCAGCTGAAATTCTGTGAGGTGATGCAGCGCATGCTTGAGCAGATTGCCGTCTTTAAATTTCACAAAGACCGGCCGGGTATGTCTGATGCCCCATGTGAGCTGAGCGAACTTTCCGAAAAAGTAGCGAGTGGGCACGGTTTGTTTATCCACAGGCTTATCCACATCCTTTTTAAATTCTTGGGCCAAGCTCGCTTGTCCGAAGGACTTATCTTTTGTAATACCGGTTTCTTTTGTAGCCCGAAAATTCTTCGCACGAAGATTTTTCGGGGGAGGTGAAAAATTCGATGTTTTTTCTGCCCCCGAACTTACTTCGGGGGTGGGTTGTTGGGGCCGTTTAAGACTCAGGCGATAGAAGATTTTTCCTCCGCACTTCATGCGCTTTTGTGGTGAGTCTAGGAGTTCACCCGCTTCGTCGTGAGCCTGGATAATTCTTAGCTCGTCTACCAATCTCTTGAGTGAGTTTTGAATGGCCCGATCGCTCCGGTTTATTTTCTTCATCAGCTGGCCCTGGCTGATCCAATCTTTCTCTTTTCGGCGTTTTGTTTCGGGGTCTTCAATCCATCCGAGAGTTTGATCCGCAACGACAAGAAGAATCCTTAGCTCTACATCACTCAGGAGTGGCATCCACTCCCGGATAATGAGGTGCGGGATTTGAGTCGAGTTTGGAATTATTGAGTTTGTTTCGTTGTCCATGTTTTTGTTGGCGAAAGGGAAACAGCTCCCCGATTTCTGGCCTGACGCTCTCGCGGTCAGGACAGAATCGAGAGCCGTTAGAAGTAAATCGGGAAGTGAATTCGGATGTCTTCCTCTGCTTCCTCTTGCTGGTGTAGGTCGTCCGGGTCAGGGTTGACTCGGCCGGTTCCACTGCAGTGGCTGCATGGCTTGCTGGTCTTTATGTCGCCTCGCTCCATTGCCGTAGGAATTTCTCCTACGCCATCGCATTCTTCACAGTCACGCTTGTCTCCGGCGAGGATGTACTCCCGGACTTTTGCTTCCCTTAGTTCTTCCGGAAGCTCATTCCATTCGAGATTGAATGCGTATTTCATGGTTAGTAGTTGGCGACGATCGTGCATGGCTCTCCGGTTTCTTTCTCTTTCTGTTCGCAGAGATCCACGAAGTCCACAAAGCTTTGCTTCACTTTGTCGATTTTCTTTTGATCCGTTTGCTTATAAATTGTTCGCTCTCGTTGCTCGACCACTTCGAGAGTTCTTGGCAATCGTTCGCGTAGAAGTTTGGCTGGGATTTTTGCTTCGTTACCTTTTCCGAAGGCTTCGCGGCATAGGTATCGCGTTGCGAAGTGTTCTCCCCGATACGCTTCACGCAGATAGCCGACGTTGCCGTGCTCCACTGAGAATCCAGTGATCTGCTTTTTCTTTTGCTTTGGCGTCTGGTCTTTCCAGCGCGCGTAGATGTCTATTCCCATAAGATGTTTGATCCTTTGTCGGCTTCCGATCTCTGACCTCACGCTTCCGCGATGAGGGCAGAGTCGGAAGCTAACGCTGGTTACTTTTTCTTAGCTCCCTTTTTTGCGGGTGCTGGAGCGGGCGTCGACTTTTCTTCGGTGTGGGCATGCCCATTCCCATTTCCGTTTCCATTCCCGTTGCCGTTAGGAGGCAACTTTGAGACTAGGCGCTTGCGCCCATCCGGGAGTTCTACAATTTCTGCGATGCCCATCGACACGGCTTCGAGGCCCAGCTTCTTATAGCCGTCGGCTAGGCGTTCGGGCCGGAGCTCGCCGATTGCTGTCATTGAGGTCGTTCCGAATACTCGATCCAGCAGATCGAGCTTCAGTTGCTTATCTCGGCCGACTGCGCCCGGTGCGATGCGGATAAGGAGACCGTCCAGTTCCTCCATCCATTTGTCGCGCTCTCTGCGCCACTCGGCTTTTTCTTCCTCAGTGCGGAAGAGCAGCCCAGTGTCTGATTCCGGCATGACCACCGTATCCCTTGGGATTGGGTCATCGAGCAAGGCTTCTACCGCCGGGGCGAAGTTTTCGTAGCTCGGATTTTTGTAGGTTTGTCCGTCGAGCAATGTGCTGCGATCTTTGATGACCGTCGCTTCGCGCCAGACCTTCTTGTCGTCTCCGAGCACTTCTTCGAAGCGCTCCATGAGGACGAGCATGTCCGGCTCATAGGCGGTTTCGCCTTCGACTTTCATCTTGATTCCAGACTTGAAGATTTCGCGTTTGCCGGTGTCGGCATTCTTTTCGTTGTCGTACTCGTATCCAGCGCGGCCGGTAAAAATCGCGTGGTATCCGTCGCTTACGAATGGGTCGGAGAATTCTCGTTTCCATGTTGGTTTAATTATTCCCCAGTCCTGGAATTCCAGGCGTGTCCGGTGAACCTTTTCTGCGTAGGCTTGTAAGAACCCTTCCCATACGTGCGAGATTGAATCGATGAGAAGGATGTCTGATATTCCTGAGCGCATCTTTTCCATCGTCTGCCGTAGGTCGGCTAGTGACTTCGATTCGCGGACGAGCACTTCGATCCCTGCTTCCGCAAAAAGCGGCTTAAGGAATTTTGATGCTTGTTCGGTGTCGAAGATTACGATCGGTTTTTTTGATCCTATCCGCTTGTGCAGTCCGACCGCGACCTGCGCTGCGGTGTATGTTTTGCCGCTACCCGCGAAGCCTTGGAAGGCTGCTTTGAAGTAGGGCTTGGTGTTGCCGATCGGAGCGAAGAAGTTATCTATCGTTTCCTTCGCTGCTTCTCTCGGCCGCACTCTCGTTGCTGTTGGTTGTGCTTGGTTGTTCATAATTATTATTTGACTTGCCCGAAGGTGGATTGATATAATTAGTTTGCTGATCATCTCCCTTCGGGGGGATTTTCTTTTTCTGAGCGGCCCGGTTCGACTTCCGGAGCCGTATTTCTTTTGGTAGGAACTCTACGTCGATCTGGTCACCTATCTTTAGCCTGTAGCGATCCGTTAGCCATTTCCCTTCGAGGATCACCGCCGGGGTTCCGTACCTGCGATAAGTGACCGTGCGGGTCGGTTTGAGATCTCTCATGTGAAGAGTCTCAACACCATGTCCGCTTGTACCCGCCAGAATGGACTCCAATGTCCGGTCTGGCCCTCCACCATGATTTGGGCGAGCGATGCGAAGAGGATTAGCATGTCGATGGTCACCAGAAAGGCGATGGCTTCGGATGCTATGGTGAAGGTTTTCTTCGCTTGCTCGTAAGTGATTGCGTTCATACGTTTGGTTGCTCGTCGGGGTCGTTGCAGTAGCACCGTTCGTCGTCGCATCCCAGCCCTTTGCGATCCGTGCAGACCAGTCGAGGATAGTCTTTCTCGAATTGCCTGCTTGCTTCGTAGAGTGCGATAGCCGGACTGCTAGGGCTTCGTAGTGCTGCTTGCTGGAATTCTGCTTTGGAGGCTTTTTTAATGTCTCCGCCGTAGCGTTCCATCAGCTCGTAATATGCATTTCGACCCGTGGTCATCTCAGTTGTTTTTTGACCTCACCGAGAAGGGCGTCGTTGATCTGATCGAATGCGTAGCCCGTCAGCTCCGACTCGATCTCTGATCCGTCGTCCATGAAGTCAATGGTCAGCTTTCCGGTCAGGTTGCCGACCTCATCGGCGATATCGTCTCCGAGGTCTTTTGCCAGACTTTCGGCTGCCGCTCGGATTCGCTCCTTCATGACCTTCCCGCGAACTTCCTCGCGTATGCTTTTCTTCACTTGTGTGATGTTTTTCATACTCGGTGTTGTGTCAACTTTTGTAAGCTTGCGGACTCTGGTGCCGCGTACCTCGACCTTCGACGAGCAGTGTTAATTTTTCGAGATCGGGATTTTGGCATAGAAAAACCCCGTGCTCATTGCACGGGGTTTTTCCCTTTATCCGCAGTTTGCGGACGGAAACGGCTCTATTTGTCAGCTCCTACTTCCCATGGCACTTCTTGAACTTTTTGCCAGAACCACAATGACATGGTTCATTGCGACCTTGCTTGTCCCCTGCTTCTACTGGTGAGAGTGATGAGACAGCAACCTGTGCTGCACCAAGTGTTGATTCCATGAGCTGGCCGTCTGCGGAGCCTGCTGGTATTTCCTGCATTGTCTTTGCAGCGCCAGAAAGCTGGACCTTGCGGGTCTCCAGCATTCCCTGATAGGACTGCACAGCACCACGTACCTGTGCGAGAGCCAATACACTATCCCGACGAATGAGCGTCATGAGCATCGTGAAGAGACGATGTGTCTCACGTCGATATTCAACCAACGGATCACGCTGGCCATACCCTTGCAAACCAATACCAGTTCGTACCTGATCCACCGCCTCAAGATGTTCAACCCACAGCGCATCCATCGCACGCAATACAATCGATCGTTCCATATCACGTACCACGTGCGGCTCCATGGAAGCTACAAGCGCACGATGACGACTCAACAAACGTTCCTGTAACTGTGCAATGATTTGTTCGCGTGTTGCTTCTGGGGTAAGTGTCGGATTGTCCCATGCTGCGCGCACAATCTCGTCTGCCGAGCTCTCCAGCAATTGCAGTGCTGCAGTCAATGACTCGCGATTCCAGTCACTCGCCTGCTCACTCATGGTAAATTCCTCAACGGTCGTGCGAACTTCATCCTGCATCATGGTCTGCACCAATACATCCAATGCAGCATCATCTGCCTGTGCAGCCGCAAGTACTTCGCGGCGACGGCGATAGAATACTTCACGATGCTTGTTAAGCACATCATCGTATTCAAGCAAATGCTTACGTGTATCGAAGTTATTGCCTTCGACCTTCTTCTGCGCATTCTCAAGTGCCTTAGAAATAAACGGATGCGAAATCGGAGTGTCATCAGGCAACTTCAACCGCTCCATCATGTTCTTCATGCGATCTCCCGCAAAAATACGCATGAGATCATCCTCAGTAGAAACATAAAACTGTGTTTCACCAGGATCTCCCTGACGACCAGCGCGACCACGCAACTGGTTATCAATACGTCGTGATTCATGACGTTCAGTACCGATCACATAGAGACCACCAAGTTCACGCACTGCTCGCGCCTCGTCCACGTCTGGTGGGTTACCGCCAAGAATAATATCCACACCACGACCAGCCATATTCGTTGCAAGTGTCACGGCACCGCGACGACCTGCCTGTGCGATAATTTCTGCTTCGCGCTGGTGGTTCTTCGCGTTGAGCATTTGATGCGGCACTCCCTGCTGCTCCAATAACAACGACAGCACTTCGTTCTTCTCGATCGAGATCGTACCGATGAGCACGGGCTGCCCTTTCTCATGTCGCGCCTTCACATCTGCGATCACTGCGCGGATCTTCGCTTCCTCAGTCTTGTAAATCAAATCCTGATGGTCCACACGAACATTGTCGCGATGGGTCGGAATCACCACCACTTCGAGTTTGTAGATCTTGTGGAACTCCTCTGCCTCGGTCATGGCAGTACCTGTCATACCACCGAGTTTCGGATAGAGTCGGAAGTAATTCTGGAACGTCACAGTACCCAATGTCTGGCTCTCCTGCTGAATCTTCACACCTTCCTTCGCTTCAATCGCTTGGTGTAATCCCTGATTATAACGACGACCGAACATCATGCGACCGGTGAACTCGTCAACAATCACAATTTCACCTTCACGTACAACGTATTCCTTGTCACGATGGAAAAGCGCACGTGCCTTGAGCGCAGATTCAGCAAAATGCGCTGCACGCGTTCCACCATCTGCGTAGAGGTTCTCAATACCAAGCCACTGCTCCATCTTCGCAATGCCGGCGTCAGTGAACGTTGCAGCGCGCAACTTCTCATCTACCTTGAAGTCTTCTTCAGGTGTGAGCTTGGCTGCGAGCGCTGCATACTTGTAATACTCTTCGCTCGCATCAGCTGCAGGCGCGGAAATAATCAGTGGGGTTCGCGCCTCATCAATGAGAATCGAATCAAGCTCATCTACAATCGCGAAGGAGAACGGTCGCTGCACCATGTGCGCCGTATCTTGCACCATGTTGTCACGCAAATAATCGAATCCAAATTCATTATTCGTACCATAGGTGATATCACACTGGTACGACTCCTGACGTGACGACGGGCGCAATCCAGCATCCTCTGGTTGTGTACTCTCAAAGGTTGGATCAAATACAAAGCTCACCTGCTGGTTCTGAATAATACCGACACTCATTCCTAGAAAATCAAAGACGCGACCCATCCACACAGCGTCACGACGTGCGAGGTAATCGTTCACCGTCACCACATGTACACCCTTTCCGGTGAGTGCGTTGAGATATGCAGGAAGCGTGGACGTAAGCGTCTTACCTTCACCTGTACGCATTTCCGCAATCTGCCCACGGTGCAGCACAATACCACCCATGAGCTGCACATCGTAGTGCCGCTGTCCCAATACGCGACGCGCTGCCTCACGAACCACTGCAAATGCCTCAGGCAACAAATCATCTACCGACGTGCCGCTTGCAAGTCGCTCGCGGAACTCCGCAGTCTTTGCACGCAATGCTTCGTCACCAAGTGCCTGCATTCCTGACTCGTGCGTCGTAACTTGTTCAGCTACTTCGCGCAACGCCCGTACTGTTCGTTCATTTGCATCGCCAAAAATCTTTGAGAGAAGTTTCATCATAGAAATCAAGTAAAACTATCACAAATCAGCCCTACCCTGATCGGGGCTACTCTACCATGCAAACCGGGGTTCAACAAGCCTACGCTGTGAGCTGTCTCTTGAGCTTTGCAACCACAGCATCAATGCTTGCGTAGAGGTCTTCTGTGACCTCTTTTGCCATGATTTTTGTTTCGGGCCCATTCATCTGCACTTCACACAAGAATACTGGCCCTTTTTGGTGATGATCAGAAGTCTTTCCAACGGTTACTTGCACACCAATCTCTTCATCACTTGTAAATTTTGCGAGTGCTTGAACCTTGCCTGCTGCATATTCAGCAATTGCGTCTGTCATCTCAAGATGTACTGCCTGCAACGAAATAGTAAGCATACACATGCATGTTAGAACCCCACGTACTGAATTTCTTCGTGGAGTTGGTATCCACTTGTAGCATACACCCGCTCCTTCATGAGCTCAATAAGCTGCTGAATATCCTGAGCGGTAGCCTCTTTGGTCGTAATAATAAAATTCCCATGTGCCTGCGCCACTGACGCACCACCAATTGCCGTCCCTTTGAGTCCAGCTTCTTCAATCAACTTGCCCGCGAACACACGCGTGCCGTCTGGCTGAATAATATTTTTGAAAACACTTCCTGCTGAAGCAAATCCCTTGGGCTGTGTCGTCATGCGGTACAACAGTGCATCATGCATCTTCTTCGCCCCCTCTGCTGGATCACCTGGCGTGAACGAAAAAGTCGCCGAGAGAATAATACCGCCGTTCTCCTTGAAGATGCTGTGACGATACCCAAACTCACACTCCGCGTTGGAGACTGTGAACACCTCGCCATCAATGAGCGCCTCGACCTGTACCACCGAGTCCTTCATCTCTCCTCCTACAGCTCCTGCATTACCACGGACCGCACCGCCAATGGTTCCAGGCACGCCCACGGCCCATTCAAACCCCGCAAGTCCAGCAGCCACGGTCTGTTGCGCAAGCGCAACTGTTTTTGCCCCTGCCTCTGCAACCACACGAGTGCCCTCGATCGTGACCCGCGACATTGCCAGACGAATAACAATGCCCGTAAATCCTATATCTGACACCAACATATTGCTCCCGCCACCTAGGACGATTGTTGCCAATCCTGCACGCGCAGCAACTGCGAGAACTGCTTGAAGTGACTCTACAGATGCAACTGTCACAAGGTAGCGTGCTGGTCCTCCGACTTTGAACGTCGTTAACTTTGCCATCGACACCTGCTGACGAATTTCCTGCACATGCGGCGTGAGTTGCTTGGTAATCGCATCCTGCATATTACGTTTTGGACACGAGTGATCGTGCCATCATGTCAATGTCTCCTGCGCCCATGACGAGAATAACATCATCCTTCTGCACCACTTCACGCAAGCGGGATTGCGTGTGACGAAGATCTCCAGTTGCGTGCACAGCGTCCTGTGTATTGCTCTTTTGGATTGCTGCGACAAGCATATCGCTTGAAACATCCTGGTGCACATCTTCCTCGCGCCCCTTCACATCATAAATATCTGCCATGAGTGTGATATCCGCGCCGTGGAATGCATCAACAAAATCTGCAAATAACTCCTTAGTTCGTGCGTGCTGATGAGGTTGATACACCGCGATAATACGCTGACCTGGGTACCACTCACGTGCCGCTTGAATTGTCGCGCGCACTGCGGTTGGATGATGTGCGTAGTCCGAAATGACTGTTGCACCACGCCACGAACCTACGACTTCGAACCGACGCCAAATACCACGGAATTCCGCGAGTGTCGATTGAATCCGATCTACAGGTACATGCATCTCTAGCGCGACTGCAATCGCTGCGAGCGCGTTACTGATATTAAACCGTCCTGGCACACGCAGGCTGAACCGTTCGTCCGAAAACTTGGATCGCGATGGTACCGCAACTGTGAAGTATGACGCACCACTATGTGTAAGCACATCAGTTGCTGCGAGATCCGCACCCTCGGCAAGCCCAACCGTCACTGTCTTCCCACCGAAATGCAACTTACCGCGTACAAGTCGATCATCGTAGTTCTTGATAAGCACACCATCCGTTGGCAAACCACTCACGAACTCTTGCATTGTTTTGTACACCGCATCCGCGTCCTTGTAGTAATCGGGGTGATCCCACTCGATATTGGTCACGACCGCAATGTTTGGATGAAGTAGACGCATGTTCCCCTGATACTCGCACGCCTCGACTACAAAAATATTGCTCGATCCAAAGTTGAGATTGCCGTGACTAAACATGGGACACCTCGACCCTACGATTACCGTTGGGTCAAACCCTGCGCTCTTGAGAATACTCCCAATCAGTGCGGTGGTGGTGGACTTGCCATGGGTTCCGGTGACCGCAATCGTATATTTCTTTTGCGACAACAGTGCAAGGAACTCGGGATAGCTCATCTGTGGAATGCCAAGTTCTGTTGCTCGCTTGCGTTCTGCATGGGTCGCCTGCACCGCTGGCGAATACACCACAAGGCTTGCGTCTGTTGGTACACTTGCAGCATCTTCGCCCTTGAACACAGCAATCCCTAGCGCACGCACTTCCGCAATAATGTCCGAGTCCACTGCCGCATCTGACCCACTTACATGCACACCCAACTCATGAAGATATTTCGCTGCTGCCGAAACGCCAATGCCGCCAATGCCGATGCAATGGACGCGAGTGAGCGAGCTGATGGATGTTGGTGTTTTCATATTCCTACTCTAGCAGAAGTTCCAGTCTTGACAAAATAGCATATTTCTGCTAGCCTGCGCACCAACACGCATCAGTCGTGCAAAGGAGGTTCTGTGGAGCACATGATGAACTATGTTCTCATTTGCTTGTGTCTGTGTTTGGGGAGTGGATTCATCTACTACCGGCGTGCTACTCGGTCTTACGCACGCATGATCGGTGAGTTCTACCAGCCCTTCAGCGACGTCGGCCGCATGATCACGAGACGGCTCATGCTGAAGGACGTAGTGGTGATCAGGCGCATCCGGCAAGCCTGTCTTGACGGCAAACCACTCACCGTCGAGTCACTCCACGCAAATCTGCAAGGCTACACGAATGAGGTCGATGCTTGCCTCGCGCGCCTGCGCGAACTCTCATTCCTGTTGGACGGTGCAGAACTTCGACTGAACGAAGATGGGGTGCACCTGTTCACCGTCTTGATGTTTTGGTACGGATCTCGGACAGACATGGACCTACTCACCTCCCGCAACACGGAGATTTGGCGGTAGCGACCGATTACAACATCCTATAGACGGAAGCCGCACGCACAACTGCCGGGCGGCTTCTTGGTTTTTATGGACCCTTTTGGTATTGTAGTGAGGTACTTTTATTCCTAATCCACACGCGCTTATGCCAACCAACTTGGCCACCTTTGACCCGGAGATTGCCGGACTCATCGAGCGCGAAGCGTCTCGTCAGACCGAGGGCCTCGAAATGATTCCGAGTGAGAACCATACATCATCTGCTGTTCTTGCGGCACTTGGAACTCGACTCACGGACAAATACTCCGAAGGCTATCCTGGCATGCGCTACTACGGTGGCTGTGAGAATGTGGATCAGATCGAAAATATTGCTCGCGAACGTGCGAAGGCACTCTTCGGCTGCTCTCATGCAAATGTGCAGCCATATTCTGGCTCGCCAGCTAATCACGCGATTTATTTTGCGCTCGTGGAACCTGATGACACGGTGATGGGTTTGGAGTTGGCGTTTGGTGGACACATGACGCACGGACTCAAAGTGAACTTCTCTGGCATATACTATCGCAGTGTGACCTATCGCACTCGCCCTGATGGTGTCATTGATTATGATGCGATGGAAGAAATGGCCGTGAAGGAACAACCGAAGCTCATTATGTCTGGCGCAACCGCTTACCCACGCATCATTGATTGGGCACGACTGCGCGCGATTGCTGATCGCGTAGGCGCATGGCTTGTTGCTGACATCTCGCATATTGCAGGACTTGTTGTGGCTGGAGTACACCCTTCCCCTATTGGGATTGCTGACGTGGTTATGACCACTACACACAAGACACTACGAGGCCCACGTGGGGCAATGATTCTGTGTAACGGCAATCCATCAGAACCTCTCAAGAAGGTTCCCAAGACACGTGAAAACTTGCCGACATTGATCGACCGTGCCATTATCCCTGGTCTACAAGGTGGTCCGCACAACCACCAGACTGCAGCGATTGCTGTTGCGCTCAAGGAGGCAGCAACGCCAGAGTTCCGTGAGTACGGCAAGCAAATTGTGAAGAATGCACAAGCACTTGCTACCGCACTCACTGCCGAAGGCTTCAACCTTGTTACCGGTGGCACTGACAACCACCTCATGGTCGTTGATCTCTCGAATATGCAGATCAGTGGCAAGGAAGGCTCAGACGCACTTTCTGCGATTGGAATTACCGTAAACAAGAACACCGTACCGTTTGAACCACGCAGTCCATTTGATCCATCTGGTATCCGCTTGGGAACACCCGCAATCACCACCCGTGGCTTGCGCGAAACCGAGATGGCGCAGATCGCGACATGGATCAAGACCGCGATCACCCATCGCACCGACGCGACAAAGCTCGCCGCACTTCATGCCGAAGTACGCACACTGTGCGCTCGATTCCCTTTGAACATCTAGCACATGACCCAACTCCTGAGTGGCACAATTCTAGGCAAACACGTCTTGACCCGACTGCGAACTGACGTTCGTAGTCTTGCAGTTGTGCCACGCATCGCTGCGGTGTTGGTTGGTAACAACCCTGCGTCACGGCTGTACGTAAGCATGAAGGAACGTCGTTGCAAGATGGTTGGCATTGCCTTCGAGAAAATCACGCTCCCCCAGGAAGCAACAACAGAACAGGTGCGTGCAACAATCATGCAACTCAACACGCGTACTGATGTGCATGCGATCCTCGTACAACTCCCATTGCCACCCGGGCTCGATACTGACGCCGTTATCCGCGCGATTGATCCACGAAAAGATGTTGATGGATTCCACCCGGACAATATTGAACGGTTCATGGCTGATGCACCGCCGTATGTTGAGCCTGTACTCATCCATGCAATTACCGCGTTGTTGGAGGCTACGAAAGAAAAACTCACGGACAAAAAAGCCGTGGTGTTAGGCAAGAGTGACGTGTTCATGCGACCGTTGGGAGCAGCACTCTCTCGACGAGGCCTGCACGTACAATGGGCAACACAACAGACCGATGGCTGGCAACAACTCTGCGCAGATGCAGATGTGCTGGTTACTGCTATTGGTGTTCCACATGGTGTCACCCCAGCTGCTGTAAAACCAGGCTCAATTCTCATTGATGTCGGCATTAGCACACTCGATGGAGCAGTCGTGGGTGACATACACCCTGATGCCGCTGCGCGAGCAGCGTGGTGCACTCCTGTTCCCGGTGGTGTTGGACCAATGACGGTTGCAATGCTTTTGCACACCGTAGTTCATCTCGCACGTATACAGACATCCGTATGAGCACGCCATTTGTAACACCCCGCACATTTACCATGTCTGACGTGGGTGCTATCGCACAGGAAATTGTCGCCGCTCTCCATGGTGGTGATGCTGTACTTCTTTCTGGTGAGCTTGGCGCTGGCAAAACAACGCTTGCAAAAGCAATCGCTGCTGCGTTGGGTGTTCGAGAGACCATCACCTCCCCGACGTTCACACTCATGAATGTGTACACGACGAATCACCCGCACATCTCAACGCTCATGCACATGGATACGTACCGCATGGAACGGGTCGAAGAACTTGCTGAAATTGGTGTGAATACCTACATGGGCGAGCCATCCACTGTTTGTATTGTGGAATGGCCAGAACGATTCCCAGACGCATGGCATCGGGCGCGTACTGCCCACTGGTTCACCGTATCTGGCACCGGTGAAACTCGAACAATTCAGGCAGTTACAGCAACGGCGTAAGCAGTCTTCCGACAAGACCTAGCACCCATTGTGCAAGCGTTGATTTGAAATCCCTCGACGGACGAAATGGCGCAGCTACGTGGCGCCATTTTTCTAAAATTTTGATCAAATCCTTCACCATCTCTGGCTTGGTGAAGGTGATATTTGCTTCGTGATTAGAAAAGAAACTTCTCGGATCAATATTGCTACTGCCGATCATGCCGTATGTTGCATCCATCACCAATGCCTTGCCATGCATCATTGTCGGCAATAGATATACCGAAGCTCCCAGCTCATGAACTTTTCGAATTGTTCGCCCCATCGCCTCATGAAGAATGGCGACATCAATTTGCCCTGGCACAAGAATTCGAAGATGAATGCCACGCTCCATCGCCGCTGCAAATGCTGCGAGTAATTTCTTGTCCGGAAGGAAATACGGTGTTGCGATAGTAATCGACTGCTTTGCGCGTCGGCATGCAGCAATATATTCTCGTCGCACCTGGCTATTCTCGCGGAATCGTCGATACGGATGATCGAATACATACCGCAAATGCTGCACACGACGTCGCCACTGAACACTTGATCCACGAAGAAGATGTCGCACACCACGACGCTCACCTCCGCCGATAACCCATGTCTGTCCAAATGAGCGGACCATGGGCTCAATGAGCTCAGATCCTTCGAGTCGCAAATGCAAATCGAGCCACTCTCGATATTCCTTGCGAACATTGACGCCACCAATGAACCCAACGCGCTTGTCTACAATCAGAATTTTCCTGTGGTTGCGATTGTTGAGTCGACGAAGACTCTTAAAAAATCTTCGATACGCGAGAGACTGAAATGACACCACGCGTGCACCGGCAGCGCGTAGGCGTTGAATTGAATGTACGCTAAACCAAAAACTACCGAGTCCGTCCAAAATAAGCCGCACATCCACACCTTGCTGCGCCTTGCGTACCAGAATATCTACGAACGCACGCCCCACATCATCATCCAAGAAAATATATGACTCGAGGTAAATCGAATCGTGCGCTTGCGTAAGCGCAGCTCGCATTGCCTCCCATGCATCACCAGTTCGTGTATAAAATTGCCACTGCATGGTATTACCGTGAACGTACTGCTGCTGCCACAGCAGCAAGAAATGCGCCTGTGAGTACAATCACTGCGCCAGACGGAAGATCTAATACATACGAAAGTACCAGACCACCAACCACTGTGAGCTCCGCAAACAAAATACTTAATGCAAACAGCGACTGGAGAGACCTCGCCCATTGTCGTGCAGCAATAACAGGAATGACAAGGAGTGCGCTCACCAATACGACACCCAGGAGTTTCACTGCAACAACGACCGTAATAGCCAAAAGCGTATACAGCAACGCATGCGTCGCTACGACCGGGATTCCTGAGAGCCACGCCATTTCTCTACTGAGCACCAAGAGCATCATACGACGCTGCAATACAAGAAGTAGCACAGCACACACACCAGAGAATGGAACAATAAACGCCAAATCAGTACTTCCAATTGTCAAAATATTTCCAAACAGATAACTCATGATATCCGGCTGGAATCCTCGCTTGAGTGAAAGCAACACAATACCGACAGCAAGTCCAACAGTAAAAAGAAGTGCTAACGTCGTGTCGCTTTTGAGCTTACTCTTTTCCTCCAGTACAGCGAGCGTGCAAGCAAAGAGCACTGCGACAGCAAGCGCGCACCACAGTGGGCTTACACCAAGCAACAGACCAATGGCAATGCCTGCAAGTGACGCATGAGCAATCCCGTCTCCAAAAAATGCGATTCCTTTTGCAGTGACAAATACTCCAAGCATCGCAAGTGGGACTGCCGTTGCGATGCCTGCGACAAGTGCTCGCTGCATGAACGGAAGGCTAAATAATTCAATAAGTTGCTCCATACGCTAGTGGTGATGGAAGTGACGCGCACCCTCGCCGTACATATGGTGCAACGCTTCTGATTTGAGCACTTCATGTGCCGTTCCTGTGCACAAGAGTTCACGGTTCACACAAATAACAAAAGACGCATACCGACTCACAATATCCAGCTCATGAGACACGACGATAATCGTCATATTGTGCGTACCTCTGAGATGCTCAAGATGATCATAGATAGATCGAGTTCCACCCGCATCAACGTTGCTCACTGGCTCATCGAGTACTAGTATTTCTGGTTTTCCGAGAATAGCACGCGCAATCAGCACTCGCTGTAACTGTCCCCCGGAAAGCGTCGCAAGTTGCGCACGCGCGACTCCAGACGCGAGCCCAACTTCAGCAAGAGCTCCCTTAATCTCCGCAGACGTAGCATCGTACGTAAGGGTAAGGAATTCAGCAACAGTGATCGGTACCGTTGGGTCTACGGCAAATCGCTGCGGTACATATCCGACTTTACTTCGTGCATCAGCCGGCGATGCCCCTGCAACTTCTACAGTTCCAGATGTAGGCGTAAGAAGGCCAAGCAACAATCGCACTAACGTTGTTTTCCCGGCACCGTTGGGACCAATAAGCATGGTCATGCTCCCCCGAGGAATCGCAACAGAAATTCCATCCAGAATAACACGCTGTTCCTGCGTATAGGTGAGTGCATCAGTCGAAATGATTGCTTCAGCGCGCATAGGCGTTACATGCTCGTTCTACAGCCTGCGCATTATACCGCATCTGTGCAAGATAGGTCTCACGTCCTGGAAGTCCACCCTCTGGATCTAATTGAGCAACAGACACATTCAGGTCTTTTGCAAAAGTCTCAAGAGCTGCTGTACTCAACTGCGGTTCACCAAAAAGCACACGAACATTCCCAATCTTGACCGCTCGTCGAAGCGCAGCCAAGTACTGTGGTGTGGGTTCCTCACCTGCCGATGGCTCAAACGTCCCCGCAACAACTAATTGATACGCATCAGCAAAGTATCCCCAGGCATCATGCATCGTTACAATATTTGTGTCCTTGCATGGAGCAAGAGATTTGGTGAACTCGTCATGGAGTTGAGCAAGTGTTGCGACATATGCATTAGCACGCGATTCAAAAATCGCGCTACTCTCAGGCTTCAACTCCTTATATGTCGCAACAATCGTACGCACAACCTGCTGCATCTGCACCACTGACAAGTAATAATGCGGATCATACATACCATGACCGTGTGCATCCTCATCTTCATGCTCTTCATCATGTTCCTCCATGGTTCTAAGAACAACATTACGATCCGTGTACACAATGCGTGACCCCGGAATCGACTGTTGCGCTTGTGCTATCCATCCGTCGAGCCCCTGGCCTACCGCAAAAATCACTTGGGAGCCCTGCAATGCCGCAACACCCTGTGGTGTAAATGTAAATGTATGTGGGCTCGCACCAGGCGGCACGATGAGCTGCACATCAATTTCTCCCACTCCTAATGTGCGAGCAACATCGTAAATAGGAAAAATAGTTGCTGCAACACGTACGTGTTGACTCGTGTTCGGGGTTGCTTCTGGTTGCACACGCATCCACCAGAGTGCTGCACCAAGAAACACAAACCCCGCCACTACTGCTAGCGTAAGCATGCGTCGTTGAAGAAGGGCGCTGAATCGTGGCATAGAATGTGATTTTTCTATATACTAGCGTGTCTCAGCAGATTCGTCCATGCAACTCATTTTCAATATCTACACCCGATGGACGACCAACACGCCCACATGCTAGGGTCGGTATATAGACACCCGCTATGTTTACAGGCATTGTCCAAGGTATCGGTACCGTTGTAGCAGTAGATCATCGTCCCGGACTTACTCAATTTGTCATCGAACTCCCTCCTACTCCGGAACCGCCTCAACGAGGTGCCAGCATTGCACTTGCAGGCACATGCATGACTGTTGTTTGTGCGAACGGGCATCACGCTACCTTTGATGCCATGGCAGAGACCCTCACAAAAACGACGCTCGGTACATGGAGTGTAGGCACCCGACTCAACGTCGAACGCAGTGCTCGATATGGTGATGAGATCGGTGGACATATCCTCTCAGGACATGTGTCTACCACTGCGACAATCGTCACTATCGAACGCCCTGCGAACAATTATATTGTACGGTTCGAACTACCTGCGCAGTATATGAAGTACGTATTACCCAAGGGGTACATCGCGCTAGACGGCGCAAGTCTTACCCTTGTCGAGGTAGATCGTGACACCAACACTTGTACCGTGCATCTCATCCCCGAGACACTTCGAATCACCACGTTTTCTGAGCGTGAGGTAGGCAGTATCGTCAATGTTGAGTTTGATACCATGACACAGGCGATCGTCGACACCACAGAGCGTGTGCTCTCGACACACACTCGTACATAAGAAAACCGCCTCAGTGGGCGGCGTTTCTTATGGATTGGTAGCGCTACGGGGAATCGAACCCCGATTACATGGATGAGAACCATGCGTCCTAGCCGTTAGACGATAGCGCCGGCATTTTTGAGCACGATTGTTATACCAATTCCCCTTGCTTTTCGTCAAGCCTATTCTGCGGCAAACCCACCTGCCTGGATATCCCACAAGGTGCGGTACCGCTCATCACTCGCATACAGTTGCTTGTGATCCCCCATGGCTCGAACCTGACCATCCTCAACCACCACAATACGATCCATGTGCGCAATTGTAGAGAGTCTGTGTGCAATGACTATCGTAGTCTTGTTACGCATGAGGCCATCGAGCGCTGATTGAATAAGTTGTTCAGACTCGGAATCCAACGACGACGTCGCTTCATCAAAAAGTACAATGGGCGCATCCTTGAGAATGGCACGTGCGATAGCTACACGCTGGCGTTCCCCACCGGAGAGCTTCACACCACGCTCACCAACATACGTATCGTACCCTTGCGGGAGACGCGAAATAAATTCATCACAGTGCGCGAGTCGCGCGGCGCGACGCACCTGCGCATCGGTTGCATCAGGTCGTGCATACCGAATGTTATCTGTGAGCGTGCGATGAAAGAGTGCTGGTTCTTGGGGCACGTATGCAATGCACTCACGCAATGATTGCTGCCTTACGGTACGAATGTCAGTGCCATCAATACTAATCGCGCCCTGTTGGATGTCATAGAGGCGTAACAGCAATTTCGAAATAGTGGACTTGCCAGCACCTGAATGCCCTACCAATGCCACTTTCTCACGCGCTGAAATCGATAGTGTAAAATCATGTAGTACTGGCTTGTTGCCTGCGTATCCAAAGGTAACGTCTCGGAATTCGATTGCACCCTTTTTCACCACGAGCGGCTTTGCACGTGCACTATCCTGTATGCCATGCGGAACTTGCAAAATACTGACGGTATCTGCTGCATCAGAGAACGCCTCCATGAGTTTGCGTAGACTCCTACCTACCTCGATAATTCGAGAAAAAACTACTAGTAGCACACCTTGCAGGAAGACCAAATCACCCACTGTCATGACTCCTCTCTCCCAGAGAAGCACCCCGTACCACATCAATCCGATCTCCAATAACAGAGTCAGTCCTAACTGAATAAAATTCGCTCGCACCCCGACATACCACGAGCGATGCAGTAACGAGCCCCACTTCCCTACTGCGTCTCGGAACCGATCTATTTCGCGTTGCTCTGTCGCAAAGTATTTGACGTTCGACACGTTAGAAAGCGTATCTGCGAGTGTGGCAACAGCATGCGAGTCAGCGTCTGAACGCGCAATATCAAGCGTGTTACGCTTCCAAAGGGCATGCCGAATATTGATGGTCAAAAACAGTAGCGCCCATAATACGAACGCTAGCCCAAGCAACGGAAACCGCCACGTGAGAAGTGTTGTCGTACCGATAAGCGCAACTGTCAGCGGAATGAGTTTCACTTCGAACTCGTCAACAAACACTTCGAAAGAACGAGAGACACGACTCACTTTACGCACCAACGACCCAGCAAATGCATCCGTGAAATACTGAAATGAATGGTTGAGCAAATATGATGCGACGCTGTTTTGAAGCGCCACCATAATTCTCGACTGCCACTCAATCACCACAAATTCACGAATTCGATTCGTCGTCCACACGAAGCACTTTGCGGCTACTACCCACAAGAACGCCTGAAGGAGCACTTCGTGAACTGCACCATCTTGCATGGCATCTACGAGATACTTGAACGCAATAGGAATGAGCAAATCACCTGCCGCGCCAAGAACCACCATCGCAACAACCACTACAATTCCAATTCGATGCGTACGAGCGACCTGCCAAAAAAATGCCAGGACCTGGCGATTTGTGGCAATGGGCGCTGGCTTACTCTTGGAGCCACTTTCCATAGGTACGGGCAATGAGCGTAGGCGCCTCTTCTGGATGCGCCATTATTTCGCGAACGATTTTCTCCATGCGTACACCCTGTGAGCCCTTCACCAATACCACATCACCTGGTTCCAACTTCTCCTGCAAAAAAGACCCAGCAGCGACCGAGGTATCAAACTTCGCGATGCGATGCTCCTCCATTCCTTCATCAAGTGCTGCTGCAGCAATGTGCTTACTTGCTGGCCCAACCGTGATGAGAAAATCAATACGCTGATCAACCACCATACGACCAAGGTCCTCGTGCTCTTCGCGTGTGATCGGCCCCAACTCCAGCATGTCACCAAGTACTGCGTACCGCTCGCCCTGCTCAGTACTTATGGGGGTTGCAGCAAGTGTTTCGACTGCAGCCTGTGCTGCACGTGGAGACGCATTATATGTGTCATCAATAATCGTAGTGTTCTTCACACCATCAATGAGTCGCATGCGTCCTGGCGCAGCACGATACTGAGACAATCCCTTCTCAATGTCTGCGTCCTTCATCTCGAAATACAAACCAACGGCAGCTGCCGCAGACAATGCATACCCATGTTGTGCACCAATCACACCGTCAACGCGCGCCTCGAGTGAGCGAGTTCCCATACGAAACCCGAACTCCATCCCACGAACAGATTGGTTTTCACGAACCATCGATGTGCTCGTCACACGTACGTCAACATGTTCCCCGAATCCATAGGTCATGGTACGAACAGGAATGGTATCGCTTTCACCCATGACTCGTGCATCATCACCATTAAGAATTGCAACGCCGGTTGCAGGAAGTGCTCGTACAATATTCTTCTCCTCGAATTCGAGTCTTTCCATGCTCTTGAAATACTCATAGTGCTCAGGGGAAATCGCTGTAAGTACTGCGACATCTGGCCGACACATATGTGTGAGATACGCGATGTCCCCCGGACGATCGGTTCCCATTTCTACCACAAGCATCTTTGGATATGGCATGCGCGTGTAGAGCAACCGAAAAATATGAAAGAAAACTTGAACCCACCCTACAAGCGATTTGCCAGGGCTCTCCAAACCAATCACGGTCATCGGCACACCAATTCCGTCATTGTAGCTACGAATACTTTGACGAACCGAAAATTGTTGCGACAATACCGCAGCGATGGCTTCTCGGGTTGTGGTCTTACCCACAGACCCAGCAACACCGATTACTGCCGGCGTATATTTTGCAAGAATTTTCTTGGTGCACCAACGCAATAGCCTCTCCATGATTTTTCTACCCATAGTCTTTTACATGCTTGGTGGAATGCGCAAATACTGTACCAAGAACTTGGCCATTTTGCCAAAGTACGGCGCAGCAGTGGACTCAGCCCATTCACGCTGCGGCTTTTCAAACTTCGAAAAAATCACGAACTGTGGATCCTCCACAGGACCATATCCCACGAAGCTGTGATTGGTTTCGTCGATGTACCCACCCTGTCCTGCAATTTGCGCCGTACCTGTCTTCCCACCAAAATGATACCCAGGAACATAGGCTACCTTACGATAGGTTGTCTCAATAACAGACGTGAGCATCCCCGAAATCAAAAACGATGCTTGCGGACTGATGACACGACGAACCACACGAGGTTCATTGTACTCGATGCGACCATCCGGATAGCGCAGCTCGCGAACAATCGTTGGCTTCATCATCACTCCACCATTTGCCATCGCCCCATATGCTTGAACCATCTGAATCGGCGTAGCTGTGATTCCCTGACCAAACGATGCTGTTGCCGCATACACCAATCCCTTCTTCTGCAACGAAGCAATAGTACCCACTCCTTCTGTATTTAGTTCGATCCCTGTCTTCTTTCCAAAACCAAATCTGTCCACGTATTCAGCGAAGTCAGCCCGCCCCAACTTTTCTACCGTCAGAATCATTCCGGTGTTAATCGAACGCTCAAGTACCCCCGTCATCGTTTGCCGACCCCAATTTTTGCGTTGTGCATTGTAAATCGTGAAGCCATCAATCTGTCGTGACCCAGGATCATCATAGGTCAGTTCGGGTGTAATGACATTTTTGTCTAGCGCAGCAGCCATCGTCACTGTCTTGAATATCGAACCAGGCTCGTAGGCAGTGAACACCGCATGGTTGTTATACACGTCGATGGACTCAACTTTGTTATACGTATTCGGGTCGAACGTTGGATAGCTACACATTGCCATGACCTCTCCAGTCTTCGGATTCATGATAATAGATGCTGCTGTGAGAGACTGCGACTCCTTCGCTATCCGCTCAAGCTCTTCGCATGCGCGCAACTGTATGGTCTGATCAATCGTCAACACCACGTCAGCACCGTCACGTGCTGCTTGGTGCTCACGGCTTGCTACAGGAATCCACCCACCAAATGCATCCCGCTTACCTTCGATAAATCCTTGCTGCCCTGCAAGTTCTGTCTGGTAGTAGCCTTCAATACCGTACGATCCACGTGGCTTACCATCACTTCCCATTCCGTAAAAACCAAGAATGTGAGACGCATAATTCCCTTCCGGATAATACCGATACGGTCGTGGTGCAAAGTGCAGGCCTTGCACTGGAGTTACTTCTACTGCATCACGCTGGTCATCCGTGAGTTTGTCATACCCAGGCAGTGGTACGTACCGACTTTCTGGCTTGGAATTCTTGAGGGTATCGTAGAGAACATCGCGCTGTTCCTTCTCGAGGGAGAACACACGAGCAAATCGGTCAGCGACAGCTCCATAATCTGGTTTGTCAGCATTATCCAAAAAGGCCTGATAGACTGTGCGGTGTAACGCAAGTGGCGTGAGTGTTGTACCTCGCGTTCGATCCTGAAGATAGATTCCGCCGCGCTTGGGAAGCAATGATCGATAGATATCCTGCGTACCTGCTGCGAGTGCCGTATAAAAATCATGTTGCACCACCTGCATCACGAACAACCGCGCGATCATCACACAAACCAGTACAATAGAAATCGTACGCAAAAAAATCAGCGGCCGGTGCGTGACCGCCGTGCCAGTTGGTGTGCTCGAACGAGCGCTTGCGCCACTATGCGGCCTGTTGCCGCCCACCCGCATGGCATGCGTGCGTGATCCTCCCTGCACGTACATAGGTAGCACTAGTATACGCGATCTTTACGGTTCGGTCGAAAATCGGTATCATTCGCCACATGGAACTCCCTGGATTTCTCACCGCGATTCTCGCCATTCTCCATGGCGCTGGCCACGAAGCATATGCTGTCGGTGGCTGTGTTCGTGATGTATTGCGTGGCGTGACACCTACTGATTGGGACGTGGCGACGAGCGCGCACCCAGATGAAATCCAAGCGCTCTTTCCCGAGAGCTTTTGCGAAAACGATTTCGGCACCGTCACCCTCAAGCCTGTTCCTGAAATTCCTGATGGAATGAAAGTGGAGATCACTCCGTTTCGTGCCGAGGCTGGGTACTCAGATCGCCGACGCCCAGATTCAGTACAGTTCGGCGTATCGCTTGAGGAAGATTTGTCACGACGCGACTTCACTATCAACGCCATGGCATTTGATGGCGAGAGCATCGTTGATCCGTATGGCGGACGCGATGACCTCAAGGCCAAGCTTGTGCGCGCAGTACGTGATGCCAACGAACGATTCGACGAGGATGCACTGCGCATGTTGCGAGCCGTACGCTTTGCAACGGTGCTTGGCTTTGAGATTGAACCGATGACGCTTGTTGCTATTCGTAAAAACGCTGGACTCATCGCCCATGTATCGCCAGAACGCATCCGAGATGAACTGACAAAAATGGTGAATGCACCAAAACAGCCGTCACGTGCCTTTCACATTCTCCACGACACCGGCCTTCTCGCCCTTATTCTTCCAGAACTGGAAGCAGGTGTTGGTGTTGGTCAGAACAAGCACCACGTGTACACGGTGTTCGAACACAATGTGCTGTCACTCGACTTTGCTGCAGAGTACGGCTACACAACTGCCGTGCGTTGGGCATCACTCTTGCACGACGTTGGCAAGCCTGCGACCAAGGCAGGCGACGGTTACAACTCAACGTTTTACAATCACGACATTGTTGGCGCGCGCCAGGCGCGCGGTATCATGCAACGACTGAAGTTTTCGAAAGAGTTCGGACAGAAAGTCGTCACACTCGTGCGTTATCACCTCTTCTTCTACGATGTCGGTGTGGTGACCGAAGCTGCTATCCGCCGTCTCGTGAAGAAAGTCGGCGCCGAAAACATCCAAGACCTCCTCAAGGTGCGCATCGCCGAGCGCATGGGTTCTGGCGTTGCAAAGGCCCGCCCGTACCGCCTGCGTCATCTCGAATTCATGATTGAGAAGGTTGCGCGAGATCCAATCTCCGTGAAGATGCTCGAAATCGATGGCACAGTCCTCATGTCTGAACTCAACATCGCCCCAGGCCCTCGCCTCGGCTGGATGCTCAACGCACTGCTCGAAGACGTACTTGTCGATCCATCGCGCAACACCCGCGATTGGCTCATGACACGTTCACGCGAACTCGCGACCCTCTCAGATTCCGACCTCGCAGCACTTGCTTCAAAGGCAAAAGAAAGCGCCACCGAAGCCGAGTCCGAAGAGGTTGCAAAAATCAAGGGCAAGTATAAGGTGTAGACTGTACTTCACAATGAATGCTTCTTTGCTTTGGAGGAGGCCAACGGAAACCAACCGGTAAATCGCACAAGCCGTAAGACACGAAGCTGTTGTCCGGTTGGTTGAGTTAGAAACCCAATTTCGCGGGTAGCGAAATTGAGGTTGTACTCCTACAAAGCAAAGGAGCATTCGGGCTATAGCGCAGTTGGTAGCGCGCAGCGTTCGGGACGCTGAGGTCGTGGGTTCGAGCCCCGCTAGCCCGACAACTATTCGTTCGTATTGACTACATAACACGGATGTGCTATTTTTTGGCGTTGGCAATCACGTCAACAACCGCTGAAAGGAGTTGGCATGCAGCACGACAACGAACCGATCATTCAAGTCCAAGCACGCAGAAGCAATGACCCCAACGGCCCCCTAATCCTCGGGAGCATCGCAGCGCTCATGATCTCTATGGCACTGTGCTTCTGGGGTGCGCCCGAAGCCATCCGAGACATCGATGACATTCCGTTCGGGCTTTATTTCATCTTCCAGAGCGCACGTGCAGTTATCCCGATGGGGGTTCTCGCTATCGTCGCAATCGCACTGAGGACGAGACCACTCCAAAAACGATACTTCTGGATAACTCTGACACTCCAGATTCTCCTGCTCTGGCTCGTACCCCTCCCTCTGCGAAGCGACGGCACTCTCAGATACGTCATTCGTCAGAACAACACAATCACGCGAGTGGTTACTGGTTCGGGTCTTCGAGTTCTGATGCAGGTTCCGGGCTTCCCGTTCCTTGGCATCACCATCGAAGCACAGGACCTGCGGTTACACACCGACCAGATCAACTGCAGGTTCTCCCCAGTCGCAGTCTCACAGGCCACAAACGGTTGCGAGATCGACCACTGGACCATCGCCGTCGATGTGTCTGTTACAACCGATGCCTTTGAGCAAATGCCTATCAATCTGCAGCAAGACGAGTTCGTCGTGCATGTGAACAAGCGCGTCTGTAGCGCTCTGATGAATGTGGACGAGATTCGAGCGTTGCACATCAACCGCGTCGATGTGCTCCACGATGCCGCGGCGCAAGACGCAGTCGCAGACTTGGTCGAACGAGCGCTCAGCGATCTGAAGCTCAGCACACGCAATCGTCCTCGCATCAGCGTTCGCACGACCGCACAACCACCAGCAGACGTCTGCAACCCATAACTCAGGCCCTGCCACCTGCGCACCCGCATACCACTTCTGGTCTGCGGGTGTTGTTTTTTGTGCTATACTTGATCCACATTTTCGATATGGAACAGTGGCTAACACAGACACTAGAGAGCATCATAAATGTACATGCAATCTGGGGGTATATTGCAATTTTTCTCATAACGTTCGCCGAGTCACTGGCATTTATCGGTCTCTTCGTGCCGGGTGGCATCATTGTTATTGTAAGTGGCCTTGGTATCGCCCATGGGTTCCTCAACCCCTCACTTACCGTGCTCGCAGCTACACTTGGTGCCATCGCCGGGGACAGCCTCAGCTACAGCCTCGGCAAACGCTCAAGCACTGGAGCACTTGCCCGTCTCATGAAGCGCGAACACATTGAAAGTGCAGAAAAATTCATGCAACGATACGGGTCAATGAGTGTGCTCGTTGCACGATTTGTAGGTGTTGTTCGTGCCATTGTCCCCTTTGTAGCCGGAATGGTTCGGATGCCGGTACGTACATTCATGCTTTGGAATGTCCTCTCTGCTATTGTGTGGTCTATTTCGTTCATCCTTGCTGGAGTACTTTTTGGGAGTGTTTGGCGTGTACTTGGTGCATGGACCACACGCGCAGGATTGCTTATCTTTACCCTCATAGGCTGTGTCGCACTTCTTCTCTGGGGCATGCGCGTGCTTGCTCGCGCGATTGATATTCTGACCCCGTATTGGCACGGACATCACGGTAAATATATTTGGCGCGTACTCTTTTGGAGTGCACTTGCCACAACGAGTATCCTATTCCTCTGGTGTGTGTACGCAGTACAAGCCCCTGTGAGCACGGAATCACTTGATGTACGTGTTGAGAATCTCTTGATACTCTTTCGTGATCCCCACCTCGCAACATTTTTTGTTGCGGTCACTATGGTGGGAAAGGACATGTTTGCAATACTCACAGTACTCATACTCATCGCCCTCTTCGAAATATACGAACGACGCGCCTATATCGCGCCATTGCTGCTCACCGTTATTGGTGCAATTACCACCAGCAGTATCTTCAAACTTCTTATTGCACGACCACGCTCACTCAATGCAGGCTATACAGAGGCGACCTATTCCTTCCCCAGCGGACATGCAACGATTGTGCTTGCTATATATGGATTCCTTGCATTTGTACTCATGCGAGAATCCACCACATGGCGTCGCAAGGTACAACATCTTGCCGGTGCAACATTACTCGTAGGACTCGTTGTTTTCAGTAGAATATATTTGGGCGTTCATTATGCTCTAGACGTAATTGCTGGACTGCTTATCTCGGGATTCTGGATCGCGATAGGCATTGCATGGGTTCGCAGAACTCCTATAACTCGCAACTCCAGAAAAGTGCGCTCTCAGCATCGAAGTATCACCATAGTACTCTGCACGATTTGGGTTCTTGCCTATGCAGCACTGATTGCCTGGTATCGACCAGAAATTACTTTTGCAGATGCACACCGCGTACGCAGTACTGTGCCTAGCGAATATCTCCAAAATTTCATCACCACGCAATTTGCTCCTGAGATAGAATCGCTCTTAGGCGATGACCGTGGCTCTATTCAGATGGCAATCTCCGCGCCAAGTCTAAGTACCCTTGATGGTGCACTCAAAAAACTGGGCTGGATGCGCAGTGACGACGTATCACTTCATTCACTTACTCGAATGACCGGTGCACAAATCCGTCGTGAACGATATGAACACGCACCTGTAGGGTACCTCTTCTGGAATACACTTCCACAGGAAGTGAGCTATGAACAACCAATGCCACAACGCTGGCGCTCGCGTGAACGGTTCATTCTTCGACTCTGGCACGTGCCTGCTCAAACCACTACTGGCGACACCGTCTATGTCGCCGCAATTCACCAGGTCACCCGCACACGTATCGGAGGACTCCTCTACCAGTCAGTACCGGCAACGACTGCATTTGTAGAACACACCGCACAGCAACTGATTTCCACAGATCCAACTGCAACCGTTCGATTACTCATACCAAACGCAGAGTTGCACTAGTCATCAACCTCGCGTAGCATACACCTACCTATGTCACTCAAATCATCTTTACGGAATCTTGTTCCTACTGCTGCACTGCTACGCTACCACCAACTCTCAGCGTCTATTGCTAGCTCATGGTACGGCAACCCTTCACGTCAGCTCGTTGTTATCGGTGTAACGGGTACCAAGGGCAAATCCACCACCTGCAATTACATTTGGTCAGTACTTCAACATTCCGGCAAAAAAACTGCGCTTACAGGCACAGCCAATTTCCGCCTTGGCACAACCGAAACACTGAACCCATATCACCTCTCCATGCCTGGAGCATGGGTGATCCAAAAATTCTTGCGTCGTGCGGTGCAAGAAGGCTGTACGCACGCGGTAATCGAGGTCACATCCGAAGGACTCAAGCAGTGGCGTCACGTTGGTATTCAATTCGACGTTGCTGTGTTCACGAACCTCACACCAGAACACCTCCCTTCCCACAATAATTCATTTGAAGAATACCGTGCTGCAAAGTTGCGTCTCTTCGAGGCGCTTCGTGCATCCTCAAAATCCAACCCGTGCGCAGTGCTCAACAATGACAGCCCTGAAGTGAGCGCGTTTGCAGCTGCCTCTCCCGCACGCCGTGTCACGTATGCAACAGCTACAGCCGCAGATCTAGTAGCCAAGGATATTCAGGTCACAGCAACAGGTGGCACCTTCCACATCGACGGCACAGCATTCTCCCTTCAAATCCCGGGCTTCTTCAATGTGAGCAACGCGGTTGCAGCTGTTGCCGTAGGCCGCGCACTAGGGATGTCCATTGAGCAGTGTGCCCCAGGCATCGCCGCGCTCTCGGGTGTTCCAGGACGTATGGAGAAAATTGACATGGGCCAACCCTTCTCACTCTGGGTCGACTACGCGCACGAAAAAGAATCCATGGGAGGGCTTCTCGACACACTACGCGCCATGCGAACCTCTCCTGATCAAAAAATCATTGTGCTGCTCGGTGCCGAAGGTGGTGGTCGCGACAAGCGCAAACGACCAATCATGGGCGAGCAAGTTGGGCGACTTGCAGATTATGTCGTGGTAAGTAATGTTGATCCTTACGAAGACGATCCGACACCTATCTGTGAAGATATCGCCGTTGCTGCTGAGGCTGCTGGCAAACAGCGTAATGAAAATCTCTTTGTCATCGAAGACCGGCGCGCAGGTATTGCGAAGGCACTCACACTCGCTCGTCCTGGAGATCTCGTGGCAATTACCGGTAAAGGCGCTGAACAGTCCATTGTTATTGGTGGCAAATCAGCACCATGGGATGACCGAACTGTGGTACGCGAAGAACTCAGCAAAGTACACTAGGAGTAAAAACAAAAACCGCGTACCTGGTACGCGGTTTTTGTTTTTATCGACACTAGAACAAGTTGAAATGTGTGATGAGATACGTCAGCGAGTACATACCATCGCCCAACAAGAACAACGAAAGACCGCAGACGAAAATAAGCAACTCAAATTCATACCCACCCTTGAACCCTTTCTGATTTCCGGTAAGAGCAATTGCTACTACCATAATCATGGAGAGAAGGAACGCCCAAATCTGACCAAAAAGTCCAATGAAGAGCATCACACCACCGAAAAGCTCGAGGAATCCTACCAAGAAGGTAAAGAATCGTGGTGCTGGAACGCGCAATGTCTTAAAAAACTTCGCCGTTGCAAGTGCGAACTTGCGATCAAAAATCTTTGGGTACCCATGCGCCATGAAAATGATACCCATCATGATACGGATCATGAGGAGCGAGACGCTCACATACAATTCTGGCATACACTAATGAACTAAAAATAGTTTTACTTGATGACGGAAGTATACCACAGAAGATACTGATCCACCATGTGCTCCCATGTGTACAACCGTCGCACACGCGCATACGCATGTTCAATCAGCGCGGCACGACGCACGGGATCTCGGTACAACGTATTAATTGCTTCTGCCAATGCACGCGCGTCACGTGGTGGCACTACGAGTCCTGCGCGACCTCGATCGAGCACGTCTCTTACGCCAGCGAGATCACTCGCGATACACGCCACACCACTTGCCATTGCCTCAAGAAGCACCAGTCCAAATGCTTCTCCACGAGATACCGACGGCAGAACGAATATTTGTGCAGATCGATACCACTGCGCCAACCCCTCTGGTGATTGATTGCCCACGAATCGTACACGATCACTTATACGCCATTTCGCTGTCAGCCGTTCATACCGAGCACGCAAGGACCCGTCACCAATCAATACCAATTGAACACTTTCTGGAAGCGATCGAACCGCCTCGAGTAATACTGGTATACCCTTAAATGCGTGTGCGACATCCATTCCTCCCACAAAGAGCACAGTACACTTGGCCGGAGAAAGCCCCGTAGACGCAAGCAATGCCCATGATGACTCCGCACTTGTTCTAGGATGGAACCGCTGTTGATCAACTCCAAATGGCACCTCCACAATACGGTCTTCCAGTGCCCTAAACGTAGCTGCTGAACTCGTCGAGAGTGCATATGACTTACTGCTCACAAAAAGAGTTGACGCTGCGCGCAATACGCGAGGCAACACCCATGCGCTGTACCATCGGAAATACCACCCCTTCACACCACTTGCGGTCGGATCCATGTGATAGGTAACGACGAATCGCACATTCGGATATCGGCGTGCAAGCGTCGCACAGACCTCAGCGGTAAAATAAAACGGAAGGTGCAAATGCACCACGTCATTAGTTTCAAAAAGATCCGCAACTGCAATTCTTCCTGCGTTTCCGTAAGCAAAAACTGGCTTTCGGTACTCCACACGCACTCCATCATCCTCTACTCTCGATTGTTGTTCGCGATCGTACTGTGGCGTGATCACTCGTACCAGCGCTCCTCGTCGCGCCAGCGCATGTGCATGTGCGTGTGCAACCGCGCCCATACCACCTCGATACGGCGGATATACGCACGTAATAATTGCAACACGAAGTTGCTGCGTATTTGGACGTGATGAGCCATCGCGACGAACGCTATTGTTTTTTCTTGGCATGATACGTGGTAAGCGCATCCTCACGCGTAAGGCGCGTAAGCTGATCCTCCATGTGCTCCAGACGCACAAAAATACGGAACACAAGATACAAGAGCAGCAAAACAGAGAAGTACATCGCCGTATCCACACCACGACCAACACCAATCACCTGCGCAACTTGGTCAAGAAGTGACGGTACCCATGTAAACACCAGAACAGAAATCCACACTACAACTGCAACAATAGTCAGAGGCAATGACAGGTGTCTGGTCATCATTCGTCGCACTGTACGGAGCAACTCAATCAAGGCAACAATCGTAAAGAGAATCTCTACTACTCCCATATCAATCCATGTTAAGTCGAATTGCCATCGTGAGGAGTGTGCGTACACCCCCCATAAAGCTCTGTCCTTTGCTCAGTGAGTATTCTGTATACACTGGACGCACGGGAATCTCAACAATCGCGAGACGTAACCGATGAGCTTCTTTCACAAATTCAGACGACACTTCCATTCGATTCGCACGTATGCGCATCTGCGCAACTGCGTCTCGTCGAAATGCCCGGAGCCCTGATTGGCTATCGCTTACCCAAGCACCGTGCATGGTCCACGTCACTACATTACCCAAGTTATTATAGACTCGACGGTACCAAGGCATCTGCTGTCGATCCAAATTCCGTGAGCCGATCACCATCGCTGCCCCACCCTCAACTGCTTCTACGAGCCGCGCAATGTCTGCTCCATGATGTTGGCCGTCAGCATCAAATGTCACAACCGTCTTCGCGCCTAATGCGAGTGCAAGATCTATCCCCGTCTTCAGTGCCGCGCCAAGACCACGATTGATACGATGTTCAACTACATGCACTCCAGCAGCATGCGCAATCTCACCTGACGCATCGCTGCTCCCATCGTTCACCACAATAACAGATGTTGCAGGTACATACGTCGTCACATGCGACAACACTGCAGCAAGTACCGCTGCTTCGTTGTAACATGGAATGACAACGTAGACCTCGTGCATACTAGAGACCCATCATTTGCTTATGTGCAATTGTGTAGTCAATAGTCTTGAGTAGACCATCCTGCAGTCGCACCAACGGCAACCACCCCAACTGCTCTTTCGCCTTCTGAATTGATGGGAGACACAACGGGCTCGTGAAGATAAGCGGTGGCTCAAATCGAATCACCGAACTGGACTGCGTCATTTCCACAATCATCTTTGCAACATCCACCATTTTCACATCATCTTCCCCACCGAAGTTTACAGGGCCAATTGCTGCTGGCGCCTTCATGAGACGCAGCATGCCGTCCACTACATCAGACACATACACCAGCGACGATGAAAATGATTCGTCACCATAAATAACAATATCTTCATTTCCCAATGCTGCGGTAATGAAGTCAGGGATCAGCTGCGCATCGAACAGTTTTTCACGAGGACCATAGGTGCGGAAAATACGTGCAATCTTTGCGTCGATGCCATACAGTTGTGCGTACGTCGTGACACACGTCTCGCCAAATCGTTTTCCCTCGTCATAACATGCACGCGCTGAAAGATGATCCATGCTCCCTTCTGTCATCTCAGTACACACCCCATCACCTTCGCGGCGAGGACCATACACCACCGACGACGACGCATACACATACTTCGCGCCATACGTACGTGCAACCTCGAGTGTATTAATGACACCAACACTGTTCGCACGTAACGTCTGCACCTTATACTTATCAAACTCTTTTGCGGTGGTGGGACAAGCGAAGTTATAAATTTCTTGAATCCCTTGGAACTTCACCTTGAACTTCTCGAGCTCTGGAAATGCCCCAAGATCAAGCGCGGTAGTGATGTCATGCTTCAAAAATTCAAAATCCTCGAACTGCATGAGGTGTTCGATATTCTTACTTGTTCCTCCTGACAGATCATCGATACAGATAACCTTCGCATCCTTGAGGAGACGTTCGCAGAGATTAGACCCGATAAACCCCGCTCCACCAAAGACAATTACATTCTTTTTTTCAAATCCAGATGCTTCATTCATACAAATAGTGTTACCGCTAGTATACGTGCATTTACTGCAGAAACGCAACCGACACACCCCCTCGATAATACAGACCAAACGGATATACTTGCACCAACATTCTACCCACCGCATTGTACAGCTCTACAACTCCAGCTACGTTGCGACCACTTCCAACAGCGAGCACACCGTTGATCGCCGCAAGCGACACCCCCGTCGTTGCGTCAGACCAGAGCACCGGGAATGCCATTTGTTGTGTCGAAAAATCAAACGGTCGTGCAATAACAGAAGGATGCTGACCAGGCGCAGAGCCTACTAAGATATCAGTAATACCATCCATAGTCAGATCACCCATTGCAAGCACTGGGCGCTGGGATGGAACGTCCTTCACAAACCACTGATTCACGTACGCTCCGCCAGGAGCCCATGCCTCAATGTGCTGGCCGCCCTGATACTGCTCACTTACAATAATTCGCGGCTCACCATTGACCATCCCAGAGGCAAATGTCAGACCAAATGGATACGGACGCTGGCCAGGAGAAAATCGTAAGAACTGTCGTCCATCCGGACGATATATCGTAATATATTGCGCTTCCCCGGTAAGTGGGGCTGTGACAATCTCAACCTGACCGTTCTTGTCATAATCTATCACCCCAACACGCACACCACGCCTGTCAGAAGTAGCTTCCGCGAGAAACTCGTGCAACAGCGTTCCATCTGACTGAAAGATGCGAACATACGGCACACCACCACGACCAGCACCGACAATTATTTCTTGTGCACCATCTCCGTCGGTGTCGCCTGTGGTCAGCGAAATTCCAGAGCCGCCATACGATTCGGAGAACGCGTGAAACTCATCTTCCATCTCGCCAGTACTACGTAAAATTCGAACCAATGAGTCTGTACCAGTATCCTGCCCAACAACTACACGATACGCAGATGTCGGTACAACTGGCACCGGCGCAACTGCTGATACCTGCTCTTTTGATGACGACGCTCCAGGAGGATGCTCTGCTGTAAGTAATGCCAATGCGGATGCGATATTTAATCGGCCTGCACCGACCTGAGCTGCATGTGTTGGATTTTGTGCAATGATAGGATCAGCAGTCCGAGTAAGATACGTATATGCTTGCGCAGGTGTCAGTTCGGGATACACCGCCTTCATGAGTGCGACTGCACCCGCAACCATCGGCGAAGCAAATGAAGTGCCATTCCATGCGCCACCATACAGCTGGAGCTGATTGAGCTCTGCTGACTGATACAGCGTGCCAGGAACTCCTTCGCCTGGTGCTGCAATATCAATACACCCTCCACCATAATTACTAAACGAAGAAAGTACATCAGTACTGTCCACGGAAGCGACGCCGATCACCAACTCTGGGCCAATCCCAGGTTCATTGAAGCATGCCGGATACATCGGCTTCACTGCCAGATCTCGGTTCGTCCTTAATTCATTCGTATAATTACCTGCTGAGACGACTGTTGTCACACCTGCATTGTACGCATGCACGAACGCACGCTGCAGGGACGGAATGTTTGCATCGACAACAAGGCTCAAACTAATCACGTCAGCACCATTTGCAACGGCATATGCAATCGCATCCTCAATTTGTGACGTTGGCACTTGATGCACATGAGACCCATCCTCCGCAGTTGCATCGATAACTCGCAATGGCATGATGCGAACACGCCAATTAATACCTGTACTGAAAAGCGCATTGTTCCCCACAGCTCCAATAATTCCCGCAATTATGGTTCCATGCTGGAGCTCTCCCGCTCGAAACGCAGCACCAGGCTGTACGTATGGCGTCGGTGAACCATCCTCATCCACAAAGTCCCAACCACGTGCATCGTCTACATACCCATTTTGATCGTTGTCGATACCATCCCCTGGTACCTCATTCGAATTAACCCAAATATTCTCTCGCAAGTCAGGATGATTGATATCTACACCACTGTCGAGTATGGCAACAACCACTTCACGTGATCCTGTGGTGATATCCCAGGCACGCTCAAGGCCAATCTGCTGCCAAATAGGCAGTCGCATAAAGTAAGGATCATTCGGGAGTGCCGCTCGTGCGGTTCCTGGCACAAAAAACACTCCGAGAAGAGCTAGCTTGAAGAGAAGACTGAGCTTTGATAGCATAGGCTGCAAAGATACCGTATATCATTAGGGTATCATACTCTCTAGCTGCGCCTCTATGCACGCAACGTTTTTCAAGAAGTTTCTCCTAGTTGTTGGTGATCTTGTGGTGCTCTACGGAGCGCTCGCGTTGACGCTGCTTATTCGCTACGGCCAGGAGCTCTGGGGCGCACAGTGGGATATTCATTTGCGCCCGCTTTCACTCATCTTTGTGTTGTGGATCGGAATCTTGTATATCACCGGCCTCTACGATGTGCAGCGTGCAAAGAATAATGTGCTTTTCTTCCGCCACTTCTTCGAAGCACTCATTGCCTCTACAGCAGTTGCGATTGCTGTGTTCTACATCTCCCCGTTTTTCAGCATTGCTCCAAAGACAAACCTTCTCATCACCATCGGATTCTACGGCGCACTCTTCTCCCTCTGGCGCATGGTGTATAACCACGTGCTTGCACCGAGACTCTTGCGTCGCCGTGTACTTTTCGTAGGTCGTACTCTTGAGGTCGAAGAACTGATTGGCGTCTTCAGTCGCAATCCACAACTGGGATATCTTCCCGTGGCACTTGTTGAACTTACCGAAAACGCTGGTGGTCCTATTGCTGGTATTGAGCGCTACACTACACTCAAGCACATTCGAGCTATTGTCACCGCACATGAAATCGATACCGTAGTCCTAGCGATTAACATCCACGAGCAACGATCACTCACCCAAGAGTTGTACGAGCTGATCTTCTGGAACCTCGATATCACCAACATTGCAACGTTGTACGAACACATTACTGGCCGCGTACCGATTGTTTCACTTTCTGAATCATGGTTCTTGGAAAACTTGCACACACGTCACCGCATGTACGACAGCTTCCGCATTGTGTTCGACACGATTTTCGCAGTTATCCTACTCATCATTACCGCAGGAATCACACCAATCCTTGCAGTACTTATTCGTGCGTCTGGTCCTGGTCCAGTCTTCATCCACCAGGTGCGCATCGGCAAGAATGGCAAGCGCTACACCATCGCCAAATTCCGTACCATGAAGGCACTTGCTGCAGACGGATCAGCAGAGACTGGTGCACCTGAATTCGCGCAAGAAGGTGACGCTCGCGTCACGCCTATCGGTAACTATCTGCGCAGATTCCGCATCGACGAGTTCCCGCAAGCATGGAATATCCTCAAGGGAGAAATGGCCCTCATCGGCCCACGACCTGAACGTCCTGAATTCGTCGAAAAGATCACAGACTCCATGCCATTTTTCACCGTACGCCACATTGTACGTCCAGGACTTACTGGTTGGGCACAGATCAACTATCCGTACGCGAAGTCATTTGAAGAGATGCTCGTAAAACTCCAATACGATCTCTATTACATCAAAAATCGCTCCATCATGATCGATGTCGCGATTTTCCTCAAAACAATCAACGTGATGATCCGTCGCAAAGGTCTCTAGGACTACTTCTTTTCTTGTACAAGCGCCCGCAGACGTTCGTATTCACCCTTCGCACCAGGATTTGTTGGCTCTAGCTGCATGACTGCTTTCCAGTCTTCTGCTGCAGCCGCATAGCTTCCCAAAGATTCGTAATAGAGCGCGCGGTCTTTGTAGATGTCTGGTGATCCAATAACCAAGCGCTCGAGTGCAGTTGCATACACCGCAAGAACCTGCTGCGGGGGTACCTGCATGCGATATCGATAGAGCGTTGCAAGCTTCAAATAATGGGTGAACTGCCCCGGTTCTACTGTAATGGCACGTTGATACTGTTCTTCAGCCTCTGAATATAACTCGAGTGCCTTGTAGGTGTCACCAATTGCTGCATACACTGTTGCATTGTCACCAAATTGATCCAATGCTGCCTCATACAACGAGATAGCTCGGTGCCGTGGATACTCAAGATTGAATACATCACCGATGGACTTCCAATATCGCGCCGCCTCCGCATACGGAACAGCATTTGTTGCTGTTTCAATCTTTGCTTCCCACTCGCGAGCACTCTGCATGAGTTGTTGCATTCCGGCCTGTTCATCCGCAGACCGAGTGGCCACGTGTGCAAGGAACATGCGCTCCTGATTCCATTCGCTCCGGTAGACGAAGAATCCACCAACAAGGAGCGCCACCACAACCGCGACAGCGGCAATGATTTGTATGGTTCGTGTTCGTGTCATAGCGTCATTACTCAATACCGTAAAATGATTTGATGTATCGCACACCCTCTTCAACAGATACCTGAGGCTCCCAATCGAGGAGGGTTCGGGCGCGACTAATATCTGCCCATGCATCGTGCGGTTCGAGGCGCGGTGCAATGTGTTCTGCTGGGCCACCAAAGAGCTGCGCAAGCTCATTCATGCTGATCGCACGCCCTGCTGCAATATTGATAACTTCACCCTTGCCCACTCGCGAGCTTTCCATCGCCATGATGTTCGCACGCACCGCATCAGTTACGTACGTGAAGTCGCGCGTCTGAGTGCCGTCGCCAGTAATCGTCAGTGCAGTACCTTGGCGTTTCTGGCGCACAAAGACGGACATAACCGATGCATACGAACCAATCTCAGACATTCGTGGTCCGTACACATTGAAGTACCGCAAACTCACCGTCTCAATGCCATACGCAAGTGAGAACACGCGAGCATACAACTCACCGACGTACTTCTGGATGCCATATGGACTCATCGGTGCCGGAAGCACATCTTCTGGTGATGGCTTCGGAGCATCTTCACCATACACCGCGCAACTCGCAGAGTACACAATACGCTTCACACCCGCTTCCTTTGCAGCCAAAAAGACATTGAGTGTGGCATTGAGATTGTGCTCGTGCGTCTCAATAGGATTCTCAAGCGACTCTTGTACGCGTGGAACTGCCGCCATGTGAAACACTCCATCAACGCCTTCGAATGCGTGACGAATCGACTGGAAGTCACGTGTATCCAATTGCAAAAATTCTGCACGCGGATGCACGGTATCGCGCGTACTTGTAAGCAGGTTGTCAATAATGCGGACGGTGTGTCCTGCGCCAATAAGTGCTTCTACAAGGTGCGAACCAATGAACCCTGCGCCACCAGTGACGAGATAGACTGCCATATTATTTTGTAGTTGGTCGATAGAGTGGTGATCCGACAGCAAGTACGGTATATCCTTTCTTCGTCAGCATGGTGTAATCAGTCGCGATCATGCGACGACCGTCTGCGATGAGGTACGGTGCCTTCACGGTCTTCGAGAACACAGACGTCAATTTCGCGAACTCAGGCCAGTCTGTAGTGATTACGCTTGCTTGCGTCCCTCGCATTGCTTCTGCAGCGCTCTTGCATGGGACAACGGTAGTGCGCTTGTTCGAGGATTCTTTTGCATATGCAGCCAGCGACGCTGCATCAACACCCGGATCATACACACGCACCTCTGCCGCACCTTGACTACGCAAATATTCAACAACCATCGGGCCTGCAGAATTGCGAATGTCATTGGTATCGCGCTTGAATGCAAGACCAAGAACAGCGATCGAATTGCCCTTCACGCCTCCAGCAATGGATTTCTTCACGCGCGCGAGGAAAAGTTCGAGTTGGCGATGGTTGCTCTCAATGCTTGCACGCACGAGATCGGTATTCGCCTTCGTAACTTCCAACTGATGTGCGAGCGACTTTGCATCTTTCTCCAGACATGATCCGCCAGCGTAAATACTGTCATAGAATCCCCAGAACCCAATGCGTGGATCAGAACACACAATCTTGCGCACGGCTTCGAACGTCACATCATTGAACTGTTCACTCACGCGGCCCATTACGTCATAGCAAAGCATCAGGCGCGAGAAGAGCAAGTAATTCGCGAGCAACTTCCCTGCTGCTGCTTCAAATGGATTCACTTCAATATACGGAATATCCTTGTTGCCCTGGAAATGTGCATACATGCGGCGCATGATGGCGAAGTCCTTCGATGTCGTTGCACCTACTACAATGCGCGATGGATGGATATTTCCTTCGATGGCGCGACCTTCCACAAGAAATTCAGGATTTGCAACCACGCCAACATTCTTCACACCTGCCTTGTCCAACTGCTCCTGCGTGAAGCGCGCAGTGTCTACAGGCACCGTGCTCTTGTTGATCACGACGATGCGGTTTTTTTGCTTGCCGCTATTGCGCTTCACCAATGCGCCCGCCAACTTCTTAAGTGCAGACTCGTAGTACGACATCTCGGTACTCCCATCTTCGCGCGACGGCGTTGGTACGCAAATAAAAATTGCCTCCGCCGTGTCAAGCGTACGTTCTACGATCGAGTAATCCGTGGTGAACGTAATGTGATCTGCATGTTCGATGAGCAGATCTGCCAGACCATTCTCGAAGAGGCAGGCATCGATCGTACGCCGATTGCGCGACGAGAGGCTCGCCACGCGCGCGTCGTTAATATCATAGAGCAGCACGTCGTGGCCAAATGAGGCACAGGCCGCTGCCGTCGTCGTTCCCACAAATCCAGACCCAATAAATACAAGTTGCATAGGCGTTGCGATATACCTCAGTAGTGTAACAAAACATCCAGAAATGACAAAGCCCGCCTCAATCTCACCGGTAGGTGGAGATCAAGACGGGCTGTTCAAATCAACGGCTGAATATCACAGAATTTATATGTTTCTTTCGACCAAAAGCCTGCTACGCCGCAATTGCCCGCTTGAACTCCTCCACGAGTGCAACTGCCTCAGGCTCGAGACCATATCGCTGTGCAATTGCCAGGCAAGCCCAGTCAGCAACCAGAATGGTCGAAAAAATCTGCTCGGTGGGTGTCGCGCCGGTCACCTCGTACTCCTCTACTTTCAACCCGCGGGCCCGCAAGAGATCGCGCTGCACATCCATACGCCGGATGATGCGCGCGTCGTCGGTGGCGTCACGCAAAAAGATAAACACGGTGTTGGCGCTCAGCGCACGCGTCGAATCTGCGACATCATACCCATTCATTTCATTGTGATTGAGCTCAGGCACAACATTGCAGAACGCGGGAATCTTGCCGGTCTCGTTGAACTTGATTTTCCAAATATAGGCGATGGCTTCATTGCGCGTAGATGCATACACCACCGGCACACGATCCTTGCACCACTGTGCGACGGTGGTGCCGAGCGATTCAGCACGAGTGCTGTCGAGCGTCTGCGCGAGTGCGCGTGTTGCATCGAGCAAGTCAGCGCGACCCATCACCGCCATGAGCGCTCGAACCGAATACCCCAGCGCACAGCGTGGTTGAATGCCAGTTGCTGGCATTACCACGTGCGGAATCTGTTGCTCTTGTGCCATGCGCAGAAGCTCACCACCAGTGGTAATGATTGCCAGTGGTAATCCACGACGCAACGCTTCACGCGCGCCGTCGATCGTTTCCTCCGTGTTACCTGAGTAGGAGCTTGCAATAATAAGTCGATCTGCAAGATCCACTCCTTGTGGGAGTCCGTACTCACGATGGTGCATCACATCAATTGTCGGGTCCATGCGATGCAACAACGTCGACGGTTGTTGCGAGCCACCCATCCCCAGCACCACAAACTTCTTGAACACGGACAGCTGCTCCACGTGGACCACAGTGGGTTCGAACGCGAACTGTCCAGGAAATGCGCGAATTGCCTCATGCATCATACCGCTTTGCAAGATAAGAAATACCAAAAAGAAATACCGCGAGCGCCCCTACTGTCCCAAGCATCCCTAACAACCCGAACGAAAACACTGCCCCACCAAACGCCGTATACACAACAACCGCAGGTATAATTCCAAGGAATGTTCCGACCAAATATTGCTGGAACCGAACACGCGTGAGACCCAACCCATAATTCATTACTGGGAACGGAATGAGGGGTAGCACACGCAAGACCATAATCGTCAGCCAACCGTATCGCCCGAGCAACCGAGCTTCAAGCGTGAGCAATCGCGCCTCATGTTGCTTCAAAAATTTCTCGAACCGTGCTGCACCATATCGTCGAGACACAAGAAACGATGCCACAGCAGCGATCATTCCACCAATCATCACATACGCAATCCCCTGCACAGCACCAAAGAGTACTCCTGCCATCACGAAGAAGGGTGTCGAGAGCATGAAAAGCATCATTGCAACAGCAAAAATGACGATGAAGAATAGCGGTGCAAGTAGTCCAAATCCAGCAATCCAACTTTGTAATTGTCCAAGTATTTCTTGCATAGCTCAAGTCATGACCAGTATACTCTGAGTATTCAAGCATTGTCACGCTATGCCTCGCACACTCTTTGCCTTCGACTGGAGCGGAACACTTAGTGACGATCGTCCACCAGTGTATCAGACCAATGTTCGCATGCGCGAACGCTATGGACTTCCTTCGGTTTCGTACGAAGAGTGGCTACTTCACTCTGTTGGGAATGTCGTAGATCATTTCCAACAAGCAGAGCCTCGTCTCGATGCCGAGCAGATCCTAGCTGATTTCCGCACGATCTTCGCAGAAGTACAAGCAGAAGGAATTGAGCCACACATGTACCCTGCAGTACCCGCGCTCCTACGCGCACTGCGCGAGGCGAACAAGGTGGTTGGTATCATCAGCGCCCATCCACAAGAAAGTCTCGATGCTGAAGCAGAAAAGTACGGCGTTCGCGAACTGCTCGACTTTGTCATCGGCGGATGCCGAGCAAAGGACGGCGCGCTACGCGATGTTGCAAGCATCTACGTTTCTGACCCTCAGACCGAGGCATACTATACCGGAGACATGACACATGACATGCACTACGGCAAGCTTGCAGGATATGGCACGATTGCCATTGGCACAGGCTACCACAGCGAGGCACAACTACGATTGATGCATCCAGACCATTTTATTCCATCACACGAAGAATTCTACCCCCTTATATTGCAGTAGCAACAAAAAAGCCCCGCATATGCGGGGCTTTTTTGTTTTGTGTTACTTTTTCTTACCGACTGACCAAGTGCCTGGTTCAAGCATCGCAACCCCCAAGGATGCAAGGAGCATTACGAGTGGATACTGTACGCCCATAGGGCCACCGAATCCTGCGCTCCAGTGCACAAGCAAAATTGCAACGAGCATAATGAACGCGAGTAGATACCCCGCAATGCTCGTCCACAGTCCAAGAAGAATTGCTGCACCACCAAGGGTCTCAACGAGTGCTACAACCCAGAACCAGAACGCTGGAGCCATCGTGATGCCCATCGAGGCAAACATCGCTCCGCCAGCTTCTCCGCCTGCCATGAGCTTATTGATACCTGCGTACAAAAACACCATCGCCACCGCGAGACGAATGAGGAACAACCCAACATTCGGGCATGTCTTCATTGCTTTCATCATAGCAAATAAATAAAAAAGAATAAGTAAACTAAGACCGCGCTCGGATATCTGCCAGTACTGTCGTTGCATGCGACGCAGTATCAACGTCAGTATACACTACAGCAATTACTCCAGACGGATCAATCACATACGTATACCGGAGCGTTCCCTCGAACTCACGTCCCATGAACTTCTTCTTGCCCCAACTATCGTAGTTCTTGATCACTGTTGTATCAGGATCTGCGAGTAAGGTAAAGGGCAATGAAAATTTTTCTGCAAACTTGCTGTGGCTCTTCGCAGAATCCTTACTCACCCCCAGCACAACCACTCCTGCGTTGCGATATGCTGCGAAAGCATCGCGGAACGAGCACGCCTCCTTCGTACATCCTGGCGTATCATCCTTCGGATAAAAATAAAGCACTACCCATGATCCTCGGTACTGCGAAAGTGTGTGCTCGGTACCAGCTTGATCTAACAGTGTGAAATCTGGTGCAACGGTACCAACGGTGAGCGCCATAGTGGTAAAGATAAGACAAGAAAAGTATACCACAAAAAAACAAGCACCTGTAACGCGTTATGCATACAGGTGCCTCTGGCGCAGCTCGTGTGTCTAGTTCGGGATGATCTCCGAACGAATCCGAGCAGGTACCCACTCCACGCCCTCCGACGTAGCGAGCTCCTCCCAGATGCGCCGGATCTGCGTCGCGCTAATCCATCCGTGCGACTGCAGTGCCTCAAGTGCGCCTTCCAAGGCCCCAGACGTCGAGACGATGATCGCACGCTGCACGGTTTCGGCAATACGTACACAGATCCGCAGTGCAGATCCCGCCAGCCTCCACCAGATCTGCCCCTTGAGCGATGCCGAGGCGTCACCCAGTTCCCGACAGTCCGGCGGCACGACATGTGTCCTGTACCTGACCAGCACCACTTTACGACGTTTCATGTTCCCCCCCTCCGGAGATAACGCAGTTGCGTGATTGTACTCCACGCACCCCTGCAGTATACCGACACGCGACACAATGTCAAGCACTCACTGGACACTACCGAAGCCGCACAAAACACCCACGACACACTGGTGCGTACGTGAACGTGCCGTCATCGGGAATGACTGGTGGCATACCATCCAATACCGGTTCACCATTATGGTATACCTGAGAATAAATCGCATCTGGATTCTTGCACGATTCGCAGACTGCGCGCTTGAATTTGACTTCATTTGGCCCGAGTTCCAACAGGTTTCGAATAGAATCGAAGAGACGACCCTGATAATCCGTATCAAGAGATGAGACGACGACGCGCGTACCACGACGAAGGAGTGTCTCAACATGCATAACATCGTCCGGCGAGAACATGTGAAACTCATCAATTCCCACAATTTGGTGATCGAACTCGAGGATTTCGGCGAGCGACGCCACCTTGCGAGCTTCCAGAATTGTACCTATGCGACTCTCAATCTGGGCGTCTCGAACATTACGGCTACTCTGGTAGAGGCCGTGCGGAATCGTCGTGTAGCGCAACGGCGCAAAATGGCTGATAAGCTCATAAGACTTACCGCTTTTCATGGGACCCAAGATGACCGTAAGTTGCATAGGAATTGGTTCGGATCGATTCTACCACGGCCTTGTCGAGCACGGGAAGTCATGCTAGTATACTGCCCATACTATTCTCTTCTTGCATATGAACATGAAGACGTTCTACAAGAAGGCGACGAAAAAAAAGAAACTCGCCGTCTTCGATATTGATGGTACGATTTTCCGCTCGTCCATCCACACTGAGCTTTTTTACGGGCTCGTAGAGTACGGAATTTTCCCCCGCATTGTGCTCAAGGAAATTGAGGAATACCACGAGGAGTGGATCAATCGCCGTGGCACGTTCAAGGAGTTCGAAATGACACTTCTCAATGCCTACACGCGCCGTCTCAAGGGCAAGGTACAGGAAGACATCCAGGAGGTGAGCACGTTCGTGATTCGTGACAAAAAAGATCTCGTGTACACCTACACCCGCGATCTCATCAAAAAATTGCAGAAGGAAGGATACTTCCTCCTCGCTATCTCCGGTTCACCCAACGAAATCGTGCAGGAATTCTGCAAGGCATGGAAGTTCGATCTTGCATACGGTGCTATCTACGGCACCGAGGGATCCAACTACACCGGCGAACTCATCTTCCCTTCGTACTTGAAGAAGAAGGAAATCCTCACGCAATTCTGCGCAGAAAATAATTTCTCACTCAAGGGTTCGATCGGTATCGGCGACACTGTCGGTGACGTCGCATTCCTTGAGATGATGGAAACACCTATTGCCTTCAACCCCAACAAAGAACTGCACGCCGAAGCAAAGAAGCGCGGCTGGAAGATTGTGGTAGAGCGCAAGGACATGGTGTACGAGATGTAATTGCACACTATTGCACAACAAAAGATCCCTGATGGGATCTTTTGTTGTATACTTGCTTTACTAATCACTTCACCATGCAACGCATCATTGCGATATCTCTCGGCCTGCTCCTTCTTGGATTTGGTTGCTCACAAGAAGCAAAGGACCCGAATTCGAATTATTTTTCTTCGAAAACATCTGGATACTCATTCTCGTACCCCAAAGAACACTGGACCATCAGTCACCCATACCTCGGAGAAGGGAAAACTGGAAATTTGGTTCCACATGCAGATTACGACAATACGCATGTACTCATTTTCCACAAAGTTGCTGCTGCCTCTGATCTCACACAGGATAACCCCACACTGGTAGTTGCTGATACCAAGTACCCTGGGAGTACACTTCTTTCTTCAGAGCCATTCACAAATCCAGGGCAAACTATCATGAAGACCAAATACCAAAAAGAAGAACATACCTGGATCGTTATACCCGCGCCAAAGGAAGAAGCTTCTATTGTTATCGAAGTACTCAACCCAATTGCACCTCCTTACCCACCACTCTACGAGGATGGTGTCGAGCAAATTCTTCGAACAATAAAGCCCCTGTAATCTCCTCAAAAAAGACTCGCCCACCGTGCGTTATGCGCGGTGGGCGTTTCTGTTGTTGTGTAGTGCTACACACTACGCGCTCGCAGCACTCGTTCCTACGACGACAGTCCCCACGCCTGCTGGATCGTCAGTCCATGTGGTGACGGCCTACGCCGCACCTGTGGCACGCATGTACCACGAAGTCGCTCCTGTAGACGTGCAAAGAACGGTTCGCAATAGACTCGCTCCTCGCACGGCTGCATCCCGACGTCAGGATTCTCACTGCCGTCGATCGCAAAGTCAATGGTAGCGAACGCACACTCATCGAGCATCAGCCTGTCGTCCTTCCAGATCAGCAGCTCATGCCTCTTGAGAATTGCGAGCAGCTTCGACCCCAATCTCTTTCGGACTTCGCCGAAGCTGAAGCGAGGTTTTTCTGCGCTGACATGCACCTGGCGGTACATGCAGTTCAAGAACCAGTACTGCTCGTATGTCGCACGAAGTGCGAGGGTGGTGATGTATATCTGTTGCACTCTCCCCCCTTTCCCGCTCGATGCGGGTGTTTTGACTCACGTAGTAAATACTACTCTGCAACTGTCGTCAAGAATGCCTCTGTCTGCGCCACGAGCTCTTCGAGAGACTGCACCTTCATGACTTGCTCGCGAAACGGTTTGATGTGTGGAAGGCTTTTGAGATACCAGCTGATGTGTTTGCGGAACGTGACGATGCCACGCGGGCCATAGTGCTGAACATGGAGCGCCGCATGCTCGAGCATGGTGCGTAAGCGTTCGCGCAATGAGATCGGCGTCTGAATCGCGCCCGTTGCAAGCACTTCTTCTGCATGGCGGAAAAACCATGGATTACCTAGTGCTCCACGCGCGATGAGGATACCCGCTGCGCCCGTGATCCGTAACACCTCTGGTACTAATTCTGGTTGGTGCACATCGCCATTAGCAAGTACAGGGATTTGCACCTGCTGTACAACGCGGCCAATCATTTCCCAATCCGCTTTGCCAGAATAGCCTTGCTCCTTCGTGCGACCGTGGACTGTGACGAGATCTGCGCCAGCTGCTTCGAGGTGTTTGATGAACGTGAGTGCTTCGTCTGGACGCGACCAACCGAGACGAATTTTCACGGAGAGTGGAACAGAGAGTACGGCTTTCATTGCGCGGATAATTGCCGTCGCACGCTCATGGTCTTTCATGAGACACGCGCCATTGAAATTATGCACAATCTTGTACACCGGACACCCCATGTTGATATCAATGCCGTCTGGGTGGTATTTCTCTTCGATGATGCGTGCTGCCTCAGCCATCGTATGTGGCTCAGCACCAAAAATCTGTTGGATGAGCGGTCGCTCGCGTTCATCAAATGCCGTCATGTCGAGCGTCTTCTCATTCCCGCGCACCACTGCCTCAGCCGAAACCATCTCGCGAAACATTATCTTCGCTCCGCGATCCTTCGCGATGAGACAAAACGGACTGTCCGTCATGTCTGCCATCGGCGACAATGCCAAAATCGGCCGCGGTTGGTCTACCCAGCGAAATGGCGTTGCAATTGATTGTTCGTGGGTCGATGTCATGGCGCATATCCTACCGTGCATGGACAAAAAGGTCAATGTTTGCTAGGCTTGCGCCGACGTAACAACTGCGTCATTCAATCACCACTGCTTCAGGAGTCTCTCGTGAATTCCAAGCACATCGTTCTGCTTTGCAAGAGCGAGGGAGATCTCGCGGACATTCGTCTGCTCTCCAGCGCATTACTGACAAACGACCACCGCATCACCGTGGTGGCCGAGTCCCCCGGATCGATTGCGCAGTCGACAGAGGTTCCTCCCAACATTCGTGTCGCGCAGTGCATCCACGAAATCAACGATCTCGTGGATGCAGGCATCGATGCGATCGTGAGTTCCTGTCCCAAGGGGGGTATCACACTCCTGCGCGCACTGTGCAACCGCCTCCAGAACGTTCCTGTCTTCATCCTACCAGATGCACGCAAGGTACGATTTCGTGACCTGATCAGGCACCTCGGTGCACACCGCGTGTTCCTGCTGGCCAACGACAGTTCTGTTCCACACGTCGGCTCCAAAGAACGTGTGCTCGTGGGACTTCCGCGGTTTGACTCACTGGTTAACATGAACGACAGAGATCGTACGATCCGAAGAGCGACTACACGCAGTCTCGACCAGCACAGCACCCCTGAAGACTTCGTAGTCCTATTCCTGGGACAAGAGCACGAAACAGCACGAGTACTCCACGATCTGGTCACGGCATTGCGTGGAATCCCCGCGCGTCAATGCGACCGACCGATCAACCGCGTGCTGGGCATTCAACCGCACAAGACGATGCACGAAAACGAGACGGCGCTCTGGCACGACGCTCTCGCACTGCGTTCGAGTTCGACGCCCAACCTACGAGTACTCGACAACATCGAACGCACCATGCGCGATGCAACGTCTCGTCGCACCTGTACTGAACTCACGATAGTTGATGCAATTCTCGCAGCAGATCTGGTGGTGAGTTCCACCCACAGTGGACTCATCACTGCTGCAGTACTCGGCATCAAGTCGCTCTCCTACTTCGCGCCTGGAATTGGAGAGACGAGCTACCGAGCAGAGATTGCAGGATATGTCGAATCCTGGGGCTTCCTCCCGGATCCCCACTGCATCCGACGCGCACAAAACTACACACAACTACGCAACGCGATCATCTCTGCAATCCCCAGCTGGAATGCTGATGGTACGATCAATCATCCGCGCTGGCCAGAGCAGGATGCAGCCCGCAACGCACCATGGACCCAGGGGAGCAACACCGACAACTGTGTGCAAGCAATCGAGCGAGTTCTGGCTCAGTAGCCACACCCGCAACACAAACAGAAGACGTGCGCGCTACAACAGTGCCACGTCTTTTGCTTTTTCCTATTGATTGACGCCACCAGCAGGGCGTGACACAGTGTATATATAGCCAAATTTTATATGATAAAGCTCTTCCAAACTCCTTTTTTCAAGACACTGCGAGCGAATTGGGCCAAGAGCATTCGCACGTATTGGGTACCCATGACAGCCAGCATCGTGACTACGATTGTTGGCATTGTCATGATTTCAATACAAGGACCAAGTAGCTACTGGATTGAAAACGCGTTTTTGACAGGCATCCTTGCGACCATCATTTTTGGAGGTGTCGCGCTCTTGAATCAAGACCGCTCTGGACAGAGCGCACTGTACATACTAGGACGGTATGCACTGGGAACTATTCCACTTCTGTACTTTGTACTGTTGGCCAATTCCTATACAGAACTTACCACAGGAAATGGAATTACCTTCGCACTGCTTGCTGCAAGTAGTGTGTTCTTCCTTCTCTGTTCTGCAGAACTTCGTCGTGAAAGTACTACGACCACCATGTGGCAGTTCGGAGTACGCAGCATCAGCATCGCCATTATTGCATCCGCGGTTGGAGTGATCGGCTATATAGCTGCAAGCCTCGCTGCTGTTTCCATCGAACACTTGTTCCAAGTTCCAATGGAGGAACGTACCTATGCAACCATTGCGGTCATCATGTTCACCTTTGTAGTACCAACGATTGTCATTGCCGCAATTGCACATGTACGAACAGCGTCTCGCAATCCTGCTGCAGCATTCTCTCCAATGCTTCTGCGTCTTGTACAACTTGTATTTACTCCGATTCTCATCACCTACTTCTTCATTCTGTACGCATACGTATTGAAGATCGTCTTCCAGTGGGAACTCCCTGAAGAAAGTGTGGTGTTGCCCGTACTGGTATACACCATTGTTGGCATGTGTACGTACGCGCTCGTAGACCCATGGCGACGAGCTGGCACACACGCACTGTTTCGCACGTTGCAACTTGGTATTCTCCTCTCGTTCTTCCCACTCCTTGTACTCTTTGGTATTGCCATTGCAGATCGAGTTCGCGCGTATGGAATGACAGAACCCAGATACCTTTCTGCACTTTTTGGCGCATGGTTATTCGTCATCAGCATTGCATACATTCGCAATCGCAATCTCTCACTCCGAGCAATCCCCCTCACCCTCTGTTGCATGTTCCTTATTGCATCACTCCCAGGCATCGGCGCAGTTGCAACCACCGTCCGCTCACAGCAATCACAACTCATCGCAATCCTCCAACAAGAAAAAATCGTTGTGGATGGCGTACTCGTATCTGCGCAATCACACGTTGTACCATCAGAAATTGGCATGCGGGTCAACAACCTCCTCTATACACTCAACAGTCGCAACGGAATTACAGCACTTGCTCCAGCTGTAGGTCTCCCTGAGACATCTTCAGCCGAAGCAATTCTCAACACGATCTATGCACACACCGGATGGAGCCAATCCTTGACTGGCACCACCGAAGAATACGTACACACTACTGGTGTCACCAGCATCACGGGATACGATGAACTCTTTGAAGTCACATCCTGGCCATCTCCATCGTTCTTTACCACCACTACAATCCGATTCAGTCCTGATGGAGGCACACTCCTCGTTGAGCGTAAGGGCAAAGAAGCGATCCGTGTTCCACTCACACCATTCCCCTCTACAGCACTCACTTCGTATGACGCTGAGAACCAAGATCTCCGTGTTCGTGTAGTTCCTACATTCATCTCCGCAGAAAAGAAAGAAGACGGCACGATAGCCAGCTTCCGCCAGGTGCAACTTCGTATACTCGTGGACTACAAGGATCAACCCTAACTCTTGCGTTGCTGATGCAACAACATGTCAACTGCGTGTTGCATTGATCCTGCACGGGTTACCTGACCCGCATTCACAAAGTAAATTTCATCCGCATTCTCAATCGTATTCAAACGGTGCGCGATAATCACCCGGGTTGTATGTGCTGGTAGGTGCGCAAGAATATCTTCGAGCATCTGCTCAGTTGTGGTATCGATGTTGGCTGTTGCTTCATCCAGGATAAGAATGTCTGGATTACGAAGTACTGCTCGCATGAAGGCGATGAGTTGTTTTTGTCCGAGGCTCAACACATCACCAGTTGCACGAACCGGCGTATCCAGACCCTGATCGAATCTCGAAAGGAGCTGTGTAAGATTTTTTTCTTTTATCACGGTATCGAGCTGTTCTGGTGTGGATGCTGCATAGGTGTCATTGCCATAGACAATGTTCTCACGCAAGGTGCCTGTGAACAGAAAAGGCTCTTGGAGAATGAATCCGATTTTTTGTGTCCGCTCCTCCGGTGTATACGATCGAATATCGCGACCATGTAACAACACCTGACCACCTGTTGGGTCGTACAAGCGTGCCATGAGTGATGCGGTTGTAGTCTTACCCCCACCAGTAGGCCCAACAAGCGCGTACGTCTTCCCAGCCTCAAGTGCAAAGGTGACCGCATGGAGGACGGGCTTGCCTTCAGGATAGCTGAACTGTACATCTTTGAACTCGAGCACGGCAGCGTTTGTCGATGTCTCCTGTGCCGCAGGGATCGTCACAAGGTCACTCTCCATATCAATCATTGCTGCAATGCGATCCCATGCTGCCATTGCGACCTGGAAGTTAGTCCAAAGCGCAGCAAGATGGCGCAACGGGTCATAAAACCGAATAACATACCCGATGAAGCTAATGAGCAGACCAACTGTCAGCGAGCCACCCATCATCAAGACAACGCCATACCCCAGCACAGCAAGCTGCGCGAAGTTGCTCGCTGCAGCATAAATTGGTGTGAACGTATTGTTTGCAATGCCTGCATGAATGGCGCTCGCATAATTTTCACGATTCACTGCGTCGAATCGTTCACGGAAGTAATCACGTCGATTGAAGGCAATGATCACCTTAAAGTGCTCAAGACTTTCTTGCACTTCAGCGCTCATACTCCCCACACTCTTGAGCGTTGTGGCATTCTTGCGCTTGATCCATGGCGAAAGTGCACGTGTGATCACGAAGAGTACTCCTGCCGGTGCGAGTGCTGCGAGTGCAAGTTGTGGATGCAGTGTCACAAGAAAGACAGCTGCCCCTGCCATAATGAACACTGAACCAATAAACTGCATCAGTGACTGGGAGAAGAACTGATTGAGCTTATCGGTGTCATTATTAATTCGCGAAATGAGATCCCCCGCCTTGTTCTGACTGAAAAAGGCAACAGGTAAAGTCTGCAGCTTGGTGAATACTGTGTTACGCAAGCGGAACAACAGCCGTTGCGCGACACCACCCATCACGCGGGTCTGTACATACGCAGCAAATAGTGCCACAAGAAATAGCAAAGTCAACACAACACTGTACCGGAGAACTCCGTTGAAATCTCGTGCTGCAATCGACGTATCAATAGCACGACCAAGAATCCACGGTCCCATGAGTGTTGTTGCGGCATTCACAATAATTGCCACAAATGTTGCCGCCATCTTCCACACCTCTGTTGTCAAAAATGGCCAGAGCTTCCGCATCGCTGCAAACGATTGCGTTGGTGCGTTCTGTGTTGACTGGAGATTATACTTCATAGGTGTGTGTACTTCGTTGTGCTTCATACAGCTGCACATATTCTGGACATGTTGCCAGGAGTTGTTCATGTGTTCCAGCTGCCAATAATTCACCCTCCATGAGCACCAAGATCTGGTCGTACTTCTCTACTGACGCAATCTTCTGTGTCACGGAAATGATTGTCATCCCTGGATACTGTGATTCTACATTGTGCAGAATTGCTGCTTCGGTACGCGCGTCCACGCGAGCAGTAAAGTCATCCAAAAAAAGCACCTTCGGTTCCAAAGCCAATGCACGAGCGAGCATGAGACGCTGCTTCTGTCCGCCAGAAAGTGTAGTGCCACGTTCAGAAATAATCGTATCAAGACCATCGGGCAATTCATCTATGACGCCGCGCAATTCTGCCGCGTCCACCGCCTTTGCCAATGCCGCATCGGTAACAGTAGTACTAAAAGCGATGTTCTCACGCACAGACATATTGAACACACTGCTATCCTGGAATACGAATCCAATGCGCGCATGGAGATATTCAGGATCATACGCCACCAAGGGTTGTCCATCATAGGTACACGTACCAGTTGTAGGGTCTACAAGCCCAATCAAGGTGTACAAAAGTTGCGATTTTCCTGCAGCTGTTGGTCCCACAATCGCCGTCTTGGTTCCGGGCTGAACTGTGAATGAAACTGATCCAAAGATGGTCTTGTCTCCCACGGTACGCGTAAGGTTCTCGACGACAATCTCGCCACGAAACTCTGTTGGACTGACCAAGCCACGTGGTGCCGGTTCTTCACTTGCAAGAACTGCTGCGACACGCGTATAGGAAGCAGTGGCTTGTGCCATGATGCTGCTCACGAATCCAATCACGAAAATCGGATAAATCAGCAACGCAAGGTAACTATTGAACGCCGCAAAATCACCAAAGGACATTCCGTTGTTGATCACGAAGTATCCGCCGAGCACCAAAATCACCACTGTCGCCATGTTCGCGATACATGTCACCACAGGAATCATCCACGCGAACATCCCCAAGATCCGATACCCGAGGTCTCGTGCACGAGTATTAACTTCAACGAACTTGGTTTCCTCTCGTCGCATGGTGTTGAGGACACGGATAATTGCCGCACCAAGAATACTCTCATTAATAACCTTATTGAGCGCATCGATGATCTCACGCGATGTAAGGAAGAGACTGCGCACTCTCTTGAACACAGCAAAAAATGTACCTGCGATCATCGGCAATAATGCAAGCACTGCGATTGCCAGACGCCATTCAATACTCAAGAGCAGCGCACTTGCACCAATGATTACCACGACAGATGAAATCAACGATACGATAGCCTGCGAGACGAACAACTTAATTGAATCGATATCACCTGTGAGGTTCGTCAGTAATGACGACGGTTCCGCTGCCTGAACACCGGCATAGCTTTTACGTGAAATTTTTGCTGAAAGCTCCGTACGGAGATCACGCGCCACGCGCTCAGAGGTATATGTCTGCAGCACACTCTGCACAAAGGTGAACAAAAATATCACAACTGCAAGAATCGAAAACTTGAGTACAAGCGAACTCATTACAAGCGTATTGTTCGTATACGCGTCGATTCCTTGCGCAATCAACAAGGGCAACGCAAGACTGAGTACATTACCTACAATTGCAGCAATGACTAATCCAACCACCAGTCGTCGATACGGACGAAGGAGGTTCCAGATTGATGGTGAAGTTGTGATGGGTTGTGCCATAGAGTACCAAAAGAGAAACCCCTTTATTCTAAGGGTTTCTACGAATTTTGTCCATGAACAAATGTCTTCTAGATTTTATGGCGTCTTTGCTGCTGGGCAAGGAGCAAACTCACACGCGGGACCTGAGCGCCCCACATAGGAACCATCTGGGCACATTTTTGCATCCATGGTACATGCAACCCAGTCATCCCCTGGTGTCTGATCGACAGGCACTACATGAATGCGCGGTACCGGCCATGCGACGTAGACACCAGCAGCAATAAGTATGATAAGGAGAACTCCAGCGAGAACTTTGTGCATAGAGTACTAGTATAGCACGTTCATTTTTGCTTCGTGAATCCAGAACCCAGAATGAGTTGTTCTTTTGCGGCGCGAGAGAGTTGCTTGATCGCGTACTCACGTTTGCACGCAGCGGAACGCGAGCGTGCACGCGCAGACCAAACTACCGTGACTGGCGTTCGTGCACGTGTATACTTCGCACCAGCGCCCGCATTATGCTGCGCAGCTCGTGCAGCAACGTCAACAGCAACTCCGGTATAGAGTGTGTCGTCAGCGCAGCGAACCATGTATACGTGCCACGCCATGATCTATGTACCTTTCGATTCATTCCCCCACTGCCAGCGCGGTGACTCGCCCTTGCGGTAGCAGATGCGAATGAGGGTGACGGTCAACACCAGTGACGGCAACACGAATGTTGCAAAGATCTCGCGCGGTGGTGACGTCTTGTCGATTGTCGCGGCAAATACTAGCACCAGTACGAGATACCCAACGAGCACAGCCCAACCTTGCCACGTAGCCGGAGTCCAGCCCCAGCCGTAGCGCTTTCGTTTGAACCACATGTCAGTTTTCATATGTATGTAGTATAGCAGAATCACAACATCATGGATTCAACATGAGTTGCAGCAAGTGCGTGATACTGCTGTGCATAGGCTCGCTCATGCAACAAGAATGGATACACCCCAATTTCCGGGATCAATGCGAAGTCACGCGCATCTTCTGGTATTGGAGTAGTGATGTCGATACCACCTGTGATCGTGTAGATATTTCGTAGTGTTGGCGCAGTGATCCGCTGTTCAATCAATCCATCCATCACCCGCAGCACCGCATCATATGCCGATTCCGTCCTTGCATACGATTCATTGAACTCAAGGGAGACACCAGCGTCAACGTTGCCGATCAACGAATGCTGCGCCAGTACCGGCGCAATAAGTGCAACCTCTGTAGAATCTGTATGCCCTACCATTGTTCGAACAGCATCCGTGAGCCGAGCAACAATTGGTGTCATACGGATTGCAGCGGTTGTGGTATGTATATCAATCACAAACGGCGTCTGCTGCACCACAGGAAGTAACTGATACGCCATCCGCTCTTCAAGTGATCCTGACCTATTACCCGGGTACGACCGATTGAGATCCGACTCAATGTACCGAACATTTTGTTCAATTGCTTCTTCATTCGCAAGCACAAGATTCACACGTGATCGACGTTGCGCATCCTGTAGCAGTCGTTCAAAAACGGAAAGACCAAACCGTTCATCACCATGTTGGCTACATACAACCGTACATACTGGCTGTGTATTCGTTGCAAGCATCAAACGCATATATACATTTGAGTAAGAATAAGAGTGGTGGAGTGGGAGCACGTTGCTGCGCGACCACTCCACCCTGGTTACGGAAGTCGCCCGATGCACACGACCGCGTCTCCACGCTCGTACATGCATTGCGCCGACCACCACGCCTGCGTCATCGAATCACGATGCCGCGGTTGCACACCGTAGAGCGGCGAGCCGTAGTACCCGACCGAGAGCGGGAACCCGGTGCAGCCGATCGCCTCCGAGATCTTCCGACCCTGCGCCGAGAGCCTAGGATCCTTGAACGATTGAGGCGTGGGCAGCCACACCCCATTGCAGATGCGATAACCTGCAGCCCACATGATCGGCGACGCCGTGCGCAGCGCGAGGTACTGATCCGTCGACTTGCACGTGGTCTGCACTACCTGCTCGCAGACGTGCTGCCCGCGGAACTCAGGCATCAGCATGATGCCCACGATGTAGAGTGTGTTGTCGAAGTATCGCTGCACGATCGCGAACCCGACAGGTACACAATCTTCCTTCACCGTCCAGAGTTCGCCGGCGTTGAGGTGATTGCACACATCCTGTGCGAGCGCAGGAGTCACCGGGACCGAGAACCCAGCAGCCGTGAGCTGAGTTGCGATCGGGAGATCAAGAGTGACAGAAGGAACGATCGAGACATCACGTGACATGGATTACTCCGTAACAAAACATCCGCCGAATTGGCGGATGCGCTGTCGTCCATCTCACTCTTGAGATCGCCAACCACACTTCCGCCAATTCAGCGGAAGCCACCACGCACCCATCGTTCGTGCACATGGTTTTGTGATCATATATTTCCACCGTACTGCGCATCCGTGCTCATGTCAAATCCCCGTGAATAGTCCGTTGACGCTGGAGTACACACATGGTACAACAGCTCGCGTCCGGGATGGTCCTGGATTCGAACCAAAAGGAGCGAGACGATGTCAATGCAAAGCGGAAAGCTGCTCATCGTGGGTTCGGTTGCCTACGATGAGGTCGCTGTTCCTGGTTACGAAACAAGAACCGACCTGCTTGGCGGTGCTGCAACCGCAGCCTCCATCGCCGCCAGCCCCCTGCACCAAGGTACACGTCTGCTGGGAGTCGTCGGAGCAGACTTCAAGCAGGAGCACACCGATCTGCTCAAGCAGCATGCGATCGATCTCGCTGGCTTGTCCCGCATCGAGGGAGGCGACACCTTCCGATGGGGTGCGCGCTACGAGACTGATCTCAACCACCGCACGACGCTCTACACGCACCTCAACGTCTTCGACGACTGGAGCCCTGTTCTCCCTGAAGGCTGGGAGCAGACACCTTTCGTCTTCCTCGCCAACATCCACCCCAAACTCCAGCACCACGTCCTTGACTCGATGCGCGGTACGCCATTCGTCGCGATGGACACCATGAACCTGTGGATTGCCACGGAGAGGCCGAGTCTGGAACGACTGCTCAAACGAGTGAATGCGGTGATCATTAGTGATCAGGAGGCACTGATGCTCACCAACACGCGTCCGATCCTGCAAATGGGACGTGCTGTGCAGAGTCTGGGCCCCAAGACGGTGGTCATCAAGCGTGGTGAATACGGAGCAATGCTCTTCCACCACGACGAGTACTTCTACATCCCCGCCCACCCGCTCGAGTTCGTGATCGATCCAACAGGTGCAGGTGATTCCTTCGCTGGCGGATTCATGGGAATGCTCGCCCGGCACCAGGACGTATCCATGGACACGATGCGTCGAGCCATGGTTGCGGGTAGTGTCATGGCTTCGTTCTGCGTGCAAGGGTTCGGTGTGCACGGCATGGCACACAAGACACTTGACCACCTCCAGGAGCGATACCGTATGGCGCTAGAGCTCACACGGTGTCCGGAGTTCAACCCGCTCATGTGAACTTCACACTCCGCAACAAACCAAGAGACGCTAGGCAACCGCCCAGCGTCTCTTCGTTATGTATACTCGTTACCTCGTACTACTTCGTGAAGATCGCGCGGTACTTGTCCCAGTATGCGTAGCCGAGGAATGCCGTGAACGCACACACGATCGCACCTGTGATCACGAACATTGGCGCGATGAACGCATTGAATACCACGATGCCCACGGCGATTGGCGCGATGAAGAGCAGCGCAAGTGCTGGCAAAAAACCAACCACGAGCATCAGGCCAGCCACGATCTCTGTCACCTTGATCATCTGGAAGAGACCAACCGCTTGCAAGTTCTTGGTTGCAGTAATCATTTCCTGAGGTACACCCTGCATCTCCTGCGATGCAGCCATGAACCCTGAGACGCCACTGAAGAGCATGAAGAGGCCAAAGAGCACACGGACAACGAGCACTACTTTGCGATTACGCATAGCCACAAAAAAAATTAAAGACTTTTGCCATCGAACTCTACCGCGTTGAACTCATCGAGGTCAACATCGTCGAGACATCGTACATTAATTGCACGCGTTTCTACCCCATCCGGACCTACCCCTGACGCAAACGGCAAGATACCACACGTGCTGCAAAATGTATGGTGAATACTGCGTCGGTTGAATTGATAGTCTGTGAGTGCATCTGCACCAGAGAGTACTCTGCACTGCGTAGCTGGAACGAACTTCAGGAGACTACCTCGCTTCGAGCACATAGAACAGTTACAGGAAATAACATCCTTAATCGGCTCATCAGTCTGCACTTCGAATCGCACCTTTTTGCAATGGCAACTACCGGTGTATTTCATATGAAAAGAGTATACGGGACAAGCCGCCCCTCGTCGAGTTGTTCCTTCTTGCGCACAGCTGCCTTCACTGGCAACAAATATGTACTGGATTTGCTGTCCGGAAATATCGACGTCTTCCATGACGTCTCCCCAATCGTCACGATCACAGGGATCGATCCCCAACCGCGACGAATAGGCGCGTGCTTCTTTTGTATTGCTGCAGCATCGCGCACCGGCAAGGACAAGAAATACCAAGCTGCCTTGCCAGAATAACGCCAGAGTTTGGTGCGAAACGTGTAGTACATGTTCCTAGTATACAAAACAAAAGCCGCCCACGAGAAGTGTTCGACTTCTGTGAACGGCACTGATCTGCTCTGACGAGTCTCAAGTAGCAGAGATGCTACGCCGCTGCACCACATATCTGTAGTACAACATCGTACACGATCCAGCAGCAACCCCGAGGAATGCGATGTGCAGCAACATGTGCAACTCGAGGAACAGCGCCAACGTGCCAAGGATGGCCCACACCCCGAACCAGAGACGAAGCTTCCACGCGCTCTGGAATGCCTGCCAGATGGCAGTGACAGCGGAGAGCACCCAGAACACCTGTTCGACGCCCTCTGTGTGCTCGATCCACGTTAGTGCCGGAATGAATGGCACCAGCAGCGGAAGGATCGTACAGTGAATCAAGCACCCCACCGACGCCCAGAACCCTACCTGCGAGCTCGACATCATGCACCTACCGATCGTCTTTGTGTTGCGTACTGTGTCTGTACGTGACAAGACTATACTGCAAATGATTTGCAATTGTCAAGTGCAGGCGACCTCTTGACACAAACTCCTCTTACCTCTATGATTTTGCTGCTGGACGATGGTCGGGATCGAGTGGTTGAGGTCCACGACGCTTCCAACCAAAATCACGGCCCTGGCAGGCCATGACGCCCAGTACTAGACCGCCTCTATGCTAACGCAATGAAGCGGTCTTTTTTATTTTGATTTCGCATCCGCGTACTTCTTGAAATTGTCCAGAATCGCCTGCCACCCCGCGCGTTGCATTTCTTCCGAATTTTCAGTCTCAGGATCGAAGGTCTCAGTGACGCGTACACCACCATCAACTTCCTCAAACCGCACATCTACATGACGGCCGTCAGCCATATCATACGCGATGTGCGCATGCTCCTCTACTGCGGTATACGTGCCGCCAAAATCAAAACCAAAACTACCGTCCTTTGCTTGCATGCGCGTGGTGAACGCGCCGCCTACGCGAAGATCGTTGGTTGCACTCGGGGACTCCCAGTCGTCAGACGCGAATGTCCACTGGGTGATGTGTTCAGGTTGTGTCCAGCGAGCCCAAACTTCGGTGAGCGGTGCATTGATGGTTGTGGCGACGGTGATGGGTTGCATAGACAATATCTGCATTAATTACTAGACACATAGTACTGTACTGCTATGCTTATATCAATCATATGCAAACCATCTCCACAACAGCATTTCACAACGCACTGCAGCAGCCACATGACCCTGCAGTTGTCTTCATCGACGTACGCACACCACTTGAATACGAGGACCAGCATATCGAGGGTGTCACGAATATTCCGCTCGACCAGCTCCTAGAGCGGCGCGGTGAATTCGCAAACGCAAAAACCGTCTACTTGCATTGTCGATCTGGTGCACGCAGTAGTCAGGCAGCAGCGCTCTTGGAATCGCTGCACGAAGGCGCTGTGGACTATATCAATGTCGACGGTGGTATTGCGGCGTGGGCAGCAGCAGGATTACCTACCTCGCACTCCTAACGCGTCTATTACATGCGACGGCTATCATACGCCCAGTGCAATACTGCTTGGCGTTGTTTGCGATGGCAGTCATGATCGCCGCGATCGCATTGATTGAGAATTTGTGAAATATGACGGCGCATCGCGATCCAGCGCTTGATCTGTCGCTCGTCATCGGGGCTACGTCGCCCCATATAATATCGGCAGTACCACTGGAACCAACCGCGCGGATCCTGCGGATGGATCCACCCCTTCTCGCGCCAGACTGCGAGTGGTTGTGATGCGTTGACGCGGAAGCAATTGATTTTTGCGTCTGGCTTGTACACTCCTTTCTTCTGGAATTTCGCGTGCGTGAACCAGTCTGCAGGGAATTCCTTGGTGCAGTCGCGCAGGTACACGCCACCAAAGACGCCGAGCTCGAGCATCTGCTTGGGGCTGAGATCAGGACGAAATCGTGGATCGAAATTCTTACCAACTGGTTCGGTGAGTTCGTAGGTGTAGCCGCGTTGCATCTTGTCACGCACTACCACCTTCACAGGTGTGCGGCGACTCATACTGCGTTCGCGATCCAAATACCGTAATTGAGGTATGACGCGAAGCTCACCCACAAAATGTACGGCACGAGAAGCCATGCAGCCGTGCGGGACACGCGTGCGAAGGCAATGATCGTGGCAAGAATCGCCAGCCACAAAATCACGATCTCCACGAACGCCGCACCAGGATTACGAAGCCCGAAGAAGAGTACAGACCACAGGAAGTTGAGCACCAGTTGTCCCACGCCAATGGCGAGCGCAACACGAACAGCGCGACGATGCACACCTTCACGCCACACAAGAAATCCTGCAATCCCCATGAGTACGAAGAGTGTGGTCCACACCGGACCGAACACCCAGTTCGGCGGCGAGAATGCCGGTCTCGCGAGTGCTGTGTACCATGTGTCTACTGAAGAAGCAGTGAAAAGAGAGCCAAGCAGTCCTGTCAGCTGACAGACTGCGATGGATGTAACGAGTTTGAGCGTGTTGTTCATACGCGTGTGACGAGATACCAGGTTACAAGTGCGAGCGATCCCCACCATCCAACGTCTGAGAAAATGAGACTCACGGTGATCTTGCGTTGCCATGAGATGGGCAACAATTCCCCTGCACGTCCGGTCTTCTCACGAGCAAGTAGATAGGGGCTCACGCTGAAGGAGAGGAATACCCCGTTGAGGATGAGCACTCCTGCAACACACGCAAGCGCAAGCGGCACACCTGTGAATGGTTCATTGCGGAAGAAGATCGACCCACCAACAATAGCGAGCAGAATCCCTGCCCAGATCATAGGCTTGGTTACTTTGTGTGTGCGCGTGGTGGCTTCGGTCCAGTAGGTAGACTTCCTGCCGAGGAATCCGTGGATGTCGATCACCGTGACAGCGCCCAGTCCAATCACGTAGCCGGCGAAGAGCAAGAAGAGACCAACAATGTCCAGTGGCATACGATGTGTCTAAGATTTGGGAGGAAGCGGGAAGAACACACTCACGCGTCGCTTGTATGCAGCGAAGTCTGGGTGTTGTTCCATTTTCTTCTCGAGCATTGGGACACCGGAGACCTTGAGAATGAGGAATGTGATGGTGAGCGGACCGATGATGGAGATGAGACCGAATGTTGGAACACCAAGCGCCACGAGCCAAATCCCCCACCACTGCGTCACTTCACCGAAATAATTCGGGTGGCGCGTGTAGGCCCAGAGACCCGAGGTCATGAGTTTGCCCTTGTTCGCAGGATTGCGAATGAATTGAGCGAGCTGTCGGTCACCAACTGATTCGAAGAAGAACCCGATCGCCCACACAATGATGCCAATAATGCTCAGCGCGCTCACGAGACTCCCCTGTGCGCTGTTGATCACGAGCACCGGAGAGACAATGAGGTAGAGGAATAATCCTTGCAACAAGTACACCTGTGCGTACGAGCGCAGGTAGAACCACTTGCCCCATGCCTTGCGCCACTCGAGATAGCGATAATCTTCTGCCTTGCCCTTGTTGCGTTCGTGGATGTGCCACGCGAGACGCAATCCCCACACCGTGACAAGCGTTGCAACGAGGATCGCCATGGGCTGCATGGTGCGCATCATGAAGAACGAAACCCATGTGAGCAACACGAATCCCAATCCCCATGCGACATCAGCGATATCGTTGCGCTTCTTGATGAGCGAGAGCACGAACCAGAAGTTCATGTACACGAACAGCACAATCGCGAGGGTAAGGAAGTACGTGGTCATAGGGGTGGTATATATCCCTATTGTACCCTATTTCGTGAGATAGCTGCCAAAGTGGATACGATGGCAGGTGTAACCATCCGGATATTTCTGGAGATAGTCCTGGTGGTATTCTTCGGCTCTGTAGAATTTCGTAAATGGCTCGAGCGTGGTGACCACCGGTGCGCTCCAGCGCCCTGAGTCGTTGACGATCTTGATGAACTGCTCTGCCTGCTCACGCTCTGATTCGTTCTGATAGAAAATCGCCGAGCGATACGACGTGCCAATGTCATTCCCCTGCCGATTATGCGTGGTCGGGTTGTGAATCTGAAAAAAGAAATCGAGCAGGTGCCAGAAGTCGGTCTGTGTGTCATCGTAGATGATCTCGAGTGCTTCGGCGTGGCCTGGGTGGTTGTCGTACGTGGGATTATCGTTGTCGCCGCCGGTGTAGCCGGCCGTGATATCAATCACACCCTTCTGGCTACGCATGAGCTCTTCGAGGCCCCAGAAGCAGCCGCCGGCGAGGTAGGTGGTGCGGTGCATATCGTGCAATTATGAAATCGTGATCTTCAATTGCACACCAAGCGCGTCAGCTAACTTATACAAGAAGGCGACCGTTGGATTAGAACCACCTGCCTCAAATCGCGAAATTGCCGATTGCTTGGTGCCCATCTTCTTTGCTAGCGCTGCTTGAGTAATTCCCTTGTTGATGCGGTTCTCGATCAACTTCTCGATGAGCGCGTACTCAGGCTCAAGCGCGTCGTATGCTTTCTTGAACTCTGGATCTTTCAGCGCTTCTCTCTTGAATTCTTCGAAGGATTTCATATACTTCATATATAACTTATATGCTATATACTGTCAAGTGACGCCTTTTTCTTCAACGCTACGAGTATCTCATTCCTTGGAACAAAGAATGTCTTCTTGATAAATCCGTGCAAGAGCACAGCAACGCCATTATGAAATACATACAACAAGCGAACTTCTTGTTTGCCACGAATGCGGAGTTCAAAGATACCCGAATGCAATGGCTTACTCCAAGGCATAGCAATCTTGTTTCCACATTTACCCAATATTGTGACGGTGCGAAGTACTTTTGCGAATGCTTCTTGCTCCAAGGCATTCACAAACTTTTCAACTGACACATCAAAAAATCGTACGTCCATACAACACTGGTGGTTACTAGCTATAGAGCACCACGCATGTGTTGTATGTTGCAACTGTGTATAACTCGCGAGTGCACTATGCTGTTTCTTTCTTCATCCTGAACGCAATGATTTTTTTGATAAGCGCCACGGGAAGCGGCTTGTCATATGCGAATCGGATACACCCCTTCGAGTAGCTGATCTTCTGCTTCGTGAGCTGTTCCTCGAATGCGCTCACGCCCGAAGGTGTTGGATAGAATCCGAGATGGCCTTTCATCGCGGCGAAGTGTACGAAGTTCTTGCCTTCAAGCTGGATCGTAGGCATGCCGTAGCGGATGACTTCTTCTGCGTCAGGAATGAGCGTCTGACAGAGTGCGCGTAGTTCCTGGAGCTTGGGTTGCGCGTGCTTGGGAGCGGCTTTGAGATAGGCACTGATGGTTGTGTATGATTTCATAGTTTGTTATTCAACAAGCTTGAACTTGATGATCTTCACCGTACTCTCGAGCGTGACGCGATCACCGTAATACTTCCGGAAATCCTCGAGCATCTTCTCTTCGCGTTCGTATGGCTCATGGCCGTCGAGATCTGCGTCATCGAGTTCGCGAAGTGGCTTCTCGCTGACCGCGATGATTCGCGCGGTTGCAAATTGTTCTCCGGTTTCTTTGTTGATCAGCGCGAGCTCGTCCCCTTGCTGCAAATCCTTGTCATCGAAGAGCCTCCAGGTTGTGGTCTTTGCGCCGGAGAGAACGAGTGGGACGAGATTGGGGGCGAATTTGAGGGGTTTCATAAACAGGGACGTTTTTTAACAGACGCTCAGACAGCTACGCATATGCAGGAGAGAATTCCTTGTAAACCCGCACGGTCTCCAAATAGATGTACTCAATAAGTCGTTCGGTTTGCCGTTCTTGGATGATCCCGCGCTGAATCAGCAGAAGGCGAACATTCTGACGAATACGCGCCTTAATCGTCTCGTTATTCGTCCAGTCGATAGTGAGGTCACGTCGAATACGCTTCGTGAGATCCTTCACGAATTCTTTGATATCAATCTTTGCTTCCTTCAACGCCGGATCTTTTGCTAGAGAATCGTAAAAAGTGATCTCTTCTTCAGACAATCCCAGAGCCTGACTCTCCGCATCGAGCTGCTTAATTTCCTCAGCTATCTTCAAGAGCTGTTTGATAATTTCCGCCGAACTAATGACGTTGTTTTCGTACTTTTCGATCAAGTCGGTAAGCAAGGCCAGCATGGTTTCATACCGCGCCTTATTCGTGCGCATGCGATTCACGATTTCTTTATCCAGCAGTTTGCGAACCGAATCAACCGCAAGATTTTTGTACTCAGACTTGCCAATCTCCTCAGCGAACTTCTCATCAAAGATAGAGATGCTCTTGGATTCACTACCGGAAGCAAACAAATCGATGACATTTTCTGCTTGCACTGCATCATGAATCAACGAACGAATTGCGCTTTCCTTCTCTTCGGGGAAGACGGCTTTTGGAATGACAGTTTGTCGAGCAACACCTTCCCGAACCGCCTGCAGGAACTGAACGTCGGTCACGATCTCCATCGCAGATTCGCTCGGCATGACGAGTGCATGGAGCTTTGAAAGTTTACCGACCGTTCCGATGAACCGCATCTTCCGATCGTCGGATAGGATGCCATCTTTCGTGATGACTTCGTTGATACAGGCTTGCAGCAGTCGCGACAACTCTGTTCCTTTTAACTTTTTCCAACCCGAATACTTGACGCCCTTAAAATACGCCAAGGCGTCACGATGAAGCGAATTCATCTCGACGATAATTTCATCAAGCGGAAGCATGGCTTCTTTTTGCACCCCTGAATCGTAAATCGAGAGTGCTTTCTTGAGGTTTTCCGCGATCCCGATGTAATCAACGATGAGACCGCCCGGTTTATCCTTAAACACACGGTTCACGCGGGCGATTGCCTGCATGAGGCCGTGATTTTTCAGCGGCTTATCGAGATACATTGTATGCAGACACGGCACGTCAAAACCCGTCAGCCACATGTCGCAGACTATTGCGATCTTGAGCGGGTCGTGGATCTTCTTGAATCGCTTCTCAAGTTTCTTAGCGTCATGTTCCGGCTGAATTTCGGAAGCGAATTCATCGCTTCCAGAAATCACAGCCGCACATTCCGGCGCATTCCAAAGCTTCTTAATTTCTTTATACATCGCCACCGCGATCCTGCGGCTCATGGTGACAATCATTGCCTTACCCTCAATCGGTCGGTTGTTGTAGTGATCGACGATATCCTTCGCGATCTGTTCGATACGACTTTGTGTGCCAACAATCTCTTCCAACACCGCCCACTCCTTGCGAGCCTTCGTCTTTTCATCGACAATAATTTCACCTAGTAGGCTGTCGAATTTTGAATCAACAAACTTGTCTACCATGTGAAGCGGTACCAAGCGACCCTCGTAGTAGATCGGCACTGTCGCGCCGTCCTTCACTGCTCGGCCGATACGGTATTCACTCACTACTGGTCCGAAGACGCGCATCGTATTCTTGTCATTCGCGGCAATCGGTGTTCCCGTTACGCCGAGGAAACTCGCATTCGGTAATGCCTTGCGGACGTTGCCGGCAAGAGCGCTGTATTGAGTGCGGTGCGCCTCGTCCGCGAGCACGATGACGTTCTCGCGCTCGGTGAGTACTGCATTCGCATCTGGATCCTCTTTAAACTTCTGAATGGTTGTAAAAATGAGCTCGCTTCCAAGGTGCTCAAGTCGACCACGGAGATCTTTAATGCTCGCGGCGCGCTTGGCGAGCGTTCCGTACCCAGACCGCTTGAACGTCTTGTACAGCTGGTCGTCCAAATCTTCACGATCGGTCAAAAACACATAGGCAGGACTCTTAAGGGCGTCGATCCGCTTGGTTTTGTTCACGTAAAAAACCATGGATAAGGACTTGCCCGAACCCTGTGTGTGCCAAAAGACACCAATCTTGCGATCCTGCTCACCCCCAACCGCTTTAATCGTGCCCTCAACCGTCTTGTTCACGCCGTAAAATTGGTGATACAAGCACATTTTCTTCGTGAATGTGGCCGCTTCGCCGTCTCCGTCAGCCTCAAACACAATAAAGTTCTGGACGACATCCAAAAATCGTCGCTTGTCGAAGAGACCACGGAGCAAAACTTCGAGTTCGACTGCATTTTTGGGCTCATCGTTTTCTGTATCAATACCTTTCCAAGATCCAAAGCGTTCCCACGAAGAGGAGATAGTTCCATGCTTCGCGAGATGGAGATCGGAGAGGCCGATTACTTGGTTGTACAAGAACAACTTTGGAATTTCTTTCTTATACGATTCGACGTCCCGATACGCTTCACCGATTGAAGTAGACTCTCGTACGGCGCTCTTCAGCTCAAAGACGGACAGTGGCAAACCATTAACGAAGATGACGACATCTGGACGACACACCGAATCGATTCCCTGAACAGTAAATTGGTTTACCACCAAAAAATCATTCGCTTCTGGATTTGCAAAATCAATAAGTTTTACCAGCTCAGTTTTCTCGCTTCCTTCCACACGCCACGAATGTTTCTTTCCATCCGTCAGCCACGAATATATCTCTTTGTTTCCGAGTGTGAGATCAGCGTGGTTATACTCAGCCACCTCCCGCACAACAGTTTCAGCCTGTTCGGAAGGTAGCTGCGGGTTGAGCCGACGAATCGAACCAACCAGTCGATCTTTTAAGACGACTGTCCGAAAGTCCTCGCGCTCGGCTTTCGCTTGGCCCGGGTTGATATCAGCGCCGTAGACGTGCTCGTACCCTTGTCCCTTAAGCCAATCAATGAGCGATTGCTCGGTAAGATTTTGTTCGTTGAGTTGGCTCATATCAGGATTTGTCAGCAAAGATTTTCAACAGCTCGCTGAAAACTTCATCTTCGCGTTCCTGATTAAAAGCCTCAGCAATGTACGCTTTAATAAATTCCTCTTTCTTCTGAAAACCAAGTTTGATATATAAAGGTTCAATAAAATAGCTAGCATCAAGGGATCCGAGCCATTCACGATCTGAATGTGTATAGTTTTGTAAAATCTCTTTCATCGGAGGTTTCGACTCTTCTTTGATAACATCAAAGATAAAATCTCCTACCAATTCCTTTGAAACTTTTATTTCATCTAAAATCAGCTTATCTAGTAGATAATTTTCGATACAATATTTCTGTAGATGTATTAGATTTTGGTGATAATCTGATTTTTTCAAACTTTTATTGTCACCGTCGCGTAAATAGAAGACGTTGATTCCTGAAATATCCTTGTTCTTCTTGGCAAGACTCTCGATATTCCCCGAGTTGGCAGCAATCACCGAATAGACCTTAACAGATTTACGAGTAGCTAAATTATCAACCACTATTTTTTGAGCTTCATCTTCTACATATACAATTGGCGTCCCCGCATCGAAGCTCTCAATTAACTGAGTAATTTCTCCGCATAGCAATTCCTTTAGCTTATCCGAGGCCGTATTCGATAAAACAATCTTTTCACGCTCCCATGAAAAGAACTTTACTGCGTCCTTATACTCTGACCTAAAACAGATTCTTGAGTGAGTCACCACAATAATTTGCTTCCCATGTTCTTTAGAAAAAGCTCCCAAGAAAGAAAAAAGCTTTTCTTCTAAAATCCAATTTAGATGAACTTCCGGTTCATCGATAAGATAAACATCCGAATCATCTTTAACATAATAAATATTGAACAACAGCGCGACTATGGCGTTTTCTCCTGAGCTCAAGTTTGTAAGCTCAATCTCTTTGCCATATTTTTTTATTTTGATTGAGTAATACTTTTCTTTGCTATCCCAAACCAAGTCTAATTCGTAATCGAGGAATACACTTTTAAGAATCGCATCGAACTCAATTTTTATGATTGATGCAGCGGTAATTTTATCGATGTTTCCCGCATTAGTTTTCTTTTCACAGGCAAGATTTAATATTTCGGCAACCGAGCGTATTTGCTGATACTGGTTGTCATTAATCTTTTGTTTTAGTTGGTTGAGTGTATTTTGAGAAATGTTTGGGTCCTGATTTATAATTCGGTAAGCTTGTTGTGCTTGCTGCTTTTCAGCACTTCGTTTTGGAGAAAACGAAATCAAATTCAGAGAGTCATTAGGTTCCTTTTCAACAACATTTGGATTATTTACATTATCAGATACGAAACTAAGTAGGGCGGTTTTTCCAGTTCCATTTTCTCCAGAGATGATATTTAATCCTTCTTTTAACTCCAAGCTCTGTACAAAAATTAAATCAAACAATCTGATTTGAACTTTTTTTATGAACTTTGCCATATAGATTAAATCAACTCTGCAAGCAATCGATCTCTCGATTTCTTCAGAAGGTCACTTTCTTGTTCACATGCAACCTTCTTTTCAATTAGTGGCAGTGCAATATTTGCAAACTCAACCGCAAGCTGGGCAGGAGGAATAACAAAGTTTTGTTGCTCGAAATCAGGCCAATGACCTTTGTACTCCTGCATCTTGATTTTTTCTTTGGTTAAAAAGTAAACAAAGAGGGTCGGATAGCCGTTCCTTCCGACATATGGAAGGACGTTTTGAATGCACGAAAACGGTTCGGTCATCAACCTGTAATAACAAGTGTGGTTTGTGAAAACGACGACTGGTTTTTCAATACTCGCCATCACGCCAGGCCCCTCATTGTGATAACCGATATTTCCACTCTGACCCTGATCCAGAATCGGAATTTTACCATTCGGAAGCGCAGATTTATTGTCGTACTTTTTCCCAACTCCGATTCGTTCAATTACTTCAAGAACATTTTTTACTCCCCACCCTTCCGGAATGTCCCCCACCTCACTCTCAACCATCTTCACTTTCTCGTGCCCAGGGAAACGGAAATTCACGAACCACTCGTCAAAAATTGCTTGCGCGGTTGCTTCAAGATTTTTGATGATGGAATTGTTATTGGCTATTTTGTCGTCGTATGTGCTGAGGATTTCAGCGATGCGCTTCTGTGTTTCTTCTTTTGGCGTTTCAACCCGGATATTATAAACAGTATCTCTACTCAGACCTGGTACCGCAGAATCTCCACCGTATTTTGGAAGATTGATGCGCTGCAAGAGGTAGTAGACATATTTCAAATCAAATCCCTTGGAGACTTCATCGACATAAAACACTGTATCTATTGGGTACGATTCCGTATCTGTGTACGAGAGTGAACCAACGTTTCCCTTACGACCAATAACAATTGAGGGGTTTTTCACTTTTGATTCGTTGTGAAATCCAACAAGACCACTTGATGCATAAACAGGCACATCACCCCGTATTCGATCACGCTCCGGTAATCCAAAACCGTATTTTATTTCCATCAAATCAGAAATTTGATGTGAAGTTTTTTCTTGTTGAATTTCTTCGAGAATATTCTCCATAGCTTATTCAATTTCTGTTGGCGCAGGGAGCTCCAGGGCTTCAATTTTTTGTAACTGAACCATGCCGTTGATATCACCGTAGATACCGACGGTATTTTTAATCACCTTCTGGATTTGCTTTTCGCGCTCGGTCCAGATCTTCTCGTATGCGAGACGCTCTTTCTGCAAGGAGGCATTCATGCCTTGGAAGGCCTCAACGATCGCCTCGATGCGCTGACGAAACTCAACTCCGGAAAGGTAGCTGTAGATGATCTCCATCTTCTCGTTTTTTCCAACAGAGCTGGCTTTTTCGCGAGAGACCAAGAGAAGTTGTTCACGAAGAATCGTCGCGATGGATACGGCAAGTTTCATATCACAAACCCACACCCCGTCTCGTTCTGAGATGGCGTCTGCGCCGCCCGGCAGGGTGGAAGTCACAATGACCGCCAAATCGGCCTTCACCGAGCGTTGGTCATCCTTTAGCTTCTGAACCCAACCTTCAGTCCAAGCTTTCGTCTTCTTGGATTCCCAAATAATCTTTCCGCACTCGTCCCCCTTCTGGTTCTTTACAATTTGAATCACGTCCGCACCGTTCACACCCTTGGGGACGGGAACAATTTCGTCGTAGATAAACTCACTCTTCAGCATTTCCTCAAGAATCATCTCTTGTACTTCCCCCTGGGTTTGCTGCGAACCCTGCTCGAGCTTCCGGGCTAGTTCGTCTTTGGCCTTGGTAGCGTCCGAAAGCTGCTTGTTAAGCTGATCAATCTTAGCCTGCTGAGCCTCGGTCGCACGCTTGGATGCTTCCTCCTCAATCTTTTTCCGTTCCTCGTCCATCTGGCGTTGCTTCTCCAATTCAAAGTGCTCCTTCTCATCCTTCAGCTGCTGTGCCTGTCGGCGCAATTCAAGCTCGTGCTGAGCGGATTCTTTTAACTTCTCATTCTTTTCCTTAAGCTGTTCTTCGAGGAATTTATACTCAGCATCATTCTCTTTCGCGAGGTCTGCCTTAAGCTTGGCCTTCAGTTCGGTCGACAAATCCGCGAGCTTCTGCTCGTTTTCCTTCTCGATGGATTTCTTGAGCTCACGCTCCTTCTCTTCAAAATCTTTTTTGAACTTGTTCTCGATCTGGCGCGTCAAAACATCGTCGATGGAAATCGAGGTCTGACAGCTGGGACAGATAATTTCGTTTTGTGTGTTCATACTAGAATCCAAGTTCCTTAAGATTGCGTTCGATAACATTCTCCAGCTCATGACCGCGCTTGAATGACGCACGCAATTCGCTTGATAATTTCTTCATTTTTTCCTCAAACGGAACTCCATCATCCTCTACCTCGGAGAGGCCTACATAACGGCCTGGTGTGAGGACGTAACTGTTTTTCTTTATCTCCTCCAGCGTTGCGGATTTGCAGTACCCGGGGATGTCTTCGTATGCGTCGGCACCTGATTCTCCACGCCACGCACGCACCGTGCTTACGATTTTTTGAATCTGTTCTGCGTTGAAGACGACTTGCTTCCGTGAGATCTGCTCAAACAATTCGCGTGCGTCGACAAACAAGATCTCGCCCTTGCGGCTTCGAAATCGGTCACCAGCCTTGTTCTTTGAGACGAACCAGAGGGAGACTGGTAAACCTACGTTGTAGAAAAGTTTTGATGGGCAAGAAATGATGATGTCAACGAGGTCTGCGTCGATAAGTTTTTGACGCAGTTCCCCTTCTTTTCCAGACACGGCTAATGCGCCATTCGGCATTACGAAACCTGCATTGCCATTTGGGGCAAGGTGATGCGTGAAGTGCTGCACCCACATGAAGTTGGCGTTCCCAGCAGGGGGAAGCCCAAGGATCAGGCGCGGATCATTATCAGAAAGTTTCGACGGCTCCCACTCGGCATTAAACGGAGGGTTAGCGATGACAAAATCTGCTTGAAGATGCGGGAACATGTCGTTGTAGTACGAGTTCCCGAGCTCGATTTTTCCAGACAGCCCGCGGATGGCCAGGTTCATCTTTGCAAGACGGAGCGTGGTCTGATTACTTTCCTGACAGCTAATAGCAAGCTTAGACGGATCCTGACCGTGCTCACGGAGATACTTACCCATGGAAACGAACATGCCACCGCTACCGCACGCTGGGTCGAACACACGAGCATTCTCATATGGCTCAAGAACCTCAACGAGCAGAGAGACGATGGAACGCGGAGTGAAGAACTCGCCGCCACGTTTGCCTTCAGCAGAGGCAAACTGTCCAAGGAAATATTCGTAGATGCGTCCGAGGATATCTTTCTCACGGTCGAAATCGTGGTCAAAGGTGATGCGAGAGAAAATGTTGACAAGCTCGCCCATCACAGAATAATCCAGGTTGGTTTTAGTATATACGCGCGGAAGAACGTTTTCGAGCTGCGCAGGATTATCGTTCTCAATCAAAGCCATAGCCTCATCGAGAATTTTGCCAAGCTCCGAACTCATCGACTTTGTGCGCAGGTACTCCCAGCGGGAATGTTCCGGGACGTAGAAGACGCCTTCGGCAGTATAAAAATCTTTCGTCTCGAGGATCTGCCTTCGCGTGTCCTCGTTCGATACGTAAAAATCCTCGTTCTTAGGATCTCGGGTCATTTCTGCAAGCACCTCCCGACGCTTCTCGAATGCGTCGGAGATATACTTCAGGAAGAGGAGTCCGAGAACAATGTTCTTGTATTCAGAAACGTCGATGTTTCCACGAAGCTTGTCAGCAGCCGCCCAGAGCTCTTTCTCGAACCCGAGGTCGTGGTGCCCATTCTTTTTCCCAACCACGCTTTCCGTAGCCTTCTTCTGTTCGCTGGCAATGCGGGCCTGAATCTCCTCGGAGAGGGAAGACTTCGGAATCAGCCAGGTTGGCTTTGAGGGATCCCCAATGTTTTCCGCAGAAATTTCACCTTTTTTAATCTTTTGGTGCACGGCTACACGGGAAATACCAAGCATTTTTGCCAGTTGGGTGGGAGTAACGAATTGGCTTTTATCAATTGCCATATTTCATGCTTTTTGGTTTACACATGTAAAGTACCATGTGCATGATAAAATGTAAATACCAAAGACCAACCTGTAGAAGCACATTCCAGATTATCCCAAAAATGAGTTCGCCTCAGCTTTGCTCCGGGACTTGGATTCGAACCAAGATACTCGCCTCCAAAGGGCGATGTCCTACCATTAGACGATCCCGGAAATTTCGTGATGCGAAGGCGCGCCGCAGGCGCCGCCCGGTTAATACTACACGCGCAAGAACCGACGCATCGACATGAACCCGCTCAACGAACACAGCACAATGAGCGACCCGAACTGTGCACCGAAGAGCGCCAGCCCATGCGTCATGAAGTACTGCATCAGGCTGAACTGGTACGTGCCGAAGAGCGTTCGGATGTACGGATCAGTGACCGTGATGCCGAAATACAATATCACGATGGCAAGAATCATGGCAAGGGTGCAATACAACAGCACTTCCACGAAGAACGGCGCGCGAATAAACCAATTTCCGGCGCCCACGAGCTTCTGAATACTAATCTCCTCGCGCTGCGTGAAGATCGCCACACGGATCGACGACGCCACAATCATGAACGCGATCACCGCGAACACAATCGTCACCACCCATGCAATCATTTGCGCGCGATCCGTGATGATCGCGATGCGCGACACAATATCTGTCGTATCATCGAACGTGCGTGATTCTATGACTCCTTCATACTCCGGAATATTGAGTGCCTGCACAATCTCGCGATACTGCCCCGGTTCGTACGTACGGATCACGAGCGTCGCGCCCAGCGGATTCTTCCCGAGCTCCTTGAGCGAATACTGAATCGCCTCGCTATCCGCATGACGCGTGCTGAACTCTGCAAGCACCTGCTCTGGCGTTTTCATCTGCATTTCCTTTACGGACTTGAACCCAGTCACCACCTTCTGAATTTCATCAATGCGAGACTGCGGCGCATCTGGTGTGAAGAACACGGACACATCCACCTGATCCTTCACTGACGAAATCGCCGCGTTCGTCATGGCCGAGATGGCCACGATCATATTCACGCTCATGAGCATCACCACGAGAATCGAAATCGTTGTGATGGAGAGCCCGAAGTTGCGCCATGCATTTTGCAGTCCAAATTTGATCGCTCGAAGGAACGCAGTCATAGTTAGAGAACGTATTTACCAGATTTCTGGTCACTCACGATGGTTCCGTTATCAATCGTGATTACACGACGCTTGAGCCGGTTCACCACTTCGCGGTTGTGCGTCACGAGAAGAATCGTCGTACCGAACTCATTAATCTTCTTCAGAATCTCGATCACATCTGCTGTGTTGAGCGTATCGAGGTTACCTGTCGGTTCATCTGCCACGAGGATCTTCGGCCGATGCACGAGCGCTCGCGCAATCGCCACACGCTGCGCCTCACCACCTGAGATCTGATGCGGATAGCGGTGCATTTGATTATCCAGACCCACAACAGCGAGCACCTGCGGCACCACTTCGCGAATGCGATGCGACGGCGCGCCTGCAACTTCGAGTGCGAACGACACATTCTCGTACACCGTTTTCTTCGGCAACAATTTGAAATCCTGGAAGATCACGCCGATCTGGCGACGCAGGAGTGGAATCTCGCGCTGCTTAATATTCGTAATATCCCAACCGCCGATGATGACCTGGCCGCGCGTGGGCTTCTCTTCTGCAATAATAAGACGGATGAGCGTGCTCTTGCCCGTTCCGCTCATGCCGACAATCGAAACAAACTCCCCTGGCTTCACCTGTAAATGCACATCACGAACACCGACGGTGCCGCCAGGATATGTCTTACTGACGTTGCGAAGTTGAATCATGACACTAGTATACCACAGGTTGATTCCCGCAGCATTGTGCATCAATCTCCACTTTTGTTGCCTCGAGCGTCTCTGGCACGAACGCAACTTCCACATCAGCTTCTACGACATGCTTGATCCCGCTGATCACGTGGATGCGATCTTGCGTAATCACGTAGCCGCGTCGCACTGCGTCATAGTGCACATGGATCGGGTCTGCGGCACCTTCTCCTTGGATATCCCAATAGTTATGCATACTGAATACTTCCACTCTACCATGCCGATTGCATTGACAAAACCCCAACCACATGCTATACACATACCTCACTAACGACAGCTGTTAGTGACGCCGTTTCACAATCAGAACACCCAGACACGGCCCCGTGCAACGAAGGAACCTGCATGCCCACACAGCAAGAACCTCATGAGCTCATCATTGCCGTCAACGGCTACGGTGCTCCGCGCCCAAGTCATATCGATGAGCAACTCCGACGATACGTCGAGGGGTGTATCGAGAAGGTCCTACAGATACACACCACATTCGAGCGCAACGCGCTTCGGCGGTGCCAGTTCATCTTCATGGGCGGGTACACCAATCGGACAGACAGAACCGAAGCCAACGCATTGTACGATGCGTTTGCTACGGCACTGTCCACAGACTGTCTGCGAGCCCACTTGATCGAATCCACGACATTCGGTCGCGCGAATATCCAGGAGCTTGGCGCCTGGATCGAGGACAACGCAGCTACGCGTCAGTACATGCACGTGTTCTGCCACAGCAACCGCGTGGCAGTGACCCAAGAATTTGTACGCAAGTACATCAACACGCCACAGCGCCGATTCACTCAGGTGCACGGCGTCAACTTCAACAACGCACCACCTGATGGGCAGCTCCACTTCTGGATCGAGACCACGGCGATGATTCCCGTGCTTGGTCTGCCGGTCGAGCTGATCCGGCGTGTGCTGCGTGCTCGTCGGATTCACGTGGCGCGAGGCCATGCGATGCGCGAGGATGCTGCTCTCACGCAGTGAGCCTGCGCCGCACCCCCAACAACCAGAAACCCCCGAAGTTCCAAGACGGAATTTCGGGGGTTGCTGTTTTTTCTGAAGACTTTTCTGGAGCCACTTCCGGGAATCGAACCCGGGACCTCTGCTTTACGAAAGCATTGCTCTACCAGCTGAGCTAAAGTGGCGCTGGATCAACCGCACCATTCTATCCCACGTCCACGCGCTTTGTCAACGGAGCTCAGATCGGTTGGTATAGAGGTACGCAGCACCAGCTGCTTCGGCCAATACCACCACCCATGCCACCCACAACGTGTAGCTACCACGTGCAAACGATAGTGCAGACCACGCAAAGAGTACGAAGAAGCAATACATCCCCCACTTGCGCATGCGCCACACACCAATACCTGCGGCAATATGCAGGAATGCATTGGGAAGCAGGAATAGCGCCAGCGTGCGCACCTGGGCCACAGCGGCACTCAATACATCTGGATTAACTGCTTGATTTTGTTCTTCGAGCATCTTGCGGATGGTTGCTTCCATTGCTTCTGGTGCCGTCACGATCATGCTGATAATAAGCCCCGTAAGCATCACACCCAGGATCATGAGCAAAATCGCCATGAACGTCACGACACGCGGACGAACTACCACCAGCTTCACTTCAGGATTCGACATTGGTTCTGACATAGAGAGAAGAATACGTGCATTATTGTACCATCATACTTGATAGCTGTACAAAAAAAGCGAGTCCCAGTGCGAATGTACTGAGACTCTATCCATGCCCCGCGCTCAGGAGTCGAGCTCCCTCGCCTTGCGTAGTTGCTTGGCAATCCTCGCGAACAACGGCCGAAAGTCCGTAACGCGGTATCGGTTTCCGTTGATGACCTCCTCCGATGTCGTACAGCCCAGGGATTCGAGAAGCCCCTTGGGCTGCGACCCAATCTTGGTCGGTTTTTCACTCATGCATCATCTCCTCAATACATGACTGAGCTGAACACCACGTGGCCTCTTCATTCTATGTCAGCTGCAAAAATCGTGCTACCACTGGTCGCAAATTAGGAATGAGATCATAGGACAGAACATCCTCGAACTTCACCCACGCCGTCTCGGCAAGATAATCATCTGAGACGCGCTGCGACGCATCCACTGCAGTCGGGTCTGCAGTTGTGCATACTCGAGCAACGGCAATCACCTGCATCTGCGTCTCACCACGCTCCATCTGCCACTGCCAAATCGCAAACGGCTGCCCGGGTGTAATCTCTAGTCCCACCTCTTCACGAACTTCACGCCGGATGTGCGCATCCACCTCTTCACCAAATTCCATCCGTCCACCGGGCACCTCCCACTTCCCCGCTTGATCAGGATCATCAGCACTCTTGCGCACAAGGAGCAGTGAACGATCGTGGACAATGAACGCCTTCTGAGCAAAAAATTGTTTGGTTGGCATACCGTATGTAGTACTATTTTGCGCCTTTCCTCTTATTTGCTAGGAGGTCATCGAAGGTGCTGGCAGCGGAGGCACATGTACACACCATCTGCATCTCTGCCACGCCGAGATAGAGAAGCCCCAAACCTGAGAAGGTTGGGGACTTCGTACTCCTAGCAAATAAGAGGAAAGGCGGAGCGGGATACGAGAATCGGACTCGCGTCTCTTGCTTGGGAAGCAAGCATACTACCATTGTACTAATCCCGCAGTGGCGCGACTCGAGCGAGTCAACGCCGCAATGTACTTGTTTTAGCGCCAATTGACGTACGAGTCAACAGCAACAAACTTCTCTTTCTGAGACGCGATTTCATTGAGTGATGGGAATGCAACGAGGATATGACGTGCACGTACCTCAGGAGCCTTCGTCTTCGAATTCTTTCGAATATCTGTCACCTGGATAATATGCTGACCATACGGTGACTGCACAGGCTTACTAATCTCACCCTTCTTGAGACTGAATGCTGCCTTCTCGAACTCCTCCACCATTGCACCTTTACCGAACCAATCCAAATCACCACCATTTGCAGCAGAGCCAGTATCGTCGCTCACTTCCTTCGCCACAGCGGCAAAATCTTCCTTCTTTGTAGTTACACGATCGTACACCTCATTGATCTTCGTTGTTGCTGCATCCATATACTGTGGATCCGCAGCAATTGCTGCTCCAACCTTCTCTGCGAGAAGCACCGGCGTCAAGATAATTTCCTGGAACCGCTCACGATTCGTACCAACAGTTGCAAGATCAGCATCCGTTGGCAATGGAACGCCACGCGACTCATACGTCGCCCATGCCGTGTTTGGTTCTACCGTCACACGGTACTCCTCTGCTAATTGGTTCAAGACCTCCATTTCACGGAACCGCTGCAACGCCGTCTCGACATCCTGCGCGCGAGACACCACTGCTGGAGCCGCAGCGCCAGACTTGATATCCATCGCACGGAAGCCCTGAATCAATCCGATATATTCCTGCAAGCGACCATAACTAATAGTCGTATCTCCCACTGAGGCAACAGGCAGGTGCAAGAGAGTTGCTGGCTTGGTAATCAATGCGCTCTGCCATCCCGGTCCGTATACCCCATAAAAAAATAGCACAAGCACCACGACAGCCACGCCACCGAGTGCTGAATACAACCCTCGTCGCATGCTACGCACGTCAACTGGTTGCCGCGGTGGCGTACCAGGAGTTGGTTCATGCTCCATCACCTGCATCTCTTGGTTCTGCGCTTCTACGGCTGTTTCGTTTTCACGGACATCTTCCATACTATTTCGTTATGACGGATTGAAGAAATATTCAACCCACTTTTGTATTGGGTGTTTGTGCTCTGGAGGCTGATAGCGCAGCGTGCTTGTAGGCGCGGTGAATACCACCACTTCCTCTCCGGGCTTTTTGAAGTGCAATTTCTCTCGAGCTGTCTCTTCCACATATGCATCTGTCTGCACATACGAAAGCAGCTCCAGTAATTGCACTTGTTCACCTTTGAGCCGCGCCGCTTCTGCTTCCAGTTGGGCAATTTCCTGCCGGCTCGCGTATTCTCGCATATAGGCTCGTGCGAAGGCAATAGTCAGCAACACAAGCACGATGCACGCAAGCACCAAGAGCGTTTTTGAACGGAAAAACGGCTGAGTCGGACGCCGAGTTGAAAGTCCAGATGGTTTCATGTGCCCTAGTATACCATGACTACGCTCGCTTGCGCAGCTTGCGCGGCTTCTCCTCTGTACCTTCGCGTCGCGCTGCATTGGCCGCGCCCAGTCGATCAATGATCTGTTGCGCGACGCGCTGCAATTCCTGCTCAGACATGATTTCAAGTTCGCTCTCCAACGATATTGCATCGTGTCGCGGCATCATTCCTCGCAGTGATCGACCCATAATCTCGCTGATGGTGTGATGAACCGCCTTCGGATCTTTCACATAATCCATAGTGAGCACCACAGCTCCATCACCACAGGTCACACGGAGCGTGCCGTAGTTCAGGAGAATGCGTAGCGGCCCCTTCACCACATGGGAGACATCAGAAATACGTTCATAGGATGCTTCAGAAATCGTACGCTGTGTGAATCCTTGCTGGTGCACATCCACCACACGATGCGATGTGACGATCAGGCAATCACGCTGCCGCACGAACCACATGCGCGTTCCATAAAACACTCCCAGGACGAGCGAAATCGTAATTACTATTTTGCCAAACAATCCAAGCGACAAAAGAGGAATCAACAAAAAGAACGGACCAAGAAGCAAGAGAGCAACTCCGAGAATCGGTAGTGCGTAGGTTAGTCCATAGCGACGGACCACGAGAACGATTTTTTCGTGGTCATTGAGTTGTACGTAGTGATCGACGTTCATAGAGGTGAAAGCCATATTGTACCATGCGCATGAGGGTAAACTTACCAAGTGCAAGCAGCACCACCATCACCCACTCCATGCTCGCAAGGGGTACCGTCGAGAGAATCGGTTGCAAGAACGGCACGTGAATCGAAGCAACAATGGAAAATACAGCGAACACCATTGCAACCATCAGCACCCGATTTCTCCAAAACCCAACAGACTTGCTTTGATCCAATCTCCGCACAGCAAGAATATAGAACACGCTCGACAGACCCACAGATGCATACATCATGGTCTGCATATATGGCACCGAAAGATTGGTCGACTGAATACTGACGTAGAAGAGCAGCAGCAACACATCAGCGAAGATACTCACCAGGAAAATCATGGTCTTCATCGAAACCGATAGGATTGGCGTTCGACGTTTACGTGGCGGGCGATCCATCACACTTGGGTCGCTTGGGTCGAACGCAAGTGCAATTGCAGGGAATACGTCCGTGATCAGGTTGATCCAAATAATCTGAACTGCGGTAAGCGGTAATGGCAAGAAGAGCAAGAGACTTCCTGCAATGAGTAGCACAGCAGTGAACATGTTACTCATGAGATACAGCACCACTTTGCGAATATTAAGGAAAATAGACCGCCCCTCCTCTATCCCTGTCACAATTGTACGCAAGGAGTCATTAAGCAATACGACATCAGCAACACTCTTGGCAACTGGAACACCAGATCCCAATGCAATCCCAATATCAGCAGCCTTGATAGCCGGCGCGTCGTTGACGCCATCACCGGTCATCGCAACGACATCACCTGCTTCCTGGAGCTCCTGTACAATCAGCAACTTGTGTCGTGGCTCTACGCGTGCGAACACACGACATGCTCGTATCAGTGCTGCGCGCTCCTTCCCCGTACACGCATCCAATGCCGCTCCTGTGCAAACTGCGTTCTCATCTGTTGGCAACCCAATTTTTGCCGCAATAGCGCGTGCAGTTGCCACATGATCACCTGTAATCATGACCGTTCGAACACCTGCATGCTCTGCACGCGAAATAATTTCTGCAACCCCATCTCGAATGGGATCAGCAATACCAAAGATACCCACGACATGCGCCTGTGCCACTACAGATTCGGTGAGCGCTGTTCCTGCTGGTACCTGCAAAAAGGCACACGCCAACACACGCAATCCATCACCTGCCATTCGCGCAACCGCTGCATGCATCGCACGATCAGCACGTGGGATAAGCACTTCAGGCGCACCCTTCACGCACACAAGCTGCATCGCATCCACGGTCGTGTGCATGGTCGCCATCGTACGTCGGGTTGTATCAAATGGAAGTGTGGCAATTCGAGTAAATCCCGATAAGATTGTATCAGGATCAGTCCCAGCCTCTACCGCATGCCGCAGCAACGCAGTCTCTGTCGGCTCACCACGATACGAATGATCCGCCACAGTCACTCCTGGAATACATTCAGCTTCTGAACACAAGATCGTAATCACCTGCATGAGTTCGCGTTGCGCTTGTTGTTCATCCAGATTCTTCCCGGTTATCTCTGCGCGTGTTCGCGCTTCTTGCACACGCATTCGACCCTCAGTGATTGTCCCTGTTTTGTCTGCACAAATCACACTCACGGAACCAAACGTCTCTGCCGCAATCAGTCGACGTGGCAACGCGCTTTGCATGAGCATGCGTTCCATTCCAATCGTAAGCAGGACCGTGAGTGTTACCACCAACCCCTCAGGAATTGCTGCTACTCCTACCGCGATCGCAAGCAGAAAAATTTCATTCCACACTCTATCTTGTAACAGGCCCACCACAAAAATAAGCCCGGTCATCACCCCCACCAGCACCACAATCCACCGGCCCAGTGCAGCAATTTGCTGTTGCAGTGGCGTGAGAGGTTCGTCAGTCTTTGCGAGCAAATGCGCAATACTGCCCATCTGCGTCGCAATGCCGGTTGCAACGACAACACCTGTCGCCTTCCCACTCACCACAGCAGTGCCGCTCCACACCATATTCTTGCGATCACCAATACTCACGTGCTGCGGCACAACACGTGTATGCTTCGCTACAGACTCAGACTCACCTGTGAGCACATGTTCATCGACAACAAGCCCTTCACACTCCAACAGACGCACATCAGCCGGCACGAGTGTTCCTTCCATCACCTGCACAATATCACCAGGCACTACCTCTGCCGCAGGAATTTCAAATGATTTACCACCACGCGTCACACGTGCATACTGCGGTACATATTCAGCAAGCGCGGTCAATGACTTTTCTACCTTGTACTCTTGTGCATACCCAATTGCTGCATTGATAAGTGCGGTACACACCACCACAATCGCGTTGGTATATTCGTGCAGCGCGAACGCAACCGCACCTGCAATGAGGAGAAGGTAGAGCAATGGGCTTTTCCACTGTCTCAAGAAGATGCGAATGCGACGAATACGTGCACGTTCTTGTTCGAGTGAGTTGGGGCCGAATCGCTCAAACCGCTCCTGCGCTTCTTTCGAAGTCAACCCCGAACGCAAAGAAACACGAAGTTCCTCTAGAACTCGTTTCCCGGCCGTGTAATATGCCTGAGGAAAATGCTGGATCGCCATGCGCAGGGCTTGTAATTTGACTGGAGATAGTATAGCATATCGGCGACACTCATCGGGTCGGTAGCTCAGTGGTAGAGCAGTGGCCTTTTAAGCCAACGGTCGAGGGTTCAATCCCCTCCCGACCCACCAAATCTATGTTTGCAGACCCCACATTCTGGATCATGTTCGTCTTCATTCTTATTGGAGTGCCACTTATTTTCTACTACATGAATAAGTGGAACACCTAGATGAAACAAAATCCCCGCTACACGTCGTGTGTAGCGGGGATTCGGTTGATAGAGCACATGCAGTCTCATGCTGACCGCACATACCCCTGAATTCATCACACAGGAGGTACCCAGCCGCTGACGTCCATGCCCAGCGTGAGTCCATTCTCCTTGAGCAGCTGCTTGATCTCGTCGATCGACTGATCACCGACACCATTCACCTGTCGCAGAGTCTCCTCACTTCTCTGCACGAGGTGACCTCCGAACTCGATGTCGGCCCGAGTCAGATCCCATGCCAAACGCGATCGAAGCCCGAGTTTCGTGATCGGACGATCGAGCCATGTCAGCACGGCTGGAGTCATCGACGGTGCGTGGATCGATCGAAGTCGGCTCATTTCGCCCTGCAGACGTTCGAGCATCGTCTTGAGCCGCTCATTCTCGAGCTCCACCCCACGAACGGTAATGGTTTCACTCGAGAAGAACGCACGACGAAGCGTTTTCAAGCCATGATCAACGATCTGCCCGGCCCGCGCTTTGTTGAAGCCGCACTCACGTGCGATCTGCTCCAACGTGTGGGTCTTCCCATCCAGACCGAACCGCATACGCAGCACGCGCATATCCGTCTCACCGATCTCCATCAACAACCCATTCAGCTGCTTGCTGAGCTCTTCCTCGTCGACCGGCCGTCGCACGACACCACGCTCGTCAAAGTGCTCGGTGACGATCTGCGCGATCTCTCCACGAAGCGTTGCGAGACTCACGGCACGAGCTTCGTGCGAACGGTCCTTGGCAAGGAACTCCTTCCAAGCCGCGTGCGCATCCGTATGCAGTTGCGATTCACTGAGCGAGGTGTCGGTGCTGACTGAATCATCTCCCCAGATTGCCGCGAGCAGTGCCGCCTCATGCCTCGGGAATGTCTGGGTGAGCACCACACGACGAACTGCGATGTGTGCGCCCACCGACCCCAGGAGGAACTGACGCAGCTCCACGATCATCGGATGACGCTGGAGCGCATGGAGCAGATCGTCTTCTGCTTTACCACTACACACGTACTGCGCGATGGCGTCGAGCACTCCAATGACTGACTCAGCAGAGTCTTGGGCATGTTTTGTCCTCGTGAGATTCAGCGCCTTCTTGTCATTGTTCACATCAGACACCGAGATCTCGAGCATCTGCGCGATCACGGTACAGTTGAGCCCCAGACTCCAGAGCTCGCGCACCAGACGCCGACGCTCATTGATCTCTGCTTGTTTCACCGGCGTAATAGGCATGGCACGATCCCCTCCATTGATTCCGCCCTCCATTGAGCGGACGCCACAGTACACCACGACGGCGAAACATTGTCAACACATTACAACTGACGCCACGGTGTACCGTTGATGAACAAATCTTTAATCACTGCAGTGCCATCTGGCGTCACACTGATGTGCAACATGGCTTCCTTGCCTTGGAATGTGAAATTACGACCACTTCCTTCGGGAATAAAGAACTCTTCTACGGAATATCGCACGGTAAGCTCAGCTGGAATCCACTTAGGTTCAGATCCAACCATGGCAGGAGTAGCAAATAATCCATTGGGTGATTCCGGCGTATAAGACGTAACAATACCCCGCAAATACACTGAACCATCGCGCGGCTCGACTGTGGTAACACGACGCGCTTCATCGAGCACCATCACTGGTTGTCCGATCTGAGCGTGCTGCTTGCTCACACGCAATGGCACGTAGACAATCTGTCCCTCCTCAAACACTTCGCCTGTAATGGTAGAACCAGTGATTCGTGTGAGTGACTTGAGCTGGTACACCAAATAATCCCCGCGGAACACATCGCGTGGATCTACAGGAGCAATCTCAACCACCATTTCCCTGCCAGCAGAAAGCGCTGCACTCTTCACTGCGACAATGCCCAATACTACAAGCACCTGTACTGCGACAATTGCCCAAAATTTCATGCCCGAAGATATGGTCATAGGATTACGCGCTGTGATGATGCGTGAATGAGGCAATGATCTTCTTGCGCCCACGCTCAAGGCCGTACCCAACCGCAAGCAATACAGCGCCCAGTGTTACGAACCCGACGCTCTTATCGAGATAGGTAAAGATCCAATCGAAGTAGCGCGCAAGCACCCAGATGATAATCGCAATCGCGGCAGTAGTAACACGCCATCGATCATGCCGCTCATACCCAACCACAGCAACCCAGATCATGGTTGCAAACGCAACAATATTCAGGACGAATGCCCACACAATTCCACTGGTAGTAAATGCGGTACTACCTGTTCGCATGAATTGTCCCACACTATCCCCTTCTACAGCTGAGAACCCTGCGGTACCTACAATCAATGAAAAGACACCAAGCACGGCAAGCCACAGCAACTCCGTCGACGAGAGTGCACGTCGCACGCGTGAAAGCACAAATAACAACCCAGTCACAATGGTAATGAGCAGGAAATAGGTAAAGGTAATGCTCCATGAAGTCAGAATCGATGCCCTATTCCCGTAGTTGCCCCACAATTCCATGATGACATTCGATGAAGAAATGACTGTCAGGAAAATAAGCAGCAACGTAAGCGCTGGACCAATGAAGACACTGCCAAAATGTCGATACTTCGCAACCATACGATGCGCTGCCCCAACAACGATCAATGCCACCAATGTGAGGATCGCGAGCCCGATGAAACCATGTACAGCCACAAGCGATACCGAGGCTTCAGGACCAATAATCGCAGTGCACCACCAGGTAATGAGGTTCAGGATTGCAAAGAATGCAACGAGCCGTCCTCGAACCCAATATGCTGCGCCAAAAAGCACAAGCATCATCACAAAACCCACCACACGATAATTCACAAGATCTGGCACGCCGAGCATATCGAGCGCATGCACCACCGCAACGTGCGATTGTCCTACAGCAAACACAAGGAAGAGCTGAGTGAAGCGCCCAAGCCATTTCCTTGCTCGTGGTGTAATCGTGAACAGCGCAGACCGTGCTCGTGTTGCCACCAAGCGCAGGTACCACGCAGCACTCCACAACGCAGCAGCACACAATGCAGTGATGCCCATGGTCACCCACGATCCATCAGTTATCACGTATACCCCCGCGCTACTGGTAAGCCCTCTGCCCATTGCCTCCACAGCAAACACTGCGTTCGAAATAAAGAACAGCAAAGATGCTAACACCGCATGACTCAACGAAACAAAATACATGGTCATTGCAAGCACGCCAATAATCCAAAGACTGAATGCATTCGTCCAGTTCGTCTGCACATGGTACATCTGCCCAACAAGCATGATGCTTGCACCGTAGATAATTGAACCCAGTAACACGAACGCACGACCTGTTGCCTGATGCCCGCGCTGCAAGAGCTGCCAAGCCCCCGCGTAAGCACTAACCATTGCCACGAGGAGAATGACAATTCTCACCGCATTACTCATGACCTCCCAATTGGACGCAACAAAACTCAAGATGCCCACACCAACAAGCACCGCACCAAGAATGACTAATATTGAAACACCAGAAATTGGTGACTTACGCGCATGGACTTCCTTCCATGCAGCATCGATTGCTTGCACGGTGCGACCTTGCCCGAGAAGCGCATAATAAATTGCTTCTCGTTGCTTGCCGTGCTCAAGTTCACGCTCAATAAACTCATGGAGTGCGTTCATAGGAGATTGTTACTACCACCCTAGCACGTGTGCACCTTTTCTACTATCGACCACGCGACGAGATAATATGCAAAACCATGAACGCAATACGAACCGCTGCATCGGTACGCAGTACTGCAGGCCATGCAGTACGCATCTGTGTCTGTACTGCTTCATCACGCACCAATTCACATGCGGTTGCAACCACTGTCGCAGCAGTTGCCACCTGCGCAGCTCCTGCATCACGCACTGCGTACGCATTGCGTTCCTGATGTGACTGGGGAATTGGTACAAAAATAGTTGGCTTTCGTAACAGCGCCAACTCACTCATCGTGCCCATCCCTGCTCGCGCCACCACAATATCTGCAAGTGCGTACGCATCAGCGATCTCAGCACGACTCAAGAATTCTACCTGCGTATACTGCTTGCAAGTGACGTCTGTCCGCATTTTACCTTTTCCAGTGACGTGTAGAACCTGGGCATGGGTAGTGAGTGGCCCAATGCCATCACGAATGGCATCGTTGAGCGACTGCGCACCCAGTCCACCTCCTAGTACAACGATCGTCGGACGATCTGCAGTCATGTGCCATCGTGTGCGTGCGCGTGCACGATTCCCTTGCACGACATCATCGCGCACCGGATTCCCCACCGCAACCGCATACGATGGTAGTTGCTCCTTCGATGCTGGGAAGGCACAGGTCAATGACGATGCCATGGGCCCAACAATTTTGTTCGTCAGCCCAACCTCCACATCTTGTTGGTGCACATGCGATGGAATACGATGCAACCATGCAACGAAATGCACAGGAGCCGCGGTGAACCCTCCAGCGCTTACCACAACCGTCGGTCGCACACGACGCACGAGTCTCCAGGCACGTACTATCGCTCCAACCAATGCAAATGGCAGCAAAAAATTTTGCAACGAAAAATATCGATGCAACTTGGGGCTCGCGAGTGTATATATTTCAATCTCCTGCTCGTCCTGCAAAATGGCATGTTCAGGGCCATTGGGTGTTGCAACCCACACAGCACGAACTGGGATTGGTGTCTTCTTCCGTACTTCATCCAACACCGCGAGCAACGGCAAAACAGGGCCTAGCGTCCCACCACCAACACACATGATCACTGGCTGCTGCTGTGGTCTCATACCGTTGTACGTGTTTGACGAGAAATATTGGTAAGCACGCCTAGTGCCCCCAATTGCACCAACAATGCCGTTCCGCCATGAGAAACCATTGGCAATGGAACACCCGTAAGCGGCAACAGTCCAAGCATCGCACCAATGTTAATAAACGCTTGGCAGCCAAACCACGCCGCAATCCCAATCGCCAGATACATTCCAAACGGGTCGGCTGCATAGCGAGCTACGTGCAATGCGCGCACAAAAATTGTGAGCACGAGTACCAGAAATAACGCACTTACCACAAACCCCATTTCCTCTGCCATCACCGCAAAGATAGAGTCGGTACTGACTTCTGGAAGATACTGGAACTTCTGTCTTGAGTTCCCATACCCTACACCGAAGAACCCCCCAGACCCCACCGCGAGAAATGCCTGGTTAATCTGATACCCAACTCCTTGCGGATCAAGCTCGGGATGCAAGAATGTCGTAATACGCTCTGCACGATACGGCGCACTTGCGATCATAATTGCAACTAGGGCAGCACCAACACCAAGCAAGGTGACAATGTGCAACAACTTTGCACGTGCTGCAATAAGCAACACAAACGCCATGCCAACAAAAATCATCATGGTACCCGTGTCTGGCTGTCGCATGAGTATGGCTGCAGGAATTGTGAGCAATCCAACAAATACCAAGAAGTCTTGCACAAATCGATCGATACCGAACTTACCTCGACCCTCCAGCCACAACGCCATGAAGACCGCGAATGTTCCTTTTGCGATTTCAGACGGTTGCATCGAAAACGCACCTACGTGAATCCAACTCTGAGCTCCGTTAATCGCCTGGCCTACACCCGGAACAAACGAAAGCAAAAGCAATGCGATAGTGAGCGCATACCACCCCCAGAGATACCGACGCATCCAGTGATAATCCAACCACGAGGTAATCGCAAAAAGTACGACACCTGGCAATACACCGAAGAGGAGCTGACGCTTCAAGAAAAAATATTTATCACCAAATCGCTCGAACCCAACCGGTGCGCTCGCGCTTGCAAGAACGATTAATCCTACCACCAACAAGATACCGATGCTTGCAACAAACCAATAGTCTGGCGCATGCGCCTTGGTTCGAGCCATGGTCATACGGTGGTTCGGCTTAGATCCAGCACAACCAGTGCAATACCAATTGCAGCACTCACGCCACTAATCAGCCAGAATCGCATGGTCACACGATAACTTGGCCACCCTTTCGCCTCGAAATGATGGTGAATCGGTGCAACGAGAAAAATCTTTTTGCCGCGGAACTTTTTTGACACGAGCTGTACTGCTACGGAGAGCGCTTCGATCACTAATACCGAACCAATGATTGGCAACAACAATACCGTGTCGGTGAAGAATGCAACAACAGCCAGTGTCGTAGTAAGACCCATGATCCCCGTCTCCCCCATGTAAAATCGTGCAGGTGGAATGTTGAACCAAAGAAATGCAAGAATCGACCCAGCAATTACAGCACAGAGAATCGCAATGTCCTCCTGCCCACGCATGAACGCAATCACAGAGTACGCGCTGTACATGATCGTGAAGATGCCACCTGCAAGACCGTCTAACCCGTCAACAACACTTGTACTGAATACGCCCATGATAATTGCAATGAACAATGGAATATACCACCACCCAATGAACACATCACCATGGAACGGGATATGGAGCTCGTTCCAACCCAACTTGAAGAAGAACCAATACGCCCCAACCAATCCAATCAAGAATACGAACAATAGACGCCGACGAAACGTGATACCACCACCCTTACTCACCTCGCCTTGTGCACGAACAACAAGAATATCATCAACTAATCCCAACAATGATGCCGAGAGAAGTGTAAAGAGCGGAATCCATGTTTGCGACCGGCTCAAAAAACCAAATGAACCTATCCAGCTGTCTTCAGGAAGACACAACGTCAGCACAGTCACGATCGTTGTCATGAACAGTGTTGTACCCCAGATGAGCACACCTGCCATACGAGGTGTGTTTGTTTCCTTGTCTTTGTGCAGCTGCGCAAAAATGGGAGTCCCTTGGCCATCTGGCGCAACCGTGCGAACTTTTTTCTTCCAGCATTTATAGCGAACCAAAAAGCGCGACAGGAGTGGTGTCCAGGCGCACGCAACTGCGAAGCTCAGTGCACCAAGAACAAGTAATGCAAAAAGTGTCTGTGACGCCTGTTGAATCATAGATTGAGGTAGATGGCTTGCCCGAGGCCAATGGACAGTACAACGAGTACGAGAAACGATACCCCAAGCAATACATAGGCATACTGACGCGCGACGTAGAACAATAGGTATGCAAGCACACTATTAATCGCGAAGATCACCGTACTCATGAACGGAATACGCAACAGGTAATACCAAGGGCCTGTAAAATCAATGCCGTAGTCCACTGAATAGTGGAGTAACAAGAAAGACGATCCACGCTGTGCAAACCAAAGTGCAACTATCCACTGTGTGAGAGCGCCGACAGCAACAAGAATGCTCAACCAGCGTACAATGCTGTCACGGTAGAGGTTGCGCAATGGATACCACATGGCGGTATTGGTTATGCGGCTTCAGGACGAGGCGGTGGAACATCTGATCTCCAAGCTTCCATATCAGCCTCGTCTTCTTCCAACATCATTTCTGAGTCTTGGATATTCCCGTGCTCATCTACCGCTACCACTTCACGAACCTCTGGAATTGCATCCATGAGCTCGCTTTCAACGCCTGCCTTGAGGGTGATCGTAGACATAGGGCAGCCAACACAGGTACCCTGGAACCGAACCTTTACGATACCGGTCTCCTCGTCCACGTCTACCAACTCAACACCACCCGCATGGCGTTCAACCATGGGACGTACGTTTTCTTCTAGGATTTTCTGAATTCTCTGCTTCAATTCCATATTTGACACCACTTCGTGCTCCGAGTATACTCTACCCACAGTGATTCGACAACTTTTTACTTTTGAGCAGGTATGGCACATAAAAAAGCCGGTGGTTCAGCCAAAAACTTACGTGATTCCCAGTCACAGCGCCTCGGTGTCAAGCTTTACGGCGGCGAAATGGCACACCCAGGTAACATTATTATCCGTCAGCGCGGTACTCGGTACTTCCCTGGTACGGGTGTTGAGATGGGCAAGGACCACACCATTTTCTCGGTGACGACCGGTGTTGTGACCTTCCAGACCAAGAAGCGCAAGCGCTTCGATGGTTCTATGCGCGTTGCAAAGCACGTACACGTGCTCCCAGCAGCAGCCAAGGCTCCAAAGGCAAAGAAGCCTACAAAGTCCTTCCGAGCTCCTGGTATCAAGAAGAACGCAGCAGCGCGTCACGACGCAGCAAAGAAGCGCACAAGCGCAACGAAGAAGCGCGCAGCAAAGTAAGCACGATCAATCAGGCACCGGCGCAAGCCGGTGTTTTTGTTTTGTCTTGAAATAGAAAAGGCCCACGATGTTACTCGTAGGCCTTTCGCGTGGCGACCGTGTCGTCAGTCTTGCGGGTTCATCCGCTCCCACGCCAGAAACGTCCTTATCAGTTCTATCTCGAGTTGCACTCGAGGGCTCCGCGCCCGACGAGAACCTCGGGTGCTCACGTAGCCACGAGCCAGGGGCGACGGCGTGTGAGGATTCAACGCCTGTCTCGCCGCGGCGCGCTTGGCTGGCGAGGACCACAGACGAGTCTTGTTGGGCGAGCCGTCGTACTCCTCCTCCGGCTCAGGACCCATGTGAACGCCATACATGTAGCTGCGGCAACAACCACCACAGCAACAATCGTCGTCCGCATCATCGATCTCGATCATGATTTCAAAGTCTTCTCCGGTATATTCCATCGATGTCTCCTGCAGATGGTTTTGCGCGACAGTCCTTTGAAACTCGGACCTCATGCGCAGATACAACTCCAAAAGGGTTATACAGGCACAAAAGGCACGATTTCGACAGCTCAATATATCACACTTTTTGTATTTTGTCAAGAGTGTCTCGCAACAAAAAAAATCATCACCATGCGGTGGCGATTTTTTTGTAAAAATTTACTTGATGCACGCCCCCACGAAATCTCGGAAAAGAGGGTGCGGTCGTCGAGGTCTAGACTTGAACTCCGGATGGAACTGTACCCCCACAAACCACGGATGATCTGGTAGCTCGATAATTTCGACCAGATCTTGTGGCGTATTCACGCCAGCGAAGATCATGCCAGCGCGTGTGAGCTCGTCACGGAATGCATTGTTGAACTCATAGCGGTGACGATGGCGCTCAGAGATGTCAGTGGCCTTGTACGCAGCGTACGCGCGCGTCCCACGCGTGATAGTGCAGTCATAGGCACCGAGGCGCATGGTGCCGCCGTAGCGCTTGTTCGCCACGTTCTTTTGCTGATGCGGATTCATGATAATGATCGGATGTGGGGTCTTCGGATTGATCTCTTGTGTGTTTGCCTTCGCATGTCCGAGTACATTGCGGCTATACTCCACACACGCAAGCTGCATGCCGTAACAAATACCGAAGTACGGAATCTTTTTCTCACGCGCAAATTGGATTGCACGGATCACCCCTTCGATACCGCGAGAACCAAATCCTCCCGGCACAAGTACACCATCAAAATTCGCAAGCTCACGCACGGCAGATGCATCCTTCTCATACTGCTCAGAATCAACCCAGGTGAGCACCGGCTTTACCCCATGGTGCCATGCTGCGTGCTTCAGTGCTTCGATCACTGAAATATACGAGTCAGCGAGCGTAAAATCACCACTGCCAAAGTATTTACCCACCACTGCGATCTTTACCTCTCGCTTGCCGTCCTGTGCTGCAGCAATCTTGGTTGCGAAGGCCTTGATAGATGTGTTGTCTTTTTTGCGTGCACGCAGCCCGAGTGTCTTGAGCAATTTCTCACCGAGCTTCTCGTTCTCAAGACGTACTGGCACTTCGTAAATGGAGCGAGCATCTGGTGCCGAGATCGCATGATCCTCAGGCACTCCACAAGAAATTGCCAGCTTCGCGCGGCGTGGGGCGTCGATCTCACGCTCCGCACGGCAAATAATGAAGTCTGCTTGAATGCCTGCTGAGTTGAGAAGGCGTGCTGCATGCTGCGTCGGCTTAGTCTTCATCTCCCCTACCATCGCTGGAATAGGCAGGTAACTCACCAACACAAAGGCAACATCCTTAGGATTCGACAGCTTCATGGTGCGTGCAGCTTCCAGGAACAAAATATTCTGATACTCACCAACGGTTCCACCGATTTCAATTACCGTGATCTCTGCTTTGTTCTTTTCCGCAGCACTCTTGATGCGCCGGATAATTTCTTCTGGAATGTGCGGCACCACTTCTACGCACTTGCCCTTGTATTCCAAGTTGCGCTCCTTGTGAATGACTGTCTCGTACACACGACCAGTCGTCATGTAGTTCACGGACGTGAGATCAGTATCCAGAAAACGTTCATAGTTGCCCATGTCCTGATCAGTCTCGTCTCCATCATCGGTTACAAACACCTCGCCATGCTCTGTCGGGTTCATGGTACCCGCATCAATATTCACGTATGGGTCAGCCTTCACTGCAGTAACCGAGAACCCCTTGGTCTGCATGATTTGTCCAATACTAGCTGCTGTGATCCCCTTTCCTACAGAGGACATCACCCCACCCACCACAAAAATGAACTTCTTGGATTTTTTTGCCATAGCGTGAATGAATTCGCGGAGAGTATACCACAGACACCAGTGACGTTGACAAATGACGCCAAAACAGCTATGCTACGCCAGTTATGTCTGACACCCCAATGAAAAAATCCGGCTTTGCTGTGCTCATGGGTCGCTCCAATGTGGGCAAGTCTTCGCTTTTGAACACCCTCGTGGGTACGAAGATTGCCGCAGTGACCTCCAAGCCGCAGACCACACGTGACGCGATTCACGGCGTGGTACACGACCCACGGGGTCAGATCGTCTTCGTAGACACGCCTGGTATCCTCAAGGAACGCCACAGCGTGCTCTCTGGTCTCCTGCAGACTCGCGTACAGGAAGCACTCGAAGGTGTAGACTGCATCCTCTACGTTGTTGACCCAACTCGTGATATCGGCGACGAAGAGCGCTACACACTCGCCCTCATCCGCAAGCTCACCATCCCGAAGATCCTCGTGATTAACAAGATGGATGAGCCCAACAAGCCATACCTCGAAGAATATCGCTTCCTTAAGGAAGATGAACGCTTCGACCAGGTGATCGAGATCTCGGCGTTGCGAGCTCGCCACATTGAACCGCTCAAGGAACTGGTGTTCCAGTACATGCAAGATACTCCTGAGGAGGCAATGCCCTACCCGACGACGCAGTACACGAACGTGAACCACCATTTCTTCATTTCTGAAATCATCCGAGAGAAGGTGTTCCTCACTACCGAAAAAGAAGTTCCATACTCCACCATGGTGCATGTGGACAACGTAGAAGAAAAAGGCAATCTCCTCGTAATTGCTGCACGAATCATCACCACCGCAGATCGCTACAAGAAGATGATTATCGGCCATGGGGGAAGCAAGATCCGAGAGATCGGAATGATCGCCCGTAAGGAACTAGAACAAGCTACCAACCGCAAAGTATTCCTCGAACTTCAAGTCGAGACCAATGCAAAGTGGGAAACCCAATTCGAAGTATAAATACACAACAGCAGGCTCGTCGCCTGCTGTTGTTCTCTTTTAGTAGCTCTCTTGCACTCGAATGACGTCGATGTCCTGTTCGATCTGTTCCTTAAGCTCCTCGATCGAATCGAATCGCCGTAGCGCACGCACGCGATTACCAATCTTGAAGGTGACATGGTGATTGTACAGGTCGCCAGTCCAGTCCAGAATGTACGCCTCACACTTGGGTGGATGTACATCACGAAAATCTCCACCTATCACGATCGCAGCGCGATGGGTTTCTCCTTCCCAATGCACAGTACCAGCATACACTCCATGTTCCAATGCTGATCCTGGTTCGAGCGTGTAGGCGAGGTTCGCTGTTGGATAGCCGAGCTGACGCGCCTGACGCAACCCAGCAACAACCGTACCTTGGATTTGCATGCTATTTACCCTTGAGGATGAACTGCACAGCACGCTCAAGTTGCGTATCAACTTCCTTGCCATTCTTCTTTACAGGGGTCTTAGGAAGCTCTGCAACAATATCTGGAGTGATGCCCTTTTCGTTGATAGCACGATCCTTGGGTGTGAGCCACTCTGCAACCGTAATTTTGAGGCTGGACTGATCCATGAATTGCTCGAAATCCTGTACAGACCCCTTACCAAAAGTCTTGGTTCCGATCAATTTCGCCGTACCATGGTCCTGTAATGCGCCCGCCAGAATTTCCGATGCTGACGCTGATCCACCATTCACAAGAATCACTGTTGGAATGCCCAACAACCGATGCATACCATTGGCTGTGAATGACTTATTCTGATTTGGATTTCGGAATTTCTCCTTCACCACTACGGCATCCTGTGGAAGCCACTCGCTGGCAAGATCTACCGCAAGCTCCAAGAAGCCGCCCGGATTATTGCGCAAATCGAGCACAATGCCCTTCGGTTTTTTTGCTTGCACGTCTGCAACCATCTTCTCAAACTCCTTTGCCACCTGGTCATTAAACTGTGCGATGCGAACATAGACGATTCCATCTTTACGTCGCTCCCAGGTCACAGCAGGAATATCGATGCGCTGTCGAGTAATTTTGATCACACGCGAATCCTTCTCACCTGCACGATAAATCGTCAGCGCCACCACCGTATTCTTCGGTCCACGAATCTTTTTCACTGCCTGCTCAACAGACAAGCCAGCAGTATCTAGATCGTTGATCTTCAAAATAGCATCGCCACTTTTGAGTCCAGCCTTTTCTGCAGGAGAACCAACAAGTGGAGTTATCACAACAATTCCCGTTTCGTTCTTTCCAATTTCTGCACCGATTCCATCGAATGCACCTTCTAATTCAGAAACAAATTCCTTGCTTACTTCCGGTGGGAAAAATTGTGAGTACGGGTCGCCCAGCGACGCAACCATACCTTCAAGTGAGCCATAGAACAACGCGGTTTCATCCACTTGTCCCTTCACATACTTACTCTGCACCAGATCGCGAACGGTATTGAAAAGTTGCTTGTGCGCCGTGTTCTGCCATGGACTGCTCAACAGATCCACGGTAATTACATTACTCGCTGCAAGGATGTTCTCACCTCTTCCGCCTCCAAGTGCACCACCGAGATACACACCAAGTGCAAAGATAAAGAGCGTTGTAATTACTCGCACATACCTCGCGACGAATGCCCGAGACCGACGTGATGCCGGTGCTTCAGATGGCTGCTGAGGATTTCCTGGAAGCTGTTCCATAGAAAAGGCTTATTCAGAAACGCGCTCGATGTCGACACCAAGCGCACGAAGTCGCTCGTCGATTCGTTCGTAGCCGCGATCAATCTGATAAATGTTTTGAATAATCGTCTCACCTGTCGCAATACACCCCGCCAACACCAGTGCAATACCAGCGCGAATGTCAGGGCTCTCAATCGTCTTTCCACGCAGTGCCGTTGGGCCATGTACAAGCACTCGATGAGGATCACACATAACGATCGAGGCACCCATTCGGTTGAGTGTGTCTGTGTAGAACAATCTTCCTTCAAACACCGTCTCATGCACCATGCTCATTCCTTGTGTTTGGGTAAGCAACACGGTCATTGGCGCCTGCAAGTCAGTCACAAAACCTGGATACTCATGCGTACGCAAATCACTGGAACGAAGCGTGTGCTCGTAGCCATGCACCGTAAGCGTATCTGGTGTCTTGGTATACGGAACACCCATGCGATCGAACATGGAGAGCACGCTTTCAATGTGCTCGGTCACACATGCGGTAATCGTAATCGTTGAGCGCGTTGCGGCAGCAAGGATTGCAAAGGTTCCCGCTTCAATTCGATCTGGCATGCACTGCCACTCGATACCAGTAAGCGCCGGAACACCGTCAATCACAATTGTTGTTGTTCCCGCACCAGAAATCTGAGCCCCACACGCGTTCAACATCCGTGCAAGTTCGATAACTTCTGGTTCGCATGCAGCATTCTTCAGCACGGTGCGACCTTGTGCGCGCGTTGCTGTAATCATCAATGACTCCGTGGCAGTAACACTGATGACTGGAAAAAAAATCTCTGCACCATGCAGCTGCGTTGCTTCAAACACAAACGCATTCTCTTCTTCTTCGACGTTTGCACCCATCGCACGAAATCCATCGATAAAGATATCAATAGGACGACGACCAAGCACGCACCCACCTGGGTGCGGAATACGCACACTCCCCAAGCGTGACAACAACGGGCCAATGAGGAGAATCGACGCACGAATCTTACCAGCTTGAGTCGTGGTAAGATCGTTGGTGATGCGTGACGCATCGATCTTCACTGTGTGCGTCTTCGCATCGTGCTCGAGTGCTGCACCTAATGCAAGCATAATCTCACGCATGCGCCGCACATCCTCGATTTCTGGTACATTCGTCATGGTGAATGGGCCGTCCATCATGATCGCCGCGCCAAAACATTTCAACGCAAAATTCTTTGCACCTGATACAGCAATCGTGCCCGAAAGTTGCTTTTGTCCGTGAATGCGATAGTATTCCATACAGTATCGAGTGTACCCGAGAACCTATGCCCGTGCAAGCCGGACCAAGTCGTCGATTTCGTCGAATCATGTTCGCTGTATTTACAGCGAGTTTTGTTGTAACAACAGCCCTTGTTCTTCTGAGTGGCAATGGATTTATTATCCATCTGCCAAGTCGCACTCTCCTCACAACAGGATCCATGCTCGTAAAGGTTGACCCTGCAGACGCAGTGGTCACAGTAGCTGGCATTGCCCATACTGAGGGATCTCCGGTGCGCATCACCCGTATCACCCCTCGAACAGTTCCTGTACATATTGAAGCACCTGGGTATTACTCCTGGTCCAAGCGCCTCGCCATTGATCCACAACACACCACATTCGTGGATACTACATTGGTCCGCAACGCACAGCCCAGCACAGTGCAGACCTTCCCAGAGTCACACACCGTATCGCTTTCACCTGATGGCGCTACAGTACTTGTATGGGATCCTGCTACTACCAGTGTCACAAGCACAAAAGTTACCATCGTCACAAACACCGAGTCAGTCGTACACACGGTTGCTGTGCCTTTTGCACCCACAGTCGCACATATCGCATGGAGCGCAGATAGCGCGCGTGCCGCAGTCACGTGGAGTACCGGAACGCGCCACGCTACATTTATTTTCTCCTCAGTCCGTCAAGAATTCTCTGGAGCGCTCGAGCATGACCACCTCACGTTCATCCGTTGGGACGATGCATCTCCGTGGCTTGCTATTGTACGAGCAGCAGATGGTTCACTTGCGTACTTTCATGCAATTACCCACGAGATAACACCGCGAACCGGAGACACCACCCCACTCGCACGAACACAACAAGCACTCTATAGCAGCGATCCTGCAACCCACACCGTAACGGTCACACCGCTCACCGGAGATGATGAACCCACCACACTTCCGATTGATGCATCACGTGGTGTAAGCATTGAAAGTGCCACACTACTCTCCAATGATTTTGAAATTTGGTACTCGCACCAAGGAAGTGCATTTGCACTTCTAGCAAGAACAAGTGATCCAATTCTTGCGGCCACGCCTATCCCGGAGATGCCATACGCCCTGGTCTTCACCCACACGCGTGTACAGCTCATTGCATATGATGGACGCGACGTCCGTACCGTGTATCCACTCTTTACAGACCGTCAGGTACTCCAACTAGGTGTCGACAAAAGCGGACGAAAAATTCGCGCTATCACCTTAGAATCGAATGGCGCACGAGCGCTTGTTGATCTCTGGATTCGCTAGACAGGGCTCTACAACTCCACCATGCTATTGTCCCCCACGATCAGTTTATGACCGTTCGGGAGTGTTTCGTGCATCGCGCTGATTACTACATTCTTCCCAATCAGACTATCCACAATACGTACACCTGAAGAAATGTGTGCACGATCTAGTACGATGCTGTTTTCCATTTCTGTGTTGTAGATTTGCACCCCATCTCCGATAGACGTGTACGGCCCAATATAACTATTACGAACCACAACATTTTCACCAATCGTTACAGGTCCGCGGATGAGCACATTGTCGCCCAGTTGTGTTCCCTTTCCAATCTGGACACGCCCTTGAATCTGAACACGCTCACCCATCGTCGCATGATTGAATACCTCCTGTGACGTGACTTCATTAAGGAGCAATTGATTGCCCTCGAGGAGGTCTTCTGCTTTGCCTGTATCCTTCCACCACCCAGTAATTTCATCCCAGCCAACATTGTGACCATTCTGGAGATACCACGTGTGTACGTCTGAAATTTCGTACTCCCCTCGAGCGCTCTTTTGCAATGAATCGAACGCCTTGAAATAGTTACCGTCGTAAATATAAATACCGGTTACAGCGTAATCACTTGCCGGAACTTCTGGCTTCTCCACAACACGTACCAGTTTGCCTGCTGCATCGAACTCAGGAACACCAAATCGCTGTGGATCTTTCACACGAGAAAATGCGAGCATGGCATTACGATTCCCATCGCGATACGCGTCCACAAATCGATTAATATCACCCAAAATAATATTGTCACTGAGGTAGAACAAGAAGGGTTCACCCTCAAGCAAATCGCGCGCACTCGTTGGAATATGCGCCACACCCTGTGGCCCTCCCTGCTGTTCACGGTATGTAATCTGCACGCCCCACTTCGAACCATCACCCAAATATTCCGGAAGCGATGTTTCGCCAGGATTCGTGTTGATGATGATATCGGTGATACCCGCGCGTTTCACTTTCTCGATCGCATGCACGATCATGAACTTGTTCGCGAGAGGAATCAAATGCTTATTTGTGGTCTCAGTAATTGGTCGCAACCGTGTTGCGCGCCCACCACCAGTAAGAAGTGCTTTCATAGAAGATGCTTACAGATATTCCAATATGCTGTCATGAGCGGATTCGCAATGTACTTGAGCACAGGGCTCTCCACAACGGACTCCTGGAACAAAATCTTTGTCACAAAATATTTCGAAAGTACCGCGTCACTCATCACACGCTCGGACTGAATACGGCGGCGCTTCCCAAGCCACAAACGCCAATGCGCAGGTTGCAGCCAATAACGATACACCTTGAGTTTCTCGCGCCACCACCCACGCGCGATAGCAAATGCGAACTGTCCGACTTCCATGGCAAGAAGCATGGGGAAAATCAGTACCCAAGTCCATGGCCGCAGGTACATGAGCCACACCGCAAATCGATTGCGCTCCATCCAATAATACTTCGTGATACTGCGCGAAAAGTCATAGGCATGGTAGAAAACACTATCACGCACTAACACCACCCGTAGATTACGTAACACACGCACGCGCAACGACCACTCCATATCTTCGTGGTACAAGAAGAAATCTGGGTCCCATGCACCAAGATCACGAATGGTACTTGCACGAACCATCATCGCAGCGCCAGAGGCATAACCCACATCAGACACTGGCTGGTACTCCTCCTGTTTGAATGTGCGCTTATACGCATCGCAATACCCGAACCCCAGATAATGAATTGCGTTGCCAGCAGTATTAATCTTGGTCTTGTCCTGATGCAACAAGATCAGGGATTGTGCAATACCGATACTCGTATCTGCTTCCATGACAGCAGCAAGCTGTTCGAATGCATCTGGCGCAGGATATGCATCATTATTCAAGAAAAACACATACTCAAACCCGTTCTTCAATGCATATTCAACACCCACATTGTTTCCACCAGCAAACCCAAGATTTTCCGTATTTTCAATAAGCGTAACGTGCGGCAAGGTCACGCCGGACTTGGGCAGTACCTCACGCCGCAAATACGGGGCAGAACTCCCATGCACAGGATGCGGATTGTCTACGATGATCCATTCAATACGGTCAGCTGGATACGTGATCCCTTCCATCGCAGGCAATACCATGGGCATGTACGGTTCGCAGTGAAACGACAAATAGATAACAGCAATGCGTGGATGTGTCATAGACCTGCGTTAATTCCCCACTTGCGATAATACCGCCACCAACTCTGGAGGTGAATACGCGCAAGTTTGCTCATGAGTAGCGAACGGAACACGTTCTTTGACTTCGCTGTGGCACGAGAATAAATATGCACCAACGTGATAGTCGGAACATAATACACAGGCCAATGCGCTTCCCAGAACCGGCGACTCCAATCACAATCTTCAAAGTACATGAAAAACCGTTCATCAAATCCACCAACTTCCTTCACTGCCTCTGCGCGTGCAAACATCGCGCTCCCAAGAATCCAATCCACTGGACGAATGCTCTGATGATCGAAATCCCGCATCAAAAAGTAATCAACACGCTGTCGCGCCGGTAACCACCATTTGTCCACTCCCAGCTGTCGTACGATCTTGTCCATCATGCGTGGAAACCGGAAGCAGCTATCTTGCAGCTGACCATTTTCATACCGCAACTTGGGTCCAATCATGCCCACAGCTTTTTCGTGCTCCATGAAATCAAATAAGCGTCTCATGGTTGCCTGCTCAACAAACAATGTGTCCGGATTCAAGATAAAATAGTATCGTGCCTCAACGGCACGCATCCCTGCGTTATTGGCCTTTCCGAATCCTACATTCTCAGCATTCTCGATACACAACACGTCTGGGTATTCAGTCTTAAGCGTCGGAGCAATACCATCACCAGATGCGTTATCCACGACCACAACCTTCACCGACAGCCCAGAATCACGAATATCGGACGTGAGAGTACGAAGGCACGCACGAATGCGGTCTTTCATCTTGTAGTTCACGGTGATAATCGCAATGTCGTACATAGCTTATATTTTCCACCATCGACGAAGTGCCCCTGCCTTCACACGTCGCTTCTCGCGAATCATACGTCGTTTGCGCATGAGCATTGGGTATTGTCGCAGCACTTGCAGTCCCGCAGCCCATGTCCGAGGCTCTCGAAAGAGCAGATATATGAACTTTTTCCACTCATACCACTCAATCCAAGGCCAATCCTTGAGATAATTGGTTATATACTCATTTTTGAAAAGTGTAAAGAGGTGGTTCCGGTACGAAAAAGCGCGCGTAGCCGGCTTCATTGACTCACGATTCTTCGCCGCTGCAGTATCACTGTGTTCCTTAGGACCTGCTGCGGATCGGTCGTGATACACCACAGCATCAGGAACCAAGTATGCATTCCAGCCAGCACTGCGCATACGCCAAGCAAGATCTACATCTTCTTTATAGGAGAAATAGGCTTCATCAAACATCTGTCCATCAAGTGCAACGTCCATTGCTGCAATGCGTCGAATCATAGGCGCAGCTCCAGAGACACCGAACACCTCAACCAAACCATCTGGCGTGTACTGCAGTTGAGATTGTACTTGTGCCCATCGCTCACCCGTATGCCATTCCACGACACGACGATTGCGGAACACGCGCAAACCAAGCGAATCGATACTATCCGTTCTTCCACCATTCCAAGACTCACCGAACTGCCATTTCATAAGTCGCCCGGAAATGCATCCTGCATCAGGGTGACCATCAAGACACTGCTTCAAGCGAAGTACATATTCTGGTTCAAGCAACATGTCCTGATTCAAAAGCAATACATAATCTGCAACAGACTCGCGCATCAACTGATTGTGCGCTGGCGCAAAACCAATATTCGTTGCCCCCTTTGTGAAAGTATACGTGAAGAGCGGCACCTGTTGCAGTTCTCGCTCAATGGCAGCAACCGTTCCGTCGGTCGAACCATTATCATGGATGACGAGCTGAAACTCACGAAAGTGCTGTCCACGCAATGACGCAAATAAATGCGGTATATATTTTTCGCCGTTCCAGCTAACAAGATGTACTGCGATCATACGTGTGAACGAAGTTTTTCAGCGAACCATGCAGCACCAAGCGCCACAGGTCGAAGCCCTGTAATAATCCACGAACGCCATCCTGGATGCCATTTGCGGAAGTATTTCACCATGCTTGTGGTGAAATACCGCTGCTTGCGATACCCAGAAACCAATGCAAAGCTGCGTCCAACATAATCAACGCAAGTTGCTGCTGCAGTATACGCAACCTTCCACCCTGCCGCGATCACCTGCTTGCAGTAATCCACTTCCTCAAACCAGATGAAATATCGCTCATCGAGACCTCCAAGCTTTTCCAGCGTCTCGCGCCTGATCATAAAACACGACCCACGAACCGAATCAACGTACGCGTCTTGTGTGTAGTCGAAGTCTGTCCGCAAATAGCCATTGAGTACCGCGGGGAAGAGATGCGGGATCTTGAGAAGCAGTGCTGCTTGATCGCTTACTCGTGGGAATCTGCGCACATGCGGCATAGTCACCCCCTGCGCATCGATAAGATGCGGGCCCAACACACCGATCTCTGGATGTGCGTCCATGTGAGCCACCATACGAGCCATCGTATCAGTCTGTACCCGCATGTCAGGATTGAGCAGCACTACATACCGACCACTCGCACGCGCGATCGCTTGATTGTTTGCTGCTGCAAACCCACGATTTGCATCATTCTTTATGAGCACGACCTGGGGAAACATTCGAGTGACATCTGCTACCGTTGCATCCGATGATGCATTGTCCACCACGAACACTTCCAACGAAACTCCCTCCGACGCCAACACCGATCGCAACTGTTCCTGGATAAATTGCGCACTATTCCATGTTACGGTTACGATCGAGACGTCCATAGATAAGTCTCGTCTGATTATTCCTGAACCAAGCTCAGCTTATGCGCTGTATCAGCCTCGGTCTTTGCCATCGCTGCAGCTGATTCACCCGCTGCGAGATTTTCCTTGAAAAGATGAAGGATCTCGCGCAATCGTTCATGTATTTCTTTGAGATGAATCCCCAGTCCTTCAAGACGTGCACCTGAGAGCACGCAATCCACACGTGTTGCAAGTGTCATGGCATTGAGTTCGTCCTTGCTAATTTTCACGAACTCCATTTCAGGCTTCACAATTTCCTTGAGCATTGTTGCTACCTGGAACGGCGTAATGATCCCTGGATTCACGACGTTGTACACACCAGTCACACGACGTGCAACAAGTTGGTCAGTGACATCGAGCAGATCTTCGACAATCGTGCACGAGTTCGGTGTATCGATAAACTTCTTGTACGTGAGGAACTTCGTTACGGCATTACGCGGGCTCACTGTTGCTGAGAGTAATTGACGTGGTCGCAAGATCAATGCCTGCAATCCCTGACGGCGCACACGATCCAGCACAAGATTCTCTGCCCACACCTTGGTCCAAGAATAGAAACACAGCGGCGTTGGTGGTTCATCTTCTGTGTGTACTTCTTCTGCGCTCTTGCTCTCCTGTACACACCCACTTGAAATTTGATAGAGATACGTTCCTGTTGCTGCGCATGCTGCAGCCACGTTATCCGCACCCAGCGTATTTACCTCAAACGCCTCGGTACGATGCTGCTCACACCAATCAATATCTGTTTTTGCTGCAGCGTTAATAACGAGGTCAGGCTTTGCAGTCTCTACCGCAGTACGCACTGCTTCCACATCACGAATATCCACGCGATCACTAATCACCGTGTCTCCTTTTGCAACGTAATAATTCTTATAATACGTACCAAGTTGTCCCTGCCCAAAAATGAGGATTTTCATATTAGTTCTTGCCAATAGCTTCGTTATAGTAGGTATCGTAGTACTTCTGATACTCGCCGGACTTGCAGCGCTTCCACCATTCTTGGTTGTCGCGATACCACTCTACTGTTGCACGCAGTCCATCATCAAACGGGATCATCGGTACCCATCCCAACTCCTCCATGATCTTGCTCGGATCGAGCAAGTACCGGCGATCGTGCTGTAGACGATCTGGGACGTATGATTTGAGTGTCTGCGGCTTACCAAGAATATCGAGGATTGCATCAGCAAGTTGCTCCACACTCTTCTCTACGCGCGTTCCAATATTATATGCCTCGCCCACGGTGCCGCGACGCACAATTGCATCAATACCTGCAGCATGATCATCCACATGAATCCATTCACGGCGATTCTGACTCGATTTGAAGAGCGGCAACGGCTTATCCTCAATTGCATTCGTCACGAAGAGCGGGATCACCTTCTCTGGGAATTGATACGGACCGTAATTGTTCGCACAGTGACTGATAGTCACCGGCAATTTGTAGGTGTGATAGTACGCAATCACAATATGATTGGCCGCTGCCTTGCTCGCATTGTACGGCGTCTTTGGTGCAAAGGAGTCGCTCTCCTTGAACATGCGATCCTCATCAAGCGCCAAATCACCGAACACTTCGCACGTTGAGATATGATGAAACCGAGACACTTTTGCTCGTCGAGCTGCTTCCAACAAAATCTGCGTTCCCATTACGTTCGTGCGCACAAAAATTCCCGGATCCAAAATCGCGCGATCGTTATGTGATTCAGCTGCGAAGTTCACCACAACATCGCACCCCTCCATCGCAGGAAGTACCTGTTCCAGGTTTGTGATATCACCCTGTACAAATGTATAGCGTGGATCTGTAGCAACGTGCGCAAGATTCTCTAAATTGCCTGCGTAGGTGAGCGCATCAAAGTTCACCACTTTCACATCCGCGTGAGTACGCAACAGGTAGTGAATAAAGTTCGCACCAATAAATCCAGCGCCACCAGTCACAAAGTAGGTCATAGATTGCCAGTAAGTTCTGCGCGGATCTTGCCGCCCATTTCTTGTAATTGTTCTTGCGTTACAACTTCATCACTCCACGACTTGAGTCCATCGCCCTTGAATCGAGGAATGACGTGCCAATGTGCATGAAATACCATTTGTCCAGCCGCTGCGCCTGAATTCGCTCCAAGGTTCCATCCATCAGCATGGGTTGCTGCAACGACACCTCGTGCCACATGTTGCATTGCTGCAGTCACGCGCATAAGCGTTGTAGCATCCATGTCGAGTGTTGTTTCTACATGTACTCTCGGTACCACAAGCACATGGCCCAAGTGTACTGGTTTGATATCCATGAACGCGACAACAAAGTCATCCTGGTACACCTGTGTACTCGGTATTTCCCCAGCGATAATCTTGCAAAAAATACAGTCCTGCATACGTCAAAACCCTATCATGGCCGACGCATTCGAGCAAGAAGAAGTGTCAATAAAATTTCTACACCAATCGGCCACCACACCGGCACGATACGTGACACAAATCCCGGCCACATCACCTCAGTCAGCACCATAAAGATGAGGAACAATAGACCTGCTTGTACCCCAGTTTCAATGAATGCAATTACCTGCTGTCGCTGCATACTATTCCAAACTTACGCGAACTGAGTCTACACGCGCACCCGCATCAGCACGCACTGAGAATACAAGTCGGTAGGCATCTGACGCATCACGATATGCTGGTGCCAAATCTAGAACATATGTTGCATGCGTCGTTGACGTTGGCGCAATTGCATCTGTCAGTGCAACGATCTTCGCATCAGCGTCATACGCCACACCTAATCGCAATGCATCCAATGACACACCATTCAGCTCTACAACCGCACTTCCAAAACGTCGTGAAGTCCGAAGCAACACATACACCGGATCATGCACAATCGTTCGATCTGCAGAGACTCGATCACCCGGAGTAAAGTCCGAAATCACCGCACTCGATCGCAATGCATGCATGTCCTTCGTATAGGTCACACCAAATGGCGCTACATTCCAATACACAATACATGCCATCAGTCCGAATGTTGCCCCCCAAATCACTCCATGAATGAACCGCATACTATCGTTCGATGTGATACAACGCATGCGAACCAAATCGCTGCACTTCTATCACTCGCCCTTCCATGGTCCGCGCCATACCCACTGCTTCATCGTCACGCAACACAAGACCGAAAAACCACACATCAGTCGGGAGTGGTTTGCGTACACGCGTCACAGTACGGCTCGGCCAGAAATGTTTGTCCCACTTATCTACGAGCATCACACTTGCCTCAGGTACACGCTCGAGCACGCGAGTTTGTATCGCCCGGACCGCATCACGCTCACGAAGCACTGCTGCGATACCATCTGACCCAAAAACCCCTGAAATCACACTTGCGGCACACCACAACACAAAGAATCCCATCCAAATGCCAGCCATATATCGGGTTCCTTCGCTGCGATAGCGCTCGAATACTCGCCACAATGCGTACGCGATCAATGGCAATGTTGCTACAAATACAGGAAGCCAGTACCGCAAATACGACGTACCAATCGTCACCAATCCTGCCGTTGGATTATCCTGCACTGCCCATGATCCATACAGAACCACTGGATACCAGATCCAGGCAGCTGTTACTGCGATATAGCGACCACGAGCAGTGCGCAGTAGTGCGCGTGTCCGAACAAACCGTGCTGCCACCAGAACGCTTACACCTATAGTAACCACACCAATGAACCCCAACACACCTACACCGACTGTCCACACATTGTGCAGTATCAAACGTGGATGAATACCAAATGGGAAAAACGTCTGCCACACAGACATCTCCGGAACCACATACCCACCAAGCGCGCCCAACGACGGCACAGTGACAAGCACGATCAGTCCTCCAACCACCATAACCGTCCACGTCCACAGCAGCACCGGATCTTTCCAAGCGCGGGTAACGCAGGCTGCAGCGATGAGCAACAAGGCAACCCACACCATCTCAATAGGTCTGACCCATGCCGCAAGCGCAAGCAGTGCCATACCAATCCCCTGACTCAATACCCGCGCCCACACTGAACGCCACCATACGGCAACCGGCTCAGCAACAATACACCACAGCCCGATGAGCACTAGCGACAGCACAACCATGTTAGGGTACAACCCTCGCGCCGTGTAATACCACACTGCAGGATGCAGACAGAACAACAACACACTTGTCATCGCAATGCGCTCACCCCACATGCGCTGCAACAATCCGTAAAACGCAAGACACGCAATACTCACAAGAAGCGGAGTCACAATCCAGAGCACCTGCTCTCCCATCACCGCTGCAAATCCCCCATAGAGTACGAGCAACCCATAGAACGTTGCTGGAACATACGCGTCGCCATCAATCGAAACACTCCGCGGCGCAAGCCCTTCTTGAATCGCAATATCAGGCGCAGGAATACGCAAACTGCCCGTTGTCGCATAGGCATGAATGAACGCACGCGCGACCATTTCATCAGGAGAGTTCGTAAACGACTGCAGACGATGCGACAACGCACTTGTCCCGACCAAAAACAACAACACCATAGCCACAGCAAGCCGTAGCGATGGATTAATAAGCCATCGGCGCACCACCTTCTCACTTACGATTTGAGCAACGCCTTGTGCAATCATGCCCTGATTGTACGGCAACAGTTCCACTGCTACAATAGCGCCATGCATCGTCTCACCTTTTTCATTGGTGCGTTCACGATTTTCGCGACGGCACTTTATTACGCCACACCAGTCACTCCGATACTCCTGGGTGTCGCGGCCCTGTGCGCTGGTATTGCCGCATGGTTCTTTTCGCCACGCGACATCATACCACCTCCATTCTTTCCTCATTCCCGACGCGAACGCGCTGCGCTGGCCACATCAGCCATACTCACCCTTGGTATTCTTTACGTGCTTTCCAGACACACGAGCACCGAAACACTGCTCAGCCCGTGGCAACTCTTTCCCGACTGGATCTTCGTACTCTACGCCCTATGCGCCTTGGGTCTTTATGTTGGCACACGAACCGAATCACGAGCCGGGTGGTTACTTTTTGCACTACTCCTTTTTGTGACCACGAGCGTCGCATCGTTTGTGTATGCTCTGGGCTACGGCTTCGACGGGTTCATCCATCGGGCGACCATGGAGACCATTCTTCGTGACGGTGTAATCTTCCCCCGCACACCTTATTATATTGGTGCATACATGCTCGAAGTTGCACTGACCATGGTAACGCACGCGCGCCTGTTCATCGTTGATCAATGGTTTGTACCGATTGCAACTGCACTGACGATTCCATTTGCCCTGTTTGTCGCTGGAATTCGTACACGCGTCTCACTCCTCTTGCTCACCCTTCCTCTTGCGTTCTTTATTACCACGACTCCGCAGTCGATCGGCCTCCTTTTCCTGATTCTCTCCTTTGCATACGCCAACGCTACTACAAAAAACTGGCGCACATGGCTCCTTGCCTATCTGCTTGCTGCTGCAGCATGTGCTGCTCATCCGATTGCTGGCATTCCAGCACTCCTCCTCATTACGATCACATGGGCATGGTCGAAATATCGTATCGCTGCGATCGTGCTTGCAGCACTCGGCTCACTCGCTCTCCCAACAATTTTCATTATTGCACAAGGTGCGCGCATCTCGTGGGCGAGCATTCGTGACATGCTCAACGCACTTGTAGCAGCACCCGAACTCGTTCCAGGTGTGAGTATGCCGCTCCAGTTCTCCTACACCTACTTGCACATCGCGCTCCCCATCGCCATCGCAGCACTCACCATCTACGCATGGCGCACACAGCGCGCACACATCACTCACTCTATTCTGGGTGCGATGAGCTGTCTTGGTGCCTCTCTGTTCCTGCGCTGCCTCACCTATCGCAACGTGATCTCCTACGAACAACGGGCATTCAGTGACCGTCTGTTCACGATCGCGATCATCGCACTCCTACCTGCAGTTGCGATTGCAATAACGCACATCGCAACCACATGGCACTGGGATCGTCGCAGTCGCATTGGATTCGCGATCTACTTCGCCATAACAGCAACCGCAAGCTGGTATCTCACCTATCCACGTGTTGACGTTGTTGATCGATCCAAAGGCTATAGCACCAGCGCGACTGATTTCGCAACCGTGGCAGCCATTGATCGTGATGCCAGCGGTACCGCTTCCTATATTGTACTCACCAACCAAGCCGTGAGCGCTGCTGCAGTTGCAACGTTTGGTTTCCATCCAACCGTGCAACTTGCGGGGACCGAGCAATTCATCTATCCGATTCCAACTGGCGGTCCACTCTATCCATACTATTTACAAATGGTGTACGAAGCACCCACACGTGCGCATGCACTCGAAGCTGCTACTGCTGCAGGCGTGGAACGTGTATATCTCGTGATCACTCCCTACTGGCACAATGCACGCCAATTGCTCGAAGACGCACGTAGTGAAGCAGATGACACCTTCGCCGTAGGTGCCAATCGCGTGTTTGTCTTCCAAAAATAGAAACACCCCGAGACCATTGCTGTTCTCGGGGTATAGGCAGTTGCACACAGATCAGTGAATCGAATGCCCACATCGATCACCACATCTCGTCGAACGAGAGATCGTGTACAGGCGAGCCGGCGTCGCGGTCAGGTCGTCGTGGGAGAGTGCGCGACGTCGTCGATGTTCATCGTGGAATCATCCAGGCTCGTGTGACGCCTGTCGGGCTTCTTGATGTGCGGCATGTGATACCTCCCTTTCGATGGAGGGTTCAGGTTGAGGCGAACCATGGTGCGTTGCACCGCGGTTGGTGCCTATACTATCCGATTCCACCAAATCTGTCAAGGGGGGGGTACCCTTATTAGGGTTTATGTTTGAGGACAAAAACAAAGACCCCCAGACGCTTGTTAACGTCCGGAGGTCTGTCGGTTTAGTTGTTGTCGAGCTCATCGACTTTTGCTTCGGCCGAAGCCCCAGACCCCGTCGACTTTCGTCGCTTGGCCTTCTGGATTTCCACCTCCTCGTTCGCCCTGTAGTAGTCGTGCGGGTACTGCGTCGTTTGCGTCCCGCATTCTCGGAATACACTCTCGCCCGTGATTCACGATGCGAGAAATGAATATAACACGCGTGACAAAACGTGTCAAGAGGGACGGGAGGCAAAAAAATACGAGACGCACTTGGGTGAGTGCGTCTCGTGTGTGTTGGGGACGGGGGGAGCTAGTCCTCCCGATCCCAGCTGTCCAGGACAGTATTGTCCCTGGCGCGTTTCGCCAGCTCCGCCTTGCCTGGATTTTGGACCTCGTCGACCCAGTTGGTGCTGAATCCCGGTAGTCCGCGGAAGTGATGCAGTGCCTGCTGGAACTCACTGGTGCGGATGTTGCACGGGTCAACGAGACCCGGCACAGCCACACCAGATCGAATTTGCTGTGCGAGTCGCAGCAGCCACTGCGCCTGCAGCCCAGGAAGGAATGCATCTTCTCTATCCTTGAACCTGAGCTCCTCGCTCAAGTCCTTGAACGAGTTGAAGCCCTCCCCGACCACCTTGCCCTGCGGATCACGCGGGCGATTCGGGATTGCAAGTGCTTCCTCCACCGTGCGCAGCCACACGTGCTCATGGATGGTGACTCCGCACCAAACCATGAGCACATACTGCAGCGTCCACGCCTGGTTCAGGAGCACTCTCACTCGTTCATTGAGCCTGAACGCGTTGCGCTCCCTGTAGAAGCGCTTCGTGTCCTCGTCTTCGGCACGTCCGCGCGCCATGGCATCATCTGCACGCTCTGCCCAGTACCGTTCCACCTCCTTGCTGAAAAGATGTGCAGGTTGAGACTGTTCCCAGTTGCTGAGCGTGAGAGGATCCGGCAGATACAGAATTCTCCGGTATCCGACCATCTCGCGCTGGTCAACACCCCAGGGCACATATCCGCGACCCGGATGAGTACCCACTTCGAGACCAGCAGGTTCGCCACGGACTCGATCCAGACGCACGATGCTGTAGTAAGCACCACGCACCAGAATCACTTTTTGAGTCGTGGCACCATAGCGCGTACCCCAATGTTCACGATGCCCGAGCTCCGCGTTGGTGACGCAGCGCCGCTCGTGAGCAGCTTCATCGTACCGATACTCGTTGCACCGGAACGCACTGTCGGTCCACCAGAACTCAATGGCGATACGCAGCAGCAGGATCAGATCCTGCTCAGGTACATCGGAGTTCTCGGATCGAATCGTCTCCCAGATCGGTCCGTGGGGTGGCAGAACGCTTGCCTTCAAGAACTGTCGTTGCTTGACCTCCAGTTGCTGGTAGTACTCCTCTTTCTCTCTTGACGTGAGCGTGTGGAATGGTCGCTTGGTCAGATCTCGCATGTACTTTCTCCATTGTCGCGTGCACCTTGCACACAACGCTGGAACGCACGTGCGTTTCCTCACCTTACGCCGTTGTGTGCAAAACCTAACACATGCTTACAGCGTTTCCAATGGAATCCTCCTCTCCCACAACCGATGTGGGACACCGCACTATAGTCTAAAAATCGGTTTGTGTCAAGCCTAAACAAAGCACCGCACCCCTCACGGGACGCGGTGCTTGCTTTCCTTTTCTCGTATCACGCGACGCGCTGTACATTACTTCGAGATCGCCTTGCGATACATTTCAGTCGCGCGCCAGTCGCGGGCTGGGATATCAGAGCTGATGACTCCGTAGCCGCCGTGCGAGGACTTCGCGATTTCGTTAATAGTATAGCCACCGTACACGTAGGCGTTCACGTAGAACGACCAGTCGCGTGCATGGATACCGATCTTGCGCTTGCCATACTTGGCTTCGAGCGCAGACTTGAGCTCTACTGCCTTGCGCTGCTCGAGTGCGAGATCGCGCTGTACGCTGTAGCGCACCTGCTTCTTCACATGCGTGAGTGGGCTGTGACCGGTCTTTACTTCTGTACCATCGCCATAGCCATCCTCATCAGAATCGAAGCGGAGTGGGTTGGTGTGGTACACGAAGATTTCATCCTTGTCTGAGAGACCATCAAGATCTGTATCTACGCGCTTAGGCTCAGTCTTATACTTGTTGATCTCATCACCATCAATGATGCCGTCGCCATCCTGATCGAGATCCATTGGCGAGGTGAATGGTGTTGCTGGGTCTCCAGCCTTAGGCTGCGAGAGCGCTGGTTCTACTGCCGTGCGAGCGATGTCGTTATTAAGTGCTCCTTCTGCCGAACGGAAATCGTAGAGATAAATCTCTGGAGTTCCCGTACGAGCATCAGACCACGCAACACGATCAGCACTGATGGATGGCGTAGAGTGACCAGTACCACCATTGGTGAGACGTGTCTTGGTGTTCGCTTCTGCGTCGTAAAGTGCAATGTCTGCAGCCTTACCAGCGAGCGACTCTTCGTACGCCATATACTTACCAAATGCTACAGGATACTTCTCATCACCACCCGTACGTGTTACCTGGGTTTCCTTACCTGTGACACTGTTATAGGTATAGATGTCCGATTGCCCATCCTGCATCTTCGATACGGCTACAAAATTACCCGAAGCTGAAATCGTACCTACAAGTGGCTGATTCTCGAGAAGCGTCGTGCGTGAACCGAAATCAAGTTCATGCTTGATCACATCCCAGTTCACACCATTTGCTTCCATCCAATATGCAGTGTTGCCCGATACTACCACAGACTTCTTTGCAACATCGCTCGAGGTGAGCTTCTCACTCACACCGCGATCAATATCGTACCAATAGATCTGTGAAACTCCTGGACGATCTGCATCTTCCTGAGCCCATACCAAGTTACGCTCCACAAATGCGAATGAACCAAACGGAAGACGAGACGACGCAACCTGTGTGGTCGTGTACATGAACGGGTTCATGACATTGATCACATAGAGACCATTGCTGAGACGGTTCGTGTACGCCACAACACCCTGCGAGACACGAGGTGTTGCAATTGCAGCATCAATAGGAGCTGCACCCCACGAGATCATGCGATCCTCGGTAGTCTTGAAATTATACAGGTAGATTGCTGGATTCTTTTCATCACGCTTATCCAAGTACACCATCCACTGCCCTTGTACATCTGGACGCATCATCGGCGTCATGAACGGGTTGGTAAACTTCAAGAGTGCCGCAGCTTCCGTATTGGAAGTGAACGGCTTGATGAGGCCAGTAGCACCAGCAACAACGACTCCAAGGAGCGTTACGCCAGCGACCGCAAGTGACACAATGGTGTTTTTCTTCATAGTATTTGTATGGGTCTCGTATGATACGATGACGGGTCATAGTAGCACTTTTTGCACCTCTTGTCAAGTGCAATTCGACACTTTTCCGCATAAATAACAAAAAAAGCGACCTGAAACGTGATGTTTCGGGTCGCCGGGTGGGGGTGCGAGGAGTTTACTCCTGTTATCCTGAGTATGCAGACTGTGTGCGAAGTAAACCCAATTCGCGCACACACTGGACCTCAGCAGAGTCTCCTGCAAGCACCGCGCCCACCCACCGCTCGCGTAGAATCACTACGCTGGGATACAGCTCCTGCGTCTTGTGCGCATGACCTACTGCAGTTGGCAGTGGGAGGGGGAGACCGCAGTAGCCGAGGGCCACGCGCTTTGCACAAGGAATGGAAGCTGCATGCAAAAGAGCATACTGCACTCACTTCAATTCGTCAAGTACTCTCCAGGCACCTGACAAGCTGCTCAATATTATTTGGCTCAAATAACAAATCAGATTGCAAAGTCAGCTCAGGTATCCCACCGATTCTTGCGGCAATTACCAACAAGCCGTGCGCGTGTGCTTCGTGAATGACTGTTGGGGAGTTCTCGTAACAGAGCGAAGGGACGACCAATGCATCAGCCTCGCGATAGAGTCGACCGAGATCGTCATGACTGAGTCGACCGTGCACTGTTACGTTTTGGCCCTGTGTCTGAAGGTGCACAATAGGCAGAAGCTCCCCTTCACCCGCAATATGCAACTGTGCATCTGGGTGCGTAGCAAGAAATGTTCGCCATGCATCGATCATGAACGCCACTCCTTTGTGTTTTTCCACCTGCCCGACATATAAAAATATTTTCGCTGGGCTCTGGCGGGGTCGTGTTGGAGCCACAGGAAGTGCGGTATTTGTTTTGACCGTTCGCGCATGAGCAAAGAGACCGAAAAAGCGATGGGTATCAATAATCCATTGCGTTGGTCCTTCAACAATCTGCACATGTGCTGTGTACGCCTTGGTGATCGCACGGTACATCTTTGCGAGTGTACCTGCGACCGTCCAATGCTGTTCCTGACCATGCCACATCAATCCACTCGGCGTGAGCAGCTGCACATCATGCAACACATGCGTGTGCTGTGGTGCAAGCTTCCCAGCACGAAGGATGGACATACCCATCCCCTTCACATTGTGCGTGTACACCGTATCAGGGCGAAGTTGCTGAATCCGTCGGCGCAACACCCAATACCCAAAAGCATCTATCAAATCCCACCCATGCCATATCATTCGCAACCAAAACGGCATGCGTCCAATATTTCTCGTATAGTTGAAAAATTGCATCGGCGCAAATCGATGGATAGTGATCCCATCTTCTACGCACGTGCTCGTACGCCAAAACCAGTGCACATCCTGCACGCGTCCAATCGTAATAAGGTGCACGTCGTGACCGGTATCACGCAACGTGCGAGCTGCAGTTTCAACTACAGTCTCAGCCCCACCACGCGCATACGGCCGATAGAGGTTGTTGACGAGAAATACACGCATATACAAGTATCGTACGGGCCATGGATACATTTGTCCACCCACGGCCTTGCCGAGGAGCCGCCCGAAGGCTAGTATGAGCATACTATGGAGACCGAGTCAGGGAAGCTCAAAATTCCACCGCACAGCTTGGACGCCGAAATGTCCTTGTTAGGTTCGATTTTGCTCGACAAAGAAACACTCATGCGTGTGGTCGATATTCTCGATCCGTCTGACTTCTACAAGGACAGCCACCGCATTGTCTACGAAGCCATCCTCGATCTCTACGCAACACATGAACCTGTCGACCTTCTCACTGTCGGCAATCGCCTGGACGAAAAGAAACAGCTCGATCTCGTTGGCGGTCGATCCTATCTCGTGCAGTTGAGTAACACGGTTGCGACCGCGGGCCACGCGCCAACCTACGCGCGTATCGTGAGCAAGAAAGCAGTCTTGCGTCGTCTCCTCTCTGCTTCACACGAGATCTCGGTCCTAGGCTATAGCGAAGACCAGGACATCGACACCTTGCTCGACGAAGCACAGCAGACAATCTTCCGCATTTCCATGCGCTCGATGCGCCAGGAATTCACGCCGATTCGTGCCGTGCTCACCGACGCATTTGATCGTATTGATGAGTTGCATCGCGAAAAGGGCAAGATGCGCGGTGTGCCTTCAGGATTCCACGAACTCGACAGCCTTCTCGCAGGATTCCAGAAGTCTGACTTGGTCATTCTTGCTGCACGTCCGTCTGTGGGTAAATCCGCCTTCTCTCTCGACATCATGCGCAACGTGGCAATCCGCGCCAAGACTCCTGTAGGACTCTTCAGTCTGGAAATGTCCAAGGAACAAATGGTGGATCGTCTCTTATGTGCCGAGTCGAATGTGGACTTGTGGCGCTTGCGTACCGGTAAGCTTGCAGAGCGCCCTGAGGATGACGACTTCCAGCGTATCGGTCATGCCATGGGTGTGCTCGCAGAGTCCCCCATCTTCATCGACGACACCCCGAACTGTACGATCACCCAAATTCGTACCAAGGCACGACGTCTCCAGTCTGAACACGGACTAGGCATGATCATCATCGACTACTTGCAGCTCATGGAATCATCCGTACGCAGCAACGGAGACAATCGTGTGCAAGAAGTTGCGGAGATCACCAGAGGTCTCAAGGGTATTGCACGTGAACTCAATATCCCCGTCATTGCGCTCTCGCAGCTCTCGCGTGCGGTAGAAATGTCCAAACCTGCTATCCCGAAACTCGCACACTTGCGTGAATCAGGATCCATTGAGCAGGATGCTGACGTTGTCATGTTTATTTATCGTAAGAGCGCAGACCGTAACTACCGTACCGAAGATATTCCACCGGATGAGCGACACATCGCTGAAATTCATATCGCAAAACATCGTAACGGTCCGACCGGCATGGTTCGCCTCTTCTTCGATGAGCCGCGTGCATCATTCAAGAACCTTGAACAGCGCCGTGGCCTATAGTAGTATCAACCCTAGATTGTAACCCTATTTCGTATGTCCATGTTCTCCAAGCTCAAGCAGATTAAAGATCTTCGCGATCAAGCAAAAGTTCTCCAGGATGCTCTCGGTCAGGAACGCGCAGAATCCACAGTGAACAACGTCACGGTTGTGATGAACGGTAACCTCGAAGTACTCGAGGTGAACATCGCACCTGAGATGCTTACTGTAGACAAGAAGGACAAGCTCCAGAATGCACTCAAGGAGGCATATAATGACACACTCAAGAAGGTGCAGAAGTCCATGGCAATGAAGATGAAGGACATGGGTGGACTCGACTTCCTCAAGGGACTCGGCGGCGGAGACAACGCGTAATCTGTCACACGCATGAACGACAAACCGATCACGGATCTTGTAGCAGCGTTCATGCGACTCCCCTCTGTCGGTCAGAAGACCGCGGAGCGTTTTGTGCTATCCCTCCTCAAATCTGGCCGTGGCGAAGTGGGCAAACTCACACTTGCACTCACTGAACTTTCGAAGTCCGTGAAAAGCTGCATTGAGTGCCAAGATTTCACCACGCAAAGTCCTTGTGGCATTTGCAGCGACTCACGCCGAGACCACGGCGTGATTTGCGTTGTAGCAGACACCACAGATGCCATGGCCATCGAGAAGTCCGGTGCATACAACGGCGTGTACCACATGCTACGTGGAACCATTGATGCTATTGAAGGCATTCTTCCATCACACCTGAAGGTACCCGAACTCATGGCGCGCGTGCGTGCATCCGAGCCCAAGGTTCGTGAAATTATCCTTGCACTCAATCCAGACATTCCCGGCGAGACCACCATGCTCTACCTGCAACGCGAGCTTGCGCAGTATGATGTGAAGGTCTCGCGCCTAGCTCGCGGACTCCCGATCGGCGCAAGCCTTGCGTACGCAGATGAAGTGACACTCACGAGTGCACTGAAAGAACGCAAGGAAATACGATAAAACAATACCCCTACACGTTATGTTGTGTAGGGGTACGTATGTAGTTCTCGCGCGCGCCCGATGTTAGAGCGTGACGCGAACCGCGCCAGCAAGCTGTGCGAGGCCTTTGTCGAGCCCCACGCGCTTCAGGAAGTACTCGGTCCGCTCCTTCTTGCTCAGGAACTTCAGGTAGTCGCGGCGAGCACGACTTGGATCAGAGCCCACGTCGTAGGCAGCCGCGGTGTTCGCAGGTTCCACCACGGCGATACAGGGCCCAAACATCTGGCTGAACTTGCCCGCGAGTGCAGCGTCCTCCACACCCTGCAAGACAGCCCACTCATCAACACCCTCCTCAGGACGAGAGATGTGGATCTTCGGACGAACTTCATCAGTACGCGCCTGGGCGCACATCGTCGGGAAGCCATCTGCTTGCATGAGTGATTCGATGTGCCAGCACGAGAACGGGTTGCTGACCGCCCCCATACGCACGAGCGAAGCCACCTCGTGGAGCACCACACCTGCGACACGCACGCCATCGTGCCTGATCGCCTTGTGCATTCGCCCTGCAGTGTCCCTGTCGATGTACGAGCGCGCCTCCTTGCTGAGGACGAACCCATGGGTACATCCTTCTTCACCGAGAAGGTGCATCCCGAAGTTGAGCGCATCGACGAACACATCGCCCGACTGTAGACGGTTGACCTTGACGGTGATGTCATGCTCGCTCTGCAGTGCAACAGCGACCGGCTTCAGTGCCTCGTAGGTCTTCCCGCAGTCGTGGTCAGGGTAACGCGGATCCTCTGCGACGATCACCTGGAAATGGTTGGTGACCCCTTCATGTACACTGACCCGAATGAGCTCCTTGAGGTTGTTCACCGCCTCGGGCACGACCGCTTCGGTCTTGGCGAAGATTCGCAGAATGGCGCCAGTCTTGATCTGCTTTTCCATGGAACTTTTCCTTTCCACATCATGTGGGAATGGAATTGGGTTTTGGCAACGAACATCGCGCATCATGCGCGACAATCTACAATACACAACTTTCCTGCTCTTGTCAACGACACAAATAGCAGAAGACCGTCGGTGATACCAACGGTCTCTGGTTTGAACGCGTGTGTTGCCGGCGTTCACGGCGGCGGAGGTGGCGCTCCGCCTGGTGCAGGCGCTGGTTGGCGTCGTCGTGTCGCGAAGTGTCTCCAGAGTGCGCGTGTACTCCGAACGAGCCACCTCCAGGTAAACCTGCACACACTCGCGAGCAGGTTCCACAGAAGTTTCGCACCCTCTCTCCAAAACCACCGGAGAAACTTCCCCAGTTGCTTTCCGAGAAAGCGCATGGGCTTCACGACCGTCCACTTCCACCCACTCTCTCCGAGGAGGATAGACGCGACGAAGGACACGACCATCCATACGCAGAGCATGTGAATGATCGGCGACAACAGCACGTCAATCACAGGACCACCATTCTCCAATACATGCATCATGCATCTCCTTTAGCATTGATGGGACCAAGCACCATACACTATTTTTTCGTGATTGTCAAGGTGACAGTGAGGTCATTGCACCGTTACATCACGAACACAAAAACAAAACTCACATAGCTTTTGCTATGTGAGTTTTGTTTTGCGCGCAGGAAATTTATGCGATCGACTTTACAGTAACAGTCGTCTGTGGCTGCCAGTGGCCGTTCTTGCGGCGGTAGCGAACCTTCGGCTTGTACTTCATGACTACGATCTTGTCTGCGTAGCCCTGCTTGTCGAGAGATGCCGTTACCTTTGCTCCTTCAATGTATGGCTTACCAACCTGGACCGAGCCATCGTTGTCATCCACGAGAAGAAGGACCTTGTCGAAGACAACAGTCTCACCCTCTGCCTGAGGAAGCTTCTCAATCGTCAATTTGGTGTTCGGCTCTACAATATATTGCTTGCTGCCGGTCTCAATGATTGCCATCATAGTGGTATTGCTAACGGGACTATCCTACCCCAACCCCTATTCTTTGTCAAACTCTACCTGCACCGAATCCCCGATCTTCCAGCCATTAGCCAGTGCATACCCCGCAGGAACCTCCAAAACCATGTCCGCTGGCAATCTCGGGTAGTACCGAGGGAGCTCAGATTCAGGTGCGTCCGGAGTAGCTGGTGCAGGGACTTCCGGAGCAATATCCACGATTTTTCCCTTATACATCCAGACGATATCAATGGGGAAATACATGCCTTTCATCCAGAACCCCATTTGCCCAGGCGAGGCAAAAACGAAAAGCATCCCCTCCCCGTTCTTGAGTGTCAACCTACCTCCCAACCCTTGACGATGCTCCTCAACAGAGTTGGCGACCTCCACACGAATCCGAGTGTCCCGAATCTGCACCTGCGCCACCGGGTCACCCCATTGCTTGATAGAAAGGTACAAAAAAGCAGCAGCGAATATCACGAGGAATACTACTACTACTTTTTTGTTCGGCGGTTTGATTTGCTTTTCTTTGTTACGTCGGAAGAATCCCATAAGATGACAGCTGCGATGCCCCAAGTGAGCAGCACAATAGCAAGAATGGTCAGCGCCTTCTGCCACGGCGATGCCACAAGCGTGGTCATGCCGAAGGTGAGTGCGAATGCATAGAGTAGCAATACGGTAGTACGGTGACTGAACCCGGCACGAAGCAACAAATGGTGTAAATGCGTTGCATCACCCCCTGTTACTGGAGCACGGCGAATCCAGCGCATCACCGCAACACGAATCATATCTGCAAACGGTACACCGAGCACGAGTAATGTCGTTGCAATTTTGCTTCCAGAAACAATCGCACACGTACCGAGAAGAAACCCAAGCAACACACTCCCACCTTCACCGAGGAAGATTGAGGCTCTATGAAAATTATACACCAAAAATCCAACGCACGCGCCAGCAACAGCTGCTGCGAGTGCTCCAATATCCGGCTGCCAGAATGCCACTGTTGCAGTAAGTGCCACGATCATCAGAGAACCAATAGCGCTCACGCCCGTTGCAAGCCCGTCGAGTCCATCAAGTAACTTTGTGGTGTACATGAGCACCATGAACCATACCCATGTGCACGCAATTGCCACTACACTGGGTAATTCGAGTACTCCAACACCTATTGGGTTTGTAACCGTATCAATACGAACACCTACAACAACCATGATGATTGCAGCAATGCTCGGAAAAAGAATTTGAATACGCGGCGGCAACGCATATCGGTCATCGAAATATCCACCCACCATCAGCACACCGGATGCGAGCACGATGCCTGCGAGTAATCGCACCGACAACCCTGCAAAAACTCCTGGATACCAGTACAATCCGGCAGTCACCGCGATAATAAATGCAATCCAAATTGCCGTTCCACCCAAAAGAGGTGTGGGGCGCGCATGTTGTTTGCGCGGCAATGTAGGCACATCAAGCACACCCAATGCCCGTGCACCGCTTCGAACGAGTGGTGTAACAAGTACTGCACCGACGAATGCGACAACGAAGGTGAGAAGAGCTGCCTCCATATCTAATTACTCCGGTTGTTCAATGCGCACACCTTCGTTCGTGAAGTGCACAGTATCTCCGCGATGTACCTTCTTTCCAAGTAGTAGTTCTGCAATCGTATTCTCAACACGATCCTGGATTACGCGACGCAGTGGACGCGCACCAAATTGTGGATCGAAGCCAACGTGTGCAAGATACGCGAGCACATCATCATCGATACGCAACCCAATTCCTTGACCTTCCAGACGCTGTGCAATGCTATGCACCATAAGCGCAGCAATCCTCCCAATCTCATTTTGAGCCAACGGACGGAAGAGCACCATCGCATCAAAGCGGTTCAGGAATTCTGGACGATACCACTCCGAAAGCTTGCCGCGCAACAACGCCTCCTGAATCACAGGAAATGACGTGCCACGAGTCATTTCCTCTTGCACATACTGTGTTCCAGCGTTACTTGTCGCAATAAGAATAATGTTCGTACAATCAATGGTAGATCCAGTGCTATCAGTGATACGACCATCATCCATCACTTGCAGGAAGAGATTCAACACATTCGGATGCGCCTTTTCCAACTCATCAAGCAACAGAAGTGCAAATGGCTTTTCCTTGATTGCTTCCGTGAGGACACCACTCCCCTTCACGCCTGGCTGACCAATAAGACGCATCGCACTTGTTGCATCCTGGAACTCGGACATGTCCAGACGAATCATCTGCTTCTCGCCGCCGAAATATACCTCAGCTACCGTCTTCGATAATTCAGTCTTACCAACACCAGTTGGACCAAGGAACAAGAAGTTCGCAATAGTGCGCTTACCGCTTGTGAGCTGTGCTCTGGATCGACGCAATGCTGCAGCTACCTCGCGTACTGCTTCTTCTTGCCCAATAACACGCTCATGGAGCACGGATTCGAGACGAAGCAACTTCTGTGACTCATCCTCAGTGACTGCCGTTACTGGAATCTTGGATTTGTCCGAGACAATCTTCGCCACGTCTTGTGCAGTAACGAGTGCATCCTTGCCACGCAACATCTTCACAGCTTCGGCAGCTTCCTTAATCACGACAATCGCTTTGTCAGGAAGTTTGCCCTCATGAATATACCGACTGGAAAACTGTGCGGCAGTCTCGATTGCTGCATATGAGAACCAGATACTGTGCTCATACTCAATGTAGCCAGCCTTGGCCTCAAGCACACGAATCGCCTGATCTACGCTCATCTCTGGAATATCAACGCGAGAAAACGCAGAAGAAATAGACGTGCTCTGTACGTACCGTCGATATGCCTCAGGTGTGGTCGTTGCAAACATCAAAATCGATCCGGATTGCAATTCACGGGCCAACACACTCGCGACATCCAAACTTCCACCTTCACCCTCACTTACGCCAATAATATTCTCGATATTTGGGATGAAGAGAATGATATTCCCAGCACGATGTACTTCACTGAGTACATGAAGCAATCGCTCTTGTGCCATCGAAGGAGTGGCGCCAGCTAACAATCGTGATGCTGTAAGTACCATGAGACGCTTATCCGAAAGTACTGGCGGCACCGATTCTTCGACCATGCGCGTTGCCAGCCCTTCGATTACACTCTCCTTGCCAACACCTTCTTCACCAACAAGCAACACACTCTTCTTGCCACCCTGCAGGGATCTGAAGATCGTCTGCAACTCATGTTCACGACCAATAAGTGCGCCTGTATACCCGAGTGCTGCCATACGCGTCATATCTTCTGCCAACGAATCAAGATATGGTGTGGCAAGTGCGGTCATGGCTCGGTTTGTGTCCCCCTTCGGGCGACGACGTGCTGCTTCACGACGGCGAGACCACGCTTCGCGCAACTGCAGACGTACGCGCACCCATGCAATGACGTTATCCATTTGTCGTGCATCGATTCCAAGATCGTTCAGCGCCTTTGCAAAAGGCGGAACCAATCGGTATACACTCGCCAACATATCTGCCAGACCGACATACTGCTGACGTTGTGCTTGTGCTTCGATGTACGCATGGAAAAAAATCGCCACGGCTTCAGCACTATATGCAGGGGCGCGCCCTTGACCAGTGCGTGCTTCTGCATGCGCCTGCGCCACGGAAGCAATTTCATTCACGGATACTCCAAGCCGAACAAAAATGCCTTGGATCTCTGGGAAATGCAGGAGTGCAGCGAGAACGTGATACGGATTTACCACCGCAGACCCTATACGCTCAGCATATGCGTACGCATCCTCTGTCGTACGGAGTGCATCTGCAGAGAAGCTTTGTGCAATATCATGACGCTGTGCTACACCATGCCACCCACTCGCACCCCATGGATGCGTGAGTGTATCTGTAACCTCCTTGGGTGCATCTTCCCACAATTCATGTACGGCAATAGGAACAGAACGACGTTGTGTGCGCACGATACGCATGATGCCATAGAGAACTGCGAGCATCCCGATCCAAAAACCAACTGCTTGAGATTCTGCACCAAACCAAAATGTTGAGGTGAAGATGACTAATGGATTTTCTCGAACGCTGTACAACAGCAGCAACCAACTCACAATACCAATCGCAAACGCAGAAAAGGTCAACAGACCACCGATTTTTGCAGTCAATATGCGAACACGAATGGCCCGATGCGTTAACTCACGCCCCCAATAGAGAAATACTCCCTCATGCTGAATGCCAGAATAGGCACCCCGACACTGTGTGCAGGCGCTGTCCGGTCTCCCAGCAGGAAGGCAGCTGGGGCAAACGACAAGTGATGGTGCTTGAGATTGTGCCATGGAAACTTACGAAAAAATTGGTGCAAAAATTCCGTACAAAACCACAATCGGTGCTGCACACCAAGCGAGTACAAGTAACGAGAACCACACCAGTGCGAACACAAACGCAATCATGCGCGCCACGATCTGGAACAGTCGAATAAAAAAACTAATAATACGCCCCTGCCAGTCATACTGACCGAACATGGGTACCAAGATGTTACGCATCCACAATCCAATCGCAAGTCGATACCACGTTCGAATTGCCTGCTCTCGCATCCATCGCGACACATGCCTCACGCCGCCGGTGTACCACCAGACCGGCCCCGTCACTGCCTCACCCAATATCTGCAGTAACACCTGTTGGAATAATGCAATGGACATACGCATGTAGTATACCAAAAAATCTCCGAAGAGACCACGACCATCACTCATCGATTATTTATCGCTGAGCTACAGGGTGTTGGACTAATGTAGATGCAAAGGTGACTCCTTCAATCGGTACCATGTGGAGCGCCTGCACACGCTCACGCACTCTGCGCAATGATCCTTGTTCTGCAATGTGTATCTGCATGCGATCATTCGCATCGCGCAATGCAGTAACTTCCCGTTCTACGCGTTTGAGTTCGTATCCTTTTGTCGAAACACTGCTCATCACACCGATGTAGGCCACACCAATGACCACAATCAGTGTAAGGATCAGCACACGCGCGCCCGTAGATTGCACTGCCCATGCGCACGCACGTCGCGCATACGCAAGAATCACTCCACGCGTTCGCGGATTCTGTGCTGCGGCTACTGAACTGTACGATGCATGGAATTTCATACACGCTTTTTTTGCACTACACGAAGCTTGGCACTTCGAGCTCGTGGATTATCACGAACTTCATCTAGCGTTGGTTCAATCGGCTTCTTGGTGATGACATCAACTCCTGGATGGATGGAAAAACAGCGCTTCACAATTCGATCCTCACCGGAATGGAACGTAATCACCGCAAGACGCCCACCTGGCTCCAAGACATTAATTGCTCCAAGAAGTCCTTCTTGCAACGCGCCAAATTCATCGTTCACTGCAATACGTAACGCTTGAAACACCCGTGTTGCAGGATGAATTTTGCCACGCGGACCTCGTGTAACACGTAGAATGACTTCAACAAGATCTCGCGTAGTTCGTATCGGATGCTTCCCACGCTCACCAACGATGGCTCGCGCAATATTCATCGCATTGTCCTCATCAGCGTACCGAGAGAACAATACTGCTAATTCTTGTGGTGACCGTGTAGCAAGGATCTCAGCAGCCGTCTCTGTACCAGCCAGACCTGCGTCAAATCGCATGTCGAGAGGCTCCTCACCTTCGAACGAGAATCCACGACCACGTTCATGGAATTGCGGTGTGGACCACCCTAGGTCAAGAAGCACTGCGTGCACCGGCGTACCGAGCACATCAGCGACTACTGATTCGATATTACGAAACGATTCGCGCACAAAGGCAACGCGATCGCCGTACTCTGCAAGATAATGCTTACTCCTGAGAATCGCCTCAGGATCAGCATCAATACCAATGAGCTTGCCCCGCGGCGCTGTGGCCGCGAGGATAATCTCGGAGTGTCCCGCATCTCCAAGCGTCCCATCAACAACCGTTACGTTGGGCGAGAGCTGGAGTGCCGCGAGCACTTCTTGTCGTAATACAGGAATGTGGCGCATACCCCTTATGCGATTCCCAAATTCCCGAGCTGTTCGGCAATCGTTGCCGAATCCTTTTCTGTCGCACGCTTGTACGCCTCCCAGGCAGCCTTGTCCCAGAGCTCGAGACGATCGTAGAGTCCTGCGACCACAGTCTCGCGCGTGAGCGCCGCAAACGTACGCAAATATTCCGGAAGCAAAATGCGTCCCTGGCTATCCAGTCGCAACTCCATCGCACCCGCAAGCATGAGCCGGGCGAAGGCACGCGAATGAGCCTGGTTCATTGGAAGCTTTGCAAGCTGACTTGCAAGCTGGTCCCAACGCTTCCGCGTGTAGACGAAGAGACACGCATCAATGCCACGGGTCACTACGAGCCCCGCACGAAACGCTGCACGAAATGAGCCAGGTATTGCTACTCGGCCTTTTTCGTCCATCGTGTGCTGGTACTCGCCGATAAACATGGACATATGTGGTGGGCTCCATGGTTCCCCACTTCACCCCACTTCGTTACACTCTGGTGGTATTCTATCCCACCAACCATTGCTTCGCAACCACTCCTGTGCATAACTCAGAGAAAAAAATACTCCACACCGGCGTGGGTGTGGAGTACGTAGCGACACATTCTGCTATCGAGGTGCGATAGTCGTCAACAACTGCTGGAATTCTGTCTCACAACGCACAAACCCTGCTGGGTTATCAAGAGACATGCGAACTCCATTCTCAAGTGCCTGCGCGTCCATACGCACCGGGTTATTATTATCCTTGTAAAACGTGAGATTGAAGCTTCGTTCACCGATCTTGCGAGTCTCTGTTGTCTGCTTCCAAGTGCGTCCCAGTGTCTTGTTATCCTGCGCATTGAGATACACTAGACATTCGCCATCCGTGAGCACTGGCGCAGTACCCCGCGATTCATGGCGATAGTTCTCAGGAATTCGCACAAGCATCTGATCACTCACCGCAATAGACCCAGCAGGTACGCTGTCCTGTGACGTTGCACGAGAGCATCCGGCACCAGCAAGCATCAATACAGCAACGAGTGCCACATTCCAAGTATGTTTCATATGTATTTCTTTACGCGCTGAATTGTCCGCGACTACGGCGGGCTCGATGGAATTGTATCGCGAATCGGTGCGATTCGTCACGCGCTGAAAGCAAGATCTGCAAATACATACGTGCCTGGCGTGCAAGAAGTGCACCACCTCCAATTTGAATTACTTCAGCTTTTTTGCGAGTCGGGCCTTTTGCAATACCTAAGATCGGTGTTGTGATGCCGTGCTCTGTGAGCACTTCGTGCACACGATTCACCTGCGGTTTGCCGCCATCAATAAGAAAGAGGTCAGGCAGCGGCCACTCTGGATGTGTAATACGACGACGGATCACTTCGGCCATCGATGCAACATCGTTACTTCCTTGTACGGTTTTGATCTTGAACTTACGATAGTCTGATTTCTTCGCCTGACCACCCTCGAAGACAACCATAGATGCAACCGAATACTGCCCTCCGATATTACTGATGTCATATCCTTCCACACGACCAAGAATCGGATTTGCTTCACCCCACGTTTCGTAACTTCGCTGAATCAATGCAATATCCTGAATATGTTCGAGTGCGGTAAGTTGATCACGAATTACTGCAGCCTCTTCATATCGCGTTGCTTTCGAGAGTGTCTCGAGCTTGCGCCGCCACTGACGCACCAAGACATCTTTCTTACCACTGAAGAAAAGGAGAAGTGGGCGCAAATAGTCTCGCCGATACTGGAGTGGAGTTACCGCACCAATACAGACCCCGGGGCATTTATGAAGCTGATAGTAAAAGCACGGCCGCTCACTCCCCGGCTTGCACGTTGCATACGGGAAGATGTCACGAAGAATCTTGAGTGAAGTCTCAATAAGTCTCACCGTGCGAAATGGTCCGAATACTGCTCGAAACTTTTTGCGCACCACTGTTGCATCATCAAACCAATTGAGACCCAGGTCGTGTCCACGAATGATCTCAAGTCGAGGATAGGCATCACGCGTAACCACAAGATACGCAAAGCTCTTGTTATCACGAAGCATGACGTTATACCGCGGCTGATGCTCGCGGATGAGATTTGCCTCTAGGAACACCGATTCAATAATAGTCGGCGTCACTCGTGTTTCAATCGAAACAATCTCGTGCAACATAGCCTCGATTGGTCGCGTCACAGTTCGATTCCCCACGAAGTATGAACGTACGCGATCGTGGAGCGACGTGGCTCGACCAATATAGATAATCTCACCTGCCGCATTGCGGTAGATGTAAATTCCTGGCTGGTCTGGGAGTGCTTTGATCTGCTCCGCAAATTGCATACTTACAATAACTTCTTGAGATATTCACCCGTAAAGCTCTTCGGATGCTTTGCGACTTCCTCTGGTGTACCTGTTGCCACGATGGTTCCACCTCCTGCACCACCTTCAGGGCCCAGGTCGATGATCCAGTCTGCAACCTTAATGATATCAAGATTGTGCTCGATAATCAGAATACTGTTCCCCTTCTGCACGAGACGATTGAGAAGATCAATGAGTTTGCGGATGTCTTCGTAATGCAACCCGATCGATGGTTCGTCGAGCACGAAGAGTGTCTTGCCAGTATCACGACGCGAGAGCTCAGCAGCAAGCTTGATGCGCTGTGCCTCACCACCTGAGAGGGTTGTTGCCGATTGACCAAGCGTGAGATATCCCAATCCAACTTCATTGAGCACCTTCAGCCGCTGATCAATCCACGGAATATCCTGGAAGAACACACCAGCTTCTTCGATGGTCATGCGTAACACTTCGGCGATGTTCTTGCCTTTGTACACCACTTGCAACGTTTCGTGATCGAAGCGATTGCCATGACACACATCACACGTAACATACACGGTAGGCAAGAAGTGCATTTCAATCGCAATCTGGCCATTACCTTCACAGTTCTCACAACGACCGCCCTTCACATTGAACGAAAAACGACCAACCTTGTATCCGCGCATGCGAGCCTCAGGCGTTGCAGCAAACAACTCGCGAATGTAATTGAACGTCCCTGTGTACGTCGCCGGGTTACTGCGCGGTGTGCGACCAATCGCCCCTTGGTCGATCATGAGCACTTTGTCGAGCCAGTCCATTCCCTTGATGGAATTATGCTTGCCAGGCTCTGCAGTGGCACCGTGAAGATGCTTTGCGAGTGAACGATACACAATTTCATTCACGAGTGTGGATTTGCCCGAACCAGAGACACCGGTCACACACACGAACCGACGAAGTGGAATATCAACCTGTACGTTCTTGAGGTTATTCTCACGCGCACCAATAACAGTGAGCTTCTCTTGAATCACTTTGCGACGCTCCTTGGGTACAGGAATCTTCTTTGCACGCGTGAGATACTGAACCGTAAGGGAGTCCTTACCTGTCTTGAGGATCTCTGGAATAGGACCAGCGGCCACCACATTACCTCCATGCACTCCAGCTCCAGGACCAATATCCACGAGATAGTCTGACGCGAGAATAAGATCTTCATCATGCTCAACCACGAGAATGGTGTTCCCCAAATCACGCAGCTCCTGCAGAGTACGAATAAGCCGTTCGTTGTCGCGCTGATGCAAACCAATGGTCGGCTCATCGAGCACATACATTGCTCCAACCAGTCGTGAACCGAGCTGTGAGGCAAGTCGAATACGCTGTGCCTCGCCGCCAGAGAGCGTCCCAGCTTTGCGATCAAGCGTAAGGTAGTGCAACCCCACGTTCATCAAGAATTCGAGTCGAGAAAAAATCTCCTTACGCACGAGCACCGAAATCTCGAGGTCCTGAGCACTTACTTCCTTGTGTTCATCAAGATCAATACACCACTGCATCGCAGCCTCAATACTTTGCGACGAAAACTCTACGATGTTGTATCCCGCAATCTTTACATGCAACGCCGCAGGATTGAGTCGTGCTCCCTGACACTTCGGACAAACAGCTTCCGAAAAAAGTCCGTCAGTTCCAAGACCAGTACAGTGCGGACAATATCCGTACGGGCTATTAAAGCTGAAAAGACGTGGTTCGATCTCTGGAAATGCGAATCCATCGTACGCGCATGCATGCGATGTCGAGAAGGTAAATTCTTCCCCTGCGGCAGTCTTCACCGAGAGCACGCCATTACCATACGAAAGTGCAGTTTCTACTGCCTCAGCAACACGCTGACGAAGATCCTTCGCAATTTCACCACCCTTCGGAATTGGAATCTCATCAACGACCAACTCAATCGTATGCGTCTTGTAGCGTGACAAATTCACACGCTCTTTGAGCGAATGCATCTTGCCATCCACTCGCACACGCTGGAATCCACTATTATAGAGATCGTACAACAACTGGTAGTACTCACCTTTGCGACCGAAAACAACAGGAGCGAACATCACCACAGACTCGAATGAGTCAGCAGCGCCATCGCCATGTGCAGTTGCGATCACGCGCGATACGATTTCCTCCGGCGCCATCTTTGCGATCGGACGCTCACACATCACACAATGTGGTCGACCAATACGTGCATAGAGTACACGCAAATAGTCGTAGATTTCCGTGATGGTTGCTACCGTAGAACGCGGGTTGGCTGAATGCGCCTTCTGATCAATAGCAATAGCAGGTGAGAGCCCTTCGATCTCATCCACATCCGGCTTCTCCATGACACCAAGGAATTGGCGAGCATATGCAGAGAGTGACTCGACATACCGACGCTGCCCCTCCGCAAAGATCGTGTCGAATGCCAACGAAGACTTCCCTGACCCAGAAAGGCCAGTGAACACAACCATCTTATTGCGTGGAATCTCAAGCGAGATGTTTTTGAGATTATGTTCTCGTGCACCCTTGATCGTGATGTGTTCTTTCATACGGTTGTGGCTGATGCCTTTTGCTGTTTTTTCTTCGTTCGTTCATTCGCTGCTTGAAGTTTCTCCAGTGAAACAATTTCATCACGCAACACTGCCGCAAGCTCAAACTGTAACTCCTTCGCTGCTTCCTTCATCTGCTTCTCCTTTTCGCGGATGATGGTGCTGATTGGACGCGTATCACCGGTAAGCTCAATGTCGAGTACACGGTTACCCGTCTTACCAGATTTCGCTACGCGAGCTGATTCGCGCTCGCGCTTCTGCGCATCAGGAACAATTCCGAACTCTTCGACGAGATTGCGAATTGATTTCTGAATGGTCTTCGGTGTGATGCCATGCTCTGTATTGTAGGCAAGCTGAATTTCACGACGACGATTCGTCTCGCGGATAGCACGATCCAGAGAACCTGTCATCTTGTCAGCGTACAACAACACCTGACCACCCACATTACGCGCTGCACGACCAATCGTCTGAATGAGTGAAGTCTCTGAACGCAAGAATCCTTCCTTGTCAGCATCAAGAATTGCCACTAGCGATACCTCGGGCAAGTCCAAACCTTCACGAAGCAAGTTCACACCCACAAGTACTTCGAAGTTACCCTTGCGGAAATCAGAGAGAATTTCGATGCGCTCAATGGTCTTAATATCACTGTGAAGATAACGAGCCGGGACCTTGCGATCAGCGAGATACTGCGCCATGTCCTCTGCCATTTTCTTCGTGAGCGTGGTCACAATGGTGCGCTCATTGCGAGCACGGCGCTCATCAATACGTACCAACACATCATCCACCTGTGACGGCTGCGTTGCAGAACCTGTCACAGGCTTCACAATAATTTCTGGATCAACCAATCCTGTTGGACGAATGATCTGCTCGACCACACGTGACGCATGTTCCATCTCATACTTCCCAGGTGTTGCGCTCACACAAATCGTCTGGGGCATGCGCGCTTCGAACTCGTGGAACTGCATCGGTCGGTTATCCCGCGACGATGGCAGACGGAATCCATAATCAATCAACGTATCCTTTCGTGCTCGATCACCGTTAAACATCCCGCCGATCTGCGGAATAGTGACATGTGACTCATCGATAACCAACAACCAATCGCGTTCCTTGTAGAAGAAATAATCCAGCAGTGTATGCGGCGCAGCCCCAGCTGGACGCGCATCAAAGTACCGCGAATAGTTCTCAATACCTTTGCAATAGCCGATCTGTTCGACCATCTCCATGTCGTAATTTGTGCGACGCTTGAGACGTTCTGCTTCAAGCTCTTTACCTTCTGCACGCAACTGCTCCAGACGTACTGCAAGTTCAGCACGAATCGCTTCAACCGCTGGTTTGCGCACTGCGTCCGCAACAACATAATGCTTCGCTGGGAAGATCCACAGATCGCCCGTCACTGGCTCACGACGGCGCTCAATCGGATCCATCCACTCGATCGCCGTCACAACATTGTCTGGCGAAAGCTCCAGGATGTACACCTTCTCTTCACTTGTCGACATGATCTCCAATTGATTGCCGCGCAATTTGAACTGGCCGCGTTCGAGCTCGCCTCCCACGCGTTCGAAATGCATCCCCACGAGTCGCTCAAGAATTTCACCACGACCAAATCGATCCCCCACACGCACTCGCAAGCGCGTATTCTCGTACTGCAACGGCGACCCAATGTTATAGATGCAAGACACCGACGCAACCACAATCACGTCTTCACGCGTAAGAATTGCCTGCGTCGCGCTATGCCGCAATCGATCAATCTCTTCATTGATCATTGCTTCCTTTTCAATATAGGTATCGGTGTTAGGTAAGTACGCTTCCGGCTGATAGTAGTCGTAATACGAAACAAAATACTCCACGGCGTTATTAGGGAAGAAATCACGAAACTCACTACACAGCTGTGCTGCGAGTGTCTTGTTGTGTGCGAGGACGAGCGTGGGCCGCTGCACCTTCTGAATCGTCTGCGCTACCGTAAATGTCTTACCCGTACCTGTGGCACCGAGCAGTGTTTGGAGATGTTCCCCTTTCTGAAGACCATCTACGAGACCTGCAATAGCACGCGGCTGGTCCCCTGCGGGTTCAAACGGCGATTTGAGTTGAAATGGCATAGGATTCTACAAAAACGCACAAAACGGCCACTTTCGGGCCTTCTAGGAATATATGTCTCTTGTGTTTTTACACTATCACGAACGAAATACCTTGACAAACATGCCTTTTTATGGTAGTTTGCGGCCACAGGAGGTGGCTCACTTGAAGCCATACTAGGCCAGGTCTGGGGCCCCGCATGTTCTGCCCCAACGCCCTGCAGGTCACCCAGTCTGTCCTCCGAATGACTGGCGTTCGTGTGAGGAGTCACACGAGTGATATCACCCACTCTCCGCATTTCGGTGCGGCGGGGCAGCAACGCAGCTGCCACAAACCCCACGACAAGGAAGGTGCATACAGGACATACCCCGATAATAGCCGAGGCGAGCGAGTGCCAGGCGTCCACATAGGGCAAAAAACTCGCACGGTGGTAATTCCGACCATCGGTGGCGCTGAACCCGCAGCGCAATACGGAACCCCAAAGCCCGGTACAGCACCAACCTGCTGCATCGGGCTTTGTTTATTCTATCCCGTTTGCCACTCGATACTCCTCAATTGCTGCCGCGAGTGATGCTTCGCCTACAGCCTTCGCAGTGTCTCGCATACTCATGTACGTGAGCCCCATCTGAGCAAGCGGCTTGATATAGTCTGGCTTCCACGCATGCAGTCTCTTGATAAAGGCATAGGTGCCATTGCGCGCATCAAGATATGCTTCGTCCTTGAGCTGTCTGCGAGTAGCAACACCCGGGTTATCTCGGATGTAGGCATCCATGATGTTTTCGATGAGTCGAGGTGAAGGACCGCTAAAGAATGGCGGAGCGATTGTGCTGCGTTCTGGTGCATCTTTTGCTACACCTCTCGCATCAAAAAGCATATGACGTACTTCAGATGCAATCAGTTCCATAATGGCTTCGTGGTATCCTTCGAATCCGCGGGTTTCAAAATCATCTTCCCACACCGTTGCTGCAAATCTTCCACCCTCCCTGCGTTGACGAACCTTGGCTTCCTGTGTAATGGGTGCGCCGATTTTTGCACTCACATTCGCCTCGACTTGTACCACATTTTTTGCTGCGAGGTGACTCAACTCATGCGACAGCTGGCGAATACACTCACCCTCATCACGCGAGGGAGGATAGTACACATGATTATGAAGTGCTACAATCGGAAATTCCCGATGGAACTCAGACTGTGCTGCAACATATTGCGCAAGGGTCTCTGAACGCACAGGCACACACTGTGCTTCTTCCACCACAGGCCCTTCGACACCCAGCTTCCTCCAAAAATTATTTGCCGTCCGCACCACCTCACGGATGGTCTCCACCTCTTCACGACTTGGTTCGCGGTCCGCACGCAATACCGGAGTTTCGCTGTACGCAATCGCGCGCGATTCCAACGCACCACGCTCTACATCCGAAAGGTGCTCGAGTTGAGAAAACCGAACCTCAACATTGGGTCGACGCTGTTGCATAGTAGTTTTATTCTAGCACATGATTTGCTACACTGGACACGACTATGAGAGAAAACGCCGGTGCTTCTAACGTACAAGCAAACGACCCGAGCACAACGCCTGATGAAAAATCGTCACAGGCCGTACGTAGTTGTGCCGAACGTTCTTGTGCCACAGGACTAGGATGCATCACACTCGTGATTATTGTTGTAGCAGTGCTCCTGCGCATGTTCCTCGGTGGCGGCACAGAAGAAATCGTCGGCGTCCCTTCACAAGTACCGGCCAATTTCCCATTGCTCGATCGCGACGCAATGCATGGCTCTGAACTCACCACGAGCAAGCACAAATCTCGACTGGTCGATGTTTCACTGTGGTGGCCACGCCTCCTTCTCTCCCTCAATGCAGATGGATACAGCAACGCTGAGTCACGAACACCTGCACTCCAAAATACGCTTCGCGACACACTGCATGCATCTCGCGATACCGTCACGCTTACGTGGAAAAAAATCCCAGGCCAACCCGCACAATGGTTGCAGTCGTATCGCGATTCACTTACCGGTGCAGGGTATACAATTCTCACCACTTCAGATACCACCATCGCCTTTTCTTCAGACCGTGTAACTGGCCTCCTCACCATTGAAGATTCGGAGTACACTGCAGATATCGACGCAGCAACCGCAGTGCTCCACATTGCACAACCGTAGCATGCTCTCCTTCCTCAACAGCAAATCCAAATCCATCACTGGCGCAGCAATGGTACTCGCTGCCGCATCATTTTTGAGCCGATTTATCGGTATTTTCCGCGAACGAATCTTTGCTTCGCAATTCGGTACCGGTGATCTAGTCGACGCGTATGTAGCTGCATTTCGTCTCCCCGACCTTCTCTACATGCTCCTCGTGATGGGTGCACTGTCAGCTGGATTCATTCCTGTCTTTTCGTCATTGTGGCAAAAGGACAAAGAACGTGCCTGGAAGCTTGTCTCAACCGCTCTGAACGTTCTCGGTATTGTACTTATTGTAGTCAGTCTCGTACTAATAGTCTTTGCTCCAGCTATTACCGCGGTGATTGTCCCTGGCTTCTCTCCAGAAAAAATGGAACTCACGACGCGTCTCATGCGCGTGATCTTCGTCAGCCCGATCATCCTTGGACTTAGCGCGATTGTAAGTGGGGTACTTCAATCGCTTCACTATTTCGTAATCTACGCACTCACACCCATTCTCTACAACTTGGGTATCATTGCAGGTGCAGTATTTCTCGTACCAGCATACGGTCCCATGGGATTGGCATACGGGGTCATTATTGGTGCATTATTACACCTCTTTGTACAACTTCCTGCACTCTGGCGTGCTGGATTCCGATGGACCCGTCAGATTGATTGGCGGATGAAGGAACTCCACCAAATTCTACGGATTATGGTTCCTCGTGCGATTGGACTCGGCGCAACACAACTCACCATTATTGTGCTCACTTCATTTGCATCCACTGTCTCGGTGGGAGCACTTGCTATCTTCCATTATGCCAACAACCTCCAGTCATTCCCCGTTGGCATCATCGGAGTGTCTTTTGCTATCGCAGCGTTCCCAACACTCTCCGCATTTGCTGCAAAGGGCGACATCGAATCGTTCGTTGCACATCTAAGCGCGACACTTCGGCAGATTATTTTCTTCATGGTGCTGCTCACCGTGTACTTCCTCTTACTCCGCGCACAAATTACACGTGTTGTGCTAGGTGCAGGTGCATTCGACTGGAACGCCACAATCGCGACAGGAGATGCACTCGCACTCTTCTCGCTCTCACTCGTTGCACAAGCCGTACTTCCACTTCTCCAGCGAGCCTTCTACGCACTCCACGACGCTCGCACTCCACTATATGCGGCGCTTGTGGGTGTTGCAGCGACGATTGCACTTGCCTATACCTTGGTCACCCAAACCACACTCGGCATCGCAGGCATTGCCCTCGCCTTCTCTCTTGGAGTAACCGTGCAAGTGATCGTGCTTTGGTACCTCTTACGCCGCCAAGTAGGCTCCTTACGTGAAGAAGGTAGCCTCACCGCTATCTATAGCATGCTCGGAGCCGGCATCGTGACTGGCATTGTTGTACAGGTAAGCAAAACACTGGTAGGTATGACGATCGGCACTGAAACCTTCTGGGCAGTGTTTACGCAGCTCATACTACCTGCTACTATCGGTGCACTGGTCTACGGTGGAATTCTCTACGCACTCAAATCCCCAGAAATGGTGGGTTTCATTGCCTCAATACGCTCTCGATTCTTCAAGAATCCTGGCCCAACAGACGAACTTGCCAATACCACCAGTGCCAACGAATAACGGGTTTAGCATGCTCGACCGCATCCGCAATTTCTGCATTATTGCTCATATTGACCACGGAAAGTCCACACTCGCGGACCGTCTTCTTGAATTGACGCATACTGTATCGGCGCGTGAAATGAAGTCGCAGCTTCTCGACCAGATGGATATTGAACGAGAGCGCGGCATCACCATCAAGTTGCAGCCGGTACGCATGAAGTACACCCATCCGACCCGCAATGAGGAGTACACACTGAACTTAATTGATACCCCAGGACACGTGGACTTCACCTACGAAGTTTCTCGTTCACTTGCCGCAGTTGAGGGTGCACTTCTCCTCGTAGACTGCACGCAGGGCGTGCAGGCACAGACACTCGCGAACCTCTATCTTGCACTCGAGCAGAATCTCGAAATCATTCCTGTGCTCAACAAGATCGACCTCCCTGCTGCCGAGGTTGAGAAGACTCGCGAAGAAATCAAAGGCCTCATTGGCTGCCGTGATGAAGATATTATTCTTGCAAGTGGTAAGACTGGTGCAGGTGTCGACCAGATTCTTCAAGCAGTCGTAGAACGAATTCCTGCACCAAAGGGTGACAGTGCCGCACCAACGCGCGCATTGATTTTCGACTCCTACTACGACGAGTTCCGCGGCGTCGTGGCATCGGTTCGTGTTATTGATGGATCAATGGACGCACGCGCCCCATTGCGATTCATCGGTACTGGTCGCGACACACAACCACTTGATGTCGGATATTTTACTCCGAAGTTCAAGGTGACCGATCGCATTGCTACTGGCGAAATCGGCATGCTTGTCACAGGACTTAAGGACCTCAAGACCTGTCGTGTTGGTGACACCATCACACTCACCGCCACACGCGACGGCGTTCTTCCGCTGGAAGGGTACAAAGAAATAAAACCAATGGTATTTGCCGGCATCTTTCCAAAGGAAGGTGACGACTACTCTGCGCTACGCGATGCCATGGAAAAGCTCGTGCTCTCTGACTCGTCATTGCAATTCGAGCCCGAACATTCACGCGCACTCGGATTTGGTTTCCGCTGTGGATTCTTGGGGTTATTGCACCTAGAAATTGTCCAGGAGCGATTGCGCCGCGAACACAAGCTCGAAATCACAGCCACGATTCCTTCGGTTGCGTATCGTGTAACGAAGACCGATGGCACGGTAATGACTATCAAGAGCCCACAGGATCTCCCCGAGCAGAATCACATGCAAGAGATTGAGGAGCCTTGGATGACTGTTGACATTGTTACCACCCACGACACGATTGGTAATGTCATGACACTTGTTCAGGAGAAACATGGTGAATACATCACCACAGAGTTCCTTGCATCTGTTACCGGACAACGTCGTGTTATTTTGCACTACCGCATGCCACTTGCTGCGATCCTTGTCGACTTCTACGACAAGCTCAAATCCGTAAGTTCTGGATACGCATCACTCAACTACGAATTCTTCGAGATGCGCCCAGCGGACATTATCCGCCTCGATATTCTTGTGGCAGATGAACCTGTAGAAGCACTCGCAACCCTCGTATGGCGCGAAGAAGCGTTCCATCATGGTAAAGTAATTGTAGAGAAGCTGAAGGGTACACTCCCCCAACAGATGTTTGTGATCAAAATCCAAGCAGCAATTGGTGGTAAGGTTATCGCAAGCGAACGTATCTCAGCACTGCGCAAAGATGTAACAGCAAAATTGTACGGTGGTGACGTGACCCGTAAGCGCAAGCTCCTCGAAAAGCAGAAAAAAGGAAAGAAAAAAATGATGGAGATGGGCGCTGGAAAAGTAGATATTCCTCCCGAGGCATATCTTGCAGTTCTGCGACGCTCCTAATATTACACTTCGTATGCGCGCTCTTTTACTCTCGCTCCCTGTCGCTCTTGCAGCAAGTGCTCTGCTCTATGGCTCAGCAATGGCTGCCCCTTCTGGAATCGAGCAGCGCATGGGCAACTACGATCGAACATGCAGCAAGGCTACAGCACTCGCAAAAAAACTTGCCGGACATGTCGTTGTCGAGCCAGAGGCACAAGGTGCACTCTGGTATATTGATCCAGTCCGTTGCGACCGCTACCGCATCTATCGCCCTGAAGATGTTGCCAATCTCACTGCTGCAACAGGAATCGGAGTAAGTAATGCGAACCTTGCGCGATTAGCACTCGGATTCGACACAAAGGCTGACGATCCGCTTCCATTTGCACACCTACGCGCTGGTGACCCTGACACAGATGGTGACGGCGTACCGAACATGCTTGAACAGGCGCTTGGAACGAACCCAGCTTCTACTGACACTGACGGAGACTCCTACGAAGATATGGTGGAACTACGCAATGCGTATGATCCCCTACGCCCAAATGCTCTCCGATTACCAGTCGATCATGCCTTCACAAAAAAGATGGCAGGTAGATTTATTTTGCAAACTGAAACCCGAGGTCACGTATGGTACGTGAGCCCTCGCGATAATCGCCGGTACTTCTTGGGTGGCAACACCACGTCGATGCGTGTTATCGCAGCCATTGCTCTGGGCGTGAAGTCCAAGGATCTTGCCTCCATTCCGGAAAGCCGTTCTGCCTACGGACTCCCAACCAAATCAAATGGCAAAATTCCATTCGCAATTACTGCGCCAGCAGGATTGAAGGTTGGTCTCTTTGCAAGCGGACTTCTTGCCCCACGTGTCATGACGTTTGCACCAGATGGCACCATGCTTGTCAGCGACCTGGTCGATCGAACTGTTGTGGCACTTCCTGATGATAACCACGATGGTATTGCAGATCGACGTGTACTCGTGCTCAGTGACCTACTCTTCCCCAATGGCATTGCATTTCTTGATGGTGCACTCTTTGTGGCACAGGAAGACGGGTTGTACAAGTACACCTACGAATCGAGAACGTATCGTGCAAGCAACGCCACACGAATCATGGACTTCCCAACTGGTGGAGAGCATCGCACACGAAGCATCTTTGTAGGGCCAGACAAGACACTCTACATCAGCATTGGTTCGAGCTGTAACGTATGCCGCGAAACCGATGATCGTTATGCGGCAATCTGGCGCATTAACCCAGATGGCAGCAACAAAACACTCATCGCACGAGGCGTTCGTAACACCGTATTTGCAGCGTTTGATCCAGAAGGACGACTCTGGGGTAATGATATGGGTCGTGATGAGATGGGGCACGATCTGCCGCCAGACGAAGTCAACATCATACGAGAAGGTGCAGTGTATGGTTGGCCCAACTGTTACGGAGAAAATATTCCAGACCCGGAAATGGCAACCGCAGCAGACTGTGTGGCACAGGAAGCTCCAGTCCATATGTATGCAGCACATGTTGCACCACTTGGACTTGTGTTTGTTGATTCCAAAATGTTCCCCGACGAATGGCAGGGCGATATTCTCTCTGCGCTCCACGGCTCATGGGATCAAGTAGACCCTAATGGATACACGATTGTTCGTCTGCACCGCGAAGGCACGACGATCACACAAGAAGAAGTCGCCTTCTCTGGATGGAAGCGCATTATAGAAGGCCAAAACCCTGCGCGAACCGCGTATGGTCGCCCCACTGGACTGACATTTGGCCCCGATGGTGCGCTCTTCATCAGTGACGACAAGTCGGGTATGATATATCGCGTAACCCGTTAATGCTATGCAGAAGAAGAAAATCCTTAAGATTGCCTGGGCTGTCGTGTGCAGCATCATGATTCTTGCGCTTATTGTACTTGAACTCGCGCCAATCTTCAGTTATTAGGAGCGCGCTAACCAAAGGAGGCATGGAGAAAGTGTGGACCGTATCAGCGCCACCGGTGGTGCCTGAGACAACTGATACCCACCTTGCAACGCTGCACCCTCTGGTGCAACAGTTGCTTCGTAGTCGTGGAATTCGTACCGCTGATGCTGCAGAGAAATTTTTGAACCCTCGCTACGACCGAGATGTACACGATCCTTTCTTGTTCCGAGACATGCGTCGTGCTGTGGACCGTATTTGGCTTGCGATTGCATCACAGGAACTCGTGATCGTGCATGGCGACTACGACGCTGACGGTGTGTGTGGAGCTGCAATCCTGTGCACCACACTTCGAGCACTTGGGGCACATGTTGAGTCCTTCCTCCCCCACCGCGAACATGACGGGTACGGACTCAACAAAAAAACCGTAGACACCCTACACGAACGCGAAGCACGTCTTGTCATCACATGCGATTGTGGTGTAAGCAATGGGGCGGAAATTGCCCATGCTCGAACCTATGGTATCGACGTCATTGTCACAGACCACCATCAAGTTCCACCTATACTCCCAGAAGCCTTTGCTATTCTCCATCCAAAGGTCGAAGGCGAAACGTATCCAGACCAGACACTTTCGGGAGGCGGCGTTGCATTCAAACTTGCGCAAGGACTCCTTGCTGAACACCGCAACCGCGGAAATGCAACGATCGCAGGAATGCCTCATGAAGGGTTTGAGAAGTGGCTCCTAGATCTTGTGGCGATTTCGAGTGTCGCAGATATGGTCCCGTTATTGCACGAGACGCGTGCGCTTACGCGTTTTGGGCTTGTCGTACTCAACAAAACGCGCCGCGTTGGATTACAAAAGCTTCTCGAGACCACTGGCCGCAAAGAGCGCACCATGGACACTACAACCATTGGATTCAAGATTGCTCCGCGCATCAATGCTGCAGGCCGTATGGATCATGCCAGCGAAGCGCTTGCACTCCTCATGAGTGAGACTGAAGAGGAAGCACATCCTATTGCCGAACGCATACACAGTTACAACACCTTGCGCCAAAAACTCACCGAGGAGCTCACCAAACGCGGTCGCGAACTTGTCCGCACTACCCACGATACCGAGAACGACCCGATCCTCTTTGTGCGCGGTGATGGGTGGTCTCCAGGCGTGATCGGTCTCATCGCTAGCCGTCTCAAAGATGATTTCAATAAGCCAGTCATTGTCCTTGGGCAAGCAGGAGAAACATACGTTGGATCTGGGAGATCCGTAGAGACATTTCATATTACGAATGCGCTCCACGAGGTTGCGCCCTATCTACTCAAGTTCGGCGGGCACCCACAAGCATGCGGATTCACCCTCAAGTCTCGCGATGTCTACGACGAATTCTGCAAAGCACTCACAGAGGTCGCTTCGCGTCGCCTCATCGAATCTCCTACTGCACCACCAATACTTGAAATTGATGCCGAACTGAATCTTGATACGATTGACACACGATTAGTGCAAGTACTCCAACAGTTCGCGCCCTTCGGTATTGGAAATACAGAGCCAACGTTCCTTGCACGCGGCGTTCTCGTGATAGAATCAATGGGCATGGGCGCAACGCAAAACCATACACGACTCACACTCCAGCAATCAGATCGCAGTCGCCCGCTGAAGTTCGTCGCCTTTTTCTCTAAGCTATGGCAACGTGTGGAGCGTGGGATGCGTGTGGATGTAGTATTCCAACTTGGCACGAATGAATGGAATGGACGACAAGAAATTGAATGCAAAATTATTGACCTCAAATCCGTATGAAACTGATTACCTACACCGATGGCGGGGCACGCAATAACCCAGGACCAGCAGCATCAGGCGTTGTTGTTCTCACCGAGTCAGGTGACATCGTTGCTGGATTTGGTCGCTGGCTGGGAACGCAGACCAACAACTACGCAGAATATATGGCGCTTATTCTTGCACTCGAACGTGCCAAAGAACTCGGTGCCGATACTGTCGAATGCCGCATGGACTCGAAGCTTGTTGCCGAACAAATGTCAGGCAATTGGCGTGTGAAGGATCCTGGCCTTCAAGTTCTCTTCATGCGCGCACTCAAGCTTTCCCGCGAGTTCAAGCAGGTGAAGTACGTGCATGTGCGCCGTGAGTACAACAAGGAGGCGGATGCGTGGGTGAACAGGGCGCTCGATGTACAGCACGACGTTTCCTAGCGATAAAAAATGACCCCAAAGGTCCGACGGGGTACACCCCCATTTTTCCTAACCGGAAAAATGGGTCTCTAACTCGACCAACCGGACGGTTGCTTCTTGCCTTACGGCTCGTGTGGTTGACTGGTTGGTCTCCGTTGGCCCCCTCACGAACCTTTGGGTTCATTTTTTATCTCTAGGACGTCTGTACTATTCGTCAAAATCCTCGACACCCAATCGTCGACCACCAGCTCGATTATTTTGCAATACGATCATAGCCACGATAGGGGCGATGAGCCAAATGAACCGACCCATGTCAGAGAGGAATACTTGCTGGGTCATAGGTGCAAGCATTGCGATACTTGTAACCGGCAGGAATGACAATACAATGCTTATGAGTAATCCGACGTGCAGCACACTGTAGATCGAAACCTGAAGCCAGTTTCCGTTGCGAGGATTCGCACGGCTGAGTGCTTCAGAAAGTGCGCTACGCGAAAGCAAGAAAAAGAAAATCACAAACGACCCGACGAACACCGTAAATTTCGCACCAAAACCCTGGACATCTACTTGTGCAGTGAATGACCGAAGGAATGGCGTGTTACCTACAATCGCCAATGCCATGTACAACCCGACCATGATCACGATAATACGATCGCGTCCGAGTGACACGCCGTACAAAAATGATGCGACAATAAAAAAAATCCAAATGAAAAGATCCCAGGTCGGAGTCCCCCAGTTGATGGAATGAACGAAGTTACTCACGCTTCCCAAGAAGCTGGACATAGAAGTGCTTCTAGTATACCATGGCACGGACCATGAGCCCAACTTCAACTGTGGTCAGGGAGCGACTGATGTTTACAAGTGACTTCCAACGCCTCGAGATGCACGTACGGAGGATGCACGCGTTTCAGATTGTCGATGCAGCAGTCTTCATCACGGCGATTACCGGCTGCATGGCCGTAGCTGTGTGCATCATGGGAGACATCGCTGTAAGTGCAACTTATGCACTGTACAACATACGTTTCTACTGCACACTCATTCTGTGTGTAGCGGTCGGCATCTCGTGGCACCTCAGGCGATTTGCCTTCCGTTCGCATTTCGATGTTCGGAGGGTATTCGTAACTCGCCTCATTCAACGACTCACAGAATGGAACGATCCGTGCCACACTCGAGAACGCACGATGTTGCTGCACCAAGCACTTCTCATGTGCTCTGCATCACCACACAGAATGCTGGCGAAAGAACAGCTGCTTCGATGCGTGCTCTGCGCTATTGGAATGTGGATTATTCCACACATCCTTTCGCCGGTGTACTGGAACATGTTCTCAGCAGCTGTGCATTCCGATCTCTACAAGCTGCTCTACATCGGCGTCCCGCTCCTCACATTTGTTCCACTTTGGTACGGTACGATTGCGGTCGGCAGTGTCCACCATCAGGCATGGGAGATGACGCCTGATGGAGTACTGCGATATTGCACGCCACCCTCACTGGTGGAGCACACCCAAATCGCGGCGCTACGCACCTCACTGCGTGTGCAATTCTACAATGACGATAGTTTCCAGATCGAGAATCCTCTCGAACAAGAAACGCAGCCTCCGCGCAAGCGAGCGAGCCACCTTCGAGTCGTCAAGTGAGGCCCAGCCACAACCGACCCACCGTTACGTATGAGCGTGGCGGTGGTGTTGTTTTTTTGGATATCATCTAGACAACATCGATACGTTTTGTTAGCTTTGCAAAAGCCCTGACCCAACCCTCAGAGCAAAGGAGGCGACATGAGCACAACTGATCCGCAGCGCACCAGAGAGACGATCGTGCACCAGAATGCACACGGCAAGGTCGTCACGGATACCACGTTCCAATACAGTGATGGTCACACCGAGGAGCACATCCTGTACTCGATCGGCCCCACTGTCACCATTGTGGCAATCATCGAAGGCGCAAAGCCCGAGCTGATCATCGTGAGCGAGTTCAAGGAGGGCATCAACCAGCGACATCTCGCATGCCCCGGCGCCCGCATCAAGGTCCAGGAGCACGAGAACGCCATCTACGCAGCAGTGAGACGTCTGTACCAGGAGACAGGCTACGAACCCCGCCACCCAACACCACGTAAGGCTCCAGGGGTGTGGCTCGGCGCCGGTCCGTTCATGGCACGCAGCTGCAAGGACGAGGTTGACATCGTGCTCCTGCGCAACTGCACCAAAGTCGCAGAGCCAGAGCTACGCCCGGGCGAGCACGTCACGGTCCACCGATACACGCTCGAGCACCTGCTCAAGCTGATCCGTAAGAACAAGATCTCCGATGTGCACGCTGGCAACGCCGTGTTCCGCGCACTCCTGCATCTCGGGTGGATCAAGCTGTGCGTACCGCGCAAGAAGAAGCCGAAGAACCCCCGCAAGTAACGCAACGCCCCACCAACGCAAACGCCCGCAACCATTCTGGAAGCGGGCGTCGGCATTTTTACTTTTGTTAGTATGATTCGAGTTCAGCTTCGAACTCCTCGAGCAACTTTCGCGCCTTGCGGCTCACACGCTTGGGCACTGCAACTTCAACGCGTACATAGAGATCACCACGACCGCCAACACCCTTGCCGCGAACGCGGAATGTGGTACCGGATTGCGTACCATCTGGGATCTTGAGTTTCACTTCTTCATCCACAACTTGGATTTGTGCTGTAGTTCCATTCACCAGTGCAGAGAATGGCATGGTGTGTGCGACATGGAGATCCATACCATCACGCGAGATATGCTCATCTGCTTCAACGTGAATGCGTACGTAAAGATCCCCAGGCGCGCCGTGCTCAGTGGATGCTTCACCCTTACCAGTGAATCGCATGGTGTCACCGTTGCTTACACCGGCTGGGATTTTCACTGTTAGTTCCGTATCCTTACGCTCCACACCGGTACCGCGACAGGTCGTACACTTCTTCTCCGGGATGCGACCAGATCCGTGGCAGTCAGTGCAGGTGGTACGCGTCTGGATCGCACCAAGAATCGTACGCTGCACCTGTGTGATCTGCCCTGAACCACTACACGTCTTACACGTCACAACATTCGAGCCCGGTGCAGCGCCTGATCCGTGACAAGTGTCACAAGACTCACCCTTACGCAATCGAATCGTTCGCTCAATACCGCGAATAGATTCTGCGAAGGTCAGCGTCACATCAACGGCAATATCACTACCGCGTGCAGGACCGCGAGATCGTCCACCTCCGAAGATATCTCCAAACCCACCGAACATCTCACCCAAATCTTCGAAGTTCACATTGAAGCCACCTGGTCCACCGCCGAATCCTCCAAATCCACCGGCGCCACCGCCCGGCATCGAACCATCAAACGCACCGGAACCGAATTGGTCGTACTGCGCACGCTTTTGCTTATCTGAAAGCACTTGGTAGGCCTCATTGATCTCTTTGAACTTATCCTCAGTACCACCCTGCTTGTCGGGGTGGTACTGATGGGCGAGACGACGGTACGCCTTCTTGAGCTCGTCTTCGGACGCGCCTTTATCTACGCCAAGTGTCTTGTAGTAGTCTTTGCTCATTTAGTTCTTGTCGTTCACCACTTCGCCTTCGATCGGACCTTCGTCCTTCTTCGGCTCGTTGGTTGCGCCTGGCTGTGCCCCTGGTGCACCAGCCTTTTGCTCATGTTGATACATCGCAGCTCCAACCTTCTGCGCTGCATCAGAAAGCGCATCAGCTGTTGCCTTAATCTCTTCGAGATTCTCTGTATCCTTCACACCTTTCAATGCCTGAATCTTGTCGAGTACGAGCTGACGATCTGCAGCTACAATCTCGATCTTCTTTTCGTCAGCTTCCTTGAGCATCTTCTCTGAAGTATAGATCAGCGTGTCAGCAATATTACGTGCCTCGATGAGCTCACGCTTCTTCTTGTCTGCATCAGCATTCATCTCAGCCTCACGCTTCATACGCTCGATCTCATCTTTGGAAAGACCGCTCGAAGCCTCGATGCGAATAGACTGCTCCTTGCCAGTTGCCTTGTCTTTCGCGCGAACCTGCAAGATACCATTAGCATCAATATCGAAGACTACTTCAACCTGTGGTACGCCACGCGGTGCTGGTGGAATACCATCGAGAATGAATTTGCCGAGCGTCTTGTTATCCGTTGCCATTTCGCGCTCACCCTGGAGCACGTGAATCTCTACCGATGGCTGACTATCTGCTGCAGTTGAAAACACCTGGGACTTGCTTGTTGGGATCGTGGTGTTGCGCTCAATGAGCTTGGTCATCACACCACCAAGCGTCTCAATACCGAGAGAAAGTGGGGTTACGTCAAGCAGCAAGATTTCCTTACCGAGGTCACCCTGCAATTGTCCAGCCTGAATCGCTGCACCGACTGCTACCACTTCATCAGGGTTCACACCCATGTGTGGCTTCTTACCGAAGAACTGCTCCACAGTCTTCTGCACCAGTGGCATGCGTGTCATACCACCAACAAGTACTACCTCGTGCAAGTCACTCTGCGAAACCTTTGCATCAGCAAGCGCCTTACGACATGGCTCAAGCGACTTCTCCACGAGATCTTGCACAAGCTCTTCGAGCTTCGCGCGGGACAACTTCATGACCAAGTGCTTCGGACCAGAGGCATCGCTTGTGATGAACGGCTGGTTGATCTCAGACTCCATGGTTGTAGAGAGTTCGATCTTTGCTTTTTCGGCTGCCTCCTTGATGCGCTGCAATGCAAGTGGATCCTTGGAGAGATCAATCCCCTGATCCTTCTTGAACTCAGCGAGAATCCAATCAATAATGCGCTGATCGAAGTCGTCACCACCCAAGTGTGTGTCACCATTGGTTGCCTTGACTTCAACAGTGTTCTGATTCGACTCAGCATCATACGCAACTTCAAGAATCGACACATCGAACGTTCCACCACCAAGGTCGTATACTGCAATCTTCTGGTCCTTCGTCTTGTCGAACCCGTAAGCGAATGCTGCTGCCGTTGGCTCATTGATGACGCGCAAGACCTTGAGGCCTGCGATCTCACCTGCATCCTTGGTTGCCTGGCGCTGCGTGTTATCGAAGTATGCAGGTACTGTGATAACTGCTTCAGTAATCTTCTCACCAATGCGCTCTTCTGCATCTGCCTTAAGCTTCGCAAGAATCATTGCGGAGATTTCCTGTGGTGAATACTCCTTGTCACCAAGCACCACCTTCACACCCTCGCCAGCCTTCACAATCTTGTAAGGCAATGTCTTCATTGCACGCTGCACTTCCACATCTTCGAAGCGACGACCAATGAGACGCTTAATGGAGTAAAGCGTGTGTTCAGGATTGGTCACGGACTGACGCTTTGCGAGCAATCCAACCTGGCGCTCGCCGGCCTTCGTCACAGCAACAACAGAAGGTGTGGTGCGCGCACCTTCACGATTTTCAATAATTTTTGGACTACCACCCTCCATGATCGCCATGGCGGAGTTAGTGGTACCGAGGTCAATACCGAGAATTTTTGGCATACGAGTGTTACTTAATTTCTACTTGAATCGTCTTGGACTTCTTCTCATCCATCTTTGGTGCGGTGATCTTCAGAATACCGCTCTCATACTCGGCCTTCACCGCCTCAGCATCGACCTTGCCTGGAAGATGCAATGCACGACTGAAGGAACCAGAGCGCACTTCCTTGCGATAGTAGTTCTTCTCATCTACTTCCCGCTCGCGACGCGTCTCACCGCTGATGATGAGCATGTCACCCTCAACGCGTACCGACACATCCTTCGGGTCAACACCAGCAAGTGGTGTCTCTACCACTACCGCATCCTTGGTCTCATACATGTCGACTGCTGGGATGAAACTTCGTCCTGGAGCCGTTGCAGGCAAGAACGTGTTCATGAGTTCATCCATTTCCTGGAATGGATCAATGCGTGGTGACCATTTGATAAGTGCCATACAGAATGGGTTAGGTGTTATTATTTACGGTCATGACTTTTGCAACGCGTACCACGGTCTCGCCAATGCGATACCCTGGTTGCACGCAGCGGGCAATCTCGTCCTGCGCTGCGCCTTCCTTCGGCTCACTCCCGATCACTTCATGGAACCGTGTGTCCACAGATCCAACACAAGAGATTTCTTCAAGCCCGAGATCGCGCAACGCTGTCGCAAATTGATTCTTGATGTGTTCAATACCTGTGACCCACTGACGAACATTCTCTGGTGCATCAGACGGAGCATGCGCGAATGCCATGAGAAAGTTGTCGTACACTGGCAAGAATGTTGCCGCTGCTGCGTAGATACTACTTACACGCATTTGTGAACGCTCACGCAGGAGATCCTTCTGCAAATTCTCGTAATCAGCCACTGCACGCTTCCACTGTGCGAGATATGATTCACACTGATGTGGTACTGCTGCGTCGTCAGATGATGGATTGTGTGTGGTTTCTTCCATAGCATTACACCTTGAAATAGGTTTCTAAGTAGGTTTTAGTTGCACGCATTGCACCGATCGTTGCGTTGTAATCCATACGCGTCGGGCCGACAATTCCCATCAAGCTCTTGGTGCCACCCTCCCATGTGAATGGGACAAACATAATCGTACAGGAATCACCAAACGGATTTCCGGGGCCAATGTGGAGATACATATCCTTATCCCCAAGGAGTCGGTACAAATCAGGCGCAATATCATCGAATCGATCGAGCAATGCGGTCACATTTTGCACTGTTCCGTGTGCTGCAAACTCAGGCTGGCTGAACAAGTGCGTAAGACCTGTATAGTACGTCTGCTCACGAGACATCACGAGAAATACTGCGGCAGAAAGTGCGTTCGCTTGCTGCTTGGCAACATGCTTGATCGCACGCGCTGCGTCAGCACTATCTGGTGCTTCTGAAAGCACTTCAAGTAAGGCCTCTGGAACCGTGGGCTGCAAAAACTTCTCGACGTACGCACGATATGCGCGCGTGGTCGGAATACGTCCTGCACTTGTGTGAGGTGAAAGCACCATGCCTTCTTCCTCCAACTCCTTCAGGTCGTTTCGCACCGTCGCAGAGCTCACCGATAACCCAAGAAACTCCAAAAGCGCCTGAGAACCAACAGGTTCTGCAGACGACACATAGAGATCCACGATACCGCGCACTAATTCTTCTTTGCGGTCAGCCATACGACATCTAGCATAACGCAAAGTTAGCACTCATGTCAAGAGAGTGCTAACTCTAATAAAATAACTATTTTTAGAGAATAAAAAGCCAGCCAATCACGAGAGCAAGTCCAACGCGATACCAAATAAACGGGGCAAGATTCTGCCGTACAAGCAACGCCATAAACCACCGAATAACTGCATACCCCACAACAAACGATGTAATCAACCCTGCCAAGACCGGCGGAGCAAATAACGCACTTGTTCCGGATGTGGTGGCCACCTCATACGATTTGAGCAGACCCGCCCCAAAGAACGCAGGAACCCCGAGCAAAAACGCTGTTCGAGCTGCCATACGCCCATCTGCACCCATCCGAATTGCGGCTACCATGGTTATCCCCGATCGCGATACACCCGGAAATAGTGCAAGGACCTGTGCGAGGCCAACCCAAACCCACTGCTCAAGACGCCACCGCTCTACCAAACTAAAGCGTCTGGACTGTAATCGCATATGCGCGAAAATCAATGCAAGCGTCCCAAAAATACTTCCAAGCAACACCATGTGCGGTTCGCGCGTGAACTGCTCAATTGTCGCATCAAAAAACAACCCAACAACCACCACAGGAACAGTTCCCAATATAATACCCCACGCAGTAATCGCATGATGTGGGTACTGTTTTGGAAGAAAAAATCCTCGAGCAATCTCGTAGAGGTCTTTCCAGAAAAAAACAACGATTGCCAAGAGCGTACCCAGATGCAGCATGGCATCAAATGCCAATCCAAAATCGCTCCACCCCAACACACGCGGCACAAGAATCAGGTGACCAGAACTTGAGATGGGCAAAAATTCTGTAAGACCCTGAACCGCACCCAATACGATCGACTGGAATAACTCCATACTTACAGCTGACTCGTATCACGCCGTACAATCGCACCCGCATTCCAATCAACAAACACTCGTATGCGATTCCACCACCCAGAAAGCTGTTGCAAGAACACAAATCGACGAATCATCCACAACACCCGCCCCGACAATACAAATCTCCCAACCTCACCCACAGCAAACCAGTCACCGATCGGCATAATATATCCACGCTGCGTAAATGAAAGCGTTTCCATCGGCGAATGGAGCCTTCGCAGCGACCTCAGCACATTACGCGCCACAATGGGAGCAAGTGCCGCTGCAGCTTGGGCGGTCTGTGGAACAAAAGGAATTCCTTCTGTCTTTCCGTCTAATGCCGCTGCATCGCCGAGCACAAAGGTGTGTGGGAATCCAGGAAGCGTGAGGTGCACGGTTGTTCGGACTTGTCCGGAGGGTGTAAGTACTGTTTCAGGCAATACCCCTTGCATGACAGACTGCACACCACTACTCCAAATTGCCGTTTCTGTCAGAATCTTGTCGCCCGATGTGAGTGTAACGCTCTCAGCATCGATAGCTGCTGCGCCGACATCCAGCAACACACGTACACCCAACTGCTTAAGTCGGGCGAGTGCTATCGCAGAAGTCTCCTCCCGGAATTGCGGTAACAATCTGGGTGCTCGCTGCACCACAGTAATTCCAATATCATCAGCATGAATCTCGCGATACAACCCCTGAAGTTCGTGACGTGTAAGATCGGCAATCTGCCCTGCCAATTCTACACCGGTAGGACCTCCGCCAATAATTACAAACTGCAGCTGCGCACGTCGCGTCGCCGCGTGTGTCTCAATGGACGCCTTTTCGAACTGCGTGAGCAATCGATTTCGCAACTGTACGGCATCTGTGAGTGTTTTGAGAGGGAATGTATACTGCTGCGCCCCGGGAACGCCATACCACTGCACCCGAGAACCAAGTGCAATCACAAGCGCATCGTATGTGAGTGCATGTGTCTCGCCATGTGCTTGATATACCACTCGCTTCTTTTCAGGATCGACCTCTGTAACCTCTGCCTGCAAAAAGGTGTCTGATGGACATCGATGGAGAATTTCACGAAGCGGTTGCACAATATGCGACCGTTCCACACTTCCCGTTGCCACTTCGTGCAGCATCGGTGTAAATGTAAAAAAATTATTCCGATCGATGATCGTAATACGAATGTCACCCCCATGCGATGCATGATGTAGCGCGCGGTATACACCAATCCCTCCAAATCCACCCCCAAGAATCACGATATGTTTTTTCATACACTAGACGGTTCGAGCGATACCAATGATCGTCAGGATCGCTGCAATCGCAAATACGATCACAACCAACGCAACACTCCACGAACCGAATCGATGGTACATTCGTGCTCCACCTCGGGAATGAAGTGCCCGTACATACGCTATACAGATAAGTACGGCGTTAATGCTACCAAATACAGCGCCAGCAACGCTCATTGCAAGAATAAAATCGTGTAACCCTGCGACAATTAATGCCACCGGAATTGTAACCGTACACAGGATGGCAATCGCCTTATGAAGATGCAAATCCCATTCAAACGCTCGGCGCATGCTGTACGACGTAGTGCAGAGTGCTCCGAGCATTGCTGTCAACGCGAACATGTTCCCGAAAATATGCGCTATAGGTCCCAAGTAATTGCCGATACCGTGCGTTGCAACTTGTGGGGTTGCTGCACCCATGACACACACCATTGTCCAAGAAAACAACACATACAACACAATAGAGATGCTTGATGCCCAGAGCACTGATCGTCTGAGAACACGTGGGTGTCGCGGGATAATCTCCTCTGCAGTCGCGATAGAAGGCAGCGCCATGAAAGCAAAGAGGATTACTCCATAGGGCATAAATAGATTATGCCATGACGTATTCAATACCGGAGTGAAATTAATATGAGGAACACTCAGCAAAAGCAACAGGAATACCGCAAAAAATACGAGCGTAACAAATATACCATCCATCCGGACCAGTGTCCGTGCACCACGAATCACCGTGACAAAGGAAATAAGCCATGCAATACCCATCCAAAGCACAGGAGAGCTATACGGAACACTTGCACCAAAAAGCAGATGCGCGGTTGTACCGATGCCCAACAGGTACGCGATCATTGCAAAGACGCCAATGCACGCCATGCACGCACCCACTATTTTACCCAACCCAGGACTGACATACTTCCCTACTAGCCCACCGATCTGCATTGGTTCGGGTGTGATGAGTACAAGCTCACAAACCATCAAATGCAATACAAGCACAATCAATCCCAACCCAACAATATAAAGTACACCTGTGGTAAGCCCGACCGCCGCGACTACATATGGAATACCAAGAACCCCGGCACCAATAATGGCACCGAGGATCACGAGTGTACTTGCAAAAAATCGTCGTGTAGAAAGTTCTGTGATCACACGATACCGAGATTACACTCCAACGAGTGAGCCTTGTACGTCACGGTAATAAAACTTGGAGTGTTTGTCCGTACGACCGTTGATACTCGATTTCGTCGAATAACTCGGCTTCTTCTCAAGCTGAATCACGAAGCGCTCCTGGAAACCATTATCAGCAAAGCCGTTTGAAGAAAATGGATACAGGTCTCCACTCTCTACATACCAACGGACACCACCTGCTTCTACAATCACCCCATCTGGCAACACCCCTGACTCTGTGTACTCACTCGTATTCATGGTATATGAGGCAAAGAATCCGTCAGCAAGGTCAACGACACGCGATGCCCATCCTTTACCAAAATGCTTGACCGCAGCAGCTTCGTTCTTTAGCGGACGCAACACACCACCTGTTGTAACAACATAGACACGATTCATTGATGGTGACTTCACCAAGAACGTCCCTGGTCGAACGAGCATAGGCGCTCCCAGTGGAATCGACGACAGTGTATCCAGCGTGACAATCTTTACAGAACCGAAGCCTACAAACCAAGATTCATACACCTTTTGCGAAGGGAAGGCGTGACGTTTGCCATCTGAGCCGAAATAATACACGGTTTGATCATGGGTGGTCTTTGGGTCACCATCATTTGGCAACTTAATCAAATCACCAGAGACCAGCGATGTATACTGTTGTACTTGAGGCTGATACACATAGGGGTTTCCCAGTGTAATAACATCACTCACCACACTTGACTCGATAAGTGATGATGATCGGAATTGCACATAAACAGTTCTATCGCCATTGCCTCCCACGAGGTTCCAAGCAACGGTCGTCTTATATGCAATCCAGTTCGATCCGCTCATGTCAGAACTATTGCTCACTCGCATCTCAGATGCATTCGTCGCCTTAATAGCCAGCGTTACCAATGTGCTCGTAGTACTACTATTCCCCTTATTAATCAAAACACTCATGGACGAAGGTTCTTTTGCTGCAGAATCAAAGAGAATAGTGTCGCATTCTGTAGTCGAGGTCTTTACTGCATTGCGGTAACGAACGCAGACTGTTTTTGTACCCTTGCCAGATGTCAATGTCCACGACTTACTCGGCGTATAATCAACCCACGTCGCACTCGTCAGATTACTACTATTGGCAATCTGCATCTGCGTTGCATTTGCAGCATACAAATCAAGTGTTACTGACTGTGACTTGGTATAGTTTGCCTGATTGTTAATCCGGATAGAGGGATAACCAATATCCTTGTTCTCAACGACAGGTACTGGTGCAGGTGTTGGTACTGGTGCAGGCGTAGCCGGCTGAGGCGTTGTAGACACTGATGGAGGAATAACTGTCGTCACAGGAGCACCCACCAGTACAGGATACCGACCGGACGCATCCGCGGTAATGTACCCAGGTTTGACGTAATTACCCGCACCATCCTTGAGCGCAACATTTTCCAAGATTCGAACTGTCGGCACCGCACCTGCAGTAGCATCAGCGAACTTCAACGTGATTTCTGAGCCGAAGTCACGAATAATACTTGTAAGTGAAATGAGTGGTGCCCCTTGAACAGCTGACCCATCGTAAATACGGAAGATCGCCAATGCCTGGGAGAGCGTGAGAGTACCTAGTCCAACGTTTTCGGTGAATGTAAGCACTACCTGATCATAGCGACCGTTATTGTTGGTATCAGAAAGAAGACCAGACTTCACATGAGGTGCTGCCTTGTCGACAATAGGGAGATTTGAAAAAGCAACAGCACTCGTTCCCTGCATATTCTGCACGCCGCTATTGCTACGCAAAGAAAGAACAGGGCTTACACCATTGCTCGGAGCACTATCACCTGTTCCTAGAGCTCCAGACACACGAAGCACTACCTTGGTAGAACTCTCAACCCCCACAACACTCTGAATTTGCATTGGGCCCCATGTGCCAGGGGTAAGTGTCCAGTCAGAAGGAAGTATTGTTGCCGTCGTGCTCAGTGGTGCATCGAAGGTAACCACAAGCCCATCGATAGTTCCATCCCCTTCAGTATCACCGCTTGCAGAAGTATCCCATATCTCAGCACTTACCACCTTCGGAGCTGCAATTTGCTGTGTCACAGTACCGATTGGCGCAATAGTGCGAGCTGCAACAACGGTTGTAGCACCGGCCTTTGGTAGCACAAGCAGATGCGCTTGATCTGTGGTTACAGATCCTGTGTATCGCAATGTTAGACCTGTAATGGTCATCGTTGCACCCACGCCACAACTCGGCATCGCTGCCGGCTCGAACGAGAATCCATCTGTGGACACAGCAGTAGTTCTGGATGTTGTGTCACCAGACCATGACCCACTGAAAGAAAAAGTCGCACTTCCAACAAAACTCAAACCCGTCAATTGATTACTCAAGGAGAGCTTGAATCCTGTACCAATTTCCCCAGCTGCCACACATTGCAGTTCGAACGAGCCGTAGCTTACTGGCACTGTTCCAACATTCAGCGTACTCGACACATCACTAGTCGTTCTGACTGCAGCACTTGTCGATGCCACAAGCAGCAACGAACCGAGAGTAACAGCCAGCGCCGTGCGCATCGAGGTACGACTGAACATAGAATTTTTGGTTAGAGCACCAACGTCACAAGACGCTGACTAGTAGTTGAGACAATGGATTGCTGGTGATGTGCTCCCCGCTGGGAACTGCAATACTTTGCTCGAAATGAACGAGGAAAGTGTACGCGTTGGAGCAACACACAACGTGTCATTCACCTGTGCATCAATTACATCGTACGTTACATAGAAATCTACGCTGCTTCCGGCAGCAATCTCAACCGGCGCTGTAAACGGTGAACCTGCTGTAAGCGTATAGAATCCAAGTTTGTCATCCATGCGCCATGTCTTTGCAGTAAGTGTCTTCGTATACACCAAGGTGCTTGGCGAAATAAATTGCTTATACACTTTGAGCTCTCGATCGCCAATAGGCGCAAACGTTGCATTGAGGTTCATTGGCAACCCCTTCAGCGTCACACTCGACATTGATGTTGACGAGCTGTTGGACGCACGAAGCACGGCGATTGTCTTGTCATCCCCTGTTACTGCTGCACCCATAGGTGACAGTGAACTCCACTCTAGGTTCACTACTGATGCAGAACTTACTGGTGATTTGATCGTAACTGATGGAAGTGTAAGCTTGGCACTAGACTCTCCACCTGTAACCTGCGTCTTCACTGCTTTTCCTGCGTAATCCACAACACTTACATCCCCTGGTAAGACGTATGGCACAAAGGAGCATCCCTCCAACAATTGCACAAGTTGCTGCTTCGTTACCGAGGCACTTGCAGTGAGCGCAACATCATAGACAACTCCTGATTCAAGCCCACGTGCACCACTGAAGTTCCAAGCAAGTGGCTGATTGTTCGCTGTCAACATCTTCACACCAAAGGGAATGTCTGTATACGATGCAACACGCAGCTCAAAACTTAACAGACCACACGCATTCACTTGTTGTGTATTGGGCAATGCTGCCTTGATTGCTGCTGCATTAATCTTCTTGGACTCCATGCGAACCTTCACGTTCTTCAATGTAACTGCATATGTGCTGTCCGACTTAATTCGGAACTTCGCGATGGTTGCAGTTGGCAGCAACGTACCCTGGCCAATACTCACTTCAACAGGAGTAGCTGTTGTCGATGGCATCAAGTACACCGCTGCTACGGGCGTTGAACTTGGAGTGCTCGATGCTGTTGAAGTCACAGGTGCAGCAACCCCGTATCCTGTTCGCACGTCACCATATGCTGCTCGCATATTTGACGCCGAGGCCCGGAATTGTGCCAAATCACGCACATTGCGCTCGCTCGAAACACCTGCAGCCGCGGCTGCAACACCTACAAGTGCCAAAAAACCTACAAGCGTACCCGCACCCATGCGACGCATGGAATTATTAGGAGTGTGCTTGTGCTGATGATTTCTCATACGAGAATTTGGATGATGTGATCGCATAAAAAGAGCAAGGAATAAATGAATGAATATGCCTAGAGAACACTGTCAAGAATCTGCTTGATCTGGCTTGCAGGAAGCGCACCAGAGAACGGGATCTTCTGACCATCAGGTGTAAGCACAATCGTGTGCGGCGTACCCTGTACACCAGCAGCATCACCTGATGCCGCATCCTCTGATACTGCCGAAGCCTTAGAACCACTGTCCAGGCATTTCGTGAATGCAGCCACATTTACACCAACGTACTGTGCGATCTTTGGCAATTCAGCGAGATCCAAACCATTATTTGCTGGAGTAACCTCGAATACACGATCAATGTACTTCCAAAAAGCAGTGCTTCCGCCCAATTCTCCTGCACATTCTGCTGCCTCAGCCTCCTTCGGAGCCTTCGGATGGATCGATGTCAAAGGATAGTGTCGGTATACCCACTGCACGTTGTCGCCATATTTCTTGTCAGCAAAAACCTCGCGCAACGAATTATGAAATTGCTTACAGAATGGGCACTCAAGATCTGAGTATTCAATCAATGTGATCTTCGCGTTTTTGTTGCCACGAACGTGATCACCATCATCTACTGGCTTTACGGTGATCTCGGTTGGCTGTTGTGTGCCAGGGTCAACGACACCCGGTGCTGCGGCCTGCGGCGCATTTCCGCCTGAGGTTTCACCCACGCCTCGCGTGAGTACTACCGCAAGCAAAATGAAGAAACCAATAGTACAAAGAACGAGAAAACCACCAACGAAGCCAAGCATGGCGCTTCGTTTGTCGAGACCCATCTGATCCAGCATACAAGTGAAATAGTAATAACGGGTACAGTATACCGTATCAGAGGGTGTGTGCACCACAACGAGGGTGTGGATTATTCTTGGCGCAGCGCATCAATAGGACTCAAATTCGCAGCACGACGTGCTGGATAGAGTCCGAATACCAATCCAATAAGTGCGGAGAACCCCACTGCAATAAGAACAGACGAAAGCGAAACCGAGTAGACCCACGCAAAACCAAACGACGTTGCTGCTGCGTAAATACCATACGCGAGAATTGCACCGCCGAGCACACCAAGTATACCTCCGCCTACGGTCACCAAAACTGCCTCCGCCAAAAATTGAAACAGGATCGTGCGTCGCGGTGCACCCAGCGCCTTTCGCAATCCAATTTCAAAGGTGCGCTCAGCAACAGTCACGTACATAATATTCATAATACCAACACCACCCACCAGTAGTGAGATACCTACGAGCGCCATGAGTAAAATCGTAATACCGCCTGTTACGGTAGTGAGAATTGATGCAGCTTCAGCAGTAGTATTCACAGTAAAATCATCACGAGACGGATCATCAATTGCATGATTTTCGCGCAATAATTCCTGGAGCTCTTCCTTTGTTCGAACAGACTGATCTGCATCTTTCATCCTCGCAATGATCATCTGGAAATAGTCAGTACCTAGCAGCTTTTTCTGCATGGTACGCGTAGGGATAATGATCACATCGTCCATGTCTATAAAGAACGCAGCACCTCGAGGAGCTGTTACACCAATCACACGAAATGGCTTGCCACGAATCGAAATGAGTGAACCAACTGCCTCTTGATCGCCGAATAATTTCTCCTTGGCAGTTGATCCCAGTACCGCAACTTCCTGTATTGCTAGTTCTTCTTCGCGTGTAAAAAATCGACCCTCAGTAAACGCAAGTCGATCGATATCTACAGAGCTGTACCCGTATCCGCTCAACATCACTTTCTTGATCTGCCCTTGATAACTGACGGCTTCTTGTCCATTCACCAACCCATATGCAGCAAGAATATTTGGATGTTTGCGCACGCTCTCTAGATCTCGGTCCTTCAGCGTAGTAATCACAATACCCTGTGCCTGACCACCACCATTATCTCCTCCATTGGCACTTGTACTTGGAATTCGTGTCTCAATACTGAGTGTGTCACTGCCAAAGGCATCAAGTTGACCAAGAACTAACCGCTCCAATCCAGCACCTGCCGCAAAAATCGTAACAACAGCGCCCACACCAATACTCATAGCAAGCATCGTCAAGATACTGCGAGTTCGTTGGCGTCTCAACGAGTCGTATGCCTGGCGCAACAATGTTCCAATCAGCCCCTTATTCATATCGAAGCGCTTCAATAGGATTGAGTTTGCTTGCTCGACGAGCTGGAATGATACCGAAGAGCAATCCGATTGCGATAGAAACCACACACCCGAGCACAATTGAACCCAATGTAATTACAGTATCCCACGAATATCCAAGGTATCGAGCGACAAATCCTACCAACGCAGAGATCATGGCGCCCCCAATAATGCCAATAATGCCACCAGAAAGCGTAATCGTCGCAGTCTCTATCAAAAACTGAAACGTAATTGTCCGTGATGTTGCCCCGATCGCCTTACGCAGACCGATTTCCCGTGTACGCTCCTGAACCGCAGCCAGCATAATATTCATAATTCCGATACCACCAACGACTAGCGAGATGGCAGCAATCGCTGCGAGGAAGAATCTCAATGCATCGGTAATTGACGTGAGTGCATCCAATGCCTGGGTCGTTGCGCGCACAGAAAAATCGTCTTCTTCTGGATTATCAATACCGTGCCGATCGCGAAGTATTGCCTTGATCTCTTCAACCGAAGCATCTACAGATTCAGCATCTGCAATCTTCACGCGCATGAAATTGATGTGATTGATGCCCAAAAGCAGCTTCTGTGCCGTGGTAACCGGGACAAAAATTTGGTTATCCTGATTCTGAAATGTGACAGTTCCACGTTCTTCGACCACGCCGATTACTTCAAAGTTCGAACGCTTGATTTTCACGTATTGCCCGACAGGATCTTGATCGGGAAATAACTCCTGCGCAACTTCAGACCCGAGAACAGCCACACGCGCCATCCCCCGCTCCTCGTCACCAGTAAAAAATCTCCCTTGTGAGAACGCCACATCCTCCACAAGCGGGTAGCTTGCTGACGTACCCACGAATGTAGTGTCCTTCTCAGCCTCTCCACCTTTCACCCGATCAAAGCCTTTTACGTATGAAGCAACATACGCAATCGGTTCATACCCAGAAGTGGCAATTGCCTGGGCATCTTCATCTGTCAATGTCGTCACAACAATACCGAACACAGATGCCGGAGGACCATCTTCTTCCGATTTGCCCGGAAGCACTCCCACCAGGTTACTCCCCAACCCCGTGACCTGATCAAGAATCAGGCTCTGAGCCCCCGCACCAACCGACATAATAACAATCACGGACAGCACACCAATAATAATGCCGGTCATCGTGAGGAATGATCGCATCTTGTTGCGAGAAAGCATCTGTAACACGTTCTTGATGTACTCAAGAATCGGCATAGGCTATTTCTTGAGCTCGCTGGTTGCGTGCGCGATAATACGATTCTTCACCTGTTCGTCATTGACAATAAGTCCATCCCGAATCGTAAGGATGCGCTTTGCATGCTCTGCTGTATGACGCTCATGTGTTACAAGAATAATGGTGTGACCAGACGCATTGAGATCTTGAACAATCTTCATCACTTGTAATCCGGATCGAGAATCGAGGTTACCGGTCGGCTCATCAGCAAATATTACTTCAGGATCATTGATAAGTGCTCGCGCAATTGCCACGCGCTGCTTCTCTCCGCCTGACAACTTACTCGGTGTATTTCCGAGACGATGAGACAACCCAACAGAATCAAGCATGGCCTTCGCACGACGCTCGCGTTCCTTCGCACTCACATTGGCATAAAGCAGCGGCATCGCCACATTCTCCAACGCCGTCGCACGCGGCAACAAATTGAACGCCTGGAATACGAACCCCACCTTACGATTGCGCATCGCAGCAAGTTGATCCTCCTCAAGCTTGCTCACATCTTTTCCTTCGAACAAATACTGCCCAGCACTTGGTGTGTCGAGAAAACCAAGGATATGCATGAGCGTGGACTTTCCTGATCCAGACGGCCCCATGATTGAGACGAAATCACCCTTGGCAATGGTAAAGGAAACACCATGTAATACCGGCGTCTCCACCTCTTCATTCACATACACCTTCGCCAAGTCACGTACATCGATGAGTGGCGACATAGCAGGTTATTTCTTTACCGAAAGAATAATACTCTGCCCTTCGGTAACACCAGAAACGATTTCGGTGCGTCCATCATCGGCTCGTAATCCAACCATGACCACCACTTCCTTTTCCACACCGTTCTCAAGCACGCGTACATACCGCTGTGTCTCACGAGTACGCACAGCACGAGTTGGTACTGACAACGCATCTTCGCGTGTGTCTGTCGTAATATCAACGTTGGCTGTCATTCCAGGCTTGATTGGCTTGTCTGTGTCATCGATACGTACACGAACCTGATAATACACAACATCTTGAACCTCTGTGGAACCTGGATCGATCGACAATACAGTACCCATGAGCTCTGTCTCGGATCCAAATGCATCCAAGGTAATACGTGCCTTGTCATTCACAGCCACCTTTGCCACATCAGTCTCAGGAATATCAACAGAAATTTCGTAATGCGGCGAGAGAAGTTGCACCATCACATCACTACTGCTCACAAATTCACCTCGCTTTTTCGCGATTTTCGTCACAACACCATCAATTGGCGCAATAATGATTGCCTTATCACGAGCTGCAACTGCCTGACTTACCGCAGCACGAAGCGCTGCAACATCTACTGAGCGAGGTGGAATTACCTTGGACTCATAGTTTGCCTTGGCCTGTGCATATGCAGCCTCTCGAATTGCAACCGATGCTTGTGCATCTGCTTTTGCCTCGACCAAATCACGTTCAGCCTTATTGAAGGCAATCACATAGTTAGCTAATGAGTTGCGGCTATCCTCAATTGCTTGTTTTGCACTAATTACCGACGTATACTTCGTCGTCACTGCCGCACGGCTGGCTTCGAGCGTTGTCTTCTTCGCATCAAGCGTTGACTGTGTAAGCGAACCAATTGGACGCATCGCCTTCACCAACTCGATAACCGTGTCCATAAGTGCGTTACCAGATTGTAACGCAAGCTCAGACGACATAAATGCTGCATCAATATCAGTATGTGAGCTCAAAGTCGTGAGTGGTAATACCATCGTGCGTGCAACATTCAGCTGCGCCTTGGCCTGCGCATATGCTGCGACTGCCCTTGTTTGCTTCACTGGCTCTGTGATCTCTACATTCAACTTAAATGCCTCGTTCGCAAATGTATTATCGACCGCCAAAATGTTATCTGCTTGTGTCAACGCATCGCTAAGCGTACCGACAGTAGATTGCAATGTAGCAATCGCACTGTCATACTTTTGTTCAACAATTGCACTCGTATCTCCGCCTTCTGCAAGCTTGAGATTATTGCGAGCGGTCTCAACAGCAGCAGCTGCGGTGATCACACTTGCATCCGCATCAACTTTTGCTTGGGTGAGACTTGCTTCAGATGAGCGAAGTGCTGCTTCGTAATATGCGCGATCTTGTTCACTTGCGCCTGCCAACTTCTGATTTAGATTTGCAGCCGCCTGTGCCACAGCTGCATTCAATTCACCCAATCGTAAAGCCGCAAGGCGCTGACCTGCCTTAACCGCTTGGCCTTCTTTGACCAACACCTCATTAACGGTTCCTGGCATCTCGAATCGCAATGCAAGATCATCCACAGCGGCAATATTACCCACCGCACTCACTGTCTGTGTCAGCGGTCCACGTGTAACCAGTGCTGTTTCGTACTCTGGTGGCGCATTCTTCGAAGCGTACGAGCTATACGCAATACCACCCACTACAAGAACTGCAGCAAGTGCGAGGTAGAATTTGGTGCTCTTCAATAATGTCCAATGGATAGTCATAGGGATGTACTCTAGCGTATTTTACCGCACTTGGCAATGGACGTCGACTCTCCAACAATTCCAAGCAACAAACAGCCTGCACAATCCGAATGGCTCGTGCAGGCGTTTGGTATGTTCGTTGATCGCGCTGTATCGCTACACTCCGCCGGGTAGGCCGTAGACACCTTGCCCGTAGAAGTGCACCTGCGGAACCGAGGCGGATTCAGGGATGTGATCACGAATCCGCGAACGCGTCTTGTGCACTTCACGCACACTCGGCTGTGCACGAAGGTTCTTGTTGATCTCTTGCACCCGAGTCCCGATCTGGACCAGTACGTCACCAGGGAGAAGGACCCTCGCATGATGGTCACCGATCTGGAGACCATCAACACTCAAGTGATCGTACAGGACGCAATACCCCTTCTCGTACGCCTCCTCTCGTACCGTCGTGCGAATTCGACGGCTCGTATTGACCACCTCGCAGCCACGAAGCACGAAAAGGTTTTGATCGTATGGGATGTCCAACGCCTCCATCACACGGCGTCCGATCTCCCCCATTCGATCGTGGTACTCGAGCAGCTTGTTTCTCGGACGATAGAGATCGGCATCATCCTCGCATTGCTCGAGCATTGCTCGAGTCCACATCTTGCGTCGAATCTCGATGCTGAACTCCTGCGCTCCAACATCGAGCTGCTCCTGAGACCTGATGAATGTATCTCGAGTCAATGTTTGGTATGCGTTCACAGCCAGCGCCGTAGAGCCCCACTGCCCACGAAACGGCTCGTCTGTACTGATCACGACCGCGCCGTACTGCGCGATTGCACCAGCTATATCTGAACGACTTCCTTGCCACGCTTCCTCCGAGTTGAGAAAGAAGTGAGGAAATTGTGTAGTCCTTTTTGGCACCCGAGCACCTCCATCCCCGTCACCACGACGGAGAAAAAATCCTAGCAGAAACCACAAAAAAAGCAAGAATCAGTCCGAACCATACTGTCCGTGCGAGAATCCCTGTGCTGTTTGGCGTGTCCAGTCAACAGCGTTTCATTGCTCGCACCACGAGCATCGGCTCCTTCCCCATTTCTTCCTCGTCATACAAAGTTTCAGTCTGGATCGTGGTGAATCCAGCCTCCTCGAGCGCCTGCGTGAGGGTCGCGGACGCGAAATGATGAAAGAATATTTTGTGGCCCGTGCTGCCGTCTGGCGCCGCCAGCCATTCGTCGCGCAGCACCTCTTCGTCAGTGCCGAGTGTGGTGATAATGAAGAGTGATCCTCCCGATCGTAACACGCGACGCCATTCACAAAGTGTACGTGAGACATCTGTCTTTGGAATATGGATGAGGGAGAAGCAGGACCAAACCGCATCGAACGCACCGTCATCAAACGCAAGCGCACGAATATCCATGTGCTGAATCGTTGCCGTCGGTGCCGCCTGGCGCGCAAGATCGAGCATCGTGGACGAAAAATCAACAGCCGTCACATGGTAACCATGCTGTACAAACCACCACGTTGCGCGGCCAGCGCCGCAGCCTGCATCCAGCACATGAACGTTCGCCGGCACTATTGCCGCAACGCGTTCGAGCTGTGCGAGCACGAACGACGTGTCGCCATAGCGCGCGGCATAGGAAGCGCCGACAGCGTTGTAGGTGGATTGGACGATCTCGGGTTCGTTCATGTACGCGGTACTGTTTTCTCAAATCGCAATATCTCATCACGCATGCGCGTCGCGTTCCATGGTTTGCGCTTGTTGAGCAAGTAATCGTCCATGATGCGGAAGAAATCTAACACTTTTTTCACGGCGTAAATGCGCTCGAGGTGCAGTGGCATTACTGTGCGTCCGTAATAGGTTTTCAAGAAGAGGTTCTGTTGCGCCTTCGTGAGTCGCGAATCTGCAAAGAAATTGCCCACGTCGACTTCTGGGATATCTGATCCGCCACCTTCCCAGTCAATAAGGAAAATGCGATTACCTGACGCAAGCATATTTTCCTTCTTGAGGTCAGCATGCACGAGACTGAACGTTGTGATGCCATCAAAACAACGTAGCGTATGAAACCAAGTGCCGAGCATCGCTCGCACGCGGTTGAACGGCTCGACTACCTGCTCAATCCCGTCGAGAGACCGAAACTTTTCTATCTGCTTGTCTTCGCCATTGGCATAGAGATCGAATAGGTCGCACGTGTATGGAAGTGCGTCCTTTGGTGGAAGTGTGTCCCCGGGTCGTTTGAAGGTGATCGCGTGAAGCTTCTTCAATGTCTTTGCAACAGAAATGATGTGCGCGTCTGTGAATCGGCGCACCGGTGAACCCACGATGTAGTCGACAATGGTGAAATGGTGTCCAAGCGGATTCTTGGTACTGAGGTAATAGACCTTTGGGGCGATCCTGAGCGGCTCAATCTTCTTGAGGATGCGATATTCTTGCTGCTTGATCCCCCATTCGTTCTTCGGCGAATAGAAATTCACACGCGCAACGTATTTCTTCTTGCCACTTGTAATCAAATACAAATGCGTGCCTCCACCACTCTTGAAATACGTTACGCTAAAATCTTTGCGCAAGACTAGGCCTTCAATTTTCTTGGTCGCAAGTAATTTCGTGAGGTATGCGATGGTGTGTTGATGTGTCTCGTTCATATTTCTTAACATACACCCTACGCATCAATCTGTCGCTCGTAGACAGTAAAAAGCAAACTACAAAAAACAGCCGCACATGGCGGCTACTTATTTGCAGGGGCGGAGGGAATCGAACCCACACTAGCGGTTTTGGAGACCGATGTACTACCACTATACTACGCCCCTAGTTACTTGAGATCGACTCAAGTATACCAGATACCACAACGCCGGCAGAGCGCCGGCGGGCGGGACTACTTCGTTTCCTTGTGTGGCGTGTGCTTGACGCAGAACTTGCAGTGCTTGTTCGTCATCATGCGCGCCTTCACCGTCTTCTTGTTCTTGTGGGTATCATGCGTCACGCGGCTGCATGCGCTGCACTCCAAGTGAATCAAATTGTCTTGTGACATACGTCTTTATTTACTAGTCTTTCCATTTCAGAGCCATCTCCGGGGTTCGAACCCGGGACCTACGGTTTACAAAACCGTTGCTCTACCAGCTGAGCTAAGATGGCGTAGTGAGCGGAATGCCGAGCTTCGCTCGAGTATTCCCGAACGGAGCCATCTTAGCCACGAGGCGAAGCCGAGTAGCTAAGGTAGTTGCACTCTGTGGGCAGGGGGGGATTCGAACCCACGAAGGCTGAGCCAGCAGATTTACAGTCTGCCCCGGTTGACCGCTTCGGTACCTGCCCATGGAAGTAACGGCAGTATTGTATGCAATTGTCGTATTTTTGTCAAAAAGGCTATGTACGGCTATTTTCCATTAAAAAAACCACCCCACCACCGACGTTTGTGTCAGTGATGGGGTAGTAGGCAGCGGACGCGATGGCTCGCCTGCCTCAGTCGTCTTCGCTCTCTCTCCTCATGAGGTTGAACGAGTCTGGATCTTCGTTCCAGCTCTCAAGCGTCGCACCCCCCTGGCCATCGCGAGCATGTCCCGAATGCAGCACGGTCAGTCTCGCACGCGCCGGTCTTCTGGGACCACGAACGATTGGGGCTTCTTGTTCCAGCGCTTCAACTGCGATCGAAGCGCTCCCACCGTGCAGTCCCAGACTCGACGTGGGTCCGTCTCGTTGACGTACCAGTAGATGCGCGCACCCTCCTGCGCGTCAGGGTCCGTATCCTCAGTCGACGAAGTACCGCCGATTTCCCGAACCATCACGTCGATGTCACACGGAAAGTCATCGGCCTCGAGGACCAGGACTTTGCGAGGACACGAGGGCGGTGCGTCTGGCGGACGATTATCGAGGTACATCAGCTCTCTCCTTATTATTGGCAGAACGAATTCCACATCACTCGGTACCCCGAGCTGCGGAAAACAAAATACTATACTCTACTTTTGCCTTTTTGTCAATAGTGCTGTACGCACAATCACTGAGTAATAAAAAGAAACACCCCGCTCTTGCGAGAGGGGTGTTCTGTTGGTTATGCTGAGCAATCCACTGCAACGACACCGAAGTGTCTGTTGCGCTACTCCGCCGACGTGTCAGCGTGCTCGAGCAGACGCCGCCCGATCGTTCGCGCCAGCACGGCGCGCTCAATCTCGTCCGTCGTCTCCAGTGCGATGCGACCAAGCGCCTCCTGGACGATGAACTCGATCTGACGCGAACGCTTCATCTGCAGCTCGAGCGCTTCGATGCGCGCAAGTCGCATCTGCTGCTCCTCAGCCCGACGCTGCAGCTCCACTTCCTCCGTGCCGTATTCGGCGCGAAGGCGAGCGAGCTCGTCGTCAGGCGACTCCTTGTTGCTCACCTCAGGATCGTTCGTGAGTGTCTCGAGCGGCTCTGCGTCTGCATGGTCATCCTCGACTTCAGCAGACGATGGAGGATCCTCTGACACCTCCGGCAGTTCGTCCGGAGTGGTGTGGGTGCGCTTGATGCAGCGGAACCGGCTCATCACCGGAGAGGTGTAGCTCTCGTCTTCCCCCTCACCGAAGTACTCGTCGAGGTCGAGCATCATCTGCACATTCGCGAGCCGACGGAGGAAGTACTCCACGAACTCGTCCGTATACACCTCATCCGAAGGTTCCACGATCTTGCGAATCTGCTTCGCAATCACATCGGTGAAGATGAAGCACTCGGCCGGTGCAGCCGCCTCCGTAGCTGCCACCAGAACCTCCTCGATCTTGTCGAGCATATCCGAGTCAGTTCGCAGTCGGTCGATGAGTGCACACGCAGCCTCCTTGCCGCAGGTGGCATCGCACTCCATCGCAATGAAGATCACACGGCGGTCTCGCTTCTTCAGCTTGATGCGACGATCCTTCGATCCTTCGGCATAGCTGTTCGAAGCGACGTCTGCGTACCCACGCTTGATCAGGAATGAAGCGAAGGCGGGTGCCTGGACTTCTGCCATGCACGGCCCATTCCTGAACCATGCCTTTTTCTCCAGATCCCCGACCTTGATGAGGTCGGCATTCCAGAAATCCGCGAGCAAACTCGTGAGGGCGTTCTCGCACGCCGCGATCTGCGCCTCACTGAGATTGTCTGCCCTGGACGTCTGAGAGCTCTTTGCTCCCTGTACATTTGCCATGCGTTCATCCTCCTCACTGCTGCGTGTCGATACGCAGCGACAGTACAGCACGTCGACCCCGCCATCATCAGGCGAGAGCTCAGTGCGAGTTTGAAGCAGCGACCCTGCGGGCGTCGCCGCAAGCAGTACGAGGAACCGTTCCACGAACTGCTGATGGTGGGTATGTGGTGGCCAATCGAACGTAGCACGGAGGATCTCCGTCACATCTCGATTAACAACAAACCAACCATCATTCTCACCTTTGATCGACCGCAGTGCAGCGCTACAGGCTTCCAGAAGATCCGAATCGTTGATCACCTCCTCAACGAGGTACATGCAACGATCTTCACCCCAGATTCTGCCTGAGCGCATTGCGATGCGATCGGCAATGCGGTTGTTTGCTGCGAGACGAAACGACCGATTGTCGCTCTTCTGATGCAGCGTGTTGCCTGTCAGATCTATAAGCCAGCCGAGACCAACCAGCGTTTCGACGACCTGGAACACATCACGCCCGGTATTGATCCCGGTGTGTGTAGTGAACCATGGCAGACGCTTAACCCTGGCGATCGTGAAGCTGCTTGTCCCGTAGTACGCTTGCACCAGTTCGGTGAACGCCTCCAGCATCAACGCGCGAGATGGCATCTGCGCACGCGTCAAATCCGGCGGCCCGTCCATGAGTACACGTGGCCTCTTCCCGCCAAGCTCTTGGGGGAGTCTGTCGAGATTAATTGCGTACCGACCTCCCCCGTCACCATCTTTCTTCGGTGGCTCATCGATGCGAAATGCGTCGTGCCTGCGCACAAGTCGGATCACTGCGTTTGCAAGCATTGCATCGCCAGTCAGAATCGTCACTTCGACAAGAGAGAATGGCCGCCCCTGTCTCATTTGAACTAATTTCGTGAGATACTCGTCTACAATACGCATCTGGACCGATCCCGAGCTCGAACTCACGTTCAAACTCCGGCTTCCTTCGACCCGTCCGTATGCCTTACTCGCAAACCCGTAGACCGCGTGTCGATCATCGGGCGTAAGTCCTGCACATCGAAGAACGAGCAATCCTTTGGACCGGAATGTGGCCAGTCGTTGTGCCCACACTTCGGCATCTCCATGTTGGATGATAGTCGCAACCGTCACTGCATCAAAGGTCGTATCAGTCACCATCTCCCTCGAAAGCCGCTGGAAGTTGGGATCTGCTTTGAAATCTTCACTCATTGCAGCCTCCTAAGGCAGATGGGTATGATCACGAGCACCCTGCTCGCTGCACGATCCTAGCAATTCAAGAAACTGTGGTCAATTGGCTGCTCCCATACGCCGCACCCACCACCCGAATAATGCAAACCCGATTACTGCTGCCCCAAGACCCCCCAGAGATGTAGCTGCCAACGCTGCTGGGCTATTAAACGCCACAAGGGCTGAGCCACCAAAACAAAAAAGTGCCGTTGGTAGTACGCCTACTGCATTCTGAATCCAAAAAAATTTCCAAAACGAGATCGGTGTCAGCCCTGCTGCATACGCAACTACCTCGGGTAACGAAGCAAGGCACACACGCGCAACCAAAAATCCTTTCGTAGTCGCAAGCACTTCGCTCACACGCGCTACAATGCCGATATCGTTTTTTACCATCCGTGCCACCACAGCGCGCCCGAGCCCACGACTTATGACGAATGCAATCGCACTCCCCAGTGCATCACCAACAATCAACAACACAAACCCGAGATTGAAGCCAAAGAGTGCACCAGCCAACGGATATAGCGGTCCACCAGAAAGCGGAGCGAATACTACTGTGCTTGCTTTTGCAAGCATGAAGACAAGTGGTGCCCAGATTCCCGCCGTTGTCACCCACCGTTGCAATGTTTCTTGATCTAGCCACCACAGCGCACCAAAAATGAATGCAAATGTCAGCACCAGACCCACAGATCCCTGCACGACCTCTTTCCACGATTGTCCAAAACTATTTCGCATGAGCAAAGCATACCAAAAAGAAAACAACCTCGCGAACGAGGCTGTTTTCTTTTTTGGAGCCGACAACCAGGATTGAACTGGTGACCTCATCCTTACCATGGATGCGCTCTACCAACTGAGCTATGTCGGCGTAGTGAGTGGAATGCCGAGCTTCGCTCGAGCATTCCCGAACGGAGCCGGCATGGCTTCCCGAATCCCGAAGGGTTCGGGTGCAATGTCGGCGTTCTGCGACCACCTCCGCAGAACGAATCGAACGGTAAATTTCAACGCGCCTACACCATACCAGAGACTTTTATTGAGCACAAGACCTGCTATCGCATCCCCTGCACCACACTCTTAATCCCAGGCAATTTCTGGTTTTCTGGATTCACTTCTTGAAGTTCTGCAAGCTTCTCACGTGCAAGCGATTTGTCGCCATGTGCAATCGCGAACTGAATAATCTGATCGAGAATTGCAGGGTTCTTCGGCTCAAGCTCATACGCAGATAGCAAGGACTTCTTCGCCTGTTCATCGCGATCTCCAATCTCTTCGTATACTTCAGCAAGATCTAGCCAGCGCTTGGTGACATCCTTCTTGATCTTGATCGCGCGTTCATACCACGTTGCAGCCTCTTCCCAACGCTTCTCCGCCTTCGCAATACGACCAAGGAATGCTGGGGCAATGTCATCATTCTTATCCAATTTCATCAAGAACTTGAACGTCTCCTTTGCATCCACATAACGCTCCTGCTCGAAATAGACCTTTCCCAACCCTCGATATGCACGCACACTCTTGGGTTCGAAATTAATTGCAGCAATGTACTTCTCTTCTGCGTGAATTAGATCTTCGTCATGACGCAACTCATCACCTTCTTCAATGAGATGGTTGAGTTGACGTGCACGCTCTCGTGGTGAGAGTGATTGCGCACGCTCCTGCATCGTGCGCCCGTACTCTGCACGATACTTATCTGCCACCTTATCCACATGCGTACGAAATTTGCTCTGCACTTGTCCGAAATATTTGCCAACTGTCCCAGCCACCAAGTCTACACCTCGTTGCAATGGCTTAAACGCATGCTCGAACTTCTTCTCCAGAATCTTGTCTTTCTTCTTGCGCGCTTGCTCCTCAGGAAGCCCATCCACATCAAGTACTCGCAACTGCGGAAATTTGCGAATAATAATCACGATGATAATCGCGAGCCCTAGCACAATGAGCACCAGTGGCAAATAGCTAAACAACATACGGCCGTCGATTACGACGCGCGCAATGCATCAAGAATCGGGAACAGTGTAGAAGTCTTGGTGCTTGCACCGCCAATGAGAAATCCGCTGATGAGTGACTGCTCTGCATATGAACCCACCGTTGCTGCTGTCACAGATCCTCCGTAGAGGATTGCAGTTCGTTCACCCATGATGCTCTTAATATATTCGCACATTTGTACCACATCTTCAACTGTTGCTGCATCGCCAGTTCCAATTGCCCACACAGGTTCATAGGCAACGAAGAACTCATCAGGGTCGGCAATGGACTCCAACCCACGCAGCTGTTCGCGAACAACCGCAGCTGCATCGCCTGCTGCGCGCTGCTCCCGCGTCTCGCCAACACAGATCACAGGAAGCAACCCTACTTCCAACGCCGTAGTTGCTTGCGCGATAAATTGCGCTGGTGGGATAGGCGCTGCTGCGCGCTGCTCCGAATGACCCACAAGTACATACTGACATCCCAGTGCATGCAGATTTTCCGGATCCAACTGACCGGTGTATGCACCGTGGCGATGCACACTCGATGTCTGTGCACCCATCTCGATACTCGTACCTTCGATAACGTGTGCCACTGATCCAAGCAGTTCTGCAGAAGGCATGAGTACTATCCCCTTTGCAGAACCTGCGTACTCAACAATCTCCGCAGCAAGTGTCTGTGTTTCTCCAACACCCAGATACGTCTTCCAATTGCAGAACACTTTCTTGCGCATATGTTGATACTTATTTTTCAGACAAGAAGGACTCGAATCGCTTCGGATCCTCGAACGGTCCAATCACAGCAATCTTCGCTTTGGAAAAATCGAACACCTCAGCTGCTACCTTTTGAATATCTTCGCGCGTAACCGCTTCGTAGTCTGCCAACTTTTGTTCCGGTGTGCGCACTTTGCCCAACAGCAACTGCTGCTCGAGGAACATTTGCGCCACGGTAGAACTGTCTTCAAGTGCAAGTATCATGCTTCCACGTACATTACCTTTGGCGTATGCCAGCTCCTTTGCGGTGACTCCCTTGGTTGCCACCTTGTGCAGCTCGTCCACAATTACACGCAATGCCTCATCGATGCGCTCCGTGTGGAGTCCTGCGTGAATGTACGTATTACCGCAATCGCGATAGGTCTCAATATCAGTACGTACACGATACGCAAGACCACGCTTCTCACGCACTTCTACAAACAATCGCGAGCTCATAGACCCACCCATGATGCTCTGCAACAATGCCAATGCCGGAATGCGTGCATCACCCTTCTTGTACGCAGGGAATCCAAGCGCAACATGCACCTGATCTGTCTGCTTGAACTTGAGATGTACGCGGTCCTTGGACGCTGCAGGCATGTTCTTCTTGAACGCTGGCATCGGGCCCTTCTTGCGTCCCTTTCCGAAGAGTGCTGCGATCGCCGCAGACTGCTTTTCTGTGTAGTTACCAGCGACAGCCACAACCATCTTGTCGTGGTGATAGAACCGATCACGATATGTGACCATATCCTTACGCGTGAGCGCATTGATAATCTCAGGTGTTCCACCAATACGATACCCAAGTGGCGATCCTTCGTGCATGATGATTTCGAACTCTTCTTGCACCGTACGCGTAGGTGTGTCTTCGTACATGCGCAACTCTTCGTTAATCACACCCTTCTCACGCTCGAACTCCTTCGCATCAAAGAGACTGTGGAAGAGCATGTCTTCAAGCAGATCCGCAGCTAACAACAACTTGCTTGAATCAATCTTGATGTAATATACAGTCCACTCCTTGCTCGTGAATGCATTCCACTCCGCACCAACGCCATCAATTTCCTGCGTAATATCCTTGCTGGTCGGTCGGCGCTTCGTTCCCTTGAACATCAAGTGCTCAATGAAGTGAGAAATACCGTTGATGCGCTCTTCTTCATAGCGCGAACCCACAGGGAACCCCACGATAATCGTTGCAGATGCAGTATGATCTTGTGGAACCGTGATGTACGTCGCACCATTTGCCAACTTCTTCTTCTGGAATTCTGTTTTCATACTATGCATTACACGCGACCTCTAAGGTAGGTCACCAACTCAGCAATAGGAATACGCTCTTGCACCATTGTGTCTCGGTCACGCACCGTTACTGCGTTGTCGTTGAGAGTATCGAAATCCACAGTGACGCAGTACGGCGTTCCAATTTCGTCCTGACGTCGATAGCGCTTACCAATAGACTGTGTCTCATCATAGGTTGTCACCCAGTGCTCGCGCAGCATTGCGACCACCTCTGCAGCAGGGCCTGCCAACTCATCCTTCTTGGAAAGCGGCAACACCGCGACTGTATATGGAGCCACACGCGCACTAAGCCGCAAGACAGTACGACCTTCTTCGTCACCTTCCTTTGCCTCCTCTTGCTCATAGGCATCAAGAAGTGCAGCAAGCATAACGCGATCAGCACCAAATGATGGCTCGATCACATGCGGCATGAACTTGCGCTGCGGGTTCTGTGGATCAGTTGCGCGCAAATCCTCACCACTCCATTCACTGTGTTGCGTAAGATCAAAATCCGTACGATAGGCTGCTGCTGCACAAAGTTCACCCCAGCCCCATGGGAAGTTATATTCCACATCCGTTGTACCGCGCGAATAATGCGACAACTCGTCAGCCTCATGATCACGGAAGCGCAACTTCTCTTCGCGAATGCCCAACGTCTTCGTGAGGAAATTCCACGTATCCTTCTTCCACTGTTCGAAGAGCACCTTCCAGTCACTCACTTCCGGATCGAAGAAATACTCGATCTCCATCTGTTCGAACTCACGCGTTCGGAATGTGAAGTTACCCGGTGTAATTTCGTTACGAAATGCCTTACCAATTTGTGCAATACCAAATGGCATCTTCGGACGATGTGTCTGTACGACGTTCTTGAAGTTCACAAAGATTCCCTGCGCCGTCTCTGGTCGCAAGTACACCACACTCCCCTCACCTTCAATAACACCTTGGTGTGTCTTGAACATGAGGTTAAATCGCTTTGCTTCGGTCCAGTCAACCTTCTTGCAGGCAGGACACGCAATCTTTTCTGTCATGAGACGTGGCTGCACATCCTCAAGCTTGATGGTTGCCACTGCTTCAACACCGAGCTTTTCTTCCAGTAATTTGTCGCCACGGAATCGCTGCTTGCATGCCTTGCAGTCCACGAGTGGATCAGTAAATGACCCCACGTGCCCGGACGCTTCCCACACGCGAGGGTTCATGAGAATCCCCGCATCAAGTCCAACCATATCAGAACGGCGGTGCACAAACGTCTGCCACCAAAGTCGCTTGATATTGTTCTTCATCTCAACACCGAGTGGACCGTAATCCCAGCTATTAGCAAGTCCTCCGTAAATAGCGCTGCCCGGGTAAACGAACCCTCGCGCTTTTGCAAGCGTGGTCACCTGCTCCATGCGTGTGTGTTGGTCCATACAAGTACGTCTAGATCTTCATGATTTCTGCCTCCTTTTCTGCACCCAATGTTTCGATTTTTTCGTTTGCAGACTTGGTGAGCTCTTCGAGCTTGTCCATGTCATGAAACTTTTGATCCTCGGTAAGTGTTCCATCCTTCTCATCAGCATTGATCGAAGTGCGGCACTCTTCACGATGCTGGCGGACACGAATCTTCGCACCTTCGAGTCTCGTCTTGAGATTCTTTACCAACTCCTTACGTGTTTCTTCTGTAAGTGGCGGAATTGGCAAGCGTACGACCACACCGTCACTGCTCGGGTTGAGACCGATGTTTGCTGCGATAATTGCCTTCTCGATTGCAGGCAACACTGTTCGATCCCAAGGTGCAATCTGAATCAACCGTGCATCAGGTGTCGTAATCGTAGCAACATTCTTGATCGGCTGTCGTGTACCATATGCTTCCACCTGGATGTCCTCAACCAACACCGGATTTGCACGTCCGGTGCGAAGACTCGCAATTTCTTGCTTGAGGTGTGCGAGGGTTTCTTCGCACGATTTTTTCATGGTTTCCAGGTGCTGCATAGTGCCTTTTGTTCTTATTTTGCCGTTACATTTCGCGCTCCCAAGTACACCACGTCCGTAGCATCTCTGTCAATAAGGATGGCACTCACTGCCTTCTGTGTTGGGATTGCTTTTTTCTGCCACTGCTGACCGCCATCAATCGAGCGATAGAAGCCGGAAAGCGTGCCGTAATAGATCTCATCAGCATTCTCCTGATTGATCGTAAGAGAATAAATTAACTCTGTACTTGGTGCGTTAATGAGTGGCAATTCTTCCCACGTTGCACCATTGTCGGTCGTACGTGAAAGACCTCGCTTGCTTGCCACAATCAATACAGATCCATCGCCACCAAAGGCTGCGGTGCTGTAGATCTTGGCATCAGCCTTCTTCGTCTTAAATGCCGGAGTAATTTCAGTCCAGGTATCACCTGCATCATCACTGCGGAACATGCCGCTGCGACCGCCCGCCATGAAAACGATATTGTGATTCTTTGGGTGCAAGAAAACATCCTGCACAGTATCGCTCGTAAGACGGCGCTTCACCGACCATGACTCGCCTCCATCAACTGTCTTCATAAGAGCTCCGGATCGAGTACCTGCGTACAAGACATTCGTTTGCTCGGTATCAATAGCGAGGCTACGGAATGCATCAGACTGATTCCCCTTCAGCATCTCGCTCTTTGTATACTTCGATTTCCAGGTACGACCACAATCCTCTGTCTTGAGGATGGAGCTATCAACCGCTGCGTACACTTCACATGCCTGCTTCGGGTTCACTGCAAGAGCAAAGATCACTCCTGTCTGCATCACAGCTTCCTGAGGTCGGATCCACGAATTTCCGCGATTCTCACTCACCCAGAGCCCCTTGTTGGATCCTGCGTAAAGCACATCACTGTTGGCGGGATCCTGAACAAGCAAACGAATATCCGCAAACGTATGGAGTGATTCTTTCGCTCCTGAAGTCGTGAGAATAGCAGACGCAGAACCCCACGTGTCACCAGCATTGGTACTACGGAATACACCGAAGTCGTTGCCGACTGGCTTTTTTTCACCGCAACCGAGTCCTACGAGCGCGAGCGTGGCGACAATGAGTGCCGCCTTATGTGTTCGATGCATAATCGATGTCATACAGAGCAAAGAGTAATGTTTCAAAAAGAAGTTTGGGGTGGATATTACGCGAGATGTCGTGCTGCGCTCGGCGTATCGCCTTACTCGCTCGCACAACCGGCATCGCGTCTCCCCCCGTCCCTACACGACTGCGTAATAACTCGCGCGTATACACGTGCCACCAGTACAGCATATGGGCGAGAACTCTGCGCTGAGCCGCGTGATCAGCTTTCTTTTCCTTCTCACCAAAAAACGGCTCGAGCAACTGTCGAGCTTCATAGAGTGGACGCGAGCGAACTGACTCAAACAACTCACGATACGTTGCGTACGACGGATGCTGTGTTATTTGTGTCTCCTCAAGATGCACACGATACACACTCACTCGCGACGCAATCGTCGGCAACACTGAATCCCACGCATCAGACAGGAGCAAGAAATACGAGTGTGCCGGTGGTTCCTCCAACACCTTGAGCAATGCATTTGCAGCACTCGAACTGAGCTGGTGTGCGTCATACACCACAATCCATCGTGGATGCGCCGCATCTGCAGTCGTAAGCAAAAATTCTTTACATGCACGAATCTGTTCGATCGAAATATCTTTCCCAGTGGGCGACACCTGCATCATGAACCCTACTTCAGGTTTGCCGCCATATACCGATTCCAAAAACATCTGACCCAACCCAGACAAATCCGCCGCACCAGACCCGGCAAGCGCAATGGCGTGCGGCAAAGTACGCGTCTCCCAGAGACGTGTGAGCTGCCCTACAATATTCCCTGCCGCCGCGTGATACATAGTCACGGTTATTTTAGCACAGGTTCTGCTGTGGGAGAAGGTGTTATACGCAATAGTGTAACGCCAATAATAGCTATAGCTATCGCAAGAGCAACCCCTCCATACGCTCCGTACGCCCCCACCAAGACTCCCGCAACTAACGACAGACAAATATCCATCACATTTTTGATCATGTTGAAGTTCGAGAGCACGGTCGCACGATGATAGGAAGCAACCGTACGATTCAACTCCAAGATGAAGAGTGGCTCACGTATCGTCTGGGAGAGCAACGTTACAAAACACAAAAAAATCAATACGTACGGATTGTGAGTGAAAAACATTCCCAACATACTCACCAAGGGAACCCACGTCAGATTATTTGCAAGCCGCACAAATCCATACCGTGCCTCCCACCGATACGTCGTACGCCGGACCACAAAGGCAAAGCTGTGATACACCAAATAAAAAATACCGAGTGCAGAAACCGTCCAACCCACGTCACTCAATATCGGCTGGTAAACCCGCCAAAAAATAAGCACACTCACAAACAACAACCCTTTATTAGCAGCAATACGGAGCAACCACCCCTCACGGCGCATAAACTGAATGCTACTCACCAGGATATTGGTCTCGCGCTCTTCCTCTGACTGGTATCTATTGGGTTCCTCGATGAACCAGAGCAACACCAAACCAGCCGCCGTAAGTAACGCATTACACAACAGCACAACCGTGAACTGCCAATCGAACATTTCTTTCACAAACAATGCACCCAAAAAAGGGACTACACCTTTGAGCACGTTTCTAGATGCGTAATAGTGGGAGTTATGCCGTAGCGCGTCCTTCTCCTCACCCAGTTCCTTCAGTGTGTCATACAACAATGCTTCATCAGCGCCAGACAAAAATGCATATCCAATCGCTGATGCTATCTGTACAACCGCAAACCAAGTGAAATCATATGCAAAGGCCTGAATCACCGAAGCAAGTACTAAGCAAACAAACCCAACACCCAAACTCCGGACACGCCCGATTCGGTCTGCAACATATCCAGTTGGAATTTCGGCAACAAACCCAGTAACGGACCAAATCACCGTCAGCACCATCAACTCCTGCAATGAGACGCCTCGTGCCAAATAAAACAACGTCAAAACCGCATTGAGCGCCTTCGTTTCAAACAACGCGCGCGCCCAAAAAAGTAACTGCAAATTTCGCCGCAGACGCCGAGACCGCAGCTCCCCAGGTGGCGTCGCTGTACGACCCCACATCATAGTCCGTCGATCAACTGTGCAGCGATCTGTTCGGAAGTTTTGCGCCACGTATATTCTTGAACTCGTTCACTATCACGTTGTGCTGCTTCATGCACCGCGGTACTACCACTGAGCGCTTTTTCCAACATTGCGACTAAGTCTTCGGTGGTTCCATCGGTAATAAAGGTCGCCTCGCCAGCAATCTCCTCGGTCGCACTTCCACTACGAACAATCACTGGCGTCGCACACGCACGCGCCTCCAAGACAGGGATACCGAACCCCTCGTACTTGGTCGCAAATGACAATACACTCGCCCCTGCATACAGTTGAGGCAGATCCTCTGCCGGTACAAACCCTAATTCACGAATGCGCACCGCCATTGGCGAGGCATCGATTGCAGCTCGCACTGTCGTGTATCCAAATCCAGGCTTACCCGCAAGCACAAGAAGATGCTGTTCATCCTGATGCGCCCGCAGATACTGTTCGAATGCCCGCACCAGTTGTGATACCCCCTTCTTCTCCTCAATACGCCCCACGAACAACACATACGGTGCGTTGATTTGATACTTCGCCAACGTATCAGCTACTCGGCGCGGTTCAATATGCGTATGAAATTGCGCATGATCATACGCTTCTGGTACCACAACAATCTTCGCCCTAATCGAACGATACGCTTGTTCAATATCTCGACGCGTAGATTCTGAAGGCACGATCACTACGTCCGCATAACGCAATGCCGCACGCGTCATACGATTGGCATACCATCGCTCGAACGTTGAATAACATTCCGGTGTGTGCAAAAAGGCAACATCATGAATCACGGTCACCGTCCGTCGGCCACGCACCATCGGCAATACGTGTGCGGGGACAAAGAGTACATCAGGACGATGCAACAACAGTTCAAGCGACAATCGCAGCAAGGTCCACAACCGCATTCCAGGCGTTGATAACGTTCGCTTTTCCCACGATGACGGCAACGGAGTAGCATCTACTGCTTGCTCATCACCGCGCAAATACAACCGAACTGTTGCTGATGCAGGCAAAAGAGTCTTCAATTCCTCAATAACCGAAAAAGCGAACTGTTCAACACCGGTTCGCTCACTCGTCTGACTTCGTGACCCATCAATACCGATCACCATACAACTCTAACGTGTGGCAAGAATACTGCGCTTATAACTATCCAAATTCTCAAGGGCAATTCCTGTACCTTTTGCTACACACAACAACGGCTCATCTGCCATGTAGGTAGGCACACCTGTTGCCTGTGCAATGAGTTCGTCTAGATTACGAAGCTGACTCGTACCTCCAGAAAGAATCATTCCCTTATCCATTACATCTGCAGAAAGTTCTGGTGGTGTGTCGTGCAGTACATCCTTGATTGCTTGAATAAGCCCTGCAAGTTCGTGCTGCACAGCATCCGTAACATCGTTACTTGTCACTGTAATCGTGCGTGGCAACCCACTCACCATATCGCGCCCGCGCACATCCATCGACAACTTCTTGTCCATGTACATGGCAGAGCCCACTTGAATCTTGATATCCTCTGCAGTTCGTTCACCAATTGCCAGACCATATTTGCGACGAATATGCTCAGCAATGGCTGCATCAAGCTTGTTACCACCGATGCGCACACTTCCACTACTTACAATTCCACCCAAGGAGATCACAGCAATTTCTGCAGTACCACCTCCAATATCCACGATCATGTGTCCAGATGCGGAGCCGATAGGCACATCAGCTCCGATAGCAGCAACAATCGGTTCCTTGATGATATAGGCTGCACGCGCACCAGCTGCAATCGTTGCATCAATAACTGCGCGACGTTCGGTGGAAGTAATGCCACCAGGAACAGCTACCATTACTTCTGGCCTGAAGAGGCGTACGCCACCAAGCGCCTTGTTGATGAAGTAGCGCAACATTGCCTCGGTTGTTCGGTAATTCGCAATTACACCGTCTTTGAGCGGGCGCTCAGCAATAATGGTGTCTGGCGTACGACCGATCATGTCCTTCGCTTCCTTTCCAACCGCAAGCACGGTTCGGTCAGATTTGGAAATAGCCACTACCGAAGGTTCATTAATAATAATGCCCCGCTTTGGGACATACACAAGAACATTGGTAGTTCCGAGGTCAATGCCGACTTTTTTGGTAAACATAGCGTACTCCCTATAGTAGCCGCCTCACACTCACGCCGTCAATCATTCACTCCTTTTGTCATCGAAATACAGAATCTCGCGTAAGGAGCGCCGATACTGGTTCCTCGCCATAGATCTGAAGCTCGAGTGGAATCGCAGGTACACCAGACTGCTTCTGCACCTGTACGGTATACGTCCGACGCTGCAATCGCGCCACCACCGCCTCTGGTAATTGGTATTGCAACTCTACAGTATGTGTCGCGCCAGGCTCTACAGCAAAAAAGAATCCGACCACTGGACGATTGTATTCTCGTCCAACATAGAACGATCCCTTCTCTGGATCTTTTTCGCGTACCATTGCACCCGAACCAGCAAGGAACTCTGTACCTGCAGGCAAGTACACTCGCGAGAATGACCTATACCGCGTTGTGCGCCAATCAAACACTCCACGATTCTTGTATGTAATACGCAACGTCGCTCTGCCTTCGTGTGTAATAGTGTACTGTATTTCACGCGCCATCACACGATCAGTTTTAAGGCTTGCAAGATTCGCATCAACCAAGAACCATGCATCCTCACCATCAGCCGGTTGCGCCATAATTCCTCCCCAACCCTGACTCACGATCGTTTGCTGTACTCCAGAATCTCGTGAATACAGCTGCACATCCTTGGTGTCTAGTGCCTCAAAAAACATCCGGGCAAATTGCGGCCACAACACTGTAAAATTCTTTTTTACACGATCGAAAACCACCGACATCACGTGGCGTATGAACTCTTTACGATTTTCATACGAGTCACCCCGCTTCGCATACCCGTACTCCACCTCCCACTGCAATTGCTCGATGAAAGTGTCTGGATCAAGACGAACTCCGTCTGCAGTGATCGGCCCAAGAATGCGCATCGCTTTTGCCACAAAACCTGCGTTGATCGCAATCACACCATCAAAAGGCAATGTGTCCCCAGATTCTTGAGCATACCGCTCCATGAGAAGTTGTGCAGACGAAGGGAAATCAGGCAACCAGTTAGAATCTCGGAAGAAATACTTAGGCTGCGCCAAGTAATTACGAAGCGGAGCTGGTGCGAGTGGAATCAAGGATTGATCTGCACGTGCGTCGAGCTGTTCCGTTCCTTCCACGAACCACGACGTCACACTCGTGTTGTCCATTTCAATAATCGCATAGTTACCCACAAACCCTCCTGTTGGACGCACCTCGGTGTTATTCTGAAGTAACACCAAAAATCGCTTGGGGCCATTTATCCCAAGAAAATACGGAAACACTTCCTTCGCAGTATCAACCACTGCTGTTCCGTACGATTGCTGCAGTTCTTGTTTTACGTGATTGTACGCGCGCAGTTGCGGAGCTACGTACCGGAAGTATGCACCCGTGGCACCAAGGGCCAACGCAAGCACCATCCAGATACCAACCCACAACCACATCTTTCTCCGATGTGTCATACACGGCGTGATGACGTGTTACGCCGTTATTATTTTACGCTTCTTCGCCGAAACATTGAAGCCCAAATATTTTCCAAGCATGAGACGTGTTTGCGCATCAATGGCAGGAATGGCACTCATGAAGATGAGCGAGATAGGCAGCAACAACCACTGCAAGATCATCACAAGCTTCGTGTAGGAACGAACTGAACTCGGGCGCGGCGGCAACAATAAGAGACTATAGGTCATGGAGAAAAGAAGGCCAAGCATAGCCCCACCCATCAGCCACTCGAGAATATGCGGTGTATTCTGAAACAAAACCGTTGAGCGAACTTCGTCCCCTGCCACAAGTAGCGGGAGTCGCCCGAACACAAGCAAGATGATCGCAGTCATGCCCCAGGAGAACTTCCCCTCAATCATGTTGAACATGTAATACAATTTGCGCTGCCAAGGAATAGCTGGATGCTTGGGTAAATTCCAGAACATAAACGGAATATGCTCGGTTCCCCACGCCCACCGACGCTGCTGCTTGTACAGATTCCTCACAGAACGCCAGAACGTATCATCTCGGACAGTATCCATGGAAACTGGCAAAAAAATAGGATACGTACGATAATCGCCATCATACTTAAGCACGCACTGCCAGTAGATGCGTGAATCCTCACTCACAATACGTTTTTCCCAGAACCCTACATCAACCAGTGCCTTGAACGACATGGAATGCGATGAGAATGTCACCATTCGATCTACACGTGGCAATTCTGTGAGCAACCAGAACGTGGTACCAAATGCCATGATTCGCAACACTGCAGGCGACTCCCACATGTTGTTATTGTAGAGTGCAAACGGCTGATAGGACGCACGAGTGGGATTCTCAACACTCAGATACGTATACGACAATGCGCTGAAATAATGCGGATGCACGATGGTGTCAATATCGAACGCACTAACAATCACCCGTTCATACGCAATACCTCGAGCATCGACATACTCTTTCACCTTCTGACCAGCATAGTGAATATTACTCCCTTTTCCTGGAATTTCATCTGGCAGATCTGACGGATGAATCGTGACCAAGAAGTCGAAGAACTTGCCCCCGTATTCCTCCTTGAGTGCATGACAAAACGTACCAAAATGTTCTGCCTTTCGCTCTTCACCCGCAAGCACGACGAGCATTTGTGAAGAAGGCAATGAGGACTTCAACAATCCATCGAGTGTCGTACGAACCACACTTTCGTCTTCATCGTACACAGGCAAAAAAATGGCATGCACGTAGTCTCTCCACTGGGGCTTCTCTTCCTGTAATTTCGCAAACCAGTCCGTCCGAAGCGCACGACGATATTCTCGCAAGGAAAGTGTGAGAAAAAACGAAAAGTACACCACACGATGCACCCAGTAGATGTCATACACAATCACAAAGTAGATCATCCAAATCGGCGCAAAAAACGACAACAAGATTCCCGCAACAATAGAGACCCAGATCAGGGCACCGGGTAAAATTTCGTACAAACGATATTTGGTGTAATCAGACAACATGCGGAGTTTTGGGAATGCGAATGTTAGGCTCTGCAGAATATTCAGCAGTCACACTCGCGGTTGCTGGTACACCAGCAACCAATGCGACAGCCTGCGCCCAAGCAAAATCATCCGTAAGCGCGGATGCTGGAACTGCTACGGCTGGCACCTGCCAACCTGCAGCAAGCCCATTGATCGCTGTCACGCTGATGCGGGTTGCCATAAATGACCCCACGCCAGTCCCGACGATGGTACCACGAATACCTTTTGTGTCCAGGGAATGACCTGTAATCGCACGGTCGATTACCGCAACCGCTTCCTGTGCCCGCACCCCCTCACGAACTACTATCGTGCTCTTTTCGGTAATCAAAAGCACCCGTGTTTGCCCCTCCTGCGAGCAATCCAATGCCAGAAACCACTGTGTCATAGTTGTTATTTAACGCCGCCGAGAATCAGGATGTGCGGCCCTTCAAAAAGAGAAAAGAGAAAACGATCCACTACTTGCTGTCGCTCGTGATACTCCTGTGCTGTGAAGTGGGTGTACCGAATTGGCCCACCAAGATCCTCCTCATACTTTTTGATCGCTCTCCCCAATCGCTTCGGATCCATATCGCCAACACAGAGCATGTCTGTCGGTGCGTCAGACTCACGAACGAATTGCCCGGTAAGCAGTAGTACTTGCATCTCAGGAAATGCCTTGAGGAGATCGTCTGTGAATTGTCGCTGGCCTACCGATTCAGATTTCAAAAGCAATGCGCGCAACTCGTCATAATAGAGTGACTTCTCACACAGTCGGTACCACACACGACGATTCGCCCCAGCATCCTCCAAGGTCGTCAGTGTCACGTCCGGAGTAACAATCTCAATGATGCCTGCAGCAACCAAATGCGCCAATTCACGGCGCACCGCATTAATCTGACTCTTCAATTCCCGTGCCATCTCACGAACAAAATACGCCGTCTCCGGGTGCGTGAAGAAGAGGCGCAGCAATCGTAATCGAGTCTTTGAACCAAAAAGGTGTTCGAGCATAGCTTCCTGTGCAGACACGGATCTAGTATAATGGTCCCAAGTGTTAAACGTCAAAAAACATGCGCGCATTTCAGTCCCATATAGGCGTGCACGAGTTCTTCGTGGAAGGCAATGATCCAGACGCCTCACAAGTCATCGTCCACATCACCGAACCAGCCAACGAAACCGAATACCGACGTGGATACATCTTCATGATTGCACAGGCAGACCATGCCCCCATGAAGACCATCGAAACTATCAACGCGTGGGTACAAGAAATCGAAACTGGTTTTTACGAAGAGCCGCTCCATCGTGACTCTGCCTCTGCACATTTCGAACATTTGCTCGAACGCGTAAACCGCAAAAGTGCCGCACTTCTACGCGACTTGAAGAGTCGTGATGCTTCTTTAAGTTTGGTTATTGGCATGGTCAATGAACAGACCCTAGCCTTCGCACTTCGCGGCGTGCCGATCGGTTATGTCGCATACAAGGACAAGAAGAGTAACAAGATCAACACCATCGACGTGACATCAGAGAATGCAGAACCCGATTCAGACACACAACTCTTCGGTTCTATCATCAACGGCGCCCTCCACGCCGGTGACTCTGTATTCTTCGGTACCCCAGAAATCGCCGAGCAACTCAAGCTCGCTGAAATTACTTCTGTGCTCGAGCAAAAGACACCAATCAAGGGAGCAGCTCATTTCCAGAACGCCCTGGCACGTATTGTAAAAGAATCTTCGTATGGTGGTGTATTCCTAGAGCGCGTACCTGCATCTGCTGCTGTTGAGCAGTCCGAACCGCTCGTCACACATCACAAACAAGCAAAGCGTGATTCAATTTCATCACTTATTGATTCACAGGAGGCAACCGAAGAAACCCTTGCTCCTTCGCTTTTCTCCAACATGCGTAAGCGACTTGAAGCAACACTACAAAGTTCACGCGGAGCTACAGAAGAAGACGCGGATGATGAACCACTCCCATCCATCACAGCCGCTACACGCCATCGCGAACGTATCGCCGCAATGCGTGATGGCCGCACTACAAGTGGTGGTGCATATCTTCATACCATCGGCAGCGCGATTGCCCGCGGTGTACGCGTCGCACTCCCCACCATCGTTCGCTGGAGTCGTGCGCTCATCGTTTTTGTGATTATGGCTGCGGAGACACTGTTCTTTGTCATCACCAACATGGGCGGTCGTCGACGTGAATTCATCGACTACTGGAAACGTAACTCTAGTGAACGTTGGGACCGAACCACTGAGTGGTTTGGCACCCTCAGCTGGCCGCACAAGATTGCGACAGTCGCTGCAGGGGTATGTGTAGCTGCCTTCGTAATTGGATTGGGCATCAATCAGTGGAACCGCGCATCTGTGCAACAAGCACAAGAGTACGCAAATACCGTTACGAGCATCGAAGCACTCATCTCCTCTGCAGAGTCTTCGCTGATTTATAACGAAGAATCTCGTGCACGAGCCACAATGACACAAGCACGCACTGCAATCGACAGTCTCCCGAACAAATCGATTGATGAGGAGAATACACGCAATCGTCTGTCGAGCAAGCTTGCCGGACTTGAAGAACGTATCCGCCACGCCACACATGTCTCACTAACTGAACTTGTTGCAACAAGCGCTTCTGGTATTAACCCAACAGCGCTTCTTCTCACCAAGAATTTCCTCGTCGTTGCTGATCCGGCGAAGAAACTCCTCACTCTTGAGCGCGGTTCTCAAAAAATTTCGACCGAGAATGATGTCCCAGCGCTTTCAGACTTTATCGGTCGCGTTTCAGCAGAGGGCAATGTATTCTTCATCAGCCGTTCAGAATCTATTCAATGGAAGAACCAAGCAGATGATGTAAAGGTAGCCACGACCATTCCAGGTTCTGGACTCTTCGACGCTGCGATTTATAACGATCGCCTGTACTCGCTTGTCCCCAGTGAAAACATGATCTACCGCCACGGACGGTACCAGGAAGGCTTCGGCACCGGTACTGCATGGGCAAAAGGCACTATTGATCTTCGCAACACAGTAAGCATCGCCATTGACGGTAATGTATGGGCGCTTGAGAAGTCAGGCAAAGTCCACCTTTTCGAACGCGGCGAGGAAAAACCTATCACACTCTCACCCGTTGACCCAGCCATCACCAACGCCACACAACTTGTGACATTCCTCGACTCCAAGTGGCTCTACACCCTCGAACCAGCCACCAAGCGTCTCGTGATCCACGAGAAGACTGGTACATACAAGATGCAGTATATTCTCGACAATACCTCTGACATTCGCGCAGTTGCAATCGATGAGGCAAAGAAGACTGCTTATGTCCTTGATGGGGCATCGGTGAAGCAATTCCCGCTCACGCACTTCTAATTTTTCGTCCCATTCGAATAAAAAATGAAGCCCTCTACTTCCTGTAGAGGGCTTCATAGTTGTTGTTCGCACCAGCGTTGCAGCCTTGTTTCAGCTTGTTCGCTTGGCGCCCTTCTTCTTGGGCTCGCCATGGGGTCGCAACGACTTCAGGTGCTCGGCTACCTTGATCGCGCGCCTACGGAATTCCTTCCAATTCGGCGCACCTTCGTCACCTTCGTGCATCCAGTTGTAGACCAATTCCTCGGTGTGCCCCAGAGTCTCGCGGAAAGTCAGGAGATGTCGCGCCAGCTCCTGACCCACCCACTCCTTGGCACACTGGTAGCGCCACGATCCAGACGCGAGCAGATCACACCCTTCTTCGAGCTGGGCGATGTAGTCGTCATAGATGTCATCCCACTCCTTAGTGCGCAGATCGGTGTCGAAGTCAGCCTCGAGTTCACGCAAACCCGATGCGTAGAGCATACGCAGCCACACGCGCGAACCCATCTTGGTGTAGAGTTCACCGAGTAGCCTGACCTCCTCCGCCGAAAGGGAATCCCTCCGCATGAACATCTCGAACACCTCCGTGAGGAAGCGCTTACGATATCTAACGGAAGTCCAAAACGGCGAGGAAGCGCTGACGGGAAGACCTGTGAGCAGCACGAGGAGATTGAGCAGCTCCCCCTTCTCAGGTTCGCTGCTTTCTACGAACCACTGCTTGACCACCCCCTCGCGAATCCAAACAGGCACACCGTCGCCCAGTTCGACGGCCTGCGCGAACGTGACTGGGTACTCTGCGTTGGCGAGCATTTGCCTGAGGATGCCTGACCGCATCCCACTCTTCACCCCCTTTGCCCAAAGCTCGCCCAGGCGCGCGTCCTGGATGTCTTCATGCATCCATTTCACGACCTTGCCGACGTAGAGGTTGCCCTTGCACCCAACCAGCAGGCGCAGCAGCTGGTCAACAGACCAGTCACCGAACTGCAGCAATGGACGAAGGTTCACCTCCATCCACTCCTCGCGCGCCACTACGGACATCTCCTTAATACTCCGCGTGATCGGTGCAACCTCCGGATGCTCGTGCAGCAGCTGCTCAGGGCGGAAATATCCAGAGATGCGAGCGTCGGCAGATTCCGAATCTGCCACCACCTGCACCTGCGCAAACGAGTGAATGTCGATGATGCAGAGATGTGCGAGATCTGCCACATTTCGTCTGCGCAGCTGCTCACGCATACTGATCACTGCACGCCGCACACACACCATCAACGCACGCTGCTCCTCGTCCTTGAGCTGCTTCATGCCCCGGGTCGTTGCGCGCCGCAAGAACTCCATGGAGATCTGCTCGACGTCGTCTGCCCTACCCGAACTCACCCGCGCATACGCAGCATCGAACTGCGCTGGCGCAATGATCTCGACCGACGGATCAGCCTCTGCCAGGGCGAGTACGACCTGCGTGTTCACGACCTCATCTCTGACTGTCGAAAAAACCGTCAGCCCCTCCCTGACCACACCCCAAGCGAACGGCAGCTTTGCAAGCGCCGTGCTCAGCGGTACGAGAAACGTACGAATCCACGGCTCCCGAGCCATCAAGCCAAGAATACCTTGGTAACGCGTTGCCGCGCCCCGATACGTTTCCCCTGTATCGTGCAGAAGCTTTTCCAGTAAATCGACGTCGGTCTTGTGGTCGACTCCACCCAAAAGCAAGAGATTGCTCTTGCTAAGCGTATGTCGTGCGGCAACCGACGTCCGAACCATCTGCAGCATCCCCTCGCAGAACTCACGACCCTCCTTGTACAGCGCTGCGAAGAACTTGCCACTGGGCATCTGCGCGATTTGCATCAGTGGGACTGTGGTCACCGGTGTGGCGGCCGCGCGAATCGCACTGAGCACTTCCTGTTCGAAGGCACTGACTGCTTCGTCCACGGTCTTGTACTTGCGCAGCAAGCCGATCATCACAAGTCGATCGACATGCGGTGCATACATTGCCACCGTGTTGCGACTGATCGTCACCTCCTTCTTCTTGAGCACATTCTGGATCAGGAGCTGGAGCCCCATCGCCACGATGTGCATGATCGGATCGCTCATCCAGAGCGACCCCATGGCGTCGACGCCACGCCTTGAGCGCAGCGTCAGTGTCTCGAGAAACTGCGCAAATGGGGTCAGTCCCCACTGCGCACGATCCCGGACCACAATTGCGGTCACTTCATCGTCCATGGAACACCTCTCTTTTCAACGAACACTCCACTGATGGGCACCGATACAACATGTACCAAGCCCACACCAAATGCCCATCAGCATCTCGTGTGGAACCAGTACAAAATGGAAACGCCCGGCACCCTCAATTACGCGTCTGCGTAAATAAGAAGGTGCCGAGCATCAGCCAGTCGTGCGTCCGCGTCTGCGGACGACTTAGATGTCGAGCGACTCCGTGCTCGTGCTCACGTCCTGCGTCGGACCTCCTTCCTGGAGGAACGGCCTCAGGGCCACGAGCGCGCTCTCGATGTCGGACGTCGTCACCCGAGGCATGTTCGAGAACTCCACATTCCTCCGCGCGCTGCGGGTGCCCGTGAGCGCCCGCTGGTCTTCGACCTGCGCACGAAGGTACATCCTCGCCGCATCCGGGTCCAGCCCGTACTCAACGAACTCCGACACCTCGACATCGTCGATCAAGGTCTTCGGTTCGCCCTCGCCGCCGTGATCTTCGAGAATGGACAGCGCGATCATCCGCCGCAGCGTGAGCCCGTTGCCGAGTTTCGCGCTGAGGATCGTCTTGATCTGCCGGTGCCCCTCGATCTTCTTGTACCACGCGAGGATCTGCTGCGCGTAGCTCCACGCGGCGCGCCTCCGCTTCCCATCCATCGTCTTGCTGGAGGGGACGTCCGAGAGCAGGTCCGTGCACATGGCCGCGAGGACATCTGCCCACGAAGCGACGAACGCCGCCGTGGACGGAAGGTCACCGCGAACCGCGAGCAGGTTTACGCGCTCGTTTGAAGTGAGCTGGTTGTCCAGCACATCGAATGCGTCCTCCTGCGAGAGCTCGCCAAGGATCGCGTCGAGCGTCGCCGCACCCCGCGCGAGCTGGATGCCACCCGTGTTGATCTGCTCGCGCATCTTCGAGAGTGCCACCGCGGGCCCCTCGATGCGCGCGAGTGTCGTGATCTCGTCGTCGGGCTTCTGCTCCATGCGAGTACGACTGAGCACCGCCTTCGGTCGGCCGATCAGGATCGAGAGCTTCGGATGGGACGAGGCCCAGACCAGAAGCTGCGCGATCTGGTCGTAGAGCGAACGTCCGTACTTGCTCGCGAGCAAGTTACGGAAGAGCTGCTCGACCTCCGGGGCCCCGGCGATCATCTTGACCACCGGCTCGGCACCCGAATTCGACTTGACGATCGCCACAACCTTCTTGGACGTGTCGATCGTTGCGGCCACGGACACGAGCGCAGCGAGATCCGCCGGCTGGTCCTTGTAGAGCTCGACGATGCGTGCCGCATCGTTGCCGTTCCGCAGGACTGCCTGGAGCGACTTCAGACGAATGTCGCCGTCCTCCGTGTATGCGTTAACCTGAACATGAAAGTCGTGCTGGAACTGAGACGCGCTGTTGAGCATGGAAGACCTCATTTCCGCGATTTCATCGCGGCGGTCATAGGGTTGAAGACAAAGAGCGTTCCTGCCGCGCCTCGATTGCGTCCCGGGGCACCCTGCTCCGGAATCACGAGCCACGGCATCGTGGTATCAGGCGGCTGGGGGTCCTTCATGTTCCCCACCCGCACAAGATCATTGCCTCGGCGATCTTGCGCCGGGGCATGAGGTAGTACGCTTTCGAGCACTTGCACACCGACCTCGTGTTCCAGCAGCAGCTGGTCCACGGTCATCGGCAATGCACTGCGTCGATCGTACTCCTCTCGCTTCTCGGGATCCGACAGTACTGTGTAGGCCTCTTCGGCCTCACGATACTTCTCCGAATCCACCTGTCGGCCAATATCAGGATGAAATTGCCATGCCAGGCGACGAAAAGCTGATTTGATGATGTGAGTTGGCGCGTCGTGCGCCACTCCGAGAACATCGTACAGCGTTTTCATGATAGCCCCCTCCCGAGAGCAGTGGCGTACTATATGGCATTTTAAAGATTTTGTCAAGGTATGAATCAAAAAAGAAAAAGACGAAAAGGAATCTACTGATAATCCAATATGGGCAGTATAAGGAGCTGATAGTATCATCGCAAAAATAAGCTAAAAAACATCCCTCGGAGGTTGAAGTCCGAGGGTACTTGTGGTCTGGTGCGATTGTGGATGATCGCGCGGGTCAGTCGAGTCGGGCTCGCGGGCCATCCTACGCCACAAGGTCAGACCCTGCAGGCTGATGGTAGTCGAGGATGCAATCCTCGCCCTCCGGGACCTCCGGAGCATGTGGCTCGTCGCCTCAACACCATCCGTCATGTAGAGCAGTGCGTTGCACTCTCCGACTGTCCACCTCCTTGGCAGTCGTTACGAAGACGGCGCAAAGTGTAACAGAACTTCATGTTTCGTAAACAAAAGACCCACCACGAGGGCGGGTCTTTGTGCGAAGTGCGTGCGCCGTGATTACTTGAGGGTAACCTTGCCGCCTGCTTCTTCGATCTGCTTCTTCATTGCCTCTGCATCTTCCTTCTTGAGGCCTTCCTTTACCATCTTTGGAGCTGCGTCTACGAGATCCTTCGCGTCCTTGAGGCCGAGACCTGTGAGTTCGCGAACAACCTTGATCACAGCGATCTTGTTAGCACCACCATCAGTGAGCTCGACGTTGAATTCCGTCTTCTCTTCTGCTGGAGCTGCTGCAGCTGCGCCTGCCATTGGCATCATTGCCATTGGAGCTGCAGCGGATACGCCGAACTTGTCCTCGAGAACCTTTACGAGCTCTGCGAGATCAAGCACCGACATGGACTCGATGGTGCTCACGAGAGAAGCGAACTTCTCTGGTACCACCACGTTCTTTTCTTCTGACATAGGGGTTTGATTTAGACTTTTGCGTCTTTAATAGCAGTAAGTACGTTGACCAAATTGCGTGGAACACCAGCGAGCACATTGACGAATCCAGAAATTGGAGCCTGCAATGTACCAACGAGCTTGCCGAGCAACTGTTCGCGGCTTGGGAGCGACGCGAGATTCTTCACTTCCGCTGCGGAGATGAATCGTCCCTCGAGGATACCGCCGATGATAGTGAAGGACTCATGACCTTTTGCAAAGTCCTGGAATACCTTCGCTGCACTGACTTCATCCTGTGTCGCAAGACCAACCGTGAGCGTGCCGCGCACTGCCTCGAGATCTACCGTTGGCTGACTTGCTTCTTTCAAAGCAATGTTAACCAATGACTTCTTCGAAACCGCAAGCGATACACCAGTTGCGCGAGCTTCCTTGCGGAGCTTGTCTGTTTCCTTGATGGAAACGTTCACCATGGAAGCGAAAACCGCTGCCTTGGCGCCGCGGAGTGAGCCAACCAATTGGCTGACGTTTTCCTGCTTTTGCGCGCGAGTTTTTGGCATAAAAAACAAAAACCGTGACTAATGCCACAGTCCATGAGCCGTCTTGCGACGTCTCCCGACTCTTCGACCGAGGAGCTGAGCTCCAAGCCTCGGCAGGGCTTATGGCTTTTGAGGGCCGCCTGCTGTCTGTGGCGATGGGGCAAGAATACCAGAGGCGCCTCCGAGTGTCAAGAATGACTTCTCTTGTAAAAATAGAACAAAACGTCCTGAAATTTGCCTTGCTGCGCCAGCGGCATTGCCTGCGTGTGCAGACGATAGCCGAAGCCAGCAACCTCCCACTGAGCAAGAAACGGCGCGAGAGCAGCTGGCTGCCCGTGAATTTGATGGTGATACTCGATGATCGCCTGGTCGATGTGGCGCAGCATGTTGTCTCTGGTAAGCGCACCAATGGCTGCCACTTCCCCACCCTCAATATCCATCTTCAAGAGCGAGACATTGGTGCCGCGCTCTTGCACGAAATCAGCCAGGTTCACAGCTGGCACCGCAACACCTTCGTACGCCACGCGGCCCTCGACGGTACTTGTCTTCAGCGATCCTGCAGCATGTGGGTCTGTGTAGAACGTCATAGTTCCATCTTCGGCCGCAACTGCCGCATGATGCACCTGCACATTGCGTAGATTGTTACTCTCCACGTTCTTGCGAAGCATCGTGATCGTAGTCGGGTCTGCCTCAAACGCGTGAATGGTGGCCTGCGGGTAAAGCCATGAGAAGTAGAGCGTCGCCATGCCAATGTTCGCACCTGCATCAATGATCACCGGCGTTGCCGACGACGCGCGGAAGAAATATTCATTGTGCACGAAGATTTCGCGGAACAAATACCAAACATTCGCGAATGAATACGTGTGCACCGTGAATCCGAGAATCGACGCCGACGTCGAAGGACGTGTCACCCACAACTTCCAATATGCACGCAGCACAGCGAATTTTTGCACACGAGACAGCGGACTCTTCGCAAGAATCGCCATGTCGCGGATCATTTGATAGAGGCCGCTCAACATATTACGGACGAATCCAGGTGCCATGGAATGGCTTACCATTCACGAGCGCCGGAAGTTCGTTGAGACGATCACCAGACAACACCGCAACGCTGATCTTGTTCTTGCGTGCGAACTTCGTGGCAATCGGATCAAATGGAGTATGCATTCCAGGCGTCCATTTCTCACCTACAATATTTTGCATTTCCTTCCATGTGAGTGTGAGATGACGTTGCGCATCTGGAAACTGTTTAGGATCCTTGTCATACACATACTCAACATTGCTGAGATTCACCGCACACGTCGCCTTGTACGCATGCGCGAGCTGCACTGCAACAAGATCCGAAGAGTTGCCCGGTCGATGACCCCCTGCAATGACAACCTTTCCCTTGGGTAACGATTTCGCAAGTGGATTCGTAATAATCTCTTTCGCTGCCACATCATGTAACACACTCCAAATATATCTTGCGTTTGCGTGCGAGACGGCAATACCAGTCCAATCCAACAACTCACTCTCTGTAACACCCAATGTCCGCAGACGATCCTGGTACATGCGGCACGGCGCACCACCTCCAGTCACAATCACAAACCGAGTCCCCGCCTTCACCATGCGCAAAATCAATGCACGAAATTGCTTCACAAAGGCTACTCCATCTCCTTCTGCTGGCGCAACAAGTGATCCTCCAAGCGACATTACAATGGTTTGGGTCTTGGCCATAGCCTTTTTACAGGATTAAACGTGAACCTCTACGTTGCAAAAGCCCATCATGGACTAGCGAATCTATAATAGCATGGAGTCGCTGTGTGTCGAGCATGAGACGTTTGCCGACCTCTTCGATATTCACCGACTCTTCGCGGCGCAGAATCGTCATAATTTTGCCTCGATACCAACGGTTGGACCCGGCGAACACGCCCTGCGCACTCTTCGTAACATTTCGCTTCGCACGCGTGCCTGCTGCAAACTGAGGTCGTGCCTTGCAGAGATCCTTTAGCGGACATACGTCACACTTGGGCGCAACGGCCACACAAGTGGTCGCACCAATATCCATGAGTGCTTGATTGAACCGATAATGACCATCGCGAGCTGACTGCAGTTCGACACTAATCGACGCAAGTTGCCGTTCAACGCGCTTCTCCATCGCGCGGTTCCCCGCGCTCGCCGCGCGTCGCGGTTGCCCGAAGAACACGCGCTGCACCACACGCCGATGATTCGTATCCACGAGCGTCACCGGCTTATGATATGCAAAAGACAAAATCGCGTTCGATGTATACGGACCAACACCCGGAAGTGCGAGCAACTCCTCGCGCGTCACTGGCATCAATCCACCGTGCCGCTGCACCACTGCCTGTGCGCCACGCCAGAGATACAATGCGCGGCGATTATATCCAAGTCCTGCCCATGCACGAATTACATCCGCCTGAGAGGCGCGTGCCAGTGCACACACATCAGGAAATTGTGACAAAAATGCCTCGTACTTGGGGACGACGCGGTCTGCCTGTGTTTGTTGCAGCATCACTTCGGAGACCCAAATGCGATACGGATCACGTGTTTGCCGCCAAGGAAGCGTGCGCCGTGCATGACGCGAAAACCACCGCAGAACGCGGCGAACCAGTTCACTTGGCAATGACAACTTGTGTTCCAACATCTGCCCACGCGTAGAGCGATTCAATATCTTTATATGCCACATTCACACATCCACTACTCATCGGCTTCTTCCCGAATTGAGTATGCCAGTAGGCGCCATGAATATAGTATGCACCAGGTGATGTTCCGTGAAATTTGAGATTCCACTTGGTGTTCGGATAGCCCTTGTACTGATGCACTGGCAACTTCTCTTGGATGCTAAATGTGCCCACCGGCGTCGGATACCCGTTGCGCCCCGTAGACACCGGCATCTCACCCATCTTCACATCATCCCAATAGTACGTCAACCGCAAATCACTAATGTCAACGGCGATTTTCTTCTCTAATCTCCGAGGCTCAGTGGTTCGTGGATCATACCCTGCACGAATTTCCTGTCCGTCGCCAAATCCATCACCATCAGTGTCAGTCACACGAATCTTCGTGCGAAAAGCGATTTCCAAAAAATCATTCATCCCATCCTCGTCCTCGTCATGATCAGAAAGGCGTACAGATCCACGCGCAAGCGGTGAATATCCATTCTTAATTTCCATACCATCGGAGTATCCATCGCCATCAGTATCTGCCACTGCGTCATCAGTGCCATATAGTCGCACTTCATCCACGTCGCTCAGTCCATCACTATCAGTATCCGCTGTTGTATTGGCAGCAAAAACCGTACCAGAGATGCCCCAAAAGAACACAAAAACAAAAATAGCAACCAACGACTTACTCGCGGTTACGTGACCAAGAACGAACATACAGAGCTGCAAATACTGCAGCAATCGCTGCAGTAATATACGCAATAAAAGGCAGGATAGAGCTTCCAGCAGCGCGATCAATTCGCACCACACCCTGCTCCAGAGCTGTAGATGTTGCAGCTATATCCACGGTAGTTGTTGCGACAAATGGTGTCGAAGTGGTTGTCGTAGACGCATTCGAACTCACCGCAACCCCACCAACTTTTTGTACACCACTGGGTGTTGGCTGTTGCGCTGGCTGTATTGTGGCGGTTTCCACGGCTGTCACAGGAGACACTTCTTGCTGGGGTACTGGAACTGATTCTGGCTGTGGCTTGCGTGTCGGGTCCGCGCCTTTTGCAACCTCATCACCATCTCGTACACCGTCACCATCCGTGTCCGGATTGGTTACACTTGTACCTCGCCGAATCTCCTCAGCGTTGCTTAATCCATCATTATCCTGATCTGGATCCTGGGAATCTCCAATACCATCACGATCCGTATCTACGTCAACAAATGTGCTCGTTTGAAGCGAAGCCGCACCACCGCTGGACGGATTGAGCGCCACAGTCGTTCCGTCTTCTTTCTTTCCACTCAGACTAAGGAACCGCACTGTCACAGTGTGTTGGCCTGTACGCGGCGACCAATTCGTGGAGATTTGTCGCGCTTCTTCGAATCCGAGACTAAATGCTACTTCTGCAATCGTGTTTTCTCCATCAAAAAATCCAAGTGTGCCTGTAAGTGTCACGTACGTATTGTTCACTACTACTGTCATGACTCGAACTGTCTCACCTTCAAAAAATACATTTTTGGAAAACCAAACACCTGAGCTTGTCACAAACCCAAGTCCTGTCTGCGCTGCCATCACTGGCTGTGCAGCAAAAAACAGCAAGGCTATTAAGACGGTAAGAATACGAACATACATAGCGAGTTCAGTATAGCACAACAGATATGTCACCCTCTATATCTGTTCTCCGCACAGTCATACCATACCGCTCTAGCCTTCGCACCACTCGTTCGTGCGGGTGCCCATACCGATTATCCTTGCCAGAAGAAATCACTGCCGTCTTCGCGCCGACAGCCTGTAATAACACATCGGTCGATGATGTTTTGCTCCCATGATGCCCCGTACGCAACACATCGGCACGCAATTCACCATTGGTATATGTTGCAGCAAGATAGGCTTCCTGCTCCACTTCTGCATCACCCATGATGAGCACACGCCCCTGTTGCGCAACACTAATCCGTACTACCACACTCGCATTATTGTCCGTGACTGCCTTGCTCGAAGGCGTCGCACGCCACATCCGTGTAATAGCAAAGTTCGGGAATAAGGTTTCAACATGAGCCTGCCCAACATCCCAGGTTCGCACCCGATCCACGGGCTCAAGTTCAAGACCTTCTTCATGCACAGCTGCAACAAACGCAGCCCACTTCGGATCATCACGTTGCTCTGACAACCCGTTGTAATACACATGCTGCACTTCGAACGTATGAAGTACACTTGCACATCCACCGAAATGATCAGCGTCTGCATGTGACACTATTAAATATTCAATCGTCCGATCGAAGTATGGCATGTTGCGTCCCAGTGCAGTGAGCACTACATCACCAATACCACAATCAATCAGCACTTGTGTCTCGCCATCTGTAATAAGCGTCGCATCACCTTGCCCTACGTCCATAAACACCACTGTTGTCGATGCAGTTGCGCGTGGCACCACCACAGTCCCCACTCGCGTGTGATAGAGCAGGAAATAGACAGCAAGTGTTAAGAAAATAACCCCGAAAATGCAGAGGATGAAGTAGATGACGGCGCGACGTCTCGTGAGAGCCATAGAAGAATATATACATAAAGCAGTACTGCCACTGACCAATGCACCGCCACCTCGGCACTACTGTACGGTATCCTCGCACTCCACGATACCACAGCGAGCACATACCCACTCGCAGCCCAAGACAGCACACCAAGTGCGATACCGATCGGCACCCATACAAACCCCATTGCTACTGCGAGCGCACCCGTTGCCATAATGAAGGGAATCACAGGCACCACAATGAGATTCGTTACGATAGCAATAAGTGACACACGCCCAAACACAACGAGCAAATACGGAAATGTAAGCACATACGCGCCTATCGTTGTTGCAACCAAACTACGCAACTGCCACCGCTGCGAAATCCAGAAAAGCCAAGCTTCACAACGTGGCGATGCATACGTCACACCAATTGTCGCCAGCACAGACAGATGGAACCCTCGATCATGCAATAGAATCCGCGGCTCAGCCATAACCATCAGTGTACACGCGACAACGAGCACAGTCCCAGACCCTCTCCCTCGACCCAGTGCACTACTCAGCAAACTCAATACACCCATTACCCCCGCACGAACCGCGGATGCGCCCATACCTACGAGGTACACGAATCCAGCGACCATCAGCACCACACCAAAAAACGCACGCGTACGCCGAATGCGCAGCACCCCAAAGAACCACGAACAAACGCCAACAATAATACTCACGTTGAAACCTGACACGGCCAAGACATGTGTTAGTCCCGTGTTGGCAAAATCTTGCTTAGTAGCTACTGGAACATGCGCCTGTAGTCCATAAAGAGTACCAGCAATGAATGCTGCATGTGGTTCGGGCCAGATTTTACGAACATGGACATAAAGTCGCTCCTGAACATACACGGCCGCCTCTGGCGCTTTTGCGCGATATCGCTCAAGGTGAATTATTTGCTGTATCGAGATCGCAACAAGATACACGCCACACGCAAGCATCAGGCGCTTCGACGGTGAGTACAACCATTGCTTCATACACAATGTGGCTGCGAGTCTAGAGACCCGCAGCCACACCTTACGAACGCTTTTGTGATCAAATCAATGTGGACAAGTTCAGACAACCACACTCACCATTCGACCCTTTACCACGATCACCTTCTTCGGTTCCTTGCCCTCAAGCCACTTCTGTACAGCAGGCTCAGCAAGAGCTACCTCACGAACCGCAACCTCATCTGCATCAGACGCGATCGAGAACTGTGCGCGCAGCTTACCGTTCACTTGAACCGCGTATGTTACTTCATCATGAACGAGATAGTGTTCATCAACGATTGGCCACGCTGCGTATGCTACAGAACCTTCTTCACCAAGCCCACTCCACAATTCTTCTGCAAGATGCGGTGCGTATGGAGCGAGAAGTTGTACTCCCACTCGGTAACACTCTTTCGGCACTGCACCAAGCGCGTTGAGTCCATTCGTATACTCCATGAGCGCCGCAACAGCAGTGTTGAATCGCATTCCTTCGATCGCGTCCCCTACACGCTTGATTGTCTGATGCATTAATACCAGTGTGTCACGTTCTGCAACCACATCACTCACCTTCTCACGCATGAGCGCGAACTTGGTCAGGAAGCGATGCACACCGATCAACCCATCTGTATCCCATTGTGCATGCTGATCAAACGGACCCATGAACATTTCATAGGCACGGAATGTGTCTGCACCGTACTGAGCTACCAGTTCGTCTGGATTCACAACATTGCCCTTGGATTTGGACATTTTTTCTCCGCCTTTCGCGAGTATAAGTCCGTGGCTCGTGCGACGATTGTACGGTTCGCATACAGGCGATGCTCCGATGTCGAAAAGGAATTTGTTCCAGAATCGTGAGTAGAGCAAATGCAATACTGTATGCTCCATGCCACCGTTATACCAATCGACTCCCATCCAATAGTTCGTTGCATCAGACTGATACGCCGTGATGAACTCACGCTTTGCGATATCACGCTCATCCTTCTCACGCGTTGCATAGAACTGCGCGTGCCAGAATGGAGAAACCATGCGGAATGTTACACCTTCAAGTTCGCAGCGATGTACGCGCTCGAAGTCTGTTGGACGCGAATGTTCTACAACCGCCCCAAGATGCACGAGTGGCAAATCAGCAACGAGCGCAGTCGCTGCATCAAGCTGCGCTGGCGGCACAATAATATCAACATCACCCATGTGCATCCACACGCTGCGGTTGAGGCCGTTGAGTGCAAGACTTCCACAAACCCAATGCTCAATCCCCGCTGCAGCAAATCGCTCTCGCACAGTTAGATACGATGCCCACACCTGTCGGTCTTGATCGTTTTGTTCAATTGCTGGACGCGCCCACGCATGCGCACGCGTGAATTGCGCGTCGTCAGCCGGTGCGCAGTAACGCAAGAAGTACCAGCTCGAACCTGCCCAGTTAGGCATCGTGTCTGTTTCGCGACGCGCTGGACCTCCACACTGCGGACAAGTGGTCGCAACCCAATCGGTGAGTGTTGAAAGCGGACTCTCACCTGTATCTGTCGGCTGGTACTTGTCGACTGCTGGGAGTGTGAGCGGCAACGCAGACTCTGGAAGTGCCACCCACCCACCACACGGCTCACAGTGCACCAATGGAATCGGCTCACCCCAATAGCGCTGACGCGAGAAAACCCAATCGCGGAGTTTGTATCGAACCGATCTTGTACCAATTGTCTGTTTTTCAACCCACGAAATCACAGCTTCTTTCGCCTGTGCTGTTGTCATGCCATCAAGAAACCCAGACGCAACGACAAGACCTTGGTCTGTATGGATCAATGCTGGGTTCTCTGCCATTTCAATAAGTTTGAACTCACCAGTGTCCTGCGGATTCTTCCCGAATGCAGCACGCGCTTCCTCAAACGTCATCCAATAATACTCAAATCGATCCTTGTCTTCATCATGCACTACAGGCTCTTGCGCATCAGAACGAAGGCGCACCTCGTACGCGCTGCGCAAATACTGCATATACTCCTTGGTCTTCACCGAGACCACATGCGCATTCACTTCACCAATTTTTGAGCCAACTTCATACTCAAGATATCCTGTCTCTTCTCGGAATTCTCGCTGCAGAACTTCTACAGCATCTTCTCCTTCTTTTTGGGTGCCGCCTGGCAAACGATAATACAGATGCAATTTGTCCCATTGAATGAGATACCGATTATCGGCATTTCGAACAATGCCATACACCCCAACAAACTTTGGTGACTCGCGATGGACAGGACCAACCTCACCTACAACAACCGTCCGCATTGGCACATTGTACTTCTTCGCAAACTCCCAATCGCGCTGATCATGCGCAGGGACTGCCATGATAGCTCCAGTGCCGTATGAACCAAGTACGTAGTCCGCAATAAATACTGGAATCTGTTTCTGTGTGGCAGGATTCACTGCCATCAGCCCTTCAACACGCACACCCGTCTTCTCTCGTCCTTCTGCGGAGCGATCCATGTCCTTCATGAGCCGAGCACTCTTGCGATAGGAATCTACTTCGCTCCAATTCTGAATACGAGTCTGGAAGACGTCGAGCAGCCGGTGCTCTGGAGCAAGCACCATGTATGTTGCACCAAAAATCGTGTCAGGACGCGTGGTGAATACGCGAACCTTCTCATCAGAGTCTGCAACTGCAAAATCAATCTCTGCACCTTCTGATTTCCCAATCCAATTCGTCTGCTGCGTGCGCGCTGCTGGGATGTAGTCCACGGTATCGAGATCAGCAAGCAAACGATCCGCGTATTTCGTGATCGCAAGCATCCACTGTTCTTTGTCACGCTTCTCCACGGGCGTACCGCAACGCTCGCAGCTCCCATCAACAACTTCTTCGTTAGCAAGACCAATCTTGTCCTTGGGGCACCAGTTGATAGGTATGTTTGCTTTGTACGCAAGCCCCTTCTTGAAGAGCTGCAAAAAAATCCACTGTGTCCACTTATAATACTGCGGATCTGTCGTATCAACTTCACGCGACCAGTCGAACGAAAACCCTAGTGACTGCAACTGACGACGGAACGTCGCGATATTCTCCGCAGTAACGTCTGCTGGCTGGCGCCCAGTCTTGATCGCGTAGTTCTCGGTTGGAAGACCGAACGCGTCCCACCCAATCGGGTAGAGCACGTTGTATCCCTGCATGCGACGCTTACGCACCACCACATCAAGTGCAGTGTATGAACGAGGGTGACCTACATGAAGTCCTGCTCCAGACGGATACGGAAATTCAATAAGCGCGAAGAACTTCGGTTTGCCCGAATTCGCATCCTCTACCCGGAATGTCTGATTACGAAGCCAAAACTGCTGCCACTTGGCCTCGATCGCACGGAAGTCGTATACCTGCATAAGGGATCGTTGAGATAGGGTCATTGTGCCCAATACCCATGAGAATGTAAAGCGTTTTTGCTCGGAACTACCCGCAAACTACAAAAACAAAACACCCGGCTCCTCCTGCGCGGGTGTCTGTCTGTTTTGTTGTAGTGCCAGCCTCAGTGCAACACCGTTTTCTTCTTCCCAGGAGCGGACGGCGCACTCTGCTGCAGCAGCTCGATGACTCGAACAACCCGCATGAGTGGAGCAAACCCTTTGAGGGTACCTCCACTCAGCTTCCTCGCACACGCCCTGCAGTGCGCGAAGTTACGGAGCGTATCAAACGTAATACGCCGAGGTGTCCCAGAACGAGTCTTCGAGTCCGCGTAATTACACTGCGCAAGGACGACCTCGACAGACAGCGCAAACGCGTATTCAGCCTTTATGCGGCCGGTGTGCTCGCATGTAGAACACACACATCGCACCATCATGTCACCATGAGCGTACATGTTGTCCCCCTTCCGTTGTTGTTAGAGACCTGAAACAATATACAAAATCACACCAATTGTCAAGCCTAACAAAACAGTACACCCTGCACGGGTGTACTGTTTTGTGAGCACTGCTTCTCGTATAGATTACGCACCAATCGCCTTCTTGATCATTGCCTCGAGACGATCGCGACCAACGCCACCAACTGCTTCGTCTACGATCTGACCACCCTTGAACACCTTGAACGTTGGGATGCTCATGATCCCGAACTGACTTGAGAGTTCGGCATTCTCATCCACATTGATCTTGCCGATCTTGATCCCCTTGCCTTCGTATTCACGAGCAAGGTCCTCAATAATAGGCTTCATGATCTGACAAGGGCCGCACCATACTGCCCAAAAATCAACGAGCACTGGCACTGGACTCTCGAGCACTTCTGTCTTGAAATTTGCCTCCGTGAATTCCATAGATAGGTTGATTATTTTTCCTGATGGAGATGCTTGAACTCAATCGTACGCTTGCGGATTTCTTCGCTGTACGCCTCGAGAATATCACCCACTTCGACGCGCAACTTACCCGCAAAGCGCATACCGAACTCGGTTCCTTCGAAGATCTGCTTCTCAACAGACTGGCCAAGCTGCAGGCTTTCGATCGTTCCTTCACCCTCAATCATATTCGAGCGACGAACGCGAACGCGTAGGCCCTTGAGCATCTTACCACTAATCACACGGGCACCAATAGTCATGGCGTTCTTGTCTGTGCGGAAGATCGCAAGAACCTTCGCATGACCGTGTTCTGTGATGATGTGCTCTGCTGGCAACAACTTCTGGAGCTCAGCTTCGATGTATTCGAGCAATGCATAGATAACGTCGAACTTACCAACGACCACCGTCGGCTTGTTGCGCAACTCTGCCTGACCCATTGGCGACATCTGCACACGGAATGCAATGACCTGTGCACCAGAGGATTCTGCGCGTGCAACATCTGCTTCTGTGACGTTACCAAGTCCCTTACCTACAACCTTTACCGCCACTTCATCGTGCTGGAACTTTTCGATAGAGCCCAGAAGTGCTTCAAGCGATCCGAGTACGTCAGCCTTCACTACAAGGTTCAACGTCTTCTTCGGCTGGTTATCCTCCGTAGTCTCTGCTGCTGGCTGATTGATGGAGTGTGTAGTCTTGGTGGTCGAAACACCCTTACTCTTGCGCACCTTCTCTGCAGTGTCAGACTTGCTCACATCCATGATGTCACCAACTTCTGGCGCAATCTTGAATCCAAGCACACGCACTGGCATAGATGGCGGTGCAACCGTCACGTCCTCACCACGATAATTCTTCATGGCACGAACGGTTCCGTATACTTTGTTATTCACCACCAATGAATCACCACGGTGCAATGTTCCTGCCTGCACCAACACGGTTGCAACAGGACCTTCTCCCTTGTCTACGTGGGATTCAATAATAGTACCGATTGCTGGGCGCTCTGCTGCTGCACGAATATGCTGCTCCTCTACATCTGCAACGAGCAAAATCGTTTCGAGCAACTGATCAATATTCTTGCCTTCCTTCGCAGAAATAGGCACAACTGGCGTCTTGCCACCCCACTCTTCAGGAAGAATGTTGCGCTGGGACAACTCTGTCTTCACCTTATCAATATTTGCGTCAGGCTTATCGATCTTGTTGATCGCAACTACCATCGGCAACTTCGCTGCCTTAATAATGTTAATAGCTTCCACAGTCTGCGGCATTACACCGTCATCTGCAGCAACCACGAGAATCGCAATGTCTGCGATGCGCGCACCGCGACTACGCATCACCGTGAACGCTTCGTGACCAGGTGTATCGATGAAGGTAACGCGGCGCTTACCTTTCTGCCCCTTCATGGTGTGCTCAATCTGGTATGCACCAATATGTTGGGTGATACCACCAGACTCAGTCGCAACCACGTTGGTGTTACGAATCGCGTCGAGCAACTTCGTCTTACCATGGTCAACGTGACCCATCACGACAACTACTGGCGGCCGTGTGGTCATGTCTTCTACCACCTGTGTCGAAAGTGCTGCCTGAAGGGCGTCAGCAGTCTCTTCTTCGGTTGTCGCAACTGCAACACTTGCTTCCTGCTCCACCACAAATCCCATGTCTTCTGCCAATACTGTTGCGGTATCACGATCAATATTCTGGTTGAGGTTCGCAAGAATACCGTTCTTCATGAGCTCCATGATCACCATCGTGACGGGGAGATTGAGACGACCAGCGAAATCACGGACTGAAATTACATCAGGAATATGGACGGTTTCTCCACGTTCCTTGCGCATAGCGCGCTCAAGTTCTTTGCGCTTCTTCGCCTCTTCTTTCTTCCGACGCTCGAGCTCATCCTTCATGCGCTTACTTGCGCGCATGATGGCCTGAGCAACACGATCATCGACTTTAATTGCCTTTTTACCAATGTCAAAACCGAACTCCGGTAGGATTTCGAGAAGTACATTCGTGTGGATGCCTACGCGGCGTGCGAGTTCTGTGACGTTCATAGTGGCCAAAGTATAGCAAACATTGCGGAAATTACAAGGGCTGCTAGGATAGTGACATGGGCTTCCTTTTTCTCAACAAACCCAGAGACTGGACCTCGCACGACGTGGTCGCTGTTGTGCGTCGCGTGACTGGCGAAAAGCGCGTTGGTCACGCAGGCACCCTCGACCCATTCGCCACCGGACTCCTTGTCGTAGCTGTTGGCCGCGAATTCACGCGACTTCTTGATACATTCAAAGCACACGAGAAGGAATATGTAGTCGTTGCGCAGTTCGGCGCCACCAGTGATACACAAGATTGCACGGGTATCATCACACCAACGCCACATACAACAGAAGTCACCCGCGAGATGGTACAAGATATACTCCCTTCTTTTGTTGGTCCTCTCGATCAAATCCCTCCGATGTATTCGGCAAAGAAGGTAGGTGGTCGCAAACTCTACGATCTTGCGCGTGCTGGCAAAACCATCGAACGCAAACCAGTGCGTATCACCATTTACGATATTAAATTGCTTGCATTCGAGAATAATCGCGCAACGCTGTGCGTTGTGTGCAGCGTCGGAACCTATATTCGCACACTCGTGCACGACCTCGGCGCACGCCTGGGCTGCGGAGCCTACGCACTCGAACTCACGCGCACACGCATTGGGATGCACACGCTCGCTGACGCCCAAGACCTGGACGTCTTCCGATCTGCCTACAAAAAAGAAAACGGCGCGCCACACACAACTGCTGTGTAGCACGCCGCTCGAGTTCCCAACCATTCGCGTCGCAACTGGTGGGACAGCTCAGCGCATCAGCGTCCGCGACCGCGCACGTTCACGCGGTCCCGACGGCGCAAGCGCTTCCGCAGCTCGTGCTTCTGCCGCGCCTCTTCCGCCTTCTTGGTCTGAGCATCGCGCAGACGTGCGCGCCAGCCCGGACCACGGTTCTTCCGCCGCTTCTTCTCGGACCCTCCGTCCGAGACCACCGCCTGCAGCGTACCACCGGACCCCATCTTGGTCTTGAAGCTGCCATCTGACATGCAGTAACCCTGCCTTTTCCAGAGGGAAATCCGCACGGCAACATACCGCGCGTGAGCGGCGATACTATGCCTTATTTTAGTGTTCTTGTCAATGAACGGGGCTTGCGCTATGATTTGGCCAGATACTTAATCCTTATTGCACTTGTAGTACTGATCGGGATTGTTGCTATGGATACCACGACTTCATCAACTTCGCTTTGTTTGGCTCATTTCTCGCGTGCCTAGGTGACGCTGGTTTTCTTGTTGCTGTCCCGTCAGGACTCGGTGCCTGACACTATGTCCCCTATTATTTACTTGATACTCGGCCTACTCGCAGGCGGCGCAGCCGGGTATTTGTTGCGCAAAAAAATCGCCGCGGCCAATGCCAATACCCTTGAAGCCAAGGCTGAGAACATGCTGACTGAGGCGCGCACCAAGCAGCAACAGATTCTCCTCGAAGCAAAGGACAAAGCCATGAAGTACATGGACGACGCCAAGCGCGAGGAAGAAGACCGCCGCCGTGAATTGAAGCAGACCCAAGAACGCCTCGCACAACGCGAAGGAACCTTCGACAAAAAGTTGCTCGAGTTGGAAGAGCGCCAGGAAGCATTGCGCGCGCAAGTTGAGAAGGTTCGTGTACGCGCATCTGAAATCGAAGGAATCCGTGCAGCAGCCGAGACCAAGCTCGCCGAAGTCGCTCGTCTCTCCGTTGAAGAAGCGAAGCAACAACTCTTCCAGCGCGTTGAAGAGTCCAGCCGCCAAGAAATCAGTGACCGCCTGATGAAGCTCGACCGTGAGAATTCGGACGAATACGAACTGCGTGCTCGCCGTATTCTCTCCACAGTGATGGAACGCTACGCTGCTGCAACCGTCTCCGAGAACGCAACATCTGTTGTAGAGCTCCCAAGCGAAGACATGAAGGGTCGCATCATTGGTAAAGAAGGTCGCAACGTACGCATGATCGAACGTCTCACTGGCTGTGAATTTATTATTGATGACACCCCAGGCGTCGTAACGATTTCTTCGTTCGCGCCAATTCGCCGTCAGGTTGCGAAGCTCACCCTCGAGAAGCTCATCAAGGACGGTCGTATTCAGCCAGCGCGCATCGAAGCATTTGCGGAGGAAGCGAAGAAGGATCTTGCGCTTGAGCTCAAGAAGGCTGGTGAGAACGCACTCTACGAGCTCGGTATCACCGGTACTGATCCGAAGTTGGTTTCGATTGCAGGTCGCCTCAAGTACCGCACATCATTTGGTCAGAACCAGCTCATGCATGCCATGGAAGTTGCCTACTTCTGCGAAATGCTGGCAAAGGAACTTGGTGCAGATCCTGTGATGGCGAAGAAGGCTGGGTTCTTCCATGACATTGGTAAGGCAGTAGATCACGAGACACAAGGAGGCCACCCAGAAATCGGCTACACCATCATGAAGAAGTTCGGGTACCCAGAAGAAATCGCATACTGCTGCATTGCGCACCATGAGGACAAGCCGAAGACACTTCTCGGTTCTATTTGTAAGGTGGCTGATGCACTCTCTGGTGCTCGCCCAGGTGCTCGCCGTGACTCATACGAACAGTACATTCACAAGCTCGAAGATCTCGAGAACATCGCAACACGTCAACCAGGTGTTGAGAAGGCCTACGCGATTCAAGCTGGTCGCGAAATCCGCGTGTTCGTGAACCCTGCGGCCATGGACGACTTCGGCGCATACAATCTTGCGAAGGCTGTAGCTCACGACATTGCCGCAGAGATGAAGTACCCAGGTGAAGTGAAAGTCACCGTGATCCGTGAGACGCGCGTCATTGAGTACGCACGCTAAAAGTGCTATACTTGCTCCAAACTTACTTCAATCCTATGAACAAAGCAGAGCTTGCCGAAGCTATCGCCGCGCGTGTTGGCGTGACCAAGAAAGAAGCCGAAGACATGATCGAGGCATTCACAGATATCACGACGCAGAACTTGCAGATGAATGGTGAAGTGGTGCTCGCAGGGTTCGGCACCTTCTCCGCACGCGTTCGCGCTGGCCGCATGGGCGTGAACCCACAGAAGATCTCTGAACAGATCAAGATCAACCCAACGAAGGTTGCGAAGTTCAAAGCAGGAAAGAATCTCAAGGAGGCACTCAAGAAGTCACAGCACACTTCAGCAGCACCTGCACCGGAAGTTGCTCCTACTCCAGCACCAGCTGCGATGTAGCGCTAATCCAAAAACAAAAAACCGCCGTATTGCTACGGCGGTTTTTTGTTTGTACGAGTGAACTACAAAATTGCTTCCTTTGCAGCCTTTGCAACGCGGAACTTCACTACCGTCTTTGCAGGGATCTGTACCTGTGCGCCGGTTGCTGGATTGCGTCCCATGCGTGCTGCGCGGTGAGCCTTTACGAGCTTACCGAGTCCTGGAAGTGTGCACTCACCAGACTTCTTTGCGTAGGTGCAAGCCATCGAGACGAGCGTCTCAACAACTGCAGCTGCCTGCTTGCGGGTCAATCCCGTCTTCTCCGCGAGCTCAGACATGAGCTGCGACTTGCTTGGTCCTTTTGCCATACCCTCTTAGGTTAACAATGAATTAACATGTCCAAAGTATATCAAATCCCAGGAAAAGCAAGCAAAAGTTATCCACAGACGAAATAAAAACGACCCGAGTGCGTGTGTGCGTTACTGCAACACACAGACACTCGGGGCGGTCAGCTGCCAACGGCGGTTCAGCCGTACACAGCGCGACGAACTCGATGCTTCACCCCCACCTTGAGCAACTCGTAGGCGAGCCGCGGTGGGAAAAGTACGAGTCCGATAAACAATGATCGCATGCATCCTCCTGTTGTGGCCTGCGAGGCTCAGGAAGTCAATCATAGCAAGAGGTTTTCGTCAAGATCACGTGCAGTTGCACTCACCATCAAAAGTGCAGTATACGATTGACTTTTTTGGCATTTCAGTTAGCATCCTGCTCAATGCCCCGACGACACAGGAGGTACTCCGTGGCAACCGCCCTTTCCATCGCAAGTGCAGTACTCATTCTCGTGACCGGTGTGATGTATTTCCTGCAGGTTCGCCGCGGACAATCACATCCAAATGCCGCAACGTGGATCATGTGGCTTTTCGTCGACACACTGAATCTCGCTTCCTACAGCGAGATGGTTCGCGAGGAGCCATTCAAGGCATTCGCTGCACTGGCTGCAACCATCAATGCGTTCGTTATTTTCACGTATGCTACGCGGCATCGCCATTTTGCGAAGATTGATCGTGTTGATGTGGCACTCCTGCTGCTAACCGCGATGATTGCGGTCATCTGGAAGGCCACCGGTAACGCCACGCTCAGCAACGTACTCCTACAGGGTGTGTTCGTCATCTCCTTTGCTCTCACGATTCGAAGTGTGTGGAACGGTGCAAACGAACACCCTGCTGCGTGGCTGGTAGCTGTTGCTGCCTACCTTCTCTCGATCATCGCTATCGTCATCTCATGGGATTCTGCAAATGACGGCTGGCAACTTGCGTTCCCGATCATCAACGGAGTCCTTGGTAATGGTTCTGTCCCAGTTACGCTGTGGATCGTCCAACGCCGAAGGCGTGCATGAACACGCGCTCCATCTCACCAACAACACCGCTTGGGTTCCCAACCACTCAGCGGTGTTGTCATTTGTGCGCACACCACCCTGGCCACACACCGCATTCCCCTGTATACTACGCGTATTCACGTTCCAGCATGGATACTGATTTTCTCGCGTCTTTACGAAGGCAAGAAGAGCGGTTGCAACCGCCGCCCCATGAGCGCTCCCGATGGCGAACGTGGCTTCGTCGTATCGGGATTTTTTTGTCTGTAGTCGTTGCCCTCGTGATTCTTGTAACCTGGCTTGGCACCATTGTGTTCATGCCAGATTCTGGCGAGGGGTGGTATCGCGGAAGCAATAATCACGTAAGCATCATCTCCGCGCTGCGCAACCTCATCACCCACAACACTGATGTAATCGAAGGCGCACCCGATGATCGCGTCAATATCCTTCTTCTAGGCATGGGCGGCCTCGGACATGATGGCCCATACCTCACAGACACCATCATCCTTGTAAGTATCAAACCATCCACCAAGAGTATTGCACTCACCTCAGTGCCACGAGATCTCACCGTCCCGATTCCTGGACATGGTGAACGCAAGATCAACGAAGCAAACCACTACGGAGAACTCGCAAGCGCTGGCAATGGTGGAGAACTAGCGCGCAAAACACTTGCGCATGTCACCGGGCAGACGATTCACTATTACGTCCGCGTCGACTTCGCTGGATTTGAACGACTCATCGATGAAGTAGGCGGTGTAGATATTCAAGTTGAGCGTGCATTCACTGATCGTGGATTCCCGGCACCTAACGACGAGTACCAGACCATTTCATTTGCAGCAGGACTGCAACACATGAATGGTAAAACGGCGCTCAACTACGCACGATCACGCCACGGCAATAACGGAGAGGGTTCTGATTTCGCACGATCACGCCGCCAGCAAAAAGTGATTATTGCGCTGAAAGAAAAATTACTTGCTGTTTCAACGCTCGCTAACCCAGCGAAGCTTTCGGGAATTCTCGACACGCTCTCCACGCACCTTGCCACTGACATTGACCTACCTACTGGCCTCCAGATCGGCCAAGTTATCCGAGACATCGACACTGCTACTGTGAAATCACTCGCACTCTCTGATGCTCCAGGTAACTATCTCGTCAACGCGAGCACAGAGTCTGGATACTTTTTGTATGCACGCGACCGATCGTTCGGAGAAATCCGCCAGGCAGTCGAACACATTTTTGATGCCACCCCAGTAGCAACCACTCGTGTGGCCACTTCAACACCTGAGGCCACCCCTCCCCCCAAGACCACCTCCCCTGTAGGCACCATTTCCACCACCAACTCGGCCTCATCGTCTGGATTGGTCGTCGCCGTTCGCAACGGCACCTATGTCGCAGGCCTTGCAGCCCGCATTCAGGCCCGAATTGAAGGGATCAATATTGCAGTCTCGAGCATTGACAATGCCGACAATCGCCCCTATACTACGACAGTTGTGTACGATTTAAGCAACGGAAAGCAACGTGACGTTGCTGCCCGCATTGCTGCTCGCCTCAACGCAACCGTGGTCACCGGCACTCCGCCCACGTCGCTCCCATCAGGAACTTCAATCCTGGTCATCGTCGGCACCGACGCTGTGAACTAGTATCCTATGAATCGCGTCCGCTCCAAACCTCTTCCCACCATTGCTCTTGTGGGCCGCACTAACGTAGGAAAATCTACGTTGTTTAATCGTATTGTTGAATCGAAAAAAGCGCTCACATCTGACATCGCCGGCACCACACGTACCCGCAACATCGCCTCCTTCTGGTGGCGCGGTCGTGAAGTACGCGCCGTAGACACCGGTGGTCTTACCTATGATGATGCGCTTCCTTTTGAAAAAGAAATTCTCGAACAGGTTGAGCGCGGTATCGCAGATGCAGACGTTGTAGTATTCGTTCTCGATGTCCAGACTGGCATTCTTGCACAAGAACGTGAACTCGCACGCCGCTTGCGCAAAGTAGGCAAGCCTGTGGTCGTCGCCGTGAACAAGGTAGATTCCATGAAGTGGCGCAAGCGTTCTGAAGATGAGAACTGGAAGGCTCTCGGATTTGGCGAACCACACTTTGTTTCTGCAAGCAGCGGATCTGGCGTCGGTGATTTGCTTGATGCTGTCTACGAAGATCTCCCTGAGGAGAAGCCACGCAAGTCAGAAGACGAGGTTGCGTTCGAACAGAATGACGTGGTGGCTCGTATCGCACTCTTGGGCAAGCCTAACGTCGGCAAGTCTTCACTGCTCAACGCCCTTGCAGGTGCTAACGAAGTTATCGTGAGCGATGTTGCACACACCACACGTGAGACCTTCATTATTGATGTGCAGCACGAAGGCAAGAAATTCCAAATTATCGACACCGCGGGTATCCGCCGCAAGGCTCATGTTGAAGGCGGCCTTGAACGCATGGGTGTAAGCGCCAGCATCCATTCACTCGATGAAGCTGATGTGGTGCTTTTGCTCCTCGACGCCACCGAGCCATTCTCCAAGCAAGAGAAGCACCTCCTCGGTCTTGCGGAGAACAAGCATGCGGGTGTCATCATCGTGGTGAACAAATGGGATCTCATCGAAGATCACAGCCAGGAATACCGCACAGAATACATCAACAGCATTCGCATGATCTATCCGTTCTTGCGCTATGCACCGATTGCATTCGTGAGCGCAAAATCTGGATTCCGCGTACACCAACTCTTCGAGATGGTAGAAAAAGTTGCTATCGAACGCCGTCGCGAAGTGGATGACGAAACCCTCAACGGCTGGTGGAAAACCATGGTTCGTCGCCACAAGCCAGTCAAGGGTACTGGTACCAACCACCCAAGCATTCTTTCCTTCCGTCAGATCGATACAGACCCTCCGCATTTCGAGGTAGTTATTCGTTTCCAGACCTCACTGCACAACTCATACCTGCACTTCCTTGAGAACGGGTTGCGCGAGTCGTACGGATTCGAAGGAACCCCAATCGTAATTACCGTTCGCAAATTCAAGAAATAATATGGTTCTCATCGCAGGACTTGGCAACCCTGGTGCAAAGTACTCGCACACACGTCATAACGTCGGCTTCATGGCACTCGACGCACTCGCGCACGCGCAACATGATGTGTGGTCGCTCAGCAACTGGGCTGAGTCTGAGAAGTTCGATGCCATCATTGCAGATGGTCGCGCTGGTGACGAACGTATTGTCTTGTGCAAGCCACAGACGTTCATGAATCGCTCTGGCGAATCTGTCCGAGCACTTGCTGCATGGCACCACATTGAGCCTGCGCAGATTATTGTCGTTCACGACGAAATCGATCTCCCCTTCGGAGAAATTCGAATTCAGGAAGACCGTGGCGCAGCCGGACACAACGGCGTGAAGTCTCTTATTGAATCGCTTGGCACTCAGGCATTCTCCCGTGTCCGCATCGGCGTCGGCCGACCCGAAGGCCCGCTCCCTGTTGACGAATACGTACTCCAAAACTTTTCCACAGTTGAAAAAGCAGAAATGGAGCGTATACTCTCCGGACTGCCTGCAATTCTTGTTGCCCATTTCTTCAAAAAGCAGTAGCGCGACACGTGCAGTGCAGCAGCGCACACCATAACCACCACACCTATGCAGCCAATTACTCCGGCTATTCCTAGCACGGAAATTATTTGTACTACCCGGCATTCCTCACCGAGCTATCCAGCACGCTTACGTGAACTCGCACACCCTCCGGAGCAACTTTTTGTTCGCGGCCTGCCGATACGAACAGACATTCCGCTTATCAGTGTCGTTGGCACGCGGCGCATCAGTGACTACGGTCGAAACGCACTCCAACACATTCTTCCGCCACTTGTACGTACTGGCGTTGGCATTGTCAGTGGCCTCGCCTTTGGTGTAGACACCGTTGCTCACACACTTGCGCTCGACCATCGAGGCTATACCATTGCAGTACTGCCCGGGGCAGCGGATGATGCGTCGATTTTTCCCACGAGCAATCGCGCACTCGCACGTCGTATTTGTGCCCATGGCGGAACACTCGTAACAGAGAATGCGGTAGGAACGACCATACAATCATTTTCCTTCCCACTACGTAATCGCATTATTGCAGGACTCACGCCGCTCACGATTGTGATCGAAGCACCGCAGAAATCTGGCGCACTTATCACTGCTAATCTCGCACTCGATGCAAACCGAGATGTAGGCGCTGTGCCAGGACCCATTACCTCCAGAACCTCAGATGGGTGTAACGCACTACTTCGGCGTGGTGCTTACCCTATAACCTGCGCATCAGATGTGCTGGAGTTACTCAACCTCAAGGCACCAGATGCAGCGAAGAGTATATCAGTCACACTTCCTAGTGAATGTAATGCATTAGCTCCACATCTCACCGACGCAGCGATCACAGTCGACCAGCTCATCGAGCGAACCCAGTTGCCACCAGCGGAGGTGTTGCGTATGATCACCACAGCAGAGTTGCTCGGCTGTATCCGTGCAGTCTCCACCAATACGTTTGTCCGTGTATACCTATGACATCACCAGCGCAACCTATAACGGTCTATCACGCGTGCCTCAGACAGCTCATCGAACGAATCGAACGCGTGAGCAAAAAAGAATTCATGCAAGATCGTTCTGCATGCGCAATCTATCTCCAACGAACACAATGGGTACTCGACGCACTCGGTAACCCAGAACGACAAATCCCCCACTACATTCACGTAGGCGGCACAAGCGGCAAAGGATCGACGGTAGCCATGATGCACAACATCATTCAAGCTGCAGGACACCGAGTCGGCTCAACCTATTCGCCTCACCTCACCTCATTTACCGAGCGTTTTGTCGTTAATGATCAATGCATTAGCCCGACGAAGTTCAGTACAATTGCGTTTGAACTCCTCCCTCTCCTTGATCGGTGCGAGAAGGAATCACCCTATGGAATGATCTCGTTCTTCGAGCTCATGTTCATCATGACACTCATGCACTTCGCACGTGAAAAAGTCGAATACGCCGTCATTGAGGTCGGCATGGGAGGACGATATGACGCCAGCAATCTCATCCCAACTCCAGACGTCACTATTATTACCAACATCGGCAGTGACCACTGGCAACTCATCGGCCCCACACGAGAAGATATCGCACAAGAAAAGGCTGGCATTATTAAGGAAGGTACTACCCTCATCCACGGAATCCACGAACCCGAGCTCCAGGCAGTACTCTTGCGCCAATGCGAAGGAGAGAAACCTCGTGCAATCATCGAACCCCAAGAACCAACACAGGTTCAGGTCACTACCGCAGGCACATCCTTCACCTACGACGGACATCACTACGTTGTCCCAGCAATCGGAGCACACCAAGCAACCAATGCCGGATTTGCAATCGAAGCTGCACGCGCACTCCATCTCCCCGACCACGCAATACAGCAAGGACTCGCAGCAACGGTGCGTCCAGGATGCATGGAGCGCGTAGCCACCGATCCAACAATCTATATTGACGGTGCGCACAATCAGGAGAAGATGCGCTCCACCATCGCAGCAATCCAAGCGGTTGTTCCGCCCACTTCTCCGGTGCACATCGTTCTTGCGATCTCATCAGACAAGGACGCACGTGCGCTTATCCAGGATCTTGCGCAGTGCGCAACAACAATCACAACCACGCAGTACCAACCCGCAGGAGGCAAGCAACCATTCGCCGCAACAGCACTTGCTGAAATCGCGAAGGAGTTTCTCCCCGCAGAGCGAGTACAAGCGATTGAAGATGCACAGGTAGCCTTCGCAGCTGTGTTGGCTCGAACCTCCAAAGATGCTACGCTGGTCGTTACAGGCTCGCTGTATCTGGCAGGCACGATCCGCAGCCGATACGTGAGCGAGGACGACATTCTCTTGCACGGCCATACCCGGCTGCCTTGACAATTTCGGTTCCGAGCCGTACGCTCACCTCCACCCTATGTCATCCCTCGTCATTGTTGAGTCCCCCACAAAAGCGAAGACTATTGCCAAATTCCTCGGCCGTGGCTACCACGTTGTCTCGAGCTTTGGCCACATTCGCGATCTCCCAAAGTCCAAAATTGGCGTAGACGTGGAGCATGATTTCGCACCTCAGTACCTTGTACCGCGCGACAAATCCAAGACGGTAAAGGAGCTCAAGGCAGCGGCAAAGAAATCCAAGACTATCTACTTTGCAACTGACGAAGACCGCGAAGGTGAAGCTATCTCGTGGCATCTTGCACAGTTGCTTGATATTGACCCCAAGGAAGGCCAGCGCATCACCTTCCACGAAATTACCAAGCACGCGATCGAGCAGGCACTCGAACACCCACGTGCCATCGACTTGCACCTTGTAGACGCACAGCAAGCACGTCGAGTTCTGGATCGCCTTGTGGGCTACAAGCTTTCGCCATTTTTGTGGCATAAGGTAGCACGTGGACTGTCTGCTGGTCGTGTGCAGTCTGTTGCCGTACGATTGGTCGCAGAACGCGAACGAGAAATTCTTGCATTCGTTCCACAGGAATTCTGGTCTATTGATGCCTCCATGCAGGCAGGTCAGGGTGATGCATTCCCTGCGGCACTTGTTGCCATTGCAGGCAAGAAGCTCGACAAGTTTGCAATCACCAAGGCTGAGGATGCACACAAGATCTCCACAGCACTTACAGGTGCAACATACACAGTCAGCTCTGTAGAGACCAAGGAAAAGAAACGCTCACCACTTGCACCATATACCACTTCTACATTGCAGCAAGATGCGAACAACCGCATTGGCATGTCCGCAAAAGAAACCATGCGTGTTGCTCAGCAGCTCTACGAAGGTATTGAAACCAATGACGGACATGTAGGTTTGATCACCTACATGCGTACAGACTCTACCTCACTTTCCGAAAAATTCTTGGGCGAAGCACATGACTTCATTGCCTCTGCGTATGGCAAGGAGTATGGAGTGAAGGAGTCTCGCGTATTCAAGACCAAGTCCAAAGGTGCACAAGAAGCTCACGAAGCTATCCGACCAACCGACGTACGCCGCACACCGGAATCCATGAAGTCTCAGTTGCAGCCTCGTGCATTCAAGCTCTACCAGTTAATCTGGCAGCGCGCAGTGGCGACGCAGATGGCAGACGCAACAGTTGCAGGTACAACCATCGACATTACCACTACCACCGATACGGAGTACACGTTCCGCTCCACAGGATCTCGTGTAGTCTTCGATGGCTATTTGCGCGTATATAGCACCGCATCCAAAGACGTAATTCTCCCGAAGGTTGTTGAAGGTGAGCCTGTACGCTGTCTCTCTATCACCCCTGCGCAACACTTCACCGAACCACCTGCGCGGTATTCTGACGCAACATTAGTAAAAGCAATGGAAGAGCGTGGTATTGGACGTCCTTCAACCTACGCACCGACGATCGCTACCATCGAAGCCCGTCAGTACGTGACACGCGACGAACACAAGCGTTTGCAGCCTTCTGACATCGGCCTTCTTGTGAATGACCTGCTGGTCGAGCACTTCCCAACCATTGTCGATTTCGACTTTACTGCAGCAATGGAAACCAAGCTCGACGATATCGCAGAAGGCACCAAGGAATACGCGCCAGTGTTGCGCGAGTTCTACGAACCTTTTGCAGCGCTTCTCAAGGAGAAGGAAGCGGTACTCACGAAGAAAGAAGTTACTGAAGAAAAGATCGATCGACAGTGCCCAAAGTGCAGCAAGGACTTAGTGATCAAGACAGGACGATTTGGTCGGTTCATCGCATGTACCGGCTATCCTGAATGTTCGTTCACCGAACCCATGAACAAGGAGGAGAAAGAAGCGCAGGCACAAGTGACTGGAGAAGTATGCGAACTTTGTGGCAAGCCCATGGTGCTCAAGCGTGGACGATTTGGCTCATTCCTCGGCTGTTCCGGATACCCTGAATGTAAGGGCATCAAGAAAATTGAAAAGAAGACGGGCGTCACCTGTCCGAAATGCACGACAGGCGAAATCGTAGAGAAGAAAAGCAAGCGCGGCAAAAACTTCTTCGCCTGCAACCGCTACCCAGATTGCGACTTCGCTCTCTGGAGCAAGCCAACCGGCGAAAAATGCCCGACGTGTAATTCTCTACTCGTCCTTGGTCCCAAGGGAACGATCAAGTGCAGCGGAGAAAAGTGCAGCTTCACCAAGGAAGCACCTGACACACACTCGAACACGGAATCGTAAGACGAAACAATACCACCAAGTAGCACGTAGCTGCTTGGTGGTTTGTTTTTGATCAAACAACACCGTCGATTGTCAATCATTCCTGGCCCATGGTACGCTACTTTTACACTATGGAAGATCCATTTGTCGAAGAAATAACCAAGGAATCACTCACGATTGATCATCTGCTCACGATCATTTCGGAGACCAACCCCAAGGCGGACTTGGAGTTTATTCGGCTTGCGTACGAATTCGCAGAGCATGCGCACGATGGTCAGAAGCGCAAAACAGGTGAACCCTACATCATTCACCCGCTCGCAGCAGCGATCATACTTGCACACATGCAGATGGATCAATCCATCATTATTACCGCCCTCCTACACGACGTACCTGAAGACACGAGCATTACTATTGAGGACATCGAAAAGAACTTCGGGTCTGACATTGCGGAAGTCGTAGGTGGTATTACCAAACTCGGTAAGCTCAAATACCGCGGTGTTGAGCGCTACATTGAGAACCTCCGCAAAATGTTTGTGGCAGTTGCCAACGACGTTCGCGTGATGATCGTCAAGTTCGCTGACCGTCTCCACAACCTCACCACACTCGAAGCACTCCCACCGAAGAAGCAATACCGTATCGCGCTCGAGAGTCTTGAGATCTATGCACCGATTGCGAACCGTCTCGGAATGGGTGACATGAAAGGACGCCTAGAAGACGCGGCCTTCCGCTACGTTTACCCAAAGGAGTACCGATGGGTCGTTAGCCTCGTGAAGGAACGCTACGCAGCGTACGAGGAGTACCTCGGTATTGCAAAGGAAACTGTTGAAAAGGAACTTCGCAGCGTCAACATTCCCTTCATCGAAATCCAGTCTCGAATGAAGCGGCTCTACAGCGTGTACCAGAAGCTTCTCAAACACGAACGTGATATTGATAAGATTCACGATCTGATTGCGTTGCGCATTATTGTTCCGACGGTCGCAGATTGCTACGCAACACTCGGCACAATCCACAAGCTCTGGCGCCCGCTCAAGGGTCGCATCAAGGATTACATCGCCCAGCCCAAGCCCAACGGCTACCAGTCCCTGCACACCACAGTCTTCGGCGAAGACGGTCGTATCATGGAGTTCCAGATTCGTACGCAGCAAATGCACGAAGAGGCTGAATACGGTATTGCTGCACACTGGCACTATGACGAGCGCGGCTCTGCAATTCCAACGAAGCGACTCGCATGGATCCAGGAATTAGCAGAACTCCAAAAGAACTTGATCCACAAAATCAAGGATCTCGATGCACTGAAGATCGACGTCTTCCAGAATCGCATCTTTGTGTTCACTCCTAAGGGCGATGTCATTGACCTGCCAGAAGCAGCAACGCCGGTCGACTTCGCATACGCCATTCATTCTGACATCGGCAACACCGCAACGGGAGCACGGGTGAACGAACAAGTTACACCACTTTCTCACGAACTCAAGAGTGGTGATGTTATTGAAATTCTCGTTGACAAACGCCGCAAAGGCCCGTCCGCAGACTGGCTCAAATTCGTGAAGACGCACCACGCAAAAGAATGCATCCGTCAGTATGCAAAGAAAGGTATCGCGTCCTGGATTATGGAGCGATTTCGTTCAACAGATGTCGGATGATCTCGCGGTACTCTTCCTCTGAGTAGAAATCAATTTCAATCTTGCCTCGATCACCACGCTTGGTGATACGTACTTTGGTGCCGAGTGTTTTGCGGATTGCGTCTTCTTGATCGAGAACATTGGGATCACGGCGGGTGAGACCCTTACCTCCATGCACTTGCTTCTTCGCAACAGCAGACTCAACGTCTCGCACTGTCATATGCTCCCCCATCATGTCGCCAAACATCCGCACCTGCTGCTCGCGATCCTCAATGGATAAGAGCGCACGCGCCTTACCCATGCTAATCTTGCCATCAATAAGTGCCTTCTGAATCAGCTCTGGCAATTGCAAAAGACGGATGGTATTGGTTACAGCACTTCGACTCTTCCCCACCCGCTGACCTACCTGCTCATGGCTCAACCCATATTCATTAGCCAGTCGCTCATAGGCACTTGCTTCTTCGATTGCATTGAGGTCCGAGCGCTGGATGTTCTCAATCAATGCGAGTTCTAGCTTCTCCTTGTCTCCCACAACATCACGAACAACCACAGGTACTGTTGGCAACTCAAGCATCTGTGCACTGCGGAATCGTCGTTCTCCGGCGATAAGTTCGTAGGTGCCGTCTGCACGCGCTGAGACGACGAGTGGCTGCAAAATTCCGTGCTCACGAATCGAGTTGATGAGCTCCTCAAGCGCCTCATGGGTGAATACCTTACGAGGCTGTTCAGGGTTCGGTGTAATCAAGCCAACAGGAACATGCAATGGCTTACCAGAAGGAGCTGGTTCAGCTTCCTTCTTCGACACGCCGTCAGCAATATCTGGCAACCGACGTGCTGCAGCTTCTGCGGTAGCGCTCGTGGGGCGCTGTTGTGGAATGAGCGAATTGAGACCTCGTCCAAGGGCCATACGGTGGTATAAAAACCTCTCTAAAAGGTAGTGGTGTTGGAAATCACTGGTTCCTCCGCAACAACTGGAGCAGGTGGCGGTGGGTACAATGTATCATGCACTTCTTGCGCAAGACGCTCGTAAGCAGATGCACCTCGTCCACCTGGATCATACTGGAAGATCGTTTTGCCGAAGCTTGGTGCTTCAGCAAGTCGAACCGTACGAGGAATCACGCTCTTGAAAATCATGTTCGGGAAGTACTTATACAACTCATCCAGTACGTCCTGAGACAATCGATTACGCGCATCGAACATCGTGAGCACTGCACCAAGTACATTGAGTTGTGGCTTGAGATTTTCCTTCACGAGATTCACGGTCTGCAACAATTGACCAAGCCCTTCAAGAGCAAAATATTCCGCTTGCACTGGAATCAGTACATGATCAGCAGCAACAAGTCCGTTAATCGTCAGCAATCCAAGCGACGGAGGACAATCAATGAAAATATAATCATAGCCACTGCGTGCCTCCATGAGCAACTTGTACAACTGGAACTCACGATCCGCAATACTCACCAATTCAATATTTGCTCCAGAGAGATCTGCGGTTGCTGGCGCAATACGCAAATTCTCAACCGGCGTATCTACAACAATGTGATGGAGTGGCTTCTCACCCACGATCGCTTGATAGAGCCCGTGCGGGAGTTCACGATGGTTGATACCTACACCGCTTGTGGCATTTGCCTGTGGGTCCAAATCTACCACCAATACTCGTTTCCCGAGCGCTGCAAGAGCTGCCGCTACGTTCACCGTAGTTGTGGTCTTCCCTACTCCTCCTTTTTGATTGACAACAGCAATAATCTGTGACATAGTCGTCTGTGCTTGCACCAGTATACCAGAATCGAGTAGACTCTGGATAGCCCCAAAAGGGCGAACAAATTGCCGCGATGGCGGAATTGGTAGACGCGCACGACTCAAAATCGTGTACCTCCGGTGTGTGGGTTCGATTCCCACTCGCGGCACCGCCCATGCTCTTCAAGAGCACAACGCCCTCAGACTTCCCGGTCTGAGGTGCTTTGTTTTTTGATTTAGTATTGACATTTTTCGTTGAATGCGCTATAGTGCGCAGTCCTGCAAACCACACCCAGGACCACAGGAGCACATCATGTCCGCTGAGTTCGGTGACCGTGTCTTCTTGACCCCCGAGAACGCAGAAACGATCGCAGCCCGTCTTCGTGAGTTCTTCGCGCCCAGCGACAACATCGCCAGCGTAGAGCTACATGAACGAATGCTGCACGACCCGGTTCTCAACAAGAATATGCGGGTTGTTTCACCAGGGATCGTCGTCCATCGACATAGCGATACACACTATCAGATCCTACTGAATTTCAATCGAGTGGCGTACGATCTGGATACGCTCACCCAGACGCTCCTTGAGTTCCACCACAAGATGCTCATCATCCATCACGCCACCCAGAGCGGCGACCGTCTCACCTGGATCTTCACGTCCCCAGGGTGACCAACTACCCCACCTGCCATCGCGTCACGATGGCAGGTGGGCGTTTTTTGATCTAGAAATTTCCGCGCTCCGATGGTATAACAACACTATTCAACGAACCCTATGGCACTCACAGAATACCTTATTGTGTGGATTACGAATCTCATTGATACCATGGGCTACACTGGTATTACCGTACTCATGATTCTGGAGAGCATGATCGCACCTGTTCCTAGCGAGGCTGTTATGCCGTTTGCCGGCTCTCTCATTCTCACCGGACGATTCACCTGGGCTGGCGTGCTCATCACTTCCACAGTCGGTTCTATTGTCGGATCACTCATCAGCTATTACATGGGCCTTTACGGTGGCAGACCATTGGTGCTGCGCGTGGGCAAATGGTTCTTGCTCAATGAACACCATCTTGATCTGACCGCAAAGTTTTTTGAACGCCGTGGTGAATGGACGATCTTTGTAAGCCGCTTCATCCCAGTTGTACGGCACCTGATCTCCATCCCAGCAGGCATGGGCAAGATGCGCCTTGCGCCTTTTCTCATCTACACCACGATCGGGGCATTCTTGTGGAACCTCATTCTCACTGTTGTTGGCTACCAACTTGGTCGCAACTGGCAACGCCTCGATCAGTACACCCATTGGCTCGACTACGTCATGGTACTCGCGATCATCGCAGCTGCAGGATACTTCTTCTGGAAGGAATATCACCGACGCAAACGAAAACAAAGCTAGTCTATGTTGTGGACGCCACTTTTCTTTGACGCGCTCATCCTTCTCGGCATTGTTCCCGCATCGCTTCTTGCGTTTTTTCTTTTTCGCGATCGGAAGAATCCTACGCTCTGGGCCGGAGAGCACCGCCGAGCTTCTGCTGTACTTGCGATAGGATGTGCACTTGTTGCCGCTGGTATCTTTTACGGTTCATTTATCGAACCTCGTATTATTATCACCAACCATGAACAGATCGATCTTGCAAAAGTCACGGCACCTATCCGCATCGCGATCATTTCAGACATCCAAGTCGGCCCGTACCTACGTGATGGTTTTGTGCGCCGTGTCGTAGAGAAGGTTGACGCAGCAAAACCAGACTTCATTCTCTACCCAGGAGACTTCGTGCAAAACGATGGCACACAAACGACCGACGAATCGAAGTTTTTGCACCCACTCGGGGACCTTGCAAAGAAATACCCGTTCTTTGCGGTTGCCGGTAACCACGAACACGGCGCTGGCAACCGACGCATTTCCCCTGACCATACCGGGTCTGTGGTTCCACAACTCACACGCACCGTTACACAACTGGGCATAAATCTCCTGTTCAACCAGCTAGTAACCACAACAGTCCGCGGGCAAGAAATCGCTATCTATGGTGTCGACGACCTTTGGGCAGATGCGGATAGTTTCCATCGGTTCAAGCCTGTGGCACCCGAAACACCAACAATTCTTGTCGCTCACAACCCAGATTTACTCTTCAAGTTCGTACCATATGCCCAACAGATGGGTATTGACCCTCGGACCCTGTCTTTGGTAGTATCAGGGCACACGCACGGGGGTCAGATCCGGTTGCCGTTTTTGGGGCCTGTAGGCAATGCCTATACTGACTTGCCCAGTGAGTGGTATCGCGGTTTCTCAAGCTGGGGAGGAATTCCTCTGTACGTGACTTCTGGACTTGGTGAGTCCGGTCCACGCGCACGGTTGTTCACTTTTCCGGAGGTCGTCGTGCTTGATCTGTACTAAAGTAAACACGCCAGGGTAGCTCAGTTGGTAAGAGCGTAGCACTCATAACGCTAAGGTCGCGGGTTCAATTCCCGCCCCTGGTACCAAGTATCAAAAACAGGCTTAACGCCTGTTTTTGATTTACTTCTGTGTTGCGCGATTTTTTGCTATACTTTGCGTATCTATGTTCGCACACCTCGGCACGATCTTTGCACTCATTGGGCACACACTGTACGCAGCAGTACACGTAGCAGACAGACTCGTAGTAACTTCGGCAATGCCGAACGAATACGTGTATGCCTTTTGGGTTGGGTTTATCCCCATGCCAGGCGCACTATTGTTTCTTCCGTTTCTCGACCCTGTCTCCACAACGATTGTACTCATCTCGCTTGCATCTGGTGCAGCATTCACCATAGGTAATGTCTTCCACTTCCGTGCCATGCGGCACATGGAGGTAACTCGTGTCGCACCATTTATCGGTGCGATGGTGCCGATCTTCACCTATCTTCTCGCGTGGTACTTCTTCAACGAGTCACTTCCTGGGTCTGCCAATATCGGATTTGGACTTCTTGTGCTCGGGTCAATCATTATCGGCTTTTCCTACCCGCAGAAGCGAAAAACACTGCACGTAGCAATGACCATCGCCGACATGATTATTTCTGCATTGTTTTATGCAGGATGTTTTGTGCTGGCAAAGTACGCATACGACACTGCACCATTCTTGCAGTCCTTCACCTGGGGGTTAGTCGGTAGCGGTATCCCTGCAGTAGTAATGCTCTTCTCTCGAGGATTCCGTAAAGCACTTAAGGCAGATTCTAACCGTACACGCACGCGATTTGAATGGGTGCTTCTTTCCAACAAGATTTTTTCTGCAATGGCGTTCATTCTGCTTCATCTGGCAACTGCGCTCACCAGCGCAACACTTGTGCAGTCCATCCAAGGATTACAGTACATGCTCGTGCTCCTCATCGCGATGTACATGGGTCGCAACTACCCAGATATTCTCAATGAGAATCTACGGGGCAAACACATTGTGCTCGCTGCTATTGCGATCGCCTGCATCCTTGTCGGCCTCGGATTACTTGGTCTCCATGCCTAAGACTCTATGCCCAAGAGAAAGCCTTCCAACACAATTGCCGGATGTTCCACCTGCAAAATCCATGACCACGACACTCTCCATTTTCCCAATGGCTTCTTGTGGGGTTCCGCAACTTCATCACATCAAGTAGAGGGCGGCAATGAGAACGATTGGAGTGAATGGGAACGCACCGCAGGTCATGTTCTCGACGGAACAGAATCAGGTGATGCAGCAGATCAGTGGAACCGCTACGAGTCAGATTTTGATCTAGCAAAGAAGCTCGGCCACACCATGCACCGACTTTCTGTTGAATGGAGTCGTATTGAGCCAGAACCTGGACAATTCGATGCGGAGGCTATCGAGCACTATCGCGATATGTTGCATGCGCTCAAAGATCGCGGAATGACGGTAATGCTTACACTTCACCACTTCACAAATCCTGTATGGTTCGTGAAGATGGGTGGATGGGAATCACGTCGCTCTGTAAAGCTTTTCGAACGGTTCGTCCGCCACATCATCCCTGCATTTCGTGAATACGTTGATCTGTGGTGTACCATCAACGAGCCTAACGTCTATGCGAGTAACAGCTTCCTGCGTGGCGAATGGCCACCACAGAAGAAGTCCGTATGGTCATACTATCGGGTTACCCGTCACCTCGCACAAGCACATCGACGTGCATACAAACTCATCCACGCACACGTTGAAGATGCAAAAGTCGGCATCGCACAAAACGTCTTTTCAATTGAATCCTACCAGTGGTGGGAATTCGACGACTACATCAAGATGCGTCTCCTCAACTATTTCTGGAACCACCATTTCTTCTCACTTGCAGGCCGCAAATACCAGGACTACGTAGGAGTGAACTACTATTTCCATGTCCGAATCCGCAAGAGCGGTATCTTCTCATTCCGCACCATGGACTCACGCGAAGAGCACCGAGAAGGGTCTGATCTGGGCTGGGAGTTGTACCCCAACGGGCTATTCCAATCAATCATGAACATGCGCCAATACGGCGTACCAATCTACGTGACCGAGAATGGCCTTGCTGCAGTCAATGACCACCGTCGCAGCCGATTCATGGTGGGGTCACTCAAGGAGGTATACCACGCGATCCGCGCTGGTGCGGACGTACGTGGCTATTGTTACTGGTCCCTTATTGATAATTTCGAGTGGAACAAAGGTTTTGCACCACGATTTGGAATGATCGCAGTCGATTACAAAACGCAAAAACGGACACCCCGAAACAGTGCTTTCCTCTTTGCACATATCGCAAAGTTGAACGGTATTTCGCACGACATGTTCCGGTACCTTGGTCACTCAGCAGATGAAGAGCCAGAGACATTCGTATGATTGAGCTCCTCCACCTTCCAGGACATCGCCGGCGTCATGCAGCATGGGTACTCCTTGTACTCACACTCTTAGGTGTCTTGTATTGGTGGTCGTATTCTTGGAATTTCACTCCCAAGAATCCACCGGTGTACGGTGTGACATTTAGCAAGCCACACGCTGAAAACATCGGCCTCAACTGGCGCGAAACATTCACAGCGATCACCGAGGATCTTGGTGTTCGTCACTTCCGGCTATCTGCCTACTGGACCGAGACTGAGTGGCCAGACGACAGCTACCACTTCGAGGACCTCGATTGGCAACTCAACCAAGTTCGCGCCCACGATGGTCGTGTTATTCTCGCCATCGGCCGCCGTCTTCCACGTTGGCCTGAGTGCCACGTCCCTGCATGGGCGCATGCACTCCCAGAATCAGAGCAACAAGAAAAGATTCTTGATCTTCTTACTACAGTTGTGAATCGATACAAACACGATCCAATAATCACTGCATGGCAGGTAGAGAACGAACCTTATCTCCAAGCCTTTGGTGAGTGCCCTGCTCCAGATCCTCAATTCTTAAAGCGTGAAATAGACCTTGTGCGCTCGTTGGATAGTCGACCTATCATCACAACAGCCAGCGGAGAGTTTAGTGATTGGAGTGCTACAGGTCGTGCATCTGATGTTTTGGGAGTAAGTCTCTACCGAACCGTCTGGAACGAAAAAACCGGTCATATCACCTATCCTGTTTCCCCTCCTTTCTACGCATTTCGTCAATGGTACGTGCGCCAACAAGGTGTACGAACTATTTTCCTCTCTGAACTCCAAGCAGAGCCTTGGGCACCTGTTGCACTCACACAACTACACCCAACAGAAGCAGCTGATCTCATGAATCCAACTATTTTCCACGAAAACACAGATTACGCACGCCGCTCTGGATTCTCACTGATTTATTTTTGGGGAGTGGAGTGGTGGTATCAACAAAAGCAATCAGGCGCACCAGGAATGTGGGATGCGGCACGCGAATACTTCCATAATTAAAAGCGCTCGACACCCACCGAAGGCAGAGGTGTCAAGCGCAGTGTTACGCTAACCAGTATCCCATTACGCGAGGATCTCTGGCACAGCGTGATCCGGGATAGCCAACCTCGCCCCAAGAGCAAGCACATGGAGCATGCTCTTGTGCTGATCGAACCATGTTGTGGGAATGCGCGGTGTGTCGTTTCCAAACATCCTCGCATCAAACCCTGCCATCCACAGATAGGGATGCTCTTTCGAGCCATTCATACGACGCGCAACTTCAGGGTGCACAGCGAGCATCGCCAAGATTTCACGACCCGGGACTGAACGCGCGCGCTGCAGTACTGTCGCTGGAGACTGTGCGTAATTTGCAGTGCGTCGAATCCGTATCCATCGCTGACTCCAGCTTGGGTAGTCTCGCCCTCCTTGTAACCGAAGTCGAACACTATCTCTCTTGAGCTCCTGCCACCACCAACTTCGCAACTGTTGTTGCGAACCCCACGACCACAGCACCCCGATCTCTTGTTCGAGTGAGCCGAAGCACCGATCGAGCAGCACGACGTCGCCAGGGTCATCGGTGAAGTCCAGCGGGTCAGGTGAACCGTTCCACGAGAACTTCTGAGGGTTCACTCCGTTCTGCTGACATACCGCATCATACAATGGAAGGATGTCAGCAGAGGGAGTGTAAAGCCCGTGTACCAATTGTCGCATGGAATCCTCCTATCAGCGTGTTGTACTCTATACTGACTTGATACAGTATGGAGATTGAGATGGTATAATACGCCGTTGCAAAATGTCAATACCTGCTCACACTCCTTGACCCCACGTAAAGTGATCGAACACCCATCGTGCCAGCAAGTCGCTCTCAGTATAACGAGCAAATACATCTGCGCACCCGAGTACTACTACCGTAATATCATGTTGGTCCTTCCTAAAGGTAACAGCAATGTTGTATCCAGACGCGTCAATATAGCCAGTCTTCCCCCCAACAACAACCGCATCACTCACGCGTCGCACTTGACCCGTCATGAGCCAATTCGTAGTCGCGACATTACGTGATGCTGCACCAGCGGGATAGAGCGTGTAGGCTTCACGCTTCACACTTGCCATGACCGCTTCCTGTGTAAGGGCATAGCGTGTAAGCGCTGACAGCTCACGTGCTGTTGAGACATTCGCCGGATCCAAGCCACTTGGCTCTGCAAACACGGTTTGTGACAAACCTAGCACCTTCGCCTTCTGGTTCATACGCGCAACAAACTCCTCTGTGGGCAGCCCAGTGTGTCTTGCTAATGCAACCGCCGCAGTATTACTCGAACCGATCAGCATGGTGTTGAATACATCACGTACACGGAGCTTGTCTCCACTCTCCACGTACTCCGGCCCCTCGCGCACATCTACCGGAAGAATCGTCATGTACTCTGTCATGTCAGGACTCGTATCCAAGAATACCAGCGCTGTCATGAGTTTGGTGATACTCGCAATTGGTCGCACATCATCCATGTTCTTGCTGAAGAGAACGCTATTACTCGCGTTGTCGACTACAACAAGACTCGCTGCCGAGAGCGGTGCACTGAATTCTGACTCCGCATCTTTGCGCGGCGCGATTAGTTTGTCCAAATTGGCGTGCAGTCCACCATCGCCTCGCGGACTCTCCACATCAGTGCGTACACGGATACCCTCGGCAAGTGTAAGTCGGCCCATCTCCTGAGTTTGGGACTGTCCCCACTGCGGCCACTGCCAAGAAATGCCTGGCGAGAGCCAGACACTGAAGAACACGACGCACGCGAGAAGGAAAAGGCTGATCATGGGGTGGTTACTTCAGGAGTCGCAGATTCTGCCGATGCATCAGCAGCTGCCATCATGTCTGCGATCAATGGATGTTCTCGTAACGAGTTATACTCAGGCAGCTCAGTCACAGAGGTAATACCCAGCAAACGAACGAAATCCATGGTAGTAGTATACACAATTTGCATGCGTTCGCTGTCCTCGCGCTCTGCAATCAAGCCACGCATCAACAAGTTACGCAAAATCAGACTGCAATTCACACCGCGAATGTGCTCAAGCTCTGGCTTGCTAATCGGTTGACGATAGGCAATGATCGCAAGCGTCTCCAATGACGGTCGGGTGAGCTCGCCCACCATGTCATCCTTCACAAATTCTGCAATGAGCTCTGCGTGCTCTGGCCGTGACATGAGTTGCACCTCATCTGCCGTGCGCATAAGCCACACACCCGATTCTTCGGTGTTCCATTTCGCCTCCAACGCAGCAAGTGCACCCTCAACCTCCGCAGGATTCACTGCGAGTAATTTCTGTATTCGCCCCAGCTTCATCGGCTGACTCGAGACGAACAACACGGCTTCAATTTGTGAGGTAAGTGAAGGCATAGCAGATTGTAGGATATCACGCGACACGAGAGCGAACAATAATATCACCGAACACATCATCCTGTGCTAACTCAACTTCGCGCTGCTTCGCCATCTCGAGCATGGCGATAAAGGTCACGATAATGTCATGCTTGTCGGCCGCAGTACTAATAAATCCATGAAATGACCCTTCACGCGTCTTGCCGATCCATTCACGAATATGATCGATACGCTCGCGCACGGTGATCACGCGCTTGATCGCGGTTTCAGGTAGCTTCGCAAGTGGCTTGAGCTTCTCAATAACTGACGCAAAGGCACGGCGAAGCAGATCCGCTGACATGCTCGGCGGTGGATAGAACCCAGCTGCGCGCTGAATCACCACCTGCTCACGACCGTACGAAACCTGACCCTGGGCGAGCATGGACTCGAGCTGCTTGCTCGCCTCTACAAATCGCTTATACATACGTAGCTGCCCCGCAAGATCCCCTACCTCTTCCTCTGCTGGATACAGTGCCGAAGGCAGGATCGCCCGCGACTTCAAGAGCAACAGGCGCGACGCAACCACGAGAAAATCTGCCAGCTCATGTACCGGCATCTCCTCGTGCGTCTCCAGATATGCAAAAAAATCCTCGGTTACACGCGAGAGCGAAATATCCGTGATTTCGAGTTTTGCCTGCTCAATCAGTTGCAACAAGAGGTCGAGCGGCCCGGAAAATTGTTCGTGGCTGACAACGAATCCGGGCATAGCGGCTATTTCTTTTCCGGAACTACGGCCTTGATGTGATATTCTGTTGCTTGCTTGTCCGAAATTGGCGCTGGCGCATGCATCACTGCGGTATTACCTGAGCCTGTCATTGGGAATGCCTGTACTTCACGTACATACTTCTCCCCTGTAAGAATCATCACCAGGCGCTCGATGCCCAGAGCAATACCACCGTGAGGTGGCGTACCATACTGGAATGCTTCAAGCATGTGACCAATCGAATCCTGAATTTCCTCCGCTGAGTAGCCCATGATCTCATACGTTGCGCGCAAGAGCTCTGGCAAGTGTGCGCGGATCGAACCTCCACCCACTTCGTACCCATTACATACGAGGTCGTACTGCGCAGTTATGATGTTCTCCACATTGCGATGCGCAAGGTGATCCTCCACGAACTCTGGCATTGGCGTCGAGAATGGGTTGTGCGTGAACGTCCAACCTCCAGACTTCTCATCCTTCTCGAAGAATGGGAAATCAATAACCCATGCAAATGCGAGCACGCCATTTGCCTTGTCTTCTTCGGTGCGCATGTCGAACTTGTCTGCACCGTACTTTTCCATCGCTTCCTTATATGTCACGCGTGGGAATGGCTTTTGTTTGATCGTGTAGCCAAGCTTCTCCATCACAGAGATTGTCATGGCTTCCATGATATTCATGATATCTTCACGATTCACAAAGCTCATTTCCAAGTCCAATTGTGTGAACTCGAACCCACGATCTGCCCGAGGATCCTCGTCACGGAAGCAGCGCGCAATTTGGAAATAGCGCTCGATACCACCGACCATCAACAACTGCTTGTACTGCTGCGGGCTCTGTGGCAATGCGAAGAATTTGCCTGGCTGCAAGCGCGACGGAATGATGAAGTCGCGCGATCCTTCTGGTGTAGACTGTGTGAGATATGGGGTCTCCACCTCAACGAAATCAGCCGCAAAGAAATACTCGCGCATGAGCCGAATCATCTCGCTGCGCAGTCGCACATTGCGCTGCACGCGCTCGCTACGCATGTCGAGATAGCGATGCTTGAGGCGCAATTCTTCGGTAACTGGCGACGTGTCGCGGTCGATTTCAAATGGCAATGCTGGGCACGATGCGAGCACAGCAACGCGCTTCGCAAGCACCTCAACCGTACCAGTCTTCATGTCTGGATTAATCTGCTTTGGTCCACGTGGGTTCACGATGCCTTGGATTTCGAGCACGAACTCCCCACGAATCGTGTCGAGTACTGCTGCAGACTCAGCATCAAGCTCCGCAGGCACGCACACCACCTGCACCACACCACTACGATCACGCACATCAAGAAATACAATTTTACCCATGTTGCGGCGGGCCAATACCCACCCCTTCAAGAGCACTTCCTGTCCTTCGCGTCCAACGGTTTGTACTGCGGTAATTCGCTCCATAGTCTTACGGATAAATGCGTGAAATCGTACGTGGGAATGGAATCGTCTCGCGAATGTGATGCACACCGGTCATCCAGGCAACCATGCGCTCAAGTCCGATACCGAATCCTGAGTGTGGAACCGAACCGTATTTGCGCAAATCGAGGTACCACTGGAATGCTTCCATTGAGAGTCCTTCGTGCTCAATCTTTGCCTTCAACTTCTCATAATCATCTTCACGCTGCGATCCGCCGATAATTTCGCCATACCCGTCTGGTGCCACGAGATCGGCACAGAGCACCGTGCCAGGATTGCTCGGATCTGGCTTCATGTAGAATGCCTTAATCTCTGCCGGCCAGTTGGTGACGAACACTGGCTGACCGAACTCCTTGGTGAGGAGCGTCTCATCATCGTTACCAAGATCCTCGTTATCCTTGATGTCTGACCCATGCGCCTGAAGATACTTCACTGCTTCAGCATGCGTCATGCGCTTGAAGCCAGTAGTGATGCGCTCAAGTGCTGTAACATCGCGCTCAAGAATCGCAAGTTCTGGACGGTTACGCTCGAGAACGCGTTTGATGATATGCATGACCATCGCCTCCTGCACATCCATGTTCATTGCTTGATCGTGAAATGCCATCTCAGCATCCATCATCCAGAACTCTGTGAGGTGACGACGTGTCTTACTCTTCTCGGCGCGAAACACCGGACCGAAATCAAATACCTTACCAAGCGACATGATCGCTGCTTCAATATAGAGCTGCCCGGACTGTGAGAGATATGCTGTGCCCTCCTCAAAATACGGAACTTCGAAGAGTGTCGTCGTCCCTTCGCACGCGTTTGGTGTGAGAATTGGCGAATCGATCTTCGTGAAGCCGTTACTGTTGAAATATTCGTAAATCGCATTGATCACCGTGTTGCGTACCCGCTGAATAGCCCACTGCGATGGCGCACGCAACCAGAGATGGCGGTTCTCCATGAGAAAGTCAGGTCCGTGCTCCTTCTTGCCAATAGGATACTCATGCGCCACTTGAATCACTTCAAGTCCGCGGACCTGAAGTTCGTACTCCTCTTTTTTTGGATGCTTTGCCACCACGCCGCTCACATACACCGATGACTCGAGCGTGATTGTTTCTGCTGCTGCCCACACTGCGTCAGCTACATCCTGCTTGTTGAGAATCGCCTGTACGAATCCTGATCCATCACGAATCTGCAAGAACATGATGCTTCCTGACGAGCGGAAATTGTACACCCACCCACCAATGGTGACTTCCGAACCTACAAATTCGCTTAATTTAGATACCGGTGTAAGTGTTTTCATATGAAATTACTGTACCAGAACCCCACCCCCCTTGACAACTTTCGCAAAATAGCATATCTTCGTCTTGCGCGATGCCCACGTAAGTAGGTATTCGCCGTTAGCGAAATTGCGAGACCTCTCCGTCGGGAACTATTCGTTGAATGGTTCAGGACACGACAGTGCGTGTACATTGCACGCACGACTAGTCCATCCATGATTAAAAAGCAGCGGTCGAGTGAGGAACTGTCTGCCGTGTGGTGGCTCTGGTGGAGAGTTGCGAAAAAAATGGGCAGCCGCGAAATATATACAAGCCCAGCCCTGGTGGCGTCCTCAACAGGGTAAAGAAAGAAGACAGGCGTACGGCAAAGCCTCCCCTTCACTCCGAACCTTGCGTCCGTTCGAGCGCCTGACTGCAGCTGGCGCCCGATAGAAGGATTGGAGAACAAACAAAAGACGCGAACACCCCGAAGTGTAACAACTTTGGGGTGTTTTCTATATTTCCAAAATTGCCCAGGAAGACAGAGGTCGCTCAAAATACGTCTCCATTGCCGTGCGCACATGCCGTGTAGGTGCTGCGAACCCCGCAGCCTCGAGAATGCGTCGACCCAGCTGCTCAGCCCACGCATGAACAAGCCCGGGAGTAAGTGGCTGTTCTTCCAAATACATACGCGCACGCAGCATCACCTCCCACAACCCGTGGTGCATATCACCATGCTGTTGCGTCTGGAGCACAATCGCACACAAAAATTGTAACCCCTGCATCCCGAGCAGCGACTCGCGCAACGTCGCAGGCACGCGCAGTGGCTCAGAAGAAATAACACGATCAAATTGTTTACCTCGCGCCGTAGTGAGGAATGTCACTGTCCCCGGCTCGAGTCGCATACGTAATTTACTCGTGGATTTACGCGCACCAATCGCGATCGCGTCACACAATCCGTGCGTGCGCGAATACCACGTCACACGCAGATCTTGTTCCTTATGCGGTCGCGCTGCGAGAATAATGGCATCGTGTGTCGTGAGCACGGTTGCCATACGAATTACGCGCGATGCATTTCCAACCAATCTTCCAAAAGAATCATTGCCGAGCGTTCGTGGATACTCGAACCCGAGCCACCACGTGCAGCTGCTTCGCTGCTCGTGTGCGCCTCTGAATACGTAACCACTTCGCACAGAGCGCTTTCGCGCAGCAACGCCACGAATTCCTTCGTTCGCTTGGACTGTGCACTCTCGTCGCCAGAGAGAAGCAGTGGCATGCCAACGACAATACAACCCACAGACTCGCGCTGCGCATGTGCGACAATCGCCGCAACCACTTGTGCATCATCCGTGCGCTCAATAGTGCCATGCGGCAACGCAATGCTCGTGCCCGCTGGCGCGTATGCAAGACCCACCCACTTGCTGCCGTAGTCTACAGCGAGAATATTTCTCATACTTCGTCTGGACGACGGGTCGCAACCACCGCACCATCTTCGGTGATAATAATTGTATGTTCGAAGTGCGCTGAGTTCTTACCATCACGTGTCAGAATCGCCCAGCCATCACGCGCAACATCCACTTCGTACGTTCCTGCATTAATCATGGGTTCAATCGCAATCACCATTCCCGGCTCAAGCAAATCCGATGCAAAGCGCTTCAGCCATACGTTCGGAATATTTGGTTCCTCATGAACTTCATGTCCGACACCATGACCAACAAGCGCCACTACAATTCCGTAGCCGAAAGGGCGAATATATTCTTCAACAGCACGACCGATTTCTGCAATCGGCACACCTGGACCAGCCACAGCGATCGCACGATAGAGTGCCTGCTGCGTACGGTCCATGAGTTGACGTGTAGACTGAGCCACAACGCCTACAGGAACAGTAATAGCGGTGTCAGTGTAGTACCCCTTCTCCTTCGACCCCTTCTTGTATGGCCACTCCATTCCAATATCCAAACCGATAATGTCCCCAGACTTGAGTGGCTCGTCATTAGGGATGCCATGAACAACAACACTGTTCACCGAGGTACAAAGTGTCCCTGGAAACCCTTTCTTGCCTCCAGCCTTATACCCCTTGAACGCCGGTCGCCCGCCAACCGCAAGAATACCTCGCTCTGCAATCGCATCGAGTTCACGAGTTGTCACTCCAGGCTTCACTGCTGCAGCAACGTCAGCAAGTACTTGCCCAAGCAACATTCCACCTTCTTTTATTTTTGCTATTTCTTCAGCCTTTTTGATGCGCATAAATACAGACCCATGCTACCGCACCGCTGGTTCATTGACAACCCCATACACACGCACAGTTCCTTCTTCAGCCAGCAGGCCTAGTCCCGCCGCACGCGCTTCGACGCCGATTTCCTGTGCGCGATACCAGTAGGAGTGCACCACAACCAGTGGCTGTTCAATACCGCGAATCGCATCTGCAACAGATTGATGCAACATCACTTGAGACCGATTCGCGCTATCACTCTCCACATCAACTGGAAATCGTGATGGGAACCCTGCCACCTTCAACCCTGCCTGTGCAAATACCTGGTCGCTCAATATCGTACCTGCTGGCAACGCGCGCGCAATCCGTACATCAGCATCTGATACTACACGTTGTGTAGACCACGGCGTTGGATACAGTACGAACCAACTCACCGCGAGTGCTGCTGCACAAATCCCCCAATACCACGAACTGTCTTTCCCCCGTGCAGTTGCCATTGCGATCACTGGTGACAATAGTACAAGTGCAGCAAGCAACAACCGCCATGCATATTCGAATTGATCGGTCGCCGCAACCTGCGGCGCCGGTGCAAACATCCACAACAGCACTGCGCTCGCTATCATTCCTAATCCCAGACCAACTCCTACGCGACGATACGCTTCTGGAATCCACGCACGCGACCGCACAAGCAGCCCCACCGCAGCGATGATGAAAATCATACGAACACCATACGTATTCACCACTGCACGTACTGCATCCAACAACGAAGTCTCCTGTTCGAAAAACGCAACACCTGCTCGCGCACGCAACCACCCGAACAATCCAACAATCGCCGCTGCGGTCAGTACCGCTGCGATCGGCACCGCCACACCCCCTCGCATTCGCCACGCCGCAGTGCACCCAAATGCAATCACCACCGGCACACCCATAAGTGGGTGCAAAAGCACAATCGCCAGGAGCAACACTGCAAAAAAGAGCACCACCCACACGGTACGACGCATCCACAATGGCGCAAGTAACACTGCGACCGACGCAAGCAACACACTGGCACTCCACGGCGTAGAAAGAATGAACACTGGTACACTCACAATACTCAGTAGCACCGCTGCTCGCCGCGCTGTTGACGCAGTCGCTCCCCACAACACCTGGAATGCCCACGGCGCAACCAGAGCCTGCACAAGCGCCGCACCCACTGGCACAACCCAGGTACTCAGTGTCGTAACCGGAATCCCAGTCACCAAATGCACTGCTGCCAAGACGGCGTAATACGTACTATACAAAAATCGTATCGGCTCTACTTGCCCCTGCGCCACCACTTCGCGCAACGCCGCTTCGTGCACAGCCGGATCGAACCCATACCCATGCACGAACACATATTGAGCCAACCCAAAGGTCAGCAATCCATGCAAAAACAAGATGCCGGTTTCTCCCCGACCTCCTCGCTGTAACACAAACCATGACCCAACCCCATAGAATACCACCGCAAAAAACACCAGCACTGCAGTATGCCATGGTGAAACCGCAGCATCTGCAGTACGCAAGTACATCACAGGAACAAAGGCACAAAAAATGACGAGAAATCGTACTCCATTCGCTCGGTCGTTAGGTTCCGCAGACACAGTCCTTCTCATCAAATCTGACACCTGTATTCTTTGCGCCACAAACCATGCTATCCATGCACCAAGTCCCAGAAGCAACACGCTCCACCACCACGTCACGCCAAACAAAAAATAGCACACTGCCAACAGTGTACTACTCGAGGATATCCACGCGGCACCAAAAAGCGCCCAACTCATACACCCACAGCAGCGAAGACATCCTTCTGTACTTCATCAATTGTCTGTTCACCATTAATACGGTGAACCAATCCACGTTCCTCATACAGCGCAATAAGCGGCTGTGTCATTGCATGAAAAATCTCTAGTCGTTTGCGGACAGCATCTTCAACATCATCCGCACGCTGCACCAGTGCGTCACCACAGACATCACACACTCCATCTACCTTCGGTGGATTGAATTCCACATGATAGATATGATTCTGCGAACATTGACGGCGACCTGTAATACGTCGCACAGCCTCGTCGTCACTAATCGTAATAGCGATCACATGTGTAAGCGTCGCAAAGGTATCCAAATCCTTCGCCTGCTGCACATTACGCGGATACCCATCAAGGATCCACCCCGCAGCTGCGTCAGGCTCCTGTAACCGCGCAGCAACGAGCGCCCCACTTACCGAGTCTGGCACAAGATTGCCACCTTCAATGATGGCCTGGATTTGCACACCAATCTCGGTCTTGCGCTTGATATTATCTCGCAACAATACACCTGTTGAAATCGTCGGAATACGCAAAGCCGCAGAGAGTCGTTCTCCCTGCGTGCCTTTGCCTGAGCCTTGAATGCCCATGAGCAAAATGTGCTTTGATCCTCCAGCGTCACCCATATCAGTAGCTACTTCCAAATTACCGGGATAATCCGATTTGCTAACTCGAGCGCCTGCTTCTCTGGAAAGTGATACCCATGCTCAAGCGTACTTACCAAGTCACGCTTGATGTTTTCTGGGTTTTCCTTGTTGCTATATTTCCAGCCATCGCGATCCCCTCCAGACAAGTTTTGTGCAACAGTGTGAGCGATCTGGTGAGCTGTCTTATGCGTCTTGAGATGCTCGTAACGATTACCTACCAGTGTCTTCAGACTATGGTAAACCTGAGATTCAATATCGCTACGATCACGACCAGCTGCTTTTTCGCCGTGCTTATTTGAACGGCGTCCAGAAATTTGTCCCATCAGTGCATCGAAGAAGCCCATAGCGTACGTAGATTACGATAGGTGTATTATACACCATCGTAACTGCGCATGCTCAATTGGCCGTCGATTTGCTTCCAGGTTTCGATTGCAACACTTACGACGATCAGGATGCTCGTACCACCAATGCTCAGCGCATTGGTACCAAGGAATGCCTGCACCGCAAGTGGCAACACTGCAATAATCGAGAGGAAGAGAGCGCCAGCGAGCGTAATGCGCATGATCACATTCGTGAGGTATGCCGCAGTCTGCGAACCTGGGCGGATACCCGGAACAAAGGCCCCTTGCTTCTGCAAATTCTCTGCCATGCGATCTGGGTGCACTACCACCGACGTGTAGAAGAACGTGAATGCGAACACCAACACAAAGTAGATGATGGCGTAGAAGCTCTGATTGCGGAAGATTTCTACAATCCAATTCGCTGCCGAGGCGATCCAATCAGTCTGTGCGCGCACGAAGAACTGCGCAATAAGCGGAGGGAATGTCACCATGGAAATGGCGAAGATGATTGGAATAACACCAGCCATGTTCACACGAAGTGGCAAGGATGTGGACATGCCAGATCCTACGCGCGTTCCCTGCACCTGACGTGCATACGATACTGGAATATTGCGCTGACCTTCGGTGATGAATACCACACCAACGATCGTAACAAGCACCAACACTACAATCGCGATAAGCAATGGCAGCTGTGATGGATCGTACGAGCCGATCAATTTACCAATCGAGCTTGGGAGCGACGCAACGATACCTGCAAAGATGAGCAAAGAGATACCATTACCCACTTTCTTTTCAGTAATAAGCTCACCAATCCACATGAGGAAGGTTGTACCTGCTGCTGCAACCACCATGATGGTAAGTGTATCGAACCATGTCATGTTGAGCGGCAACACATGGAGCGCAGACTGACGCAACAACACTACGAGGCTATATGCCTGAATAAGTGCGAGTGGAACCGAGAGAATACGTGTGTACTGATTGATCTTCTTCTGGCCATACTCACCATCCTTGGACAACTCCTCAAGACGTGGAATGACCATCGTGAGCAACTGGAAGATGATGGACGCCGTAATATACGGTCCAACACCCAACATCAAGATCGAGAAGTTCTGGAGTGTACCACCAGAGAAGACATTAAGAAGACCAAGAAACTGGTTTCCTTCGAGGAAGAGGCGCAAATTGTCCGTGTTAATGCCTGGCACCGGGATACTTGCAAGGAGACGGAAGAGCACGAGCATTCCCAACACGTAGAGAATGTTGTTGCGCAATTCCGGAATCGAGAAGATTTTTCGGAGGGTGTTCATAATCGGCACATGAGTATTCGGCCTGTCACACTGACCGACCGAAAGGACGGGCGTGTATTACGCCTTCACCGAACCACCAGCTTTTTCGATGGCTTCCTTCGCACCAGTGCTTACTGCGCAGCCTTCAACCGTCACCTTGACCTTGATCTGGCCACGGCTCACGATCTTCACTGCACCGTATTGTGGGATAAGACCCATCTTGAGCAACGAGTGTGGAGTAACGCGATTCCCATCTGCCTTTCCTGCAAATGCAGCAGAAAGCATGGAGAGAGTCACGGTGTGAGACTTTTCCTTGAGGCTCTTGAATCCGCGGTTCTTCGGCAAGTTGCGGAGGTTCATCATGAGTGAGCGACGTGCAATGCGGTTGCTACCACCGGTACGTGCGCGCTGACCCTTGATACCACGACCACCGTAGTTACCCTTCTTGCTGTCGCCACGACCAATACGGATGCGGTTGCGTCGCGCGCGCGTATTCTTTTTGAGAGCGTGTGCTAACGTTGACATACGGGTTTAGTTCTTGGTGCGCTGCAAACGCGTCAATTGCTCGAGCGCGACAAATGCAGCCTTGATATTATTGATCTTGCTCTTGGATCCGAGAATCTTGCTCGAGATATTTGGAATACCTGCGAATTCAAGCACTGTGCGAAGTGATCCGCCAGCAATAACTCCAGAACCCTTTGGTGCTGGCATGAGCTTCACTACTGCTGCACCGAACTTTGCGTCCACTTCGTATGGGATTGTTTCCTTTACGAGCGGGATGCGGAGCAACTTCTTCTTTGCCTGACGAACTGCCTTGTTCACTGCTGCCTGAACATCTCCGGCCTTCGCTACACCAAAACCTACACGAAGCTTGCGATCACCGATGATCACGGTTGCACGGAAGCGCATGCGCTTACCACCCTTGGTCACACGCGTCACGCGTGCGAGCTCTACGATGGTCTGGTCGAACTCTGGAGCCTCGCGCTCTTCGCGCTGACCACCACGTCCACCTTCGCGGCGACCTCCGCCCTGGCCATCACGGCGAGGACCACGGTTGTTGCCACCCTGACGAGGACCCTGGTTCTGTGGAGCCACAGCACCTGGAGCCTGCTGCTTCGTTGGTTGTGTCGATGTTTCTGTCATACCATTCTAGAAAATAAGACCGGCTTCGCGAGCACCCTCTGCAACTGCACGTACACGACCATGATAGCGGAAACCACCGCGATCGAATACTACCGTTGTAATCCCCTTTGCTTTTGCAAGTTCAGCAATTGCTGCACCTACGGCAAAAGCGAGGGCAACCTTGGCGCTGCGCTCCCCTGCGTCTGCTACCTTAACAGTAGCGCTGTGTACTGCTGCGATCGTCTTGCCAGCGGTGTCATCGACAAGCTGTGCATAGATGCTGCGAGCACCACGAAATACGCTAAGACGTGGTCGCTCTGCGGTACCACTAACCTTTGCGCGAACACGGCCATGACGGCGCGCGCGCGTTACTGCCTTATGCTGTGTGAACACTTTCATACTGTCGGTTTGATGAGATGAAGTAAAAATTCGAGATTCCCTCCCTTAGCGCCAGTGATGGGTGATGCAATGCAATCGACAATGGGCATACCATCGGCAATTAACGCTGCGACTACGCGATCCTTCTCAGCGGTGCACTCCTCGAGCGTGAGCGTACCATGGCTTTTGCCACGTGCATGCCCAACACGTTCGTAGTGCGGCTTGAGAAGACTCACGATGTGCCCACCAGGGCGGGTCAAGGAAAGAGCGTGTGGGAGAATCCGGCTCTGTGGTGTCCAACCGACATCGATGGAAACCACATCTACAAGCTCTGGAAGTGCGACAGTCTGTGCATCAGTGCGTTCAAGCACTACGACGCGCGGATCAGTGCGCAATTTCCAGTCTAGTACGCCGTATCCTTTGTCCACGGAGTAGACGCGCGAGGCGCCTCGTTGCAACCAGACTTCTGTAAATCCTCCTGCGTGACAACCGAGATCGGCTGCTACTGCATTCTGGATCGGGAGATCTGGCCATGCATCACATGCATGTGCGAGCTTCGCACCTGCGCGGCTCACACCTGCATGCGATGCAGTCGACATACGCGGGCTTTTACGCCTTCGCTGTCTTACCCGCCTTGCGACGGATCACTTCTTCCGCATACTTGATACCCTTACCCTTGTATGGTTCAGGCTTGCGGATCTTGCGAATATTGCTTGCGACCTGTCCTACGAGCTGCTTGCTTGCGCTTGTAAGGGTGATTACGTTCTTTTCTACAGATGCTGCTACACCTTCTGGGAGGTCGAACTGTACCGAGTGCGAGTAGCCAACGTCGAGTTTGAGGCCCTTGCCTGCTGCTGCAACCTTGTACCCAACACCATTGAGTTCAAGCTTGCGCTCAAAACCCTTGGTTACGCCATCTACCATGTTCTGAAGGAGGCTTGCGTAAAGACCCCAGAGTGCGCGGTCAGACTTCTTTTCCTCGTTCTTTACTGCAACATGAAGACCTGCGTCATCCTTGGTGATGGTGACGTTTGGGTGGAGGCGCTCAGAGAGTGTTCCCTTTGGACCCTTTACCTTCACTTCAGATGCAGCGATGGTGCATTCAACTCCCGAAGGAATTGCGATGATTTGTTTGCCGATACGAGACATAGTCTTGCGATTAGTACACGGTGCAAACCACTTCACCGCCGATGCCTGCTGCCTTCGCTTCCTTATTTGTCATAAGGCCGCGAGACGTGGACAAGATAGCGATACCGTAGTTATTGCGAACCGTTGGCACGCTGTCCTTACCAACATAGCGTCGGTGACCAGGAGTGCTTACGCGCTGTACATCTGCGATCGCGCTTACTGGGCCGCGATACTTCAGACGAAGGCGAATAGTTGGACGTGGTTCTTCGACACGCACTGCGGTTGCTACGTAGCCTTCGCGCACGAGGATTTCAGCGATTGCCATCTTCATGCTGGAAAATGGGATATCCACCGATTCCTTGCGAACGTGTGCCGCGTTGCGGATGCGAGTGAGCATGTCTGCGATTGGATCTGTGAACATACAATTACCAGCTAGATTTACGAACGCCAGGGAGAAGTCCCTTGTTGGCCATTTCGCGGAAACAGATGCGGCAAAGATCGAAGTCACGCATGTAGCTGCGGAACCGACCACACGCGAAACAGCGACGTACCTTGCGTGTAGAGAACTTCGGCTCGCTGGCAGATTTTGCTTTGTGTGCTGCTGATGCCATACGTGTTCGATTATTTCTTGAATGGGAAGCCGAGCTCCTCAAGGAGCACGCGCGATTCCTTCGCATCCGTTGCCGATGTCACAAACGTGATTTCGAGACCATGGATGCGTGCTGCGTCTTCAGCAGATACTTCTGGGAATGCAATCTGTTCCTTGAAACCGATTGTGTAGTTGCCATTCTTGTCGAATCCCTTGGTAGAAATACCCTGGAAGTCGCGCACACGTGGGAACGTGATGCGGAGCAACTTTTCCGTGAAGTCGTACATGCGAGCGCCGCGGAGCGTCACTTTGAGACCAACAACCTGACCTTCACGAACCTTGAAGTTCGAGATGGAGATGCGAGCGGTGGTGCGCACAGGCTTCTGACCGGTGATCTTTACGATCGACTTCTCTACGAAGTCAACGTATCCTTCATCCTTGAGATGCTTACCTACGCCTACGTTGATCACTACTTTCTGGAGCTTAGGCAACGCCATCATGTTGGTCTTGCCCAAACGCTCCTTGAGCTTTGGAACAACGGTTTTGAGATAGAAATCCTTAAGCATAGTATTACTTCTTTGCCGTTGCCTTCTTCGCAGCTGGCTTCTTTGCAACCTTCTTCTCCTCTGCAGCTGGTGCAGCGTCTGCGCCAATGAGCGCGACGTTCGAAGCGTGAAGTGGAGCTGCAAATTCTACGCGCTGGCCAGGCTGACCCTGCTTCATGGAGCGCACATGCTTCTTGAGAATGTTTGCACCCTCAACAACCACGCGATTCTCCTTTGGGAATACCTGGATCACCTTGCCTGTCTTGCCTTTGTCTTTTCCAGCGATGACTTTCACTTGATCGCCGGTTTTGATTTTCATCTTCATACGTGTGGTATTAGAGAACTTCCGGCGCAAGAGAAACAATCTTCTGGTATCCAGCGTTACGCAATTCGCGTGCAACTGGTCCAAAGATTCGTGAGCCCTTTGGCTCCTTGCTCTTCTTATCGATAATCACGGCTGCGTTGTCATCAAAGCGGATATACGTGCCATCTGGGCGACGAATTTCCTTGTGCTGACGAACGATTACGGCATGTACAACTTCAGACTTTTTGATAAGTCCGCGTGGTGCAGCCTGCTTTACGGCACACGTGATGATGTCGCCGATCTGTGCGTAGCGCTTCTTGTAGCCGCCGAGCACGCGCAAGCACTGAAGCTGCTTAGCTCCGGTGTTGTCTGCTACGACGAGCATGGAACGATGCTGAATCATACGGGTGTCGTTATGCCTTAGCTACAATGCGCCAGCGCTTGGTCTTGCTCATCGGGCGCGTTTCTTCCATCACAACCGTATCGCCTTCAGCGAACTGGTTGTTCTCATTGTGTGCGTGGAACTTCTTGCTCACGCGGTAGCGCTTGCCGTAGATCGGGTGAGCCTTCATGCGGTCCACACGAACGACAGCAGTCTGCTGCATTTTGGTGCTAACCACGACACCGGTGATGCGGCGGCGCTGGCCATCACGAACAACCGCCGGCGCTGCAGTACGAGGTGCACGAGGCGCCTTTGCTGCTTTTGGAGCGGCTGCGGTCTTTGGTTTTGCTGCTGCCTTCGGAGTCGCTGGCTTCTTTGGAGCCGACGCCTTGGCGCTTGCGGTTGTCTTCTTTTCCATAGACTCTAGGGATTATTTTGTGGCTGTTTGCCCCAACTGGGTGAGGCACGTTTCCACACGGGCGATGTCACGCTTGAGGTTGCGCAACTTGCGCACATTGCGTTCCTGCCCGGCGAACAATGCGAATTCGATCTGCATGCGCTCTGCCTTCATTTCGCGCTGCATCTTTGCGAGTTCCACTGTGGACTTTGTGCGAAGATCTTTGATCGTCATATTACTTGCGAACAAAGCGAGTGAGACATGGGAGCTTGTACGCTGCAAGGTCCATCGCCTCGCGAGCCGTAGCCTCTGGTACACCGTCAATTTCGAACATAACGGTTCCTGGGCGAACGACACATACGTAGTGATCTACCGAACCCTTACCAGATCCCATCGGAACCTCAGCGCCCTTCTTGGTGATTGGTTTGTCTGGGAAGATACGGATCCAAATCTTACCGCCACGAGCAACAAAGCGTGTCATTGCGCGGCGTGCAGCTTCGATCTGACGGCTGGTCACCCATGCATGGGTGGTTGCCTTGAGACCATAGCTACCGAACGCCACAGTCAACTTGGTCGTTGCAACGCCCTTCATGCGGCGGCGACCCTTCATCCACTTGCGGTGTTTTACTTTTTTTGGAAGCAACATAGACGTTCGATTATGCGTTCTTCTCCGGAGCAAACTTATCCTGCTTGCCACCGAACACGAGACCGCGGTTGATCCACACCTTTACACCAATCTTGCCGTACATGGTGTGTGCTTCAGTGTGTGCGTAGTCAATATCAGCACGAAGTGTCTGCAATGGGATCTTACCCTGTGCAAGCGTTTCGGTACGTGCAATTTCTGCGCCGTTGAGACGGCCAGACATTGTGCACTTCACACCTTCTGCTCCTGCCTTCATCACGCGCTCGATCGCAGACTTCATCACACGGCGAAATGCCATGCGCTTCTTCGTGTCGTCCACGATCTGCTCTGCAACGATTGCCGAGGAGAGAGATGGCTGCTTCACTTCAAAAACCTGTACCTTCACCTTCGTATCCTTCGCAAAGTACTTGGTCTGGAGTTCCTTCTTGAGATCTTCAATACCTGCGCCGCCGCGACCAATGATCACACCTGGCTTTGCAACGAGTGCGGAAACCGTCACTTCATTTGCATTGCGAGCGATCGAGAGAGAGTCGAGACCAGCCTCACGCAATTTCTTGGTGAGATACTTGCGCACAGCCACTTCCTCCTTGAGGAGTGCGGTGTACTGCTTACCGTGACGACCGAACCAGCGGGAATCCCACGGGTAGAGAATGGTCAAGCGGTGTGCCTTTGGATGAACGTTGTGACCCATAGTGTTGTGTATTACTCAGCCTTTGCTTCAACCACGGCGTCCTTTGCTGCTGGTTGGGTATCTGGGGCTGTACCCTCAAGCTTCACCCACACATGGCAGCTGTGGCGACGAATCGGCGCAGCAGATCCGCGAGCGCGAGGCATCGAGCGGTACTGCATTGGAGCCTTGTTCACCACGATCGTCTTTACGACGAGCGTTGCTGGATCAGCCTTGAAGTTGTGCACGGCGTTAGCCTCTGCACTCTTGATGAGCTTCATGACTGGGGTGCGAGCGAGCTTCTTGAGTGCGGAAAGCTGCGCATATGCCTGCGGGAGTGCAAGGCCACGAACGAGATCCACAACAAGACGCACCTTCTTTTCAGAAATGCGCAGGCCGTAGAGTCGTGCTTCTGCTTGAATCGTCATATGCGGAGATTATTTCTTTGCGGCTGGCTTGGCTGCTGGTGCTGCAGGCTTTGCTCCTGCTGCATCCTTCACCATCTTACCACCGTGGCGGAAGAACTTACGCGTTGGTGAGAATTCACCAAGCTTGTGTCCTACCATATCTTCAATGACGAGCACTTCAATGAAGTCCTTGCCATTGTGCACCGCGAACTTGAGACCAACCATTTCTGGTGTGATCGTGCTGCGGCGGGACCAGGTCTTGATCGGAGCAACCGAGCGCGTAGCGCGTGCTGCATCGACCTTCTTCTGGAGTTTCTCGTCTACGAATGGGCCTTTTTTGAGACTGCGAGACATACTTACTTGGTGTTACCACGACGTGGACGACGTGACACAATAAATTTGTCACTCGCTTTCTTCGGCTTGCGGGTCATGACGCCGAGGGCCTTCTTACCCCATGGAGTCTTTGGTGCCTTAAGACCAATCGAGTTACGACCTTCACCACCACCGTGTGGGTGATCTACTGGGTTCATAACCTTACCACGAACTGCTGGGCGGATACCGCGGTGGCGAGATCGTCCTGCCTTACCGAGGCGTACGAGACGATGGTCTGGGTTGCTTACCATACCAACGCTTGCAGACGCTTCCTTCGGGATAAGACGTACTTCACCAGAAGGCATCTTCACGTTCGCATACTTGCCTTCGATAGCCATGAGCTGCACCTGCACACCTGCAGAGCGTGCAACCTTTGCACCCGTACCAGGAGCCAATTCAATGTTGTGTACGAATGTACCAACAGGGATGAACTGGAGTGGCATGCGTGTGCCAAGCTTTGCATCAATGGCGTTCTGGGAAGAAATTACGGTTGCACCTACTGCAAGACCATCTGGTGCAACAATGTATGCGCGCTCCTTGTCCGTCGTGTACTCAATGAGTGCAATACGGGAGTTGCGGTTTGGATCGTATTCAATTGCGAGCACGGTTGCTGGAACGTCGTAGCGCTTCTGGTAGAAATCAACAAGACGCACGTAGCGCTTGTGTCCACCGCCCTGATGACGAACCGTGATCGTACCATTGGTACGACCTGCGTGCTTCTTGCGGATCACGATGAGGGCCTTTTCTGGCTCCCACTTGGTGATGTCCTTATACGCGTCGACGCTGGAGATGCGGCGACCGCTCGTATTTGCGTTGTACTTCTTGATCGGCATAGAGGTTCAATTAGACGCCGGTGTGGACACTGATCGTGTCGCCTTCCTTGAGCACCACGCGTGCGATCTTGCGATCGCTGCGTACGCCTACGTTGCGGCCGAATCGGACGAGCTTGCCTGCGCGGTTCAAAATGCGAACCGATGCTGGCTTCACGCCGAAGAGCTGTGCTACTGCAGTTGCAACCATGTACTTGTTCGCAAAGTCTGCCACCACAAAGGTGTACACACGGTGCGCTTCGTCATTCGCTGCCTTTTCCGTAACATGTGCGCGCAAAATTACCTGCTGTGGGTGAAGACCTGTTGCAGGTGCAGTTGCACTCACCTTTGCTGCGGATGCTGCGGTGGTTGCTACCACTTCCTGTGCCTGTGTTGCGTCAGCAGCGGTTTCGTTTTTTGGCTTTTTGCTGAAGATACCCATAGAATTCTGCTTATGCGCTGTACTTCTTTGCGAGAGCCTCAACCGCGGACTTGCTCATGATCATGTATGGATGCTGCACCATGTCAAGCACACCAAGCTCTCCCACGAACGTGGTCTTCACGGTCGCGATGTTGCGAGTCATGCGCAAGAGTGCGTCATCCTTCTTTTCGCTCACAACAATCGCACGGCGGCGAGATACTGGAAGTGCTGCTTTGAGTGTTGCGAAAAGCTTGGTCTTTGGTTCTGCGAATGCAAAGTCATCAACGATGAGAAGCGCGCCATTAGCAATGCGATCAGAAATGATCATGCGCATTGCCTTTGCCTTTGCCTTCTTGTTGATTGCTTCCTTGAAGTTACGATCGTTGCGAGGTCCGAACGTAATTCCACCGCCGCGCCACAATGGTGAGCGGATAGAGCTATGACGTGCACGACCTGTTCCCTTCTGGCGCCATGGCTTCTTACCACCACCGCGAACCTCACCACGAGTCTTCGTGTGTGCGAGTACCTGGCGCTGGTTTGCAAATGATGCAACGACTACGTCATGAACCAATGTCGTGTTCACCTCTACACCAAACACTTCTGGTGCGAGATCCATCGTACCTGCAACTGCACCCTGCTTGTTGTATACCGAAACCTGAATCATACGAGTGTCGTTATTCCGTTACAGGAGTTGCAGCTGCTTCTTCAGCTACTGCTGGTGCTTCTACCGGAGCTGCTTCTGGTGCTGTGACTTCTTCCGCTGCTGCTGGTGTTGCTGCTGCGACTACGGTCATTTCACCTTCTGCCATCACGAGAATCTCACTGCCGCGTGCGCCAGGAACAGCACCCTTTACGAGAACTTCCCCTGCCACCTCGTCAACCGTGACAATCTCCAAGTTGTGTACCGTAACGCGGTCGTCACCCATGTGACCACCCATACGAGTACCCTTGAACACGCGCTGAGCATTGGTAGAACCAATAGAACCAGGCATGCGCAAGTTGTCCTTGTGACCGTGGCTAGCTGGACCACCGCCGAAGCCGTGGCGCTTTACCACACCCTGGAATCCCTTACCCTTCGACTGACCAACGACGCTTACGCGATCGCCAGCTGCGAATGATGCGAGCGCGAGGGTATCACCGCGCTTCAAGGACTGCTCCGTTGCGTATTCACGCAACGACGCAAATGATGGCAACCCTTTCAGGTGCCCAGCCATTGGCTTGTTGAGAGCTTTCGCCTCACCAGTTCCAATCTGTACAAGCTGCGAACCAGCCTGCGAGTACACACGCGTAACAACACAAGGTCGTACGCGAACGCGCGTAACAGGAACCACGGTTCCGTCTTCACGGAACACCTGGGTCATGTTCAACTTTGTTCCAATTAAACATTTCATAACCAAAAGGCTAGAATCCGGTGTCGTCTAGCGGTCAAAATGGACCGGTTAGTGGACAACGCCGAGTTCTAGCCTTCTTCTGGGTCCGATGCCGGAGCATACGGGAGGGAAAGAAGAATGGGCCGCCGTTCTACACAAAGTGTGTAAAATTGGCTCATTTCTTTGCTTGATCTAGCGATGTTTTCCCTTCAACGCACTCCCAACGGATCTTATCGCGTCACAAGCAAGAAGTTGTATTTGTCAACAGTCTATTACATCTTCATCTCGATGTCAACACCTGCAGGGAGGTGAAGATTCATCAAGGAGTCGATGGTCTTTGGGGTTGGATTCACAATGTCGATAAGACGCTTGTGAACACGTACTTCGAACTGCTCGCGAGCCGTCTTGTGGACGAACGATGAGCGGTTCACTGTGTACTTACGCTTCTCGGTAGGAAGTGGGATTGGACCAACCACACTTGCGCCCGTACGCGTAGCCGTATCCATGATGGTACGGGTGGATTCATCAATGACCGTGCTGTCGTACGCGCGAATCTTAATACGGATTCGCTGTCCTACTTCGTCGGCCTTCTTCGGTTTTGTCATTGTCTCGGTCATAGGGACCCTTTACCATTTTAAAGAAACCTCTAGGCTCCTATCCCCCGCCCGAGGGCAAGAGATAGGAGCACGAGCTTACTTCAAAATCTTGGTGCAAACACCTGCGCCCACGGTGCGGCCACCTTCGCGGATAGCGAAGCGCTGCTTTTCCTCGAGAGCAACTGGCGTGATGAGCTTGATCTTCAAGTTCACCGTGTCACCAGGCATAACCATTTCGGAACCTTCAGCGAGGGTAACCTCACCAGTTACGTCGGTTGTGCGCATGTAGAACTGTGGCTTGTAGCCATTGAAGAATGGCTTGTGGCGACCACCTTCTTCCTTCGAGAGTACGTATACTTCAGCCTCGAATTCAGTGTGTGGGTTCACAGAAGCAGTCTTGCAGAGAACCTGACCGCGCTCTACGTCTTCCTTCTTGGTACCGCGCAAGAGCAATCCTGCGTTGTCACCAGCCATACCAGACTCGAGCTGCTTGTTGAACATTTCGATACCAGTAACCGTGGTCTTCACGGTGTCGCGGATACCAACGATTTCAACTTCATCACCGATCTTGATCTGACCGCGCTCAATACGACCGGTAACTACTGTACCACGACCTTCGATTGAGAAGACGTCTTCAATAGGCATGAGGAACGGCTTGTCAGTCTCGCGCTGTGGAGTTGGGATGTAGGTGTCAAGCGCGTTGATGAGGTCGAGAATTGGCTTGGAAGCTGCATCATCGCCTGGGTTCTCAAGAGCCTTGAGAGCCGAACCGCGGATGATTGGGGTCTCCTTACCTGGGAAGTTGTACTTCGAGAGAAGGTCGCGAACTTCTTCTTCTACAAGGTCAACGAGTTCTGGATCAGAAACCATGTCAACCTTGTTGAGGAACACAACAATGTATGGCACACCTACCTGACGAGCAAGAAGGATGTGTTCGCGGGTCTGAGGCATCGGACCATCTGTTGCAGAAACAACGAGGATAGCACCGTCCATCTGTGCAGCACCCGTGATCATGTTCTTCACGTAGTCTGCGTGACCAGGACAGTCAACGTGCGCATAGTGACGCGTGTTGCTCTGGTACTCAACGTGAGCCGTAGCAATGGTGATTCCTCGAGCGCGCTCTTCTGGAGCTGCGTCGATCTGGTCAACACCCTTGTCCTGTGCCTTCATGCCATGAGCACTGAGCACCTTGAGGATCGAAGCCGTGAGTGTCGTCTTACCGTGGTCAACGTGACCAATGGTACCAACGTTCACGTGCGGCTTGCTGCGGTCAAACATTTCTGCCATACGTTTGTTAATTATTTGCTAAACTTTGAATCGATTTAGTACGTTTCGTGCGGAGTATAGCACGCATTTTTTCACCTTGTCAACTGGGCACTACTTCTTTCCGGCAACGATTTTTTCTGCAACATTACGCGGAACTTCCGCATAGTGGAAGAAGACCATCGTTGAGTTCGCACGACCCTGCGTCATCGAGCGCAAGTTCGTCGTGTAGCCGAACATTTCGGAAAGTGGAACCAATGCGCGGATCACCTTTACCTGACCACGATCCGTCATTTCCTGAATCTGACCACGCTTACTGTTAAGGTCACCGATTACATCACCCATGAAGTCCTCAGGAGTGGTGACATCAACCTGCATGATAGGTTCGAGAAGTACTGGGCTCGCCTGCTTGCACGCTTCCTGGAAGGCCATGGATCCTGCCATCTTGAACGCAGCTTCCGAAGAGTCTACATCGTGGTAAGAACCATCGTATACTGTTGCCTTGATGTCGAGGATTGGGAATCCCGCTACCACACCACGATCCAAGGATTCCTTGATACCCTTCTGGATCGCTGGGATGAATTCACGTGGAATTACACCACCCTTAACTTCATCAGCGAATTCGAAGCCCTTACCAGACTCAAGAGGTTCGATGCGCAACCAGCAGTGACCATACTGACCACGACCACCAGACTGCTTTACGTACTTTCCTTCTGCTTCTGCAGACTTGCGGATGGTTTCCTTGTATGCAACCTGTGGCGCACCTACGTTGGCCTCAACACCGAATTCACGCTTCATGCGGTCGATGATGATTTCGAGGTGCAACTCACCCATACCACGGAGAATGGTCTGACCAGTCTCTTCATCAGTATAGATGTGGAGTGTTGGATCTTCTTCAGCAAGCTTGCTAAGCGCCATTCCCATCTTTTCCTGGTCTACCTTGGTCTTCGGCTCAACTGCAACCGAGATAACCGGCTCTGGGAATACAATGTTTTCGAGAATAATTGGGTGATCTTCGTCACAAAGTGTGTCACCTGTGTGCGTCTCTTTGAGACCTACTGCAGCAGCAATTTCACCAGCGTATACTTCGGTTACTTCTTCACGATGGTTTGCATGCATTCGCAAAATACGGGAAAGACGTTCCTTCTTGCCTGTCGTTGGGTTGTACAAGTACGAACCCGACGTAACCATACCAGAGTAGACGCGGAAGAAGGTCAATTTACCCACAAATGGGTCGGTCATGATCTTGAACGCGAGTGCAGAGAACGCTTCCTTATCATCAGCCTTACGCTCGAGCTTCACTTCCGTATCCTTTACATCAGTACCCTGGATAGCTGGGATATCAAGTGGTGATGGGAGGTAGTCAACAACAGCGTCAAGCATGAACGGAACACCCTTGTTCTTGAGAGCAGAACCGCAAAGTACTGGCACAAGCTTGTTTGCGATTGTTGCCTTGCGCAATACGCGCTTGAGGTCTTCGATCGCGATCTCCTTGCCTTCGAAGAATGCGGACATGAGTGTTTCGTCATGCTCAACAATGGCTTCGATAAGTTGGGTTCGGTACTTCGTCGCGAGTTCTACCATGTCAGCTGGAATGTCGCGCTCATCAATCACCTTACCCATGTCATCCATGTAGTAGTACGCGCGCATCTTCAAAAGATCCACAAGACCTGCGAACTTGTCCTCAGAGCCAATAGGAAGCTGCACAGGATGTGCATTCTTCGTAAGGCGAGTGTGGATCGATGCAAGATCCTTATAGAAATCTGCACCAGTACGGTCCATCTTGTTGATGAAGCAGATACGAGGTACGTGATACTTATCTGCCTGGTGCCATACGGTCTCAGACTGTGGTTCTACACCAGCAACGCCGTCAAAGATTACTGCACCACCATCAAGTACACGAAGAGAACGTTCTACTTCTACAGTGAAGTCAACGTGACCTGGAGTATCAATAATGTTGATACGCGTATTGTTCCAGAAGCAAGTCGTAGCAGCGCTGGTAATAGTGATACCGCGCTCACGTTCCTGCTCCATCCAGTCCATTTCAGCTGCGCCATCGTGTACTTCACCAATCTTGTGCTTCTTACCTGTGTAGAAAAGCACGCGCTCAGTAACTGTGGTCTTACCCGCATCAATGTGGGCAATAATACCAATGTTACGCGTTCGTTCAAGGGAATATTCACGTGGCATAGAACGGGGAAATCAAGGAAAAATGCGAGAAATTAGAAGCGTGCGAAGTGTGCGAATGCACGGTTTGCTTCTGCCATGCGGTGTACGTCCATCTTCTTCTTCACTGCGTCACCTTCGCCAACAGATGCGAGCACAAGCTCTTCAGCAAGTTTCTCCATCATTGCGCGGCCTTTCTTCTTGCGAGCTGCTTCAATAAGCCAGCGATATGCAAGAGCCATGCGGCGTTCTGGGCGAACTGGCATTGGCACCTGATAGTTAGCACCACCTACGCGCTGGGAACGTACTTCCACCTGTGGCGTGATGTTCTTCATTGCTTCTTCGAACACTTCCACTGGCTTGCGGTTGGTCTTTGCTTCTGCAGCTGCAAGAGCACCGTACACAATGGTCTGAGCAATTGATTTCTTGCCACTTACCATTACGTAGTTAATAAATCGCGCAATTTCAATGGAACCGTACTTAGCGTCCGGGAGGAAGGTTCGTTTTGGAGCTTGTTTACCACGCATAGGTCAGGAGATTACTTCTTTTCTTTTGGACGCTTCGTACCGTAGATCGAGCGGCTGCGGCGGCGAGATTCAATACCAGCGGTGTCGTATACGCCACGCACAATGTGGTAGCGAACACCAGGAAGATCTTTTACACGACCACCTCGGATGAGCACGATCGAGTGTTCCTGGAGGTTGTGGCCCTCACCTGGGATGTATGCCGTAACTTCCATACCATTGCTGAGACGGACACGAGCAATCTTACGAAGAGCCGAGTTAGGCTTCTTCGGAGTCATGGTCGTTACCTTGACACAAACACCGCGCTTGAATGGCGCGCCCTTTGCGAGGTAGGTACGCTTGCGTCCAATATTGTTCGTCGTGAACTGGAGCGCTGGCGACTTGGACTTCGCTTTTGGCTGTGTTCGGCCCTTGCGAATGAGTTGGTTCATCGTTGGCATAGCACTCGGATCGTAGTTGCAGTATATAAAAAAAGACTGCGTGCGGGGGTATTGTACGGAAATGCCTCATGGAAGTCAAGGGTCTGAAGTGTGTATATCTACACAAAGTGACATTGCAAAGAAAATTGACAAAAATAAACGAAAAACGTACCGTGCGCGCAACCACCACTGCCACAGATGTGGCAAGGAGCAGACCATGACCGCACTCAGACCCAAATCCTGCCTGGTAGGCACAGTGCCGCCCGTCAGCAAGGAGTCCCAGTGGCGAGACCTCCCGACCGGGACTACACCCCACTACGACCGAATCGCTCCTGCCGGAACAACCCTGAGGTACGTCTTCGCGCATGTGCAACCGGACACCTCTTTCCCCGAGCACCGGCTGGCGACCTGGTCTGAGGTGAGCCACCTCCTTCACCATCATGCGCAGATCCCGCACGAGATGGCCTACGAGACGGTCCGGTGCTCTGGTGCTCAGTGTCAAGACGATGCTGACAACATGAGAACCCCCGTCATCCGGTTCCACCGGCCAACCGAAGGACGACCTCTGCAGCCGTTCGTGTCGTTCGAGTACAGCTCCCAGCAACCCGCTGGCCACACGTGGCAGCTCTTCGTCCAAGTCTGACAACACAAGGAGCGCGCACATGAGCACACTCACGTTCTCCCTCCCCGCTCGCGAGACCTTCACGCTTCCGCCGGGCATCACGATCCAGACCAGCGGCGTGCCTGGCGCGATCCCGATCGGAGGAAAGGACATCGATCTCCTGATCGTGCCGATCACCAATGGCGAGTTGCCACGCGCACCCGATGGGTTCGTAGCAGCGAGCTGGCTCATCGGAAGCCTCATGATCCTCCACGCAGCTCGTATCCCCGCCGAGCTGGATCACACGACGCTCTGGCTCCCCTTCGGCGAGTTCGGTCGCGAAGGATCTGCGTGCAAGATGACGCTCGTGTGCACGGTCAAGCCCGGCACCAAGCTCACCGACCCTTCCGGTCGGCGCTGGGCAGCAGACTACCCGAGCATCGCCGCACTTCGTGATGGTGTACACGCTGCCGTCTTCGTCAGCACCAAGTGCGTCGTCCCTACCGCGTAACCACGCCGCAGGACATCACCGCACAGTGAACACAACAGAACACCTCGCATGCTTCCACATTAACAATGGAGATACGCGAGGTGTTTTGCTTTTTGTAATTACCACCCTGTGATGAGTGTGGTGAGATAACTAATAATGGGGAACAAGTATTTGAATCCTGTAAGTGCGAAGAAGAACACAATCAACAATCCCCAGCGCTCGAAAAACAGTTCGACCTTGTGCGCGCTGTGTGGAAGAAGTGCAAGAAGGAGCTTACTCCCATCCAACGGCGGAATCGGCACAAGGTTGAAGATCGCGAGTACAATGTTGATTTCAACAATCATGGTTCCCAACAGTGCAAAAAACGATGGCTCGCCTACCGCACTCACCAATCGAACGATGAGCCCAACAATCACGGCGAGCAAAAGGTTGCCCAACGGCCCTGCAAGTCCCACAAGGACTGGTCCCCACTTCTGATTACGCAAATTGTATGGGTTATACGGTACCGGCTTGGCGTACGCAAAGAGAAAGCCACCCGATGATGCAATAAAGAGCGCGAGCGGGAGAATAATCGTGCCCATGAGATCGATATGACGCAGCGGATTCATGGTCAGGCGTCCCGCACGCTTTGCCGTGTCGTCGCCGAGCATGTGCGCTGCCCAACCATGCATATATTCATGGAAGACTGCGGATGGGACGAGGATGAGATACATGAAGAGACGTAGGAGGATCATATGGTGCTATTTGACACAATTCTGGACTTCCAGTACACTCACGCTATCACATTTTTGCTGCCAATACTATGTCCAGACTCTGTGACCTCTGTGCTCGCGGGCCAGCACGCTCCAACAACCGCAGCCACTCCATGCGCCAGACACCGCGCCGAGTTTTTGTAAATTTGCAGTCCAAGTCCATTGGCGGTGAGAAGTACCGCATCTGCACCCGCTGCATTCGCACCATTGCGAAGCCAGAGCGCGTGAAGAAGGAGAAGGTAGCAAAGACAGCGTAAATCTCGCACATCTTGCAAAGAGCGCCCGCGGCAACGCGGCGCTTTTTTGTACAACTGATTTCTGCCCAGAATTAGATAATTCAGTGTATATATTGACAGAAACTGCCCCAGGTGCTATAGTAGTGCCCTAAGTCTGGTCCGAGAATACGGGCCGCCGACTCGAAAACCCAGTAGATGCGTCCGTAGTTGCTATGTGGCCATTTGAGGTAGTTCGGGTCACTAGCAATTTTTTTGTTATATGTCAGAAATGACACCGGCCGCTGTACCAGGATTCGAGACTTTGGGTATTGATACCCACATCCTCGAGCGCCTCACCAAGCTCAAGTACACCACCCCGACGCCTATTCAGGCACAAGCAATCCCCGTCGCCCTCACCGGCTCTGACGTTGTAGGTATTGCACAAACGGGAACTGGTAAGACACTTGCCTTTGGTGTTCCCATGCTCCAGCTCCTCGCGAAATCCGAGAAAGGCCAAGGCCTCATTCTCGTGCCAACGCGCGAGCTCGCGCTCCAGGTTGAAGAAACCATGATCAAGATCGGATCCCAGTTTGGGCTTGTCACTGCGGTCTTGATCGGCGGTGCATCCATGCAGATGCAGATCCGCAATTTGCGCCGCAATCCGCATGTGATCATCGCGACCCCAGGTCGCCTTGTAGATCACTTGCAGCAGCGCACGTGTTCGCTCAACGATATTGAAATTGTCGTGCTTGATGAAGCTGATCGAATGTTCGACATCGGGTTCGCTCCCCAAATTAAGAAAATTTTGGAGCAAGTTCCCCGAGATCGCCAGACATTCCTTTTCTCCGCAACCATGCCACCAGCGATTGCTGAAATTGCTGCTCGCCATATGCAGGCTCCAAAACGCATTGAAGTAGCACCTGCTGGTACGAGCTCGAGCAATGTGACGCAATCACTCTACGTTGTGTCCAAGGACATGAAGACCTCCCTCCTCGATTATCTCTTGAAGAAGCATGAGGGTACGGTGTTGGTCTTCTCACGCACCAAACATGGCGCACGCAAAATCGCTTCGTCGATTCGCACCATGGGACACACCGCTGTTGAAATTCATTCCAATCGTTCGCTCGCACAGCGCAAGGAAGCTCTTGCTGGATTCAAATCTGGTAAGTATCGCATCCTTGTTGCGACTGACATTGCCGCTCGCGGCATCGACGTAACAGGTATCGCCCTCGTGGTGAATTACGACCTCCCAGATAATAGCGAGGACTACGTACACCGCATCGGCCGAACCGGTCGTGCAGGCCATTCTGGTCTTGCTATCGCATTCGCGCAGCCAGACCAACGCAACGATGTGCGTGCGATCGAACGTCTTATTCGTAAGACGATTCGTGTCGAGGAACTCCCAGATGAGCTCCCTGCTCCTATTCGCGAAGCCCACCCAATGCGTCACCATGCTGCAGAGCACGCGATGAGCCACGAGCAATCTCCTGGCCATCGCGGCCCTCGTACGCATGGATACCGCGGCGGTAGCAACGCCCACAGCAGCCGTACCCATCGCGGTGGCTCCCGTGGCGGCTTCGGTGGAGGCAGCAGCCGAGGCGGTTCATCCCGTGGCGGCTTCGGTGGCGGTTCCCGCCGTCCGAAGGAAGCACCGAAGTTCACACGACATTTCTAAGCTTGTACTCAAAAAAAACGCCGCCTGCATGGGCGGCGTTTTTCGTTTTTTTTCAAAGCCAACGCTTGCGAGTAAAGACGATAAAGATCCCCAATGTGCTCCCCAGCGTTAACGCGAGAATCAAGATGAACGCATGCGGATACGCTGCAAATGGGAGGGCAACGTTCATACCGAAGAGGCTCGTGATGAACGTCGGAACCATCAAGAGAATCGTAAGCGCTGTGAGTGCCTTGATCACACGATTCAACGAGTTCGTCATGATTGTAGAATACGCCTCACGAATGTTGCGCATGTTCTGCACGTCCGCATTTGCGTTCTCGATGATCTGCCCGGCACTCAACTCCAAGTCCTCCACAAGATCCTGATCCTGCTCATACAACGTGACGTACTTCCCCGAAAGCATCGAATTGAGCATGGCTCTGCCTGGTACCAGTGCCGCAACAAAGTCAATAAGCACGCGCTCGAAGGTAACGAACTGGATAATATCCTGGTCAGATACTGCATGCAGATCCACACTTACCGAACGCACCTTGCGGCTGATCGACGTAAGAAATCCAGCATACCGAGCAATCATCTGATTGAACAGCTGCAAAATGAAATTCACCTTCTGTGTTGTATGCAAGCTCGATGCGTTAGTGCGAAATGATGAAAGCATCGGGATTGCCTGTGACGCAACCGTTACTATCCCCTCCCCTGTATGCACAATAAGTAGAGGTACTGTACTGATAAGTTCACCCTCCTGAACTGGGACTCGAACGAAGAGATACAGATTTCCGTCTTCTACTTCCAAGCGTGGCACTTCATACGGATCCAGCGCGTCGCGCAAATGTCCTAATTCTAATTTGTGCTTGGCTACAAGCGTCTCCAACTCGTTCTCTGTTGGTGCTTCTACATAAATCCATGCACCTGCTTTCCACGTTGTCAGAGTCCGCAAATCTGTGTCCTTGATGGACTTGTAAAAGTATTTCACCATAGACCACCACTGTATTACGTAGCCTTAGCGGAGTACACCACCCCATTCGACAACGGTAAATCCATCACGTGACGGCGTTGTGATAGGCAGTGGTTCAACGGTCTTGCGCTCGGTAAGCGGCTTATAATCCATGAGAATGCGAATCGTAGTGTCAGGACGTGGCGTTACGCGCAACGGCGCAATCCGATCCATCAACGCGTTATCATAGAATGTTACGAAGTAGTAGGGTGCGCGCTGCATGCGAGGTGTCCAGAACTCACTAAAGTCTTTGCGCTCCTGCGCATTAAGACCAAATGACGTAAGCGTGCGCTCCAAGAACGCCGGCACTTCTGCACGTGCAACCACGAACCCGCGAGTCTCCGGTGTTCCAACAATCGAGCCATGACCCTCCCAGAAAAGATAGCTCCAGTTCTTGTTGTCTCGTGTATCAGTAAGTCGACCCGATGGCTCTGCGATGACATTCCAACCGCCTGTTGGATAGAGAGGCTCTGTCACTGAGAATCCTCCGACTGGCTGCACCTGCACATTGACACGCTGTGTCTGCTCTGGATACAGGTAGATTACTGGCTTTCCGCATTCTGCTGCAGGAAGGAACTCATCATTGTGCAGCTCATACACACGACCGAATGGATCCTGCCAAAAGATGATCGGATGCATCGCCACAAATGCGTCATAGGTCAACTGCACGTCTGGATGACGATACTCATACCCTGCACGTCCACTCTCATACAGCTCCTTCAGAAGAACAGTATTGGCATTTCGGTACTCGTAGATCCGTGCGTCTCCACCACCTTCAAATCCTGGGGTCACTTTTCCCACCAGCTTGAACTCCGGATTGTTCACGAGTGTAAAATCATTATGAATTCGTAATGAAGTGAACCCACAACCTCCTGCTTCGTACTCACTATACCCGTTGGTGTTATGTGAGCCATCGTTCCAGACAATTGATGCTATATGTTCGCCTGTTGCGCGCTCAACCATAAATGGAATCCGGAGTCTGTAGGTCAAAAAAGTTCCATCAGGAAGGCGCACATACATTTCCCCGCTCGAAATTTTTTTCTCCACATAGAGTTGCACTGGCGTAGGCTTCCCAGCACGATTCACCGAGACTTCTATAGCTGGCTGATATGCGTCGTTGTCTCCAAACCAGGAAATACCAGTCTGTGGCGGTGGCACAAACGGACTCCAGCTTTCAAACGGAGTGTCCAAACCTCGCATAAAAACGAGAGAGCCATTCTTAGCGCGCACCTCTTTCTCGGCACTCAGTTCTTCAATCACAAGATCCTTAGCCCACACCGTACCCGGCGCAACATGCCACTTCTGACTGTGTTCTTCTAACGTATATCCTTCTCCAAGACCTACCCCCACATATTCATTTGAATGCTTGCTCACAACCACATGCTTGCCATTGAGACGCAGTACTCGCAAAAACAGAGCACTCCCAAATTCCTCAAGATTATTTGCACGCACCAAGTACACTTCAGCACCCTTCCACGTTGTCTCTCCGGTCACAGTACCCACCAACCACTGCTGATGCGGAACCTTTGGATCTACCGCAGCCGTAAAAAATGTCACAGGCACCTCCTTCGGCACTTCCTCCCAAGTAATAGCCCCAGCAGAAAGATAGACATCCGAGGGTTGTTCCTGTGGTGCCACCGGTGTTGACGGTGTGACGGATGTGGCTGTCTGTTGGCGTTGCTGCATTGAAGCATTCACGAAATACCCAGCAACAAATGCGCCGATAATTAACACAATAATTACGACCCAACCGAACACCCGTGCGCCAGTTCGAACCCCTACAGAATGGATAGGATCATTTGTGACAACTTCCTTTTTGGGCGGTGTCACTGGTGTTGTGATTTTTTTTGTGTCTGCCATATTAGCGAGGAAGTGTGAATGAACAATTGACGAGTTGTTGTTTGATATCACCGCTCACACGTGAATCACGTGCAAGATCTTTGCACAGTATAGCACGCTTCGTGCCAAGGAGCAGTTCCATTTGCATCGCATTGTTGTACACAGGCATCAGCGTGAACTGCGTGGACGTCGGTTCAACTGTTACGCCAACAGTAAGGCCGGTCTTCGTTGACTCCGAGAACAACTGATCAAAGATGAAGTTCCCCAGTGAGTAAAAAATCGCTTTCCCCTTGTACACCTCAATCGGTTGAATTACATGCGGATGCGCACCAATCACGACGTCTGCTCCAGCATCAACCATCGCATGTGCCAAGAACTCCTGACTCGAGTGCCAACCATGTTCCTGGTATTCAACACCCCAGTGCGGCATGACAACAAGATAGTCCACCTTCGATCGCAAATCACGAATTACTTTTGCTATTGCCGGCGCCCCGTTATCCGCTGTGAACTGATGGAAGCCTACGAACCCGATCTTGGTACCACGGACTTCTCGAACAGCTACTACCGGACGATTCAACGGATCTCCAAAATACGAGACGCCTGCCTCGGTCAAATATTTATGGGTTTGCTTGAGTCCTGCCTCGCCGAAATTATGTGTATGATTGTTCCCAAGGCTCACCACGGTTATGCCGAGATCGTAGAGTGTTTTCGCATGGCGTGGTTCAGAAGTGAAGGTCAGCAATCCCCCTGGCTTCGCAACTGACTTAAACGTGGTGAGTGGTGTCTCCAAGTTCGCCATTGTGATATCAGATCCAGAAATAAATCGCTCGATCTTCGCATACGGCCAACGATCTCCTTTCTGGTCAAACGTCGTGCGCACCTTGCGATCAAGCATCATATCCCCGAACACATGCACGGTAAATCGTGGCACAGTCACTCGCCCACCATCGACATAATATCCCGTGAAATGTGATGTATTCTCAGGGCTCTCTGGCTTACCTACGATACTATTACTGCTTGTGCGTCCAAGTTGGTACCAACCATACGTTGCCTCGCCCTCTGCTTCGTCTGCTCGCAACATCTCCAACACCATTTGCAACCCAGGACGCGAGTCAATATCGAGATTGCGCACTCCTACGATATCCAATGTCTGCAGCACCGCATCCGAAGTCTGATCATGAAACCGTGCTACATCTTCTGGAAGGTAATGGGAAAAATCAAACGAACCAACGATCAACACATCCTCAGGGAGCGCAACGCGCAATGAATGCGCCAATGCCTGAGTAGCTGCAGCAGAAGTCGTGTCCCGAATGATCACAGGCACTATCTTCGCATTCGGGAAAGATTTCTTGATAAAAGGCACGATGCCATACACACCATGTTCCTTCGCAAACACCGTATCATCGATACGAATAGACGACGTTGCTGCGGTGATTGCGTTGACTACTGCCGTATCAGCATCAAGTACGCCATAGGGAGTATTCCACGAACGCGCTGAGGTGCTGATCGCACTCCTCCCTTGTCCGAAATGATCTGGAGCCACGAGAAGCACGGTCACAGCACGATCACTTGCAACACCATCAAATGCCTGCGCGATGCGATCTGCAACAAGGAGGTGGTGTGGCACAATGAGCGCACGCGCACGCTCCCCTGCAGCGCGTGTCGAGGTCTCGTCCGCAGCATATCGCTTGCGCGCAGTGGTGTATGCGGTGTCGAATAGCTTTTTGTTGAGTCCTGGTGCTGTAAGACACGATGTATCTTCACACACCGATGGAGTGACCAATCGAACCGTTGTAAGCACCTCCCATGTCTTTGGTGCAGCAGCTGACACCCACACCCCCAGTGCAAAAGCTGCCACAACACTGACACTTGTAATCGCAACGATTCGATAGTTCATACAGAACGATTAGGACCGTGACTCAACGTGGAAGACGTACGATGTGAGATACCGCGACTCTGGGAAATACACAGACTGCGGATGATCAGCACTCTGCCCTACCACGGCGATCATACGCAGCGTTACTCCGGCCTGCACCGATGCACGACGCAGTACATACTGGAAATCATCTTCGCTTAAGAAATGAGAACAGCTCGACGTGACGAAGATTCCCCCCGCCTTCACCAGACGCATCGCCGCACGATTCAAGAAATGGTACGCCTTCATTCCCTCTTCCTGATCCTTCTGCGACTTAATGAGTGCTGGTGGATCAAGAATTACCATGTCGAATTCAGGTTCACGCACGCGCGCTTCGCCAAACCACTGGAATACATCCGACTCCACGTTCGTACATTTCTTCGCAGGGATTTTATTTGCCTTCGCGGTTGCTTCACACCCCGCAAGCGCAAATGCCGAGCTATCAATATTTGTCACATGTGTTGCTCCGCCCTTAATCGCTGCAACTGCCGCAGCTCCGGTGTACGAAAAAATATTTACCACGGTACGATCTTCAGCAAGTCGCGCAATGACATCACGCAAATCTTTTTGGTCCAAGAATGCGCCTGTCTTCTGTCCTTGCAACACATACGCGATAGCCGCGCGACCGTGCTCCATGTACGGCACCGCATCCTCGGTTTTGCCATAGACCACACCTTCAGTGGCGCCCAACCCTTCATCACGGCGCACCCCAATGTCACTGCGCTCAACAATTGCGCGCGGTGCAAAGACACGCACCAAAGCGTCAATCAATTCCTGACGCAACTGCTCCATGGTTGCTGTTGAAATCTGCAATACCAACACGTCGTCATAGCGATCCACAACCACACCAGGCACTGCGTCTGATTCTCCGAACACCACACGGTACCCAGTTGTTTCGGTACCAGGACCATATCCCATGAGCTCACGTCGTGTCTGCGCTGCACGAATTCGCGCCTCAATCCACGCACTATCGATGACAGCGTCGTCCCACGCCATCATGCGTACCGCGATGGACCCGTGGCTCGAATATGAACCGACGCCCAAGAGCGATCCAGTCGCGCTCATCACACTTACCATCGACCCATGCACAACTGCTGGATCTTTTGTCGCAATTGCACCAGAAAAAATCCACGGGTGTCGAACACCTACTGTTGCTTCTTTGCCCTTTTTCAACTGAATCGTCGGATACATACACAAGAGAATACGAATAAAAACCATGCAAACCTGGTCGGATGTATGGTACACTACGCCATATGTTGTCACAACCCTACCTACGGCACCTGCGTACCGTAGGACAATTCACGGTGTGGCTGGTAGACGGCGAGTACGTCCGAAGCAAAATCAACGAGCAATTCACGAACTTCGGACAGCACTACCGATTTCCGTTCATTCCCAAGTACGAGTTCTGGATAGACCACCTCTCGCACCCACACGAGCTGCATTATTTCATCGACCACTTGATTGCTGAATGGCGCGCGATGGATGCAGGTGCATCCTATGACGATGCGATTGGTCGTGCGGATCGAATTGAACGTGCAGAACGTCATCACGCACGAATCTACCGCGAACTGCACGGCCGCGAACGCTCCCACCCACAGGAAGTGCTCCGTCACATTCACGTAGATCGTATTGAACGGTATAGCACTCGTGCACTCTCTGTGTGGATTGTGCGCAGCGATGTTATTCGTGACTTATTTTATATTGATTTCACCGAAGGCGGTCATGCATTTGTATACCCGTTCGTTCCCATAAGTGAAGTGTGGATTGACGAAGACCTCACCCCACACGAACGACCATTCGTCGTACTCCACGAGCTCCACGAACGCAACCTGATGGCTCAGCACCGCTACGACTATCCGCGCGCGCATCGCAGCGCAAGCGCTGTCGAAGAGTTCTGCCGCCAACACCCAGCAACAACACAACGCAAAATCGCAGCCGAGGCGCGTATTGCGGCTCGACCACGATCTCTAGCAACCCCTCAATACCACTGGTGGAAAACCGTTCAATCTTGATCGTCTAGATCGCGCAGCCGGCGAATGCCGTATGCGCGAATATCTTCGCCAGCATCTTCGCCAAAAATTATAATTTCATCTCCTGCTTGCAACGCACGGCCAGGTGCTTTTTTTGTATGCATATCCGTACGTACACGAATACGCTTGCGTTCACTCTTTTCACGCGCATCTTCCTCTCGTTCCTGCATGCGTTGGCGAGGATGATCGATCTGAACTTCTGGTTCACCGTCCCGAATTTCTAACACACGTGCATGACGCAATCCAGGAACCGGGGCCGCTTCATAATGTTGATACACAGGCAACGCGATCGGCAATCGATGCGCAGGCCCATGAATCGGCGTGTAATACGCGAGTGCCGTACCACCTAACCCCACGAGGAGCAGACCACCAGCAACGGTATATAGGAGTGGTCGACGGTATGCGAATGCATATCGTCGCACCAACACTTCGAGGACGAGTACAAAAACGAACGCAAGCCCAATCACAATCCATGGCAGTGAATACAAAAACTGTCCCATTCCACGCCACCCAAACGCTGGCAAAAATCCGATGTCTGTTGTGCGCGCCACAAACACCACAAAGCTCACTAAGTACAACCCAATGAGCAACACCAAAATCGCCCCCAATACCGCGAGGACTGCGCGCAGTACAAAATGCCATCGCGGTCGCATTGCAACCCGACCTTCTTCAATTTTTTGCACGATCCGCTGCTGGATCGATTGTGGTTCTTGATGGGTTGTCATACAAGCTGTTCTAGGTTCTGGATATAGGATTTCAGTCGCTCTCGGGCACGCTTGAGACGCACGCCGACCGTGGCTACTGGTATCCGTAGGATTTCTGCAATCTCCTTATACTCCAGCTCTTCAAAGTAATACAACACAAGGGGCTCTCGATATTTCACATCAAGCTCCGCGAGGTGCCGCTCGATCTGAGATCGCACCTGACTTCGATGCATAACATCCTCCGGACCATCGATATCGCTGGCCAACTGTGGCAACAGTGTGTCGAAATCGAGTGCTACGACGCGTTCACGCCCCTTCTTCTTGATTGCGTTAATGAACTCGTTATGCGCCACACGGTAGAGCCAGGATGAGAACTTGCGTTCTGGATCAACACTACGCAAGTTAGTATATGCCTTGATGAACACATCTTGTACACAGTCCTGACACTCCTCTGCATCGAGGAGGAATCGACGCGCATATCGCAACATCTTCGCCTCGTACCGTTCAATCAATTCTCGAAATACAAAAAGCTCACCTCCTTGCACACGCGCGACCAATTCTTCGTCGGTTGCAGGCGTGGACATACTCCAGTCTACCGCGTGTCCCCCGAGCCCTGAATAACGCCACGCTCTAATCGAGAGAGTAGCTTGGCGATATTTGCTTCAGCAATCTGATCAAGGGAGAGGTCCAATTGCAGTGCGAGTTGCGCGGTGTACCACAACACATCACCGAGTTCTGCCGCGAGCTGCTCCTTACGCTCTGCATCAACAACACCCTGATTATCACGAATTATTTTTTTGATCTTCCCTGCGACCTCCCCTGCTTCGCTCGCCAGTCCAAGTGCGGGATAAACATATCCTGCGCCAAACGCCGGATACATCGCAGTACGCTTGCTTTTCTCCTGATATTCTTCAAATGTCATAGTACCTGTCATGGTACGTTGCTCCCGACAAACAGTCAAAAACAAAGACCGGCGATATACGCCGGTCCGAGCAACTACTTCATTTATTCTGTAACGCGCGCGCTGTACTCACCTGTCTCAGTATTTACCAAGATCTCTTCGCCTTCCTTAATGAAGATAGGCGCCTGCACATGCAGACCGTTGTCGAGTGTGATGTCCTTGGTGACGTTCCCTGCGGTGCTATCACCTCGCACTGCCGGTGGTGAATCGATGACACGATACTGCACCTTCTTCGGAATCTGAATGGTCACTACACGCTCCTCGAACATTACTCCGAGCACTTCAAGACCTTCCTTGAGGTACTTCACATCATCACCGATGGTATCTGCTTCGATTTCAACGGTCTCGAAGGTGGTCTGATTCATGAAGGAGTAGAACGTACCATTGTTGTAGAGGTACTGAAGATTCACGTACTGTACCTGCACAACATCGACGGTTTCTCCAGACTTATACGTAATATTGGTCCCCTTGCCACTCGTGATGCTCTTCATCTTCGTCTTCACGAACGCTGACCCCTTGCCTGGGTTCACAAACTGCGCATCCGTAATGACGTAGAGGTCATTCTGATGACGAACAATGCAGCCCTTCTTAATATCGGTTGTATCTCCCATACTAGTATTCAAAAAGAATTGACATCGGCAATGCTATCACGTCGTTGATATTCTGGCAACCAGTCATCACTTGCACCATTCGGTCGATTCCCAAGGCAATTCCTGAGGAATCTGGCATGCCGGCACGCAGCGCGTCAATGAATTCTCTGTCCACTGCGTACACATCCTTGCCTGCGAGGCGTCGTTCTTCACGCTCTGCCTCAAGCCGACGCAGTTGCTCGTGATGATCAGTAAGCTCGCCGAATGCATTGGCTAATTCCATACCCGCTACGTACAACTCGAAGCGTTGCGCATACCGAGGATCATTTGGCGCAAGACGTGCAAGTGCTGCCATCTCTGCTGGATACCCGTATACGAATACCGGTCCAGACTCTGCGTTCCCAATATTGGGTTCAATCTCATTCAAAAATATCCGATAGAACAAATCGGTGAACGACTCCGTGTCTGCTGCTGGATATCCTTTTTCTCGGCACAACGCCAACATGGTTGGTTGTGTGAGATGTTGTTCGAGATCCACGTTTGCGTACTGGCGCCAAATATCACGCATGTGTAATCGCGCCCAAGGCTGACGCAAAATACGCGCCTGTTCGATCGCTGGACGTACTGCGTCTGCATACGGACCATCCAAGAGCGATTGCGCAACAAAGACAAAAAGCGCCTCAGTATCATCCATGATCGCCCAGTAATCTGCACCAGCGCGATACCACTCAATCATCATGAACTCTGGATTGTGCGTACCCCCAAATGATTCATTATCACGGAATACTTTCTGCATCGAAAAAATCTGCGGTTCACCGGCGGCCAACATTTTCTTCATGGTGTACTCCGGCGACGTATGCAAGTAACCCACACGCTCTACATTTCTATCATCACGAACCGACACACGCATGGGTGACAAATACGGCTCTTGCCCAGGTAATCGAAGAATAGTAGGCGCGTCAATTTCTACGAAGGATTGGTTCCAAAAAAACTGTCGGGTAAGCCGCATGACTTCCGATCGAATCTGCAAATTCTGCCGCACGCGGCGCAAGTGTTCCAAGTGGCGCATATGCATACATCAATTCCGTGGAGGTCACCATTAGTGAACCACGGAGGTTCGAACATTGCAACAGCGAGAAAGGAGTCTTTCTCATGCACTCCCCGTTACCCGAGGTTCGTGCATAAAAAAGAACCCACTTTTCGCTTTCTCTTACTCCTGTGTTCGCGCCCTCCTGGACTTTGATGCCACACTTTGCTATAGTCCCTCTCTTCGTGCTCGATTATGGGCCGAAGAAGATGCACCGGAGAGCTCCATGAAGTTCGCAGGAATACTGGGTCTGCTGATCCTCCACACCTCTGCTGCGAGCGCGCAGATGTCGCAAGAGGCCGACGAGATTTGCCGCGCGGAGTGCGCGCAGATGCACAAAGTCGTTTTCCACGTCCCTCGAGGCGAGTCGCCGATGATCGCCCCGGTCCGAGGGAACCAGGGCCTCGAAGCCATCGAAATTCGTATCCACTCCACCAGGAACTCCAATGAATGGGTGTGCCGACTCCCCGTCGTCACGCAACACGAGAGCCTCAGGAATTGGAGTAAGGCGGTACGCTACGGTTGCGAAACCAGGCTGTGCGTTGGGACAGATCCCTATGCGCATCAGGCCGCGACAACGTACATGACCATCCTCGAGCTGGACCTCGCTGGGATCATCGATCTCCCAAATCCTACTGAGGAATGGAACTACACACTCCGGCCTTGCACCTGGCAAGAACGAGACAGCGGTCTCAACCCTCTACCAGAGGCGACGGATCAGCAACCATCACCAGAAGTGCTGCACAGCCTTGTCACTAAATCGCCAGAGCGTCGTTGCGCCAGTTGCGACAAGTGGTGGAAGTGGCGAATGACGGCTGATCCTTCAGCCTGGAAGCGGGAGAAGATATCGATGGTCTACTCCGACTACTTCCAACCACCAATCGCTCCTACCAAGGACTGAAGGAGACCAGGCCAAACAACGAACGCACACCAGTGCTCAACCCCCCCCGACGCCATCGACACCTCACAGTCCGATGGCGTTCGTCATTTCATTTCTCTCACGAAGAAAAAATGATACTCGGACGACGGTTGGTGCTCTTCAAGAATCTCCAGACGAATCTCTTGGAACAGCTGTCGTACTTCTTCCGGTGACCTGCGTATCCGCCGGATGCCGCGTCGATACGATCGCGGTAACGCCCAATCGGGCAGTGCAAGACGTACACGCTGGAGGAGTGATGGCGGCCGCGTGTCAAAATGGAAATATCCATAGCCGCGCATTTTCTTTCTCAGATTTCGCAAGAGATCCTCGATCTCTGCCCACGATTCTATGTGCTGGAACACATGCGCACAATACACAAAATCTGCCAGCAATTCCTCGCTAAAAAACGAACCAAGCGTCACAAAGCGAGCATTCGCCACGCCACGAGCCTGCGCCATCTCGCGTGCTCTATGCACCATCGTCGGCGACACATCAACACCCACCACCTGCGCAAAAATACGAGCCAACGGAAAGGAGTGTCTCCCAATCCCACACCCAAAATCCACCACCACCGCAGTGCCCATCCCGTAATTTTGAGTAAGTGGGGCAACAAACTGCTCGACGTTCTTCTCTCCCTGCTCCCAGAACGTCTCTTCACTCGGAGCATTCGTCGCAATGTAATACCGCGCATCCTCTCGCGCAAATCGCTCCCAAATTTCTCCCATCTTTTGCATACACTACTAGTATAGCAGAGGCAAAGGCCGTGTTCTGTTCTCGCGCACAACCACAGCACGATGGAGCCCAAAACCCTTTGCCACTTCGTTCCCAGTCCTCCCCGTTAACTGAGGTCCGGGCTGAAAAAGAAGAGGGTTAAGGCTTTACCACCGTGCATTGCTGGCACTGCCTGGACACTGAGGGTGTATTTGGGTATAGTCCTTTCTCGCACTCAATCTCGAGCGCGAGGACAACTGCAGGAGGAGGTAACTCCCAATGAGTAGAATCGTTGTTCTGACCAGAGCACGAGACCGGGAGGGGTTGCGGATGAACGCAATCTCGCACATGCTCGGCCACATCACCGCTGGTCTTCCACCCCAGCTGCGCAACGCCCGGGAGATCGTGAGACAGTGCGTCACGGAGCACGAGACGAGTTGGAGCACTCACGCGTACTTCGTGGCGTTCGAGGTGGAACAGGAAACGGACACGGTCGCCGTGGTACTCTTCACCGAGGTCACGGTTCTTCCTAGTCATGGCCCCCGCCCTCTGAGCGAGGCTGACCACATCAGCCGAGTCATGAGCGAGGTGGTCAAGGCGGGCCTCTCCTACGACTCACCAGACGACCCGACCGCAAACGTGCGCGTAGGGAACACCTACAGCACGACCTTCATGGGCGGCAAGCTGGAGCTCACGTTCACGCGCGACGAGTCGGACGGTAAGCTTAAGCCCAGGGCGAGGATCGAAACGCCCGACCGATTCGACACGTCGGTCGAACTCTGCCGCGCGCTGATGCGGCTGCTCGACTGCCCGCTCGACATCGCCGTCGTCACCACCTTCGACCCCAGCGACCCGGAGTAGCACGCCCTGCGTGGTGCCGAGGTCGCGGGGAACCCACGCGACGCCATCGACACCTCACGGTTCGATGGCGTTCGTCTTTTCGGCCGGTGTTTTGTTTTGTGTCCAACTGCAAGATGATGGAGCCCAAAACCCCTTTGGCGCTTCGCGAGCAGCCCAGACCTCAGCTTGCGGGAGGACTGTGGGCGAAGTTGCAAAGGGTTTTTGGGCTAGAGCGCGTTACGTTTGCACAAAAACAAAACACCGGCCGAAGCCGGTGCTCTGATATCCTGCTGGAATTAGCGATCGAAACCGCCGCGGCGGAAACCACCATTACCACCAGCTGGGCGAGGACCACGATCTTCACGTGGCTGTGCAACGGATACGCGGATAGCGCGGCCGTCAACTTCCTTACCATCGAGCTGTGCAATAGCAGCTTCAGCTTCTTCATCCGTAGAGAACTCTACGAAACCGAAGCCCTTCGAACGTCCTGTAGCATGATCCTTGACTACCGTAGCAGATACAACAGTACCTACCTGAGAGAATGCAGCGTGCAAGCTCTCATCCGTGGTCGCCCATGCGAGTCCGCCGATAAACAACTTTTTTGCCATAGTAACTTTCTATATCCTGCACGGCGACCTTTACAGCACGTACAGATAGGGCAATTCTAGCACATTTAACCCCCGTTGTCAATGGCCGTGTATGAACGGTTTGTTCTAGACGTATAACTCAAGGTATTCCGTCATTTCTATACGCATGCGCACTCCTGAATCTCCAACCCACTATCACTCCCCGCCCGAGAGGCAGCACTGCGTGATCGTCAGGCAAGACGCACAACCGTTCGAACACGAAGACTAATCTCCATTGTTCAAGTGTGCCAGTACCTGTATACTGGATGTATATTTGTTTTTTCTATGGAGCGAAGCGGCTCACTGCATCGGCTCGAACACGGGGCCACACCAACCGAAGAGACTCAAGCAATGAGCGTGGCTCAACGGTTGCGTATCGAAGCAACCGCCAGCCGTGATCTTGCTATCGTTAACGACAGAGAACCCACAGAGGAAATCATAGAATTCGGATTCGAGGAGCTGAGCGATGGGAAGGAAACACCAAGGACGATTTCAGACACGCGTCCACCAAGAACATCCGACAAGACAAGCGCAGGGCACAGGCGCGCACGTGCGATCGTGTTACCAGCAAGAGTGCAGGAGACCATGGACCCATCACCACGCACACCGGAACGTCGCGAATCAACTGCAGTTGAACAAGAAATTATCCTCAGCTCGCTCGAACGAGTACTCGGTACCAAGCTCGATCTGGTAATTGCGTTTCGATTGCTTGAACGTGCGCACGATGAGTTGCCCAATGACTTCGACGAGCTACACACCTTTGCTACCGCGCGAGTGACAACCGAGCTCGAACGTGTTCAAGAGGCCGCACACGCAGGAATCGACATGCCCTACACCGTCACGCAATTACAAAAGGCACTCGACTTCCTCGCACAACTGCGATAGCAACCAACCCCATGCGCATCCTCCGAACAGTATACTTCCTCTACCTTTCCTCGCTACCCGCACTCACCTTTCCGGCAATCGTACTTCATGATGCGCAAAAGATATCTGGGTGGTACAACATCCTATTCTTCATTGCCGCAGCACTGTACCTGCCACTTGTGAATGCGCACTCCTCATTCCCCAAGAAGTTGCTTCCTGCCGTCATCACTTGCTTCCTGATTCCTGCGCAACTACTGGCTGCGTTGTGGTCTGATGGCGCACCGAGCATCTGGTCTATCGTTGCATATCAATTCCTGGTGGAACTCTCGGGGCTTCTCCTGGGTGGCATCCTTATGGGGATATTTGGTCAAACCGGCAGCTCAACCTACACGTTCCGGGGCAAAGTTTTTGTGGTCCCAACAGCAACCCAATGGGCATCACTCCTTCTCCTTGCAATTCCACTCTTCGGCATTCTGCGTATGATCGGCTCATTCGTTGTTGCACAAGACGCGCTGAGCTGGCAGTCACTATTCCTTTTCACCGCAATTCTCACTGCAGCACGCAACAAATATGCCGCATACAAGGCCGATCCCACTGCAGACGGCATGGAAAATATTCTACCTATGGTTCTTGGTTTCTTGAGTTTGTTTAGCCTCGGTCCATTCTTGGGCGCTGTCTTTGGTAGTTGATCCCCATCGACGCTACACCACCCGCACAATCATAGCCTGAGCGTGAGAAAGTGGAATGATAGGTTCTTTTTTGTCTGCAAAAAATTCTGCAAACGCACGACCAGCACCACGCTCTGCGGTAATAGCATCATGCGTAACGATAATGCCCCCAGGCGCAAGACGCGGATAGAAATATCGCAGCCCCTCAAGTGTCCACTTATAGAGATCCACATCAAGATGCACAAAGGAAAACGTTCTATCAGCAATCGGCGCTGCTGTCTCTGGAAAAAGTCCTGGGTAAATATGCACTCCACCAAAACCCGCAACCGCACACTGCACTTCCTCAAGTGGTGCGCTGTATTGCCCCTCCTTGAACCCACTGTAGTCATGCTCACTTGTACGAGGAAGCCCCATAAAAGTATCGAAGAGATGGAGCGTCTTCCCTGCTTTGAACTCACACAAGAGTCGTGCAGAACCACCACGATACGTGCCGACTTCCGCAAGATCACCTGAAATTTTTGCTACCGATTGCACGAGCGCTACGAGTTGATATGCCTCGTCGTCTTCGAGCAACAACGCACATTCCTTTTTGAGCGCACGTACTCGCTGGATAATTGCCGTCTTCTCCGGCAAGTTGAAATACAATGTCAGATGCGGCGAACGCGCAGATACTGAGAACAACACGTTTCGTACCATGGCATTCGGCGCGCGAAAAAATGATTGCCAAGTCATAGAGGTTTTTACCTTACCATCTTATAACTTTTCATCCAAATATAAACCCCTCTCGAACCCATTAGGTCGAGAGGGGTACAAGGAACCACACGACGAGTGCTAGTTCCAGTAGAAGTTGAGTCGAGTCAAAATCCTCCAGGAGTCTGGAAGATTCGGGGTGAGATCGAACCCAACCCAGAAGCCGACAACCTTCTTGCGCACAAGCGGGCCGATGGCGAGCTCGTACACATCTTCAGTGTCGGCGACGGTTTCGGCAAACAGCGAGAACGTGACATCCTGTCCCGTCTTCATGCTCAGCGCAAGCTGTCCGTAGAACGAGATGCGATCGCTGCCGTCTGGCTTCTTGTTGTGCTGCGGGAAGTACGTGTCGAACTGCAGGGACAACCCGAGCCCATCCATCCCGAGCCGCAGTGATTCGAGCCAGAGACTCGCAGTCACGTTGGTAGTGCCGCCACCCGTAGCCATGACGCCGCCGTAGAGGCGAAGTCGAACGGTGTCGTAGAACGTCCACTCCGGCCCCGCGTACCCGAACACAAGCACGCTGCCGGTGTTGACGGTCCAGTTGATGTTGCCGAACACCGAGATCGCCCCCTCGGCGTTCTCTCCTGCGTTGTACGTCCAGAACACTTCTCTCGCCTTGCCACTGAACTGCACAGCGCTATCTACGGCATGTGCAGACGGCGCCATGATCACTGCCAGCAGACACCAGATTCCCACTACACTGATCTTTCGCATGCATTCCCTCCGTGGAGTGTGTGCTCGAACTCCTGACGTGGGCCGTCAGTGCGATGTTCTTACCATAAAACTTTACCCCGCACAATACTCGTTCAGAGCGTCGGCGCATTCTACGGCCACATAGCACGCGCATTCAACGCGCTCATGCCGGCCGACAAGTAACCCTTCTAACCCGACACCCCACGGAGTACAACTCTGTGGGGTGTGGTGTTTTCGATACCCGACTACTACAGCAGTCCATTTGACTTGTTTGAAAAAATACGATTGGATAATCCGTCGGGCAACCACCACATCAGCCCGACAGGAGATCCCGCAGAGCCTTCTCTGCGGGGTTTCTGTTTTACTCCGGACTGCTCATGCCAACAGCAGCAACCGAATAAGAGCCACACCTCCAATGAGAGTCCAAATACTGTTTAAAACCATTGGTTGATATGCTTGTTTTCTCCAACTTACAATCACAATTCCAATTGCACCAGTGGTGTTCAAAAATTGATACCAAAAACCTGTTGCTGATATCACTGAAAAACTATTCAAAAAATACGCACAAACAATAGCCACTGCCCCATACCAACCAACAGCCTCCAAAACAATTTTCTTATTCATATACTGGCAATAAAGATGAAGGTCGGGCTAACACGACTTGAACGTGCGACCTCATGCACCCCATGCATGCGCTCTAGCCAACTGAGCTATAGCCCGGAGAGAGCGTCCTCCCACGCTTTCAGCTCCGGAGGACCGAACGAACACCAAATGTACACACCGCGCAAATCGCAAACTCGGGTTCGCGGTGGTTGTTTGTGAGGGGCTAACGGTGGCGAGCCGACAGCCATACAAGCAGTAAGGCAAGGAGTTGCCATTCGGATCGCCGAGTTCGAGACGCGATTTCGCGGGTAGCGAAATCGACGTTGTACCCACGCAAACAGCTACCGCGAACCCACTGCCGTGGATGTACCCCCGATGTATCAGGTGGGTAGCAAGTGTGTGTCACCTCGGTGACCACGATCCCTGCATGAACCCTGCGGAGATAATTGTAGAGAATATCGCACGGCAGTAGAGCGGCACAATCAATATACGGGGATTTCGCAGTACAATCAAGAACAAAGAACACGCAGGTATACCCTGCGTGTTCTGGTGTGCTGTGCCTTAAGCGCGCTCGTCTTCGATGTAGACGTGGAGATAGTCGCTCTTGTCGTAATCGTAGAGTTCTTCTTCGCGGAAGAAGCGCTGTACTTCTGCCTGTGCAGCCTCAACGGAGTCAGAAGTGTGAATCACATTGCATGCAACACTCATTGCGTAGTCACCACGAATCGAACCTGCTTCTGCTTCACGTGCCTTCGTGATACCTGTAATGAGACGAACCGCGTTCACAACACCCAATCCTTCCCAGCACATCACTACCACTGGTGCGCTCATCATAAAGCGCTCAACACCAGGATAAAATGGCTTTGCAGCGATATGTGCGTAATGTTCACGCAATACTGCTTCGTCAAGACGCATCATCTTGCATCCAACAAGCTTGAGTCCTTTGTTCTCGAATCGCGATGTGATCTGACCGAGAAGACCGCGCTGAATTGCGTCTGGCTTCACGATCACGAGCGTCTTTTCCTTGAGTCCGCTGCTTTCCATAGAGATATCTTTTAATTGGTCCAACTATATCAAAAATGGCCTCTCCGTCAAGAAACGACTGAAAAAATGAGAGGCCCGTAGTGGTTGAGTACCACGGGCCTCTCGGTTGCTTCGTTCGATCGCACGAAGCCGCGAACGGGAACTGGTCAGAACATCAGCCGCCGGTAGCACTCAGCCACAGCCCGATGGTAGAAGCCCTGATCGTCGCCCCAACCAGGGACGTGGGGCAGATCCGGAATGCAGTGGAGGTGCGCAATCGGCCCTCGTTCACTCCCGCAATCTGCAATGTGCTCGACCGATCTGTCGGTTGCGTGCACATCCAGACTACTCACCTCGCGACGCACGCCGCCGATGATCCTTCTCCAATTGAAGATGCGATCCTCGACAAAGCAGATGATCTGCCACACCGGCATCCCCTGTTGTGGGTGAGCTGCTTGTGTTTCATGCAGCGCACTGCGCACGATCTCCTCGTCTCCCAGCCCGCTTTTGAACGCGAGCTCCATGAAGGCGAACGGCGCATCCGGAACTGCCAGCGGATACGATTGCTCGAAGCGTCCCCGATCAGGCAAACCGCCCGCGTAGAGACGAAAGAGCGTCTCGCTGTTGGCGATCATGCCACGCCTTCGTGTGAACCGATTGGTGGTCAGAGCGCTCATCGCATCCTTGAGCGCCGCCCACCCGCCATTGTTCCAGAACGATTTGTTCGAGAACCAGAGCGGAGCACGTTCCCACGGCGGTGGCGCTTCGGTGATGACATGCCAGATGATATCCGGATGTTCCCGACGTACCATCGACAGCACCCGCAGCGCAATGACCGCGCCCATCGAATGACCATGCAGCACTGCATAGCGCAATGGCCCACCCTGCACTCGGAAGTACGCAGCGATCATCTGCGCAACCTCCAGTACCTGGTCCGCAAGCGTCTGAGTCGTCAGACCCTCCACTGGCATACCATCCTCACCCGCGCGACGCTGCAAATACACAATCGTCGGACCAACGCCGATGGGCTTCTCACGATCACGCATGGACAACGCCGGCTCATTGAACCCCGGGATCATGAACACGACGGTGTTATCGACGAGACCGTTGCGGACATGCACCAGACGCCGAGAGCTTCCATCGAACACACCGAGGCTCACCACGTTGATCTGCGTCACATTCTGGCTCATCGTACACTCCTGTGTCTGCAAGCGCAGACCATGCCAGCCATAGCTGGGACCTCGAAATGAGGACGACAAACCATACCACAAAAGGCACGGAATGTCAATATAGTATACAAAACACTGCGATTACCTTGACATCAACACAACACATGATAGGATCGAAATAGGACCTCGCCTGCTTGCTCTCCTCGGCAGGCCGTGAGTCACTTGTGCGTTCCTCCCGCCTGGATCCCTGCCGCAACAGTACAGTCAGGATGCACCGCTTCCCCTCCTCTCTCCACCCGGGAGCGCACCAACCAAAGGTCCACGAACTACATGCCAACGCGGCGTGGCTGTAACTCGTGGACCTTCTTTTTTGTTTAATGACGAGTCAGCAACCCCTTCCCCTTCCACGACGTGGACGCATCCGGATCTGGCTCGTACGTGATTTCGTCGTCACCAATCGCAGGTGCACTCGACGATCCTGGTCGGAAAACCGTCGTGACTGGCCGCATTCTGCTTTGCAAATTTTCGATGAGCTCCGGCGAGATCTCGTCTAAAAATTGTGATGGCTGCTCCGCGACCATGTACTCTTTCCCACTAGATTGCGGATACGTAAAGTACAACTGGTGTCGCGCGCGTGTAATCGCGACGTAGAACAGGCGTCGCTCTTCTTCGATGCCATCCGGTTCTTTGAGTGCTCGTTCGTGCGGGAATCCTGGCATGAGCATGTGGATCACGAACACTGCATCCCACTCAAGACCTTTGGATTGATGAATCGTGGAAAGAACAAGTCGAGTATTGGGGCGGTTATCTGCGTAACGACTATCCTTCTGATTACTAAACTGTTCTTGCAAACTAGCCTCTGCGAGAAACGTATCCAAATCCTCGATACGCGCAGCAAGACGCGCGAGCTCCTCCAGATCATCATAGCGATCCTGCCACTCAGCATATTGTGCCTGCATGTACTCACGGTAGTGAGGGCTACGCAGCACCGTCTCAATGAGCGCTTGAGGTGAACGTTGTGGCGCATCAAGAAGCGCGCGAATAATCTGCATGCACTGCTCCCAACCCTGCTTTGCGCGACCAGTAAGATCTGCACCAACCGCTTCGACATCTTCGAACTTCTCTACCTTACGAATGATCTGCACAATCTTCTGCGCCGTCGCTGGTCCAATACCATCCATCATACCGAGTACGCGCAGCCACGCGAGCTGATCATCCATGTTGTGCATGATGCGCAACCATGCGAGTGTATCCTTCACGTGCGAGCGCTCAAAGAATCGAGTACCTCCGCGCAATTCATACGGAATACCGCGGCGCGCGAGTTCGAATTCCAATGCCTGTGCATGATGCACGGCGCGAAAGAGAACACAGATATTTGCCGGGTTCCATCCGCCAGCACGCAATGACTCAATACGACGCGCAATGAAATCTGCCTCCTCAGCTGGGGTATCTGCAGGTGCGATCATAGGCTTGATCGCTGCATCACGCGTGCTGCGTAATTCTTTTTCGTACTGTTTCTTGTTGTGCTTGATAACACTATTTGCAACCGAGACAATGTCTGGAGATGAGCGATAATTAATGACCAGTCGATAGATCTTCGCGCCCGGGAAATCCTTGTCGAAGTCGAGAATGTTCTGGATGTTCGCAGCACGGAATGAGTAGATACTTTGCGCATCGTCCCCCACGACGAGTACATTCTTGTGCACGCTCGAGAGCTGCTTCACAATGCTGGCCTGGATGGTGTTCGTGTCTTGGTATTCGTCAACAAGAACATACCGAAATTGCATGGAGAGTTTCGTCCGAACCTCGGTGTTGGTCTCTAGGAGTCGCGCGAGGTTCTCGAGGAGGTCGTCGAAGTCCATTACATTTGCTTCGAGCTTCTTGCGTGCATAGCACTTCGCAATACGTTCGAAGTCGTCTGCAAATACATCATAGGATTCGTAACGCTCATCGACCACATCAGCAACCGTGCGCCCTGCGTTACGCGCATAGGAAATAATCCCCTGGATAATGGCTGGCGAAGGGAACTTACGCTTGCTATTGGTCACACCTGCTCCTTCTTCAACAATGCAGCGCTTCATAAGATTCACCGCATCATCGGCGTCGAGAATGGTAAAGTTGTTCTTGTATCCCAGATGATGTGCTGTCGTCTTGAGGATACGTACAGCAATACTATGGAACGTGCCACTCCAGAACCCTGTGAGCTTACGATCCAACAGTTTCTCGGCGCGCTCGAGCATTTCACGCGCTGCTTTGTTGGTAAATGTCACAAGCAAAATGTTCTCGAGTGGCACACCCTGCTCCAGCAAATATGCGACACGGTACGTGATGGTACGCGTCTTGCCTGAGCCAGCGCCGGCGAGTACAAGTACTGGCCCGTCGCCACTTTTCACGACTTCGTATTGCTCTTCATTTAGTTCGCTTTTGAAATCAATCATACGGTTGCGTTATCAGACACCAAGCGGTATAGTCGCCCCACAGTAGTATGAACACCTTTTTTACCCAGGTCAAAGTGGACAAGTCGAGCCGAGCGCGTCTCGGCGTTATTCGTACCGATCATGGCGACATCGAGACACCAGTTTTCATGCCGGTAGGCACGCAGGCATCAGTGAAAGCACTCGGCAACGACGATTTGCTCGCAGCAGACACTTCTATCATCCTCGGCAACACGTACCATCTCCATCTGCGCCCAGGAGAAGATCGCATCGCGCATCTGGGCGGTCTGCATCGATTCATGCACTGGGATCGCCCTATGCTCACCGACTCTGGCGGATTCCAGGTATTGTCCCTCGGCGCACAAATGGCTCGCAACGGCGGCGATGATGCAAAAAACCAAATGGCAAAAATCGACGAAGATGGCGTGACATTCCGCTCGCACATCGATGGATCGACACACCGCTTCACCCCTGAGAGCTCCATTGCCATTCAAAAAAAACTTGGCGCCGACATTATCATGGCGTTCGATGAATGTACGCCAGATGATGCAGATCACGCGTATGCCACCAACGCACTCGGGCGCACGCATCGCTGGGCGCAGGAGTCGATTGACGCATTCCAGCAATTGCCGCAGGTGCATACACATCGCCAATTTCTTTTTGGGATTATTCAAGGTGCGAACCATGCAGATTTGCGGGTTGAATCTGCGAAGTTCATCACCTCACTCCCCTTCGATGGTATTGCAATTGGCGGTGAGTCGATTGGATACAACATGGCGGCGACACGTGAGACGCTGGATCTCCTTGCCCCATACTTGCCTGAGAACAAGCCGCGCTACACGATGGGTGTTGGCTCCTCACCACAAGATCTCTTCGATGTCGTGGCACGCGGTGTCGACATGTTCGACTGTGTTGCACCAACACGTCTTGCTCGTAACGGTGCATTGTATTCACGCGCTGCTGGTGCTGCGAAGAAATTCCGCCTCAATATTTCGAATGCACAATACGCAGACGACACACAGCCGATTGAACCAGGGTGTGGCTGCTACACGTGTCAGAATCATACCCGCGCGTACCTCCACCACCTCTTCGCAGCTGATGAGCTCCTCGCATTGCGCCTCGGATCCATCCACAATATTTACTTTATGGTCGAGTTGATGCGCCAAATCCGTGCTGCGATCGCAAAAGACTGTTTTGTGGAGTTCCAGGCATCGTGGCTGGGTGGTGTATAGCCTACACTTGACAGCGGTGTGACTCCTTGATACTCTCCTCACACGAGGAGGCACCGATGCGAACTCTAACAGGTTTCATCGCGTGCATCTGCGGTACATCATTGCTCGTCGATCGAGCCGAAGCCCTCCCCTATGCGTCCCAAAAGGCGCAAATGCTGAAGGCCGGCGCTCAGACGCTTCACGCCTGGTACTCCCCCAAAAAGGACCCAGAGTGTGAAACGGTTCTGACGAACAGTGACCCGCTTCTTACGACCATCCCGGCAACTGTCCACCGAGACATGTCGAGGTACACAGTCGTGTGGAGCACCCATGTGCTGCAGTGTGCACCGGCTCCTTGCCGCAGAAGCCGCGTCGCGAAGGTCGAACCTCGACCTCGCATACGCGATCCTACTGCGTAAAGGGGCAGACGGCGACTCTTGGGTACAACTCCAAAGTCGCCGTTTTTTTATTATTTTTTTGTTCTGACACACGCTTGACTGTTATCACTTTTTGTGGTATGCTTTCTGGTCCATTTTCGGACCAAAGTTCATTGGAGAACATCATGCGCACCGTACGTACTGCTTCACGTTTCCTCGGGTTCATTCTGGTTCTTGTACTGATCGGCTGTACACACATGAACCACCCTGGGCAGAATCTACGTGTAACAACTGTTCCTGATACACACCGCGCGCTCGTACACGCGCACAGTGGTGTGCTCCTCCCTGAGGAGTATGCACCGGTGTGTGGAACCGACGGACACGTCTGGTTCAACGAGCAAGCGGCGAACACTGCAGGCATCAAACCGCTTCACCGCGGTGAGTGCAGCGCACAGGAGTTTGTCCGGAACACCAGGATCAACCCTCGTGCCCTCATCGAAATCGATGCCGCACTGCGCTACGGCGCTACACGACGGTTCGGCAACTCACATGTCTGTTTCGCAGATAACGACTGCTTGCCCGACGAGGTGTGCGACAAGAGCAAGTCTCTCAACAAGGGATCTCTTCTTGCCCATGGCTACTGTGCCACCCCGGGCGAGTAGCGCAGCAACCCAGTCACGGATATAGCCCCTTGACTGCGAAACTCGAACTGTAGTAATCTCCTGCTACGTGTGGTTGTCTTCGGACCATTCCACCACCCTGGGGAGGTGCTCATGCATCAATCCGTGTGGGGGTTGTTCATTGTCATGTGCGGCATGTTGGTATGGATACCAGTTTGGGTACCCCAGAGATCCAAGATGCTTCACAAGATTCGTGCGTGCTCGCGACAAACATCGCGCCACGCACATGAACGACCTGGGAACGCAGATTCACGTCTGCGCAACCACCTCGCGATTATGAAGCGCGTTTGGTGAGCCCAGCCCGTGACAACACGGGACCACCTCTAGCCCTCCGTCCGCACAGATAACACTGAGCGGGCGGAGACTTTTTTTATTTAATGAACATCGCGTCTCCAAAACTGTAAAAATAGTACTCTCGCGCGATCGCTTCCTTATACGCAGTGAGAATACGATCGCGCCCTGCGAAGGCACTCACAAGGACAAGGAGTGTCGATTTGGGCAAATGGAAATTGGTGATCATAGCATCGATGACCCGGAACGTGAATCCTGGAGTAATGAAACAGTTCACATCACCCACAAATGGCACGAGTTCGCCGTCATGTGCAAGCGCAACACCTTCAAGCGTTCGCACTGTGGTAGTACCAACCGCGATGACACGCTTCCCTGCTCGACGTGTTGCAGCAATGACCCCCACAGTCTCAGCGGTAACTTCGACCCACTCGCTGTGCATTTCGTGTTCTTCAATCGTGTCTGTCTTCATGGGCTGGAATGTGCCGATGCCCACATGGAGTGTAACCTCTGCGAACTGTACACCCCGCTCGCGAAGGGTTGCGATAAGCTCATCAGTGAAATGAAATCCTGCGGTTGGCGCAGCAACCGATCCTTCGGCACTGGCGTAGACTGTCTGATACTGTTCAATCTCGGTTGGCTCAGCACCTACATATGGCGGGACCGGAATATGGCCGTAGCGATTAGCGAGTTCGCGCACACCTGCAGGATCGAGCTCGAATCGAACGTCAACACGACCATCTTCGTGTTTGTTCGCAATCACGCAGGAGAAGTCGTCTGCAAATTGTACGATGTCCCCGATGTGCGCCTTGCGGCCTGGGCGCATGAGGGTCTGCCAAACGCCGTCAGCATCGTGGCGCAGAAGAAATACTTCGATTTCTACACCGCTGGGCAATCGGCCAAAGAGCCGGGCCTTGAACACCTTCGTATTGTTCCAAACAAGCAAGTCACCAGGCTCGAGATAGTCGACAATGTCACGGAAGATACGGTGTTCGCGCTCGCCCGTCGCACGGTTGAGTACCAAAAGTCGACACGCGTCTCGCGGATCAGAAAGCTGCTGTCCAATGCGTGATTCTGGGAGTTCGTATTCGTACTCACTGACCGATGTGGCCATACCTTAAAGATACTTCCGATTCGCAGCATGTTCCTCGAGCGTACGACCATAGTACACAGTGCCGTCTTTACTCGTAAGGAAAAACCACTTGTCGTTGGGTTCTGGAGTAATAACGGCGCGGATCGAATCAATACTCGGATTATTAATTGGTCCTGGCGGCAACCCACGATGTTTATACGTGTTATACGGTGACGTATTCTTGATGTCCTGCGCACTCGCCGATGGCGTGTTCTTCTCTGTGATGTAATTCACACTGGAATCCACCTGTAAAGGCCACCCCTGCTCAAGACGGCGCCACATAATATCCGCGACCTTACGTCGATCCTCGGTACCACGAACTTCTGCTTCAATGATACTTGCCATGGTGAGGACCTCAAAGAAAGAATACTGTTTATAAAATTTCTCACTCGTCACATCTCGATCGGTTGCCTCTTGTACTTTTTCCTCCATTTCCTTCATCGCCTTTTCCACAATCTCGTCGACAGTTGCATCAGCAAAAACGCGATAGGTGTCCGGGAAAATGAACCCTTCCACAGATACGTTCTGCGGGCGAGTTTCAAGGACATCGAGATCTGGGAGAGACCGCTCTGGCGCACCTACACCTCCTATGTACACCCGCGCAGGAACGCCTGTTACTTTGTACAGTTCTTCAGCGCTTGGAATCACCTGCTCACGCACGAGGTACTTGGCAATATCACGCAGATCCCACCCCTCAATGAACGTAAGCGACTTCTCACGACTCTCATTCTGACTAGTAAATGTTCTAAGAAGATCAAGGATGCTTTCGTCACGAGGCACGGTAAAGTCACCAGCACGAATAACACGGTCAGCATCTGTTACTTTTGCTGCGAACTCAAAAAGCCAAATATCCTTCGACGGAAGCGCCCCGATGCGTGCCAGTTCTTCAGCGACAGAACGAACCGACGCTCCTTTTGCAATGCGCACCTGCACGTCCCCTTCCCCATCGCGCAACCATACGGGCCAGACAATCATGAAAAAAACGCAAAGCAACACCACCACTACTGCAATAACCCACTGCGTATTTCTCGGACGACGCGCTGTGTGCAAAATGGTGGAATTGGGCATGAAGAACGAACGTTAGAGATGGCGTGAACCATCAGAATGATCGGAGATTTTCTTAATCAACGCCTTAAGCTCACCAGATTTCTCTGCAGGACAAATAAGTAATACATCGTCAGTATCAACAATGATCGTATCCTCCATACCAAGAACAGCGACCATCTTTCCTTCTGGCGCGAACACGAGATTACCAGCAGATTCATGTGAGACGATGGTACCACGGTGTACATTACCTTCTTCGTTTTTTTCCATGAGATGCTTGATGGTCTGCCATTTGCCTACATCACTCCATTGCATCGTTGTGTCCACAACCGTAGCAAGCTCGGAGACGTGTTGCATGAGCATCGTCTCTACTGTTTCAGCCGGAATACGTGCATACGCACGCTGTACGGCAGTTTTGCTCGCCTTACTCATTGCTTCCACTGCTTCCTGCGCTGCTGTCCAAACCTCTGGCTTGTACTGTTCCCACACGCGTGCAGCAGTACCTACTGTCCATGCATACATGCCAATGTGAGCATAATAGCGCCCCGTCGCGATGAGCTCACGACTTCGAGCCTGATCAGGTTTTTCTACCCAGTCTGCAATAAGGGTCACGCTGTGACCTGGTGTCTCATCCACAAGCGTTCCGGTGCTCACGTACGTGTATCCATCACTTGGAACTACAGGCAGCGTCGATGGCGCAACCACATACTCACTATGACCCTTGAGAAATTGTTCAATGTCTTGCATTAACATGCGGAAGGCTCCTTCATCCCCAATATAGTCGTCAGATGGAATCGTAAGCACCACCGTATCGCCTGGAACACCTTGAGCGCGAAGATATGCAGTTTCAAGGGCAATCGCAGCACCAGTATTGCGCGCCTCTGGTTCGAGAATGTAATTCGTTGATGGAATCTCTGGAATGAGTTCTGCAAGTGCTTCTACATACTCCTCATTACACGAAACATAAATGTCCTCGCAAGTCGCTACAAGACTATACACACGCTCAAATGCCATGCGCAACAACACTTTGTTGCCAAAGATTTGCTGAAACTGCTTGGGCTTATGTCGTCGGGAAAGTGGCCAGAGACGGGTACCATGTCCTCCTGCGCGGATCACAATTTTCATACATTTCCTACGAGATTAGTGGGCTACCGGTCATGTCGTGAGGCTGCGGCACCTGAAGAATTTTTAGCACGGTTGGTGCCACATCGGCAAGGATGCCCACCGGAGGCAATACGCTGAGATCTCCTTCAATCACATCACCGGTACCACCGCGCACTCCTTCCCATTGGCGCCCAACAATAACGAACGGAATTGGATTAGTACTATGTTCCTTGTCCATCACTCCTGTCTGTACATTGACTAACTCTTCGCCATTTCCATGATCGGCAGTGATCAGCACTACACCCCCTTTTGCAAGAGACACATCAACGATCTTGCCAATACAGGTATCAAGAACTTCCATAGCCTTCACCGTTGCTTCAAGATTACCCGTATGCGCGACCATGTCAGCATTGGCGAAGTTCAGAACGATGAAGTCGTACTTTTCTGATTCGATCGCGCGTACCGTAGCATCTGTAATCTGGGGTGCTGACATCTCAGGAGCTTGATCATAGGATGCAACTTTGGGCGACGGAATAATCTGTCGATCTTCCCCTGGAAACGGATCCTCAATAGTGCCGTTGAGGAAGAAAGTCACGTGCGCATACTTCTCGGTTTCTGCAATATGGAATTGCTTGAGCCCAGCATCGCTGATCGCTTCTGCAAGCCCATTGTGGACAACTTGTGGAGGGAATGCGACGTGCGTTGGCAACCCCTGCTCATACTCTGCCATGGTCACAAAAAAGAGGTTCTGTACGGCCGTGCGCGGGAATGAATCAAAGGTCGGAAGCACGAAGGCACGTGCGAGCTGTCGTGCGCGGTCTGGGCGGAAGTTCGTGAAAATCACCGCATCGTTGTCTGCGATTTTTGCTACTGGCGCACCGCCCTTGGTGATCACAGTTGGAACAAATTCTTCATCGTACACTTTGCGGTCATACGACGCGGTGATGGCAGCGATCGGATCCTGCGCTGACTCCTTGCCTGTCCCCTGAGTCACGAGATCATAGGCAGCCTGTACTCGATCCCAACGATTATCACGGTCCATGGCATAGTAACGACCACACAACGATGCAATCTCGCCCACACCGAATTCAGCTATTTTTTGCTGCAGACGTTCAATACTCCCCTTGCCGCTGTTAAATGCCGTGTCTCGGCCATCGAGGAATGCGTGGACGAAAACACGCGTCACACCTTGCGCCTTCGCGAGCTGGAGAAGTGCGTAGATGTGTTCCTCAGATCCATGTACGTTGCCAGGGCTTGCAATACCCATGATATGCAGCGCACTCTTGTGCGACTTCGCATGTTCGATTGCATCCAGGAACGCACGATTCTGAGCGAATTCTCCGCTGGCGATACTCTTGTCGATGAGCGGAAGCATCTGGTAGTACACGCGGCCTGCGCCGATGTTGAGGTGACCAACTTCTGAGTTACCCATTTCACCACGCGAAAGACCTACATCTACACCAGAAGCAGTGATGGTCATGGCAGGATAGGTGCGAATAAGCCGTGAGAACACAGGCATCTTTGCACGTGCAATCGCATTTCCTTCGCCAGCAGGTGCAATACCAAACCCATCGCAGATCACGAGGACAACGGGCTTGGGTCGATTCGACGACGTGGTTGTTGGCATAAAACAACGGCGAGATTAACGCGCTGCAAGTTCTGCTTCGATTGCCATCACACGATTGTACTTCTCTACACGTTCGGAGCGTGAAAGCGAACCTGCTTTGAGATAGTCTGCATTCACTGCGACTGCGAGATCAGCGATCGTGGTGTCTATGGTTTCGCCACTGCGGTGCGAGACAGAGACACGATATCCATGCTTCTTCGCAAGCGTAATTGCATCGAGTGTCTCCGTGAGTGTACCAATCTGATTGACCTTGATAAGAATGGCGTTGGCAACATGACGATCGATGCCCATCTGAAGACGTTCAGTGTTGGTGACGAAAAGATCATCGCCTACAATTGCATGCTTGGCGCCCAACGACTCAGTGATTTTCGCCCAGTTGTCCCAATCATCTTCTGCAAGCGGATCTTCGATGGAGACAAATGGATATTTCTTGCACCAGGTACGCACCGTCTCAATCATTTCTTCACCTGTGAGCGCACGGTCTGCATGGAGTGCATATTTGCCGTTCTCAAAAAATTCCGACGACGCAATATCCAGAGCAAGCGAGAAATCCTTGCCTGGCTTGTACCCAGATTTTTCGATCGAGCGTACAAGGAATTCAAACGCTTCTTCTTCGCTCTTGAAGGGCGGAGCAAATCCACCTTCGTCCCCTACAGCGACACTATAGCCCGCTTTTGCGCCCATGGACTTCAGTGTCTGGAAAACCTCCGCACCCATGCGTACACGCTCTGCGAACTTCTTCGCATGCGGAAGAATCATGATTTCCTGCACTTTGAGGCCAGAGTTTGCATGGCGACCACCATTAATCACATTCATGGTTGGCTGCGGCATAATCCACTTGGTCTCTTTGCGATTCCAGAGATTGCGGATGTAGCGATACAGTGGCTGCTTGCGCGATGCAGCTGCGGCGTGCGCTACAGCAAGTGAGACGCCCAAGATCGCGTTGGCGCCCAACTTCTTCTTGTTTGGTGTTCCGTCGAGTTCGCAAAGCTCTGCGTCAATCGCGCGCTGCTGTGTTGCATCCATGCCGCGCAATGCACGAGCAAAAATGGTGTTCACGTTCTTTACTGCCTTAAGTACACCCTTCCCTTGGAAGCGCTTACTCGTCGTGTCGCGTAACTCCCAGGCTTCATGCACACCTGTCGACGCACCCGATGGCACACTTGCCCAGCCGTACGATCCGTCAGCGAGACGCACTTCCACTTTCACAGTTGGGTTGCCACGTGAATCAAGGATTTCGGAGGCTACAACAGACTTAATAGCTGATTTTTGCATATAATTACTTGATGAGAGCTTCAATACCTGGGAGCTTCTTCCCAGAAAGATACTCGAGCATGGCGCCACCACCTGTACTCACGTGACGAATATACTGTACCATATGGTGCCGACGCGCTGCATCCACGGTTTCGCCGCCGCCAATCACCACATGCGCGCCGCGACGAGCTGCTGCACCGACGGCCGCCATGATTGCCATAGTGCCAAGTTGATATTCACGCCGTTCGAAGAAACCAAGTGGACCGTTCCAAACAATCGTTTGTGCAGTCTCAATAATCTCACGATACTGCGCGATGGTTGCTGGCCCAATATCATTGATACGCATTGCACCTTCAGCAAGCACATGTGGACGATGCTCGACTGCAACATGACGCACGTGCGTCTCATGCGACTTCCCTACCGCAACATCTACCGGTGCGTACACCTCCTTCTTCTTGGCAAGCGCTGCTGCCTGACGAAGGTATTTCTCATCGTAGACTGAGTCACCCATTTCATATTTCTGACTCGCTAGCACCGTGTTGGCCACACCACCTCCAAGGAGAATGGCATCAAACTTTGGGCCAAGCATTTCGATGACAGGAAGTTTGGTCTCGATCTTCACACCGCCAATAATAAGCACCGCAGGGTGGCGTGGTGTAAAGACACGCGCAAGTTCCGCAACTTCTCGTTCAAGTTGCAGACCTGCATATGACGGAAGATGATGCGTCACTGCGACCACACTTGCTGCAGTACGATGCGAAACACTAAATGCATCATTGATATACACCTCTCCCAGTTGCGCAAGTGTCTTACCAAATGCCGGATCATTCTCTTCTTCTCCCAAATAAAACCGTATATTTTCTAGCACGTAAATCGTCCCTGGCTCTTGTGCTTCAAGCACGTTCGTACACGCAGGTGAACCAATCCGATCTCGCACAAAATGCACCGGCGCCTTCACGAGCTTTGCGAGATGATCAGCAATAGGTGCCAACGACAATGCCGCAACCTTCTTCCCCTCAGGTCGTCCAAGATGCGCAAGGATGCGAACACACGCTCCTTGTTCAGTCAGAGCGATAAGCGTCGGAATCGCCGCAATCATGCGTGAATCGTCAGTGATCTGCCCGCGTTCCATGGGAACATTGAGATCAAGACGCAGAAGTACACGCGTTCCACGAGTAATCCGCGCCTCTCGCATGCGTGCCATTGTCATAACGCAAAGCCGTTACGCACCAAGTTGACGGTGCAATTCTTCTTGTAAAGCAGTCGCATCAACCGAACCTCCGGTTGCACGCATACATTGCCCGACAAAGTATCCCATAAGTGCAATCTTTCCCGCACGAAACTGTGCCACTTGCCCAGGAGAATCTGCGAGAACTTTTGCCACAATATCCGCAATCGCTGTTGTATTCGTTGTCTGTGCAAGTCCATGCTGTTCCATGAGCACATCAGGATCACCTCCGTGTTCCACCAAGAGATCAAGCAACTTTTGCGCATTCGTGTTCGTAATCTTGCTCTGCGCAATGAGGGCAAGAAACTCTGCGAAGTTCTCTGCGTTCACACGCTCTGCAAAGTGCAGCACTGTCTCACCTCGATCATTGAGACGACCAAGCAATCGACTCAATAACCAACCCGAGATGCGCCGCGCAGTTTCGCGTGGCTCTTCGCCCTTCACCAGCGTTCCATATTCCGAATACACCTGCTCTGCATACGCGCCAAGCGCTGGATCAGCCGTGAACTGCACAGTGTCTGCTAGGCTAAACCCATACTCCTGCACAAATCGAGTTCGACGCGCAGCTGGCAACTCAGGTAGTCGTGTTTGCGCGACGATTTCATCGAGTGTAAATGGTGGAATATCCGGTTCTGGGAAGTACCGGTAATCATGCGCCGCTTCCTTCGTACGCTGCTCACGAGTGAGTTGTGCCTGATCGTCCCAACCACGAGTAGTTGTAGCAGTTGGAGGCGTACCAGCTTCCCACAACGTTGTTTGGCGCTCGATCTCGTACTGCACTGCACGTTCAACCGCACGAAACGAGTTAATATTCTTCACCTCAGTCTTGGGATAGAACTGGCGCGGGCGATGTGTAGCTTCATCATACTCCTCTTCCGGCACCAAACTTACATTCACATCACAACGTAGCTGCCCGTTCTCCATCTCCGCATCCGACACATCCAGATACCGCAATACAAGACGTAGCTCCTGCATGTAGGCCTTGGCCTCTGCAGCAGAGCGAATGTCTGGTTCGCTTACAATTTCGATCAGTGGCGCTCCTGCGCGATTGAAATCTACCAAGGTCTTATCCCCTTGATGCCATGACTTGGCAGCATCTTCCTCAACATGCAGTCGTGTAACGCCGATGGTTCGTTCCTCCCAGTGCTGTCCTTCACCTACCAGGATCTGCAATGACCCATGCTCTGCTATTGGACGATCAAACTGGGTGATTTGGTACCCCTTCGGCAAATCTGGATAGAAATAATTTTTTCGATCGAACTTGGTCGGAGAATTCAGTGTGCAATTGAGGGCAAGTCCTGCGCGCACAGCAAAAACAATTGCCTGACGATTCGGCAATGGCAGTGCTCCTGGCTGTGCCGTACAGATCGTACAAATCGTCGTATTAATGGCTGCATCAGCACGTTGATTGGGGCACGCACAGAACATCTTGCTCGCGGTCTTGAGTTGCGCGTGCACCTCGAGACCAATAATCGGAATAAATCGCATACTATTTTTCTACTGCAAGCGACCCTGGGGTAACACGACGAACTGTTGTTGGTGATTCCATGGTTGTCTCGCGCGCATTCACGTATAGCACATACGCGATGCAGAGGAAGATCGGCGTGAGGAAAATCAATGGGATCATGCGCACCACAACACTCACCAATGTTACCACTACCGCCGTAGCTGTAGAGCCATGTGCAATCGCATCAACCCATGGGCTAAATGCGAGCAATTGCAGCTGTGTGAGCAGCATGTCTGAAAACATTGAAAGAAGAACCGCCGCTACTACGAGTACTACCAATCTTCCCATCATTGCTCGAGTTCGCCCTACAACTAATGCACGTGATCTTTTGAATGCTTGAATTCCTTTCATGTTCTCAAGCACCACCACAAATCCCACGAAGAAGAACCAACATGCAAATACTACTGCTGGAACAATATACGCATAATACCCAGCCTGCAGTGTCACACCGAGCAAGAAAAGCACAAAGAAAATGGACGGTACAACCGTGAAGGCATCAGCATACACGGTCCGCAACATCTGAAGTTGCTCCTCTTCTGGAGTGACATGTACATGGTGTACTGCACGTACAGCTCCAACGAACCAATAGCACAGAAGCGCCAATGTCACGAAGACACCAATGATAGAAAGAATCCAAAGAAATGGCATGCCCAACGTACTACGAACTGACTCGAGGAATGGGTAAAGAGCCGCAAGCCGAACGCCTGCAGGTGATGCGGTCAGGATAGCAAACCACAAGACAAAAACTTGTGCTGCACCTAGTAATGAAATACCTGCGAATACGAGTCCTACTCTCGTGAGCAAGGGTGCACCTTTGCTATATAATTCCCAGCCAGTACGCACGATGTCTGGGAATGTCATGAGCCGATGGTTCATAGTTCTACAGAAAGGTATTGCGAGAGCAACGCTCGCAATTGTGGCTCAAGTATACCAAGTTCTTGGTCTGCGGGGAAGCGATTAATCGTCGTGCCGCGAGCACGGAATAGTTCTGCAAACGCATCACTTCGATAACACGCGTCAAGCTCCTTCTGAAATGCGAGATACTCAAAGATCGCGTTATCATCCTTTTGTGCCGCACGGGACGCGAGGCGCTCCATACAACGCTCCGGTGTGACATCCATAAGCATGAGCACATCGGGCCGATGATTAAGAGCATGCGCATTCCCCTCTCGTTGTGCGATCTCAGTCATCGACAGCTCGTGGTTGTTGTAGCATGACTGATAGCACAACGACGTTGAAACTCCTCGATCTTGAATCACATGCATCCCTCGCGCCATTGCTGGCACAAGCACGCGCGTGTACAGCACCAGACGATCTAGAGCAAACGCATCTGCCAACGCACCACCCGTATACACGCGACCATTCTTTTGCACCATCTCCTCACGAATGGCGGCACCAGTCCAGACATACGTCGGCTCAGCTGAAACAATCGCAAAGGTATCCGCAGGAATTTCATGCGGTTCAGGATGGCGCTTATGCTCTGCCCAAAAATCCTTCAACGAAAACACCTGGTACTGACGGGCAGTAAGTAACTCCTGCCACGTACGAAGTACCGTCGATTTCCCTGACCCATCAATACCATCAACCATGATAAACATACTCGCTACGTTCGTTCTGTAAGCGCATCAAGCTGCCGATACAAATCCTCCAACGTTCCATTATTATTAATTTCTACATCTGCGCCCGCTGCCACCTTGCCGATGGTTTGTTCGGTGCTTCGCTCATGCTCTGCTACAAATGTATCAAATGTCTTGGTGCGATCGCCTGCATTCTCATTACGCTCTTGCATGCGCTCGTATCTTTTTTCCATCGTTGCGGTGATATGCACCAGCACAAAACCTGGCAGTTCTCGCAACACATCTATATCCTGTGGACGACGAATTCCGTCAATGCAAACCATTGATGCCACGTGGTCCTGAATTTCATGCCGTACAACCTCTGCCATCAAATTCTCACCAAATGCTCCGCGCAACGCCTCTGAAACACGAATCAAATTATCCCGTGTCGGCTGGAGATATAGCCGAGCAAGTACATCTCGAAGCATGGAGGAATATCGAACCGTTGCTGCCTGGTGGCGGTCATGCAAATACTGGCACGCTGTGCCCTTACCACTTGCCATTTGCCCAACAAAACCAAAAATTTTCTTTGGGGTCATACGTGAGATCTAGTCTCACGAAGCATACCGTGCAACGAGGGCATCGTGCAACATAGCACTGAGTTGCTTGACTGTTTCGAAGGTATCGGTGACTTCGCACGAACGTAGATCCACACGAATCTCATGGGGCGTTACATGCACAACCACACCCTCTGGATGCTCTACAACCCCCGTCAGTTCCAATCCCCGACGCAACACCGGAACAATCTCAGGATGATCGCCTAGTATGTGCACACGTGGTTCCTCGAGCCAATCAGGACGTCGTTGCGGCAAGACCTCGAACAACTCTGTTGCTCCTTCGGGGAGAAACACCCGAGTGATGCCTGCGTCGTTCATCGCAGTCCAGCACGCAGCACAGCACCACCAGTGCCCATACAGATACACATCTGCACCTCGTACATCGATTCCCTTTGCCTGTGCGCGTTGTACTGCGGTTGCCTCTGCGTGTGCTCCGCGACACAACCCACACAAATCATACCGCTCGCCAGTCTTGCAGCCAAAAGCTCGTCGCACACAAAAGAGCGGTCGATCTTCTGTTGCTTCGTTGTTGCCTGCAGCTTCGAGCACCTCATCGTTGCGCACGATGACCGCACCCACGCACCAGTTACACCCTCTTGCCACCGTCTCGCTCACCTGTTGTGCCGCACGAATCCAAGGATGATCAATAGGTACGTACTCAATTCGCCCTCCCTCAGGAAGAAATGGAAATGGCTTAGGCGATGAATACATACGGTGTGCTTACTTCATGGGGAACGCGGACTTGAGACCATCGATATTACCACTGCGTACAAAATCAATCTCTTCCTTCCCGTCCGTCTTTGCACCGAGACTATACGGCGTCGCATCCTGGTACTTGGCGTCCGCTGTACCATGCTTGGTTGCGTCTTCACGCGTGAGCACGCTGCTCAAGCTATGGAACACGAGCTGGCACACTCGTTCGCCAGGGAAAATTTTGATTGCATGGTTAGTGCTATTGAACACTGGAATTGTGAGATGGCCGCTATAAAACGCATCGATGACCCCTCCTTCGATCACCAACCCTCGACGCATCACCGAGCTGCGTGGCGACAGCATTGCGGCATATGACCCATCAGCAAAAGACACTTTCTCCAATGTAGAAATGATGACAAATTCCTTTGGCTGAATTTCAAAATACTGCCCTGGACTCAACTTGATCAGCTGATAGTATTCCTTGGGCTCTGCATACTCGAGGTAGTCAGCTGCCATACCAATACGACCTGCAGACGTAAGCTCCGTCGTCTTCGAGACATAAAAGCTCCACCCCACGCGCAAATCGATAGAATTGGGTTGTAGCTGATACGAATCCAATGCTGGCACAAATCCTAACTTCCCGTCAGCAATATACTGTCGCAACTCAGTTCGGTTGAGAATCATACAGAGGTAATTACTTCGTAGTGCAGAGATACTACAGTCTCATTGAGACGATCTACAGAGAGCAGTCGCAGCTTGGTGTCCTGTGCAAATGGTACTCCACCTACCTCCCCAAAGAGTGGCAGGCCTGATCCAAAGACAATCGGTTCTACCGTAAGAATCATTTCGTTGATAAGGCCTGCAGCAAGGAACAACCCATTGATTGTTGCGCCTCCTGCGATAACACATTCCTTGTACCCACGAGCCTCAAGTGATGCCAGGATATCAGCAGGCTCGCCCTGCACGAATTCAACTTGTCCAGGAATTGATTGCGCTGTGGCAGCGTCGTATGACATCACCACAATCAACCGATCCGGCAATGGCCGCCCAATTGTCGCATAGGTTTTTGCACCCATGATCATAACACCAGCTCGCTTCGTTACTGCAACAAAGAGCTGTTTGTCCTCTTTACTCGTCCAATCTGCGAGATGGTCCGAGGTTCGGCCGATCTTGCCGTCAGCAGTAATACACATTTGCAGGATGACCTTCATAGTAGACCTACTATGCCAAAGAACCACAGGTGTTGTAAACTAATCGCATGTTTCCATCTATACAAAAACACAAAACACTCCTCAGTATTCTCTTAGGCTTTCTTGGTCTTGCAGGGGCTGTCTGGGGCGGGTTCACTTTTGGGATCTACCATGCGTCCGCTACGCAGAAAGAGGCCCGTGGTGTGTTATTGCGCGATAATTCGTACCAACTCCCGCACATCAATCCGTTACTCATGTGTGAAGTAACCACCAAGGAGGTAGCGGAGTTACTCCCTATCAAGCAGGCAATTGAAACGCATCTTCAGTCTCTCCAAGATATGGGCGATGTTAGCTCCGCCTCTGTCTATGTGCGACTCATGAACAGTGGTCGCTGGTTCGAAATCAATCCCGACGAACTATATACCCCAGCAAGTCTACTCAAGCCCGCAGTTCTTATTGCATACCTACGCATTGCTGAAACCGATCCTGCGATACTCAACAACACCATTCTTTTCCAACCGAGATCGAATGCACATACTGCTATCGTTGCTCCGACACACCCCCTTACTGTAGGCCAGAAATACACGATCGCTGAATATCTCAACCAGTTGATAACAGAATCGGACAACCAAGCGTTAGAGGTGCTCCGTACCTATCTCAACCAAATGCACCCAACCGCGCTTTCGCGAACGTACGAAGATCTTGCACTTCCCTCTGAGAATGACCCGCGAGCACAATCCATTACGCCACGAACGTATTCGAGGCTCTTCACGCTTCTCTATAACGCTACGTACCTCGGACGCGAAACGTCTGAAGTTGGCATTTCGCTTCTCCTTGCATCTGCCTACAAAAATGGATTGGTTGCCGGCGTTCCCACAGGAACCCAAGTTGCGCACAAATTTGGTGAACGTGCCATTGCAACACCCGATGGTACACTCACAGATCGCGAGTTCCACGACTGCGGGATTGTGTACTACCCAGGCCACCCCTACTTCATCTGCGTTATGACCAAAGGTACAGATTTTACTCGCATGCAGCAGTCGATCGCAGCGCTTTCCAAGACTGCGTACGAGAATATTGATACGTACTTCAAGAATCAATAACTTACGTGCACTAGAGCACAATCTCCATCCCTTTGATGCTCGGCTGTGGATGGTACTGAGCCTTAAGTTTTTCGACAATTTCCTCAACCAGCTTCACATCACCCGCAGCAGCTCTATCATAATAATCAGACTGCGCCTGGAACCGAATTGCGGGATGCTCATCAGGTCGTTCAAGAATCTCCCATGCATGCTGGTAATGGATGTCGTAGATATGCGCATTGCTGATGCTATGTGTATATATACCTGGCTGTACCCCCAACTTGCCCGCGAGAATACATTGCAACAGCGCAAACCCCGCAACATCATGCGGACATCCCAACATCATGTCATTGCTGCGCACAACATTGTGGAGGTGCAATTTGTTGCCCACGATGTTAACCGTGAATGTGTACGGACATGGGACATTCTTCTTGCGTGTGCCTGTCCCCAACCCATCATCTGATGGATCCCACGTAACCACAACACCATGCCGGCTACCAGGCTCACGCGAGAGAAGTTGCACAAGATCTGTGAGCTGATCTCGCCCAAAGTGATGGCGCCAACGATATCCATACGCCGCAAGTACTCGACCATCTGATTCTGTGAAGTCGTCCCAAATCTTCGTATACTGCTGCAAAAATTCATCCGGGCGTTGACTACCCATGATGAACCATACCTGCTCTGCAACAAACAGTTGTACAGGAATACGACGCAACGTCAGAAGTGGAAATGCTGCGCCAACGTCAACAGAGAACGTGAGGCCTGGAACTATCTTGCAGGTATGTCCTGTCCGTTCATTGAGCTCCTCGGTCCCCTCGTTCATGATTCGCAACAGTGCGAGTTTGTATTGGGTATCAAATCCTGGCATATCTTTCAGTGTATAGAGCAACGCCGCCCCGAGCAAGGGCGGCGTTGTTGATGAAATTCTCTGCGAGAGAGCACTACAATTTGCCGATCATTTCGGCCATTTCAATAAGGCGGTGTGAGTATGCATACTCATTGTCATACCATGCCAACACCTTTACGAGATCACCATCAACGACCTTAGTAAACGAAAGATCAACGATACAGCTATGCGGATCGCCGATGATATCACTGCTTACGATAGGCTTGTCCTCAACACGCAAAATTCCTTCATACACTGGATCCTCTGCTGCCGTGCGGAAGAGCTGATTGATCTCTTCTACCGTGGTATGACGCTTCGTGATAATCGTGAAATCTGAAATCGATCCTACGGGCACTGGAACACGCAACGAAATGCCGTCGAACTTGCCAGCCAGTGCGGGAATCGCCTCAGTCGTTGCAACTGCTGCCCCTGTAGTCGTGGGAACAATATTCATCGCTGCAGCTCGTGCCCGGCGCAAATCGCGATGTGGACCGTCATGAAGATTCTGATCCCCCGTATATGCATGCACGGTGGTCATGAGGCCTTTCTTGATGCCAATATGATCCTCAATGATCGACATGACCGGAGCGATAGAATTCGTGGTACACGACGCATTGTTAATGAGACGGTGCTTCTTGCTCAACTCATGGTCATTCACTCCACGAACAAATGTCGGCACATTGCCTTTTGCAGGCGCAGAGACAATGACCTTCCGAGCCCCAGCTGCAAAATGACGACTTGCCCCTTCTTCGGAGGTAAAGGCGCCCGTACATTCAAGTACGACATCGATGCCGAGCTTCGTCCATGGCAAGCGCTCTGGTTCACGCTCGGCAAATGTGAGGATCTTGCGCTTCCCTACTACAATAGTGTCCTGTGTCGAACTCACAGATTCTGGATGTCGTCCGTACACACTATCAAATTCCAAAAGGTGTGCGAGTGTTGCTGCATCACTCAAGTCGTTCACTGCCACAACCTCAACATGCTTCGATCCGAGTGCGATCTTGCATGCATGCCGACCGATACGCCCAAATCCATTGATTGCGATACGAACTTTGCCCATAGAAGAACGGTTACGGCCACAGTATAACACACGCCGGGCCAAATAAAAGACAACGCAGCGCCACGTGGGCGCTGCGTTGTTACGAGATTACATTCCTGCCTGTGCAGTCACTTCTGCTACAAAGTCAGTTGATTCCTTCTCAATACCTTCGCCAACTTCATAGCGAGCGAAGCGTCGAACCACGATCTTCTCACCGATCTCGCCTGTCGCTGCTGCGAGCATCTGTTCAATCGTCATGTCTTCGTTCTTGATGTAGGTCTGCTCGAGCAAGCACACCTCAGCGTAGAACTTGGAGATCTTGCCTTCAAGGATCTTCTCGATCATCTCGGCTGGCTTCTTCTCTGCTGCGAGCTGGTCGCGATAGATCGCCTTCTCCTTCTCCACAATTTCTGCTGGAACGTCTGCGCGGCTCACATACTGCGGATTCGCTGCTGCAATGTGCATCGCAACATCGCGAGTAAGTGCACCGAACTTGTCTCCACGAGCAACGAAGTCAGTTTCGCAGTTGATCTCCGCAAGTACACCGACACGACCTTCGCCGTGGATGTAGCTCACTACACGACCTTCTGCTGCGACCTTGCCCGCGCGCTTTACAGCCTTTGCAGCACCCTTCTTGCGAAGGATCTCAATGGCTTTGCTCTCGTCGCCACCTGCTTCTTCAAGCGCATTCTTCACATCCATCATGCCGGCACCAGTTGCTTCGCGCAACTTGGCGATGAGTTGAACGGTTACTGCCATAGTGTGATGGGAATTAACGCCGCGATTAGATTGCGGTCGAAACTTTTTCTGATGCGCGAGCTGCTGCTGGCTTTGCATTTGCAACGGTTGCACCAGCCTTCTTTGCTTCTGCGCGACCTTCGTTGATTGCATCTGCGAGTACATTTGCAACAAGCGCGATGGAGCGAACTGCGTCGTCGTTACCAGGGATTACCTGCTCTACAACGGTTGGGTTCACGTTCGTATCGCACAATGCGATGATAGGTACATGCATGGTGTGCGCTTCCTGGCGAGCAGTCTTCTCATGACGAATGTCGATGATGAAAATTGCATCTGGGAGCTTGCCCATGTGCTCAACACCTGCGAGGAATCCTTCGAGCTTTGCGATCTCCTTATCGAACATCGAGCGCTCCTTCTTTGTGTACTTTACAAGCTCGCCGGTGTCGCGCGCCTTCTTCATGCTTGTGAACTTGGTTACAAGACGATGAATTTCGGAAAAGTTCGTAAGCATACCACCGAGCCAACGCTCTGTGATGTATGGCATTTCGCACTTCTGTGCAGCTTCCTTAATTGGACCCTGCGCCTGGCGCTTGGTACCAAGGAAGAGAACACTACCGCCCTTTGCTGCGATGTTCTTCACGTATGCAGCAGCTTCACTGAGCTTCTGCTGTGTTTTCTCAAGGTCCACAACGTGGACGTTGCTGCGAACGCCAAAGATATATGGCGCCATCTTCGGGTGCCAGCGCTTCGCCTGGTGACCGAAGTGTACTCCGGACTGGAGCATGTCCAACAATGTTGGCATATTTGGCATATTTTTGTTCCTTTTATACCTCTCTCTGCGCGTCGTAGGCCTGGATCGGGAGGAAAATCGCTGCCCGTCAGGAGGATCTACGCGTGAGCCTTCAGAGATGAGTGATTAATAAACTGGGGCAAGTGTATAAGAAAGCCCAGTATTTGGCAAGACCCTAATGCTGCGACTCTATTGACACTCGTCAACCGATTCGGTATGATCTGCCCATCTCGTGAAAACCCCTATGAAAGCAGCAATCCACCCTACGTATCATGCAAGCGCCAAGATGTCTTGTGCTTGTGGCATGGAATTCATCGCTGGATCGACCCAAGAGGCAATCCGCGTTGAATTGTGCTCCAACTGCCACCCTTACTACACTGGCCAGCAGAAGTTCGTAGACACCGCTCGCCGCGTAGAAAAGTTCAAGGAAAAGACAGCCAAGGTTGCTGCAACCAAGGTTACCCACGCAAGCAAGACAGCAAAGCGTGCTGCTCGCGCAACCAAGAAGTCCGCAACGACCAATCAGTAGCGATCTCGAAAGGCACACCGCGCAGTTTTTCTGCAGGTGTGTTTTTCATTTGTGCTACACTTTTTGTGAACCCCTATGTCTGACTACCACTCAAAACTCGCCGAACTCGAGGCCGCGCTCAATGACGCTGCCAATTTCAGCGATCCAAAAAAGATGAAAAAGATCGGCGGCGAGTATCAGACCATGAAAGATATCGTTGCCTGCGTGGATGATCGTACTGCCGTAGAACGTGCGATGACCGATGTCCGCGAAACCCTGTCCTCTGACGACGCAGAGCTCGCGGCCATGGCAGCCGAGGAATTACCTGTGCTCGAAGCACGCCTTGAAGCACTCAATACCCAATTCAACGAACTCACTCGCCCCAAGGATCCGATGGACGAAAAAAACGTCATCATCGAAATCCGTGCAGGCGCAGGCGGTGATGAATCCTCGCTCTTCGCCGCAGAGTTGTTGCGCATGTATATTCGCTATGCAGAGCGACAAGGATGGAAGGCTACCATTCTTTCCAGCAGCCAAACGGAAATTGGTGGTTACAAAGAAGTTATTGTAACCATCGAGGGAGACGGCGCATTCGGAGCACTCCGTTGGGAATCAGGTGTACACCGTGTACAACGCGTTCCTGCAACCGAAAAGGCAGGCCGTGTGCACACATCAACCACGACCGTTGCAGTGCTTCCTGAACTCGAAGAAACTGAAATTGAAATCAACCAGAACGACCTGCGTATCGACACGTTTTGTGCCGGCGGTAATGGCGGACAATCAGTGAACACGACGAAGTCGGCGGTGCGTATCACGCACATTCCTACAGGCCTCGTTGTTTCGTGTCAGGATGAACGCTCGCAGCTTTCCAACCGCCTGCGTGCCATGTCCGTATTGCGCGCTCGCCTCTACGAAGCACAGGAAGAGAAGCGTCTCGCGGAACTCGGTTCACAGCGCAAGTCACAAATCGGCACCGGTGACCGTAGTGAAAAAATCCGCACGTACAACTTCCCACAAGACCGTCTTACCGATCATCGCATCAAACAAACCTGGCACAATCTCCCTCAGATCATGGACGGAGACATCGCGCACATTGTTGGTGCATTGCAGCACGCAGCAATCCACGGTGTGAAGGCTGCTGCAGATACCGACGAAGACGACGAATAATATGACATTGCGCGAGGCGCAACGCTGGGGGCAAATCATGCTCACACCTCTCCTTCCTGCCACCGCCATGCAGGATGCGGAGTTGTTGTTGTGTGCAGTACTTGATTGTACGAGTGCCCATCTTGCTGCACACGGAGACGACACACTCCCTGATGCTGCTCACGCGCAATTCGCGCAGTGGATTACGCAGCGTATGCGGCAAGAGCCGGTACAGTACATCACTGATCGAGCGTTTTTTTGGGGACTTGAGTTTCGTGTCACTCCTGCAACACTCATCCCCCGCCCCGAGACGGAACTCATGGTAGAGCGTGCATGTGTGTTGCTTGATACCGCACCTGCGTCTGTGGTGGATGTCGGCACTGGCAGCGGTTGCATCGCGATTGCAATTACGCATGAGCGACCTCGCACATCAGTACTTGCCGTTGATATTTCGGACGAAGCTCTCGTGATTGCACGTGAGAATGCGGCTGCAAACAACGCCGCGTCGATTCAATTTTTGCAAAATGATTTACTTACCAACGCTGCGTCGTTTCTCCCTGAAGGACGACTCATCTTTACCATGAATTTGCCGTACTTGAGTGAGACGCGAATGCGCGGCCTGGCACCAGAAGTTGCACTCTACGAACCACACACAGCACTCGCTGCAGGTGCAGACGGTCTTGATGCATACCGCATCGCCTTCGCGCAGATCGAAGCGTTGCAACGCACCAACTTGGTGCTTCTTTGTGAAATTGATCCAGAGCAAACTGATGGCCTTGTAGTGCTCTCACACGAACACTTCCCCGCTGCAACACACATCGCGCACAAGGATTACCACGGGGACAATCGGTTGATCGAGATTACGTTGTAGTCTACCGCACGCTCACTCCCACTGTTTTCGGCACTACTTCGATCCAAACAACGCCAGACCGCAACGCCACTGGCTCACCAGTTGTAGCATCGTGCCACTGCGTTCGTTCGGTGGATGATTTTTTGCTCCACGTAAGAGGAATACGACGACCATCACGGAACAGATCACCAGTTCCTGTGCCAACGAGATCTACACGCAGTCGACCTTCAGCGTCGAGCACCTTAGAGGTAACACGCTGAACAATAATCGTGTTCGCCTCAACAGGCGTTCCATCTGCGTCCACATGTGCGATAGTGCCACGCATTCGGCGGTACGTACTCGATACACTACTGTATTCCCACGTTACTTCATTACCACGTTCTGCCCAGTCGATCACCACGGTATTGGCAATGGTGCCCGTAGCAATCGGCGCGTCATTCCACTTCCAACTTCCCCGCGCCACAGTGCGCGCACCAAAATAACGATCATACCCTGCTCGCAACTGCGCAGTATCTGTCAGCACATTGTGCGGTGCATCACGATCATCACTGCGATGGAAATATTGTCCGCGACTGTACTCGTTGAAGTCCCACGTACCAATCTTTCCAACCACTTCAAGTGCTTCGTTGGAGCCACCAACATGTGCATACATTGCGGATAACTCTGTACCGATTTCCACCGCATATGGTCGCGCGCTGCGCACCGGGCCAATGATAAGACTCGAGGTTGGAGCTGTAAACGGATATACAGCAATATATCGAGTGAATCCACCCTCAACAGGAACTTCATAGACGAGCGACGCGCGAGCAACTCCTGCTTGTGGACGCGCAGCCGCATGATTGTCGATCATGACTGCCACCACTGGCTCTTGTTCGAACTCAGGACCACTGACAGCAACGCCGTTCAATGCCGAACGCCATCGCGGCTCACCTGTGGCATCACTTCCCACTTGCACGACAGGTTTGATTTCACGACCACTAATGCGACTCCAAATCTGCCAACCCGCAAGACCAACACCTGCAGCAAGAAAAATACAAAGCAACGCAAACGCCGTACGCAAAAGCGTACGGCGTTGTGACTTCGATAGTGGTGAAAAGGAGCGGGAGGACATACGCGAGACGCGTTATGCCTTTGGTGCTTCGGCTTCTTCGTCCTTCTTCTTCTCAGTAAGTACTTCGATCTTGCTTACATCAACTTCTACAGCCTGGTTGAGAGCAGCGAGCTCTTCTTCAGAGCGAGGTGCTTCTACCATTGCTACAACTGCGTCCATATCAGAGAGAATCTTCACACCTGCTGGGGTCTGGATGTCAGCAACTGTAATCTTGTCTTCGAAGGTAGCAAGTGACGCAACTGATACTTCGATGTTTGCAACGAGGTCCTTAGGAAGACACTCGATTTCTACTTCGTCCATCTGGTGTACCAATGTACCACCAAGTGCCTTGACTGCTGCAGAATCTCCCACGAGTACGAGCGGAACATTCACGCGCATCGTTTCACTCATGTTGATCTGACGGAAGTCCACGTGGATTACATCTCCCTTCAGCGGGTTAATCTGTACATCCTGAACCAACACCTTCACAGGTGCTGCTCCATCGATGGATGCATCAATAAGTGCAGAACCACCGGCTGCTGCGTACAATTTTGCAAACGGAATTGCCTTCGTTGCCACAGAGATCACTTCGCGACCTGCGCCGTACACAACACCAGGAATATTTCCTGCCTCACGAGTTGCTGCGAGCGACTTGCTCCCTGCTTCACGCTTTTCTAACTGGATTTGGTATTGCATACCATTACTTCGTTAACGCTTTTGCGAATTGAATACTTTTTGTAAGTTGCTGATGCACTTCGATCACATCATTCACATGCACTGGTTCTGCACCGAGCGTGCGAAGCATGTCCTCTGCAGCAGCATCAGTGATGAACCCAAATGAGCTCACCCCTTGCTGCGACATTGTGACAATGGTCACCACGGCGTGGCGACAGGTGCGACATGTGATGTGCATCAACGTTCCTTGCGCAGTTTCAGCCAAAATCCGTGCAGACATCGGATTAAACTCCGAGTCGCACATGGGGCAGAACTGAACCATCCGCCCTGGATCATTGAGCATTTCCGGTCCGGAAGGGTGCTGGTGCTGCATAGCACCCATTACTATAAGGAAATGAGGCTTTCCTGTCAAGAAACCGCGTGTAGACTACCTCCCTAATTAGGTCGATGCTCGATTGCTTCTCCCGACACTCGCCACAATACCCAATAATAACGCGTGCATCATAAGCGAAGAACCACCTGCACTCACAAATGGCAGCGTGATCCCCGTAACAGGCATCATGCCTATGGTTGCGCCAATATTAATCGTAATTTCACAAAAAAGAAGGACAAGTGTCCCAAGAGTGACAAATAAACCAAAATCGTCACGAACTGCCATTGCAATACGCATGCAGCGGTACCAAATGAAGAGAAAAGCCAAGAAAATGACAGATACACCGACAAATCCCAATTCTTCGCCGATCACAGCAAAGATGAAGTCAGTCTGGCCTTCCGGTAGGAATCGTAATTGAGTTTGGCTCCCCTCACCCAGGCCACGACCGAACACGCGCCCCGCACCAATAGCGATAATTGATTGCTGTACATTGTACCCCGCACCCAACGGATCGTGGTTGGGATCAAGAAACGTGAGAATACGGTCTTTTTGGTACGGCGCAAAAACAAAGAACCACCCAACAACCGCAGCAGTGACCAAACCAACGGCAAGCAGAAACACATACCGCCGCTTGATCCCCACAATCAACATCACACCAAGCCAAACACCAAAGAGCACCATTGCGGAACCCAAGTCAGGCTGTCGCAAAATGAGCAACACAGGAATTGCAGCGTATAACGCAGTCTTACTAAAAAAGAAAAAACTGTGAAATGCTCTACCCCCTCGATCAATTAAATACCCCATGAAAAGTACCATCGCAACCTTCATGAGCTCTACGGGCTGAAACGAAAACCCGGCAATTGAATACCAACTTCGTGCACCGTTAATCACGCGACCAAAAAGCAATACTCCAACCAGAAGCACAATACCAAAACAATAGGCTGCAAGACTATACGACCTCCATGCCGCAGGCGGTAGTCTGCTGGCTGCGATGAAGAGGCCAACAGCAATCCCCGCTGCGATCAGCTGCGTTGCTGCGGCCGAACTCCCAATGCCGCGACCTACATCAATTCCGTAAATAACTGATAATCCAAACGTGGTCAGAACAAGCATCGACAACAAGAGCACCCAATCTGTACTCGCAAACCACGCTCGAATTCGCGCAAGCAATTGCTCCACCATCCTTCTACTATTGCGGCATGTATGCCGAATCGTCAAACACGTTCACGATCGGAAGAATTTCTACGTCTGTCGCTCCCAGATTGTCTTTGAGAGATCGCACCTCAACTGCTCGTGTCTCACCGGACTTGAACGATCGTACTTCTGTCCGCTCAATTGAACGCAGTGCACCATTTTGCATAAAAAGTACGTACACCGGGACTGACCAGTAATTGTACGCAGTTGCATTTTGCATTGAGAAGGTTACTCGATTGGAGCGAATGGTTGCCGCAGCACCCACCGTCGATGAGCTGGCAACAATCGTGGGTGACGCTATCTGATCTTCCACGGTTGTACCCACCATTCCTGCTGTATATATAACCTGTGTAACCGGAAAGAGCATCCGCTCGGTCACAAATGTCACGGGATCCTTCGCAGTCCGCGGTGAAATGTGGCTCCACGCGATCTTCTTCACGGACAAGAAAGCACCTGATGGCCGTAAAGAAGTTTTTGTACCCAACGCGGCCACGATTTGCTCTTTATTCGGTAGCAACGTAACGGTTGCCTCAGGTGTCTCGGTGTCGTTGTACTCGAATGTATACGTCAGTGTTGCATACCAATCCGCGTTTGGGTTCACCGCACGCACCACAAAGTCATACAAATCCCCTGTTGCTGGCAGCACATCAGCCACGCCGAATTGTGGATCACTCGGGGCAAGACTCTCGTGATATTTGGAGAATGGTACTGCAGCCGAGAAAAGCCGTAGTGTTTCTTGCTGATCCTGTTTCTGTCCGCGAAACAAATATTCCCCGATCGTGTACACACCCAAACCAATACCACCGACACCGACGATCAACAAAAACACGATCAACACGTTCCGAAAAAATTCCTGCTTTCGTGTCCACCACTCACCAAATCGCAACTGTCCTGTCGTCAAATTATCAGAGGACGCAGGGCGGTACTGTGTGTGCTGACGAGGGTCAATGGCCATAGAATGTCTCTAGTATACAGCACTCGAGGGTCACACGTATACGGCCACTTGCTGCAGATATTCAACGAGTGGTAGGATACACCCCGTAACGCCACCCTCTTATGGCCACTCCAAAACCTTCAGCAAGTTACGATTCAAAAAACATTCAAGTCCTCGAAGGACTTGAAGCAGTACGCAAGCGCCCGGGCATGTACATCGGCTCCACTGGTGTTACTGGTTTGCACCACTTGATTTGGGAAGTCGTGGACAACTCGATCGACGAAGCCATGGCGGGCTTTTGCAACCGCATCATCGTCACACTCAATGACGATGGATCCGTAAGTGTTGCTGACAACGGCCGCGGTATTCCTGTTGATACGCACAAGCAGTACAAGGTCAGTGCACTCGAACTCGTACTTACGAAGCTCCACGCCGGGGGTAAGTTCGGCGGTGAAGCGTCTGGCTACAAGGTCTCCGGTGGTTTGCACGGTGTAGGTGTTTCGGTTGTGAACGCGCTCTCAACCTGGGTACGAGCTGAGGTAGCACGCGACGGCAAGCTGTGGCAGCAGGACTACAAGCGCGGTGTACCACAGGGCAAAGTTCGCGAAACCGGCAAAGCGAAGGAAACAGGTACCACCATCACCTTCCTTGCGGATGATACGATTTTTGAAACTACAGAATTCGACTGGACGACCATTCTTGATCGCATGCGTCAGCACGCCTACCTCACGAAGGGCGTCGAAATCCGCATCGTCGACGAACGCAAGAAAGACGCGCGCCAGGTGTACGTATTCTACTTCTCTGGTGGTATCAAGTCGTACGTCACCCACATCAACCACACGAAGGAAGTGAAGCATCCGACGATCTTCTACACTGAGAAGGAACAGGACAATGTGCAGGTAGAGATCGCGATGCAGTACACCGAAGACTACAAGGAAACCGTCTTTGCATTCACCAACAGTATTCTCAACCCAGAAGGAGGTACGCACGTACAAGGGTTCCGCAACTCGCTCACCCGCGTACTCAATACCTACGCGCGCAACAAGAACATCCTGAAGGAAAAGGACGAGAACCTCACCGGTGACGATGTGCGCGAAGGCATGACCGCGATCATTTCAATCCGCGTTCCAGAACCACAATTTGAAGGACAGACCAAGGCGAAACTCGGCAATCCTGAAGTGAAGCCAATCGTCGAAACCGTTTTTGGCGACGCACTCATGACCTATCTCGAGGAGCACCCTCGAGACGCTGAAGGAATCATCGGCAAATGTTTGCTCGCTGCTCGCGCACGACGCGCTGCTCGTGTGGCTCGCGATTCCGTATTACGAAAGGGCGCACTGGATGGATTCACCCTTCCAGGAAAGCTCGCAGACTGCTCATCGCGTGAACCTGAGAACTCTGAACTCTACATTGTAGAGGGTGACTCTGCAGGCGGCTCCGCAAAACAAGGCCGTAACCGCGAATTCCAGGCAATTCTTCCATTGCGCGGTAAGATTCTCAACGTAGAACGCGCACGACTCGACAAGATTCTTGCGAATAACGAATTGAAGTCACTCATCATCGCACTTGGAACCAACGTCGGTGAAATGTTCGAGATCGAAAAACTCCGCTATCACCGCATCGTTATCATGACAGATGCTGACGTGGATGGTTCGCATATTCGAACCCTCCTCCTCACACTCTTCTATCGCTACTTCCCTGATCTCATCACCCGTGGTCACATCTTCATTGCACAACCACCGCTTTACAGTCTCAAGTTCGGCAAAGAAATGAAGTATGCGTACAGCGACGACGAGAAGGTGCAAATCCTCGACGAACTCGCTCGCACCAAGTCTGCTAAGGCAGCTGCGAAGGCTGCTGAAGCAGCTACCGCTTCTGGGGAAGAACCCACAACTGAAGCACTCGCTGGCGGCGGCGAAGAAGAAATTCTCAAGATCGGTGGCGTTCGCGTCAACATCCAGCGCTACAAGGGTCTTGGTGAAATGAATGCAGAACAGCTCTGGGAGACCACCATGAATCCCGAACACCGTGTCATGAAGCGTGTGACTGTCGAAGATGCAGCAAAGGCAGACGAGATCTTCGATGTACTCATGGGCAACGACGTTGCGCCGCGCAAGAAGTTCATTCAGACGCGCGCAAAGTCTGTGCAGAACCTCGACATCTAATCCGCTCGCATGCAGCGCATCACGCTCATCACAATCGGTGCTCTCAAAGAATCGTATTGGAAAGAGGCGCAAGAGGAATACCTCAAGCGCCTCTGTGCTTTTGCGCGTGTCGAAATTATTGTTATCCCTGAGACACCACTGCGCTCCCCTGGCGAACGCGACGCGGTGCAGCGTGACGAAGCCGATCGTATTCTTGCACGCATCCCCGAAGCCGCACGCGTTATTGCACTCGACGAACGCGGCGCGCAGGAGTCGTCACCTGACTTTGCGAAGACACTTACGAAGTGGACTGCTCACGGCGAACCGCTCGTGTTCATTCTTGGTGGGCCAACAGGGCTTCATCAATCTATCCGCGATCGCGCTTCGGCAACCATCGCCCTTTCCGAAATGACGTTTACGCATCAGATGGCGCGCGTATTTCTTCTCGAGCAGTTGTACCGCGCGTACATGATTGCGCGTGGGCAGGCGTACCATTACTAGACAACTACTCGTCGCACGGTGTGATCCACACGCGTCATAATCTCGTGCGGGATACTACCGACGATTCGACTGACATTGAGCAATGAGTTCGGTGCTTCTTGATCATTACTGTATACAATTACTTCATCTCCAACTGCTACACCCGGAACTGCAGACACATCGATACACGTGTAGTTCATGCACACACGCCCCACGATGGGACAATGCACACCGCGAATCGTCACGACACCGACATTACTGAGTCGTCGTTCCACCCCCTCCTGATATCCCGCTGGAATAACCGCGAGGTGTATATCTTGCTGTGCAACATAGGTTGCAGCATAACTTACAGGCTCACCTTTTTTCACACGTCGCAACGTTACGATCGTGGAAACGAACTCAAGCGCCGGGAGAAAGTGCGCATAATTTTTGTGTTCACCACCTGCAATGCCGTAGAAGGCCTTGCCTGCGCGCGCAAAATTTCCAGCTGCATTGTGCTCATGTACGATCGAGTTACTTGCATCGATGTGCATGAGCGGAAATATAATTCCAGCGTCGCGAAACTGTGCAATGACACGCTCCCAGCATGCGAGCTGTCGACGCGTTAGCTCGCTCTCTGGCTCACGATCAGCATCTGCAAAATGAGACATCACGCCTTCGAATGTGTGCGAGGGATTACTCCGAATAGTCTCAATGAGCCACGGCACATCTTCAACATCAAACCCCTCGCGGTTCATCCCTGTATTCACAAAGAGATGCAACGGCGCACGTGGCTGCGTCGCGAGCAGCGTCTCGAGCGATGCACGATCCGATGCCACGAACGTGAACGGATATTTTTTCTTCTGTAAATTTTCTGGCGCCGTGAACCCCATCACCATGACTGGTACACGAATCTTGTGGTCCTTGAGAATAAGCGCTTCGTAGGTGCTGTCCACGATGACATACGGCACGTCGAGCGACTGCGCCACGCGCGCGACTGGAACGAGTCCATGTCCATAGGCGTTGCTCTTGAGAATTACTCCCACCGCCTTGTCCCCTGCCAAGAATTGTACTGCACGATAATTGTGCTCCAGTCGGCTAGCCGAAATTCGTGCTTCGTTGTACGCGCGATACGACCGCCGATGCCCGGGAAGAAATGCAAACATATGTATTCATATTCCCACAAAACAGGCGCACACACCACCTTGACGCCAACTGCCACCGTGCTATACTCGTCCCATAACGCCCCGAAAGGGCTTTTTATAAAACCTTCGCTATGGCGAACGTCGTCACCGATTACTTCCGCAACTCATGGGAAGAGCTCAAGAAAGTTACCTGGCCATCACGTGAGCAGACCCTCAAGAACACTCTTATCGTACTCGCAATGTGCGTGGGATTTGGTATTCTCTTTGCGCTGCTTGACTACTTGTTCCAGTATCTTTTGACCCTCGTTATCTAAAAAACCGTTCATTTCGCATCGCCCTATGGCAAAACAAGAAAGCACAGCCAAGCTCGGCCGCCGCTGGTACGTCCTGCACACCTACTCCGGGTATGAAGAGAACGTAGCACGCAACTTGCAGCAGCGCGTGGACTCGTATGGCATGGAAGATAAGATCTTTGCGATCCTCGTCCCTACCGAGAAGAAGATCAAGATCAAGGCAAACAAGCGTGTAACCGTTGAGGAAAAGATTTTCCCTGGCTACGTCATGGTTGAAATGATCGTGACCGATGACTCCTGGTACGTCGTGCGCAATACCCCAAATGTCACAGGATTCGTAGGGTCTGGAACCACTCCTACCCCAGTAGACAAGAAGGAAATGGACGCACTCATGAAGCGAATCTCCGCAGACGAACCGAAGTTCAAGGTGGATGTAGCGGAAGGCGCGGTCGTACGCATCGTAGATGGTCCATTCAAGAACCTTGAAGGTAAGGTGGCGAACATTGACGAAGCTCGCGGTAAGGTGAAGGTACTCGTGTCCATGTTTGGTCGCGAAACGCCGGTCGAACTTGACTTCTTGCAAATTAAAAAGGTTTAGGCTACACTAGCGACACTCATAGCAACCGTATGGCAAAGAAAGAGCTCACAAAGGTAAAATTGCAGATCGAAGCCGGCAAGGCCAACCCAGCACCTCCAGTAGGTCCAGCATTGGGTCAGCACGGCATCAATATTCAGCAATTTTGCGTACAATTCAACGATCAGACCCGCGACAAGATGGGTTCGGTGATTCCAGTGGAAATCACGGTTTTTGATGACCGTAGCTTCACCTTCATCCTCAAGACCCCTCCTGCTTCGGACCTCCTCAAGAAGGCCGCAAAGATCGAAAAGGGTTCAGGCAAGCCTCTCCAGGAGAAGGCAGGCAAGATCACCCAGGCTCAGCTTCGTGAGATTGCGCAGACCAAGATGCCTGACCTCAATGCCAACGACATCGACGCAGCCATGAAGATCATCGCAGGTACGGCTCGCCAGATGGGCATCACGATCGAAGGCTAATTTCAGCGAATTTCCAGTTGCGCAAAAACCGAGACGGTGTGGGGTTGCGATACATCATGGCCGCCCCACCACGTCTCGGTTTTTTGTGCATATTGACAGAACAACAGCGTCCTTGTAGGATAGTCCCATCACTCATGTGGGAGTCTGTCGCCCTCGAGCACGGACGTTGTATACCACGTAACCAATTTTTCTATGGGCAAGCGTACCAACGCCGCTCTTGCGCAAATCGACAAGTCTCGCACCTACAGTGTGAGCGAAGCAGTAGAATTGCTCACGAAGATCGCTTCCGCGAAGTTCGATGAGTCTCTTGAAGTACACGTACGCCTTGGTATTGACCCAAAGAAGGGTGACCAGCTCGTGCGCGGTACCGTTACCTTGCCTCACGGCACCGGTAAGAAAGTTCGCGTAGCCGTATTCGCGTCTGAATCACTCCAGGCTACAGCGAAGGAAGCAGGTGCTGACCTTGTAGGTGGCGAAGATCTCATTGCAGACATCAAGAAGTCTGAGAAGACTGACTTCGACGTTGCTGTTGCAACGCCAGACATGATGGCAAAAATGGGACCTATCGCGAAGATCCTCGGAACCCGCGGTCTCATGCCTAACCCAAAGAACGACACGGTGACCAACGATGTGAAGCGCATCATCACGGAACTCAAGAAGGGTAAGGTTACCTTCAAGAATGACGACACTGCAAACTTGCACCTCGCTGTAGGTAAGGTATCATTTGGTAAGGACAAGCTCGCAGAGAACGTGATCGCACTCCTCGACGCAGTACAGAAGATCAAGCCTCGTACTGCGAAGGGTACCTACATGAAGACGATCGCCCTCACCACCACGATGGGCCCAAGCGTTCGCATCTCCGCGACCCTCTAATACTCAACGCACAATTGCTATGGCTGCAAAACCTGTATCTCAATCAGCTCGAGACGATCAGGGTAAAGCGCCACAAACATCCAGCTCTCCATTTGGAGTCTGGATGTTTGTTTTTTTGGCGCTTCTCGTTGTTGGTACTGTGTACTGGATGACGAACCGCTCCCAATCTTCTGTGGAGCAGGAGCAAGCTCAGCTCACCCAAACCAACCAATACCTCCAGAATAAGGTTACACAGCTCGAGAATGACCTCACAGACCTCAAGGGCACAGCACAACAGCAGCGCGAGAAGCTGAATGCGATCCCTGAGTCTATTTACCGCATTGAGCCCTTTGGCAACAGCGACCTCCGCATTTCCCGAACTGCGATTACCGAAGGCAAGGAAGAAGTGCTCGTTGCAAGTGTGAAGTCCGCAGCGGGGTTCACAGGAGCACGTGACGGCGTCGAACTCTTCGTTGCGCTCCCAAAGGAACGCACAATTGTTGTTCGTCGCTTCCGCACCGGACCAGGTGCAGACGAGGCACTCCCATTCGACTATTGGAAGTTCGACACTGAGACTGCGAAGTTCACTGAGTACACTGACATTAACGATCTCAACAAGAACCACCTCAATGTCGCTGTACTCCCCTCACCGAGCAAGCGACTCATTGCCTTTGTGAATCTGGATGAAGAAGGAACTGGTTCTGGGTCGTCTCGTCATGTCAGCCTTCTTAACGTTGTCAGTGGAATATTCAAGCCAGCTGCAATTACTCTCGACGAGGGGCAAACATTGAACGCACTCTACACCTACCCTAGTCTGAACTATTCAATTAAATGGGAGTCCGAAGATACCATCACGTACTCGGCATACGATCAGACAAAAGCAGACACAAAAACTCGTGCAGAGAAACCACTAGTGAAGAGTGGCCAGACGACCGTAAAATAGCGCTGCTCCCGATTCAGTACGACGATCTAAGCGTCGTACTGTTTTTGTACATATTTGCAACCAATCCAGATATAAAGAATGAAATGGTGTGACGTGTTTGCCTTTTCAAGAAAGGATGAGATAGGATGGGTTCGTACCGAATCGTTTGGTACGAAATCGAAAAGGAGACCCTGCGATGCAAACATTCGAGAATGGAGATACACAGGCGCGACTGATCTACGCGGGACGTAAGGAAGCAACTGGTCTGTGCATCTACGTCCTCGTTGATGACAACGCGGACAACATCGCTGTAGTAACGCACGAAGAACAAGTGCTCATGGCGATCACACAGCTCAGCACGGCCGATGAGAACGGTAACGTTGCACTGTGCCCCACCTCTGCGGAGATCCTGCGCAACAGTGTCACATCTTGCAACCTCGACACCGCACCGTTCTGGCATGCCACATTCATCCCTGCCGACGCAGATCAACCCGCGCAACTGCTCTTCGTCAACGCCGACGGCGAACCGTTGCTCGATGGCGACGATCTCCCATCTGTTTCGCTCACGCGGGCGCATGCACGTTGCGTGCTCCGTTCCATGCTGTCGTTCGATGTCGCTCTTGTGCAGTACAGTGCACAACCATGCCTCGAGGCAATCGCAAGCTTCGCACTTCCGGAGTCTATGGCGAAACTCACACCTGCGGGGGTAGAGAGTCTCCCAGGTGCCATGCGTCTTTGCGACGATAACGGCCACCCGCTGGTCTATGTCTTCTGCTCACGCGAAGCAATCGAACACGCTCTCAGCCCCGAAGGCATCACCTTCTGGGGCATCGAGAACCACATCGATCCTGCCGGGATCAACCAGATCCTGGCGATGCTACCCAAGAGCGGGCTGCCACGACTCCGTACACACAATGACGTGCTGCTCTACAACGCACAGGCCAGCGTGATCGGACATCAACGGCTCTCGACACAGACTCCTTCCTCGATGCTCCAGTAGTCCTTCCGACACCAATCACCACCCCCAGAGCCTCCTCCGCAACCGCGCTGGAGGCTCGACTTTTATACGGGTTTTGGGTCTTGCGTTTTTCCCGGGCCTCTGGTAGCATAGCAGCGTTATCTGCGGTAGTAGTTCAGTTGGTAGAACGTTTCCTTGCCAAGGAAAAGGTCGCCGGTTCGAATCCGGTCTACCGCTCAGCAATACAAAAATCGCCTCCCAAATTGAGTGGCGATTTTTGTTTGAGACAGGTATACTCTCACCATCTATGTTTGTTCGGACTCTACGCGCTATTCTCGTTTTCGTATGCATCCTTGGGGGGCTCACTTGGGTTATCATGGCGAACCCTGTACACGCACCAGAGAGCTCGGGGTCGCGCAACTCACTTCCTCCAGATCCGACGCATATTTCTGGTCTCGTGGTTACACCAGTACCTGAAGGAGCTCGCGCACGATTGCGCACGAGCTCAGAATCGATGTTTCTTTCCCAGTGGGCTGCGCAGTGCACACAATGCATGGTGATCAATGGATCCTACTTCGACGAGAATAACCTGCCAACCGGCTATTTCTCTGTCGGTGGCGTACGCACAGGATCAAGTGCCTATGATCTCGACCGCAGTGGCCTCATTCGCATTGATGCGCAAGGTACTGTGAGGATTGAAGATCTCGCGAAGGTATCTATCGATTCGTTGCTAGCGACAAAGGACGGTCTCCAGAGTTACCCCATCCTCGTAAAGAACTACGAACCAGCAGTAAAGGAAGACAGTGGCAAACGCGCTCGCCGAACCGCTCTCGCGATCACCCGGGATAACCAACTCCTTATCATCAATTATTTCGGACAGATCACGCTCTACCAATTCGCACGCGAAATCGCTGGCGCTCTCAGCGGTGACCAGCAAGTACGTATCGCACTTAATCTCGACGGCGGTCCTTCAACTGGCCTCGTGATTCGCGACATGACATTCCCGGACGGCAAGAAGTCACTGACGTACGACTCGATTACGCCCGTGCCTAATATCATTGAGTTTGTGAAATAAACAAACGCCGCCCAAAGGGGCGGCGTTTGTTTAAGGAGTGTTGCGGGGGGCGGACTTGAACCGCCAACCTCCAGGTTATGGGCCTGGCGAGCTGCCAATTGCTCTACCCCGCGATTTATGTATTTCTCAAGCAGCTCTAGTGTAGCGTAGGCACCCTTACCTGTCAAACCTGCAGTGCGCGGGCAGCTGCAACGATTGCAGCAGTCTCAGCGCGAAGGGTCGCGTGTGCCAACAGTATAGGCTCCCATGAAGCACGACGTAGTTGTGTGCGCTCCTCCTCTGACCACCCACCTTCCGGACCAATCGCAATAACACAGTGCGGCGCGTTAGCCAGAACAACGCTCGATGTCGTTGCATCAAGTTCACACCAAAATCCTGATGGCTCTTCTCGCAGAAGGTCATCAAGCGTCATGGGCTCATCAATCACAGGAAGGAAGGCCTGACCACTTTGTTCAACTGCTTCGCGAGCAATCGAGCTGAGTCTATCAAGATTGGCACCGAGCTTCACCGTGCGATCTGTGCGCAATGGAGTAATTCGTGTGACACCAATTTCTGTGACTTTTTGGACCATCCATTCGAACGTGTCGCGCTTGGTAATAGCAGCCGCAATACGGATGGCGCGAGTCGGCGCTAGCACACGTACCTCGTTGATGACGGTGCACACTATTTGTGTTCGCTCGATGGCACTGATCGTGCAGACTGCGCGTGTCCCATTCCCATCACCCAACACAATGGTGTCACCTACCCCCAATCGCAATACTGACGTGATTTGCTTGCAAACCGCGCGGTCTTGGAGATGAATTGTACCTTGATGTGCTGCGAGGTCGGTAATGAAATAGTGTTCACGCATACCCATGCCGTTTCGAGGTATTTATGACACCCAGAGTACCGAACTTGACAGATTCGTGCAATCGTGATCAACTAAAAGAAGAAATTTCAATACTATGTGTGGTCACATCTACACAATTTATCGCAAGGATACCCCGCAGTTTGCTGGTGTTCTTGTCGCGTCACGCGGTTTCCGCGTTGGCCGGGATTGTGTTCGTGAAATGACTGCATAATTGCATTTTCATCATTTTCCACGAAGAACGTCTCGGCCAGATACCGAGGCGTTTTCGTTTTCGTCTGGGTATCAGGATTCCGCCACACCAACAACCACCAAGGAGGCGTTCCATGACAATTCACACGACCATTCGACTCTTTCTGCTGCTTACGTTCCTTCGGGCGTTCGGGGCTGGGATGATTTTCCCTGTCTACGTTCCTTACTTGCTGCACAACGGTCTCACCATCTTCGAGGTGAGCCTTGTGAACTCCGTCTTCTTCTGGGGGCAATTCCTCTTCGAGATACCAACAGGCATTCTGGCGGACAAGTTCGGACGCAGAGGCTCTGTACTGACCGCCTGGATGATGAACTCCATCAGCATGCTCCTGTTCGGATTCAGCGGATCCATGCCATGGTTCATGGCTGCAGAACTCATCGACGCAGTCGGATGCACCTTCGCTTCGGGAGCCTTTGACGCCTGGATCACTGACCAGCTTCGTTCGCTTGGACACAGCGAGCGTATGTCGAAGCTGTTCGCCAAGTCTCGATTCATCGAAGCGCTGGCAATCTGCGTAGGCGCACCCATTGGTGCCTTGCTCCTCCAGTGGTCTCCTCAGGCGCCGTGGATTCTTTCCGCGTGCGCAACCTTCACTGCAACTGGAGTTGCTTCGTACATGATGCACGAAGACCTTGGCTACAGAGCAAACGCACATGATATGGGAACCCCAGTTCACCCCGCCGATTCGATGTTGGGGGCACTACGATGGAGTTTGCAGAATACGCAACTCAAGTACATGTTCATCGTCACAACGGTGTTCACTGCAGCAATCGCAGTTCCTAATATTCAATGGGTACCACTTGTACAAGAGGCTCTCGGAGGAGAACAGTGGAATGGGGCATTCTATGTCGCAATCACGCTCTGTATCATGTTTGGGCTGAAGGTAGTAGTGCCGCGCGCGCTCGTCTTCGCAGGCAGCGACGAACACGCATTACGCCTGCTGTACAGCAGCACGGGTGTCGTTATCACAGCAATTGGAGTAGCGCTCTGGTTCCTTGATGGGTGGCTCTGCACCGTTATGAGCATCGGTGGATTCCTTGCACATGAAGCCTGCAGAGGTGCCATTGCGCCTCTGCGCGACGGGTTCTACTCCCATCATTTCCCACCGAAGTATCGCGCCACATTGCTTTCCATCGCTTCGCTCTCGCATCATATCGGTGGAGGCGTCGGACTACTCTGCTTTGGTCTCATCGGCTCGTACTCTGCAGCAGCCGCTTGGCTAATAGCAGGTACGCTGCTCGCTGGGATTGCACTTCGTGTGCCGATCCAGAAGTAACCAACACAACAAACCCCGACCGCTTTACGCGCGTCGGGGTTTGTCTTCGTGTCTTACAGGAATGAATCCTCTTTCCGTATTATCGTACGAGCACACCAACCTTCAAGGAAGCGAGCACAGACTCAGGGGACTTCTGACCTCCATGCTGATCTTCGAAGAACGCAGTGCCATCACGGCCGCATACCTGGGAGATTGATTCGACTCCACCCGGGTGACGACGTACAAACGACGTTACGTTGTAAACATTCCCTCGAACTACCGTCCAGCAATCATTTGCTGATGCATGAACACTCACTTGAGCAAGTGTATACGAAGCAACTACTGGCGCATTCGTTGTGGGAGTGTTTGCGGTTGTTGGCTTGCTTGGTGACGAAGTAGCGATACTAGGTGCAGATGCCGGGACAACAGCCGCTGGAGGTGTCGTGGTCGCGACAATCTCAGATTCAACTTGTGTCGGTTCAACCGCAGGCTGTTCCTCTACAATAAGACTGCGGTCGGTGTTCACTGGCTGTTCTACTATCTCCTCTTTATCCCCAGTGCTACTGACGATCGCCACACCAATAATGATGATGGCCGCCAATACACCAACTGCGATCCACGACTTTTGCTCCATAGTTCTTATACGTTACGAATTTTCAGATATCTTTCTAGAAGTGCATTCCACCAAACATGCCGAACCCTCCACGAGCACCCTCCTTGCGAGACTCTTCGCTCTTCACTTTTTTACCTTTCTTGTCCTTCTGTCCTTGGAAAGTAGTGTCCATCTTCTTCCATTGCGTCTCCATGAACTTCAGACGAGCGTCAGCCTGTGCTTGCGTAATAATACCCTTGGTCACAAGCGATTGCAATTGTGCCTTTGCTTCGACACGATGCTGTTCAAGTGCACGCGCACGAAGCTGATCTGCAGTTACTCCCTTGTCCTTTGCGAGCTGCTGCATGGACGTACCTTCTGCCCACGCCGCCTTCACATCTTCAACGCTGATACCAAGCATCTTTGCAGCGCTTTCGAAGCGTGTCTGCAATTGTGCAGCAGCCTGATCTGGATTCTGTGCCCACAGCATTGCGTGTGCACCACCACCCATACCCATCGTCATTGCTGACGCGCTACCGGATACAAGTACGCTCAATCCCAATATCGCAGGGAGCGCAATAGCGAGTACTGATTTTTTCATACAATCTCAGATTAAAAGTAAATGAACTCTGGCCAGAGTTTCCACTTCAGTACTACAGCAATTGCATGACGCGTATTTCATCTATTCCTTTTCCGCTAATTTTTGCAGCTGAACCGTGATGATAACAATCACACAGGTCACAATAGCTGCGTACAAAAACTTCGCAGCAATACTGCCACCCTCTTCTGCTGGCCAGATCCACTTGATCATAGATTGAATCGCATCATTCCACGCAAGACCAGCCACAAGGCTGAAACCTGCGGTCATGAATCCAATCGTTTGTTTACGCACTGCTGAGCGCAATTGCGCCGTTGTTTTTTGTTGATCCATAGTATTCTCACCGTACCATTGGTTCCATCTCACAACAAGATTCGCTCGTGCTATACTTAGCATACAATTTTTGTTCTATGCCCAAGCGCCAACGCAAAAACGAAAACGAAGTTATCGAAAAATATCAACGCAGAGTGAGACGGTTCGAACGCCAGCACCATATTCTCGCTGCGATGCTCGTTGGCACCGCAATTGTGTTGCTGTGGCGCGGCGTGTGGCACCTCGCAGATATTTACATCTTCCCCAACCAGGATGTCGCAAGTGCTGCTGTTTGTATTCTTATCGGATTCGTCATCCTCTATCTGCGCGACTTCGACCTTAAAGAATTTTTATAAAAAAGAAGACCCGCGCTCTACCGTAACGGTGAGGCGGGTGCTCCAGTGTCTTCTACGTTCTTCACGACACGCGGAGGAGAAAGACGACGCGTCGGATTGGCAAACCCACCCCCACAGGTTCGTCCGTGACACTGATTGTCGGCCGGAGTGCCGTAGGGAGGTCGTTAATACGTTTCATCTTGAAGCGCAATCTTGCGATCCTCCAACCAGGAAGCATGCTCTCTCCTGCTTGGACTTGGCACTGTGTGACGCAGACGATCACGCGTCGCCGATGGAGCACCGCCAGATCAGCGTGCAACGTGCGCATGGTGCTGGGCGCAACACCCACCAGTCCTCGATCTTCCCACTCGGGAAAGACAAGGTCTGGTCGGATAATTTTCAGCCCGCTTTGTCCACGGTGGTAGTAATCCACCGTGACATACTCCACCCTGTCGTGCGTAAACAATGCAACATACGCACCCGGAATCTCATACGGGCTCATGCGGTTTCCTCCTGGCCGGTGGTGCAGGCCTTTTAGAGACTAGCAATGGTCTCTTGTGCCGTCAACCATGCCTGCGCGTCCTCAAGCGTGGTGTAAAAATGCGCCTCAAAACCAAACTGCTGCGCGCAATCAATGTTCGCCTGCAAATCGTCGAAAAGCACTACTTCTGACTTTTCGACGCCGAGTTCTATCAGTGACGCGTACACAATTTCGAAATACTTCGGATCGTGTTTTTTGACCCCGATTTCGCCGGACGAGTAGATGCCGTCGAATACCTCGCCAAGGCCAACATGCTCGCGCAAATACTGCGTGCGATACGGTTCATTGTTGGTCGCGAGGTAGCAACGCACACCACGTGCGCGAAGTTCGCGTACCCACGCTACAAGCTGTTGATCAACGCCGCTCTCCGCACGGAACCAATACGCGAGGAGTTCATCCACACTTCCCTTCCACTGCCAGGAGTCGAGATACGGCGCGATGATTTCCTTCAAGTCCCCATGTCCTAGCAAGCACTGCGCAAACGCTTCAGTCTTAAAAAACGCATCAAGTGTGGTCGTAGGCACACCGAAATCACGCGCATACTGCACACTAAACCGGTCGCCGAGAATGGTCACGCCATCGGCATCAAAAAGAATTGCTTTCGTCGGCATACTACTGCAGTACTTTAGCAAGGTCTCCATGCACTACGATCGGTGCCATGGCGATAATCTCAGTCTGATAATACGGCATTTCTGGAATACGATTGAAGAGGTACATCGGCTTGCGCAGAATATACGCAAACCCCATCTCCAAAAATGCATTACCCCCAATATACCCCGCGATGCCATGCTTCTCGTAATTGAGGACCAACACACGATCACACTTCTCAATGACGTTCCAATGCTCACGCATCGCGTCATGATGGTACTTATGTTCAAGCTTGAGAACTTCCTTTTCCTCATCCGTAAGCCCCACGTATTGTGTAGAAAAGCTGGATGGGAATGCCTCGTGCCCCTGGCTTGCGAACCAGTCAGCGACTTCGAGCGCTTTCTCCGCGTACTGCATGCTGTGACAGAGTGCTATTTTCATATAATGGTACACTACTATATGCTCAATACACGAGCAACTCTCCATATTATTCTATGACACCACACCTAGCACTCGTGCTCGGCACAGCCCGTGTCGGCAGACAGTCCGAAAAAGTAGCGAAATTCGTTTTTGCGCACCTCCAAAACCGATCCGACCTCACTGTCGAATTTGTCGATGTGCGCGATCACCTCTTTGGTGCAACTGAAGGTGGCGACGTTGCACCATGGCAATCCATCGCTGCCAAGGCTGACGGCTTCATTATTGTGAGTCCCGAATATAACCACAGCTTCCCAGGCGAACTCAAAATTCTCATTGACTCGCTCGATGAAGAATATCGACACAAACCTGTCGGCATCTGCAGTGTATCCAGTGGCTCCTTCGGAGGCGTGCGCATGGCTGATCACATCAAGCCAGTACTCATCGACCTCGGCATGGTTGTGATCAAAAAAGCAGTGCAGTTCCCGAATGTCGAAACCCTCTTCGACGAGGCTGGACTCCCCGCAGATGCCGACCGCTACCACAAGCGCATCACCGAGTTTGCAGATGAACTCATCTGGTTCGCACAAAAGCTTGGATAACATGAGTACCCCGCTCCCCGCACGCAAATACACCCTTTGCTTTTGCCTCCACCGCGGTGACATCCTCTTGTTATTGCGTGCAAAAGAGCCAAATCTCAATCATTGGAACGGCGTCGGTGGCAAAATCGAACCTGGCGAGACACCTGCACAATGCGCACAGCGCGAAACCTGTGAAGAGACCGGGTTCGACACCGCCCAAGCACACTGTCGCGAACTGGGTATCGTGACATGGCACCCAAAAGATGCGCAGCCTGAAGGTGGCATGCACGTGTTTGCGTTTACCTTCCCAGACACATGGCAGCGACCGTTCGAATCACACGACATGCGCGAGGGCAAATTGCAGTGGCACCCCGTGAGCTTCGCAATGGACCATACCAACACAACTATCGTCGAGAACATCCCGTACTTTTTCACCGGCATGCGGAGCTCACACGAGCCACTGTGGTACGATTTTGGTTTTGATGATCAACATCGCATCGCAGAATATAGAGTCGAAACAGCACCACGTGCTATACTAAACGCATAACTTTTTTTCTATGCATACACGATCAGCTTCGGTGATTGCTGTTGGTGCACTTACCGTTGCGCTCATGGCTCCATCGATGGTTGCGTTCGCCGCACCAGCTGCAGCACCTAATCCGGTTCGGCCAGGAGAAGCGCGCGTCCTCAACAAAGGCATCACTGTCAAATCATTCAAGGAAGCGAATTACAAAGGCAAGTTTCCAGCACCAGAAGGAATCGTGCTACAAGGCTACTACGGCGCAGATAAGTTTAAAGAACCTACTGGCACAGGAGCCTATCGATTCCGTGTCATGACAGATGCGAAGCTCCCACTTGCCTGCCTCGACAATTCTCGCATTATCATCGGCAGCAAAGGCAAGAACTATGATCGCGGCTGGTTCACTGGCTATGACATTGCCAAGAACGACCTCGCACAGATCATTCAGATTTTCAATGACAAGCCTCGCGGAGCTGGTGCAGGCAATAAATTCTACGACGAAGGATTCCGTGCCGGGTATACATACTCATTTAACGGATCCTACGAGGCATCTGCTCGTTACAATTGCCGCAAAGAAATGCAAGATATCACTCGCGTAGACGCTGACGGATGGATGTTCTACGACGAAAAGAATGCAGCCTTCATTGCGAAGCGCACACCAAGCATCGCATCAGTCTCCCTCCCCGTTCGACCGTTTGGCGTACTCGACGACAACGGCAAGGGGCTCCTCAAGATCCCTAATGCTTGGGTTGCAGCATTGAGCAGTGGTGGCAAAACTCGTGAGATCGAAACCGCAAACCCCAAGGCACAGACGGTGAACATCAAGCACATTGAAGGATTCGAAAGTGCAGACGAAGACGACCGCGCAATGACCGCGGCTGAATTCGCTGATCTCTTCTACAAGAACATGAAGACAGAGTCAGAAGGCGCATTCAAGAAGTATCGTGATCGTGTTTGCGGGGTGAGCGAGCCAACTGTCAACGAAGCAACCTACAATGGCCAGGCATACACGTTCCTGACGTTCTATCGGTCCTGCACTGGGAATAAGGGCAAGACCGTTGAATGGAAGTTACTCTCCTTCGCATTCACGAAGTCACCTTCTTCGAACAACCTTGTTGGATTCTACTTCCATACACCACATTCCATCCGCAAGGCTGACAAGGATGAAATCGATATGGGCAAATTCCCAAGCGTTCCATTCATCGAACAGTTCTTGGGCAAAGTCGTGATCAAGTAGTTCTTATTTCCATTTGAAAAGACGACGGCCTGCAGTGGGTTTACCGCTGCAGGCCGTTTCGTGTGTCTGCCGACTCACGCCCAGTTGTCATGGGTGTGCGTGCGTGAGTTCCGTCGTGTGATATACCGCGCGTTTCCCACCGACGGTGATCACGATGTGGTAGTCGGGTGCGGTGCTGAGACGATCGAGGTAGTTGCCCTCAACGTCACCAAGGTCACGGTTCCTGACCAGAACCGGATCGAGACCAGGCGGTCCATCGAAGCAGCACCTCGGCTGAACCTTGACCCGATTTCCTTGTTTGAATACCATGGTGGTTCTCCTTTTTCGGCGTTGCATGCCGAAACCGCGACGACTCTACCACACCTACCGGAATCTGCAACTATTTGCAGGAATTGCACAATCCAGTGAGCACCAGATTGTGGTCGTTTACCGTAAACCCTCTTAATTTGGAAACAGAGATCTTGCATTCAACACACCGCGCCTCGCGGCAGCTCGTGCATACGGCGTGATGATGATGATCTTCGTGTCCGTGCAATTCATAATACTGTTCGCCTTCGAATACAATGCTCGGGTGGATCATGTCGATGTCCTTGAGCAACTGCAGTGTGCGGTACACCGAAACCGTATCGATCGGCTTGAGCGCCTTCGCGATCTGCGCAGCAGCAAAAATGCCGTCGAGATTCTCGATGTACTCGATAATCTCACGGCGTGGACCAGTGAGCTTGGCACCGGACTCCTTCACATGCTCAATAATGCTTGCCATACGGCGCCAGTATACCCTGAGTGCTCTGGTACGTCCACCTATACGGCACAATAGGTAAGCGTGTGTAGTGGCAATCCTGTATCTTTCCACCCATACAAGCCGCCCTGTAGCGAGAATGCATTGTACCCTCGCGTAGCAAGATACGCAGCATACACACGCGATCGTTCACCACGTGGGCATACCAACAACAACGGACGCTCCTTCGGGAACGGATCACCATTCTCAATAAGCGGCCGCAGATGAGCATCTGGCAAGTTCAACGAATCCCGAATATGCAGTAAATGGTACGCTTGGTGCCCTCGAATATCGATGATCAATGGATGGTGTGTCCCGATCCACTCAAGCGCCTGTTCTGGCATGAGCACATTTGCTCCCGCGATTTGTTCATCTGAAAGTGCATGGATACTTTGTTTTGGTGCTGCTTCCTGAAAGATATCCGGTCGGCGCTCTCTCACATACGAGACATACCACTCCAATCGGTCACACGCAATGAACACCGCCACCTTTCGCTCCGTCAGCGTTGCATCAATCGGACGCAGATAGGAAAGCATGCCTTCATAGCACGCTCCAGTGGTTGGGCCGCACATCATACCGGTACCTCGGACCAATTCAAGAGTTCGATCGACAGCATCTGACGAGCGAACCATTTGCATTTGTGCGTAGAATGCCGGATCAAACAGCCCCACTTCCATGAGTTCGTCCTGATTTCGAATCCCGGGGATGAAGTCGTGTTTGGATGCTGCGATACCAACAGTCTTGAGGTTTGGATTTCGCTCCAGTAGCTTCTGTGCTACACCGCGCGTAGATCCGCTGGTTCCAACACCACCAAAAAAATAATCCACCACAGGGACGTCACGCAGAATCTCTTCGCCTGTAGTTGCGTAGTGCGTCTCCAAATTCCGTTCATTGGTGTATTGCGACGTAAAGTACGCAGCATCCCCTGCACTCGCAATCTCGCGCTGGATATACACGTACGGATCATTGGGATCTGAAGGATCATAGCAGTCAGTTGTCCCGGGCAATTCTTCGATGTGTGCACCAAGCATACGAAGAATCGCCTTCTGCTCAGGCACCTTAATGCGATTTGTAATGGTCTTGAACGAAACACCATGAATGGACGCAACCGCCTGAAGCGCCTTCGCTGTGTTGCCACTCGACATCTCAATAATTGTCTGTTTCTTTTCCTGTATTGATGCAATGTCTGGCGCCACGATTCCCCAAGCAATTCGATCCTTTACAGAACCAAAAGGATTCATGTACTCCAACTTCGCGTACACATCTACGTTACGCAACCCATGAACTGCTGGATCAATCCACAAGAGTGGTGTGTTCCCTATTCCCTCGGTAATTTTTCGATAGATCATACCTGTTATTTCGGTTCATACTTACTATCTATGCACCATCGCCACTGTGTGCCGTCAGGCCACATCGCAACCTTTGCTGCAGTAGGTTGTAGCAACACAGAGCTCTCCACAAAGTCCATACGATACGCTGCAGTGTTAGCAAACAGCATGAGCTCCCCCGGTCTCGGCACGCGTGACATAAATACCTTACGCCGAATGATCATGTCACTCAGACATAAATTGCCCGCGAAGTACATGCCTGTTGGCGCATCCGTCTGATCCGATGATTGAGATCCAACAAACAATGGATCAACCATATACGTAAATTCAGTCGCATTCAGATTCGAATAATTCATATCCAATACCACGACTGTTTCACCATGCGCGGAATGCTTCACATCCAAAACTCGTGCAACAGTACAACCCACTTGATCGAATATTGCACGACCTGGTTCAACCCAAATCGTGAGCATCAAATCTCGCAGGACATCTGCTACAGATTGCTCTTGAAATGACGGTAATGCCAAGCGCAATGTTGCTCGCAAATCCTCTGCTCCAATCCGATCTGGCACTTGTTCTTCAAACACAGGACCGCCTGCCAGTGCGCCCGATGCATCACGACGATACCCCAATCCATGATCATTCCACGTCAATGAGATCTCTGGACGTATGACCGACTGTTTGAGTGCAGTGGTATACGTATTCCATTCCTCAACAGAAGCAGCCATCGCCACTGGAAAACCTCCACCAATATCGATAACTGTCGGACTCAACCCTTCCGCAACCGCCTCCATATGCGCCGCAAGAGTTTGCTCTACTGCAGCGATACGCTCCTGTGCGGTTGGTTTGGAGAAATGAAATGCAAAACCAACAAATCGTACGTACCGCTGCTCCCTAACCAATACAGCAATCGCCGATGTGACTTCCTCCACACGTATACCGAATCGCGTTTCCTGGGACTGCATTCGAACATGAGGTGAGGAGAAATGATTCAACCGAATCAACACAGACCCCACATATTCACGCTCCCGCGCAGCTGCTGCAATACGCACAATCTCATCAATACTATCCGCAATAAGTGTTACACGATGCTCGAGTGCTAATCGAATGTACGAGGCGTTCTTGATCCCGGTTGCGATAATACGATCTCCTGTATACCCCGCCGCCAACGCTTGTACCAACTCCTCATGCGATGACACGTCAGCACCGGCATGTATTGTTGCGAGCTGTCGCTTCACTGCTACTGAGCGATTCGGCTTGTGTGAAACATACACCGCACCTTCCACACCCTCTTCTCGGAGTACCGAATCAAACGATGCGACTGTCTGTTGTACGTGGGTAGGAAAAACCACATTCAATGGCGAACCCATCCCATGAACCAACTCCTCCAACAATGATGGCTGCTGAGCTAGTAGTGTCGAGACATGTGTGTGAAGTGCCGGTCTAACGCGTAGCATAGTACGGAGCAAAGGAGTCGTACGAGAACGCGTCATCGATCTGCCCCACGAGGTCTCCAAACATTTTTTGCGCGTACGGTTGGCTCGCGTATGCACGATGGAGTTCATAAAGGCGTGGCAGCTTACTATCCTTATGTGTTGCCGTAGCTGCAACACGTGCAATAAGATCTGCGTACAATCCTAACAAGCCAAGTGCTTCTGGAAAGAGCAGTTCATCATTTTGCCGAGCACTCCGAATTGCACGAAGTGCCGGCACACATGCAACAAGCGCATCACCAACATGTTGCTTGAGATACGCTGCATCTTCTGGTGTCTCTATCTTGTTGCCAATAACTGAGATTCGATCCCAAACCTGCGCCTCCATTGCCAATTCCTTATATTGCCGAAACACCCCAACGCCTTCTGGGGTTGGCTCAACTACCAGGAAAATATGGTCAAATTGTGCATGAAGCGTATTTGAAAACGCATCAGTGCCAGCAACCATATCAGTGACCACCCAGTGTTCGGCATCGGTCACCGCATGCGACAACAGATTTTCTGCCACCGATAGATTTCCGTGGTAACAACTTGTGCCAATATCCTCTTTTTCGTATGTACCTACATGCAACAGCCAGCCATTGGAGTCAAATGCGGTACCAAGCGCAAGAATAATCGGGTGTGCGCCTTCTACACGAACACTCCGCGACCCTCGACCTGGAGGCGTCGTCTTGAGGAAGGCTTCTGCTGATGGAATGCGCGGATTGGTACCCCGAAGATACTCCCGCACGAAGACTGCATTGTCCGGTGAAGACAATGCTTTGCTCGACGTACCTGGAACGCCCAAGGCCTGGGCGAGATGCATGTTAATATCCGCATCAAGTGCCAGCACCTGCTTCCCTGTTGCCAATAGCGATCGAATAAACAACGTACAAAGCGTCGTCTTACCCGAACCACCCTTACCTACAAATGCAATTTGCATATCACGAATAGAATATCTTTACGAACCATTGCAGCCCCGCTTTCACAGCGGAAACTGTATTGCAACTGAACTGCAAATAGATACTACTGCAAATCATTTGCACTGTCAACAGTGCGGCCTTACCACGAATACGCTATACTGGCCGTACTATGGTTATACGAATGATTACGATATCTCTTTTGTTTTTGCTCGTTGGAGTTGGAGTGTACTTCGGGATCTCCACGCCACGGTTTGATTCTCCACAAACCAGACAGCAAATGACGCTGGCAGAACTACCACAAACAACAACACAGTCCACAAGCACACTTGTGCAGCTCAGTTCCGTGCGTGGCTTTGTTTACGAGATACAAGAAGTTGGAGATGTCCTACAATTGGGTATCGAACCCACTGACGGGACTCGTGCTGTAGTATGGTACCCCCTCGCCTCTTCTGTGGACCTGCAAATCTATGAACGCTCCCCGGACGGCAGCTACGCAACCACTCCTGATCACGGACCACACTTCGACGAATCAATGACGCTCCAATCATTTCGCGATCTTGTATATCGCACCTCATCACCTTATACCCTTGAAGTTATTCTCTCCCTCGATACCAGCGGCAAAATCCTTACAATTTCTGAACAACCAACTGAGCAATAGTTCTCTGTGCGTGCTACACTAGAGGCATATGCTCTATACCCCTTCATGGACTGACATTCTCCAAGATGCACAAGAGGTTCTGCAGGAATTAGACAGGTTCGTCATTACAAACAACACAACGCAAGATGTCCGAGCCGACCATCTTGGATTCAAGTGTTCAACCACGGCAGAATTTGAGGCAATGCGCACACTTCTAGAGGGTCGTTCAGCATTTCTCTATCAATCCATCATCTCGCAACGTCGAATCGCGATTTGCAGGCTGACTATTCCGCTGCAATCTGCATGCGGACCAATAGAATACATCGAATTGTCTGATCAGAAACCAGATCTCAGCCAGTTACGAGGCTTCGATCACGTTGAAGTGTATCCATCTGACGGAAATGTACCGCGAATTGTCGCAGCACTCGAAGCTCGCGGTATTGCGATCGCATCATCACACCGTCCGCACCACATGACTTTTGATACCAGACTCACTGAGCAGTTCATGTTGCGCATCGAACAAGAGCCACTCATTACCAAAATCAAAAACACTGAGATGCACTAGTTTACGCAACGTATGAAACCTACTCAACTCCTTGTAGTGCTCTGTCTTTTCCTCACGTTTGTCCTTACCGGCGCCATCATTTCATTGAAACATACGGGTACAGTGACAACGACCCCGTCTGCGAGTACAACCTCAACAACGACCGTGCCCATTGTCATAGAAGAGTCATCAGTTGAAACCGAAGAGGTGGCAGGCGTAATCGAGACATTTGATTCTACAGCACCTTTTGGTTTTGTTATGGGAGTAAGCACAAGTACTGGTCAACCACATCTTATCTTGGATGTAGCTCAGTGGTTTGATGGAGACACGGCAGATACTGCCATGATCGAAGACGGCGTGTGTGAAACCGCAGGTACGCCTGAGCCACTTTCTTGTGCGCCAAGTGGTTTCTACATTCGCAATAACAGCCCAGCGACTATTGAGCTTCCCTTGGCAAGCGGAATGCGATTTATAGAGACCGAGCTCTACGCTGGCACGCTTCCGAAGCGAATGTTCGACCAATCTGATCTGGATTTTTTTATCGACATCTCCACTGATCCGGCAATACGCCAAAAGCATGGCATCATGCCTGTCAGATTAACGTTGCTCCGTGGCTCTGTGGTGCAGGTCAAAGAGGTATACGTTCCATAGCAACTTTTCATCACCTAAAAACAAACACGACAAAGTCTTATTCACTGTTCCTCGTCCGCTTCAAGCGGTGCAGGAGTGACAGACATCGTCGTGCTCGTTGTCACTGTTGTTGTAGCTCAGGAACAGTTCGGAACTGTCGGCCTGACACTCATGTACATTCCGGTCCGACTGAGCATCTGACGTAACAATACGCCGGCCTTGGGGTACGTCGTGTCGCCCTCGAGACCTGGCGGATTGACATCTGCGTCAGGATTCGCCTGAACGAAGAACGGGTCAGCGTAGCGTGCACCACGATCGCCAGGTCCCACACGATGCGTGGTCGAGCGCAGACGTCCGCGCGTGTACGCCTGCAGCGTGTCACCAATGTTTGCGACGATGGAACGAGGCGTCTCTTCGACCGGCATCCACACATGACCTGATGCTGTCTGCGCCAGCACATCCAGTCCTGGTCCTGTCGCCGCGCGCAGCAGCGAAAGAACTGATGAATCCTCATGCTCTGCCGAACGCTCCCCCAGCACATGCTCGTCGCGTGCTGGGTAATGAATCATCCGTCCGAGCGATTCACCATCACGGGTGAACTCCAGAAGTGTCCCCCGTGGATACCCGAGATAGGTTTCGAGGAGCCCCAGCAACCTCCCTCCGAGTTGGTCCTGTGCCCGCCACATACGCAACGCGATGTTGCGGAAGTTGGACACATGGCAGGTCGGCCACACGTTGGCCTCGTATCCCGAGGTTCCGAACCTCGGATGCTTGCGATGCAGCGGACGTCGGATGTCGAAGATCTCCTTGTAGTCGGGAACCGTCGCACCGCGCGCGGTTTCGGAGTTGATTGGGATGTACCCCGTGAAGCGCGTCGGCGTCTCGTAGTAGCGCTTCGTTGCGAGTGGCAGATCGAAGAACGCCCTGGAAATCTGGTACGACTCCTCCATCCACTCCGCTGGAATGTCGTGACCTTCAATCACAGCGAACCCGACGTTGCTGAATGCATCACCCAGCTCCGTTGCGAGTCGATTGCGCTGAGACTTCCCGTCGCGCGCACTGAGATTCACGATCGGTACGTACCGTGCCACGATTGCTCCTTTGGGTCTGTTGTTGTTGATCAGACCACCAGTACTCTAGCAAAACCGTTTGCCCCGTCAACGAAGCCATTGTGCATACCATGCTACAACCCGCTCTCCCCACATCAACATACCCGCCGTACCAACAGCGAGAAATGTTCCAAATGGTACCGCTGCGCCACGGTCCTTTTTTCCAAACAACACCAGCATCCCGCCAACCGTAGCACCGAGCACATACGCAATGAACATTGCAATCACTGCAGGCCACAGTCCTAACATGACACCCATGAGGACTCCCATCCGAATATCGCCATCACCGATCCATCGACCACGCGACACCGCGAATTGGACCGCAAAAAATCCCCCGACAACCAACGCACCCCACACCATAGCTGTCCACGTAACAGCACCAGTAACCATGTGCAACACAGCAACTACCACAATTGCCGGCAGTGTTATGAAATCAGGGAGAATTCCACGACGCGCATCGTACACAAAAAGCGTCGCGAGAATAAGACCAAAGACAACCTGAATCACGAGTTCGTACATATATTCGTAAGTGTATCACCCCCCAAAACAAAAGCACCACTCGTACAGAGCGGCGCCGTTGTTCACAATTGGTGTTGGTTAGCTCAACGATTCGATGATCGGGAGCACCTCCGCATCGAGAATCTGCCGCAATGGCCAGGCAGTGACAACTGCGTTCACCTCGGGCCAGAAATCACGGGGATCAGCGATTACTCGTGCACGTCGCGACTGCCGGCCCCAGCGATAGACGTGCACAGCGGTGCGCATGAGCTCGAACATGTCGATCTGTTTTGCGAGTTTGGCGCGTGGCGTCTTCTTCTCCATGTACTCGACACCGAGATCCCAGTACCGGTCACCTCGTTCGCCGCCGATGTTGGCACGCTCCTCAGCAAGAACGTACAATTCCCACGCGTGCTTCTTCCTCGTGAACGCCGCGCGTTTATCCGGGTCCTTGATCCGCTGTGCGACCACATCTCCTGGCGGGACATGCTCCGTGTCGTCATGCATGGCAAGCATCTCCACCAAGCCATACCGATCAACATCAACCTCGTCCAAGTATTCCTGCGGTAGTTCCATCGCGATGCGTACCACCCCCAGGACGTGCGCTGCAACTGATTCAGGGTACGGCACGCGGCGGCCGAGGATGTTCCACCCTGTGCGTCGCGTTCGCTTGAGATTACAGGTGATCGTGTGAATACGGGACAGTCCGATCATTCTCTCCATTGTCGTTCCTCCTGGTTAGCATCCAACCACACCCTACAAAAGATGGATCCATGTAGCAAGCGACGCTACCGTACCACCCCAATCACAAACCCATCCCATCCCTTTGCACCCACGGTCTGCAGTGCCGTCACATCCACGCGCAATTCAGTTGCAACGTACTCAAAAAATCGTTGCATGCCGCGCACGTGCTTGTCCTCGGTTGCAGCGTTGAGCACCTCGCCATCACGTACCACATTGTCCACCACAATAACCGTTCCAGGCCGAGAGAGTTGTATTGCCCACTGGAAATAATCCAGTGTGTGCTGCTTGTCCGCATCAACAAAAATCAAATCGAACTTCGCACCAGCTTCTGCAACGAGCTGCGGCATAGTATCCATCGCCGATCCGACACGAATTTCCACGCGATCGCCCAACCCCACTGCGTCAAGATTCGCACGCGCAATCGCAGCGCGCGCAGAATCAATCTCGAGCGTGATGAGTTGTCCATCAACTGGAAGTGCAGACGCAAGCCACGCAGTGCTATACCCGCCAAGCGTCCCGAGTTCGAGTATGCGTCGCGCTCCGCTGAGCTGCGCGAGCAAACGCAGAAATTTGCCTTGTGTTGGTGTCACACAAAAGGGTGGCAATCCCGCGATAGCACATGCAGCTGTAACTTGTGCGGGAATACCGTCGTTAGCCAGCAATTTTTGTTCGAAAAAGTGATCGACTGAGGCGTAATCCATATGCCCTGATCCTAGCGCCTATGCATCAAAACCACAAGAATGTTTGACGTTTTGCGCGGTATCGCATCGGAGTATCGATTTATTTTACAATTAGAGGAATCAACTCACGCGGTACTTTGCGCACCTGCACCTCGGTCATGCCAAGCATGTACGCCTTGGCGAGACGATGGAGGCCGTCGAGAATAAGCCACCGGCCTTTATTCTCCATGATATCGATTGGGAATGCGAGATCGGCGTGTTGAATTTTACTGAAATGAGTTGGCTCTTTTTCGGGATGTGCTAGCACGTCGTTCGGCGTAAGATTATATTCGTCAGTTCCTTCGCTATCCCAGAATGGAATGCCGAAATGCCAAATAAGTTCTGTGATAGCCATCGTCTCAACAGGAAGATCTAGTGCCCAAACCTTACGTGACGACCAACTAAAATCAAAACCAACATCTAGAATAATCTGCGGCTTAGATCCATACATAGATTCCCACTACGCTATTCTTGTAATTGCTCCACTTGTACAGGTCTGCTGTACTACCCCGTCTTCATCCGTTAATGCTGTCCCGATCATATAGAGTTCTTGCCCCTTCACAATGACGGCAGTTTCTGGAAGTCCTTCGTTCGCAATGTATTGCTCTATGTACGTTGGTGCAAAATCTGTATTCCTATACGTAGAGATCCTCATTGTCGGATGTGCTTGCTGCAATTGTGCCACACGCTCTTGTGTCCATGCACCTGTTGGATCTGACAGATACATCATGTCTCGCGCTTCGGCCACCGCCAGAACCAAGAGAACCGTGTGCTCCCCGTCAACTACGCCCTCAATACCCTCTAGCAATTTCTCTATACTCTCTCGATCAGATTCAGTGGCATGACCAAAAAGTGTGCCACGCGCTTCATTCACTATAATCGCCGCACACCGAGAAAAGTGATTGGAAACAAGTACTGAGTCACCCCCCACTGTTCTGGGGACAAAAATCATAGCACCTTGTTCGAGGACATAGATTTTCTTTCCCCGCACCTCCTGCGGCATCGCCGACCACACACGCAGCGCACCATCCGTACAATCCATAAACTCCCCTACGTACACTTCAGACACACACGCCTCATGCATCAGTTGCCCAGCGGATATTTCTTTTGTAGATACTACACGATCTTGCACTTCTTGTGTCGCTTGCACAATTACCCCTAGTTCCCTTTCCATCCATTGCTGCTCGGCTGCTGCTTTTCGTTCTTGTTCCATATCATTCATCTTTTTTCTAAAATACCATTTTTCATGGCTCAAGAACAATGCGACTATTTTATAGTGCGTATTGACGAATCCAGCAATCTTTGATGTACTACTCCCTCTCCCGAGCTCTCGGGGAGACCACCACATCAACCGCAGGAGTGCAGTCATGCGACGTTCGTACAACCAGGATTCCACGATCCCAGTCACTGTCCCATTCGACATCGTCGTGCGATATCGTAACGCGATGAAGATGCGCCGATCGAGTTTCAATTACCGACGAAACATGCGAGCTGGAGCATTCCGATTCTGGCGCCACCCCGAAGATGTTTTTGACGATACAGAAATCGAGCGACAACTGGTCAGGAGTGTGGGACGCATTGTCCGGCGTCATGTACAATCCGGCGCCACATCAACCACGAGGTGTGTGACCATCAAACATCCCACACAATGGGTCGGCTGGTCACGGGCTGCACGGCTCTACCGTCCTCTCCCTGCGTGGACTCAGACGAAGATCGTGTACGTGAACGACCACACCACCGTGCACTACGTCGTCGACGAACGTGTCCCCAGTCCGCGCACGAACCTGATCACGTTCGTGTTCCGAATCTGTACCCGCAAAGACGGACACATCAACGTCTTTTTGCGCGGGTGCTTCCCTGGCAAGCAGTTCGACCTGAACTCCAAGGGGGTCATGCGCGACATCCAACCTGAGGAATTTGTGATGTTCAACAAGAGCCACTTCGGCTACTGATGATCCACAAGCCTACCCACAACGCATCACCTACCGGTGGTGTGTTGTCCTTTCCAAGAAAAATAAAACAACCTTCTGATGAAGGTTGTTTTATTTAGCGTCAGCTTACGCTGCGGCTTCTTCCTCTGCTGCTGGGGCAGCAGCTTCTTCGGTCTCTTCAGCTGGCATTTCTGCTGGCACTGCTACTTCCTCTTCCTGTACCTCAGGCTCTACTACTACTCCATCCATATATTTTTGGATTATGACTAACAAGCGCAGTATGCACGCTGCGAACGGATAACGCAAGGCTTGTACCTGTATTCTTGAAGCGGAGCGGGTAGCGGGAGTCGAACCCGCGTCATCAGTTTGGAAAACTGAGATAATAGCCGTTATACAATACCCGCGATTTGTGGGGACACTGTACCGAGTGAGTACATCCAAAACTTCATCACCCCACAGTTCGACCCAGCAATTGAATCCCTCCTAGGTGATGACCACGAAACAATTCGGCTTGCCATCTCTGTACCCACACTACAACTCCTCGCTGACGCACCCCATGGGCTCGGCTGATCACGTGCCACCGCACGGCTCTGCCGTCCACACCCAGCAAGGACGATCACATCAACGTCTTATTGTGCGGGTGCTTCCCTGGTACGCAGTTCTACTTGCACTCCACGGGTACCATGCGTGACATCCAGCTCGAGGAACTCGTGATATTCAACAAGAGTGCGGTCCATACGGGACGCACTCTTGTTTTTTTAAAAATTATACCTTCACGACTTGCTGCAAAACTTCCGACATCTAGGATCGTTCTGCCACGTTCCAAAAATCTTCAAAGCGCCGAAACAAATTCCTGCTCATCCAGACCCAAGATGTTGATGGCTTGTCTCACAACACGAGCCATATAATGTATTCCCTTACTATGACGATTCATGAACGGAACGGTACGCTCTCGCCCGTTTTCCATTTTCACCAACTTGATGTGACGGCCACCGTACCTGACTTCTACTCCAAGTCTCTGAAATGCTTTGATGGTCCTCTCAAAAGAGAGGTTTCGCATCTCACGAAAGATCTCATGCTTTTTCTGTTGGCGCTCTGCCACTAACGCATCTTCTTTATACTGAGCCCGTGGAAGAGATACCTGTAGCGCATCCATATCTTCTTCCTGTACAGGTTCTTGAACAAGTGCTCTCTCCAATTCATCTGTTTCTTGCTGTCTATCTAAGATACATTCTGGGTATGATTCAATAAGGGACGCAATCGACCGAAATATTTCATGCTGAAATTGCTGATATTCTTTTTCTAGACCATACCTTTCAAACAGCGAACCCAACGTCGTGATTTTAGAACCCATGACTCCCAACTCTCTGGTAAGTTCACTAATAGGCCAAGACGTATGCGTGAGCTTGGAACTGTCCTGTGGGTCACCTGCTAACTCTACCTCTACACCAGCCCAAGTAAATGGCTCCTTCCCCTCTTCGGGGACCACCAGATACATGACTGTGATCCAAGGCACTCCATCTGGCACCTGACATTCATACACGCCAGGCCGCAATCTTGTACTCAAAACATCCACTCGCAGATCGCTCGCTTCTTCCGCTGCTACGGTATCAAATTCTCCAGAGTACGCCCCGCTCTGTTGTAAATTTAAAGCAAATGCATATGCCTCGGCAACCTTACGGAGAAAAATATATGCCGAAAGATCATCTCTATTCTGTTGCGAAGCGATCGACCATTTGGCGCATTCACGAAAAACCTTCTGCGTCACATCGATGACGCCTTCCTTAGAAATACTTCGTTTGGGAAGTTCTATCTGATTGAGCCATGCTGTCACCATCTCATCTCTCTGGATAAAGAAAAGTTCGTCCACGACCTCTTTTAGAACGGGGCGGTCAAGGATTGCAGGTGCCGACAACGCACTCACAAATCCGTCGTATTTTTTTCTTCTACGAACCGCCGGATCCGAATAACTACGAGTCAATTCTTTGTCTAGCTGTTCTGTGTATTTTTTGTACTGTTGGTTTGCATCTTGCAATATTGCCGGATAGGTTTCAAAAAATCCGATAAGTCCAAGATATTCAACTAATTCATGATTGGTCAGCCTCTTCTGCTTCACTAGTAACTCATACTCATCGAGCTCCGAAGCGGCCATGAGGACACATTCAAGAATAGCCTTACCCGCATACTTTTCGGCAAATGGGGCAAAGACAAGTGGACTAAGTTCCGCTGAATTTTCCTTCTTCGTGCACTGACCTGGACTATGGTAGCCACCACATATTTTGCACAATCGTTCCATAGAATTCTTTTTTCACAATGTAACCCTAGGATCACGCTCCCCCATGCATTGAACATCATAACACAAAAAACAACACATATCTCATGCCAGACAGTGCCTTCAACTTTCTATCCATCTCGTAACTGTCCTCAAGTTCTCGGGGCAGTGAAACGGGACTTCTCAAAATTTTATACTGTTTGGAGCGGGTAGCGGGAGTCGAACCCGCGTCATCAGTTTGGAAAACTGAGATAATAGCCGTTATACAATACCCGCGATTTGTGGGGACACTGTACCGAATCTACACGACTTCCGCAAGACCCTGTCCCGTGGTAGGCTGATACTCACCAACCACCACGGTGTTTTATGCCTACCCTCGACTTCAATCCACAATTCCAACGCGCGCTCGATCTCATGGAGACGTCGTCACGACACCTCTTTATTACCGGCCGTGCAGGCACCGGCAAATCTACGCTGCTTACGCATTTTCGCCTGCACACCAAAAAGAATGTTGCTGTCCTCGCGCCCACTGGAGTTGCCGCGCTCAATGTACAAGGCCAAACAATCCACTCCTTCTTCCGCATCCCTCCGCACATTACTCCGCTTTCGGCAGGCAAAGAAAAATTATCTTCGAATCTTAAATCTCTTTGCAAGGCATTGCACACCATTGTTATCGACGAAGTGTCGATGGTGCGTGCGGAGCTGCTCGACTGCGTAGATGTACTTCTGCGACGCTACCGCGGCTCGCAGGAGCCGTTTGGCGGAGTGCAAATGATTTTCATTGGCGACTTGTACCAATTGCCGCCGGTTGTCTCCGGTACTGAGGAGGCGCAAACCTTTACCATGGTATATAAGAGCCCATTCTTCTTCGACGCGCATGTACTCGCACGCACGGATTTCGAACTTGTACAGCTCGAAAAAATCTATCGCCAACGCGATACCACATTCATCGACCTCCTCAATCGCGTTCGCACCAACACCACAACTGACGCAGATCTTGCGGCTCTCAACGCCAAGTGGATCGAAGATCATGGATCGCTTGCCGAACATGAAACCACGATCGTACTCACAGCAACCAATGCTGCAGCTGATGCCATCAACACAGCTCGCCTCGCAGAAATTGATGAGGATGCACACACGTTCGGCGCCGTAGTGAGTGGCACCTTCGACCCGCGCGTGTATCCAACCGCTGAGTCACTCACGCTCAAGAAAGGTGCGCAAGTCATGTTACTTGTTAACGACGCAAGCGAGGGATACGTGAATGGCTCGCTCGGTATCGTAAAAAAAATTGGCGAAGACGACCAGCACGTACCCAGCACCGTAACCGTTGAGCTCACCACGGGTGATGAAGTCACTGTATCTATGCATAGCTGGGAAATCCACCGCTACTCCTACGATGCGAGCATCAGCGCACTCACGACAGAGCCTGTTGGTTCATTCAGACAGTTCCCCCTGCGTCTTGCCTGGGCTGTCACTATCCACAAGAGCCAAGGCAAGACATTCGAACGTGTCGTCATCGACCTCGGCCGTGGCGCGTTCGCACACGGTCAGGTGTATGTTGCGCTTTCGCGATGTACGAGCCTTGAGGGAATCGCACTCCTGAGACCGATCCGCACATCAGATATCAAGATGGATCCACGCGTACACCAGTTCTTCGAACGCCTCACAACTTCTTCTTAGTGGTGCGTCGTGCACTTGGGCATACGTCTCGCACCGGGCATTCCCCACACTTCGGCACGGGCGCTCGACACACAGCTCGACCATGCAGAATCATGAACTCATTTACGTCGAGCCAATCATTTTTTCCAAAAATTTTCTCTAGGTCAGCAGCGATTGCAATCGCGTTCTTTCCTCGTGAGAGCCCCAGACGTGTCGCCACACGAGTCACATGCGTATCTACAGCAACACCTGTTTGCACACCGAACTCCTTGGCCATAATCAGATGTGCTGACTTATACGCCACACCCGGCAAGGTAATCAGTGCTGCAACAGTACTCGGAACTTCTCCGCCGTATTGCTCTACCAACACACGTCCAATTCCTTGCAGATACCGCGCCTTCGCACGAAAGAATGTAATCGAACCAATGATGCGTTCGAGCTCGGGTACTGATGCGTTCGCATAGTCTGCAGCAGTACGATACTTCTGGAACAACACCCGCGTCACGAGATTTACTCGCACATCAGTGCACTGCGCAGAAAGCATTGTTGCCACCACAAGTTCAAGCGGTGTGGACCACTGCACGAAGGCCTCAGGAACACGCGCTTGTGCATACACATTTTTGAGGACGCTCAACACGTGTTTTGCTCTATCTCTTCGATCGAGTTTCATACGTCCCCACTCTACCACTTCTCATCTGGCAAGTCCTAGTGCTAGGATGCCAGTGAGGAGCGCACACTAATCTACCCCTATGAAACCCATTATTGTTGATATCGAAACCATCGGAGTACCCTGGGAATCCCTCGAAATGGTCCAACAGGAATATCTCACCAAGCATGACGAAGATGACGAGGCACGCGATCGAACCCGCGACTCACTTGCGCTCTGGGCACCCACCGCACGCATTGTCACGATCGCCATGCTCAATCCACTCTCAGACAAGGGCAAAGTGTATTTCAGTGCGGAAGGAAAAGAGATTGATTCCTTTGTTGAAGATGGCGCAGAGTACATCTGTGCAGACGAAAAAACTATCTTAGAAAAATTTTGGGAAGACGTGCAGCATTATGCTCCGATCGTAACCTTCAACGGGAGATCTTTCGATGGTCCAATGCTCATGCTGCGCTCCGCAATGCTCGACGTTCGTCCAACACTCAACCTTGTTCCCTACCGCTACGACTACAAGATGCATTGTGATCTGCTTGATCAGCTCACGTTCTACGGTGCCACGCGTAAATTCAATCTCGACATGTACGCACGGGCCTTCGGCATCCGCAGCCCGAAGGAAGAAGGTGTAACTGGCGACCAAGTTGGTACGATGTATGCTGACGGCAAATACATCGATATTGCTCGCTACTGCCTACGCGACGTACGCGCTACAGCCGAACTCTGGAAACGATGGGATTACCTCCTGAAGTTCTAATGCCATGACTCCTCGACACCCGCTCACGGCGTCCCAATTCCTCCACTATGAATTCTGCCCGAACTGGGTTTGGTTAGATGTGTATGGCAACCACGCGGATCGTGCGCCGATGAGCGGACTCTTGGAGAAACTGCTCGAGCAAGGCGTTGTACATGAGCAGCTGGTCATTGGTGAATTACAGCCTACAAAGGTAACTGCAACTACAACCGCAGCAGCAGCCGAAGAGACCCGCGCACTGATGTACGCAGGTGTAGAGGCAATTCATGGAGCAGTCCTTACCGCGACCATTGAAGACCGTGAGTGGATCGGGCGACCAGATCTCCTCCTCCGTCGTTCTGGTGATTCTGCATTTGGTCGCTACTGTTATGAGCCAGTGGAGATCAAAAGCAGCCACGAAATGAAGCCTGTGCAACGCCTCCAGCTCACATTTTTTGCACTGCTGTTGCAAGAGGTGCAAGGAACGCTACCACCTCGCGGTGGCATTATCACAATCCAAGGCGAAAGACTGTACTTCGATCCACGCGATACCATGGACCGATTCACCACACGACGACGAGAGATCGAACGCATCCTTGACGGCCAGGAACCGCCCATTACCCTCACCCGCGGCTGCCTCCAATCACCATGGGCACAGGTGTGTCTGTCTCGAGCCACCACGGCACGAGATATTTCGCTGCTCTACAACATTGATCGACTTTCTATCGACCTCTTGCGACGTAATGCAATTCATTCTCTCGAGGATGCAGCGATGATGGACCCGGCGCTCATCTCACCAATCCCAGGAGTATCACGCGAACGACTCGCGCACATTCGACTGCAAGCAGAGTCATTCCTCCACCAGCGTGTACACATGGTTCGCGAACCACACGTTGCTGATGCTGGGCTGCGCATTCATTTCGATATTGAAGCGGACCCACTCGTTGATACCGAATATCTCTTCGGTTTCCTGATCGAACGAGATACACAGGACGAGTACATTCACTTTCTTGCAGAGCACCCCAGTGACGAAGCAATGATGTGGAAGCAGTTCCTCGCCTGGATCGAGACCCTGCCCGCCACCTACACTATTTTTCATTACGCGCCATACGAAAAGCACCACGTAGCGCTTCTCGCAGCAAAGTATGGTTCAACTCCTGCACTCGAGCGATTCCAAGAACGGCTCGTCGATCTGTTCGAAGTAGTACAACGCTGCGTGATTTTTCCCCTCTCGTTCTACTCGCTCAAGGACATTTGCAAGTACCTCGGCTTCTCATGGCGCAACGCACAATCCAGTGGAACCCAAAGTATTTTTTGGTACGAACAATGGCTTGAAAATAACGATCGAGCTGCACTCGATGCAGCACTGCAATATAACGAAGACGATGTGCGTGCTAGTGCGTTTCTTCGACGATGGCTCGAGAGCCATAGTACCCAGCAGCTAACGCGGTTGTAATTGGTACTGCAAGTACGAGGGCGCACGAACCCACAAGTGTTCGAATAATTTCCTCGGCGATACCTTCTGTATTCATCGCAGCCCAAACCGGTTGATATTCATTTGTTGCCGTAAGCAAAATCAGCGGGAATGATGCGCCGGTATACGCAAGCGCAAGTGTATTCACAAGTGACGCAATATGCTCACGCCCCACAGACAGACCCCGACGATACAATTCAGCACGAGAGAGAGAAGTATTTGCATGGTGTAACTCCTCTACTACAGCAACCTGCGCTGTCGTAATATCATCAAGAATTCCAAGTGAACCAATGAGAATACCCCCCAAGAGCAACCCGCGCAGATCCAATGTAGCAAGGAGACCGCTCTTCAAAAAGTAAGCCTCTTCACTTCCATAGCCATACAGGCGTGCTGCCCACATGAATAGGTACGCGAGTCCAGCTGCCAGCACACACGCTATAACAGTACTCACCCACGCAATAGCAGTACGGCGCGTGAATCCATGAGCAACAAAAAGTGCACAGGTCGCAATGACAATAGCTCCCACAACACAGGCGATAAGTGGGTTACCTCCATGCACAATCCAAGGAATAACACCCTTTACTAATACCAGAAGACTAATCGCAAGTCCTGCAATTGATCCGAGTCCCTTCCAACGCCCCAAAAAAACCACGGCAATGAGAAAAATACCACCAGCAACAAGAAGCGCTGGCAGTCGATACGGCTCATAAATATGATATACATCGGAGAGATTCGCGCCATCATATGTTTCAGACTTGATGACCACAACCCACTCACCCGGTGTTACCTGTATTCCTTCGCGCAACTCGAAGTCTGCACCATGATTGATCACGTGCACACGGCCAGACTCATCACCGCTTTTCATCTGCACTTCCACGCGCTGCATGAGTCGCTCTGTACCATCCTCTTCCTTTTCTACCGTCTGATTTTCAACAGTAAGTACCTGAGCACGATACCAAACATCATTCTTCGGCACGTACGTCTTTGGATCTATTGGCGCTTGTGCAAGAGCGGAAGAGGTGATGCAAAACACCATCATCACCGACACAACTCCTTTTCGAACTACGGATTTCCACAACATACATAGTACATACTACCACGCATCCCCCTTTACACCAACGAGCACATTGCGTACAACTGATGCATGTCACCCCACCCCACCATCGTGTTAATCCTTCCTAATATTCGTTCCGCACACAATGTCGGTGCATTTTTTCGTACTGCTGATGCCATCGGAGTCAGCAAAATCTACCTAACCGGCTACACCCCACACCCTGGTCACCCACGCGTTGACAAGGTCTCCCTTGGTGCCGAACGAACTATCCCATGGGAACACCGCCCCACTGCTTTGCCACTCCTACGCGAACTACGCAATGCCGGGTACACTCTCGTTGCACTCGAGAAAACAAAATCAAGTATTGACTATCGCAATTGGACACCTCAATTCCCACTAGCAATCGTGGTTGGCAACGAGGTCACTGGTGTTACCCGCCCACAACTTGCACAGTGTGATACCGTGGTGCACCTGCCCATGTTAGGCACCAAGGAATCACTCAATGTCTCGGTTGCCTTCGGCGGATTGGCATACGCAATTGCTCGATTTTTCTAAAAAAATCCAGCGACCACGTGGTCGCCGGGCATGAGATACGATCGTTGCGTGAACATCCGAACCACGTAACCACCACGAAACATGGATCGAATGCTCGCGCGACAATCCTTCTCTGGATTCTCGCGTCTCCTCATATGTACGAGAGCGACTATAGCAAGAATATATATTTTTGTCAAGTATTTAGTTGACAAAAATATACCCCGTGCTCACCCCCCCTATTTCCGCGACGTCTGTCGCGGTTTTTTCGTCTTGACCTCACCTGTATTGCATGCTAGTGTTGATCCAGCGTGGGTAATGAAGTGCGGCCATACGTTGCGCGCTTCCGAAGCTGCGTCCACGCGGCTTTTACGGTATATTGCCGGAGCGTTTTTGCAGCACGAGGAGGGCTAATGTCATGGGCTGCGGGTAGTGTCCCCACACAACACGGCGTACGCCATCACCATCACTTCCAACTCCAACGAAGAAAGTCCCGTACAACGTACTGGACTTTCTCATTTTTTACTACTTTTTTTGAGCCTTCACTCCCTCAATCGCGAGGTGAAATAGTGTTCGCATTGCCTGAGCAAGTCGTTTGCTTTCTACAATTGCAGAATACATCTTACCCTCGAACGTGACGAGGTTAATCTTGTCGCCGTACACGCCAATATGTGATTTGAACTCCCCTTCTTTGCTCGTGATGGTATGCAAGTCTCCAACCGTCCCTTCGGACCGCTTCTTGCCCATGTACATCCCACGAACCTTCACATCGCGCTTCTTAAGAATCTTGCGTAGAGGCGCAAGGTCTTCCGGTGTTAACACTGTGAAGAGTGCGTCCGTGTCCGCAATTTCATCCATTTCCTTGAAGTCGGTATTGGCCCAATCTTCCATGATCGCACGCACCCCCTCCTTGCCCTCAAAGAGGCGAACGATCGGCTTGTCACCACCTGCTTGCAATGTAAGTTCTGGCAACATCTGTTCAAGGTCTGCAATCTTGGTTGCCACGTCATGGTGGTAGCGATGCGCGTACGCAATGAGCTTGTTGGGTTGCTCTGCGGCGAAGTAGCGCTTTTTCCCACGCATTACATTAGAAAAAAGGCCGCGGTCAGTAAGTGCGTCCACCGCCGTATACACTGCCTGGCGGGACAAGTGCGTCGCCTTGGTGAAATCCAGGATCGTGCCGGCACCTCGAGTGAGGCCAGCAACATAGACTTTGATTTCACTGTCCAGTAGGCCAAGTGAGCGCAAAAGCGGAGCAAGATCTTTCATATTTAGTACGTTTTTATAAGTGTAGCACATGGGGACAAAAACGCCAGAATAACAAAAGAACCACCCAACAGGGTGAGGCTTCGAAGCAATTCAATCTGATCTCGCACCACCGAACATGCGCACCTTCTTCTCGACCACGCCCTGTACCGCATCGCGTGCCACATCAGTGTACACACGTGGATCGAACTCACGCGGATTCTTCGTGAGCGCCGCGCGTAATGCGCTTGTATATGCCAATCGCAAATCTGTATCAATATTAATTTTGGTGATGCCAGTCTTGATCGCCTTCTTGATATCGCTATCGCTCATACCTTCTGCTTTTGCGAGTCCCATTTTCTTTGCAAGCTTTGGATCCACATTGCTCGCGCCATGCAACACCAACGGCACATTCACTGCCGACGCGATAGCTGCGAGACGTTTCATATCCACCTTCCCCGCAATCCCTGCATGCTTGAATGCACCATGCGCTGTTCCTACTGACACAGCAAGCGCATCGCACCCCGTCATTTCCACGAACTCTGCGGCTTGCGCAGGGTCTGTAAAGAACGCGTCACGATTCTTCACACTCACCTTGTCTTCCTTGCCTGGAATTGGGCCCAGTTCTGCTTCCACTGAGATTCCGGCAGCATGTGCCTCGTCCACAATCTTCTTAACCGTCTTCACATTCTCCTTGAATGGCAAATGCGACGCATCAATCATGACACTTGTGTAGTAACCTGACTGTATTGCTGCACGAACAAGCTTTACATCATGTCCGTGATCCAAATGCACTACCACTGGCACCTTCACTGACTGCGATGCAACCCACGAGATCACACCCAGATACACCATGCCGGCGTACTCAATTGCGCCGCCACTCGTCTGCAACACCACAGGCGACTTCGCACGCTCCGCCGCAGCTACAATTGCCTGCGCCGTCTCCATGGAACTGAAATTAAATGCACCAACGGCATACCCATGCAGTTGTGCGTGGGGCAAAATATCGGTAAGTGTTGCACGCATACGTCTCCAATTATGAAATCTTCTTCGGACGAATCCCCTTGCCGTATTTGCGGTAGAACGCTTCGATCTCGTTGCGGTACAGCAAACCGTCTTGGGGCCCAACTTGCAGTATAACACTACTACTATTTGCCGCACCCCAGGTGAGTGCTGTTGCCATACTGACACCTTCATTCAGCGCCGCAATTACGCCGACGGCGAATGAGTCACCTGCCCCGGTACGCTCTATCACTTTCGTACGCAGGATCGGCATGAAGTACATCTCCTCACCATCGTACGCCGTTGCCCCCTTCGGGCCATCTGTGATGAAAACCATGGCAGCACCGAGCTTATACAATGCGCGCAGACATTCATTCACTGACTTCTTTCCCACAATACGTTGTGCCTCCTCGACGTTCACAAAGAGTGCATGTGTCACAGCAATCACCTTCTTTACTTCATCGATGCCTTCGAGGAATTGGTACGTACCTGGATTATACGCGAGTCGTGTGCCAGTGCGTTCTGTGTGCGCGATAACCTGCGCGTTGTACGCCTTGTGCCCTGCAGCAAGACTCGTGAAGTAGATCCACTTCGAGCGCGGCAGCTTGGGCAATTTGTACGCGCGAGGTGCGTGATACACCAGAATCGTTCGATCTCCCTGGAATCTAATAACCGTCGAAGCATTGGTAGCGTGTTTGCGATCGCGCTCAACGAATTCTCGTGACACTTTGTTCTCTACAAATGTCTGCACAATTGCGTCACCACTCTGATCGACTCCAAGAATGGTATGGATTGCAGTTCGCATCCCTAATCGCGCGCACCCAACCGCATTATTCGCTGCGTTCCCTGCCACTTTTTGCGCCATGTTCTCAACTGGTAACTTGTCTCCATACCGTAATTGCAACAAGCAGTTACGTCGATCCACTGAACACGCAACAGACGCATCACCAACCTCAATGAGGGTATCGATCGTAGCGTCACCCAACGTAATCATGTCGAACATACAATGTGGCTAACGTTTCTTGATAGCAGCGCGTGCAGCAGCAACAATATTTTGTGCGCGCATTCCGTACAATTCCAGAAGTTCGTCAGGTGTTCCGGATTGTCCAAATGAATCATGCATACCAACCGGGACAATCGGTACTGGATGTGACTGCGCAAGCGTCTCAGCAACCGCACCGAACAATCCCCCAATGATCTGATGCTCCTCAACCGTGACGACGCATCCAGTTTTCTTGACCGATGTGAGCAATGTCTTCTCATCAAACGGCTTGAGCGACGGCATGTTAATTACTTCCGCATGCACTCCATGCTTCAACAGCAATTGCGCTGCATGCAACGCCTCGTACAAGAGCGGTCCGCATGCCACGATCGTCACATCTGTACCTTGTGCAAAGACTTCTGCCTTTCCGATGGCAAACGGCGATTTTGCTGTTGTCATCACTGCGGTCTTCTCGCGTGCAAACCGAATATACACCGGTCCATTGTAGAGCGCTGCAGCATGAATCGCCTTGCGCGTCTCTTCCATATCACACGGCGCAAGTACAACCATGTTCGGCAGCACGCGCATTATCGCCATATCCTCGAGCGCTTGGTGCGTGGCGCCGTCTGGTCCTACCGAAATCCCCGCATGCGCGCCCATCACCTTCACATTGGTATTGGAATAGCAGAGTGATACGCGAATCTGATCCCAATTACGCCCCGGCGAGAATACAGCATAACTTGAAATGAACGGAATGTAGCCCTCCGCCGCCATTCCAGCAGCAATCCCAGCCATGTTCTGCTCTGCTACACCCACTTCAATAAATCGTTCTGGAAATTTGTCACGGAACCAGTGCGAACGCGTAGACTCCGTGAGATCACAACACAACACCGCGATGTGCGGATCTTTCTCTGCAGCCTCAACCACGCCATGACCATAGCCATCACGTGTTAGTGCGTACTCTGGCTTGCTCAGGAGATTCGATGCGAGATGTTTCGCGAGCTGAATGACCATATTATTCGTGCTCACTTTTCACTTTGCCGCCGAGCGTGCGCAACTGGTGGAGTGCACGCTTTGCTTCGTCCTTTGCCGGTGGCTTGCCATGCCAGTTGTAATCGAATTCCATGAAATCTACTCCCTTCCCCGGAATTGTATGCGCAATAATTGCTACTGGCCGCTCATAAATTGCCCGTGCCTCGTCACACGCCTCCACAATCTGTCGAATATTGTGCCCGTCAATCTCAATCACATGGAAATTAAACGCGGCAAACTTCGCCGCGAGCGGTTCAATCGGCGCAACCGTCTCCGTGTTCCCGTCAATTTGTATATTGTTGCGATCAACAATGACTGTAAGCCGATGCAGCGGACGATTACCCGCGAACATCATCGCTTCCCAGTATTGCCCTTCTTGAATTTCGCCGTCTGAAGTGAGTAGAAATGTTTCGTACGTGCGTTTGCGCATTTGACCAGCGAGCGCAACACCAACAGCAACTGATGCGCCCTGCCCCAATGGCCCACTCGTATTCTCAATTCCCGGCAATGATCCTCGATGGGGATGTCCTTGCAGGCGCGTATGAAGTTGGCGTAATGTTTTCAACTCTTTTTTTGCAAAATAGCCAGCATGCGCCAATGTCGCATACCACACCGGACAAATATGCCCATTGCTGAGGATTACACGATCGCGTTCCTCCCACTCCGGCTGCTTCGCATCGTGATGCAAAATATGAAAGTACAACGCCGTAAAAATATCTGCCATCCCTAACGGTCCTGCTGTATGACCTGAACCAGCTGCAACAAGCATCTCAATAATATCCTTGCGGATCGCAGTAGCGATTCGCTCGAGCTGTTGCACTTTGGTGTCGTGAATGGGCATAGCTTGCATCATTATAACACAAAGGCGCCCGCAGAACTTCTTGTTCCTTGGACGCCTCGTGGTTGTTGCGTTGCGATCAGCTCGACGCTGGCATCGTGCGGATCTCCTGCAGGAATTCCTCCCACGTGATTCCGACATGAAGGCGCAACGGACGCGCGCCATTCGCCAGCTTGATCGGGCATCCCGGAGGTACGTAGAGGATCTTGACGTCCTTGGGGATACTTCCGTTAATCGCTGTAAGCCGGTGCAAATAGCCTCCTTCCAGCTCACCAGGTTCACGTGAATGTAGGATCATGACCTCGTGATCGAAGGAGCTACGCAGCGTGAGCAGCAGAGCGACGACTTTCTTTGCCGCCGCCGTTGCATGCTGCGTGTCAGGACGAATCCCGGTCACACTCCCACGAGTGTCGATCCTGACCTGCGCCGCTGCCAACTGAGACGGCGAGAGCATCGCCATGATCTCGTAGTAGCTGACCATGCCACGGTTCGGATTTTCTTCGAGGCTGTCGTGGTAGTAACGGATGATCTCGAAGGGCTCTTCACCCTCGACCAGCTCTCGAGGCACGATCATCACGTCGATCTTCCCCACCGGATGTGGCGCACCTCCCTGAATTGCTCCGTAGGAGAAGTACGCCGTTGCTGTCCATCGTTCTTTCATTGATCCTCTCCTCTTCAGAAATTACGATGCTGCGAACATGCGGCGATGTCGAATTGCCATGAAGATCCCGAACACTTGCGCAAGATGCTCGTTCGCTTCACTACGTGCCCGTCCGCCATGCCCGGCACCAGAGTCGCCGTCGAACACGATCTCAATGAGTTCTTCGAGCGTTACCACAAATTCTCGCGGAGCGAGGCTTTGCACAGCCTTCTCCCAGCGCTCATCATTCAAGACGAGCACCTGCTCACCATTGCGCTTGAGACAGAACCGATTTTCGTCCTGGATGATCTCTGGACCCATCAGTTCGCCTCGGGCAATGGCCTCATGGACGATGGCTGCGTTCCCAACCGCCGTGACGCCGGCCTTGAGATTGGACGCGCTGGCCTCGAATGTAGGCGCTACGAGCATGCCCTTCTTGGACTCCCGCAGAGGATCGAGCAGCGAAGCCCCGGGGTTGCCCCCGCCGAACTTGGCCTGGACGATCACGCGTTCCATCCTGGAATCTGTGAACAGCACGATGTAGCCCGGGTCCTGCTTCCGGTAGTCGAGCATGGGGTGCAAGTACTCAACCCACGTACCGCCGACCCAGATTCGGAAGTGGTACGCACGAACGCCGAAGAACACCTCTCCGGAGTTCACGATGTTCCCCGTTCCGATTTCCTTGTACCAGAGCGTGCGCTGCTCACTGTTTTGAACGAGCGTATCGACATCCTCGACTTCGGCTGAATCCTCGCAGGCCGCTCGACGCTGCGCCAATCGATCTCTCCACGTCATCGAATGCATCGCTGCTTCCTCCACACATTACCTCCGCCCGAAAGTGAGCGGAGGTATGAGGGTATCAACGGTATTCGTATTCGTCAAGCTGCGCGAGTATTGAGATAGCTAATTGCCGAAAGTGCTGCAGTGATGCCCATACCCGTCGCAATCCCGATCTGGTAATACGGAATATCAGTCACGTCCCCAGCTGCAAAGATGCCTGGCACAGAAGTTCGACCAAGCTTGTCTACCACAATATGCCCAGATGGCAACTTCTCTACACACAAGATGAAATCTGACTGTGGGATGAGACCGATATGCACGAACACTCCCTGCACCTCGAGTCGCTTCTCTTCGCCAGTCTTGTCCTTGTATACGATCGCCTCAACTTTGTTCTCGCCTTCGATGCGCTGCGTCATGGCTTCGGAGAGGATTTCAATATTCGGGTGCGCGAGAACCTTATCAATAAGTACTGTCTCACCCTTGAACGACGGATACTTCGTGAGAACGTAATGCTTCTTCGCAATCTCCGCCATCATGAGTGCAGACTCGAGCGCGGAGTTGCCGGTGCCGATTGTCGCCGTCACACGATTGCGGAAGAGCGGACCGTCGCACACCGTACAATAGGTTACGCCGCGATGATTGAGCTGCTCTTCGCCAGGCACACCAAGATACCGCGGATGTGAACCTGTCGCAACGATCACACTGAGAGCTTCGTACACTTCTTCTTCCTGTTGTTCATTCTTTGCAGTAATGCGGAACGTCCCACCGTCCTGCAACTCAACTGCACTTACAATTCTACCCACACGCGTCGGCACTTCGTTAGCGCGCTGCTGCTCTTGGAACATCTGGGACAATGCAATACCTGTCGTGTGCACGATGGCTGGAAAATTATCCACCTCTCCTGCAACAGCCACTTCACCAGATAGATCCTTCGCAATCACTAGATAGTTGAGTTTGCGTCTGGATGCATACACTGCCGCTGCTGTGCCTGCTGCTGAACCGCCAATAATAATGAGATCGTACATACTGTCATGGTAAATAGCATCCTCACCTTACCAGTCTTGCGCTGTTGCCTCAAGTCGGTCACAATTGCCCCATGTACGACTACGCGCTTATCATTCCTTGCTTCAATGAGGCGGACAGACTCCCCGCAACACACGCACAGCTCAGTGCGTTCTTTGCTACAGAAGCATGGCGCTCAATCCGAGTGGCCATCGTGTATGTTAACGATGGCAGTACGGATACAACAGACACCGTGCTTACACACCTCTCTGGCGCAAGCGAACACGCCCCGTTCGCTGTCTTCACCAGAAGCTACCCCATCAACCGAGGTAAGGGCGCTGCAATTCGCGAAGGTTCGCAGCAAGTTGATGCATCCACCTACGCCTTCATCGATGCTGATTTAGCATTCCCTCTTGAGACACTAACGACAATGTACGCAATGCGAAATATAGCGGACATTGTTGCTGGACAGCGTGTTCGTCTCACCTCACAACGTCGTATCCGCTGGGTTGTTTCCAAATCACTGCAATGGATCACTGCAGGACTCCTGCGCCTACCAGTTCGCGACACCCAATGCGGCATCAAACAGTTTTCCAAAAAAGTGCAGGCCGACATTATTCCGAAGACCACAGAAGACGGTTTTGCGTTCGATGTTGATTTGCTTGTGCAATCTGTCCGAGCGGGGCTCAAGATACAAGGAATACCCGTCACCTTCCGATACCATTCCAGCTCGTCTGTTCGCATTGCCGATGGCATTCGATTCATGCGATCGCTGCTACGCATCGCACATCACAACCGTTGACAGTTCGTTCCAAATACTATACATTCACTCCCTGCCGCAGTGGCAGAATGGAGAGACGAACATGCAACTTCACTTCGCGCTTGTCCCTGATGAACAATCCTGTGCTCGTCTTCGCGAGCTTTCTGCTCGCGCAGCGAAGGAGATCAATCACTCGGACTTCATACTCACAACACGAGAGACCTCGACGAAGAGAAGGCGCGCTGTCGTGGCGCTTCCCCACGTCACAGTGCTCGTCATTGAGGTCAAGGAGAAATGGCGAGGCATCGTTGAAGCAATCCAAAACTACGCGCAACGAGGACACGCAGGAACACCGGGCATACACCCAGGGCTCCTCCATGCAATCTCGATACATCCACGCGAAACGGAGTGGGTCGAGGACATCGGGTACCTGCAACTCAACACGCCACACGATGCCATCCGCTCCATACACGAGATACTCGTGCGACGAGTTACGGCGTCGAAGAAAAGGCGAGAAGACATCGTGATCCGGTCATCGACCGGTGACGTATTCCGTCCACACATCACACTCACCCATGCGACGGATGCTCCACGCGTCGCACAGCTCGCCACGTTGTTCCAAATGGAGAATGCCTGGTCCAAGGAACTCCGGTTCACTTCTCTCGAGGTGTGCGGGGTCCAAAAGTTCGGCACGTTCCAAGGTGGGACAGTGCTGGTCAAGTGCTAGATTGACTGGTACGCTACATGCTACAGGCGGTGGCAAGCCGCAGTAACATCAGTCGTATGACAGAGGAGTCACCTATGCAAAAGATTGCACTCGTCACAGGCGCAAGTAGTGGCATCGGCGAGGCAGTAGCGAAGCGATTGGCCCGAGAAGTCGATCACGTTGTTCTCATCGGCCGCGACGAGACACGTCTCACGGCAGTTCGCGAAGCAATCGAAGCAGCTGGAGGTCATGCTTCCCAACACCCTGTGGATCTCACGGATCCCAAGTCTGTGTGGCACTTCAGCGAAGACCTCTCGGCTGCACATGACCACCTCGACATCCTGGTGCAGTGTGCAGGTGGACTCACGTTCGACAATGATCCGAAGTTCGAAGGCAATGCGTTCGCGTCCATCGCAGCGCACGTCCAAATGAACTTCCTGTCGAAGGTCCTCATGTTCAACGCCTGCATCGAACTTCTCGAGAAGGCAGAGCACCCGGTGATCCTCGACGTCTCATCGCAGGCATCGAAGTTCCCCGAGGAGGTCGACGAACAGCACCCCTTCGCAGCACGCACGCATCACGAGCGTGGCTACGTCCACTCCATGCGAGCGGTCGACGGCTACAATCGCATGCTCAAACGTGATCTGCCGAAAAAGTTCCGCATTCGCAGAGTCAACCCAGGCCTCGTGGCGACACCGTTGCAAGCCAAGCACTTTAGCGATGCACCGGCAAGCGCCATCAAGACACCAGAAGAGCTCGCTGAACACATCGTCCAGAAAGTCCTTGCTGCGCCCCGCGCGCCCAAGTAGGAGCTGACATTCCCAACAACGCAGACGCCGCCATTCCATGAGGACTGGCGGCGTCGTTGTTTCTTCTACAAAATAACTTTTGAGATTGCACTGTCTGACGGTATTATCAACTCACATTTGCCACTTGGCAACTGAAATTTCAGTTTTTCTAGATGAAATTGTACTAATTTATCTGCATTGCCAGAAATTCTTCCTAAGCACCCAAACTTACTATCAAGACGATTAGGGTTCTGAATTCCATCCACCATGCGAACCGATGACTCAATGTTACTGATTCCATCCACAATGCACGTTCCTGAAACGAGGCTTGTTGCAAACACAAAAGCACCTAGGTACCCATTGAGATCCAACACAAGATCTTTCACCCTGAGTTCGTCGCATTCGGACAAAAAAATAACACCAGGAATTCGCAAGTAAAAAAGTACCTGAAAACCTACCCCAACAATTTCCTGCCGTTCACCTGGATCTTTAACAAATCCAACCCCATTTTCAATTGGGATGTGGCGTATATCTCCTGCAGAGGTTTTTATCTTAAGCAAAACAGAACCACTCGCATGCCATGCAACATGAACAAAAATTTCTTCGCTCAGAGTAGACTTCAACTCTAGTGGTGGTTCATAGAATACTTCACCCTTTGCCGAAAGCGTGACTTTTCCAGCTCGAAAATACTTATTTCCGCTTCTGATTATAATTCGCACTCTCGCATCGCCCTTTGACATACGGTTCTACACCCGCGCTAAAAATCCGCAAAGCGCTACCGCAATCGCATCAGCCGCGTCATCAGACTTCGGCATCTCCTTGAGCCGCAGCAGCACCTGCACCATGCGTTGCATCTGATCCTTCTTAGCACCACCGTAGCCTGTGATGATTTGTTTGATTTGTAGCGGGTTAAATTCGAGAATCTTCACACCCGCACGCGCTGCGCACAACACGATTACACCACGTGCATGACTTACATTAATTCCTGTCGTAACATTCTTGCTGAAGAACAATTGCTCGATGGCCATAGACTCTGGCTGGAACTCAGCCAACAGCTTCTCAGTTGCATCGGCAATTTCAATGAGACGCTGTGGGAACGGCTGTTCCTTCTGCGTCTCGATGCAGCCATACGCGCGAACCGAGAACTGTTCACGTCCTACTTCCTCAACTACCGCATAGCCCATGCGGCCAAATCCAGGGTCAATGCCGAGGATACGTCGTGCCACACTACTGAGCGTTGGTATACCACTCCTGCACGTCGTCGTACTCATCCAGCGCAGCAAAAAAATCTTCCACTGCTTCACGCGAATCTTCTGGTACAGCAGCCGTCTCCTTCGCGCGCCACTCAATTGCAGCGGCGTCTGGTGACACACCAAGTGCCCGCACAGCCTCGGTCATGCGATGTAACGATTCAATCGGCCCGAGTACGGTCAGTCCTTCGTCGTTCCACGTTACGTCTTCTGCACCTGCATCAATGAGCGCCAACTCAGCAGTATCGCGATCTGCGATCTTCGCTGTATTCTCTGCGCTCACACGCACCACCGCTACATGCTGGAACTGCCACGAAACACTCCCCTGTGCACCCACAGCTCCCCCAGCCTTATTGAAAATGGATTTCACATCCGCCGCGGTACGATTGCGATTGTCTGTGAGTGTCTCCACAATGACCGCAACTTTCGCAGGTCCAAATCCTTCGTACGTGACAGATTCAAGCACGGCGCCGTCCTTGTCTTCACCAGTACCCTTACGAATAGCTCGATCAATATTGTCCTTCGGCATGTTCACCTCTCGTCCTTGCTCTACGGCAAGTCGCAGGGCAAAATTCGTATCCATCGATCCTCCACCCTGTCGTGCTGCAAGCGTGATTGCGCGTGCCACGCGTGTGAACGCCGCAGCCTTACGCTTGTCCTGCGCGCCCTTACGTCCCTGAATGTTGTGCCACTTCGAGTGTCCTGACATAGTTTTTGGTTCACCCACACCTTAGCAATTCGGAGGCAAAACGCCAACACCCGCCTTGTGGGCGGGTGTTGGTATATAGCACGTTTTGTTTATTCGGCTGCAGGTGCCTCTGGGGCTGCTTCTGCGTAGGCCATCGCTGCTGCAGACTTGAATCCGCGAGCTGCGGTTGCAAGTTCTTGCGCACTGATGCCACCGGAGAAACCAGTACCAGCTGGGATCTTACGACCGATGATAACGTTTTCCTTGAGACCTTCGAGGTAGTCCACCTTTCCGGTAACTGCTGCATTGATGAGCACCTTTGCAGTCTCCTGGAATGATGCGGATGAGAGGAAGCTCTGGGTCGAGAGCGAAACACGAGAGATACCGAGGAACAATTCCTTCACTACTGCCTTCTTCTGTCCCTTCTCGAGCTCTGCGTTTGCTGCAGACCACTGTGCCTTTTCTACCACTTCACCTGGGATAAGATCGGTGTCACCAGCGTCTTCAACAAGTACGCGGGAGAACATCGAGCGGATAATGATCTCAATGTGCTTGTCATTGAGCTTCTGACCCTGCGAAGCGTAGATGTCCTGAATTTCCTTGAGGATGTAGCGCTGGACTGCTTCCTTGCCCTTGAGTTCGAAGAGCTGCTGGAGATCCATGTGACCTTCGGTAAGTGCATCACCGACGTTCACCATGTCACCCTCGGACACAAGAATCTTGAATCCCAATGGGATGATGTACTCCTTGCTGGTCGAACCAGTTCCTGAAAGCGTAACCGCCTTCTTCTGCACGCGGATCATCCCTGCGATTGGAGCCACGATCTTGGTACCATCAGCCTTCTCGATGAGAAGATCGCCTGCGGCAACACCCTTACCATCAATAGCATGGATCGTATCCTTGTCTGTAACTGGGAATGAATCTTCGCGCACACCATCGTACGCAATGTTCACGATCTTCTGACCACGGCGGCCTTCGAAGATACGCTTTCCATTATGCTCGATGATCTTGCCTTCTGCAGATTCAATGTGTGCGATACCACCAACTTCTGCCACAAATGCCTTCTTCTTCGGTGAGCGAGCTTCGAAGAGTTCGTCTACACGTGGAAGACCCTGTGTAATGTCCTGTCCTGCGACACCACCAGTATGGAAGGTACGCATGGTGAGCTGTGTACCAGGTTCACCGATAGACTGCGCAGCGATGATACCAACAGCGGTACCCATCTGTGCTGGCTTGTTATGCGCCATATCCACGCCGTAGCAACGCGAGCACACACCCTTAGGCAAGAGACACTTGAAGACAGTGCGTACGTGTACTTCCTGTACACCAGACGCTTCGAGTTCACGTGCATGTGGTTCGAGAATCATCTCGCCACCTGCAACAATGAGCTGCTTCGTCTGTGGGTTCACGACATCAGACATGGTATAGCGTCCCTGTACACGCTCGGAGAGTGTTTCACCCATTTCGCGCTCAGACTCTTCGCGAGTCACGATAACTCCCTCGAGTGTGCCGCAGTCCTCAGCCAATACCACTACATCCTGTGCAACGTCTACGAGACGGCGTGTGAGGTATCCAGCGTTAGCGGTACGAAGCGCAGTATCAGTAAGACCCTTACGTACACCGTGGGACGAGATGAAGAACTCAAGTACCGAGAAGCCTTCTTTGAAGTTACCCTTTACTGGAAGTTCGATAATGTCACCAGCTGGGTTACTTACGAGACCCTTCATACCAATCACCTGACCCAGCTGTCCCCATGAACCACGAGCACCTGATTCAATCATGGCAAATACTGGTCCAAATGGGTGGAGCGAGTTACGGTTGTGCTTCAAAACGCGATCCTTGATATCTGTCCAAACACCGATGATCTTCGTGTAGCGTTCGTTCTGGGTGAGAAGACCATCCTGGTACTGCTCTTCGATCTCGGCAACGGAGTTGTCACCTTCGTCGAGCAACGCCTGCTTTTCTGGAACACGTGGGAAGTCGTCCATACCGAGCGAGTATCCAGACTTGGTTACATACTTGAACCCAAGATCCTTAATACCGTCGAGCATGCGTGCGGTGTTCTCTACACCTTCCTTTTCGAGCACGAGACGAACGATCGTACCAAGCTTCTTTGCAGTAACTACTTCGTTGTACCAAGGAAGGGATGCTGGCAACACATCGTTGAACGCAACGCGACCAATCGTGGTCACCATGCGTGTTGGCACACCTTCACCAATGCGCTTGCAATCAGCGCCGTCGAAGTACACTTCGATAGGCTGCTGGAGTGCGATAATGCGCATCTTGTATGCGAGGCGGGCTTCCTGCACAGAGGAAAAACGCTTCATCTTTTCCTTCGGCACATCAGCTTCTACAGGGCGCATAGTGGTCATGTAGAATGCACCGAGCACGATGTCCTGCTTTGGTGTTGCAATTGGCTGACCAGTTGCAGGCTTCAAAATGTTGCGCTCTGCTGCCATGAGATGCTCCGCTTCCCACTTTGCCTGTTCGGTAAGTGGTACGTGCACAGCCATTTGGTCACCGTCGAAGTCAGCGTTGAACGCAGTACATACGAGCGGATGGATACGAATTGCCTTACCTTCAATGAGACGTGGCTTGAATGCCTGGATACCGAGACGGTGAAGGGTCGGAGCACGGTTGAGAAGTACGCGCGTATTCGCTGTCACTTCTTCAAGAATGTCCCACACTTCATCGTGATCTGCCTCGATAAATCGTGATGCAGAGCGAACGTTGTGTGCATGACCGCGCTTGATGATTTCACTCATCACGAATGGCTTGAAGAGTTCCAATGCCATGCGCTTTGGAATACCACACTCATTCATCTGCATGTTCGGACCTACAACGATTACCGAACGTCCAGAGTAGTCAGTACGCTTACCAAGCAAGTTCTGGCGGAAGCGTCCCTGCTTACCCTTGAGAAGGTCAGCAATGGAGCGAAGCTTGCGGCGCTGACCGGTCGACGCTGTAACGGTCTTGCTGCGACGTGCATCGTTGTCGATGAGCGCGTCGATAGCCTCCTGCAACATGCGCTTTTCGTTGCGCACAATAACTTCTGGCGCATTGAGTTCGAGCAAGCGCTTGAGACGATTGTTGCGGTTGATTACACGGCGATAGAGATCGTTAAGGTCAGACGTAGCAAATCGTCCACCGTCGAGCGCAACCATCGGACGCAAGTCTGGTGGGATCACCGGAATCACGTTGAGGATCATCCACCAAGGAGAGATCTCGTTGATGTGAAGTGACTTGAGGAGCTTGAGACGGCGGATCAACTTATCGCGCTTTGCTGTCTTGTTCTCCTTCACTTCTACTTCAAGTGCTTCAATGGTCTTCGGAATGTCGAGACGCTTCAAGAGATACTGAATTGCATCTGCACCGATCTGTGCATCAAAGATATGACCATAACGCATGGACAACTCCTGGTAGTCTGTCTCGGAGAGAATGCGCAATGGAGCAAGCTCTTTGATTTCGCGCTCCGTGAGCACGTAATCCTCTTCAAGTGCTGCAAGCGTTTCTTCGCCTTCCTTCTCTACCGCTGTTACGTCGCCCTTCTTCTCGCGCGCTGCATCTGCCTTCTGCTTGAACTCGCCCATGATCTGCTTGCGCTTGCTCTTGTATTCTTCCTTGAGCATCTCAAGCGTCTCCTCCTGCAACTTTGTATCTACATCAGTCACGATGAAGTTGGCGAAGTAAATCACCTTCTCCAATGTCTGAATAGAGAGATCCAAAATAGTACCAATCTTCGACGGAATCGAGCGGAGGAACCAGATATGTGCCACTGGTGCAGCAAGTTCGATGTGGCCCATGCGCTCGCGGCGAACCAACGAGTGCGTCACTTCTACACCACACTTGTCACACACAATCCCCTTGTAGCGGATCTTCTTGTACTTACCACAGTAACACTCCCAATCCTTCGTTGGTCCGAAGATTTCTTCGGCGAAGAGACCGCCCTTTTCTGGCTTCTGGGTGCGGTAGTTGATGGTTTCTGGCTTTGCAACTTCACCACTGCTCCAACCGCGAATAACTTCGGGGGAAGCGACGCGCAAGCGAATCGCGTCAAATTCCATGGTGTGCATTGTATCGGTATGCATCATAGTGGTGAGCGTTAGCGTGAACGATCTTCATCGTATGCACCCATCTCTTCCTCTTCGGTGAGCGGGGTATACGTGTCGCCATCGCGCTTGAGCAATTCAACATCGAGACAGAGACCCTTCAATTCACGTGTAAGTACGTGGAAGGATTCTGGAATGTTGATGCGCGTGATGGATTCGCCCTTGATAATTGATTCGTATGCCTTGCTGCGGCCTGGAACATCGTCTGACTTGATCGTAAGAATTTCCTGCAAGGTATTTGCAGCACCGTACGCTTCAAGTGCCCACACTTCCATTTCTCCGAAGCGCTGACCACCAAACTGTGCCTTACCACCAAGTGGCTGCTGCGATACGAGCGAGTATGGTCCGATAGAACGCTGGTGAATCTTGTCTTCAACCATGTGGTTGAGCTTGAGCACGTACGTGTATCCAACCGTTGTCTTGTGATCAAACGGTTCACCGGTGCGGCCGTCGAGAAGCTGCGCCTGACCATTTACTGGCAAGCCTGCCTTCTCAAGCAACTCCTTGATCTGCTCTTCAGTAAGACCGTTAAGTGGTGGCGTAGCTACGCGATGACCATGCGCATTTGCTGCAAGACCTGCATGGTTCTCGAGAATCTGACCGAGGTTCATACGCGAGATGACACCCAGCGGCGAGAGAATAATGTCTACAGGTGTACCATCTGGAAGGAATGGCATGTCTTCCACTGGAACAACGCGGGAAATAACACCCTTGTTACCGTGGCGACCTGCAACCTTGTCACCTACCTGCACCTTACGCATGTCAGCAACCGTAACCTGGAGCTGCTTGATAACACCTGGCTGCAATTTGTCGCCGTCGTCTGCACTGAAGGTCTTGATCTCGATTACCTTACCGTGTTCACCGTGTTCGAGGTACTTCGAAGAGTCACGTACATCACGTGCCTTTTCACCGAAGATCGCGCGAAGTAGCTTTTCTTCCGCAGAAAGTTCGGTTTCGCCCTTTGGTGTGATCTTACCTACGAGGATGTCGCCGGACTTCACTTCTGCACCGATGCGGACAACACCTTCGGAGTCGAGGTTCTTCAGCTTCTCTTCCGAAACGTTCGGGATATCAGAGGTAACCATTTCAGGCCCGAGCTTGGTTTCGCGCACATCGACCATGTAGTCCTCGATGTGAATCGAGGTGAATCGATCGTTGTGTACGAGACGCTCAGAAATAATGACAGCGTCTTCGTAGTTGAAGCCATCCCAAACCATGTATGCCACAAGTACGTTCTGACCAAGAGCAAGTTCACCGTTCTCTGTGGATGGTCCATCTACAAGTGCGTCACCCGCCTTCACCTTCTGACCAGGGCGTACAATAGGACGCTGGTTGATTGCGGTGGAGTGGTTGCTGCGCAAGTACTTGTTAAGCACGATCTTCTTCTCACCCTTCTTCTTGTACTTGATCGTTACCTGCGTACCATCTACCGACACCACTTCACCATCTTCCTCTGCAAAGAGTACGTGGCCAGAGTAGCGCGCAGCAGTCTTTTCTACACCCGTTCCAACAAATGGAGCGTCTGGTGTGATACATGGTACTGCCTGACGTTGCATGTTCGTTCCCATGAGCGCACGCGTTGCATCGTCGTGCTCAAGGAACGGAATCATGGAGGTAGCAATCGAGATAATCTGGTTGCTTGCTACATCCATGTAGTCGATGTTGGTCACATCTTCGAACCCTGGCTCACCGTGACGGCGAACTGGGGCCTTTGTATCAATGAAGTATCCCTTTTCATCTACTGGTGTCGTTGCAATAGTGGTTACCGACTTCTCTTCCTGGAATGCGTTGAGGTATACGATTTCATCGGTCACGCGTGCGCGACCCTTCTCTTGTACTACCTTACGGTACGGAGTCTCAATGAATCCGTAGTCATTCACGATTGCATATGAAGCAAGGTGACCTACAAGACCAATGTTCGGTCCTTCAGGAGTTGCAATAGGACAAATACGTCCGTAGTGCGTTGGGTGCACGTCACGAACATCGAACCCTGCACGATCGCGGGAGAGACCACCAGGCCCAAGAGCCGAAAGACGGCGCTTATGTTCAAGTTCTGCAAGTGGGTTGGTCTGGTCCATGAACTGCGAAAGCTGCGAGCTCATAAAGAACTCACGCACTGCGCCGATCACTGGGCGAGCGTTGATAAGTTTGCTTGGAGTGAGTCCTTCAATCTCGTAGGTGCTCATGCGATCCTTCACAATGCGCTCCATGCGAGAGAGACCGATACGGAAACGGTTCTGTACAAGCTCACCAATCGCACGGATGCGACGGTTGCCCAGGTGGTCAATATCATCCGCTTCTTCCTGGCTCACATTGAGACGGATCACTTCGCGAATGATACGAAGAATATCTTCCTTAGTGAGAATACGGGTCGTGCGCGCTGCCTTGCCTTCGAGGTCTGCCTCAACTGTTGGCATGGAGAAGCGCTCATTCATCTTGTAGCGACCCACGCGACCGAGATCGTAGCGATCGAAGTTGAAGAACATCGCGTGGATGAGCGAGCGTGCGTTGTCTACGGTTGCGAGATCACCTGGACGAATACGCTTGTATACTTCCTGGAGACCTTCATCTTCGTTGCTTGCAGAGTCCTTCTTGAGCGTTGCCTCGACGTAGTCAATCTGTGGGTGGGTGTTAACGTCCTTGAGGAGCTTGCGGATTTCTTCAGATTCCGAGTAGCCAAACGCACGCAAGAGCGTGGTTGCAGCCACCTTACGCTTACGGTCTACCTTTACCCAAAGTACGTTGTTGCTGTCGGTTTCGATTTCGATCCAAGCACCGCGGTTTGGGATGATTTTTGCGCCGTAGAACTTGCGTCCACGTACGTTCTCAGAGGTGAAGAACGCACCTGGGGAGCGAATAAGCTGCGAAACAATGACACGTTCGATACCGTTCACAATGAAGGTACCGCGGTCAGTCATGATAGGTACATCGCCCAAATACACTTCCTGCACCTTCTCGTCCTTGGTGCGGTTGTTCACAAGACGTGTCTTGACGCGAAGTGGTGCCTCGAACGTGATGTTCTTCTTTCGGCACTGCATTTCGTCGAACTTCGGCTCGTCGAGGTAGTAATCCTCAAACGAAAGCGCCAGGTCACGGCCTGTGAAATCCTTGATCGGGGAAATTTCCTCGAACAATTCGCGGATCCCCTTGTCGAAGAACCACTTGTACGACGTGTTTTGGATCTGAATCAGATCCGGTGTCTCCATCGCTGGGAGAACGGAGGTGAAATACTTCCGCTCTGCCGCCATGTTGCGGTTGCGCTTGTACTGCATAGGCAAGGGGGTAAATACGAAAAATCACCCGACGACCGATCGGGCTCTTTCTAAAATTCTCGCAAATTTTGGACAAATTTCTGCAAGGTTGACATGGAATTTTCCTTGCACGCAGAGGTTCCAAAGGCTCCTCCGCGAGTCGAGCACTACTATACGGCACTGATTTGTCCCTGTCAAATGGGATAACCTAGTATTTATCCACAGTTTGTAATGTCCACTGGGTACTTGACAAGGCTCAAGGGGCGTGGTATATTCCGACGTTCTTTTCATCCCATGGAGAAAGGTGCGGGGAGAGGGGCGCACGGACCACGAAATGGAACGTGTGTAGCAACTGACGTAGGAATGAACGGCTCCGGCTGTACATCACCTGCTGAGGGCGCTGATGCGACAGGGAGTAGCGTTGCTGCTCACCATCGTTTCCTCTCCGCACATTTCTCGATGGACAATCACCACAAGCCTGTGCCGCTAGGGCGCAGGGCACCCCCGGGCATCTGTCTTGGTCCTTACATCCTCCATTCAATGCCCATCTGCCTTGCGCCTTGGTGGCACTTTTTGTTTGCTTGACATCGTTGGTGTGCGCGGTAGAATATGGATGCAATTTGATCTTCTTTTTTGGGCTGCGATTCTCTATACACCGCATTACGTGAGAGACGAGAAAGTACAACTCTCTCCTCGCTACACACCCTGACGGGTATGTAGTCACTTTCTCCTTTCGTGTGATTCAACTTGGTGTGGTAGCGACTCGCAGCCCAAAGGAGGAGATTTTTTTATTACTTTTTGCTATACTGGGCGTACATTTTCGCCTATGGCACATCGTCGATCTTCTTCTGGATGGAACATTACGCTCAATCCGGAAATCAAGCGGGGTATTCTCGCGGTTTTTCTCTTTCTTATTGCAATTCTTGCTGCGCTCAGCTTTTTCGGTCGCGCAGGCATGCTCGGAACATTTGTAGATTCATTCTTTTCGCTCTTCTTCGGAATTGCAAAGTACATCATGCCTCTCTTACTTGTGGTGTGGGCAGTACTTATCGAGCGTGAAGATGCGAATGGATATCGTGCAACCCACATTATCGGCGTTGCACTCATGACCCTTTCGCTTTCTGGGCTCATCCACCTTTTCCTTGCAGATCCAGACATGGTGGCTGCTGCTTTACGCGGCGAAGGAGGTGGTCTCGTGGGACTCGTGCTCAGTTACCCGCTCATGCGGGCATTTGATTTTTGGGTGTCACTTATTGTCCTCATTATTTTGCCCCTCGTCGCCCTGCTTTTCTTGTTCAACACAACACTCTCGGCTATTGCACAGTTTTTCTACGGCGTGTTTCGTTTTCTTACCGCACCATTCCGTTTCTTCGGATCGGCACTACAGCCTAGCAAAGTAGAACGTGTTCGCGTTATCGGTGCCTTCGAAGGTGATGATGACGCAGAAGCACCTGCATTCCAGAACAAGAAGCTGGGTGATGCAGCCAGTAAGAAAGCTGCTGCTGAGGAACCTGACGGTGAGGAAGAAGAGGAAGAGGACGATGCAGAGGAAACCCATGACGAACCAGCTCGCCTGGCGCCTGCAACAGCCAAGACGGGCACTCTGCGCGCAAACCCTTATTCTGTGGTGAGCACCAAAGGTCTTCCACCTGTTTCTATTCTGACCACGAACTCCAGCAAGCCAACTGCCGGCGATATTAAGAAAAATGCACAGGCAATCAAAGACACTCTTGCACAATTTGGTGTGGATGTTGAATTGGGTGACGTCCGCGTTGGTCCAACAATTACGCAGTACGCAGTGAAGCCAATGCGCGGTATCAAGCTCTCGCGCATCACGGCACTTTCGAACGACTTGGCACTCGAATTGGCGGCACATCCAATCCGTATCGAAGCACCAATTCCTGGTGAATCGTACGTTGGTATTGAAGTACCAAACCAGCGTATTGCCATGGTCACGCTCAAAGAGCTCTTCGAGTCTGACGTATACCGCAATCGCGACAACAACATGATGATCGCGCTCGGTAAGGATGTTGGAGGCCACGTATGGTTTGCAGAGCTGACAAAGATGCCACACATGCTCGTTGCAGGTGCAACTGGTTCTGGTAAGACGGTGTGCATCAACTCCATTATTTTGAGTCTTATCTATCAGAACACTCCGGAAACCCTGCGCTTCATCTTCGTAGATCCGAAGCGTGTTGAACTGACACTCTACAACGGAATTCCACACTTGCTCACACCGGTTATCACCGATGTAAAGAAGACCATTAACGCGTTACGCTGGGCGATTGCAGAAATGGAACGTCGCTTCGATCTGCTTGCAGCAGCACGCAAGCGAGACATTGCTTCCTATAACGCAGATTCTAAGGAAAAACTTCCATACATTGTGTTCGTAATCGACGAGTTGGCTGACCTCATGACCACGTCTCCCAAAGAGGTTGAAGCCGGCATTGTGCGCCTCGCACAAATGGCACGCGCCGTCGGTATCCACTTGATTCTCGCGACACAACGACCAAGTGTCGACGTTATCACAGGTCTTATCAAGGCCAACATCCCGGGTCGTGTTGCCTTCTCGGTAGCTTCTCTCGTAGACTCACGAACTATTCTCGATATCTCTGGTGCAGAAAAGCTCCTTGGCCGTGGTGACATGTTATTCCTCAGTCCTAACCTCGGAAAACCAAAGCGTCTCCAGGGTGCGTACATCAGTGACACTGAACTCAAGGCGGTTGCAAACTACGTGAAGGAAGACGAACCACCTCAATACGATTTAAGCATCGCAGAAAAGGGTCCAAGCAGTGGCGGCACAGGATCTACTATTTTTGGCAGCCAGGATGATGATCACGATCCACTCTTTGATGAGGCACGCGATCTCGTGGTGCGCGAGGGCAAAGCCTCTGCTTCACTGTTGCAGCGCAGACTCAAACTTGGGTATGCACGTGCTGCTCGCGTTCTGGACGAACTCGAGGAGGCCAGCATTATTGGGCCGGGTGATGGTGCAAAACCACGTGAAATTTTGATCACAGCGAAGGAACTTGCTACAATGGATGCAACTGATGCTCCACTCTCTTCCATTCCAACCTCCGATTTGCATGCGCCATCTATGGACATGATTGAGGAAGATGGCGATGACGTGATTGTGGAAGATGAGGAAGACGAGGCATCGACGGTCGACGACGAACCACCGTATGACAACGCTTCAAAAGAAGCAACTTCCGCGTGAGGGCGCATTGTGTATCCGAATACAGGCGCTTCGTAAAGAATCTCGATATACATTAGAAGAATTGGCGCGGGCTACTCACGTACCGCTCCATCATTTGCGTGCACTAGAAGCCTGCGAGTACGATCGACTCCCTGAAGGCATGTATCGCCGTGCGATCGTACAGAAGATCCTCACTGTTCTTGGAGCTCCACTTAGCGACTACGAAACAGATACGGCACTCATTATTGATGCAACACCTGGGCAGTGGAAGGAGTGCGAAGTTGGACATAAGGCCTCTGGTTTTTCACCTCGGTTCGCCGCGCTTACAATCGGATGCGCTGCCATTGTTGGCTACCTCGGGTTTCAAGTTTATGCACTTGTTCGCCCACCGATGCTCACAATACTTTCCCCGGAATCTGGATCTACCGTTGCAGAGTCACGTGTTACAATCTCTGGACTCACCGATACAACCGCAACACTCCAAATTAATGGGATTACCGTATTAGCAGACTCGCAAGGCGACTTTCGTCAGGAAGTTCCGTTGCGCACGGGAATGAACACCCTCATTATCCAAGCAAAAAAGAAGTTCGGAGGATCAACAACAGAGCGAATGACCGTGTTCTTGCCACAAAATACACCAACATCCCCTGCTGACGCACCCGCAACCACGACATCCACACCGATCGTGCTTGCACCTGCACCGTAACACAGACTACAATGAATCTAGCGCCGAAGAACGGAGGGATTTGGCGCCCTCATTATTTAGTTTCAGCTGTATGGCAAAGAATGAAGTGAATGAAAAGAACCAGGCTGCAGAGCTCGCCATCGAGCAAATCAAGGAGCGATTCGGCGACGGCGCAATTATGCGCTTCGGTGAAGCCAAGCACTCTGAGGTTGATGCCGTTTCAACCGGATGTTTATCCCTCGATATTGCACTTGGTGTTGGTGGCGTCCCACGCGGTCGAATTATCGAGATTTATGGTCCTGAAGCGTCTGGTAAGACCACGCTTGCGCAGCATATTGTGGCTGAAGTACAGAAGGCAGGCGGTATCGCAGCTTTTGTTGATGCAGAACACGCGCTTGATCCTGACTATGCACGTCGCATTGGAGTGAATGTCGATCAGCTCCTCATTTCTCAACCAGATACCGGAGAACAAGCCCTCGATATCGTCGAAACACTCGTTCGCTCCAATGCAGTGGATGTAATCGTTGTCGACTCTGTAGCTGCCCTTGTACCAAAGGCGGAAATTGAGGGTGATATGGGCGATCAGCATGTAGGTCTTCAGGCTCGTCTCATGTCTCAGGCATTGCGCAAACTCGCAGGTATCGTGAACAAAAGCAAGACCATTTGTATCTTCATCAACCAAACCCGTCTCAAGATTGGCGTCTTCTACGGCAACCCAGAGACTACCACCGGTGGTACCGCGCTCAAGTTCTATGCGTCACAGCGCATCGAGGTGCGACGCAGTGCGCAGATCAAGCAGGGCGAGAAGATTATCGGTAACCGCGTGAAGGCGAAAATCGTGAAGAACAAAGTTGCTGCGCCGTTCATGACGACTGAATTCGATATCATGTATAACGAAGGTATCTCCATCGCAGGTGACTTGCTCGATACTGGTACAGAATATAAGGTCATCACCAAGATGGGTAACAGCTATGCCTATGGTGAAGTGAAGCTTGGCCTTGGCCGTGAAAAGGCAAAGCAGTTCCTCAATGAGAATCCATCTATCATCCAGGAAGCACGCAAGCAAGTCCTCGAGAAAGTCCGCCAGGAGCGTGAAGCGGGTACTGTCACCACACGCTTTGCAGCTGCTGCTGATATTGAAGAAACTCCTGAGGAGGAGGAGGCCTAGAGCTTTACGTACTATCTCCTATTGGCGTAACAAACAGACCCCGTTGCCGGGGTCTGTTTGTTTTGTGTTTATTACGAGATGAATCCAGCTCTTACTGAGGCATGTAAGGCAAAATCGACATCTGGCGAGCCTGCTTTACTGCGGTTGCAACCTTGCGCTGATGAAGAGCACAGAGACCAGAACGGCGACGTGGAGCAATCTTCATGTATGAAGAAAGGAAACGGCGCAAGGTGTTGGTCGCTGTGTAGTCAACTGCAGTGTTGTTATTCACGCAGAAGTAGCACATTTTCTGTTTTGTCGATTTTTGCTTTGGCATATGCCTTTAGAATGGGATGTCTTCAACGCGAATTTCTTCTTCATCTACCGGTGCAGCTGATGCTGCTTGAGCCGGGCGTGGGGGTTGTCCTGCAGGTCGTGACGCACCAGAATTTCCTGCTGCGCTATATCCTGCCTCATTTCCCTTAGGTCCGTCAAGCATGATGAGGTTCTCTGCAACAATTTCGGTCTTGAACTTGCGTACCCCATCTGTTCCTGTCCAGTCTCGAGTCTGCAAGCGACCTTCCACGAACACTCGGCGTCCCTTGGACAGATATTGCTGAGCAATTTCTGCCAATTTACTCCAGACTACGACATCGTGGTACTCGGCCTTCTCCTGACGCTGCCCCGAGCTATCCTTATAGGATGAGTTCGTCGCTAGCCCAAGTGTCGCTACCATCGTGCCGCTCGTGGTCGTTCGCACCTCAGGGTCGCGGGTAAGGCGTCCGAGGAGCATGACCTTGTTGAGATCCATAGGTGATTCGAATTAGAGTTTTTCGTTCACCGTCTCGCCTTTGATGATATCTTCAAGTTTCTTGTCCAATTCTTCCATGTTTACAGGTGCTGGAGCCGCTTCTACCTTCTGATTAAAGGTGGAAGTGGTTGTACCCTGTGTGCGCTTGTCCCCTGTTTCGGAGAACAATCCAGTAAAGAACGAGAACTCGCGCTTGGTCTCTGGCGTAATCGAACGGATTGCAAAGCGCAACAAGCCCGATGAACGCTGCAATACCATCTGTACTTCCTTCACACGAGCAGGCTCAAGCTGCAACACAACCTGTGTGAACCAGCCGAAGCGAGCCTTGCGGATTTCGTACGCGAGGCGATGCTTGCCCATGTCATTGACATGAACATGCTCAGCCCCGTGTTCGGTGCAGAGCTTTGTAATTTCTTGCTGTTTTGCCTGTACTTCTTCAGCTGTAAGCGTACCTGGAAGCACAACCAATACTTCGTATGTCTGCATAGATGTATAGCCAAAATCCTTACTGTTGCTGTACACTACCACACTATTCTTAAGGGCGCAAGAGCGCCGCACCGTATGATCTCTCGAACCACCACCGTTGCAAATACTGGTCTTGTTGTAACTAAAATTACAGTCGAAACAGACCTCAGAGGAGGATTCCCCGGCTTCACAATCGTTGGACTTGCCGACACAGGCGTGCAGGAAGCCAAAGAACGTATCAGATCTGCATGCAAAAATGCTGACCTTCCTTTTCCTTCAACATACCGAATCACCGTGAACCTTGCTCCTGCAACTATTCGCAAGGCTGGCCCCCTCTATGATCTACCTATAGCCGTTAGTATTCTGCTTCCAGCTATGGGAATACCCTATCGAGACACGGGAGATTCTATTTTTCTTGGAGAACTCGCACTTGACGGGTCGACACGGTACACCGACGGCATTCTTCCTGCCCTCATCGGGGCACGGGCACAAGGAATCCACACAGCCTATATCCCAGCAGCAAACCGCACAGAAGCAGCCTACATTCCAGATATGAGCATCTTGCCAGTGTCTGGAATAGGTCAATTGATGGAACACCTTGCAGGAAAGCGAACGATCTCCCCCATTCCTCACACCCCTCCCCAGCCGAACCTATACACCCCCAGCTTGGACATCTCAATGATCCACGGACAATATACAGCAAAACGCGCGCTCGAGATTGCTGCAGTCGGCAAGCACAACCTGTTTATGAGCGGTCCACCCGGCACCGGCAAAACCACACTGGTGCGCGCTCTAGCGACGGTTCTCCCCCCTCTCTCACACGACGAAGCACTTGAAGTCACCCAACTCCACGCTCTTGCTGGTCTCACTTCCCAAGAGGCGCCAATTATCACACAACCACCGTTCCGCGCACCGCACCACAGCGCGTCTACTGCGGCACTCTTGGGCGGCGGACAACATCTACGCCCTGGCGAGATTGCACTTGCGCACCGCGGCGTTTTGTTCCTCGATGAGCTACCCGAATTCAATCGCAACGTACTTGAAGTCCTACGTCAGCCCATGGAGGATGGCACCATCACAATCGCCCGCTCACATACTACACGCACGTATCCTGCGGCGTGTATGGTGATTGCCGCGCAAAACCCTTGCCCGTGTGGGTACGCCGATGATCCGGACACTGCGTGCACCTGTTCGGCCGCACGCATTGATGCGTACAGAAAAAAAATTTCTGGGCCGCTCCTTGATCGCTTCGACATGCACGTGCGCGTGGTCCGGCTGCATTCTCAGAACCGTGTACAGGAGTCAGAATCTAGTCAGTGTGTCCGTGAACGCGTATCTGCTGCTCGAGCTTTTCGCGCAATGCGATCTGATCGCGCTGCGACTACCCCTGCTGCACAAATACTTCTTGATCGTACGACAGACATGTTCCATCTTTCATTTCGCGCGCATTATCGCATCATGCGTATCGCCCGGACCATTGCTGACCTAGCAGCATCACCAGATATTACTGAAGAGCACATGCTCGAAGCTGTGCAACTACGAATGCCCAATACCATCACTTAACGCGTATACGTGAACGGGTTCACGCGCACGCCGCGCACAATAACCTCAAAGTGCAAGTGAGGGCCTGTTGATTTACCTGTTGTTCCAATAAATCCGATAACATCACCCTTCTTCACGCGCTGACCAATGTGAACGAAAAGACGACTTGCGTGACCATATCGAGTGACAATGCCGTTTTCATGATCAATGTCGACGCCGAACCCATATCCATTCGTGCGCCAGTTTGCCACCTTCACCACACCATCATCTGATGCGTACAACGGACTATCATAGTATCCATGCACATCAAGACCGGAATGGCGTCCACTGAAATACTGGTTGATGCGCTTGCTTGTTGTTGGCCAAATCATGCCAGCTGCATTTGCATTCGGACTTGGCGCTGGTTTCGCCTGGTTGCGGAATTTGGCTGGACCGTAATATTCATCTGTATGATCCTCACCAGAATTTGTTGGAACATACGTACCAGTAACAGGAGGAGGTAGCTTGGTGTTCGCGCTCGAACCAGCATTTGCCACAGGCTTTGGTGCAACTGCAACCGTTCTCACACCACCAGGAACAACCAATGACTGACCAATCGAAAGCGTACTCCTGCTGTTCAGCTGGTTTACACGCTGTAATTCATCAGTCGCCTTGAGTCCGTATTGACGCGCGATTGCTGCCAACGTGTCCCCACGCTTCACCGTGTGTACAACACCATCAACTGGCAAAATCGTAAGCACCTGACCTACCCGCAATGTAGACCGGGAGGTGAGGGAGTTCTCGCCCATGACTGTTTGTTGAGTAATACCAAACTTCTTGGCAATACTCGAAATCGTATCACCACTCTCGACCGTGTATTTCTTAATTTCAAATCCCTGAGACGGTGCCGTTGGTTGTACCGTTGTCGCAACTGAACCAGAAGGAAGTAATGTGCCACCCGGTGCTACCACTGGTGCGTAGACACTAGCGCTGTCATACCCCAGATCATAATCAATGCCATATTCCTCATTCGGAAGATGAGCGTCATTAGGTTGAGCTCCGTATCCATATTCAACAGGAGTACTCGTATCATATGCGTCTGCTGTCTCTTCCTCGTACGCTGATTCTTCATCACTGGGTCCCACAATTGCTAACAACAGACTTGTTGACCCGGCGCCATACGCCGGGGGCGTAATAAATCTCATGTGCGGCAAGCCAATGAGCAGTACAGTCACAGACGCCACACCCATGATAAAAAATTTGTTACTGGTCACGAGATACACTCGTTCCTGGGTGGTCTCAAGATTACTCTCAAGCCGCATGCGCCAAGAGACATACGACTTGTATACGCCAAAAAGCAACACCCGGGCTGTTATCCGTGTGTACTTACGCACCTTTCCCCAGCTCCAGCGCCCCACTGCTACAAAAAAACGCTTTGTTTCTACAAGTAGTTTGAGGAACTCTAGATGGAGCTTGTATATGAATCTCTTCATATAAAGCTCTACCAACTATACCGTACCAGACTCATTGTGACCAGCCACAGCTTGACAATTGTGGTACACTATGGGATATTGTGGCGTCTGTTGGTCCATCCCGAAGCCGTAAAGGAGCGGCCTCGGGGCGGATCAAACAACCACCGCGCCCAAGGATGTGTGTTCCATGGTCTCGCACATTGGGGCAGGAGGCCCTCAACACGAGGAAGTAACGTTTACCAAGGCACTGCTGTTTGCGCTGATCGGCGCGTTGCTGATCATCGCGTTCTACTTCTGGTGGCCGCAAGAATCGGAGCGGCCGAAGCTCGAGGATCAGCCGAAGCCGGCGAAGGTCAAGCCTGCTGAGTCTCGCACGGAAGAGCCCACGATCACTGCGATTGGCGGTAACTGGGTTCCTTCCAACACCGAGCGGTGGCGCTCGTTCCAAGCGTGTCGCGAGTACGCATACCGGCCTTCTGGGCTCATCACGGCGATTCCTGGCACTCAGGACATCTCCCAGTGCGACTTCGCTGCGAATCTCGCGACAAAGACACCGATCATCACGGACGCCTTCACGATCATGATGCGTTCCGGTGGTGCTCCAGACGACCTGCATCGGCTGGTACGCGCATGTCAGCGCATCGTTCTACCGATGCTCGACGACTGGTCGTACTTGAGCAATCGGCCAGAGTTCGATGCGCAGGCAACACGCCCGTACATCGCGCTCGCGTTACGATGCCAAGTTCTGGTCCGGGACTTCCCGAAGCCAGACAGCCGTCCCGGCGACGCAGTTCTCCGTCAGGCGCAACCGCTCCTCGCGGACACCCGAGTCTACTGAGGCTGCGCCAGCACCTCTCCCACCCCGGCCCGGCGCATAGCCGCAAGCCGAGAAAGATTTCACATGGTTCGAACGATTTGAGCCCCGCTAGCAGTACTGCCGGCGGGGTTCTCGATATTTATTGACGTTTGATCGGAATTGCCTTACAGTAACGCTAGTTTTTAATGCGTTTACTCACGTCCTTATTTATGCAAGACGTATCAATGTACTTGTGGGCAGCGCTCGTCGCGTCCCTGGTCGCAATCGCGTATGGATTGTGGCTCGCGCGCTGGGTTATGCAGCGCCCAACCGGTAGCGAAAAAATGATGGCGATCGCACGTGCGATCCAAGAAGGCGCTAACGCCTATATGGTTCGCCAGTATAAGACGGTCGCATGGATCGGTCTTGTCGTGTTTATTCTCGTGGGTATTAGCTCACTAGGTTGGAGCGTTGCCTTCGGCTTCCTCGTTGGAGCTGTACTCTCCGCTATCGCCGGAGTCATCGGCATGATTGTGTCGGTACGCGCAAACGTCCGCACAACTGAAGCGGCAAAGTCTGGCATGCAACAGGCACTCGACGTCGCTGTAAAGGGCGGCTCTGTGACTGGTTTGCTCGTTGTTGGTCTCGCGCTTCTCGGTGTGACTGTTTTCTACTGGATCACCCGTGATACGACTGCGCTTGTTGGTCTCGGATTTGGTGGATCACTTATCTCCGTGTTCGCTCGCTTGGGTGGTGGTATTTACACCAAGGCAGCTGATGTGGGCGCAGACCTCGTAGGTAAAGTTGAAAAAGGTATCCCAGAAGATGACCCACGCAACCCTGCAGTAATCGCCGACAACGTTGGTGACAACGTTGGTGATTGTGCAGGTATGGCAGCAGACTTGTTCGAAACCTACGCGGTTACTTCAGTATCCGCGATGCTTCTCGCATCAATCGTATTCAAGGCAGGTGGTGAGGCTGCAGTAGTATTCCCACTTTTCCTCGGTGCAATCTCAATTCTTACATCGATTGTTGGCACGTTCTTCTTCAAGCTTGGTCCTTCGAAGAACATCATGAATGCACTGTACAAGGGCCTTGGAGTTTCTGGCCTTCTCGCAGCAATTCTCTTCTACCCAGCAACAGCGCACTTCTTCCCAAATAGCACAGGAAGCATGTACGGCGCAGCGCTCATTGGTCTTGTGGTGACTGCACTCATGGTAGTAATCACTGAGTACTACACCTCGACCAAGTATGAGCCAGTTCGCTCTATCGCAAAGGCAAGCGAAACTGGTCATGGCACGAACGTGATCACTGGTCTTGCGGTATCCATGAAGGCGACAGCACTTCCAGTAATCGTGATCGCCGCTGGTATCCTTGGGGCATTCCAACTTGAAGGTATCTATGGTGTTGCAATTGCCGCTATGTCCATGCTCTCTATGGCAGGCATCGTGATTGCAATTGATGCATACGGCCCTATCACAGACAACGCTGGTGGTATTGCAGAAATGGCTGAGCTCGATGAGTCAGTTCGCAACATTACAGACCCTCTCGACGCTGTTGGTAACACAACCAAGGCAGTTACGAAGGGCTACGCAATTGCATCTGCAGGTCTTGCTTCAATCGTTCTCTTTGCTGCATACACCCAAGAGTTCGCAAATCTCGGACACGAACTTTCGTTCGAGCTCGGTGACCCATACGTACTCGTTGGTTTGTTCTTGGGTGGACTCCTCCCATACCTCTTTGCAGCATACGCAATGCAGGCTGTAGGTAAGGTTGCTGGTAAGGTTGTTGAGGAAGTACGACGCCAGTTCCGCGAAATCGCAGGCATCATGGAAGGTAAGGCGAAGCCTGACTACGCACGTACAGTAGACATTGTTACGAAGGGCGCAATCTCTGAAATGGTTGTCCCAGCTCTTATTCCAGTAGTAGTGCCAATCGTTGTTGGTTTCTTGCTTGGACCTGAAGCACTTGGTGGCCTCCTTGTTGGTTCGATCGTAACAGGTCTCTTTGTTGCAATCTCCATGACCTCTGGTGGTGGCGCTTGGGACAACGCGAAGAAGTTCATCGAACAGGGTAACTACGGCGGCAAGGGTTCGATCGCGCACCAAGCAGCTGTTACTGGTGACACTGTTGGTGACCCATACAAGGACACTGCTGGTCCAGCTGTGAACCCAATGATCAAGATTCTCAACATCGTCGCTCTGCTCATCGTCTCGATGTTGGTGTAAGCAACTCACTTGGACAAACGAAAAACCGACGTGCCTCCGGGACGTCGGTTTTTCGTTTGTGTTGTTGTCAGTCGATGTGGTCAGGGTGATTACTCGCCTCGTTCGGCTGCCGAGCACAGACGATGGGGCGCAACTTGAGCACACCATTGGACAGCTCCATGCTGACGCCGTTCGCCTCCGTTTGTGCAAAGAGTTGAACGAACTCCCGATAGACCTGATCCATCAGATGCACATGCTCACCCGGAGGCACCATGTCAGTCATCCACCTCGTAAGGTTCGCGCGAGGCATCTCTCCTTCGGTTGAAAACGATTCGTGCGCGATTTGCCTCCCATCGCGGAGAAGGACGAGCCGAGCATTCGTGACGTCCTCCACTCTGGGTTTGGTCACCTCCTTAGGAAGTACGATCCGGAATTCATGCTTCACGAGTAACCCTCCGAACGCGAGCAGATGTGTTGTTGGAGCTCGCGTCTGGCCATTTTAATCAGATTACCGAATATGTCAATGAAAACATTGACGTTTTTGCTAATATTTTCTACACTTACCGCGTTATCTATTCATGGAATGCTATGCAAATTGAGGTAAAAAATCTCCCAAAGTCGCAAGTTGAAATCACCGTTACACTCACGGACGCCGAAATGCGCCCCCACGTTGAACGCGCTGCAAAGCACATTTCAGAACACCGTGATATCAAGGGATTCCGCCGTGGTCATGCGCCATACGAGAAGGTAAAGGCAGAGGTCGGCGAAATGGCAATCTACGAAGCCTCACTTGAGCGTGCGGTGCAGAGCAGCTACTACGCAGCCGTGAAGGAGAAGAACCTCAAGACCATTGGCATGCCACAGGTGAATGTGAAGAAGCTCGCCCCAGGCAACAACTGCGAGTTCACTGCAACGGTTGCTGTACTTCCAAATGTTGAGCTCCCAGACCTTTCGAAAATCAAGGTTGAGAAGAAAGACGCAACTGTCGAAGACAAGCAAGTCGACGAAACCATGGAGTCGCTTCGCAAAATGCGCGGTACTGAAGTTGCGAAGGCTGGCGCTGCAGGCAAGGAGGATAAGGTCGTTGTAGACATGGAGCTCTCCGTCGACAACGTGCCGGTAGAAGGTGGTCAGACCAAGGACCATGGCGTGTACTTGAGCGAGGACTACTATGTTCCAGGTCTTCCTGCAGAACTCCTCGGCCTCAAGAAAGATGACGAAAAGAAATTCACTCTCACCTTCCCCAAGGAACACTACCAGAAGCACCTCGCTGGTAAGGACGTACAGTTCTCCGTGAAGGTGAAGGATGTGTTCGAGCGCCAGTTCCCAGAGTTGAATGAAGAGTTTGCGAAGGGATTTGGCCAGGAGTCGATGGAGAAATTGCGCGAGCTTCTCAAGACCAACTTGCAGACCGAAGCAACGCAGAAGGAAGAAGAACGTCAGGAATCTGAACTTCTCGAGCAGATCATCGCGAAGTCCAAGTTCGACGAGATCCCAGAGGTACTCCTCGATGCAGAGAAGCGCCGCATCTTCGGCGAGCTCAAGCAGCGCGTAGAGTCTCAGGGCCTTACCATGGAAGATTACCTCGCATCCGTGAACAAGACTGCCGAGGAATTCGGTGCAGGCTATGCAGAGCAAGCGGAGAAGCGTGTGAAGTCTACACTCGCGTTGCGCGCATACATTGAGCGCGAAAAGATCGACGTCGACGCTGCCGAAGTACAGAAGGAGATCGACAACATGAAAGAGCACTACAAGAACGACAAGGAAATCCTCGCACAACTCGACACCGTCGACACGCGCGAGTCACTCGCAGGAATGCTACGCAACCGCAAGGCATTGCGCGAGCTCAAAGAAAAACTGATTAAGTAAGAAAGCCGAGTCATCGAAAGAAATACCCCGCGCACGTGTGCCCGGGGTATTTCTTTTCTGTTCATTACTTAGAGCGAGTACGCGTATAGGTCGTTCCATCGTAGGTAATGATCTCCTCTACCCATGTCGGACCGTCCTTCATGCGAGCAACCATTGTTCTCGTGGCCGCATCAATCTCCACACCATATGGTACTTCACCTAGATCAGGCACTTCCTCGTACTGCTTGGTCATATTGTTGAATGTGTAGTACGTATGAAACAAATTCACACCCATATACCCAATCGATGTGAGCACTCCCACATCCAGTACACCGTCGAAGTTCACGTCGGCAAACATGATCATTTCAGAATCATCGCCACCACCACGCTTGAAGCTTGCTGCTTCCTCAGTAAGCTCCATGCGCTGCTCTCCAGCTGGCACAACAAATGACACATACGTTTCCTCTGTCTCCTCATCGAAAACAGTGCGAGCAGGCTCACCCGCCGCTGCCAGCGCTTGGGCTTCGTAGCGAATCTGCGCAGTCTCATCTGGTTCAACCACCCCATCAGCTACACGTGGAATGCCAAATACATATGAGCAAACAACACCGACTGCCACAAGGCAGAGTAAAGTCGACAATGCAAAAACTTTATTCATACACCAACAGTATAGCACTATACACTAACACCTGTTCCTTTTTTCCCACTACACGCTATACTCTCTCCATATGTCATATATCGGTTGTCACGTCTCAGCAGCAGGCGGCGTTGTGAAAGCACCCCAGCGCGCACACGAATTCGGGTGCGAGGTGTTCCAAATCTTCAGCCGCTCCCCACAAGGCGGCTCCGTCCCCGTGCTCTCGCCAGAAATTGTCGAACAATTCCTCGCAGAGTGCGAGAAGTACAACCAGAAAGAATGGACCATCCACACACCATACTTCATCAACTTCGCATCCGCGAAAAATAACATCCGCTACGGCTCCTCCACCGTCGTGCGCGAAGAACTCGAACGCGGCTCGCTCATCAAGGCCAGCTACGTCATGACGCATCTCGGCTCCTACAAAGATCTCGGTCACGATGAAGGGTTACCAAAAGTAATCGAAGGACTTGATCGCGTACTCGATGGCTACACTGGCTCAACGAGATTCCTCATCGAAATCTCCGCAGGATCTGGCGAAGTCATCGGGGGCACCTTCGAAGGAATCGCCGAAATCATCCACCACCCCAAGCTCAAGGCATATAACATCGGCGTTTGCTTCGACACGCAACACGCATTCGGCTCTGGTTATGACCTGCGCGACGCCGCGGCAGTCTCAGCAACGCTTGACCAATTCGATAAAACAATCGGTCTGGATAGATTTGTCATCAGCCACTGTAACGACTCCATGGTCGATCTTGGTTCACACAAAGACCGTCACGACCATATCGGCGACGGCAAGATCGGAGTTGAGGGATTCCGTGCACTCATCAATGAACCACGCCTACAGCATGTGAATTGGTATCTCGAAACTGAATATGACAAAGTCGTCGAAGACATCAAGCTCCTCAAGAATCTCCGTGCCTAAGCGCATCACCATTCACGCGCACCCAGGCTCGAGCAAGGAAACAATCACGGAGCGCTCCCCGGGGGTTCTCGATGTTTGGGTCCACGCCACTGCAGTAGACAACAAAGCAAACCACGCGATCATTCGCGTCGTTGCACGTCATTTCGATACTGCACCCTCCACCATTTCCGTGGTGCGAGGTAGTACATCCAAGACCAAAATCTTAGAAATTGATTAAGGAAGATCCACTCCACCTGCACTCCAGGGATTACATCGCACAATCCGCCAAGCTGTCTTCACCGACCCCTTCAAAAACCCACACCTCCCATACGCCTCGTACCCATACTGCGAGCAAGAAGGCGTAAATTTACAGTAACCATGAGGATATTTGGCGCGCAACCAACTGTGATCAGGCGATAACGTCCTCTGATACAGGCGGATGAACCCCTGCGCAAGCCGTCTCGGAATGTGCCAAATTACAGAAGTTATCCACATAGTTATTCACAACTGTGTATAACCCAATACTTTCTTGACGTCTGCTCGAATTTCCTGAAATTTCGCGGTTTTCGCCGAAGGATTCACAAGGATAACCACAGATTTTCCCCTGATCCCTCCACCAGTAATCACCTCTCGAAGCACTTCCCGCACACGACGCTTGAGGCGATTGCGGCCCACCGCGGTCTTTTCTGTTTTTTTGCTCACCACCACTGTTACCAGTGTTCGGCCCTCATCATTTTTCGCTATTTTTGCACGCACGAACGCTCCTGAACGGGACGAACCCTTCATCAGGACCTCTTTCACCTCACTCTCATGGCGCAACCGGTTGCGTGCCGGGTACATAGTGTATAAAGCAAAACGGGCCGTCGAAAAACGACAGCCGCGTAAAATGCACAACAAAATTCTAGCGCTCGCTGGAGACAGTCAGCTTCTTGCGACCCTTTGCACGACGGCGTGCGAGCACTTGGCGGCCATTCTTGGTCTCCATGCGCTTGCTGAAGCCATGCGTCTTTGCGCGCTTGCGCTTTTTCGGCTGGTACGTTCGCTTTGGCATACGGTTTTCTAACGCCAGAACTATAGCATCTGCCCCGATTTTACACAAGCCCCACACCCAGTGTACTCTTATCCACACGCAGTCCCCTGCTTGTGCACCCCCTGTGCACTGTTTACCCCCTGTGGATACCTTTCCATTTTATCCATAGGTGGTACACTGAGCTCACGTTGCCATTTGGTTACGTTTTTGAACTACTCGGAGTATGACACACCAGCAAATTTGGGACGCCGTGCTCGCGGAATTCGAGCTTTCGGTCAGCCGGGCCAACTTCATAACGTGGTTCCATAACACAGGCATCAGCCATTTCGAAAAAGGCAATGTCATCATCACCGTTCCTACGGCATTTGCGAAGACATGGCTCGAAAAAAAGTATCATTCGCAGATTCTCCACGCCATCGAACGCATCTCCGGACTCGGAGTACAAAAAATTTACTATAAGGTAGAGCAAACCAATCCTGCAGCTCGCACTGCGCAGCCACAGGCAGTTGCTCCAGTACAAGCGTCAGGTGCAACAACCCCAGCCAACACTCCAGCTGCACAGACCCCTGCGACCGTAAATCCACAGCAACAACAGCCGGTTCGCTCCTCTTCAGACCCAATGCCGACCGTGAATGAGTTCGGTCTGAACCCGCGCTACGTATTTGAAACATTTATTGTTGGCAAAACCAACGAACTCGCCCATGCTGCTGCGCAAGCAGTTGCTTCTCGACCTGGCGTTGCCTACAATCCGCTCTTCATCTATGGAGGTGTGGGACTGGGCAAGACACACCTCCTCCAGGCCATTGGCAACGAACTACTCCGAACCCAAAAGATCAAGAATTGTATTTACGTGACCTGTGAGAAGTTCACCAACGATTTCCTTAATTCTGTTCGTACAGGTAGCGCAAAGGAATTCAAAAACCGCTATCGCAACGTTGATCTACTCATGATCGACGATGTGCAATTCATTGCAGGCAAAGAACGAACGCAAGAGGAATTCTTCCACACCTTCAACGAACTCCACCAGGCAAACAAGCAAATCATTCTCTCCTCAGATCGACCACCAAAGGCAATTTCGCTCGAAGAGCGCCTGAAGTCTCGCTTCGAATGGGGAATGATTGTGGATGTTGCTCCACCAGATCTCGAAACTCGTATCGCCATTCTTGAATCCAAGTGCAACGACCGCCAGTATCGCCTCAGTAAAGAATTACTTGCCATCATTGCGACCATGGTGCAGAACAACATTCGTGAACTTGAAGGAGCACTCAACAAAATCATGGCATGGCACGAGCTCAAGAACATCACGCCGACTGAGGACTCTGTTCGAAGCATTCTCTCAACCGTAGAGACAACTGGCACACGCCAGCCCAAATCCCCCAAGGCTATCGTCGAGATCGTCGCGGAATTCTACGGCCTACCTCTCAACGAAATTCTTGGATCTTCTCGTGAGAAGCGTCTCGCGTTCCCACGCCAGATCATCATGTACATCTTGCGAGAAGAGCTTAAGCTCTCGTATCCTTCTATTGGAGAAGAGCTTGGCGGTCGCGATCACACCACAGCCATGCACGCACATAACAAGATATCCACAGAGGTGAAGAACAATCTTCAGCTCAAGCAGGAGATCGAAGGGATCAAAGCACGGTTAACAAGTGAGGGATAACTCGGGGGACACAACACCCGTAACCTGGGCACAAAAATTTTCAATCCACAGGCACGGGCCCCGGCATGAGAATTCCACCCACAGCACCCTTCAATCCATCCCCACATTGTCCCCTGCTCGACCCCGCACAAAGTCGCTCCTTTCCCCTTCAGATTCACTGGACTTCGCTACTTATCCCCGCCGTCCCCAACCTCTGCTACTGCTACTGCCCTTAACCCCATAAATACAGAATATGAAATTCACCTGCACCAAGGATAACCTCGTTCATGCACTTCAGTTCGTTGGCGGAGCTGCAGGCAAGAATATTAATTTGCCCATCCTGAATAACGTGTTGATAAGTACAGAGGAACGCACAGTACGCTTTATCACCACAAATCTAGAAATGGCAATCAAGACAAATGTTCGAGGAGTTGTTGAACAAGAAGGAAAGTTTACGGTTCCAGCAAAGACACTCGCTGAATACATTCAACTCGTATCAAGCGAACAAATCACACTTTCTCTTGAAGAGAACGAGGTGGTAATCCAAACCGGAAAGAGCAAAACAAAAATCAAAGGAAACCCAGCAGACGAATTCCCTATCCTCCCAACCGTAGATGTTCGTGCACGTTATGTAGTAAATGCACGCGAGCTTCGCACTGCGCTCGCTCGCGTACTCTTTGCATGCTCACGCTCAGAAACCCGTCCAGAGCTTTCTGGTGTTTTCATGCAATTTAACAAGACACCGAATACTCTCACACTTGCGGCAACAGATAGCTACCGTCTTTCTGAAGCGCAAATTCCACTTCTTGGATCTCAAGAAGGCGCAGTCCAGGCGATTGTTCCACACCGCACCCTCTCCGAAGTGTTGCGCATCACCATCGGCCATCCAGATGACACATTGGTGAATATTGTATTCGACGAAACCCAAGTTGTATTCGAAATTGGAGAAGTTACACTCTCCACACGCAAGATCGACGGAAGATATCCAGACTATGCACAGATTATCCCCACCCAGTTCAAAACCCGTGCATACTTTTCCACAGAAGCGCTTGCAAAAGAAGTAAAAGCAGCAAGTATTTTTGCAAGCCAAGGAGTCAACGCAGTCATCATGGAGTGTAAGCCCGCTGAAGGATCGCTGAGCATCTCTTCAACGAGCACACAGTTGGGCGAACACGCTTCCTCGCTCACGGTAGAAGCAACTGGTGAAGATGGTGGTGCGCTTCTCAATTACCGATACGTACTCGACGGAATTACAGCGCTTCAGGCTACAGAAGGTGAGCTGTGGTTTATCTCCACAACCTCTCCTGTGGTATTCCGCCCGAAGGATGCACAAGGATTCCTGTACATCATCATGCCTATTCGCCAGTAAGACACAGCAGGAAATGCACAGCCGCCCCAGAAGGGCGGCTTTTGCTTTTTGAACGATGTCCGATTTCGCACCAGGATGCGCTAGGGCGCGCTCAAGGTGAATGATACGATGTCTGACTCACCTCGGTTACCTGCATCATCGTAGGCGCGAGCCTTGAGCGTGTGCGGGCCACTACCGAATGCGCTGAGATCGATAGTGAGCGCAAACGGGAACGATGAGGTTGATCCCACCTCCCTGTCATCTACGAAATACACTACCTTGCTAATCCCTCGTGGCGCAGACGCACGCACATCCGCGTTGAGTTGACGGGAAACTACCACGGTATTGTTTGCTGGTGTGGTGAGTGTGACAGTAGGTTGCAGTTCTTTTGTGTGCACATCATCGTACTCTGTTGGCGGCGCCTCAAAGGAAATAGTACTCGTCGATGTTTGTTTCATCTTGGTAATCCAATCCTGCACACCTGTCTCCCAGAGAATATACTGCGGATCTGCTGCGGGATTTGTTGGTTCTGGACCACGTGGGTCGTTCTTGTCTACGAAGTGCAAAATATCATGCGCCTGCATGTAGGTTCTTTCCTCGGTAAGTTCTGGTGGGGTTGCATCAGTTGCAAGTTTTCCTGAGAAGGTATCAACTCGGACGACGATACGACCGCCATTACTTCCACGAAGCACGGGTTTTGAAGCGGTATTTTCTGGTGGAGTTGGGAATGCAACGACTGGTTGCTTGTCCAGTGCGCGCCGCATGTACGCATTCCAAATAGGACCAGCAGCAATCGAGCCTCCTGCTGACTTCATGGGTGTGTTGTCGTTGTTACCACTCCACACACCGGTTACAAGTTGCGGTACGTATCCCATAGTCCATCCATCGCGGTAGTCGTTGGTCGTACCTGTTTTTGCTGCGGCAGGGCGACCTGGTAGTACAAGTGTTGAGTTTGTACCGAAGACATATGCTCGGGCTGCATTATCCGAAAGCACATTCGTGATGAGATGTGCCACATCACTCTCAAGTACTTTTTTGGATTGTGGTTTCCAGTTGTATAACTCATTTCCTTGGGGGTCCTTCACATTGAGAATGAACGATGGTGCGTTGTATACGCCATCATTTGCAAGCGCTGCATATGCAGCAGTGTGTTCTAACAAGATAACTTCACCACCACCAAGAACCATGGACAGTCCAAGACGGCTCTTGTCGCTTAATGTTGTGTACCCAAATCTCTGGGCGAACTCGACCATAGAGTCAATGCCAACCAGATACAGCATCTTTACCGCAGGAATATTGAGCGATCCTTGGAGGGATGATCGAACGGTGATAGGTCCGCGTTCTTTGCCATCGTAATTCTTGGGGATATAGCTTTGACCAGGGCGTGGGTCGAAGTTCGTTATGGTGTCGTAGAGAATTGTTTCTGCGGTGTACCCCTTTTCAAATCCTGCAGTATACACAAATGGCTTGAAGGATGACCCCGGCTGACGCGGTCGCAGCGCAACATTTGTGTTGGGTTCGAATACACAGTTCTTTCCAGGCGTGCATCCCTCCGGCTCGGACTTACCGAAGTAGTCCTTACTTCCAATTAAAGTGAGCACCTGCCCCGTCTTGGGATCCATGGACACAAGTGCAGCGTTGCCGGCGTTATACTTTGTGCCATTGTCCTTCATGAACTTGGAGATCTCTTCCTGTGCAATCTTGTACTTGTCATAGTCGAGCGTGGTGATAACACGAAGTCCACCTGTCTCAACCAACTTCTCCCCGAACTGACGTTCTAATAGTTCCTTTACGTACAGCACATAATGTGGCGCCTCAATTCCTGTCAGTCGATTGCGAAGATTGAGTGGCTCGTTTTGAGCGCCCTTCATCTCTTCTTCATTGATATATCCCTCCTCCTTCATGCGTCGCAATACGAAGTCACGACGATTCTTCAGGAGCTCGTGGTTGTTCAGAAACACGCTTGGGCGCTGCACGATTCCAGCGAGTGTTGCGCTTTCGGGGAGATTCAGATCCTTACTGCTCTTGCCGAAGTAGCTTTGTGCTGCAGACTCAATGCCGTAGTTTGTTGAACCGTATGGCACTTCGTTGAAGTACAGCTTGAGAATCTCCTGCTTGCTGTATTTACGCTCGAGCTGCATGGAGAGAATAGCTTCTTTGATTTTGCGGTTGAGGCCAGCAAGCCCCCCTCGTTCGTCACCCACGATCGCGTTCTTTACGAATTGTTGTGTCAGTGTCGATGCGCCACCGCGGCCAGTCTTGAGATGTAATACATCGGACAACCCGGCTCGGATAATGGATGTAATGCGAATACCACTATGCTCAAAGAATTTCGCATCTTCTACTGCAACCGTTGCGTTGATGAGATTTTGTGGCAGGTCAGACAGTTCTACGATCGTACGCTTGCGGTCCAAGTAAATCTCGTAGAGGAGGTGCTCGCCCGTTCGATCATAGATTTTCGTACTTTCTGCCACGTGGCGACTGTTGAGGTTGTTAGGGTCAGGCAAGTCGCGACTGATCCAGGCAACGTAGAGCGTCAACAGTGCAAAACCAATGACTCCAGCGACAAGACACCCAAGAAAAAGCTTCTTCCAGGGGATCTGACGGCGCTTCTTTGGTGCCTTGGGCACACCAGTTGGTGTTTCGTGTGACGCAGTGTGTGTATGACGTGCAACAGGCATAAACATTGACAAAAAGCCTTATTTATGGTAGTATAGACAGTACCAATATGACGAAAACCACTCAGTTGCTTGCTCGGACCGTGGAACGCGCCATTGCTGGAACTTTTGCTCTAATTTTAGCCTTTTCGCCTATTTTTACGCCCGCAACGGCGTATGGCGCAGGATTGGCTGATTTCCTTGGGGTATCATACACTGCTGGCTCGGTTTTGACACGTGGTATCTCTACATCTGATGAGATGCGTGAGCCGCGTGCAACCAAATGGATCGTGGCTTCTGCCTATACCAGTGAGCCTCGCCAGACTGACGGCACTCCATATGTGACTGCCAATGGTAGCTTCGTCTATGATGGACTTATTGCTGCTAACGGCCTTCCATTCGGTACGCTTGTAACCCTCGATGCATTCCCTGGTAAGGTATTCCGTGTCGATGACCGTATGAATGCTCGATATGGTGCAGATCGTATCGACATTTGGATGACCGATATTAAGGAAGCTCGCCAGTTCGGTATGAAGCGCATGAAGATGGAAATCATCGGTCGCCAGCATGCCATGGCTAAGCGATAAATCACTAAAAGCCAACAGCCGCCCCAGAAGGGCGGCTGTTTTCGTATCGGAGGTACCGGTGGGAATTGAACCCACGCATAGGGGTTTTGCAGACCCCGGCCTTACCACTTGGCTACGGTACCGATCGATGGGCAGTGTACCAGGCAAAGGAGGCGTTGACAAGGTGGTGGAGTCGTTTTTTATTTTACAGGCGCATGCTACTGTAGAGACATTCTATGGCCAAATCTACCACCCCAACACCAGTATTTGTCATTATTGACGGAAACGCGATCATCCATCGTGCATACCACGCAATTCCTCCCCTTACCACCAAGACAGGACAGGTGGTAAATGCTGTATACGGATTTGCAAATATTTTGTTGCGCGTGCTCAAGGAATTGCAGCCGACACATATGGCGGTGACGTTTGACCTCGCGGGGCCGACGTTTCGCGATGAGTTGTCGGCAGACTACAAGGCAACACGTGTGGAGGCAGATCCAGAGCTGTACGCGCAGATACCAGTTATTCATGAACTCGTGGAGGCGTTTGCGTTGCCGATTGTGACGAAGGCTGGGTTCGAGGCTGATGATTGCATCGGAACGTTGGTGGAACGCATTGGAGTGCCTGCTGGCGATATTCGCACAATCATTGTGACGGGTGATATGGATACGCTTCAGCTCGTGACGGATCGTGTGCAGGTATACACCATGCGCAAGAGCATGAATGATACGGTGATTTTCGATATTGAAGCGGTCGCCAAGCGCTACCCTGGTCTCACGCCAGCACAGGTGATCGAGTACAAGGCACTAGCAGGAGATCATAGCGATAACATTCCGGGCGTGCGTGGTATTGGTGAAAAAACTGCAGTGGCGATTCTTCAGAAATTTCCGAATTTAGAAGCACTATATGCAGCGCTTGATGCTGGTGAAGATGGATTGCCAGTAGCACAGCGTAAGAAGCTGATTGAGGGGCGTGATAGCGCATTCTTGTCGCGACAGCTTGCAACGATTCGTCGTGACGTTCCGATGGAAGCATCTCTTGCAGATTTTGTGCGCCGTCCGGTCGACGAAACAAAACTGGTGGAGTTGTTGCAGCGTTGCGAGTTCACGTCGCTTATCTCGAGAATTCCTGGTCTTGCGGCGCGGATGCCAAGTGCAGGCAGTAAGGCAAAGCAGTCAGTGGGTGGTCCCGTTGCTGCGACCATGATCCTCGCGACAGGAGAGGAAGTAAAGACACTCGTTGAGCGGTTGGCACAGGAGTCGTGGGTAGTGGTTCGTACACACACGAGCTCCACTGTTGCGCTTGATGCTGAGATTTATGGTTTGGGGTTAGCCATTGCCACAGGTGAATCGTGGTATGTACCGACAAGTATCAAGAACTGGCAGGACGTATTGTCTGTGAAAACGCGATATGTTGGTCACGACTGCAAGCACGATGTTGCGATGCTGTTGGCAAATGGTTGTGCAATACCAGAGCGATTGTTTGATGTGATGGTTGGATCGTATTTGCTCCATTCAGAGAGCAATCATGAGTTGCAATCACTCGCGTTGAAGTATTTGGGTGAACGACTGGATGAAGAGGCACAAGGTCAGCTCTTTGGGAAGGATCAAACAGTGCTTATGCAGGAAGTATCGGTTATTGCACGTGTCGCCGAGCCAATTCGTGCAGAGCTGCAAGAGACCAACCAACTCGATCTCTATGAGCGCATTGAGGAGCCACTTCTTGCTGTACTTGCACGGATGGAGCTTGCGGGCATTGCAATCGATGTGCCGTTGCTCAAGAAGTTGGCTGTGGAGACAGATGCTGCAATTGCAAAGTGCAGCCAAGAGATTTATGACGTCTCAGGTACCGAGTTCAACATCAGTTCAAATAATCAGCTACGCGATGTTCTCTTCGATACGCTGCAGTTGCCAACGTATGCAATCAAGAAGGGTAAGACTGGATATTCAACTGCTGCATCTGAATTGGAGAAGTTGCGCGGACTGCATCCTATTATTGAGTTCATTGAGTCCTACCGAGAGCTGACAAAGTTGAAGACAACGTACATTGATGTGTTGCCGACGCTAACCCATGCGCGCGATCATCGTATCCACACGACCTTCAATCAAACAGTGGCAGCTACAGGACGATTGTCGTCTACTGATCCGAACGTGCAGAATATTCCAATCCGCACGGAAGCTGGCAAGCGAGTGCGTACTGCATTCATTGCAGAGCCGGGAAATGTGTTGGTTGCGGCAGACTACTCGCAAATTGAATTGCGCATTGTTGCATCTCTTGCTGAAGATGCAGAGATGATTCGAATCTTTGAGGCAGGCGAGGACATTCACCGTTCTACAGCAGCGCGCATCCACGGTGTAGAGTTGGAGGCAGTAACACATGACATGCGACGCAGCGCAAAGGAAATCAACTTCGGTGTGCTCTATGGAATGGGGGCATTTGGTCTTGCGTCACGCACGGGAATAACACAGCATGAGGCGCAGGACTTCATCAATCGCTATTTCGAAGTATTCTCGGGTGTTCGTAAGTATCTTGATGCAACCATTGCAGCAGCCAAGCGTGATGGGTATGTCGAGACACTCTTCGGGCGCCGTCGTTACTTACCAGAGATGCAGTCTGGTAATTATCAGGTGCGCGCAGCAGCAGAGCGTATGGCAGTGAATCATCCCGTGCAAGGCACTGCGGCTGATCTCATGAAGCTAGCGATGATCGCAGTAGATCGTCTCATTCAGGGTGACAAGAACACAACCGCGCGCATGTTGCTGCAAGTGCATGACGAATTGATTCTAGAAGTTGCCGAACAGGAAGCTGCGGTGTGGGAGAAGCGTGTGAAGGAGGCAATGGAGCAAGTAATGACGCTGCGCGTGCCTATTATTGTTGAAGCTGGACACGGTCATTCTTGGGGTGAAACAAAAGAATAAGTAACTGCAGTGGTATGGTGATTTTTCTCTATGGTTCTGACACGGTTCGGTTGCACGAACACCTCCACAAACTCACTACTCGGTTCGTTGAAGAGCGAGATCCCTCTGGGATGAATGTGACAACACTTGATGCGACTACAACGTCTGCGTCAGTGTTGATGGAGGTAGTGCTTGCTGTTCCGTTTCTTGCGCCGCGTCGCATGGTGATTATTCGTGGTGTGTGTGATGCGGAAGATGAGATCCAGGAGTGGTTGCTCGGACGTCTAGAGCGATTGCGCGCCGATGAAGACGTTGTCATCCTCGTACACGAGGGCGCATTGGATGCAAAGAACGCACTCGGAAAAGCATTGGCGAAGGAGCAATATGCGATCGCATTCGCAGTGCCAGAAGGTGATGCGTTGCAGTCCTGGATTGTGCGACGAGTAGCAACATTGGGTGGTGAGATTTCTGTTGACGCAGTTGCGCATCTTGCCACTGCTATTCCTGATGATATGCCACGACTTGGTAATCGCATTCATCAGCTTGCACTTGCAGCAGACGGATCGATGATTACTGTAGAGGATGCAATGGAATTGGTACCAGAGCCACTGGGCGATGTGGTGTTTGCTCTTATGGACGCGATTGTGAAGCGTGACCACACAACAGCGTTGCAGTTGCTCGAAGAGCAGTGGTCGTATCGCGGTGATGCACAGCAGATCTTTGGAATGTTGGTGCGTCAATTCCGTATCATGGCAGACTTGATTTCATATAATAGTGCGCATCCTGATGCGAAGGAGGCTGATGTGGCAAAGGCGCTTGCGCTGCATCCGTATGTGGTAAAGAAAACACGCGCATTAATGCGCGGTGTTACACGAGAGTCAGTGGTTCGTGCGGTTGATGCCCTTCTCGCTATTGATGAGAAAATCAAACGAGGAGCTGGGCAGATGCCCGAACTCCTCGCTGTCTTTATTCGTGAACAGTAGATTCGCGAGAGCGAATTACTTCTTGAGCGCGTTCACTTTCTTCATTACTGATGCCTTGCGGCGATCAGCAGTGTTGCGCTTGAGCACTTCCTTCTTCACTGCCTTGTCAGCAAGCTGCTGAACTTGGAGTGCGGAAGCGAGTGCTGCTTCCTTGTCGCCAGCCTGAACTGCCTTGATCGTCTGCTTGATCAAGTACTTCAAGTTGCGCTTGATGATCTCGTTGGATTCCGTGCGCTTCTTTGCCTGGCGCAAGGCTTTAATGGCTGCTGCTTTGTTTGGCATAGGTTCTCAGTTGATGGGAGGAATATAGCAATTAGGCCGCAAAAGGTCAAATCTCCGGGGTCCCAGGCCCTTCCTGGAGCACAGCTTCAATGACTTCTGTGTCTTTTTGAACCGAAAGCTCGAGTTTTGCCCCAAACTTGTCGAGGCGCTTTTCAGACTCGGCATACGTCTTCTGGGCATGGGCAAGATGGGAGCCGAGTACGCGGTAATTATCTGAAAACTTATCGAATTCTCCGCGCAACCTGGTGAGATTCTTGAAGATCTCCTTTGCGCTAGACTCGATTTGCATTCCTTTGAGACCGAGTAGCACCGTCTGAAGATACGAGTAGAACGAGTTAGGCGAGACAGGAATGACACGACGTGTGAGGGCATAACCCATAACTCCTTCTCCCTCGTCGTCCTTGATGATGAGTTCGTAGTAGACGTTCTCAGCAGGGATATACATGAGCGCGAAGTCCAAAGTTCCTTCGTCAGGAACAATGTATTTGTCTGCAATAGCATCAATATGCTTCTTTACATCACGAATAAAGACCTTTTTGTGCTCACGCTGCTCCTCTGGCGGCGCTTCGATGACTCGCTTGAAGTTCTCTAGAGGAAACTTGGCGTCAACAGGAATGAGCACTCCGTCTCGCAAACGGATGATAGCGTCGACCTTTTCGTTGTTCTTGAATGTGTGTTGCAGTGAAAAGTGGTTTGCAGGCAGGATTTGCGCTAGAAGATCACCGAGAAAAAGTTCTCCAAGAGAACCACGAAGCTTTGGTGATTTGAGAATTTCTTGAAGTGACGCAATATCCTTACCAACATCAAAAATTCGCTTATTTGACTCCTCTAGCTGGGAAAGCTTTGCGTTAACTGATGCATAGACCTTTGATGCATTATCCATGCGCTCTCCTACGGTGCGTGTGGATTCTTGCATGAAGTGCGCATTTTCTTTGAGTCTCTCGTTGATTTGTGCAGTTACGGCGTTGAGCTGATTGTAAAACTGTGTGCGTTGTTCTGTGATCGATTGAGACAGATGAAGAATGTTTTGCTGTAATCGTACAGCAGTTTCATCAACTTTTGGTTCGGAAATGGTTTGTACTTTTCGCAAAACAACGTATAGTAGGATCGCTACGACTGCGAAGAGCACCGCGATGAAGATATTGATTGGTTCCATACCACCCTATTATATAAGGAATAGTGGGTGGTGGCCAATATACACAGCCCCTGTAGTTCAACGGATAGAACAGGTCCGTCCTAAGGACAAAATGGAGGTTCAATTCCTCCCGAGGGCACATTATGCGGTGATTTAATCTAAATCTAGATTAAATCAAGTGACGCACAATCTTTTTTGTTATGCACATGGGCTGTGCATAACATGTGCGTAAGTTGAGGAAAAGCTGTGATGTCTGTGGAAAAGTCCACTTTTCTGTACATGTGGATTTATTGTGTTGTATATAGTTTATGCACGCAAGTGCGCAGGTGTTTTCGTACATGTTTCACATGAAACGTGTACGCGAGTAAAATGAAATATCATTGTAACGTTTCACGTGGAACACTGCGTACTTCTGTAGAATTGATTCACGTGAAACATGTGGATGAACTGTTGAAAACTCGCTACTTTTGTTGTTTTCTTGTGGGTAACTTATACGCCGTATGTCGTAAAACAATCCTGTTGATTTGATTGAATAATAGGCGTAGGATGAAAGGTGATTGGTAATATATAGATGCTAACACCGTATTCTGGGCCTATGCATCTGGTATATGCTGGGAGTTAATTGTTCATGTGGTAGAAAATGTATGAGATATCAAAAGACTGTTACAATCTTGGCTTGTGTAATTTTGGCTTTGTTTGTTTATTATTTTGTTTCGTACAATAATACACCTCCCGAACTCGCACCATCTCAGCCAGGAAGTGCGACAACAACTCCAGATTTGAAGCGCGAGATTATTGTTTCTGAGGAGCAGGATATTACAACACGACAGCAGCGAGATATCATTGCATTTACAGATTCAGCGGTCGCGAAGTTTCGTGCGAAAGATTTCACTGGTTTTGCACAGCATATACACCCCACAAAAGGACTGCGCGTGGCTTTGTATCAGTATTTTGATGCTCGTGAAACAGGTGACACAGTGCTATTTGCCAATGCAGATGCATTTGTTCGTCAGAGTGTAAGTACAACGCCACGAATTTGGGGGCATGCAGATGGATCGGGTGAGCCGGTTCGACTTGGTTTTTCTCAATTGTATAGTGAGTGGCTGTACGCGCACGACTATTTGCAATCACCTATTGTTCGAGTTTTTCGTGAATATTCGAATCTTTCTGAAGCCTATCCAGATGCGCGGATAGTTCTGTATGAGTTCCCGGGCTTTGATAAAAAGTACGAGGGTATGGATTGGTCCGGTCTTGTTGTTGGGATTGAAGAATATGAGGGTGAATGGTATGTTGTGGTTCTCACCCATGCACAGTGGATGATCTAAACGCGCCATATGTCACTCAAAATTGGAATTGTCGGACTCCCAAACGTTGGTAAATCAACTTTGTTTAATGCATTGACTCGAAGTAAGCAGGCTGAGGCAGCAAATTATCCTTTCTGCACGATTGAACCAAACGTAGGTATTGTAGAGGTTCCTGATGTGCGCCTCGCGGATCTAGCACGTGTTTCCGCGTCGGCAAAGACAATTCCAACCGTAATTGAGTTTGTTGATATTGCGGGCTTGGTGAAGGGGGCTTCTGAGGGTGAAGGTCTTGGAAACAAATTTTTGGCACATATTCGTGAATGTGATGCGATTGCACAGGTAGTTCGTGTCTTTTCGGACAAGAATGTAGTGCATGTGCATGACTCGGTTGATGCACAGCGTGATTTTGAAATCATTAGCCTAGAATTAGCACTTGCTGATTTGGACACTGTGACGAAGCAGCTCGATCGATTCAGCAAAGAGGCTCGTTCTGGTAAGACAGCATCACTTGAGAAGAAATTGGTTGTGCTGCAGCGTCTGCATGATGCGTTGACTGCTGGAAAAGCAGCACGAACAGTAGATTTGCGTGATGAGGAGGAGCGATACATTGTACGTGATCTACACTTGCTGACGAGTAAGCCCATGATGGTGATTGAAAACATTGATGAATACGATACACCAACAGCAATGGGGAATTACGCAGGTCTTCCTGTGGTACAGGTATGTGCGCGACTTGAGGCTGAATTTGCAGATATGTCTCGTGAAGAGGCTGCACAATATCTGGAGACACTTGGAAAGCGTGAAACTGGCCTAGATCGACTCATTACGGCTGGCTATGCACTACTTGATTTGATCACGTACTTTACTTCAGGCGAGCAAGAAACACGCGCGTGGACAGTGACTCGTGGAACAAAAGCGCCGCAGGCAGCAGCGGTCATTCACACCGACTTCGAGAAAGGATTTGTGCGTGCGGAAGTGGTTGATTGTCCGAGTTTTGTGGAACTTAGTGGATGGTCTGGAGCAAAAAATAGTGGTAAGATGCGCATTGAAGGAAAGGACTATGTAGTCCAGGACGGTGACGTCTGCTATTTCCGCATCGCAACATAATCATGGAAATGACTCATCACGGTGAGAGTGAGTCCTCAAACGGCTGGGCTGATACAATTCGAGAAGCTGTCTTTGGACTTGAGGATGGTATCGTATCGACCCTTGGTGCATTAGTTGGTATTGCAATTGGTACCCAAGATCGTTTTGTTGTTATTTTGTCAGGCGTAGTTATCATCGCTGTTGAATCATTATCAATGGCTGCGGGTTCCTACCTTTCTTCTAAGTCCGAGCGGGAAGTAACACAACGGTATCTCGAAGAAGAGCGATGGGAAATTGAGCATCGTCCTGATCATGAGCGCGCTGAATTGTATGAGTACTATAGTAAGCGCGGATTCACACGTAAGGAGGCAGATATACTGGTGCGTCGTGTTACAAGTGATCCGAAGATGTGGCTTGAAGAAATGGCTCAATATGAGCTGAAGATTGTCCCGGAAGAGGCCATCAATCCGCGTCGTAACGCCCTTGTCATGGGTATTTGCTACGTCATGGGTGGATTCGTGCCACTCTCGAGCTATTTGTTTTTGTCTGTTGAGCGCGCGTTACCTATCTCGATTACACTCAGTGTGGGTGGGTTATTTCTACTTGGCGCTGCAATTACTCGGCTTACTAAGCGCGTATGGTGGAAGAGCGGCCTGGAAATGGTCGTGGTATCTGTGAGTGCTGCTGCGATCGGATTTATTATCGGATCAGTTGCACAATCTCTCTTCCCACAGTTGCAGTAGGACGAGCGTACAGAAGATTAGCCCCCACTCGTGGGGCTTTTTTCTTATATCCAGTTCCTTCAAACCATGCGTTGCTGATGTGCAGCCACTCATCTCCAAGTCTGAACATGGGGATTGCAAGCACGATGGTCTTCGGCGGTTGCTTCATTGAGCCAAGAGCAATAAGTGACTCGTGGAGTAGTTCTTGAATTTCTTTCTGAATGGTGCGCATTCCAGCTTCACTGGTTGGGAGGCGCGCTGGTCCGAGGAACGTCTCTGCAACTACTGTGTCTACACCGGTAATAGGGAACGGTCGTCGCGCATCATGATGAAAAATAATTGGTTTGGCAGCAGCATCTGCCCATGCTGTGTTTTTTTTGCTGTCAGCAACCGCCTTGGTGCTCACGTCCGAGCCATAAACAGTGCGGACACCAATGGTGAGTGCTTCAGAAAGCACTGTTCCAGATCCACAAAATGGATCGAGAATCGTTGTAGTGTCCTGAACGCCAGCAATGTTGAGCATCATGCGTGCAAGCTTTGGCGGTAACATGCCAGAAAATGCGTCACGTGCTGGTCTTCCATAGTCACGTTCACTCCAATCTTCGAAATCCTGAATAGATTTTGTGCTTCCAACATGTACAATGTCTCCTTCAATGATGAGAGAGATATCCAAACCCGAATCTACGAGGCCATTGTGATGAATTTGTGCTGATGAAAGTGATCCACCCTCACCATCCACAACGCGAATTGAATGACCGCGGCTGCTCAGCTCGCGCTTGAGGTCCATGCCCAAGGAAGTAAGAGCTGTGGAGCCAAAGATGCTGACACCAATCGTATTTTTGCCGCCAGAAAGACGAGGTTCAATGATATCGGCTAGTGCGGAAGCATTTGCTGAGGTGCTTTGGCCAACAATTTCACCTGCTTTGATGGTGCCACCAAGAAGCGATTGCAGTGATGCAACGCTCATGGGGCTTTTACACTGTGCAATAGCTACGCCTCCCGTTACATGGAGGTGTTCGAGGCTCTTAGATCGATGCTCAAAAACAGCTAGGAGTTCTTCGTGGGCGAGTCGCTCGTTGCTGCCAAGTTGAAAAAAGTACGTGGCCATAGGAATAGCATCAGTATACCAGCAATAATAAGAAAGTCCGCAATATTTGCCACAACATCGAAAATCCTCAGATAATCAACGGTTGCCCCGAATCGAATGCGATCAATGAGGTTGCTGGCGCCACCCCAGAGAATGAGTGCGAGAGCTGCGCTCTGTACTCCGGTTCTTTTGCCGTAGGTGTAGACCCATACAGCAAGCGCAGCGAAGAATACCACACTGGTGAGGACGAGCAAGAGCCACTCGGGTACGGGGAGCCAAATGAATAGACGTGTGTTGTGGAGTAACTCGATGCCGGCAATACTCTCCCGACTGCTAGTACTTATATTGGTCACACGCCACTTACACCACAAATCAATAACAAAAAACACGGGCGCGAGTACCAAAAGCGCACGTGTCCACCACGTATGGTGAGCCGATCCAGGGATATTTAGGCTTCCTGGGTGATCGTCTTTTTGCATTCGACGCAGGATCCAGAGGTAGGGCGCGCGCGTAAGCGCTCCTCAGCAATAGGTTGCTTGCAGTACTTGCAAATGCCGTAAGTCTTGCTTTCAATCATTGCCAGTGCCTTATTGATGTCGCGAAGTTCACCTTGTAAGGTCTCCTCGAGACGTAAATTTGTTTCGTACGTAGCAACTTCCTCTGCATTTTCGTCTTCTTTGTTGCCGTACTCAGGAAATTCAGCAGTTACTGTCTTCTCCAATTCGCGTTCGGTCTTCGCCTTCATCTCTTCGAGCAACCCCTTCATTTCTTTCAGAAAAGCAGCGGTAAAATGTGCCATATTCGTGGTGCTAGGTGTAGACTCAAGTATAGAGTAAAAGGTCAAAAAGTCAAATATTTTTATAAAATAAGAAGAGGCTCACAAGTAGTGGGCAGGCCTGACGTGGTAGTAAGAGCCTGATTACTGTGAGCCCCATGCCGCGGTATTCGTTGGCGGACCGACAGTGATTACTGACCGTCAAACACTGACGGGCACTGACCACTGTCGATTCTAAATACTGCAGCTTAGTTCGCATCTCACCATCCAAGTGGTGCTGATCCCGGTGCGACTCAACCTGCTAGGCAGGGAATCACGAGGTGGGGGCACCGTGTCGCTTTCGCGACGAGACAGTGCGATGCAAGAGGATGATTCGATCGAATCACGACTCTTCACTTAATGTGCCGTTACAGCACGTGAGAGCAGTGACTATTTCGCAAAGTTGTGTAAAGAACGATTCAACAAATACACTATACCACAAAAAACACGTTTTGTCAAACTGAGCACATTTGGTGTGCGACGTGTGGACAAAACAGTGGATAAGTTGTGTGTAAATATGTGCAAAAGGTGTGTGAAATACTTAATTTAGCAAAAACGAGACCGTCAGACGTGTGGACATCTGACGGTCAGTTTGGTGAAAGATCGCGCTATTACTCCCAGTGAACGTCGAGTAGACTCGTGATACGTCGATGGGGGTGCCGTGCAATCTTCTTGTAGTGTGGGCTCTCGCGTCGGGTCACGAGTAGGCAAATTACCTGCTCATCTGTCAGACCGGAGTCGCGCAGTGCATTGTGCTCCTCGGGATTGTCATCGAAGAACCAGATGGGGCCACCGTACTGCTCGTGGAGCTTGCGCAGCTGTACGACCTTCGGTTCCTGAACGATGTGCGCTTCGATGTGCGGGACGCAGAGAGTGTTGATCTTTGATCGCTGGTACTCGCGGTTGCCGAAGCTCACGATGTGAACTGGAACATCTGCCCATCTTGCAGAAGCTTCGCGTGCTTCCTGGTAGAGGTGTAGTGAACTTCGAAGCCACTGATTGAACGCGTTGTAGAACTCGACACGACTCGTTGAGTCGAGATTGTAGCCGAGCTCTTCCGCACATTCGATTAGTCGCTCTGGTGTAAACCCCTTGGTCTCAGCTAGCTCGTGTGCAGACTTCGCTTGTTCAATTGGCATGCGCCCATGCTCGGAAAGCAGCCTGTGCAGACCACTAAATCCACCCTGAAATCTAGCGAGTGTGAAGTCGTAGTCCAGTGCGATGCAAGAAGGTCTGGGCAGACTGTGCACCTCTGCACCTCGTCCTACGACTCGGCGGTGCATCATGCGGACGCCCACCGTCGTGAAGTAGCGGAGTACCTGTCCTCCCCGGTCGGCTCCGCCATCTCTTTTCCTTGCTGGGAAGTGATGGAAGTACAGTGATCTGAGAACGCTGCCTGGTACACGCGCGTACCTGAGCAGATCCTCCTCATGAATAGGTTCCCATCCCGTGTTGCGGTGGATGGCGAAGCGGAGCATCAGCTCTGCGATGTATCCCCACTCCGACCCCTCGAAGAGATCAGTAAATCCCCAAGTGCTTGGCCTAATTCCTTTGAACTCGTGGGGGCGTGGGAGGAGAGGATCATCCTCGGTTAGTGGTGGGCAACGTAGTTCTTCTTTAAGCACGCTTTATCCTTGGTGTTGTGGGCCAGCGACAGTGCTAGCACAGGCTATTATTACTGGTATGGTGATACATGTCAAATTATGCAGACAATATTTAAACGTATATTTATGTTTAAATAGATATGTATCAAAGCTCTTGTAGAAAAAATAATGACAGAAAGATGCTCTTGTCTCTTCAGAAAACAAAACCCGCCTTTGGGGCGGGTTTTGCTTGAAGAATGTTTGTGTGGGCTAGTGGCGAGGGCGCTGAGGGCGACCACCACCAAAGCCTCCTGGGCGCTGAGGGCGAGGACCGCGGTCTTCGCGTGGAGCCTCTACATAGCCTTCTGGCTTAGGCTTGAGTGCCTTCATGGAAAGGTTCACACGGCCGAGGTTGTCGATTTCCTTTACAAGTACCTTCACTTCGTCACCGATCTTGAGGACGTCGGATGGACGGTCGATGCGGCGCCAGTCGATTTCGGAGACGTGTACAAGGCCGTCCTTGTTCGGGAGCAAGTTCACGAATGCGCCGAAGTCTTCGATGCGGACGACTTTGCCGAGGAAGATTTCGCCGGCTTCTACTTCACGAACGATGTTCTTGATCATTGTGAGAGCAGCAGTCATGCCTGCAGCATCGTTGCTGGTCACCATGACACGACCATCCTGTTCGATGTCGATTTGTACTCCGGTCTTGTCGATGATTTCGTTGATCACCTTACCACCAGGTCCGATGACTTCACGGATCTTGTCTACTGGAATCTGAATTGTCTCGATGCGTGGAGCATGAGGTGACAGATCTGGGCGAGCAGCTGGGATTACCGCTGCCATTTGGGTAATGATGTTCATGCGTCCATCACGAGCCTGCGCAAATGTCTGTGCGATGATCTCTGGTGTAAGTCCGTCGGTCTTTGTATCCATCTGAATCGCAGTGATACCGTCGACAGTTCCGGTGATCTTGAAGTCCATACCACCTTCGCCATCTTCGAGATCTTGCAAGTCGGTGAGAACTTTCCAGTTACCATGTTCGTCAGACGCAAGACCCATAGCAACACCGGCGACATGCTTCTTGATAGGTACGCCAGCGTCCATAAGTGCGAGTGTGGAGCCACAGGTCGATGCCATGGAGCTGCTACCGTTGCTGCCGAGCACTTCAGAAACCACACGAATCGTGTATGGGAATTCTTCCTTCGGTGGAATGAGGTACTCAAGTGCGCGTTCTGCAAGTGCGCCGTGTCCGATTTCGCGACGACCAGGTCCACGCATTGGCTTCACTTCACCAACAGAGAATGGAGGAAAGTTGTAGTGGTGCATGTAGCGCTTCTTTGCGTCGAACTCCATGGTGTCGAGTGTCTGCTCATCTCCAGGGGAGCCGAGAGTTACGACTGAGAGCACCTGTGTTTCACCACGCATGAAATGACCGGTGCCATGCGTGTGTGGGAGTACACCAACTTCGATTTTGAGTGGGCGAACATCAGTGAGGGAGCGACCGTCGATACGCACACCCTTTTCAAGAATAGCGCGCGTAGCCTCTGCATCAACAATGTACTTCACTTGCGCGAGGGCGAAGGAGAGCAACTTCGGTTCTGTGCCTTCTGCAATGAGGTACTTCTCGAGTTCTGCAGCCATTGCGGAGAAGGCTGCCTTGCGCTCGTGCTTGTAGGACTTAGGACCGCCGCTGAACATGTACTGGTCTGCGATGCGGTGCATGAACTCCTGTGATTTCTGGAGAACAGCAAGACGTGCTTCGCGGTCTGCACGCTTTTCTGGAGAGAGCTTTGCGGTTGGGTCACGCTTCACAACCCCAATTGCCTGCTGGACCTGTTCAATAAGCTCAATGATTGGCTTGAGCTGTGCGCGAGCGAGATCGATCGCTTCGATCATGGTTGCTTCTGGAATTTCGCGTGCGCCAGCTTCGATCATGGTGACCTTCTGATCTGTACCTGCAACAAAGAGGTCGAGGGCTCCTTCTTCACGCTGCTTGTAGGAAGGGTTGATGATCCATTCGTTGTTCATGCGGCCAATGCGTACACCTGCAATAGGACCATTCCATGGAATTTCGGACGTGGTAAGTGCGAGGGATGCTGCGATCATTGCAGGAACGTTCGGGTCATTGTCGCCGTCGAGCGAGAGAACGGTGATAACGACCTGAATGTCGTTACGCATCAGCTTGTCGAAAAGTGGGCGGATTGAACGGTCGATGAGGCGACCAGAGAGCACAGCTTCATCTGAAGGGCGTCCTTCGCGCTTGATGAATCGTGAACCCTTGATCTTGCCTGCAGCATACAGACGCTCTTCGAACTCAACCATGAGTGGGAAGTAGTCGATTTCGTCACGAACAGAATCACTCATGCAGGCTGTAGCGAGTACTGTGGTCTCGCCGTACTGCACGGTGCATGAACCAGACGCCTGTTGTGCAAAGCGTCCGAGCTCAACCGTGAGTTCACGACCTGCCCAGGTCGTAGTAAACCGTTTGGTTTCCATCATACTAGGAGATTAATGACAATAAAAAAGCCAGGTTCGCATGAATCTGTTGTGTGAGTCTTCAATTATCCTGGAGTGAAGAAGCGTGAGACTTCATCGATCCATGCACCCCAGGACAATGTTCTTCGTGCCGTTATGCAGTATCAGACATAGGGGATTGTGGGGAGGACATCGGACGTGGTCCATTGGTGCGTCGCGGCATGCGTGGTCCACGACTCGTGTCTCGGATCAGGAATGTGCGCTGATCTCCGGAGAGATCGGTGTAGCAATCTGCTGCCTCGACCAAACGTGTGGAGGTCGTTTCGCGGAAGGACATAACTTCTACCTGACGACCGCGGTTCTGGAGATACTCAACGAGCGGAAGATAGTCGCCATCACCTGAAACCAGGATTACTACGTCGAGTAATTCCGCAATACGAATTGCATCTACGGTGATGCCTACATCCCAATCAGCCTTCTTGTTGCCACTGAAGTAGGTTTGGAGATCTCGCTCGCGAGTTTCGAGTCCTTGGTTATAGAGCGCCTCAAAGAATGGCTGCTCTTCACCGGATTCAGTGCGGACAACGTACGCAATCGCTCGAATGAGTTGGCGGTTCGCTACTCCAGCCTTCACTACATTGCCGAAGTTCACCTTCGCTCCGAACAAGTTCTTGGCGCTGTAGTAGAGGTTCTGGATATCAATAAAGACACCAACCCGCTGATGCGGGTGCTTCAGCGGGTGTGCAGCAGGTGCTGCTTGCGGAGTCCGTGATTTAGGACTCTGATTCGGTGTCGTTGTCTGCGGCATCTTCGAGGAGCTTAGAATCGTCTTCAAAATCCTCCATGTTCTTCGCCGACTTGAGCTTCAATTTCTTTGCGAGATCTTCCCAGCTCTTCTTGTTCTCACGCTGGAGGAAGCGGAGAAGGCGGCGGCGCTGACCAACTTTGCGCAAAAGACCGCGGCGGGACGAGTGGTCCTTCTTGTGGACCTTCAAGTGTTCAATGAGTTCGTTGATCTCAGCAGTGAGAATCGCGATCTGCACTTCTGCACTTCCAGTGTCCCCAGCGTGGGTCTGAAATTTCTTAATAATGCGTTCCTTGGCCTTTTGGTCCAACATATGTGCGTTCTATTCAACGAGGCGACGCAGTGCACATACCGCGAGCCGCGTATAAATTAATGAGCAAACTATAGCAGAAAATCTGTTTTTGGTCAAATAGTGTTGTTTTTTGTGTGTTAGTGTCGTACAATACGAGCAAATATTGCTTGTATGGGGGAAAAGAAAACTGTACTTTCGCGCTACATCCGCGAGTTCCTAGAATATTGTGAAATTGAACGAGGGCGATCGCCTCGGACGGTTCGCAACTATGATTTTTATTTGTCGCGGTTCGTGGAGTGCGTGGGGGACAAGGATCCAGGAGATATCACGGGGGATATGGTACGCACGTATCGGTTGTGGCTCAACCGTCTTGTGGATGTACATGGTGAACCGCTGAAGAAGAACACGCAGAATTATCATTTGATTGCATTGCGGTCGTTCCTCAAGTATTTGTCGAAGCGCGATGTGATGACATTGCGGTCGGAGAAGATTGAGTTGGCGAAGATGCCGGATCGCGAGGTGTCATTTCTAGATGGGAATGATTTGGAGCGGTTGTTATCGGCGCCGATTAAGGACGCGCATGGGAATATCATGGACCAAGGGCTCACACTCACACAGCTGCGAGACAAGGCGATTGTGGAGCTGCTCTTCTGCAGTGGACTGCGTGTGTCTGAGCTCGCGCATCTAACGAAGGAAAATATCAATCTCAAACGCGATGAGTTCACGGTGCGTGGTAAGGGCGGAAAATCGCGTATCGCATTCATTTCAGAACATGCACGGTTCTGGCTGAAGCGTTATCTCGATGCGCGCAAGGATATGAATCCGTTTCTGTTCATATCCCACGATCGTGCACAGAAGGCGAAGACACGCACAGACAACAAGGATGGTGCATCGCTTTCAGAGCGTTCTGTACAGCGACTCATTGAGAATATGGCTCGCGCCGCAGGAATTACAAAACCAGTTACACCACATACGTTGCGCCACTCCTATGCAACTGATTTGCTTCGCAATGGTGCAGACATTCGATCAGTGCAACATATGTTGGGACACAGTTCGATTACGACTACACAGATCTATACGCACGTGACTGATGCGGGGCTGCGTGATGTGCACAAGAAGTTTCATCGTAAATCCAAGTAGGTATGCCGACACGGATCCCAGTGTCAGTTGTCGTGCCAGCGTACAATGCGGGGGAGAGACTTATGCAATGCGTGGGCTCGCTCATGATGCAAACGTATCCTGCAGCTGAAATTATTGTTGTCGATGATGGAAGCACAGATGAAACTCCTGCGTACATAAAGAATACAGCAGCAACTGGTCGGATTGTTGGGGTTCACATTGTACATGCAGGTCGTTCCGCAGCACGCAATGCAGGTATCACAGTTGCACGTGGAGAAATTATTGCCTTCATTGATGCAGACTGTGTCGCTGAACCAGATTGGCTAGCGCATCTTGTTGCAGAGTTTACGGATGACCGTGTGGTTGGTGTGACTGGGCGCGTGGTGTACGGTGCGTATGGATATACACCTGCATATTATGAGCGTGTGGTGGAAAATCCCGATGCAGCATGGCCTATGTCAGGGAACTGCGCATATCGCGCAGACATATTGCGTATGATCGGTGGATTTGATGAGACCTTCGATCGGTATGAGGACAAGGAATTGGCATTGCGCATGTGGCATTTCGGGGAGATAGCGCGTGCGCCTCGGGCGGTGGTGTTCCATCAAGTAACAGGGCAGGTCTGGCCAGATCTTGCGTATGCAGATTCATCTGCGGCGTGGGTGCGGTTGGCGCGTCGTCATGCGTTGTCACGCGATCGCAATAATCCTGCACCAATGTGGGGGCCAGTGCTCATGCCGCGTAAGTACGGAGCGCTTGCAAAGCGTGTGGCGCGGTTGCCGTGGATATTGCGCGAGCGCAAAAGTCCGGATGCGCATGTGCGTGCTCGTGCGGCATGGGAATTACGGTGGATTCGGTTTTTGCTTGCTGAGCGAGCAGCGATTTGGCGTGCGGCGTTGCGCGAACGGGTGTTGATTGTGTAGGATGCTGGTATTGCCCCTGTAGTTCAATGGATAGAACGCGGGACTTCTAAGCCTGATATCTAAGTTCGATTCTTAGCAGGGGCACATGTGGTGTATTTTGTTTGGAGTACGAAGTCCCCAACCCTCCCGGGTTGGGGCTTCTCTATCTCGGCTTGGCAGAGACGCTTCGCGTTCTTTATATGTGTTTTGGCTGCCTTCGCCTCCGATGGCCTCCAAACAAAACACACTACATGTGCGGTTAGCGACCGTCTTTTCGTGGAACTCCCTTTTGGAGTAGGATAGAGATCTATGAACAATTACGCAGAAGAATCGTTGGCGCTTCATAAGGAGAAAAAGGGGAAAGTGGAAATGCGAAGTAAGGTGCCGGTGGAGACGCGGGCGGATTTGTCACGCGCTTATACGCCGGGGGTTGCTGCGCCGTGTCTGGAGATTGCGAAGGATCGGGAGTTGGCGTACGAGTATACGTCCAAGGGCAACATGATTGCGGTAGTAACTGATGGTTCTGCGGTGCTGGGACTCGGTAACATTGGACCAGAGGCGGCGTTACCGGTGATGGAGGGGAAGGCAATTCTTTTCAAAGAGTTTGCGGGTGTAGACGCAGTGCCAATTTGTCTTGCGACACAGGACGTAGATGAAATTGTGGAGACGGTGCGGCGGATTGCACCGGGGTTTGGTGGAATTAATCTCGAGGATATTTCGGCGCCGCGGTGCTTCGAGGTTGAGGAGCGTCTGCAAGACCTGGGTATTCCCGTGTTTCATGATGATCAGCACGGAACAGCGATCGTGGTGCTCGCGGCACTTCTCAATGCATCGCGTGTCGTGGGGAAGTCGATGCGATCATTGCGTGTGGTGCTTTCAGGTGCGGGTGCGGCGGGGACTGCGATCACGCAACTGTTGCAGTGTATGGGGAAGGAGCATGGTGTATGTATTTCTGTTGCAGACGTGATTGTGTGTGATTCGAAAGGGATTATCCACGAAGGCCGCACCGATCTCAACGAAGAAAAACGCCGCATTGCAGCATCGACAAATCATGATAATCGAAGTGGAAGTCTTGCAGATGCGATGGTGGGTGCCGACGTGTTCATTGGCGTGTCTGCAGCAGGACTGGTCACACCAGAAATGGTGAAGTCTATGGCGCCTCAGGCAATCGTCTTCGCCATGGCTAACCCAACCCCAGAAATTATGCCAGATGAAGCACGTGCTGCTGGTGCGGCCGTTGTGGCAAGTGGACGCAGTGACTTCGCGAACCAGGTGAACAACGTGCTGGCGTTTCCGGGCATCTTCAAGGGTGCGCTTGCGATTCGTGCGCAACGAATCACACCAGAGATGCAGCTCATCACTGCTGAGACACTAGCAAAAATGGTGGAGCATCCAACCGCAGACTGTATTCTCCCAGACCCACTCAACAAAAATGTCGCAACAGCCATCGCTGATGCGATTACGAAGCATTGCAAAAACTAATCAGCCAAGTATGGCTGCAATTTGGTCACGAGTTGTTCGGTGGTCATCTTTGTGACGTCGTACATTTGGGTGAAGAGATGGTGTGTCTCCAGTACAACCGTGTCGAGCATTGCGTGATGGCGAAGGATGCGGTCACGAATTGCTTCGTTCATCACGTCGCCGCGTTGAATGCGGCGGTTGATACGCTCGTGTACTTCGGCGTGCAATTCAATGAGGGTCCAACCTGCATTAGCGAATTCGCGGATTTGTGTTGTGGTGAGCCATGAGGTAAGGAACACAGCACGTGGCATGGTGATTACATCTCGATTTACGGATTCGAAGAGTGCATCGAGCGTCTCGATATTCTCGGGCCATGAGCCTCCGGTGATTGCGCGCACTGCATCATCAACATCAACAACTGGCGCATCAGTGATTGTGTACAGCGCATGTGCGAGTGTTGTTTTGCCAGTGGCTGAGAGGCCGAGGATGAGCAGGCGCATACTACTTCCAAAGCGAGAACTTTTTACAAATGGTATTGACCGTGTCAGTTGTGCCGTAAAGAGCAAAACCCCAGTACGAGAGCGCAGACTCTGGCGTGCCGGCGAGGGCAGACGCGAGTTCGTCATCGTGGGACGTTGTTTTCATCTCTTGCGGGAAGTCCACGAGGACGAGGTCAGATACAGTTCGAGCTGTCTCAATTGCAGCACGGATTTTCGTGCGGTTGCCGCACAAAATAATACAAGGATATTTTGAAATGCCGCGATGGATGACCTTGGATTGGTCTGTGAGTTCGAGTCGGCCCATAAGATCGTCACGATCTGCATGTGCGCCGATGGCGATCGCGAGGTGACCTAGCGCGTTCATGGCATCGCCGACGGCGAGTTTTTCGTCGAGCACAATCACCGTCTTTTTTGCGCGATATTCGTAGGACATAGGATTGTTGGTAGTGTGCGGTGTTGTGGGAAAAAAGACAAGCTGTCTTGTGATGTGTTGACAATTTACCAGCACTGTCTAATAGTGAGGATCGTTGTCGCCTATGGTGGGTGACACACGGATCATTCAGCAGTGCTGGAGCAAGGAGGCGGTAATGCCCCATACACCAAGGAAGTCGAGTCTGCGGGAGCTGGACACTCCTCAGAACCTGCTCAGCTGGATCAGCGCCAGCGAAGAAGGCCCCAATGGACAGTTGCGCGGCGCAGGCTGGTACGCGGCATATCTGAGGATGGCGCGAGATGTGATTCCGTCGCTGATTCTGCACCGCGACCGGCTGGAAGCCCTCGAGTTTCCGGTTGCTGTGATCGCGGAGCTCGTGCTCCATACGGGGCACCGAGTGCCGGTTTGCAAGATCATGCGGGCCAAGGACTCGTTCGACAACGTTGTGTTCGTTCGAGACAGCTCTGCATGGCTCGTTTCGGCGTTCACCACGGTGCACGATCAGCCGTGCAGTGGCATTCTCGCTGGAGTGGTCACTCCAGCGAATCGTCAGGTTCGCTGCGATGCGAGACTGCCGGAGCCGTACATGAGTCGGCATCCAGTCCCTCGCCTTCGAAAAAACGGCTACACGCTCCGTCTGCGAGACGACGTGCTCGTCAAGGAGTACTTCCGACAGCTGGGGCAGCTGTTCGGTATTTCATACCTGGGGGACGTGCCCTCGGTCGGTGCGTAAGGAGGGGTGGACCAACAGAGCCGGCGTGTACCTTTGGGTGCCGCCGGTTTTCACTTTGGTATACCAAAAAAATGAAAACGACCCCGTTTCGTCCGACTGTGGTGTCTGGAGCGAAACGGGGTCGTCGTGCTTGCACGCGGCGTGATGCTGCGGTGCGAAGCGGCGCCTACGACCCGGTGACTGGCCTCTTCTTGTGCTTCTTGACGAGGTGTTCCGGGGTGAGGAGCGTGATGATGTTGCGGACGAGCTTGCAGAAGTTCGTGCTGCTTGCGTCGGCCTGAGCAAGTACTTCCTCGTGACCCTCCAGCTCGTCTTCGTATCGCACTTCCTCGTCTTCGTATCGGCCGGATTCGTTGGTCACGAGCGAGAGGCCGATGATGTGTTCCTGCCCGGCGTGCACCGCGGCGAGAACGTCGGGAACCGTGCTCATGCCGACCACGTTACCGCCGAGCTTGAACAGCGCACGAGCGTCTGGCTCGTCTTCGTAGTAGGGCCCCGGCCGCATTGCGTAGGTGCCCTGCCGGAGCACGAAGGAGTTGTTGCGTGACTCCACTGCTGCGTATGCGGGCACGACGAGATCCCGGATGAGGACTCGACGGAACGCCTGCGAGATGCCGAAGAATCGCGGGCCGATCCGTTCGTCGTTGTCTCCGAAGAACATGTTGACGTTGCAGAACAGCGTCAGCATCTTCGTGATCGCCATGACGTCTCCGGCCTTGTAGTCCTTGTCGACGTACCCGGCAGCATTGGTGACGATGAGCAGACCGGCGCGCCACAGCCCGTGCGAAACGCTACGTGCCATGAACATGACGGTTTCATCATCGTGTCCTTGGTAGAAGTGCTTTCGCCCTTTGAAGAGCAGCACACGCTTCTCACCGATCCTGCCGAACACGATCTTGTAGTCGTGACCCTGCACTGCTGGGCCGTTGCAGAATCCGGGGAAGTCGGTGAACGGGAACGATTGGCTCCCTTCGTCGAGCTCCTCGGCGAAGCCGCCCAGCCCCGAACCCAGGATCACGGCGACGTCGGGTGGGGCTTCGGTACCCCACGCCTGCAGCGCCTTCGCCTTGTAGGCTTGGACCGTTGCTGCGAGCCTCTGGTATTCTTCGGTATCTGCTTCTGCCATCGGTTGTACCTCCTTGTTGGTTGCCGAATGGTGGGCCAAGTGTAGGGGAATTGATACTCCAGGTCAAGATATGCGTTGACGATAGAACGTGGGATGCCGTACGGTAGGGACAGCCGCAACAAGCCACAGGCGGTTGGAGGGAACATGAATGCACGGCAACGAGGTGCAGTCGCTCGACGGCATGCCACGAAACGCCAAACGGATTGGATTGTTGATCAAACTCCGGATGTGGGTGGATCGATCTTCAGTCTGCTGGCCACCGGGAGTGAGCAGCTCAGAAAGATGTGTTTGTCGATTCGGCAGGTTCAGCAAATCGACCTTCATACGCGTGACGCATTGCGTAGCGATGGATTGCGCTATGTGGTAGATCTCATTCTTCGCACAGATCGTCTTCCACAGAAGGCACAGCGTGCACTTGTAGCATTGGGATTGCAGTTCGACCTGCATGATTCAGTGCTCGTCGCGGTCCTGCAGTCAATCGCAGAAGTGCGAGCGCGAGAGGAGCGCTGGGAGGTGATCGGAGCAGAAGTCCGACGGCGCGTATTGCTTGGAGAGTTTGCAAACGCACTTCCGCCATAAGCAAGTGCGTCGGATAACCCAACAACAGCCGAGGCTCACTCTGTGTGGGCCTTTGCTATTGGTATGCTAATGTAGCTGTATCTATGTTGACTCCAGATGTTGTCCAAACGATCGCGACCATTGCGTTCTGTCTCGAGCCGCTCGGAGAAAAGCCTGGGTGCACGACACGAACCGTCGATGTTGAGGGTAAACCACTCACCGATTTTTTGATCGCTGGAATTTCGGTGGGTCCGGTGGTGCGACAATTTGTAGAGTTAGTCGTGCGTGATGAGCAAGCACCAGTTTTTTGTAAATATGTAGACGCACTGCGAGCGAGTACGCGGTTCAAGTCACCGAAAATTATTAGCATGGGGTTGTTGGAAATAATGTTTCCTGTAATTCACGCACGGCTACGATGTGAGGACCGCGCACAGGTGGTGGATGCCGTAATTGCAGTGATGCGTCGTGAGTCGGTAGAGGATGCTGCACTGATGGCCGAAGCACGCAGTATCGCATGGGCCACATCAGGCAAAATAGAGAAACAAATGTTCAGCGGGGCAGATTTCATCGGTGTGAAGTCGCCATGGGAGTTTTATAAACGTATGCATGCATTACCAGGTGGACCAGAATCTTCCTATCAATGGGCAGAAGAATATTTCAATGGACTACCGATTTTGCGGCAGATGGTAGCTGCGCTCGAAGGAGTCGCTGATGCTGCGACTATGGTACAGGTGACCGCAGAGGTGCACCGCGCGGTGATCGCAGACCGACCGCAGGTGAAGGTTGGGATGGTGGCCGATATGTGTGCGGCAGGGTTATTCTTACATCTCTCCTTTATACTTGACGCCAAATAACGCGAGCGATAGGCTGTGCAGGCACATGGTCTAGGGCCATAACGGAGGTGTGATCATGACTGCAACAGATCCTTCTTATGCGCGGCAGCGCGCGATCGCCGGGGTCGTGGGTATCGGTACATTCCTGGGGCTGATCTTCGGCGGGTTCTACGTCGGGATGCTCCTAGGTGCTGGCATCGCGCTGCCCATCGGCTTCGTACTCGTTCATTACATCAGCAAGTGGAGGCAATAGCGTGGAATTCCTGTATCGGTTCGAATTCGTAGTGTTCGCGGCAACACTCGTCTCGCTCATCTTCGCGCACGACAAGAAGTTGCCCATCGCCGCAGGTGGGCTCACGATCGTTGTCGTGTACAAGCTCCTGCACGGATTCCCGCTGATCGCTCACCTCGAGCATGAGTGGGTGCTCGTCGCCAACCTGTTTCTGTTGCTCACAGGCTTCGCGCTGCTGAGCAACCACTTCGAGCAAAGCGGTGTGCCAGAGAAGCTTCCAGACTGGTTGCCAGACAACTGGGTCGGCGGGTTCGTTCTGCTGGTACTCATCTTCGTACTTTCGGCATTCCTCGACAACATCGCTGCAGCACTCATCGGAGCAACTGCTGCGGGTGTGGTCTTCAAAGGCCGAGTACATGTTGGGTATCTTGCAGCGATCGTGGCCGCAAGTAATGCTGGTGGTTCTCCATCTGTCGTCGGTGACACGACCACAACGATGATGTGGCTCGCGGGGGTGAGTCCTCTGTGGGTGCTCCACGCCGCGGTCGGTGCAGTCGGCGCGTTGCTTGTGATTGGCTACTTTGCGTCCAAGCAGCAGGACGGATATCAGCGGATCATGAAGGACGCACCGACGGGTATGCGAATTGACTACGCCCGTCTAGGAGTCGTGCTGTGGGTGTTGACGGTCGCTGTGTCGACGAACGTCCTGGTCAACGTGTATGCTCCGACGCTTGGGGACAAACTGCCGGTGATCGGGATGGCGGTGTGGACTGCACTGCTGATCGCAACACCGGTGAGATCGCCTCATTGGGCGGAGTTCAAGCCTGCGGCGTCTGGTGCTGTCTTTCTACTGTGTCTGGTGCTCAATGCGAGCCTCATGCCTGTGGAATCGTTGCCACCCGCCTCATGGGAGCTTGCACTCGCACTCGGCTTCGTAAGCGCGCTTTTCGACAACATTCCGCTTACCGCCATGTGTCTCAAGCAGGGTGGATACGATTGGGGTGTGCTTGCGTATTGCGTCGGGTACGGCGGGTCGATGCTGTGGTTCGGGTCGTCCGCGGGTGTGGCTGTCTGCGCCAAGTACAAGGAAGCGCAGGACGCACGTCAGTGGCTGCGCCACGGGTGGCACGTTCCTGTCGGTTACCTCGTGGGCTTCGCACTGCTCATGCTCATTGAGGGTTGGCAGCCGCACGAACCGATCAGGTCTTCACCAACAACTGAGGTGCACGCGCCGTAGACGCGCTTCGCCTCTTCACAAACCAAACCCCTTCGAATGGACTTTCGAAGGGGTTTGTCTTTTGTATCACCGAATTATTTTTGGCGGCTCAACGTTCGGAACACAATGCCAGTCCAAATTGAAATGCATCCGAATAGTAGAATGAGTCCTGAGAAGACGTAGGTCAAAATGCCGAGATTCAGTGCTGTTGTGAGCGTCGTTGCTGTAATCCAAAGTGGGCGGTTCGCATCTTCGCGCGGCATTTCGGCGTAGGTCTTGTCGCCAGTAATCTTTAGCGTGTGTTCTCTGATCACTTCTGCCTGTGAGCGCAGGGTGAAAGGTCCGCGGACAGGAGATTCGGGAATGGAGGCGTCGGCTGGCGTAACAATTTTTTCTTGCGCGATATTCTGGTACGTAAAGGTAATGCCCCAAATACCTCCAGCTACGAAGAGAAGGCCAGAGATGATCGCGATGTATGCGGAAATAGTGAGAAGTTTTTTCATAGAGTTGTATGGCACTAGTATATTCCTCTCAGGAGAAAAGCAAAAATCGAACCAGGAACGGTTCGATTTTTGATTGGGGTGGCTAACGGGGATCGAACCCGTACAAAGGGTACCACAAACCCTTGTGCTACCACTACACCATAGCCACCAGTCGCTTATGAACTGGAATTCAGTAGCGACGATAGTATAACTGAGGGACAAAAAAAGGCAAGGGCCGGGGCCCTTGCCTTTGGCACGCGCAACTCTTTATGGGAAAACCCCCGCAGCTCCTGCGGCTGCACCACTCTCTGCCCCAACACCACTAAATTCGGTGCCTGTGGCGTTTCCAAAGACATTAAACACTGTCGAAGTAATAGCGTATGCAGCCATGATGACTACAAGTCCGATAACTGCCTGCACAATAATACCACGCGCCTTCTCGACCTGGTCGGAATTACCAGCAGATGTCATCCATAGCACACCAGCGTAGATAATCAGGATGATGAAAAGGATTCCGAGAAGGCCTAGAATAATGCGAACGACATTGGCAATGGTACTCATGAGACCAGGTCGGGCCTCATATGCTGCGGCGTCGCCATACGTTGTGGCACCAGCTGCATCAATAGCAGTGGTGGCTTCATCTAGCACAGAACTTTGCGCATGTGTCACTGCTGATGCGCCGAAGAAAATAGTGGTGGCGAGTAGAATTGCGGCAAATGTCTGAGAAAGGCGTTGCATCATAGCGGTGGACTACGGAGCTTGATTCTCGAGAGTCGCCAGCTTGTCGAAGACAAATGCTGTGATGGTGTATGCAGAGAGTACGATAACCAGACCAATCACGGCGTGCACGATTGTGTCACGTGCACTCTCGATTGCACCAGAGTCTCCCTGTGCCGTCATCCAGCGCAGACCACCGTAGATAACCAGAATGAGGAAAACAAGACCCAGCAGTCCGAGAATAATTCGGATAATATTACCAACAATCACCGGAAGCTTTTCTCCAGCTTCTTCTGAGCCAGCGTAGGGGAGCTGCCCATTGAGATTTGCACCAACCGTGTCCAGCCCGTAGCGTGTATCGCTTGGTGAGGTTGCATCAGCTTGTGCGTGCGCAAACGACGGAGCAAATGTGAGGAGGGCAAAGCCCGCCATGAGCGAAAGAGCGACCTTCTTAGGTGACAACGTCATACAGAAGATAAAACGATACAACGTGAGCCGAAGCCCACGTTGTATAGTATACGGAAAAAGGAAATTTCCTACAAGCGTATCTTGTACGCTAGTTGACGAACTGAGTACCAGTTGCGCTTCCAAATTCATCGAAGATGAACGTGGTAATTGCGTACGCGGACATGATAATAATCAAGCCGATAACTGCAGAGATGAGGATACCCTTTGCCTTACCGATTTGATCTTCGTTACCTGTTGCTGTCATCCAAAGGAATCCAGCCCAGAGTACGAGGAGCACTGCGAGAAGTCCGAGGAACCCGAGAACGACTCTTACGATGTTACCGATGGTTGTGCGGAGATCTTCTTCACCCAATTGTGCGGTGTTGTTGAAGTCGGTCAAGCCAGTATCGATCTGTGCTGATGCGATAAGTGGCATAGCCATCATCACGCCAGACATTGCAGCCGTAGCCCAAATACCTGCTTTTTTCATTGTCATAGATTCACCCCCTCTCTAGTATGGAGATCGCATCACTATTTACTAGCTGGTCGCCGTGAGTTTGTCGAAGACAAAGGTCACGATGACATAGCTACTAAATATTACCACAAGTCCGAGCACAGCCCAAACAAATACGTTGCGTCCTTCCTCAACCTTGCTCGAATTGCCTGCTGATGTGAGCCACAAAATACCACCGTAGAGGAAGAGTACTAGAGCAATAATACCGATAATTCCAAGGAACGACTTGATGACGCGTGCTACGAGATCTTCAAGTGGCGCTTCTGCATTGAGCTGCAGCGGATCCTGCAGTGTCACAGATGTTGGATCAGTTGCGGCGGTGTCAGCGGCTTGTGCAAGAGCAAGGGAAGGTGCAAGAACCATGGATCCCATGAAGACCGCAAGAAGCAATGATTTGATCAGTTTCATAAAGTTGTTACTTGGTGACAACGCCGCAGGTGGCATTGCTGATGTAGACGTTATATTCGCCCTGTACCGTCAGATTCGTTCCTGGAGGAGGATCGATGGCATCGCGCTTGGACTTGAGTATATTGACGTAGTGACTCTTGCAGTTGGCGATGTTAACCATTGCAGTTCCAGGTTTGCCGGTGAAGTTGTGTTCAGCAACCTGTGCACCAGACACACCAGTAACCTTGCAGCTGCACACCGTCTGCTTCAATTCGATTGCTGCATCTGCCCCGCTGGTGTTGCCAGGCCCGCCGTTACCATCAAGTGGAAGTGATGCGGCAATGTCTGGTCGTGCCCCAACTGCTTTCAAGAAGAATTTCACAATTGCGCCTGCACTAAAGATGAGGAGCAAGCCTATGAGTGAACCAGTCATGATGGCACGTCCGTGCTCTACAGATGACGAGTTGCCCGCAGACATGAGCCAGACAGCACCGCCATAAATGAACATAACAAGGACAACCACACCAATTATACCAAAGATCCAATTGCCGATTCCAATTGCTGTTGCTTCGATGTCGGCAAGTGAATAATTACAAGGGATGTTGGTGCCCACACACAGACCGTCTGGTCCACAGGTTGTTGGAGTCGCTATGCCTGATGTAACAGGCACGGAAGCACCATTCATGAAAGGTACTGCTACATCTGTAGTGATTGGCTGATTCACTGTTGGGCAAGAGCCTGTTGGCTTGCGTAGAAGTGGTTCAGCTGCGTGTGTTGTCGTGAATGGTGCAAGGACAGTAAGACTCAGCACAGCAAGCGCTGCCAGGCGTGAGAAAAAGGTACGCATAGGATTAGAGCGTTTGGTTGATGCGATTCACCGCACGGTTGATCGCGTTCTCGAATGCTTCGCGTGGATCGATAGGAGCGTTTGCAAGCGCCTCTTCGATCATATCCCGCATAATGGCTTCCATGGCTGCGCTATCCTTGCCGCGATACCAGCTCTTTGCGGTTAGTAATTGTTGTGCAAAAGGAACACGCTGCGGCACCTGCTCGTCACGTACCTGTGTATCGATAAGTTCGCGAAGAGCCGTTGGACGTTTGGTCTTGGCGAGGTATTTGGATACTTCATCCTTGCGTGTCGTCGCAAAGAGGAGGAAGTCCCACGCTTCGTTTGGGTACTTTGTTTTCTTTGCAACTGTTTCGAGATAGTACGATGCCATGTTCACTGTTGCGTCTCCACGTGGTTGGAGTGCCGGTGCGATGGAGTAGTTGAGCTTTGGTGCACGCGCGGTGAGAAGATCAATGTGGTAGTTATATCCGAAGAAGAATGCGGTTTTTCCGTCTGCAAACGCTTCGAAACTCTCAGGCAACTTGTTGTTCCATGTATAAATCGTCTCAAGGGGATTAGCAAACTCGGTGTATACCATGAGTGCTTCAATACCCGGTGCAACCTCACGCTTGCCTGAAAGTTCAGTTGGAGTGCTGTTGAATGTTGCACGACCAAAGTCGTCAGACATGCGTGTGCCGTTTTGCATCATGAGCAGTGAAACAATATCTCCGGCGCGGCTAATGTTCGTTGCTGTCCCAAGTGCAGCTCCGGACTGGAGAATCGTATCGTCCTTATTGACCTTCGTAATTAGCTTCACGGCATTTTGCAATTCGTCCCAGTATTTAGGTGGAGTTGCGATGCCAGCTTGTGCGAGCAAATCGTTGTTGTAGAACATCGCAAGTGTGTCGACAGAAAGAGGAACGCCGAGAATTTTCTTCTCGAATTGATTATTTTTGCCGCCAGGAACTGCAGTATCGCGGATGGCGTCAGTTGCAACGACATCTACGAATAACTTCTTAAAGGCTGGAATACCGGGTGTCTTGTAGGTGTCGAGGGTTACCTTAGGCTCCTTCTTGATCGTGCCTTCCATCGTCAGTTTTGGAATCTCGATGGTGGACGGTAGGGGAAGAACTTTGTTGGCGTAGGCACCTACCCATGTATTGTGGATTGTAAAAATGTCTGGTCCACGATCCTCGGCAAATGCTTCGAGCAGAGCTTTCTCGTATTCTTCCGGTCGGAATTTTTTATACTGCACCTGGATGTTTGGGTGCTGTTGCTTGTATGCTGCGATGATTTCTGAAAAGTCATCGGCATCGTCGAACATGCGCCAGTAGGTAAGTGTTACCGGTTTGTAACGGTCTTGCACTTCTGCGGGGGTACCTTTGCATCCAAGCCCGACCATGGCGAGGGTGAGTGTGAATGCCGTAAGTCGAAAGAGCATGTGACGCATAAAACTAGTGTTGAGAAAGGTATTTCGTAAAGGCACTTCCAATTTCTGGGTGTTGCATCCCCAATTCGACTGTTGCCTTCAGAAATTCAAGTTTGTTACCGCAATCATACCATGTTCCGTCGAACGCGTGTGCGTACATTGGATTGGTTTTGATGTATTGCTCATACGCGTTGGAGAGGCGGATCTCGCCGTCCTTGGTAGGCGGCAGTTGCGCGAGCACCTCAAAGATCTCTGGCGTAATAATGTAACGACCAACGATTGCGAGATTGGAAGGTTCTGTCCCTGGGGCAGGCTTTTCAACCATCTTGTTGAGTTTGTAGGTTCGATTGCCTACATCGACTCCATCGATCACACCGTAATTTTGGATTTCATGTGCCTCCTTGGGTGAGACACCAACGACAGGTGCACCATACTGTTCGTAGACATCCATGAGCTGTTTGATTGCGGGCACCTTGCCACCTACGATGTCATCACCGAAGAACACAGCACAAGGCTCGTCTCCCACCAATTCACGCGCACAGAGAATGGCGTCGCCATCACCCTTTGGTGAGCGCTGGCGTACGTACACGAACTGCGCAAGATCAGTGATATCAAGGATTTGACCAAGAGTTTCCTTCTTTCCTTTCTTTTCGAGGCGATACTCGAGTTCGAAGTTGCGGTCGAAGTGGTCTTCGATTGCGCGCTTGTTTTGGCTGGTAATGAAGATTATTTGTTCAATGCCAGCCGCGGCTGCTTCTTCAACAATGTACTGAATAATCGGCTTATCAACGATAGTGAGCATCTCCTTCGGCTGCGCCTTGGTGGCAGGGAGGAATCGTGTACCAAGACCAGCAACCGGGATGATTGCCTTACGAACGCGTGTATGAGGCATAGACAAAAAAGATATCGCCCCAAGTATAGCAAAAAAGTACGCAGTATCAAAGCATTTTCTTCGCAAGACGCAGAAGGGCGAGCGCCATGAATTCATCGGGGATTTCGCCAGCTAGTCCCATGCGTCCCACGCGGGCGAGTGGAATAGTGTGAACCTCAATTTTTTCGTCTATGTCGCGAGGAAGGGTGGATTGGGTGAGGCCGTTGGCTGAGAAGAGATATGTGGGTGCTACAATTGATGCGCCTGTGTAGCGTTCGTGAATGATCTGCAGAGATTTGGCCTTGTATCCTGCTTCTTCTTGGAGTTCGCGTTGCATGGCAGTGCGCAACACAGGTGTCGGTAAACGTTCGAAACGAGGCGTATGTGCTGCCTCAGCTTCTTCTACACGTCCACACGGCAAGCGCCATTCCCACGCTGCATTGAGCGTGCGCCATTCACGTAATAATATGATTCGTGTCGGGCTTACGTACGCCACTGCGGCTACAGATGGGTAACGAAACGCGCGTTCGTAGATTGTAGTAGAACCATCGGCAACGTTGTGCTGTTCCTGTCGAATGGTGAAGAGTTTGCCTTCGAAAACGATCTTGGGTGCGCTTGGAGACGTGATCATATAGCATATTTTTGCGCCGTTTGCATGCGGGTGTCAACAAGATGTGGTACACTTGATTCAAATTTCTTCAATACGAGTATGTCATTCAAGAACTTCTTGATTTTGACCGGCATTGTAGCGGTTGCGTTTGTTGTGGGACTTACGGTGCATGGGGCATTCCTTGCGTCGCGTTCTGATGCGAGCAACATGATTACGGTAACTGGTTCGACTAAGATGCGTATCACAGCAGATCTGGGGAAGTGGAACGCCTCGTTCTCGATTTCAGCAACACCAGCCACACTAAAGACTGAGATTGAAGCAATGGGACGCAGCATGGAAAAGGTTCGCGCATTCGCACAGTCCTTGGGTATGGACGCGGCATCTGTAACAGTCTTGCCAATTAGCACCGATCCAGTGTATGAGCCAATTCCTGGTGGGTACGGCACAACAGAGAAGATCATTGGGTACGTTGTTCGTCAGGATGTCCGCATTGAGAACACGGATATCTCGAAGGTAGAGCGGTTGGGGAAGGAGACCAAGACACTTATAGATCAGGGCGTAATCCCAGAGTATCAGCGCACTGAGTACTTCTATACAAAGATTGATGAACTGCGACCGCGACTTTTTGCTGATGCTACAAGCGATGCGTATACACGTGCGAAGGCAATTGCAAGTGGTACGGGGATCACCGTGGGCGAGCTGCGCAGTGCGCGCACCGGAATTATTCAGATCCTTGCTCCGAACTCCACAGATATTTCAGATTACGGTTCATACGACACAACAACGAAGGAAAAGGATATCACCGCAACAGTTACTGTAACGTTTGAGCTCAACGATTAGCGCCGTGATTGTCGTTTACAAAAGCAAAAAAACACCCGTCCTTTGCAGGGCGGGTGTTTGGTATAGAACCGCTTGACCCTAACGTTGCGTTAGGGTGTAGTGTTGCGTTAGGGTAAGTGAAACACAGTATGGGGTACACAATTCAACAATTGGCGAGGGTTGCGGGGGTGAGTGTGCGCACACTCCACCACTACGACACAATCGGCTTGTTGCAGCCTGCACGCCGGGCACGCAACAGCTATCGCGAATACTCGGAACAGGATTTGCTTACGCTGCAGCAGATTCTCTTCTTTCGTGAACTCGAATTTCCGCTTACGCAGATTCGAGAGATCCTCGCGTCGCCACAGTTCGATATGCGCGAGTCCCTGCGCGCGCATCGCCACCTCATTCTTCTCAAGAAGAAACGGCTCATGCGTCTCATCAAGACCATCGACACTACCCTCAAGAAACTTAATAACGAAATCACTATGGAAGATACCGATCTCTACGGTTCTTTCTCCAAGGAAGAATCCGAAGCCTATGCAGCAGAGGCAAAAGAACGCTGGGGTCACACAGATGCGTACAAGCAGTCCCAAGAGCGCGCGAAGAAGATGACGAAGGATGACTGGGACGCACTCTCCAAGCGCAGCGACGAAATCTTGCGCGGCATTGTTGCGAACATGGACAAAGGTCCAGCGAGCGCCGAGGTGCAAAAGTTTATTGCGCAGCATTATGATTCATTGCGCACGTTCTATGAACCGAATCTTACGATGTATCGCGGCTTGGCAGATATGTATGTAGGAGACAGCCGGTTCGCTGCGTACTACGAGAAGTACCACCCGCAATTACCCGCATTCATGCGTGATGCGATGCACGCATACGCTGATGCGCAGGAGCAGAAGTAATTCCCGGGCCACGGGATAGATGAAGAGACTGCTGTCATGACAGCAGTCTCTTCATAGAAAACACGATGGTGTATTTGTAATTGCTTGCTATTTCAGTAATCCAATACTGCGTAGTTCGCGTCTGCAATTGCGATAGTCTGGGATACACTCTGCAACAAGTGCCCAGAACTTCGTCGAATGATTGAACATGCGCAAGTGACACAATTCATGCACCACGATGTAATCTGCAAGATGTGGGGGGAGGAGGGCGATTCGATAATTGAAATTGAGATTGCCGGTCTTTGAACAGCTGCCCCATCGCGTGCGTTGATTGCGAATGCTGATGCGCTGGTATCGATGTTGGTAGTGCGCATTGAAGTGGGTAAGTCGTTGTTCAACAATTTCGCGTGTTTGGAGTCGCAATCGTTTCATTTCAAGAGGGGTGTGCTGTGGCCTTGGTAGAGAAGAGTGATTGATTTGTGCAAGGTGTGTGAGAAGCCATGCACCTTTGCTTTGAAGGAATTCCTCGACAATTCGTACTGGCACCCGCAACGGTGTAGATACTACGATATGTCCATCTGGATGGACTGAAAGTCGCAAAGAGCGGCTACGGCGGTATCCACGGAGGGTATACGTGATAGTTCGACCAGCAAGGACTATCGTACGCTCCATGTTAGAGAGCACTTAGGTAGAGCACGTGCTTGTCCTTGAATCGTTCACGCCAAAGATCAATAGTTTTGGGGAGAGTGTGTGCGTATGCCGGCACGTTGGTTGTATACACCACCACGTTGTCTTGGATAACAGCTGCCCACATGGTGTCTTCTTTTTCCCCAATCATGATGATTGCCTCCATAGAAGTGGAGAGACCTGGTACAGCACCACGGTAGACACGCGCATCCAAGGCATCCTTGTCCTCACCTTCAAATACATCAACAAAGCTTTGCGCATAGAGTTCAACGTACGCGGGCTTTACCATTTGTGTGAAGGTATCGATCTCTTCGGTTGATCGGAAGATCGGATATTCCCCGCCCAGCTCTGCAAGCGTGAGTGATCGTATGGTTCCATTCAGTTCGTACACACCATCAAACTCTGCTCGTGCACCATGGAATTCTCCGCAATCACGCGCTTGAATTGTTATTGTTTGCTCGGACTTATGAAATGAAACCGTGCATGGGCTATCTACAATAGTACTGACTGCAACGTCCCCAGTCTTGGTTGCGGCGGCTTCGATATTTCCAATATGAGCTCCCTGAGAAGAAGCAAGTTTGAAGCGTAGTTTTGAATCGTGCTCTTCGAGGATTGTTAGCGTAGCGTTTGCGCCGAAAACCGAATTTTCGCGTACGTATGTCCCGAGCCATGTCGCATTTTGAGCGACTTGTTGCGTATGTTCTTGTTTGGGGGCGGGAGCTTGTGTGTCGAGAATGGCGTACAAAATTCCAAAAAAACCAACAAGAACCACAAAGCTGCTATATGCCAGAAGCTTGTTGTTCGCGTTCATACAGGATCAGACATCGACGCATCTGAAGCTAGCTCAGCATTAATCTCTTTCTTAATGACTTCAAATTCGTTTTCAATATGAGTGAGTCGTGCCTTGCTTTCCTTGATGAGACCTGCGGCTATCTTTACTTTTTTGAGTCCTTCTTCCACGTCGATTTCTTTTTGTGCATCGAACCAGTCTGCGATTTCGGATAACGCAGTAAGGTTCTTGTTCAGATCAACAGCATTGTTCATAGGGGGGTAATTTGGGAAGTAATTTCTCCATCAGTAACTTGTACGTGTAGTGTAGCACCTGGTTGTGCGTCACGCACACTGCGGATGACCACGCCATTGCTGCGAGCAATACTGTAACCGAGTTGCAGTTGCCTTTCTGGATTGTTGGTATCGATAAGGCGTGTAACTGCAAGGATACGTGTGGACACGTGTTGGAGTGCAGTAGTAAACGCGGTGAGTATTTCGCGTGTATTGCCTAGGAGTGCACGGTGCGTATTCGCAAACTGTTGCTCGATTCTGCTCAATCCCACAGCACAGGTAGATGCAAGGAGTGTCGACGCATTACGGAGTGACGCGGTGTACGTACTCATGATCATGCGTTCGTCGCGTGCTAGTTGTGCTGAGGCCTGGTCCCAGGCACGTCCAAGCAACGCAGCGACAATCGATGGTGTTGATTCCTGTACATCAGCCACGAGAGCAGCGAGTGTCACATCTTGGTGGTGCCCTACGCCCACGAGTACTGGAACAGGGAATTGTGCAATTTCCCGAACGAGTGCTTCATTGTCGAAGCCAGCTAATGATTGGATGGATCCTCCACCGCGGATGAGTACGAGTACATCAATCGGTTCAGATCGCATGGCACGAACAGAGAGCGCAAGACCAGCGCCGCTCTCTGGCCCCTCTACGCGAGCGTCTAAAATACGAACCTTGAATCCAGATTTACGGAGGTTATTACTGAAGTCATGAATCACCGCACCGTGCACTGAAGTGATTACACCGATGGTGCGAATATACTGCGGAAGTCGGCGTTTGCGGTCCAGGTCGAAGAGGCCCTCTGCAGCGAGTTTTTTCTTGAGTTGTAGATACGCTTTCATGAGTGCACCTTCGCCCACGAGTGCGAGTGTTTCAACAATGAAGGAAAGTTTGCCATATTCTCCTTTGTAGTTGGGCTCTCCGCTTACGCGTACCTCCATGCCCACTTCGAGTTGCACCCCGCACACCCCATACCGAAATTTCCACATCGCGCAGGGGAGTGTGTCACCAGAATGTTTGTCCTTGATCGTGAAGTACGCGTGGCCGCTTGCTGCCACTTTTACCTCGCTCACTTCGCCGATTACTGTCGCGCGTAGTTGTTTGAGCGCGGCATTGACGCGCTGCACGTATTCAGCGATGGAAAGGGGATGTGTGAGTTCCATAGTTCTTCTACTGTACAACAAAAACGTGACGCCGCCACTGGGGCAGCGTCCGTGTACTTATTCGTGTATTGTGATCGAGTCTGTCACTGAGAAAACGCCTTGAATCGGGTAGTCCCACCAGTGGGTGCTGCTAAGCGCTTCCACAGGAGTGAACATGCCAGTTGCCGTCAGTCGATCGTCTGCTTTGAGTGCTGGGTGTCCTTGTGAAAGGAGGCTGAAATCCAGTGCAAAGTAGGCTCCGTCATGTGTCTGCAGTCCTTCTGCACACTCTTCAGTCTGAGGTTCGACCACATTCTGGTGCGGAAGACAGGTATAAAATCCAGTTAATGTGATGAGTCCAGGTTCTCGTGGAATTGGCTCGATGGGTGGACCATCGCAGGTGTCTGTACCACATACTATGCTGCGCACTGACACCGCAACGTACACTCCGAGCACGACACATGCTGTGAGGAGCAAGATAGGAAGGAGTGCTTTTGGGCTGTGTTTGGATGCAGGCATAGTGCTACGCAAGCTTCATGAGACTCATGTCGTGAAATACCGCTTCAACGTTGTTGCCGTCTACATCCAGAACAAACGCACCGTAGTAGCCTGCATGATATTCCGTACGATAGCCAGGGGCGCCATTATCCTTGCCACCCGCTGCGAGTGCTGCGGCGTAGAATGCGTCCACTTCTGCTTTGCTGTTGGCACGAAACGCGACGTGCACTGCGGTCGCGCTTGGCTGACGTTCGTTGGAAGTGCTGATCCAGAAGAAGGGGTGAGTATCCCCGAATCCGTAATACATGTCTGCCTCACCGTGGAGTGGCTTCACTCCTAATGGCGCGAGCGCTTTTTCGTAGAATGACATACTGTCTCCAAAGTGTGAGACATGCAACCCGACGTGGTCCAACATACGGTAGTGGTGAAGAATGAGATGCATACAGCGTAGCATTCTTTGATTCGTGGCGCACATCTGGTAGGGTTGGTGTGTGCTGCAAAGGAGAGCACAGCCATGGATAAAGCGAACGACGTGTTGGGTATCAAGATCTCGATTCGTCCTATGACCGTGGACGTTCTGCGGTCTGCAGGCGGACAGTTGGTCGGGTGGATCATCGAGTATCGGATCCCCGAGAATGAGCTGCACAACGGGGTGTCCTTCAGAACTGAGCGTGGAGAGCACTTCGTCCATCCTGAGATCACCACGTGGGAGAATCTGAAGCTGCGAGGCAAGCTGCTCATCCAGCTGCGAAGCGATGCACTGCTCTTGCTGTCGGATGATTGTGCGGTCGTGCACCGGGAGTGTTCGCTGTACGAACCATTGTACACGACTGTCGACAGCGTCATTGCACTCGCAACGCAGATCGCGAATCCGGGGGTGTGCGCTCGTGAGACCGCATGTCATGGAACCGTGTTCGCGCAACTGAAGCTGCGCAACGCAGTGCTGCTGAGCAACGAGAGAGGTGACCTCCACGAGCCAGTGCTGTGGTGCAGTGCTTGCTACGATGCATGCCGTGCACAGGTCGGTGGCCGGCTTCTCATCGATGGACGTGACCTGGGGCTTCGTGCTCCGGTTGCGCTTACCGGTGCTCCATCGCACTGACGCACAACTGAACTCAAACCGAAAACACCGCCTCCGGAGGAAGCGGTGTTTTCTGTATCTTGTGGAATTAACGCAAAACAATGTTTACGACTGCGAGTACGACTGCGAAGAGAAGCGCCGAGCCAAATCCCTTCACTTCAAAACCAGGGACGATTGAAGCAGCAAGCATAATGAGCGCCGCGTTGATCACGATCGTGAACAGCCCGAGCGTGAGAATGTTTACAGGAAGCGTCAGAATGATGAGCAGCGGTTTGATGAAGAGGTTGAGAAATCCAAGTACTGCTGCAGCGCCAAGTGCCGAGAACACACCCACGCGTGCGCCGGGGATAACGAATGAAGTAATGCCGATCGCAAGTGCAGCAATAAGCCAATGCCAGAACATAGATCGTGTGCGTTAGGAGTATAAGAGAATCGTAGCAAAGTATGGTGTTGCTGCGCAACCGCTACTCATCACTCTGAACTGCGTAGCAGCGTTTCGCTCGAGAAGAATAGTATCTCCCGTGCGATCAAATCCGGCAGCACCTTGTTGCGAATAAGCGGTGACACGCGCGGATTGTCCTGATCTGCGGCGCCGATCCAATGCAACTGCACAATTTCGCCGCATGGTCGCGGTTCGCCAACAACAATGCCTGTGTACAGCCGCACACAAACATCTTTTGTAGTATCACCAGCAGCAACATCGGTGTACTCGCCAATGAATTGCAATGAGGCGACATCCAATTCCACACCCAGCTCCTCGCGCAATTCACGCGTGAGACACTGTGCATCGTCTTCACCCGGCTCGTACTTGCCACCGGGCATCAGGTAGTCGTTTGTGAAATGGTTTTTCTCGCAGGTGAGGAATTGGGTGCGAGCTTCGTTGAGGATGAGCAGTCCGACTTTGTTGAAGTGTGCCATAGTGCTTTCACTGTACCACACGGAGATCATGCGCTCTTGACGGTGGGGGGTCCAAATTGTACAGTACAGCGTCTGGTTTGCAGCGGCCAGAACGTCACAACTATGCTGCGCGAGGTGCCCACTTGGATGTAAGCACAGCCGACAACAGGAGTTCCGTACCTCTCATGGTGATACGCCGACAGGAGGGCGATCTCTCGGTGATCTTCGCACCGGGGAAAACCGATGCTGCGGCGACCGAGGACCTCATGGGAACCGGCGATTGTCTCCACTCGCCGGTGTTCACGGTCGAGATGCCAGGTGATGACGAGCGGCGTGCACTTCTCGTCTTCGAATCCCTGTGCGGACAGATGGAAGGAGCAGAAGCCGTATTGGAGGCGCTACTCGGAGTCGTGTACCGCAAGGGTCGCGAAGACGTTCGTACGGAGATGAGGGGTGCCCCGGAGTTCAAGAGTCCGTACGTGGTGTTTCAGTGCTCGCACGATGACAGGCGGTATCTCCGCATCGACGTGGACGGGCAGGAAGATGGGGGTATGGGCGATCCGGTGGATTTCCGGATCCACCTGATCCATCTGCTGGAATCCCAGGGTCATGAAGTAGGCTGCCACGTCCCGTACGTCGGCATCGTTCCTCGTCCGCAACCGGATTTCATGTATCGCTCGGGCATCCTCATCCCGGTGCCGAAGCAGAAGTAGTTCGCACTACTCCGCGTGTCGTCCGCCGCTCAACAACTCGCTCAACGCGAAAGCCCCTGGTAACCTTCGTTCTCACGAACGTTGGCGACCAGGGGCTTCGTATTTTACTAGGGAGCGATTACGCTGCCTTCTTTTTCTTTGCTGCCTTCTTCGGCTTCTCCATGACTGCTTCCATGACAGCTTCTACTGCTTCTGCTGCCTTGGTTACTACAGTCTTCGATTCTTTCTTTGGAGTCATCGCAGCGGCGAGAGTCTCTACCGCGCGAATGAGCTGATCGAGCTTTGCATTTACATTCTGGAGCTCACGAGTCGTTGCTCCGTTGTCTGCAGAAGCTGCAGGAGCGGATGGACGAGGCGTGAACGATGGGCGATCGTAGTCGCGCTGTGGAGCGCGGGAACCTTCGTAGTCACCCTTCTTCGCGCCAAAGCACTTACCACAGAAGATTGGGCGCTCGCCGGTTGGGCGAAACGGCACCTCACACTCATCGCCACAATCGCTGCACACTGCTGGATGCATTCCACCAGGTGCGCCGCCACCGCGGTTACCACCAAACCCGCCACCAAACGAACGCTTCGGACCACCGAAACGTGGGCGATCACCGCCACCAAAGCCACCTTCGCGACGGAATCCGCCACGGGAGCCACCATTACCTTGATAAGGCATAGGACCTACATTATTTAAGTATTTCTTCGATTAATTCTCCGATCCCAATGCCCTTCGCCGACGAGAAGGGAATGACCCGGTGGAAGCCTGCTACTTCCTTGACCTTTTGCAGACGCGCATCATACTCGCTCTTCTTAATCTTGTCAACTTTGTTGGCAACAATTACGAAGTTTTTGCGGGCAATTTCGAGTGCCTCGATCATTTCGAGGTCGTCCTTCGTCGGGCCGACGTTCGCATCGAGGATGAGCGCGAGCACCTTTTGCTCATGTCCGGAGCGGAAAAGGTACCAGTTGATCACCTTGGTCAGCCATTCGCGGTCTTCGCGAGACCCAGACGCGAACCCATACCCCGGCAAATCCAGAAGATAGAAGTTCTGGTTGATGAGGTACACATTGAGCTGGCGGGTTTTGCCCGGCTTGTTGCTCGATTGCGCGAGATTCTTGCGCCCCACAATCGCATTGATCGTCGACGACTTGCCCACATTTGACCGTCCAATGAACGCCACCTGCGGAATATCACGGTCAAGAATCGCATCGGTCCCGATGACGCCTTTTACAAATGTGGCAGAAGTGATGCGCATAGTTCTGGTATGCTACAGCATCTGGGAGGTTTTGGCTAGTTTGTTTGCATCGCATGGTATACTGATGTATATGCGATCTCTTTTTGGGCTTATTGCGTTGCTGCTGCTTGTTGGTGCTGGTTGTGATCCGGTTCGGATTCTTTCTGGCGTTCCGGCGAATACAACTTCTACTACTGCTGTCATAGAGGAGACAGGAGTAGTAGCTCGGTCATTCACGTTTGATGAACTTGAAGAAAAAATTGAAGGAGGGTCTCGGGCGTGGCTATCGTCACTTATCGGCAAGCCCACACGTGTGCGTCTTCCGATCGTCAGTGTTTACGCATTCGGGTGTACAACAGCAACACAATACTGTGTCTCCACCTTTACGGGAGGCTGTTACGGTCCATTTGTGGAATTGAAGGGTAAGACCGCGTCGATTGATGCATTGCGTGCACGTTGTGAGCAAGTATGTGATGAGGCTGGATTCGATGCAGGCCTAGATGGTCCTTGTACACCAGAGTTTGTTGCATCGAACTGTTCTGTTCTCCTCGATGTTGAAGGAACGGTGAGTGCTGTGGGTAAGCCTAACGCAAAGGCAGTGAAGGAGCAGTGTACAGCAGATGAACCCGTGTACACGATCACTGTTGATCGCGTACAAGGACCGTTAGACACCGGTCGTAATGAGGAGTTCGTGCTTCGCGAGTATCGATAACTAGCTCGAAGGCTTTTTGATCACTTGGATGACCCGGCCACTGATGGTGAACGGGTCTTCTTCGTGAATGTAAATCGGTGGGAAAGAGCGGGTAGAATCGGCGAGGAGAAGAATACAGTTGTTGTCAGGGTCAGACTTGAATCGTTTGATGTTGGCCATGTCGTCGATGACGCTCACGATGACATCGTTGTCTCTCGGTGTTTGTACATCGCGGTCTATGATCACATAATCGCCGTCTTCAATGGTGCGACCATCGATGTTCGCTCGATTCATGGAATGACCTTCTGCGCGTAACGCAAAAATATGTGTAGTCTTCTTGAGCATGCGCGGAGAAATCTTCAGATACCCCTCGAGCTGTTCCTCAGCAACAATGGTCGCGGGCCCGCAATTGGCAGAGCCGAAGATTGGAATATTTATGAGTGTTGTACTCCCTGCGGAGCGCACACGTTCGATGGTTCCACGGCGTTTGTCCATTCGGAGCAGACCCTTCTTCACGAGTTGTGTGAGATGATGATGCACTTTTTGTGCAGAGGGTTCGCCAATACGTTCTCCAATTTTACGCAAAGAAAGCGCGCCAAGAGACGTGGCATCAGCCGCCTTGAGAAGTTTTTCCTGCGTGGGGTGCATTGCCCTACTATAGGGGATAACTCGAGTTTTATCAACACGTTATCCACAGCTGTGGAAACGCTGAAAACTTGACAAAACCAGCGCGCGGCAACCTGGATTGGTCTGGACGTGATGATTGTAGTGTGTTGTAGTATCACTGAATCACAACAGGAGGGGTGCGATGGAGAACAAAACACGTCGGCTACTCGAATTCCTGAACCAGGATAGTCAGAAGCCGAGGAGCTTCCAGGATATACAGCACAACGCAGGAAGGGCACATACTCTCGGAGAGCTCGTGTTGCATCTTGGGCGGCTCAGTAACTCCGGACTGATTTCGCGGGTGGAAGTGCAGGGAGCTCCAGCTGTGTATCAGATCACTGAGAAAGGGATGAAGCGGCTGCAGGCTAGCCCGTATCGAGGCGAGTCGAGTTCGGCACTACGTGTGTGGGTAGGGGTTGCAACACTCGTGGCCCTCGCCATCGGTGCGTTTTACATCTTCGTGTGAATGGCACTCTCCATCCACACAGACATGAACCAACGAAGCCAGTTTGTGCGAACGCGCATGCTGGTTTTCGTTTTATTCGTGTAGTAATTGGGAGAGCGCGTCAGTTATCGTGGTATTTACGATCGCAATTTCGTTTGCGTGGTGTCGGTAATCATGCCCAATGCCGGAAATGGTGATGAGTTTCTTGGGCTGGTTCGCATGTTCGTAGATCGCGCTCAGTTCTTCGGCAGGAACAATATCGTCTAGCTCGCCGGCAATGAGCAGTAGTGGCGCATGCACAGCGCCAATGTCTTCGAGCACATGGTACTGTAGTCGGTCGGTGACGAAGGTATAAGGAATAATGTATGTACGACGTTCGGTTGAGTCCGGAATGTCGCGAGTTGTGATACGTACACCGCTGGTTTTCCATGCGTCGATGATGGCGGCGTTGTATTTGCGGGGGAAGGTGGCAGAGCCCATGATGTTCACCACCGCAGTGACACGCGGGTCGCGTGCGGCGTAGAGCATGGAAATCACGCCGCCGAGACTGTGGCCGCCGACGAGAATCTGCTCGTACGTACCGGTCGCGAGCATGTGGTCAATCACACTGCGCACGTCGCTCAAATATTGAGTGACAGAGTACTGTGCAATGTCGCCAGCACTGCTCCAGGTGCCTGTCGGATCAAACCGCACTGCGGTATATCCGCGCTGCGCAAGCGCCTCGGCAAGTGCTACCAAATGCGCATAATCCTTAGAGTCTGTAGTTCCGGGACACAGAATGGCGAGTTTGTTGGTCGGCGTTATCGGTGTATGAATCGCAGCAGCAAGTGCACTTTCTTCTGGATGAATCAGTGCGTGAAAATACGGCATATGCCTCATTACATCAGATTGTCCTGAAAGAACGCAACCCTCCTGTCTTCGAAGTCGATCGTGCATAGTAGTACAATAGAACTATTATATCTATAATTTTCAATATATGGAGAAGCAAAGTCTCACTTTGGTTCTTGTTGCAATTATTTTCTTGGGGCTCGGATTCGGGTTATCGTATGGGACTCGAGTAGGTGGTATATGGGGTGTGTCTGCGCCAGCTGGAATGCATGGGGTGATGGCAGGCATGAATGCACAGCTGCAGGGCAAGTCCGGTGATGCGTTCGATCGTGCTTTTCTCTCCGAGATGATCGTGCATCACAAGGGTGCTGTTGAAATGGCAGAGCTTGCACTGAAGAACGCAAAGCATCAGGAGATCATTGATCTTGCGAAGGCAATTATTGCGGCGCAAGAAAAAGAGATTGCTGACATGAAGAACTGGGAACAGAAGTGGTACGGCCGCTAAGTTCCCAGTGCAAAAAACAACACCCCGCCTAATTCCGGCGGGGTGTTGTGTATTACTCTGCGCTACGCCTTTGCGAGGTTCGTCGCTGGGGTAGCAAGGATTGGCGTTGGAATCTTTACGCCGAAGTACTTGAGTGCTTCTTCGGATTTTGCGAAGACGAGCTGCTGCTCCTTGAGCGCACGGTATCTCGGAGATACCTGTTCGAGGAATTCTGCCACGGGCTCGTTCAAGCTGGTGATGCAGACTTTCTGTCCGCGCTTTTGTACCAGCTCGATGATTTCGTCGAGTGCTTCTGCGCCATCCAGATCAATGAAGTACACACTACGAAGACGCAAGATCACGATGGGGTTCTTTTCTAGTCCCTGTTCGAATCGATTCACGTGTGCGCGGCTGTTAATATAGACCAGCTTTCCTTTAATGGAGTAGAGGAGAATATCCGCTTGCTCGTCGAGACTGTGCAATGTATCTCCCTGGATGTTTTTTACAATGCCCTTGTCGAATGTATTGAGCTTGAGATCGAATTGGCCACGGGATAACTTCTCGATGAAGATAAGAAGTGATAGCGCGGTTCCGAAGACGATTCCTGCGATTGGGTCTTCGTAGAAGGTTACGGCAGCAACGATCATCGAAATCCAGAATCCTGATTTCTGGTAACGGTAGAAGCGCAGGAAGTGCTCCTTTTCAACCATGTTGATAGCGACATACACCAAGATGGATGCGATTACACACATGGGGATATAAGAGAAGTATCCCAAGAAAAGAAACGAAATGATAGCGAGGAATACAGCACTTAGTGCAGCGGAGATCTTGCTGTTAGCACCTGTTTTGATGTTGAGAGATGTGCGTGCGAGCGCGGCTGTTGCTGGGATGCCTCCTGCAAGACCGGAAACGACGTTGGCCAGACCAAGTCCGAGCATTTCTTTGCGTTCATTGTGCTTCGTATGAGTCATGCCATCGGCAATTTTTGCAGACAACATGGTCTCGAGAATGGCGATCAATGCAATAGCTGCAGCGCTCACGAACAGTGTTGATGAAAATTCAAGGTGCGGGGCCTGCACAAGTTTGAATGGAATATCGCCGAAGATGCTCCCGAGTGTTGCTAGCTGTAATCCAGGAATAATGCCTGTAGTTGTTAGGTACCCTAGAAGAATACCAATAGGTGACAGGAGTAATGCACCTGGAATTCGAGGGACAAAGCGGCGTAATACAAAGAGAAGAATGAGAAAGACAGCAAAAATCAACGCAGTGACAGTTGATGTCTGTGAGATGTGGCGAAAAGATTCTACAAGATTGGAAAAGAAATTCTCATGCTTGGGAAGTCCGTAGAGGCCCAAGGCAGCGTTGAATTGTCCGAATCCAATTACCATTGCCACACCAAGTGTGAATCCGTGCACTACACTGGAAGGAATCAGGATAAGATATCGTTCTAAGCGCAGTGCATACGCCATGAGGACGAGAAGACCGACAAGAATTGTAAGTGTTGGGAGTGCGGAAGTGCCATGCGCAACTACATATGCAGCAATGAGACCAGAGAGTGCACCAGTTGGTCCTACAACATTGTAGTTACTGCCACCGAACAGTGCTGCTACAACTCCAGCCCAGATTGCAGTGATAATACCGATAAGTGGTGTCGAACCCGAGGCAACTGCCAAAGAGATGGAGAGTGGCATCGCCACGAGTGAGACTGTCAACCCTGATTTCCAGTTTTCTTTCGCTTTGTCGAAAAAGTGCTTCATATATAGTTGGTGCGGACAATGATCGTTGCGTTTGGCCGTGGAAAGGAAAAATTAGACGAGTCTTTTCTACAGAAGACACATATTGGTGTACTGCTACGGCGATCGGCTGTCAAGTCGATTGTTGACGCTATTAACACGCGCGGTGAAACCGTGTATTCTTTCTAGGTAATTCTTTACGCATGCGTACTATGGAAGGTATTTTTCAGTTTACAGTGCCGATGTTCATCAAGCAGCTCGGCGCACTCCGTATTATTCTTGATAAGGTAGCTGCATACGCCCAAGAGCAGCAGATGGATGAGCTCATCATTTTGCAGGATCAGCTTGCTTCGGACATGTTCAACTTCACACGTCAGGTGCAAATCGCTTGCGATAACGCAAAAGGAGCTACGGCGCGCCTTGCAGGCATGGAAGCTCCCAAGCATGAGGATACCGAGACATCAATCGCACAGTTGCAGGCGCGCATTGATAAAACACTCGAGTTCGTGAAGTCGGTGCCAGAGAGTGCATTTGCTGATGCAGCAACACGACAGATCACCCTCCCGTATTTCCCTGGTGTGTACATGACAGGATACGACTACGCTCGTGAGTACGCGATTCCTAACTTCCTCTTCCATGTGGTCACTGCGTACGCAATCGCGCGTCGCAATGGCGTACAGATCGGCAAGGCAGATTACATGAATGGATTACCATTGCAGGAACTTGCGTAATCAGCACACTATCAAAAGAACAGCAGCCTGAGGTAGGCTGCTGTTCTTTTTGTATCAGGTTAGCTACGACTGGCTTGCGATGCGCTTGGCAGTAGTACCAGGATACGGCGGATGGATTTGTTCTGACAACTGGGCTGCTTGCGTGATATACTTGGGTTACACGTTCGTTCTTTTATGCAATGTCGTATTGCGGTAGTGCAATGTAGGGTGCGTCAGCTGGATGTGAAGCAGAATCTTCACAAGATGGAGATGTATATTGCAAAAGCCGCGAAGACCAAGGCAGACATCGTTGTATTTCCGGAGGATGCAATTGCTGGATGGATTGTTGATCGACCAGACTTGGCAGATTACCACGATAAGTATCGTGCTCATTTCCAGTTGCTTGCAAAGAAATATCGCATCGCAATTGTTCCAGGCTCAATCAGAGAAGGAGATGCGAAAGGTATCTATAATACAAACATACTATATTGATCGGGAGGGCGCGATACTCGGCTCATATCGCAAGGTGCACCTGTGGTTGCCAGAACGGCGTGCGTATCTTCCTGGCCGCAAATCTACTGTTTTTCATACAGAATTTGGATTGATCGGATTGGCAATTTGCTGGGACTTGGCGTTCCCCGAGTTGTTTCGCAGTATGGTAAAGAAGGGAGCGCAGATTGTGATTTGTCCGAGTTATTGGTGCTACGAAGACGCAGGTCGTGGACAGCAGTATGACAAACGTTCAGAGGCGACGTTTATTGATGCAACATGTATTGAGCGCGCATTTGAGAACGAAATGTTTGTCGTGTTTTGCAATGCGGCAGGTGTGCAGTACTTCGGGAGGAACAAGTCGAAGCTCGTTGGACATTCGCAAGTTACCGAGCCGTTCAAGGGCGTCGTGAAGAAGCTTAATGATCATCGTGAGCGCATGTTCATCGCGTCGATTGATACGCGTGTGCTGCAGACCGCAGAGACATCATATGAAATCAGACGTGATCTGCGGAAGAAGTTGGCGGTGTGATGCGCCGACATGGAGGTTACCCAAGCAAGCAATGATGGCGCAGATACAAAAATGACCTCTTGACACAACAAAGAATTTCCTGTATATTCCTTGGTCGGCCATAGTGTACTGGTTCGTACGCTCGAGAATGCCGACACAACCAATGCAGAGAGTGGGTGCAGATATGAGCAAGATCGAAACGAGTCTGATGGAGTGTGGGTGGGAACAGTCGAGCAGCGCCCCACTCGTGCTCCATGCGTCGTTGACGCACCACATCGAGACTACAACTCGCGGTGCGGACGGGAGGGAGAGTCGCTATACGTCGCTGTCTCTTCGACGTGCTGGTTCACGGTACGCCGTGGTTTGGAGCGAATGGCGGCAGAGTGAGGCTGGTGCTGACAAAGGTTTTCACAGCGATGAGAGCGTGGAGTTCGACCCGCCGGTCGATGCTGTCGCGGTGGGGTACGCGCACACCATGACGGTCGACATCGAGATGTGCCGCATCAACTTCTGGACGAAGCCTTCCGGAGAGTAGTTCCGGGGGCGCCGACGGCAGACATAGCATAGAGACGAGTAGTACTACTCGTCTCTTTGTTTTGTGAAAGCAATACTATGTATGGCGAAGTGAGGAGAGAGACTGTTCCTGTTCGAACCGCTCTCGCGCAAGCTGGAGCAACGCAGTGATAAGTGGAGTGTATGAAATACCGGTAGCTTCCCAGAGTTTTGGATACATACTGATTGATGTGAACCCGGGGAGTGTATTGATTTCATTTACGAGCACATTTCCGTCAGGTTGTAGGAAGAAGTCGACGCGCCCGAGTCCTGCACACGAGAGTGCTTGGAATGTACGAATGGAAAGTGCTTGGATGCACTGCGTCACGTCGAGTGGAATTTGTGCAGGGATGTGTAGTGATGCGCCGTGTTCATCTAGATACTTCGCTTCATAAGAATAAAAATCGTGGTGTGGTGTGATTTCTCCAGGAACAGATGCGCGTGGATTGTCGTTACCCAGAACAGCACATTCGATTTCGCGACCAACGATTGCTTCTTCAATCAATACCTTGGTGTCGTAACGAAATGCAGTTTCAAGAGCGGTGGTGTATGCATCTGAAGACATAACTTTGCTTACACCAACAGAGGATCCCATGTTTGCGGGTTTGATGAAGAGAGGTGTACCAAGCTGCGCCACTGCATCTGCGTAGGATGGTATGGTGTGTTGCGTGCATGTGAGGAACTTACCGATGGGGATTCCCGCATCTCGAAGGAGGCGCTTCATTACATCCTTATCCATACCGACAGCTGCACCGAGAACGCTTGCACCTACGAAGGGAACGCCGGCAATTTTGAGAAGTCCTTGTACGGTGCCGTCTTCTCCAAATGGTCCATGCAATATCGGAAAAGCAATGGCGATAGGTTCGGGTGCGGTTCCACCATCTACATACACCAATGCGCCGTTGCCCTGTGGGACGAAGGCAATGCGGCGACCATGTTCTGGAGTAAGGGTGAGTGATCCTGCTGTATCAATTGGTTGATCAATGAGGATCCATACGCCAGACTTTGTGATACCGATGCAGACTGGTTCGTATTGCGCTGTATCTAGTGCTGCAATTATGTTCATCGCAGATCGCACAGAGACTTCGTGCTCTGCAGATTTTCCACCGAAGATAATGCCAACACGATTTTTGCTTTGCATAGATGCGTAGAGAAGCGTCTCACAAGAGGCGGTTATTCTCACTACAACACAGAATGCTGGATATGCAAAGGAGGAGCGTACAAGGAACATTGAGGAGTCGAGACTGCACTACACGTGGTATACTTGAGTAAATTCTCGTCGTGTTATGCAGTGTCGTGTTGCTGTTGTGCAATATCGGGTCAAGCAATTTGATCACAAGAAAAATTTTCGTACTATCGAACGGTATATTGCCGAGGCTGCAAAGAAAAAAGCAGACATTATTGTTTTCCCCGAGGACGCAGTGGAGGGTTGGATCAAGTATAGACCGGATTTGGTAGATTATCAGCACGCGCGTTGTGCGCAGTTTCAGAAGCTCGCAAAGCAGTATAAGATTGCGATTGTTCCGGGTTCAATCATGGAGGGTGATGCAAAGGGGATATACAACACAACGTATTTTATTGATTCGGATGGATCGATTCTCGGTACATATCGCAAGGTACACTTGTGGTTGCCTGAGCGCGGAGCATACACCCCCGGACACACCTCTGTTGTTTGCCAGACCAAATTTGGAAAGATTGGACTAGCGATATGTTGGGACCTTGCGTTTCCGGAACTGTTCCGTAGCATGGCAAGAAAGAACGCACAAATAGTGATTTGCCCGAGTTACTGGTGTTATGAGGATGCAGGTCGTGGACAGTTGTATGACAAGCACTCTGAAGAAAAGGCAATTGATGCATTCTGCGTAGAACGAGCCTTCGAAAATGAAATAATACTAGTTTTTTGCAACGCCGCAGGTGTGCAAGTGTTCGGTCATAATCGCGAGAAGCTAGTGGGTCACTCGCAAGTCACAGAGCCATTTAAAGGTGTGGTAAAGAAATTCAATCATCATCGCGAAGGCATGTTCATTGCCGAAGTGGATACAAGTATTCTGAGACAGGCGGAAACCTCGTACAAGATCAAAAACGATTTGAGAAAAAATTTACGTTTGTGATTTATTAAATTCAATCGGTTCTTTTGTTAAATAGGAAAGCCAGTTGCGTTAGCAACTGGCAAGCCTGTTCTGCAGCCCGTTACAGCTTGGTTGTTATCCGGTCACCAATGAAGATGGGGCCGCTGGAGAGAACTTGCGCGCGCAAACCTCCTCGGTTTGCGAATGCATCTTTGAAGCCCTCCTTTCTGGATAGTCTTGAAGGGCGATTACACGGGTTGGCGAGTTCTGTGCCTCGGACGATGATAGAGCCAATCTGGAACTCTTTCGAGACGAGCGAGTTGAGGTCAACTCCTTGTGTGATGAGGTTCCTTCTCGTATCAGCAGGACTGAAAGGCTGTAGAACTTCAGCATTTGCTGACTCGATTGCTTCGATTGCGATGAGACTAATGTGTCCGAGGTTTTGCTTGGCTTTTGAGAAGACACCGTTTTGAATTGCGTAGCGGTCACCTTCGATCCCTGAGTTGGCGGTGATTATCGCTGAGTGGACGGACTGCATCTTGTGGCCTTTTCTGACACAGATGAATATTCCGATGATTGTTGACATTAGCACTCCACCGTTTCAATTTTCTCAAGAAAGTATAAATAAATAGGAGTAAAGTTGCAAATTACCATTGACGTTCGTTTACTATCATGTTTATGTGGATGTGGACCTTGTGGAGCATCACGGTGATCGGAGGCTTCTAACCACGAAGAGAGGTGACTGATGGAGGACAAGTCAATCATCGACGCACAGCTCGATTTCTACAGGAAAGGGCGTGCGGGCTGTTTGTTCGCAGCGCATGCGGCTGCAGACCCAGCGAAGTTCGGATGGCGCCTTTCTGTGAGCAAATTGGATGTTGAAAGCATCGAGGCTGTCGTCCGTGAGGCGGTCCTTGCTGACGGCATCTCAATGCAAAGCATCATCCTTCCGTCTGTCGTGACTGTCGAGGATTTGAGGCGCTTACTCCTTCTCTTGAAGGATGCACCGTCGTTTTTTCTCGAGCAGGAGCAGGAGTTTGGCGATAAGGTCTGTCTCGGTTTTCGAGTCCGTGTCGAGGACAAGGTATCTTGGCTCACCGGGTTTGGGAACTTCGAGTTTCTGCCCGCAACTCGTCAAGCGGTTTTCACAGAAGTTGTGTTTCGGTCGAAACCTCGACCTAACTACACCACTGTGAAAAAGGAGGCGCCTCCAAATGTCCTTCATCTGGCGGACCTAGATGTTGGACCCATGAAGCGGACTAAGTTCGACGCACTCTGGAATGGGTCGTTCGAAAAGACGGAGCAACTGCTTGGGCACAAGCCTGACCTTGCTAGTGCGGCAAAGACAACATACGCAATTCCTGCCAGTCTGTGGGCGTAGGCATGCAGGATCCATCATATAGAGTGAAGCAGAGTCTTGCTTCGCTCTATATTTTTACCCATAATGCCAGTATGGAAACACAGAAAAAGACTTCTGAGAAAATATTAGAGTTTTATTCGACACTTAACTTGCATTCAGATTTGCCGAAAGGAATTCAAGTTATTAATCCATTTCATGATCTTCCTACACGTCGTCTTCTTGAAGTGTTTTTGGATAAGTTTTTTTCTGATGCGAAGAAAAGAATTCCTGTATTAGGAATTAACCCTGGTCGATTCGGTTCTGGTGTAACCGGTATTCCGTTTACTGACCCGAGGATGTTACGTGAAAAGTGTTTGATCGAGAATGATTTTGGAGATCGAATTGAACTGTCATCACAGTTTGTGTACTCATTTATTGAATACTTTGGGGGTGTAACGACTTTTTACGATAAGTTTATGCTGGGAGCAGTGTCACCGGTTGGATTTATGAAAAATCGAAAGAATTATAATTACTATGACGATAGCGAATTACTCGGCACGTTAAGACCTTTTTTAGAGACCAGTCTTGCCGCTCAGAGAGAGATGTGCGGTGTTGATGTGGTTATACTACTGGGTTCTGGTAAAAACGCAGCTGTATTCGCGTCATTGAATGATGAGTTGCGATTGTTCAAGCACGTATTTTCATTAGAGCACCCACGCTTTATCATGCAATATAATCGACGGCATCTTGGTAAGTACTTAACAAAGTACGATGAAGTGTTTAAAAATGCGCTTTCGCTGACTCAACTTCGTTGAGCCTCATCAAGCTTCACAGGGTTGTAGCTTTTTCAATGCGACCTTGCGTGCGAAAAATTTTCTCCATTTCCTTACCCTTCGCCAACTCATCAATCAGTTTGTCCAAATAGCGAATCTCCCGCATGAGTGGTTCTTTGATCTCTTCCAATCGCACACCACAAATCACACCTTTGATCAGGCTTCTCGATGGATTGAGCTGAGGCGCGTTCGCAAAGAATGTCTCGAAGTCTGTTTGCTTTTTCAACTGCGCTGCCAAATCTTTCTTGCTGTACCCAGTCAGCCAACAAATAATTGTGTCGACTTCTTGTTGCGTGCGTCCCTTCTTTTCCGCCTTCGCAACGTAAAGGGGATAGACGCTCGCGAAGCTCATCGCATAGATTCGATGGCTAGGATTCTGCATGAACGTATTATTTGTTCGATGAGTATTCCACAGTCCACTCAATCCCGTACTTGTCTCGAAACATGGCGAACGAAGTGCCCCATGGACTTTCCGCCATTGGCATTTCCACAGTCCCACCTGCCGAAAGTGCGTTGAAAATTCGCTCCGCCTCTTCCTTGCTGTCTGTAGTAACGGCGATCTTGGATCGGTTTTCGTCCTCGTTGACGCGTCCCATCATTTCCGGAACGTCATTAGCGATTAACAGAGTGCTCCCGATAGGTAGTGCAATGCGCATGATTTTGTTGGCTTCATGCTCAGGCACAGGGAACTCGGCGCTCGCGATGTCTTTGAAACGAATAATACCAGCGAATTCACCACCGAAAACAGATTTGTAGAACGTAAACGCCTCTTCAGCATTTCCGTTGAAGTTAATGTAGGGATTGATGGTTGTCATAGGGAGTATCTTACCTTGCGGAGAGGGAGGGATTCGAACCCTCGGTCCTTACGGACACCGCTTTTCGAGAGCGGCACGATCGACCACTCTGACACCTCTCCAGTTGTACGCGCGACTACTGTACCGACTTCCGCGACTTTTGTGAAGCCCCTGTGATGACCACCGTCATTCCCACGAGTATCCACCAGGCAGTCGCCAGATCATTCTTGAAATACGGCACGTCCACCATGCCATGCACCAGGATCACGATTGCCGCCCCTACAATCCCGAGCCCGATCACTCCACCCGCGCGATATCCAGTTCGTACAAGCCAAATCCACAACGCAGCAAACGCCGCTACGCCTAACGCTCCGAGTTCAGTCCAGAAATTGAGCACAATGTTGTGTGGGTACAAATAAATCTCTGCCCAGTTGAGTCGATGAAATGGTTTTACCGCCTCCTGATATCCACCCAACCCATTACCGAGCACCGCTACTGACGGCGTATGCGTGAGCTGCTCTACAGTCTCTGCCCACATCGATGTGCGCACGCGGCTAGACCAAGACTTTTGTGCATAGAGGTTCTCTGTTGCGAGTTGTTGTGGCGGTACAAACCAGACGACGAGTGCGAGGGTAATCGCACCAACGATCGCTACTACGCGCGTCCATCGGTGATACCACAGCATCCATACGAACACCGCTGCAGCTACACCAAGTATTGCTCCGAGCGACTGGGACAGCACCACTGCAACACATGCCAATGTCGCAACTCCGCGATACCACCACCCGCGCAGTGCAAGCATCGGAATGAATGGCGCAACAAAGAGCGCCACTGCATTTGGGAAGGGGAACACTGACGTCGCGCGGCGAGTTGCTTCTGCACGCCAATATGCATTTGGAATTTCACCAATCGTCGTACCCCACAAGGTCACACCATCAGGTAGCCAGAAGTACTGCACGATCGCATATACGCTCACCAGACCTACACTCACCGATGCTGCAGCTATCATACGCGCCACAGTCTGCGGCGTCGCACTTGTGGCGATCATAAGCCCAACCAATATCGGCTCCACAATATACGCACGCCACAATCCTGCAGCTGTGCGCAATTCTGGTGCCACAAAGACAGACACCGTCCCCGCAATGAGGAAGAGCCCGCTCGCAATCATCAGCCACTTATGTTCACGCAATCGCTCAAACGAAGGTCGCGACCACGCCCACATACCTGCAGTCACCAAAATCAGCACTTCCAACAACGTCGTTGGCACTGGTCCAGCAGACCATCGAACCAAATACGAGGGGAGTAGTGCTGCGATCGCGATCAACATCCATTGCATATGCAACGCAGTATAAGAATCGGATTGACTTTTGTCCAAAAATGTGCTATAGTGTACTCATGATTCGATCACGTGCCCATCCCGGGCGCATGGTCGATTTTATTTTGCTCTTTCTATGTCTGAGAACGAGAGTTCGCGCTTCAAGAAGATGCTTGAAGCGAAGATGCGAGCTTCTGAGTCAGGGTCAGAACCGGGACCAGAAGATGCCCACGACGCAGCCGAGACCGAAGCACAACGGTTGGCGCGCTTGGAGCGAGAGTCGCAGCTCAACAAACTACGCGCCGACCCAGAAGTGGTAGCGCGCGTAAAAACAAGAGCAGGTTTGCGTGCGTACAGACCAAAAAAGGAATAGCCCGCACTATACCGGGAATCCGCGCAGCGCAAAAAGTACAACACAGTACACCACAATCCCAGTCGCAAGCACGAGGACGAAGGGCCAGCTCACCGGAATACTCCAGAGCACTGCCCCCATCACCACGCTCGCAGCTAGGATTTTTGGTATTGTCTTCCATTGTATCCGTAGGCGCGTGGTTCGAGTGACAAAGACCGCAAGCAGTAGCGCGGCCAGCCATTCTGATGCAACAGTACCCCATGCGCCACCTAGAGCGCCGACGCGTGGAATGGCAACAAGGTAACTCACGAGCGTCACCGCAGCAACGAGGGCATAGATCCACAGTACGTTTCGTTGCTGATCTAGTGCAACAACTACATGACCAAAGAGCGTACTTACAAATGCGCCAACTAATCCGATAAGGAGTACAGCGAGGAGCGGACCCGATGGAGCATATGCATCACCCATGACAAATTGCATAACGGCCGTTCCAGTAAACCAACCACCAACGGCAATGGGTACCACGAAGCACAGGAATATCTCGAGTGTTTTTTGCATGAGCATGGTGAAGCGTTCTGTGTTGCGCGAGTCCCATGCTGCAGTGAGTGCTGGCAACACTACGCCCATAGTCATGACCGGCACCATGAGCAAAATATCAATTACTCGATACGCTGCACCGTAGTATCCAACAGCAGCGTCGTCGAAATACGCTTCCACAATGAGTGTGTCAGCGCGCAAATAAATGAGATTGAATGCGATCGAAATACCGATAGGCCAACTCCGCTGGATAATTTCACGCCAAATGTCCATGTCCCAGGCAAGGTGTATGCGAACATACTTGCGCGATGCAGCCAGAAGAACGAGGAATTGGACAACAGACCCGAGTACAATGGCGGCGAGGATGGCATAGAGCCCTTTGTCCATCAGAATTGCAGCGAGAGTGCCGATCAGCAGTGCAACACGCCCCGCATTCTCTGAGATCGCTACCCAAATTACGGACAAATGTTTTTGAAAGAGCCCGGTGAGAATTTGGTTGAGCGCAACACAGAGGAAGGAGAGTGAGGTGATGGCAATACCAATCTTCACTTCACGCGCATAGTGCAAGTTAAGTGCGAGGAGCGGTGCAATACCTAAGAAAACCAATGCTGTGACCAGACGGAGTGTGAACAGATTCGCAATGACTTTGTTTTCATCAACATTGCGCTTGCTGATCATCTGTACCGTGGTGAGCACAAGACCGAAGTCAACCAGGATACCGAAGAACTGCAGGTATGTGTTCACTGTCGTGTACTGTCCAAACGTAGCAGGGGAGAATGCACGACCGAGTAAGAAGATAACAATGAGCCCGAGAACAGTGGAGAGGACCTTCCCAGCAACTTGAATCAAAGAATTTTTTGCGATTGCTCGTCCTTCAGACATAGTGGTATGCACGCAGTATAAGAATCGGATTGACTTTTGTCCAAAAATGTGCTATAGTGTACTCATGATTCGATCACGTGCCCATTGTGGGCGCATGGTCGATTTTATTTTGCTCATTTCTTAGTCTCATATGTCCGAAAAGTTTCGTGGCGTAAATCCAGAAGTACAGCGTGAGCCTCAGCGTATGAAGGCTGACAAGGAATCAGTTCGTACACGCAGTGATGTGTTAGATTCCGAAGAGCGAGTGGATATCCGACTCACGGCGGGTCAACTCGCGGCCATGGAGGAACCACGTCGTGCAGAAGCAAGACGTGAGGCGGAGCATTTGCGCATGGCATTACGCAGTCGTGCGCCGCACACTCCTGCAGAAGGCGAAGTAAACAGAACTGATATGCATGCGGTATTGGAGGTACGCTTACATCGGTTGGATGCAGGTCTCGCAGTGGACGGTAGTAAGCGTTCATTGTGGGAGAAGGCGGGTGATTGGTGGAGTGGAAGACGCAAAATGATGGAACAGAAGATGGTGCGCGATGTACGTGATACAGTTCGAGATTATGGCGAACGTCATCCGGACGCCGAACAAGACGTGGATCGTATCCAGTCCGTAGAGCAGGCACGCGCAGCCATGGAACAAATTCGTCGACACAAGGAAAGCATTCGAAAATAAAGGCTATACGCATATGAGTAGCGGACCTTGAAAGATTTACTCGTGGTTCGTAGTATAATAGGTATATGGAGTTCAAGCCCGCGTTCGCGCCATCATCATTTTTTCGTAAATTGACACAGGTCCTCATGATGGCGGTCGCGGGTTTTGGCATACTTGCGCCTAGATACGACGTTCAAGCTGCAGCGACGCCTGCATACCAGGCGAAAATTACTGCATCGCCTTCAGCTCCGATCAAGCTTGCGCCCGGAGAAAAGACCACGGTTGCTGTGACATATCAGAATACAGGAACCACTGCATGGTCTAAGGACGGTAAGACATATGTGTCGATGTACACGTATGAACCGAAGTACCGCGATAGCATCTTCGCAACGCCAGCATGGATTTCCCCGGATCAGGTCATGCGTCTGCCATCGGCGACGGTGAAAAAATCAGCAAGCGTTACTTTCAAAATTCCTGTTATCGCTCCAACTAAGCCTGGTACGTACACTGAAGTGTTCCAACTTGCGGCAGAAGATACCGCTTGGATCAAGAACAGCCTTACAAAAATCACGTTCATCGTTGAGAAACCAGTTGCGACAACCACACTGAGATCAGTAGTGACCAGTACGCCTGTTGCTCTGTCTCATGCTGCACGTCGATTAATCCAGTCTGCACCAATTGAGGGTGTTGTGGGTGGGCAAGAAGTGGTATTCCGGGTTGGGTTCAAGAATGTTGGTAAGACAACATGGCAGACCCGTGCAGTGCAATCGGTTGTAACGCATCTTGCAGAGGACTCGACTTCAACACCGGTATCCGCGTTTGCGCACTCATCGTGGGTCGATGGTACGCGTGCGCGAGTATCTGTGGAAGGTGAAATTGCCCCTGGGCAACTGGATCTTATTGATTTTACATTCCGTGCGCCCGCACGCGCAGGACACTATACTGCACAATTTCAGTACACAGTTGGGGACGTGCCTGTTGAAGGAGGACTTATTGAGATTCTTGTAACAGTTACAACCGACGCTCCACTCGTGTCTGGAGCCGTTGGATTTGACGGTCAGGTTCAATTGCCGTCAGAACCCCGCATCCGTGTTGGAGTGGCGAAGGTTGAAAATGGTTCTATTCGCGTGCGCAGCATCTCTGACTACAACATAGTAGACGGCACTGGCGCCGTACTCGGTGTGCTGCCTGCAAATACGATTGCAACGCTTTCGTACACGTCGAGCACTGATGTGTACGCTATCACAGCGCCAAATGTTTCGTTGACCTCGCAGACACACCTGCGTCTTGAGCCGACAGCGCCTGGTTCGTATTTCGAGTTGCCAGATCGCAAAGATGGAGTGACTTGGAACAAGACGTTGAATTACAATACCTATCGCGACACCTTTGAACTGCGCTACAGTGTGGCGAACAAGATGACCTGGTTCATCAATGAGCTACCAATTGAGCAGTACGTGGCTGGTGTTGCAGAAACCAGCGAAGAAGTGCCTGTCGAATTTCAAAAGGCACTCATGATCGCAGTTCGTACCTACGCCTATACCGCAATGGACGCAGGAACGAAGCACAAGGATCGTAATTACGACGTCGATGCCACGTATGATCAGGTGTATAAGGGATATGCGCGTGAGCAGTATTTCAAGAAGGTTACAGCAGCAGTGAATGCGACACGCGGTCAATTGGTAACGTATGCAGATCAGGTGGTGGTAACACCGTATTATTCACGTTCTGATGGACGCACGCGCGATTGGACAGAGGTGTGGGGTGGTAAGGCGAAGCCGTGGCTTGTGTCCGTCACTGCACAGTATGATAAGGGAAAGACCATGTGGGGGCATGGTGTTGGTATGAGCGCAACAGACGCCATGGCACGCGCAAAGAACGAAGGTTTCACCTACCAACAGTTGCTCCAGTATTACTACACGGGTACAACGGTCCAAACTCGATATCAGTAATCGTAAACGAAAATCCCGGCAGTACATGCCGGGATTTTCGTTTGCTTTATAGTTTTTCCTGTCTCTCTGCGTCTTCGCGAATGAGTTCGAGTATCTCGCGTCGAAGTCCATTCGGGTTGCCGACTTGGCTCACCATGAACCGGAGTTCAGCGCCAGAGGTTTCGACACTAATGTTGCCGAAGTTGAAGATGGTTGCAAAGAAACCGCGTTGGTCAGAGCGAATATCTTGTACCTTGTACAGCTCAACTTCTGATACCGACCGGCCGAAGAGACCGATCTGATCCACGTCCACCAGACGTCGATTGGTTACGATCCACATATCGAGATAGTAATCGACGAACCGTCCGAAGAAGAATACGAGGAGCGCCAAATAGTAGAAGCTTGAGCCTAATACTGCGACTGCGTGTACTCCGTTGTTAGCAAACATGTCTGGATTTGCGTTCAGCAAAAGAACACGTGCCATCCAAGGTACAGCGGTAGCAAGAAATCCAAAGAGAATGATCGTGGGAACAAAGGTGATTGGATGTCGGCGTAATGTGTAGATAATCTTCTCGTCAGGCTGTGCGTGGATGAGTTCGCTGAGGTGCATACACTTAGAATGAGAAGAACGAAAGGAATGAAACCGTGCCGGCCCAATCAATAGAGGCAGCGCCAGCGAGTGTGCTAATCATGACAGCAACGATACCGGCAATCACGAGCGCGGTGACAGTCGTTGCCACGAACGTGAAGGTGCCAGTCGCGATCAGCAATCGAGCAGTGAAAAAGAAGAACAAAGCTAGAAAAGCTACGAGAACCAGGTATACGTACACGAGATAGATGACGGGGATCATGCGAAAAGTGAGTTAGCCGCTGGTGGCGGGGCCATGTGGAGTAGGCCTAAATGTTCGTAGGCAGAGCGCGTGGCAATGCGGCCGCGTGGTGTTCGGTCTATCATGCCGAGCTGGAGCAAATAGGGCTCGTAAACATCTTCGACGGTTTCTTCTTCTTCTGCGGAAACCGCGGCAATAGTCGCGAGGCCGACCGGACCACCGTGGAACTTCTTGATGATGGTCTCGAGAATTGTACGATCGACTCGGTCGAGTCCGAGTGGGTCGATCTCGAGCATGACGAGCGCCATTTCTGCGAGATCCTTGGTAATAATACCACTCCCTTTCACTTGCGCGAAGTCGCGCAGACGTTTGAGGAGACGATTGGCAATGCGCGGGGTGCGTCGGCAGCGAGTTGCGATAATCGCCGCAGCTGCTGGCTCGATTTGTACACCGAGTTGCAATGCACTACGGGTGATGATTTGGGCCAATTCGGTGTCACTATAGAATTCGAGCTGGAAAATCATGCCAAATCGATCGCGAAGCGGAGAGGAGAGCATGCTCATTTTCGTTGTTGCACCAATGATTGTGAACTTGGACAGGGGCATGCGTACAGCTCGGGCACCTGGCCCTTTGCCGAGCATAATGTCGAGAGCGTAATCCTCCATGGCAGGGTAGAGCATCTCCTCGATCGTACGGTTCATGCGGTGAATTTCATCGATGAAGAGGATGTCACGATCCTGGAGGTTGGAGAGAATCGCCGCGAGATCCCCAGTGCGTTCAATGGCAGGGCCTGATGTGATCTTGATGTGAGAAGTGAGCTCGTTGGCGATGATGTGTGCGAGGGTGGTCTTGCCAAGCCCTGGATTGCCGTAGATGAGGATGTGCTCGAGTGGTTCACTCCGTTGTGTTGCAGCTTCAATCGCAATTCTGAGGTGCTCCTTGGTGGGTTCTTGTCCAACGAATTCATGCAACCGCTGTGGGCGCAGGGTTGATTCGAGGGGTTTCTCCTCTGGCCGCTCATCTGGGGCGATGAAGCGATTGTCTGTTGCAGTGGACTCCATGCGGTCATTGTAGTCGAGGGGGTGCTGAGCGTCTAGTCGATGTGGATAAATTTGGCGCATCATGGGTACGACACAAAAAAGCCTTGGTTTGCGAGCATTTGGCGATGCTGCCAATAACTTGCTCGCGTAGCCTGTTGTGCGTATACTGGTGAGGCATCTCACAAGACACAATATATAGTGTTCAGAGCAGAGTTGTGACCACAATATATAGTGTTTTGTACATTATTCACGAACTGCATTTCATCCCTGTATGCAACCATTTACCGCGACACGATTGCCCGTTGCACAACCCTTGGTGTCACCCAAGTACACGCAGAACGGCATGCGATTCCCGCGCCGCTATACGCGCGAGGGTGTTGATCCGTATGCCATGTTTACGTACTCGAAGCGTTCGAGCGTTATTCGTGATTCTGACGGTTCGGTGGTCTTTGAGATGCATGATGTAGAGGTTCCAGAGCAATGGTCGCAGGTCGCGACTGATATTCTTGCACAGAAGTATTTCCGCAAGGCAGGTGTGCCTCAGTACAATGACGATGGATCGGTGAAACGTAATCCTGACGGGTCTGCCATGCTTGGATCCGAACGGACAGCGAAGCAAGTGGTGCATCGTCTCGCTGGATGCTGGCGTCATTGGGGAGAGAAGTACGGATACTTTGCAAGTGCTGCAGATGCACAGGTGTTCTACGACGAGACAGTGTACATGCTGCTCAAGCAAATGGTGGCACCGAACTCACCACAGTGGTTCAATACTGGCCTCAACTGGGCATATGGAGTAAATGGTCCTGCACAAGGACACTACTACCCAGATCCAGTGACAGGCGAAGTGAAGCGCAGTGAGGATTCGTACACACATCCGCAGCCACACGCATGCTTCATCCAGTCAGTAGAGGATGATCTCGTTAATCCAGGTGGCATCATGGATCTTTGGGTTCGTGAAGCACGTCTCTTCAAGTACGGCTCTGGTACGGGAACGAACTTCTCCAATTTGCGCGGTGCTGGGGAGAAGCTGTCGGGTGGTGGTAAATCTTCTGGACTCATGAGCTGGCTCAAGATTGGTGACCGCGCAGCAGGTGCCATCAAGTCAGGTGGTACGACGCGTCGTGCGGCAAAGATGGTATGTCTGAATGTCGACCATCCAGATATTGAAGTGTTCATTAATTGGAAGGTGAAGGAAGAGCGCAAGGTAGCGGCACTTATTGCTGCTGGGTATCCTTCGGACTACGAAGGTGAAGCCTACCAGACAGTAGCAGGACAGAACTCCAACAACTCGGTCCGTCTCACTAATGAGTATCTTACGGCGGTAGAGAAGGATGGTGACTGGCAGTTGCGCTGGCGCACAGACAATCGCGTGAGCAAGACGCTCAAGGCGCGTGACCTCTGGGAGCAGATTGCGTTTGCGGCATGGGCGTGCGCAGATCCAGGTACGCAGTACGACACCACAATCAACGAGTGGCATACGTGTCCACAGGATGGTCGCATCAATGCAAGTAATCCATGCAGTGAGTACATGTTCCTCGATAACACTGCATGTAATCTTTGCAGCATCAATCTTGCACATTACTTCGATCCCGTAACCAAGATCTTTGATGTAGATGGGTTCCGCCATACAGCACGACTCTGGACTGTCATTCTCGAAATTTCGGTACTCATGGCGCAGTATCCGAGCTACGAGATTGCAGAGATGAGTTATAAGTTCCGCACGCTCGGGTTGGGCTATGCAAACCTCGGTGCAGGTGTACTCATGGTTGCTGGCATTCCGTACGACTCTGAAGAAGCACGTGCGGTTGCTGGAGCTATTACGTCGCTCATGACAGGTGAGGCGTACGCTACATCTGCAGAGATGGCAGCATCCCTTGGAGCATTCGATGGATACCAGAAGAACCGCGAGGACATGCTCCGCGTGATGCGCAATCATCGTCGTGCTGCGTACAATGTTCCTGCACACGAGTATGAGAAGCTCGAGATCATGCCAGTGGGAATCAATCCTTCGTACTGCCCAGGCTACTTGCTCCATGCAGCACGTGAGTCATGGGATCGTGCGCTTGAGATGGGTGAGAAGTTCGGGTATCGCAACGCGCAGACAACGCTCTTGGCGCCAACTGGCACAATCGGGTTGCTCATGGACTGCGCAACAACGGGTGTTGAACCAGACTTCGCACTCGTGAAGTTCAAGAAACTCGCAGGCGGTGGCTACTTCAAGATTGTGAATGAAGCTATGCTCCCTGCGCTGCAGAATCTTGGGTACAACCCAGTACAAGTAGATGACATCATTCGCTACTTGAAGGGGTCGGGAACGCTTGCAGGTGCACCAGGGTTGAATCATCAGGTACTCAAGGCAAAGGGGTTTACAGACGAAGATATTGCGAAGGTTGAGAAGCAGTTGCCAGGCGTGTTCGAGATTCAGTTCGCGTTCAATGTGTGGACGCTCGGTGAGGAGACATTGAAGCGACTTGGATTCACCGAAGCACAGTACAATGATTTCAACTTCAACATGTTGCGCGAGCTTGGATTCACGAAGGAAGAGCTTGCGGCAGCGAACGAGTACGTGTGCGGTACGATGACGATCGAAGGGGCACCACACTTGCGCCGCGAGCATTACCCGGTATTCGACTGCGCGAACAAGTGCGGCAAGAAGGGTGTGCGCTACATTCATCACAACGGTCATATCCGCATGATGGCCGCAGTACAGCCATTCCTCTCTGGTGCGATTTCGAAGACCATTAACATGCCTAATGAGGCAACGGTTGAGGACATCAAGGAAGCGTACATGCTTTCCTGGAAGCTTGGCCTCAAGGCGAATGCGCTCTATCGTGACGGATGCAAACTCTCGCAACCACTGTCGACCAAGTCAGACAAGGAGTCACGCGATGATGCAAAGCAGGGAGCAGATGATGCGAAGGAGGCAAAGAAGGTTGCTGAAGCTGCAGAGGAAAAGGCAGCAACCATGGCAGCAGAAGCAGCAGCTCCAGCGCCAGTAACCGTGTCTGAACCAGTAGCAGCGCCGGCCGCAGAGATCGCAGCAGTGATGGAAACATTTGCTGCAGCAGCGCAGTCGCTCGCACCAGCCGCACCAAGTGATGAGCTCATTCAGCAGCGCCGCAAGTTACCAGTGAAGCGCAGTGGTATCACGATTGAAGCAGCGGTGGGCAATCAGCAGGTGTACATTCGTACCGGTGAGTACGCTGACGGGACGCTTGGTGAAGTGTTCATCGACATGTTCCGCGAAGGTGCGGCATTCCGATCACTCTTGAACTGCTTCGCGGTGGCAGTGTCGTACGGATTGCAATATGGCGTACCACTTGAGAAGTTCGTAGAGAAGTTCACATACACTCGATTCGAGCCATCTGGATTCACCTCGCATCCGAATGTGAAGATGTGCACGTCTGTGATCGACTACGTGTTCCGCGTGTTGGCGATGGAATACCTTGGTCGTACAGATTTGGTTCAAGTTCCACCAAAGGGGACACAGAAGAATCGTGCAGAAGCAATCAAGGAGTTGATTGCAGAGCGCGAGGAGGCACAGGGGTTCGTTCCTGTAGCAGAAGGTCAGGAGAAATTGTTCACCCCACCTGCACCTGCGGCAGCACCGCTTGCACGTGTGCCAGCAACCCCAGCCGTAGCTGAAGTTGCAAAAGTGGTAACCGAAGATTCGGTTGCATCACATGGTGAAGAAGCTGTAGCTCCAGCAACCGCAACACATGGCGCTCCTAACGCACTCGATTCCTTGCTTAACGAAATGATGGGAGATGCACCACTGTGCGACACGTGTGGTCACATCACGGTGCGCAACGGCTCATGCTACCGCTGTCTGAATTGCGGTGCGAGCATGGGGTGCAGCTAAGAGACAATAGAAATCACAACACCCACCGCAAGGTGGGTGTTTGACTCTACGCACTAGACACGATATGTTCGGGATCTATGGCAAAGATTTATACGCGTACAGGCGACACAGGGGAGACAGGGCTCTATGGTTCAGGGCGTGTGAGGAAAGATGACCAACGCATGATGGCGATTGGCTCAATCGACGAGCTCAACAGCGTGCTTGGTATTGCGCGTGCGTATGTGCGGGAGGTGACGCGCAAAGAAGAGCTTGAGGCAGTTTCGAAATTGGACTATGTATTGCGTCGCATGCAGAATGAACTTTTTACGGTCGGCGCAGATCTTGCGACCGTGCACGAGCCGGCGCGTGCGAGCGTGCCACAGGTGACTGGCGAGCATGTCGCGTTCTTAGAGAAGACGATTGATGCTTTCTCGGAAGGATTGCCGGAACTCACACAATTTATCTTACCAGGGATTTCACTTATTGCAGCTCAGTTGCATCACGCACGAACCGTTGCCCGGCGTGCAGAGCGGGAAGTGATCGCGTTGCGTCGCGTGGGACCAGTCGGCGAATTTTTGGTGCCGTATCTGAATCGGTTAAGCGATGCACTCTTCACCCTTGCGCGGTGGATTAACAAGGAGCAGGGGTGCGATGAGTATCTTTGGGAGAAATAAATATAAAGTTAAAGCCCCGGCACTCGTGAGAATGTCGGGGCTCTGACTTCGGGGCGCGAAGCGCTCCTAGGTCATGGGTTGGGGCTCGTTACACCCCTCGCAAGCGGGTCTTCCAGCTGTCGTGCACTCGATCAGCCGTGCCCGATGTTGGCCTCGTTGGTCCGCATGGCGGCGTTGAAGGTGTTGGCATCGGTGGTGGCCCAGGACGGGAAGGTCCAGTGTCGGTTCGTCATGGAGCTCCTTGCGAGCCGGTCTGCTGGTGTGGTCAGCCGGCGGATTCACAGGTTACATCGAACGTCTGGACTCGCAACACCTGCTCGATAGCATGCGCACTGTGAGTTCGGACAGCAAAAACTGTAGCATGCTGTTATCTTTGGCGTCAAACATTCGTTGAGTTCCAGGCGTAGATACAACAACACCCGGGAAAACCCAGGTGTTGTATTGGTGGACCAGCAGGGGCTCGAACCCTGCACCTCCGCCGTGCAAAGGCGGCGCTCTACCAGATGAGCTACTGGCCCGACAAACGAGCGTACTGCCGACTGAAGGTCGAGTAGTACCGAGCGAGGAGGGGCAGTCTGGCGAAGCCAGACAGGCCCGTCTGCGACAACTGCTGCAGCTGTACGCCGACATGTTTTCCTCTCGTGCGCGACCACTATACCGCAACGCACTTTGACCTGTCAATACTTCCAAACATTGATTTCCACAGGGTCGCGCGCTATTATGATCGCACGCCCGGGTGGTGAAATGGTAGACACGGGGGACTTAAAATCCCTTTCTCGTTAAACCGAGAGTGCCGGTTCGAGTCCGGCCCTGGGCACTGACCATTTCCGGTGGATGGTGTAGGATGCATTATAGAGCTATGAAAACTGTGATTCTCGTCACTGGCTGCGCAGGATTTATCGGCAGCAATTTCGTGCGCCAGTGCCGCATTCAATTTCCAGAAATCACGATCGTTGGTATCGACGATTTGTCGACCGGACGTCGTGAGGCCATCGATCCTTCAATCATTTTTTATGAAGGATCGATTCTTGATGCTGAATTTGTGGAGAGGGTTTTTGCTGCTCACGGACCGGAGTATGTATTTCATTTTGCAGCGCTCCCACGCATTTCATTCTCTGTACAGTTTCCTCGACAGTCGACAGAAACAAATGTGCTAGGAACGGTTACATTGCTCGAGGCAGCGCGTAGGCACGGAGTGAAGAGATTCATCTACTCCTCTTCTTCATCTGTGTATGGTGGTGCAGAAGTGTTGCCTATGCGTGAGGATACGCATCCAAGCAACCCGAAGTCTCCCTATGCTGCGCAAAAGTATGCTAGTGAGATTAATTGTCGTATCTATAGTGAGATCCACGGCATGGATACTGTGTCGCTGCGTTATTTCACAGTGTTTGGACCTGGGCAGTTCGGTGATTCTCCGTATTCGACGGTTATTGCTGCATGGTTGGAGTCGCTCTATTTCCCGGACAAGAAGGCAGGGTTCCTTGAGGGGGATGGTGAGCAGTCTCGTGATTTTTGTTACATCGACAATGTTGTGCAGGCAAATGTGAAGGCAATGCAATCTGATCGTCGATTTGACGGTCTGATGATGAACATTGCGTATGGACAGCAGACAAGCATGAATCAGTTGCGCACAAGACTTGAGGAACTCACAGGCAAGAAGATTCCGCTTGAACCGCGCCCAGCGCGTCCAGGGGATGTTCGCCATACCTTGGCAGATATTACTCGGGCACGAACGCTATTGGGGTATGCTCCTGAAGTAGATGTTGATGAAGGATTGCGGAGAACTGTTGCGTGGTTCGAATCCCGTAAGGGAAAGACAAATTAAGTGATATGGTGTACTGGCTCACTGCTGGGGTTGCTGTTGTAGCGAGCATTGCTTGGTGGATTTATTTTCGAAAGAAATATCAACGAGCATTGCTTGGACATGTAGTACTACTACCTGGAGAACGTGTGATTGCAGAATTGTCTCCTGTAGTTCTCGAGATGCAAACAGTTTTTGCTTCATCGTTTCAGCGACGCCCGCACTCTTTCGTTCGAGTGACAAATACACGAGTCATTCTTGCACAACGAACTCTGTGGAGTGGTGCAGACTCTTCACGTTTTTTGGTGCTATATGTTTTACTTCGTTCACAGGATGCGCGGGAGCCTGAAGGAGCAACTGGGGGCTTTATGGAATTGGGATACCAAGTATATCGGGTCCAATCGTCCGCCATACGGATGGTAGGTGGTCAAGTAGAGATCCCGATTGCTGCTGGACAGGCACCAGGCGCGCCTGAGTGGGTGAGAATCAAGCATAGCGATGCAAGGAAGATTTTTCATGCGTTGACAGATACCGCAGCTTCTTGATAGGCTGGTGGCACGTGTTCTTTTACGCCGGGATAGCTCAGTGGTAGAGCGAAGGCCTGAAGAGCCTTGCGTCGCCAGTTCAATCCTGGCTCCCGGCACAGAGAGAAAATTGAGAGTAACTGCTACGGGGTGTAGCTCAGTTGGCTAGAGCGCCTGGTTTGGGACCAGGAGGCCGCAGGTTCAAGTCCTGTCTCCCCGACATATGCAATACAACCTTGAGCCCCTTCGAGAACTTGTGGCAATTCGCTCTACGGCGGATTCGCCGGAAGCCCTTGAGCGGGCTCTTGGTTTTTGTGTAGATCAATTTCGCGATATGCCAATGGTAACGCGGTGGTATTCGTCGAGTGGCAAGCCGTCCGTAGTGATCGCGCGTGATGAGGCGCTACACTATGATGTGTTGTTCGTCGGTCACGTTGATGTTGTGCCGGGGGATGATGCCGATTTTTTGATGCGTAAAGAACAAGGACGCTACATTGGTCGCGGTGTGTGCGACATGAAGGGGCCGATCGTTGCCATGATTGCGGCGATGCGCGAAGTGTTGCGCGAGAATCCATCAGCATCGATTGCAATGATGCTCACGAGTGACGAAGAGATTGGTGGTACAAATGGTGCGCGTTATCTCGTAGATGAAATCGGCTATCGCGCGGGTGTTGTTGTGGTGCCAGATGGCGGTAATAATCCGCAGACACTTATCACGAGCAATAAGGCATCGTGGATTTTCCGCATCAGCGCGCAAGGCGTGTCTGCGCATGGTGCGCGACCGTGGCTCGGGAAGAATGCGATCGAGATGTTGATGCATTGTATACCAGGTGTACTCGCATTGTTTCCTGCACGTGGACAGCAGGGTGTATGGGAGAACACGTGCAATATTGGTCGTATCGAAGGCGGGCGTGCGAGCAATCAAGTGCCAGACAGTGCGCATCTCTTGCTCGATGTTCGCATGATAGAGACTGCTGATCCACATGCAGTGCTTGCACAATTGCAGCATGTAGTGACGTCGCATGGGTGCACACTAGAAGTACTCGAGACTGGTATTGTGAGTCACACGCCATCGACCAACGAACATCTCGCGCGCTACACTGAGATCGCGCGGGCTGTAAGTGGTGCATCAGTGCAACACTTCCATAGCGAAGGTGCGGATGATGGAAGATTTTTTTCTCGTCACAATATTCCGGTGATTTGTTCACGTCCGAAATCCGATGGACAGCACAGCGATCATGAGTGGGCCGATGCAGAGAGCTTGCAGCAGCTCACAGAAATTTTTGTACAATTTGTTCGTGCCACAGTTGAAAAAAGGTAGGGCGTAGAGATGGCGACGAGTGTTGTCGTCACCATCTCTACGCGGCCTGTGAGGTCGGCAGCCGGTCTTCGTGTACCGTTGCCGCGTTGCGGTCAATCCGCCGAGGTAATCTGCGGCGGATCGAAGATCCCGTGCTTCTGGTGGTAGAGGTCTTCGAAGGTCACGTTCTGGCCGTTGAACGTCGGCATGTTCGTGCACTCGACGTCGATCATTGCCACGTTGTGGAACACGCAGAGAAGCTCCCCCACGATCACGTCACCGTTGGGCCGGACAGTGATCTTGTAGAGGGATGCATCGTTCTTGCTGTCGAGAATGACCGTGACCAGGGTGCCTGCTGGAGCGCGATCTCCAATGGCCTTGGCATTGTTCTCGGTCAGCACCGCGTAGCCGGAATTGTTGTGCCCGAATGGCATCGTCAGGCCGTCGGTAGACCTGATGACTGGCACCCAGGTGAAGCCATGGCTTACGAACTTCACCTCGAGTACGCACAGCAGTCGCCCACCCTTGGGCGCACACTTGAGGGGCGTCGGCAGTGTGCGGCGGTCGTACGTAGAGCGGCGTGCATTGAACAGCGCGATGTCGGCGTCGCTGCGCGTAGTAGGCACGTGTGCGGGCACCGCGCGCGCTGCGGCACGCGAAGGGCGCTTGGGCGGGCGAGTCGCCACGAATCCAGGGTCATACAGAAGATGGGCGTCTGAAGACCTGTCGGCAGAGCTAAACATGTGCAGATTCTCTCACGGCGTGTTGTGAAGGTTCCGACCCTGTCGTGGGCCCCTGCGCCAGACCATTCTGGAGCAGGGGGCAAGACGTGTCTAACGAAAACCGCTGCGGGTGGGCCCCGTAGCGGTTCGTGGGTGCGTATGTCTTGGATGGACTATGCACGAACGTGGCTACGGGATTCTCGGAGAAGGAGGCTGATGGAATCCGCTACACAAATCTGGCGAATGACCGTGAGGTCTCGCTTCATGACGCGCTTGATTTGTGTTGTAGCTGTCAAGTGCATATCGTACAAAAGTAACTGTACGGTATCAGTGTAAATGTTGTCAAATCTTCTAGCGGACACCTTCCACAGGTGTTATTGCGGTCTTACCGCCTAGTACTGCGATGACATTTTGTGCAGCGGTTGTTGCCATGGCGTTGCGAGCTTCAACCGTCGCAGATGCGGTGTGTGGTGTGAGAACAATGTTCTTGAGTTTGCGTACTGCAAAGGTATCCAGGAGTGAGCACGCAATTGCAGGTTCACACTCGAACACATCAAGCGCTGCTCCTGCTATGACACCGCGACTGAGCGCATTAATAAGTGCATGTTCGTCGATAACAGGTCCGCGTGCTGTGTTAATAAGAAGTGCTGTCTTCTTCATTTTTGCAAGCTCGGCAGCACCGATGAGATGACGTGTTTCTGGTGTGAGAGGTACGTGGAGTGATACGACATCTGCTTTGGAGAGAAGTTGTATCTTCGAGACTCGCTTCGCGTCGTATTCTTTTTCCAGTTCAGGATTTGGTCTGGGGTTGTGATAGATGATTTTCATGCCCAGCCCATGGTGCGCAATACGTGCAACAATGCTGCCGATGCGACCAGCACCAACAAGGCCGAAGGTTTTGCCACTGAACTCAGTGCCGAGGAGCAGGTCGGGTTGCCACGTTTTGAATTTCTTTGCACGAGTAAAGGTGTCTGACTCCACAATGCGTCTGCCGACTGCCATCATGAGTGCGATGGTGTGTTCTGCAACGGCAGTGTTCAATACATTGGGAGTGTTGGTGACGAGCACGTCGTTACGGTTGCATGCATCAACATCGATATTGTCATACCCCACGGCGTAGTTTGCAACGATACGAAGTTGTGGGCCAGCGGCGCGCAATACTTCCTCGTCGATTTTGTCAGTGAGTAGAGAGATGATTGCGTGTGCACCGCGAACGCGTTGCAGAAGTACGCGTCGAGGAATGGGAGTAGGACGGTCCCACATCCAAACAGCGAAACCACGCTGTTTGCGTAAGAGTTGTAACCCAGCTTCAGGAATGCGTCGTGTAAGAATGATCGAAAATGCCATACTGATTTTTAGTCAGTATAGCATTTAGTTCGGATCACTGCTCGTGTTTATCGGAATCGCATCTCGCGATGGTACGAAACAAGCTCTGCAATTTCGTCAGCAGAAAGTGGTGTTGTGTCTACAGGTGGCACATCGGGCTTCCGACGATAGATGCGATAGAGATAGGTAATCAGTGTTGCAAACAACGCAAGTGGCAGCCATCGCGTCCATGACGCAGGCGGCGCAGGAGGTGTGCTCTTGGGCGGGGCAGGGCTGATCACCTCAAGGTCTTGTGCGGTTCGTGTGGCGAGTACTGGTTGTCCTGTGGTACTGCGCACAATGCCTGTGATGCGTACGATTGCTCCGGGTCCAACATCGCTTGGAACAGTCCCAATCCCGCCCAAGTCAATAAGAATTTCGCCGGTCTGATCATCGAGGTAGGTAGAGCGCTTCGTGAATTCTGTGATGGTTCCTTGTGCTTGAAGAAGCTGACCATATCGCTTGATGGTGATGTCTCGGATCGGTGTCATTGTTGATGATGTGCTACTTGGTGAGAACAGGTCTGGTGCGGGCAGCTTGCGAATATGTGCGTCAGAGGTGATCACCAGTCGTTGGATTTCATCTTGTACCGACAGTGTGCCTGTAAGCGCAACTCGATCGCCGATCATGAGGGAAGCAAATTGCGTATTTGGTTTGGTACGAAGTGTTACAAGGAAAGGGTGCGAATCAATGAATGCCATAGTGGTTCCGAATCGTCCTGGGGCAGCAGTTACGGTGCCGGTAACGGTGGTGGTTTTAGATTTCGACTTTTTTGTCGAAGATTTTTTAGATGCTGTTTTCTTCTTGGTGGGAGCGGTGTCAGCAGAAAATGTTGCGGTCACGATTGCCGGTGGACCAGTAACAGTGATCGTTGTGGCCGCTTGGTCTGCGAGTCCATCTACGTCTGTAACAAGAAGGTGCACGCGGTACACTCCCGGCGTAGTGAAAATGTGTTGCAACATCGGGGCAGTAGAGGTTGTGCCGTCACTGAGTGTCCAGGCGTAACCGAGAGCGAGCCCATCGTCTGATATTGAGCTCATGGCATCAAGATAGAATGTTGATCCGGCTGCAATTTTTTTCGGGAGTTCGATGTGGGCAATCGGCGGATCGTGCGGAACGCGAATGACGTTGGGAGAACCAGGCGTCGAGCTCGTGGTGTACCGCCAGAATCCTTGCGTATCGCGAGCCCAAGTTGCGCCTGCAATCGTGCGTGTGTACGACGTTGCATCAATTACCACGTCACTTGGATGCACCAAAGAGATCGAACCACTGGTGTTGGCCAGCGCCAGTGCTGATCGCGAACGTGGCACGGCAACGCGTGCATCAGGCTCGAGTGTAGTTCCTGTGAATTGATACCAGCGATTGCGGTTGTCGCGTAGACGCCAATTGTAGAGTGAGATGGTGGAGGACGTCGGATTCCACACCTCGATGAATTCCTTTTCATCATCAGCTCCTTTCGGATCGGGGAAGAGTTCGGTCAGCTGCAACCGCAGTTCATCGACAGTAGGTGATGCTGCTGGGATGTCAGCAGAGTGGTACGTTGTATCCGTAGGAGGTCGAGTAGCGTTGGTTTGCGAGATGACGTTGATCTCGCCCGGGGTCACGCTGGTGGATACAGCATACGTCTGTGTGCTGTCATCGAATGCCCAGCTACCTCCGCCAGGCACATCCGTATATTGAGTCGTTGCCAATTCCACACCATCAGGAGAGAGGAATCGTACGGCGTCACCTGCGTTGTTGAGATGTGAGCGGGTGAGTGACACAACGCCGTAAGGGCTAGAGGAGGTGAGGGTAAGTGTCATCTGCGCGATGGTTGCATGCGCATCAGCCAATGTGTGCTCAGTAAGATCAGCGTATTCGCCTTGTACGAGAAATAGTTCTATCCACTCCTCATCATCATCAGGACTGGGAGCTATTTCGTTGATGCGCACTGCCCATGGTGTAGACGTCACTTGGGGTACGTGCGGTTGAGGAATAGCGGGTGTGGGTGGAGTCGTTGACTCGGTGACCACCGGGCCGCTTTGTGTGTAGGTGAACTGCTGTACGATCTCGCCAGAGGGGTCTACAAGTCCAATTTCTTCTCCTTCTTCTCGCAATGTACCCCATGAACTGTCTGCAATTGGTGTAGTAGTCGCGAGTATTGCTGCGAGTTTGGTTGCATCATCCGCGACAAGGATGGAGTCTCCAGGGGAGAGTAGTGCCTTTACGGAGTCTGCGACCTTGATTGTGTGTTTGGTTCCGTCTTCGAGGAATTTCCATAGCGTGATGTCGGTGGGTTCTGTGCCTACATGCATGACACGAATCCATTCGAGTCCATCAGGTGGGTCAGCAACAACTTCGGTAATAACAAGATCGTTCGTTGCAGCACGTACTGCTCGAGTCGCCATCCACGTCATGAGAAATAGGAGGAACAAGATGCACAGAACAATCGCTCCAAGGAGCCGACGGTGCGTGGTCATACGGTGGTGGTTAATGCTACTCGCGCTTTTGTGTAGGCGAGTAGTCAGCCACAGTACGATCGAAAAATACTGCATGTCAAGCTCGTAATTTGTGGATAGTTGCCGACCTCTGAACAACATGGTTGAATACACCCATCGCCGCGGTGGTGAAATTGGTAGACACGTCAGCCTTAGGAGCTGGTAGGGTTAAACCTGTGTGGGTTCGAGTCCCACCCGCGGCACAAAAAACGTCGCCCACTTCGTTGGAAGCGGGCGGGTAGAGGTGGTGGTTATGCAGTTGTTGAAGGGGTCGGGTGACTACCTCTGGAACCGTTCAACGCCGATGAGGGTGACGAATATCGCTGCGCAGAGGCGATGATCCTTCACCATCTGGACCCCATTGGGACTCCACCTGCGTACGAGATTGCCCCCGTTGCGCCGGCTGAGATTGCTGAACCAGTTCGAACAGATGACGCGTGCTGCGTCGAGTCTGCCGTCGTCCCTTGCTTGTCTGGCAAGTTGTACGCGCAGTCTGCGGTCCATGTGATTCACCAGTTGGATGACGAGGAGTCTACGACTAGCAGTAGTGTTTGCTTGCCGCAACGACTCCATCACGTCCTTCTTCGCGAGCATGCGTGCGACCGTCGGATATGAGAAAACTCCGAGGTTGGCATCGGGCCGTTGAGACATGCGTTCCTCCTGTGGTGCTCCTGGTTGCACCCATAGTACTGTACCCGAAGATACCCTGGAGATCTAGATTGTCAAGCTACTACTTGTCAACGGATGGACCCTGGAGTAGGATAGCCAAGTATTTTATTATTCTATGCCACGTCTTCTTCGTCAGCTTTTGGCGATTGTTCTTGGTGTTGTGATCACTGCGGTGGTTTCACATTTCAGCCCAGGACTGTTCGAGTTCTTGCATCACAGTAGCGATGCACATCTCCTCATTGCGTTTTTGAGTATCTCGGTCGTTTGTGTGCTGAGCTTTGCGGCGTTCCACTTCTCAGAAGGAACTCCACTTCCGTCATTTGTAGCTGCTATTTTCTTCGGCATGGCTGGTAAGTCGCTTCTCGAGCCTATTACGCACCAGGAGGCGACGCTCGCGGCCATTGTTGGATTTGGTGCGACACTTATTCTCTTCAGCGGCGGGCTGGAAACACCGTTTACGAGTTTTCGTAAGTTGTTGGTAAAGATATTGTCTTTGTCATTCTTCGGACTGTTTCTCACGGCATTTCTGTTTTCCTGGGCAGTATTCGAGATTGGTGTGTGGGCAGGAGTATCTGTACCTGTGACTGTTGCTGTCCTCTTGGGTGCAGTGCTTGCATCAACAGATCCAGCCGCAATTATTCCTGTGCTTCGGCAGTTGCGATTTAAGAATCGTGAAACCAAAGACATCATTATTTCGGAGTCTGCAGTAACTGATGTTACGGGTACGCTCTTGACCTTGGTATTCCTCGGAGTTATCGGTGGCGCTGGTGCATTCACCTCAATCAATGGGGGATATGGCACGCTCTTCACGTCGACAACAGGCTGGATTTTGCTGGAGCAGATTTCGTATGGTGTTCTCTTCGGTGTCTTCGGATACGGTCTGTTGATTGCTCTTACGAAGTTTAAGTCACTGCACGTGCAGGAATACGAAGCAGATGCCGCATTCTTCGTGGGTGTTCCTGTCATTATCTTCACCATTGCCGTGGCATTGGGTGGGTCGGGGTATTTGGCAGCGTTTATTGCTGGTTTGTTGTATGTGATTACCAAGCATTTACACACCACAGAGCGCTTCTTCAATCATGTGATCGAAGGATTCCTGAAACCTACGATCTTCATCTTGCTTGGTGCTCTCGTTGATGTGCAGAGCCTGTGGGAAACAGCAGTAGTTGGAATTCTTGCGGGTCTTGTCTTTATGGTAGTGATTCGTCCGCTCGCAGTCTTCCTTACCCTTGGGCCGTTCTCTTTCTTCGGCAAGGATCGGTTCACTGTGCGTGAGTTGATGTTTATTTCCTTTGTTCGTGAGACGGGTGCGATCCCAGCAGTATTGTTGGTTACCATCGTGAGCAGTGGTATTACAGGGCTTGATAACATTGTACCGATTGGAATGTGGGTTATCTTGCTCACCCTTGTGATCCAGCCTGCGCTTACTCCGTTGGTAGCTCGATGGCTCAAGGTGGCAACGCCGATGACTGACGAAGGCGCAATTGAGTTGCATCATTTGGTTAAACCTGTGGTAGTTCTTGGGTCACGCGGCAGCTCATATGTTGAGCGCCTGCCACAGGTTGTCGCATGGGCAGTTCGTCACAATATCGATCAAGTGATGTTGTTGCATTGCTTGGAGGATCAGTACACACCAGAACGAGAAATAGCAATCCGAATGGAATCTGATCGTGTGTTCAAGAAGTGTAATGAAGCTCGTGCAGCTAATGGCGAGCCAGAGGTGGATTTCCATTATGTATCGCGCACGGGAATGCTCCAGGAAAATATTGCTGCGTTGGCAAAGGAGAATGAGAGTATCAGCGCTATTTTCGTAGGACGTAGAATTCTCGACTTCCGCCTAGAAGAGATCAAGCAGCTGCGCGTACCACTCTTCTTCATTGATTAGGTTCGGAGTGTAGATGCAAATACGAAGGCCGCTTGGGTAATCCGAGCGGCCTTCATCGTTGTGGGTTGTTGGCGACATCACGGGGGTGTGAAGCGCCAGATGGACGCAGAGTCAGGGGCCACGATCTGTGCCTCATGTGTGCCGTGGCTGTCTCGTGTGTAGATGATGAGTTGTGCTCCTTTCACCCCCATAGGGAGCAAGGAGCCGTCGATGCTCATAGTCCCTGGCGGACCTGCGCAGCCCACCTGCAGTGGCATGATGTCTGCACAGATGAGCGGCTCAGAGGTCGCAAGGGGCGTGAACGAGGCGTTGTACTCGCAGCGTTTGCTATTGGAGTACAAGGGGGCGCTCCACCAGAGTCCGAGCTGTCCGGTTGCGCGTACGCAGACGACGAAGGCTGCCTTGGACTCAGGAGGGAAGACCTCCAGAGCGCTTCGTAAGTTCGCCTGGTTCTCGGTAACCAGGACCAGAGAACTGAAGAGTCCTACGCCGAGGAAACTCAATAATCCGCGTATCATGGCTTCCTCCTGGGGTGGTGCCGAATTTCTGTCCCGATCGTACGCCTGTCCACAGGGTCCGTCAATCTGTCCACAACCCTGTGGATTTCTTAGGGAATACAGCCCTTGACAGGGTTCAGGGGGTTCTATAGAATACTGCCAGACCTTATTGATCCCATGTCCGCTGCTCCGCTACTGGAGCAAGGCTACGGCCTAGGACCTCTGGCGAAACCCTTAACTCTTTCGTACTACGCTTACCGCGTCTTACAACATGAGTGCATAGTCGCAGGGAACGCCAGCCGACCTTCGGGTCTGGTACTGTCTTCCCCGCGTAAGCGGGTTTTTTGTTCTCTAGGGTTGTGGTAGCACTTTGAAAATTGAAGAGATACGCACGCATCTATAAACGACAAAAGCACGGAAACGTGTACGCACGTTTCCATAGAATGCTACTAAAGTACGTTGAGTGCTTTAGTAGATCGTACATAAGAGTATGTAGGTGGATGCCTTGGCAGAAAACATCGATGAAGGACGTTGCAGGGTGCGATAAGCCACGGGGAGCTCCCAAGCAAGCTTTGATCCGTGGATATCCGAATGGGGAAACCCGGCATGAGCGAAAGCACATGTCATCCATGCCTGAACACATAGGGCATAGGAAGGATACTCGGGGAACTGAAACATCTTAGTACCCGAAGGAAGATAAAGAAACACACACTGACTGGTAAATCTGGGAATGGATTCGTCCGTTTCCGGAACTTACCATTCAGTTTCGATTCCGCTAGTAGTGGCGAGCGAACGCGGAGCAGCCTAAACCGCACATGGTGAAGGGATCGTGTGGTTTCCCGCAAGGGAAATTACGCGGTTCCGAAAGGACAGGCCGTTGCCTGTGACGGTGTTGCGAGTTGTCTACACGCTGACCCTGTTGATCAGCAGCATAGCGATTTCATTGTATAGCCGAATAGGTTGGAAAACCTGACCAGAGCGGGTGATAGTCCCGTAAGCGAAATACCTTGAACCTATGCGTGGGCCTCACTCAAGTACTGCAAGACACGCGAAATCTTGTAGGAATCCGGGACGACTATGTCCCAAGGCTAAATATGTTTTCTGACCGATAGTGAACAAGTACCGTGAGGGAAAGGTGAAAAGCACCCCGGAAGGGGGATGAAATAGTTTCTGAAACCACATACTTACCAGGAGTCAGAGCCCAAGATTCGTTCTGGGTGATGGCGTTCCTATTGAAGAATGAGCATGCGAGTCTGCTGCACGTGGCATTAGGTTAAGCTCTTCTGGAGCGGAGCCGTAGTGAAAGCGAGGGTGAATAGCCCGTTAGTCGCGTGTACAGGACCCGAAGGGTGGTGAGCTAGTCATGGCCAGGGCGAAGGATCTGCGAAAGCAATCTGGAGGCCCGAACTCACGAGCCGTTCAACACTTGGAGATGAGCTGTGACTAGAGGAGAAATTCCAATCGAACTACCCGATAGCTGGTTCTCCCCGAAACAGGTATTGGCCTGGCCGTAGATGTATCTCTGGGGGTAGAGCACTGAATCGGGACGGGGGCGCAAGTCTACCGTCTCTAACCAAACTCCGAATACCAGAGGTCAAAAGTCTGCGAGTTAGACAGTGGGGGCTAAGCTCCATTGTCAAAAGGGAAACAGCCCTTGATCATTGTCTAAGGTCCCAAAGTCGTAGTTAAGTGTAAAAGGTGGTGTCGAGACTGAAACAACCAGGAGGTTGGCTTAGAAGCAGCCATCCTTTAAAGATAGCGTAACAGCTCACTGGTCGAGTTTCCTCGCGCCGAAAATGTACCGGGGCTAAACTACGCACCGAAGACATGGGATAGTGCGACTATCGTATTATCGGTAGGGGAGCATTCCAAGCAGCAGTGAAGTCGGACCCGTGAGGGCCGGTGGAGCGCTTGGAAGAGAGAATGCATGCATGAGTAGCACAAAGGCGGGTGAAAACCCCGCCCACCGTAAAACCAAGGTTTCCTGGGCCACGAAAATCGTCCCAGGGTTAGTCGGTCCTAAGACAAGGCCGAAAGGCGTAGCCGATGGACAGCAGGTTAATATTCCTGCACTATGATGCTCTACTATTGTTGTGACGCATCCTTGCGTTGCCCGCGGGTATTGGTTTGCCCGTTTCGAAAGATGAAGGGAAAGGCTTCGGCCGGAACCGACGGGGGATAAGAGGGTGCCAAGAAAAACCAACAATAGGTTTGATGTGCATTGTAACCGTACTGAAAACCGACACAGGTGGTTGGGCATGAAATATGCCAAGGTGTACGAGAGAAACCTCGCTTAGGAACTCTGCAATACAGTGGCCGTAACTTCGGGATAAGGCCTGCCCACGCAAGTGGGCCGCAGCGAAAGACATTTTGCGACTGTTTACCAAAAACACAGGTCTCTGCAAAACCGTAAGGTGAAGTATAGGGGCTGATGCCTGGCCAGTGTCAGAACGTTAAGGTGAGAGGTCATCCCTCGCAAGAGGAGGCAGCTTTGATCCGAAGCGCTGATGAACGCCGGCGGTAACTATAACCGTCCTAAGGTAGCGAAATTCCTTGTCGGGTGAGTTCCGACCCGCACGAATGGCATAACGACAGAATGACTGTCTCAGCGAGGT